>ENA-UOWE01000003-UOWE01000003.1-activated-sludge-metagenome-genome-assembly--contig:-NODE-3-length-392278-cov-18.363543_pt1 | contig 392278 bp, 259 predicted proteins | sample MGYA00249841_ERZ761562 | MGnify/ENA primary metagenome ERZ761562 (study PRJEB28883, sample SAMN05720200) | activated sludge metagenome | isolation source: Anaerobic digester | place: Japan... | reverse complement strand
CTCCCCGGCGTCGTCAGGTACAAAGGAGTGTCCAGGGAACCGGGTGCGGTACAGTGGGAGTCGTCCATCACGGGGAAACCCGCCCTGCAAGAACAGGATCACCCTAGCGAGACCGGAAGGGTCTTGTCAAGCGGCCCCGGGAAGGTATGCTGACCGGGGAATCTTGCAGGGGATGCGGGATGGACGATCCGAAGACGCAGGAGGGGGCCCTTCCCCGGCGGAAATGGGTGGCCTCCGTGGGAGCGGTCGCGGTGTTCCTGGGCCTGGCGGTGCTGATGTTCTACTGGTTGAAGCCACCCACGGAGGCCACCAGGGCCTTCGAGGTCCCCAAGATCACGATGGCCCGACTGGACGAACAGCCATTCATGCGGATGGACCTGGGTCCCGGGGAGTCCTACCGGCCCATCGACGTGATGGCCGGGACCACCGTGACCCTGGATTGCCAGGTGGTGTCCCGGGCCCCTCCGGGATCCGGGAGGCCCCGATTTCTGCTGAAGGCCTTCGGCGTGGAGCGGGAGATGCCCGAGTGTCTGGCGGAACTCGCGATCCCCGATGAGGTGGGCCGGGAGGAGAGCCTGATGATCACCTACTTCGACGGGGGGGCGAAGACGCCCACGGATGTGCTGGCCGTGCCGATGGTGATCCGGGGACGGGCCGAGGGCATCGAGTTCCACGCCCTGGAAGATGACCTTCACCGGCCGGTCTCGGCCGCCACGGCCCCGGAACAGGTCTACGTCTATGCCAGGGCGATCACCCGTCTTCCGACCGACACCCGGGACTATGCGGCCCTGTTCTTCACGATGGACCCCATGGTCGGGGTTCCTGTGCTGGAACTGGCGCCGGTTCACGAGGGGGAGCGCCCGGAGCCCCTGGTGTCGTCCCTGATTCGCTTTCGTTCCTACGGGAAGGACCTGGCTGCCTATGCGTTCTGGACGCCGTCCCCCATCCGGGTGGGAGGCAAGGACGGCAGCCGGATGGTCACGGACATCGGCGCCTTCATTGTCCGGAAGGACCAGGTGGCCACGCTCTTTCCGAAGTTGCTGAAGGTCGAGCAGTCGGGTCCCGACACCCTGACGGTGACTCCCCTGGTCCAGAGCCTCGAGGACCTGCGCTCCGTGGCCGTCCTGGGGCTCGTGTCCCGTCCCCCCTTGCACGTCCTGAGGGCCCCCGGTCCGGCCGCCGAGGCCCAGGTGCCCGTTCCCCCTTCCGTCCCGCAGCCCTGACCCTGGCCACGGGGCCCAAGGCGCCGCGACGCTGTCCGGTAGTCGATTTCTGGGGATTGGAGAAGGAGAAGGCGTTCCGGCAGCAGACCCGGGGGAGCGGGAGTGCGTCGTTCCCCCGGCGTCGCCGGTCAGGTCCCCTTGGCCTTCTTGATGATCGCGAAGTTGATGGAGGAATACCCCTCGATGGCCGCGGTGGTCATCACCAGCCGGATCACCTCGAAGGGGATCGCCTCGTCCGCCTGGATGATGATCTGGCGGGACTCCTCGAGCCACTTCTCGGCCTTCTCCTTGTCCGCCGGCATCGGGCGGGCGCGCTCGTAGGACTCCCGGGCGGCCTTGAGGACCTTCGACAGGTCCGGCAGGCGCAGGTCCGGGTAGTTCTTCTCGGCCACCAGGGTGGTCTTCATGACCTCCTCGCCTTCGAAGACGAGGGACTGGCTGGAGATGCCGATCAGGGGATAGCGGTCCAGCGGCCTCCCGGAGTAGGCCTTCGGGAGACGGATGTCGTTCTGCTGCATCAGGATCTCGCCCGTGGCGGAGAAGGTGATCAGCAGGAAGACGACGAGGATCGAAAACATGTCGATCATGGGCGTCAGGTTCAGGTCGAAGAGCATCGCCCTGCGGGCGCCCTTGCCCCCGACCTTCAGCCCCTTCATGTTCACGCTGGAGCCGATTCGGCTGCCCGGTGCCTTGATGGCCATCGGTTCTCCTCCTGGCGGGGGCGCCTGTGGCGTCCCGACGCCGTCACTTCTCCATCTCACCGGCCACGGAGTTCGCATCGGCCACGACGACGTTCGCCATGCCCAGCGACATGCAGGTGTCCATCGCCGTGATCATGTCGGCATAGGCGACCTGGTCCTCCGGGGCCACGATGACCTTCTGGTCCTTCGGGAGCTTCAGCTCCTCGACCTTCTTCCGGAGCCCCACGGTGTCATACTTGTCTCCCACCTTCGGCAGGGACTCGGGGCGCAGGTCCGCGAACTTCACCACGTAGCCGTTCTTGTCCAGCAGGATGGTCAGGCGCTTGGGCGGCTCGGTCTGCTGCTGCTTCTGGGGCTTCTGGACCGACTGGTCCACGCTGATGCGTCCGGTCTGGGTCCAGACCGCGGTGATCAGAAGGAACGTGATGCAGACCGAGAAGAGGTCGATCATCGGCACCAGGTTCAGGGAGATGCCGAGGGTCTTCTTCCCGCCCTTGCTGATCTCTTGGGGACCGCTCATCGTTGCCTCCTGGATCGACACCGTCCCCGCCCGTTCTCGCCGTCAGGACGACGCGAACAGGCAGGGCCGGATGTCCCTCACTGGCCTCACTCGCCCCGGCCGGACTTCTCGTTGTCGAACTTGTCCCGGTTCGCGGTGATCAGGTTCAACACGGACACCGTGGTCTCGTTGATGTCGTCCACCAGCTGCTGGGACTTCGCCTGGAAGATGGCGTAGGCCAGCGACGCGGTGATGGCGACCGCGAGGCCGAAGGCCGTGTTGTACATGGCCTCGGAGATTCCCTTCGCCAGCTCGGTGGCCTTCGAGGCGGCATCGGCCTCGGCCACGGCGCCGAACGACCGGATCAGACCGAAGATGGTCCCCAGGAGGCCCATCAACACGGCCACGTTCCCGATGACCGCGAGGAAGCCGATGCGCTTCTCGATGCGGGGCAGCTCCCGGAGGGCCGCCTCGTCCATCGCCGCCTGCACCGCGCCGTCGGACTCCTTGGCCTTCATCAGGCCCGCCTGGAGGACCTTCGCCAGCGGGAACTTGGAGATGGAGCACAGTTTCAGCGCATTCTTGAGATCGCCCACCAGGATGTACTTCGTGAGCACGCGGGTGAACCCCTCCTTGTCCACGTTGGACTGGAAGTAGAGCACCACCACGCGCTCGATGATCACGCCGAACATGAAGATCGACGTGGCCAGGATGATGTACATGTTGGCGCCACCCTTCTCGAACGCCGTTGCGATGAACTCGAACATTGCTGCACTCCTCCTCTTGCTGGCCTCGACTCTCTCCCCTCGCGGGGAACCATCCCACAGGCAACCCCGCGCTGAAGGATCCCTCGGGACGCCAAGCGCGGTAAACCCCTATAGCAGCCCTGAACCCGGGTTGTCAACTTCCCAACCAGCGGCCCCCCTGGGGCCGACGCCCTTCCTCGGGATCAACCAGGATTGAAGACGAAGGGCCACTGCACCACGCAGATGCCGCCCTCCGGCTTTGCGAACCGCATGTTGCGGATGGTCCGCAGCACGCACTGGACAACGGCATCGTTGCCCAGAGAGGAATCAACCACGGTGGCATCGGAGACCCGTCCTTCCAGGTCGATGGTCCAGCGAACCGACACCTTCCCCGCCAGGCTCTCGTAAATCTGCAACTGCTGCTCGTAGCAGGCCCGGATCGCACCGGCCCGCTGCATCACGACCGCCTGGATGTTGTTCCGCTGGCAGAAGCCCGTCGCGCCCATGCCGCCCAGCGACATCTTGCCGACGCTCTTCGTGCCCTTCTTGCCGAGGCCCGCCCTCATGCCCATGCCGCCACCGGTATCCACCCGCCCGAGGCCGTGGATGCGCCCGTAGCCGCCCGTGCCGCCGCCACCGGGGCCGGTTCCCTTGAAGCCCATGCCCCCGGCGCCGTAGCCGACCACCAGTTCCGAACCGGTCCCGGCCATGGCCACCGCCATCCGGTTCTCGAAGGCGTCGGCGTTGTCCGAGAGGATCGAGGAGATGGCGCCGGACTGCCCCATCCGGTTCGAGAGCAGGTCCGCCAGTCCCACCTTCTTGGGGTCGATGCGGGCCGCCAGGGCCCCGTCGCGCCGGGGAACCTTGGATTCGAGGTTCGGGTCCTTGTCCGGGTCGCCGAACTTGCCTTCCTCGCCCTCGGCCCGCTTGCCAACCGAGTCGTCCTCCTCGCCGATCTCGAGGAGCGTCTCCTCCTTTTCCATGGTGACGTTGGCCTCGACCTTCAGCAGGCGGCGCTCCGCCGGGCGCTGCTCGACCTTCTGGGTGGGGTCCCAGGCGAACTGGGAGTAGACCCACAGGGAGACCAGCACGAACAGGGACCCCACCGTCGCGGCGATGAAGTTCCCGTCCATCGACATCGCGGTGCTGCGGCCGATGATGACGTCGGGACGGACGAACTGGAAGAAGACCTCCCGTTTCCCGAACTCGAAGACGCCCCAGTCGCCCTTCTGGACGTTCACGTAGTTCAGGCCACTGGCGTCGCTGGTGTGTTTCTTCACGTAGTCCCGGATCGGGAGCAGCAGGTTGTCCAGGTTGACCCGCCCCTGGAAGTCCCGGGACAGGGCGACCTGGTACATCCCCTTCTTGTCGAAGCGGAAGAGGGCCAGGGATCGGCCCACGGCGGGGTCCGGGACGATGAAGTCGCAGGAGACCGCCTCGCCGATGGTGATGTCGCGCTTCTCGGTGAAGGTGGTTTCCTTGATGATCTTCCCGTCCCAGAGCAGCGCGACCCGGAGGAGTCGGTCGTCGGGCCCGAGGATGGGCTGGGCCGACAGCGTCCAGACGAATCCCACGACCTGGACCACGATCCCCAGGAACATCAGATGGTAACCGTAGAACATCGCCAGTTGGGTGTGGGCCTTCATCGTGCCCTGCTGCACCATCGCGAGCATCTCGGAGCGGACGGTGAAGGGGACCAGGAACAGGAAGACGAAGGACAGGCCCGCGGCCACGAGTCCGGCAGTGGCCAGGGGCTTCTTGCGGTGGGTCGCCAGGGCGATGCCTGCACAGGCCAGGCCGACCGCCGTGAGGATCATCGAGAGGATCCCGTCCCACCAGGCGACGCCCTGGAAGAGCGTTTCATCGGTGAAGCGAACGACCTCGGAATCCACCCATGGGACCGAGAGGCCGCCGATGAGACCCACCAGGGCACCGACCACGGCGATCAACAAGCCAATCTGCATGTTCCTGCCCTCTCGTTTCAAGGGAGGCGATCAGCCACCTCCGTCGGTCCGTCGGCCCGCGCCGTGCCTGTCGTCCGGCAGGCGACGTCGGGTCCCCGGGGAACCCGGGCGGACGGATTCTCCAAAGAACCCTCCGGCGCGTCAACGGGAAAATTCATCCCCGACCCCCGACGGACCCATTGTCGGGAATTTCGCCGGATTTTCAATGCCACCCGCAGGTCTACCGGTTCCGGGTCGGAATGATTCCCGGGGCCCCCGGAACAACGGGGGACCGGGATCCGGAACCCCGGATCAGTCCTTGAGAAGCAGACGCCAGGGATGGCGCTTGATGTCCTTCATCAGTGCCACCAGGTCGTCGTAGATCTCCCGGTCCACCAGGAGGCCCCCGACCGTTCCCTTGCCCTCGGCAATCCCCTGGACGATGCCGCGAATCTGGACGACCAGGGCCAGGAGGTCCGGCCGGGCTGCGACGACCAGGGCCGCGAGTTCCCGGGCCATCTGGCTGCCGTCGGTCGCCAGACGACGGACTTCCTGGACGGTCCCCGGCAGGGCCTCCAGCACCGGTCCGATCCCCCGGTCCAGGTTCCGGGCCAGGTCGCGGACGGCCACAATGGCTTCACCGACCGTCGCGCCGTTGCGGGTCTCCTGGGCGACCCCGGCCGAGATCTGGTCCAGGCGGGCCAGGGTTCGTTGGATCACGGGGCGGCTCTCCTCGAGGATCTCGTTGGCCCGGGCCGTGACCTGGCGGATGTTCGCGATGCTCTCCCGGAGGTTCTCCCGGTTCTCGGCCAGAAAGGACGACAGGTCCGCCACCAGGCTGCCGGCGTCGGACCCGACGGCGTCGAGGTTCATCGGTCCCTTCCCGACGAAGACGAACTCCGCCGGAACCGTCGGAGACTCGAGGGACCCCGGGGAGACCTCCACGTACTTTTCCCCCAGGATTCCCAGCGTCGTGAGCCGGAACAGGGCGTCCTGGCGCAGCATCGCCGCGGCATCGGCGTCGATGGCCAGGGTCACCCGCACCCCGACGGGCCGGTTGCCTCGGTCCGGGTCGGGCCGCCCCCCCCAGAGGTCCACCCGGGTCACCTTTCCCACCGTGACCCCCGAGACCTTCACCGGGGCGCCCACCTTGAGGTCCGCCGAGGTCGGGAAGTCCACGGTCACCGGGACCCGTTTCTCGCACCGGAAGTCACCCAGCAGGACCAGGAACAAGACCAGCAGAGCGACGGCCGTGAGGATCAGACCTCCCACCTTCCATTCCAGCGATCGGGTGCGGTCGGTCATCCCTCAGGTCTCCATGGGTCCGTCCGGGGCACCGGTGATGAACTGCCGGACCACCGGGTCCTCGCTGCGGCGGAAGTCGTCGGGGGCCCCGTCCAGGCGGACGCGGCCTTTATACAGAAAGATGATCCGGTCGGCAATCGTGAAGATGCTCGTCAGGTCATGGGAGACGACCACGACGGACTTGCCCATTTCCCGGCAGAGACGAGTCGCCAGGCGGTCGATGCTCCGAGCCGCCACCGGGTCCAGGCCGGTGGTGGGCTCGTCCAGGATCGCCCAGTCCGGGTCCAGGGTGAGGGCCCTGGCGATGCTCACGCGCTTGCGTTCCGAGGGGCCGACCTGGGCCGGAAGGAGGTCCGCCTTCGAGGCCATGCCGACCTGGTGAAGGAAGGACTCCGCCTCGGCGAGGGCCCGGTCCCGGGCGATGCGCCGGTGCATCCGGAGGGGGAGGGCGACGTTCTCCCGAAGCGTCATGCTGTCGAAGAGGTTGGGGTGCTGGAAGACCATCGCGTAGTGCCGCCGGGCCTCCCGCCAGCGGTCCTCCGAGAAGGTCGCGGTGTCCTCGCCGTCCAGGATCACTCGGCCGGCGTCGGGGAAGAGGAGGCCGACGGCGTGCTTCATCAGGACGCTCTTGCCGGTCCCCGAGGACCCGATCACGAAGGTGATCTCCCCTCCCCGCATCTGCAGGTCGATCCCCGCGAGGACCGGCCGCCCGTCGAACGCCTTGCAGAGCCCCTCGAAGGCGATCATGGTTGCCTCAGTGTCCCATCAGGAACGCCATCGTCGAGATCACGAAATCCAGCACGATCACCACGAACGAGGACCGCACGACGGCGGCCGTGGTCGCCTGACCGACGCCCTCGGACCCGCCGAAGGCCTGGAAACCAGCGTGGGCCGACAGGATCGGAATCACGATGCCGTAGGTCTGGGCCTTCAGGTACCCGAAGAAGACGTCGATGGGGGCGATCCCGGAGAAGTCCAGAAAGATGCGGGTCCCGATGGCGAACCGGTAGTGCCCCATCAGGTATCCGGCAAAGGACCCCACCAGGGTCCCGACGACCCAGAGGACCGGCATCATCACCACGCAGGCCAGGAACCGGGGAACCACGAGCCAGGAGACGGGGTCGCTGTTGGCCACCTTCAGGGCCTCCACCTGGTCCGTCACGGTCATCGACCCCAGTTCGGCGGCGATCCCCGCGCCGACCCGGGTGGCCACCATGAGGCCCGTCACGGTGGGACCGAAGGTGCGGACCATCGCATAGAGGAAGGCGCCGCCGACCCCCGAGAGGTCCGGGAGGACCTTGAGGGTCTGGACGCAGGCCTGATACACCAGGATCAGGCCCAGGAACCCCAGGGTCACGGCGATGAAGACCACGGACCGGTTGCCGACGTTGTGCATCTGGGCCAGGAGGCGATGCCTGGGCGGTGGCCGCCGGATCGTTGCCGCGAGGGTGCGCCCCAGCAGCAGGAGGGGCTCCCGGACCAGGGGCGGGAGGACGGGTTTCCTGCGTGATGTCGCCTTCATGCCGGTCAGACCCACAGGGAGGTCACCAGGAAGTTCACCACGAAGATCGCGATGGCGCTGGTGACCACGGTCTCGTTCACCGCCCGTCCCACGCCGGTGGCTCCTCCGGTGACCCGGAGCCCGTAATGGCATGAGACGATGCCGATGGCACCGCCGAAGAAGAAGCCCTTCACGAGCCCCATCAGGAACTCGTCCAGCAGGTGTCCGTCGATGAGCCCTTGCCAGAAGACCCGCACCTCGATGCCCAGGATGGCCTGGCATGCCACCGAGGCGCCGACCAGGGCCGCCAGGTCCCCGATGCAGGTCAGCAGCACCAGCATGACGATCATCGACAGGAAGCGGGGGACCACCAGATAGCGGATCGGGTCGATGCCCAGCAGCCGAAGGGCCTCCACCTGTTCGGTGATCACCATCGTCCCCAGTTCGGCGGCGTTGTTGGACCCCACCCGTCCTCCGAACATCAGGCCGATCAGCACCGGGCCCACCTCCGCCAGGGTGGCCAGCCCGGTCCCCCAGCCCACCATTCCCGTGGCCCCCGTTCGCCGGACGAAGGGACCCGTCTGCACCAGCATCAACCCTCCGACGAAGAGGGCCGTCAAGGTCACCACGGCGACGGACTGGACCCCGATCTTGTATGCCTGTCGGATCGTCTCGTCCCGGTCGAAGGTCGGGGGGATCAGGGCCCGGAGGATGCGGACCTGCAAGAGCGTCATGCCCCCCATCACCTCGCAGGCACGCAGCACGCCACGGCCCAGCAGGGCCAGGGGCAGGGCCCAGGGGGGGATGGGCCGGGCGGGAAGGGCAGGGGGACTACCGGTCGGCATCCTGCACCTCCTGGAAGAAGTCCCGGACTCGGGAATCGGGATGCCGAAGGGCCTCGGTGAGGGACCCGCTGAAGAGGATGCTGCCGGAGTCCACCAGATGGAACCGGCTGCAACAGCGGGCGAGGCGGGGAATGTCGTGGGAGGAGATGACCACGGTGGCGGACGACTCCTGCTGTTCCCGGGCGATGAGGTCGAAGATCCGGGACGTGGTGACGGGGTCGAGGCCTCCGGCCGGGTCGTCGAAGAGCAGCAGGTCGGGCCGGGCCACGGCCGCACGGGCCACCGCGACGCGTCGTTGCATGCCCCCGGAGAGGGCCTGGATCGGCAGGTCCGCGACCTCGGGCAGTCGGACGGATCGAAGGCTGTCCGCCACCCGGTGGTTCCGTTCGGCCGGGGAGAGGGGAGGCGAGACCTCCTCCAGGGGCAGGGCCACGTTCTCTCCGACGGTGAGGAAGTCGAAGAGGGCGAGGTTCTGGAACTGGACGCCGATGCGGGACCGGACGGCTCGAAGGCGATCCTCGTCCCCGAAGGCCACCGGTTCCCCGAAGAGGGCCACCGTCCCCGAATCGGGGGGCAGCAGGGTCGCGAGGGTCTTCAGGATCAGGGTCTTTCCCGAACCGCCGGGACCCACCAGGGCGTGCATCCTCCCCGCCTCCAGGGCCAGATGGACTCCCCGAAGACAGGGGATCCCCGAGAGGGTGATGTGCACGTCGTCGAGCCGGGCCGCATCAGGCATCGAATTCGTCGTCCGGGATGGGAGGCCCCTCGTCCGGAAGGTCCGAGAGCCTCCGGATGCCCGCGTACTCGGCGTCTCCGTCGTACTCGTCGGGGAGGGAGATGCGGGCGAAGAGGGCGATGGCCCGGTCCACCAGCAGTTCGGAGGTGACCAGCACCTCCAGGCCGCGGCGGATGAGGAGGCGGCGGAAGGTCGCCCCGACCGAACTGGTGATCAGGGCCTGGCAGTCCCGGAGGGTGTCGGCGACCGCGCTGTAGCGGGTCCGCCAGGGGTCCCGGCGCATCCTTCGGGGGGATCGCACGGGGGGCCGGTGCATGCGCCGTTCGACCCGGAGGACCTCCCCGAGGGCCACCTCGGCGACGACGAACGAGGCGGCGCGAGAGAGGCTCGCCGAGAGGAAGACGCCGTCGTCGGTAGGGATGGCGATCTTCACGGGCGCCTCCGGAGAGCCGGGCGGATTATGCCTGGATCGGGCTCCGTGTTCAAGGATCCCCGCGGTCCAGAGTGCCCGAGCCGCCGGCCGTCGCGGAGGGGAACCGGCCCGTGGTTTCCGTCCATGCCTCCGCGGTTGGCCAGGAAGAGGCCAGATGGGGTAGTCTTTCCTGGGGACCTCGGGAGAGGGCATGAGAAGTCGCTGGTGGCCGATCCTGTTGGCGGGATGCGCCTTGGCTGGATGCGCGTCGGAGATGTCGTCGGCGAATCGACTCGACGAGGCTCTTCGGGCCTACCACCATCACCTGAAGGCCAAGGACCTGGAGCGGGCCTCGTCCTATGTCTCGGGGGATGCCATGGAGGACTTCCGGTCCCTCCATGGGGACCGGAGGAACGGGCTCCAGATGGAGGAGTTCCAGGTCGAGACGGTGCGCTTCCTCCATGGCCAGGAACGGAAGGACCCCCTCCGGGCGCTGGTCCTGGTGACGCTGGAGGCGAGACAGGCCGACTCGCTGGTGGTCCGACCGGTCCGCCTGCTCCAGACCTGGGAAGAACGGTCCGGGCGATGGGTTCTGATCCGGACCGGGATTGCCCCGGAGCGATGGGAAGGGGCCGACGCCCCGGGGTCGGAACATCCGTGAACCACCCGGATCCTGGGAGGAGGTCTTGAAGGTCCAGGGCATCCTGAAGTGGGGGGTCTCGATCGGGATCGGGGCCTTCTTCATCTGGCTGGCCTTCCGGGAATGGCCGGTGGATCGCCTGCTGGAGGGGGGCGTGACCCTCCGACAGGGCGTGCTGGCCACCTCCTCCTGGCGGGTTCCCCTGGCCAGCCTGGGGCTCTACTTCGCGTCCCTGGTGGTCATGCACGTCTTCCGGGTCTGGCGGTGGCAGCCGCTCCTGGCACCGATGCAGCGGATCGGCTTCGGGACACTGAACCGGGTCTGCTCCGTGGGATTCATGGCGGTCTTCCTGTTGCCCATGCGTCTGGGAGAACTGGTCCGCCCGGCACTGCTGTCCACCGAGTCGGACATCCGGAGGTCTGCCGCGCTGGCCACCATCGTGGTCGAGAGGCTGGTGGACGGGGTCATGGTGGCGGGGTTCCTGGCGACGGCCCTGGTCTTCCTGCCGCGCCACAATGCCCAGTCCTTCTCCGAGATCCGGTGGGGGACCTACCTGGCCCTGGCGGTCTTCCTGGGAAGCGCCCTGGTCCTGGGGGTGTTGATTCTCTTTCGGAAGCGGGTTGCCGAGGGAGTGCGGTGGCTGGTCCACCACCTCTCCCCCCGCTGGGGGGCCCGCCTCCAGGGGGCCACCGAGCGGTTCCTGGAAGGGCTGGGGCTGTTGCCCTCGGCGGGGAACATCGGGGCCTTCTTCCTGCTGTCGTTCCTCTACTGGCTCAGCAACGGGGTGGGGCTCTTCCTCCTGGGCCAGGCCTTCGAGGTCCGGACCGACCTGGGGGGATGGACGGGGCTCGGAGTGCCCATGCTGGGCGCCTTCGCGATGATGTCGACCATCGTGATCGGGATGATGATTCCCAACGCACCGGCGAACGTCGGGTCCTTCTGGTACTTCCTGCTGAAGCCCATGGAACTCTACGGGGTCCCTGCCGGGCATCCCGGGGGACTGGCGTTCGCTCTGCTGGTCTGGACGTTCCAGTTGCTCCAGTTGCTGGTCTTCGGGGGATGGTTCGTGTTGAAGGGGGCGGTGTCCTTCCGGCGAGCCTTCGACATCCGGGGAGGGGCCACGGCGATCCTGCTGGTGGCCTGCCTCTGGCCGTCGCCGGGACGGGCCGACACCGTCTGGCAGTGCCGGGATCGACAAGGCAACGTGGGGTTCTACATCAATACCCGCCCCTCTTCGGCACGGTGCCGCGTCTACCTGGACAGCCGGAAGGCCAGCGAACCCTCCCATCCCAAGGGAGCCCGTTGTCGCTCGATGCGCTTCCGGACCACCATCTTCTTCGTCTGCGAGAAGGACGGGGTTTCCTGGATCTACAACCGGTCCGTGCCCGGGGAGGCATCGGAACGCGGAGGAGGCGCCCAGGAGGCTGCCGAATCGGGCACCCCGAGGCCCGGGCGGGCGAAGGGCCAGGAACCATTCGACCAGGAGATCCGCCGACTGGTGACTCGAGCCGCGGCGGAGACGGGGATCCCCGAGGCCATGCTGCTGGCCGTCATCGAGGTGGAGTCGGGGTTTCGGGCCGATGTCGTCTCGCCGGCAGGGGCCCAGGGCCTGATGCAGCTGATGCCGGTCACCGCCGACGCCCTGGAGGTGGTGGACCCCTTCGATCCGGAACAGAACATCCTGGGAGGGGCCCGTCTCCTGCGGCGCCTGTCGGATCGGTTCCAGGGGGACCTGGAGAAGACGCTCGCCGCCTATTATGCCGGCGCATCGGCGGTCATCCGGGCCGGAGGACCTCCCGACGAGCCGACCCGGGGCTACGTCCGCAAGGTGCTGGATCGCTACCGCCGGCATGCCGAGGCCAAGGAACCGCCAGGTCTCGGCCCCGAGGGGCGCGCCGCTTCTCCCTATTGACGGGAGGGTGGACGCTGCGGTAGTCTACATCGGCCTTTCTCTGGTCCAGGCCTGACATGACCTTCCGGAACCTCCTGACGCGGGCGATCCTGGCCGGGGCGTGCCTCGTGGGATGCGGGGCGGGCCAGACCGTCCGGGATGGCTCCCCGGCGTCCCAGGGACGGCGCACGGTCCTCTCCGAGAGCCGGGACGACTACCTGGCGGGACTGAAGGCCCTGCGGGACGGGGATTACGCCACCGCCATCGAGACGCTCCAGCGGGTCGCCCGGGGGCCGTCCTACATTCCCTACACGGCGATGGCCCGGCTGCGGATCGCGGACGCGCTGTTCTTCCAGGAGAAGTACGAGGAGGCCGTCGAGGGCTACCGGACCTTCATCGATACCTCCGCAGGGGATCCGAACCTGCACTACGCCTACTTCCGGCTCGCGGAGTCCCGGGTGAAGGCCATCGCCGGGGAGTTCTTCCTGGTGCCGCCCTCGGATCGTCGCGACCAGCAGCGGGTCCGGGGAGCCCTGGCGGCGTGTCGGGACTTCCTGGCCCGATTTCCCGACAGCCCCTTCGTCCCCGAGGCCCTGGCCATGATGGACCGGATGAGCCGGACCGTCGCCTCCTTCGAGATGGAGGTGGCACGCTTCTACCGCAGCCGCGACAAGCCGGCCGGGGCCGCAGGACGCCTTCGCAGGCTCATGGAGGACCTGCCTCAGACCGGACGGCTGGAGGAGGTCCGGGCCGCCTGGGTCGAGGCGATGGTCCAGGCCCGAGAGCCGGGATGGGAACAGGAGTGCCGGCGGTATCTGGAGGACTTTCCGGGCGGGTCGTCCCATGCCCGGATTCGGCGTCTTTGTGGGAGACCGGGTTCGTCCTCGTGAGGGGGCGGGACCGGCCCGTCATCAGGAGGTGGCACATGCAGGGATTTCGGGTTGGCGACAAGGCGGTCTATCCCGCCCAGGGTGTCGCGGAGGTCCTGGGCATCGAGAGCCGCGAGGTGGCCGGGAACCAGGAGACGTTCTACATGCTGCGCCTGGTGGACAGCGACCGGCGGATCATGATCCCCCTGGCGAAGGCGATGCAGGTCGGACTTCGCCGCGTCATTCCCAGCGAGCAGGTCCCCGAGGTGCTCGGGTTCCTCCGGACCCGTCCCCCGCGTCGCTCCCAGCAGAACTGGAACCGGCGATACCGGGGATACGTGGACAAACTGAAGACCGGATCGGTCTTTGACGTGGCCGAGGTCCTCCGGGACCTCTACCTGCTCCGCTACCAGAAGCCCCTGTCCTTCGGGGAGAAGCGCCTCCTCGACACGGCACGGGAACTGCTGGTTCGGGAGATCGCCGTGGCCACCGACAGCCACGTCGCCCAGGTCGAGGGCGAGGTGGAGTCCATCTTCCCGGCCCCCCGGCCGCCCGCGTCCCAGGTCGAGGACGCCTCCTCCGAGGAATGAGCAGCCGGTGTCCTCTCATCCGCCCACGGGGCCCCTCCGGGTGGGATCCCATGCGGTCGTGCTTCGATTCTCGGGGTTGATGGTCGCGGCGGCCCTGATCGGTCCGAGTTCCGTGCACGGGGAGGAGCGGGAAGGGGAGGGCGGTTGCCGGGTTCTGCCCCTGCCCCCCCATCCCGACGACCGGACCCTCGAGGGTCATGCCCGGACCATCCTGCACCTGCTGGAAACGGACGCGACCTTCTCGAGTCGCTGTCCCGCGTGGTCGGATGCCCTGCTGGAAAACCTGGAGTCGAGCAACCGCATGGGATCCTGGCAGCGGTCCAGGACCCTCTGCCAGGCGATGGATCGCCGGGGGGTGTCCCGGCGGACTCCCGAGTCGGTCCTGGCCTGTGTGGACCCGCTGCTGGCCGAGGGGGACCTGGACGAGGCCTCCCGGCAGATCGACCAGGCCCTCGATGCCCTGGGAGGGGACCGGGAGGGGGCGCTGCGACTGCTGCGGGCGGTGGTCGCGCTGATGGAAAACCGCATGCGGCCCGGGCTGGCGGCGCACTACCTCGGGAAGGCACAGGAACTGCGACCGGACGACGAGGACCTTGCCTTGCGGCGGCTGGAGCGTCTGCTGGAGGCCGGGGACGAGGCCGGATCCGCACGCCAGTGGGCCATTCTGCGCGGGCGTTTCGGAGATCGCCCGACGGTGCTCCGGAGGGTCATCCTGACGGCGATGGCGCTGGACGCCCGGGACCTGGCGCAACAGGCCGCATCGGCCCTGCTGGAGTGCCCGTCGATGGGAATGGAGGACCTGGACGTCCTGGTCGCCCTCGGTGCCCGACACGGAGATGCGGCGATGCTTCGCAGGGTGGCGGACCGATGGGTCCGGCGCCCTGGAACGCCCGCGGAACGGCATTCCCGGTCCCTGGAGGTGGTGTCGGTGCTGGAGCGACAGGGGCAATCCGGTCTGGCTGCCGACGTCCTGGCCCAGGCCATCGCCCTCTGGGGGAGGCGGGACCCGGCCGTCCTGTGCCGCCTCGGGGCGATCCGGGCCGCCGCCGGGGCCCGGGAGAGTGCCCGGTCGGCATTCCAGGCAGCGATCGACCTGTCACAGGGAGATCCGGCCGTGGTGCTGGAGGCGGCGCGACTGGCCCTCCGGGCCGGGGACGCCTCCTGGGCCGGGGAGGTCATGGAACGGGAGCAGCGGCGAATCGAGGCCCCGACCGGGGACTGGTGGTGGATCCTCGCGCAGGTGCGACTGGCCCTCGGGAATCGGCAGGGGGCCGAAGCGGCCTGGGAGCGGGCGGCGGCGGATTCGCGGGAACCTGCGCGGGCCTGGGTCGCCATCGGCGAGGAACGGCTGCGGGAACCGGGGGGCGCTCTTGTGGCCGAGTGGGCCTTCCGGAAGGCCCTGGACTGCCGACCGTCCGGGGAGACCCTCGGGAGCGCCCTGGTTGGCCTGGTCGAGAGCCTCGTCGTTCAGGCGAAGGACATCGGCGAGTTCCTGCGCCCCCTCCAGGAGGCGGTCCGGGGCGGTCAGGTGGCCCCCGATGGGCTCGCGCGGATCGAGAACCTGGCCGCCCGGGTCCCGGATCGATCGCCTCTGCGGCTCCTGGGCCTCGAAGCTGGGGTTCGGCGGGATCCCAATCGGCCGGATCGGTGGTTTCGGCTGGCCCGGGGGTGCCTGCAGGTTTCGGACCTTCCCAGGGCCTTCGAGGCCTTTTCCGAAGCCGTCCGCCGGAGCAGCGATCGCCGTTCGGCGCTGGCAGAGGCCGTCTCGGCGCTGATCCAGGCCGGCGCCCTCTCCGAGGCCATCCGGCTGTCGGAGTCCTTCGGAACCGCGGCCTCCACCGGGTCGGGAGTCGCCCGGGCGTTGACCACCGCCTGCCTGGCCATCCAGGACGTTCCATGCGTCGCCCGTTTCGCCACGTCGCTGCTGAAGGGACCGGTGGATCTGGATCTGGATTACCTGGACCTCGCCCGGCGACTGGGGGAGATGGACCTGCGGGACCTGTCCTGGAAGGCCACCGATGTCGCCGAGAGGGTTCTCCCGAGGGACCGGGCCTGGGAGGCCATCCTGCTCGGGGCCGAACTGGCCGCCACCTGGAGGATGGATGCGGAGTACCAGCGACGGATCCACCGCCTGCCCGAGGGGCGGTCGCTCCCCGAGGCCGCGGCCCTGAAACTGGCCCGGAGGCTGCTCGATGCCGGTCGGCCCGTGCTGGCGATTCCCTGGTTGCTCCGGGCGATGGGAGGAACGGACGAGGGGGTTCGCGGCGATGCAATCGCGTCGATCCTCGAGGTCGCGGGCCGCCTGGGAAACGAGGCCGCGCTGGGGAGGGCTGCGGACGAGGCCCGGGGGTTCCGCTGGCCCGATTCGGCGATCTGGTTGCGGGCCGTGAAGGGGTTGCTGCGGGCGGGTCTGGACACCCTGGCCGTGGACCTCTGGAGGACCGGCAAGGGCGGGCTGGCGCATCGGGAGGGCCTTCCTCCCTGGCCTCCCGGGACGGAACCGCAGGGATGGGGCCGGGAAGAGTCGATTCGGTGGGTGCAGGAGTCCTGCCGACGCCCCGGCCTGATCGGGGATCGGGACTGCCTGCGGGCGGCGGACTGGCTGGAACGCCAGGCACGTGGGGACGAGGCGATCCAGTGGCTCCGGCAGCGGGCCCGGACGGGGATCGCCGGCGAGGGCCTTCGGGTGGAACTGGTCTTGCGTCTGTTGCGGATCGGGCAGTTCTCCGAGGGAGAGGAGACGGTTGCCGATCTGGTGAACGGGCCGCTCCAGGAAGGGTCCTCGCTGGAACGGCTGGGACGGGGCATGCGGGAGGCGGGGCTCGGGCGATCCTGGCTGGCCTTGCTGGAGACCTTTTCGCCCCGAAGTCCGGAGGCCGCCGAGGCCGCGACCCTGGAGCGGGTTCGGACGGCCCTGTTCCTGGGGGACGTGGTTCGAGCCGAGGCGGCCCTGGCGGCCGGTCGCGACGGGTTGCGGAACTCTGGCGAGGCTGCCTGGACCGTCTGGAGGGAGGGGGGATGCCTCCAGAGGGCGGCAGAGGTCTTCCTGTCCACGATCCTGGGAGGCGGAGGCAGTGCAGGCTCCCAGACCTTTCGGCGAGGAGTCGAGGACGTCGTTTCCCTGGGCTGGGGGAATCGTCTGATGTCCCTGGGACAGGTCGAACCCCGGGAGACGGGATCCCGGGACGAGGAGACCCTGGCCCGGGTCGGAAAGGCCCTGGTCCTGGCCGGGGAGTGGCAACGAGGTCTGGACGTCCTGTCGCACCTGGGACCGAGGACGCTGGACGACGAGGGGCGATTCCTGTGGTTTCGAGCGCTCTGGGCCAGCGGCCGAAAGGCCGAGGCCCGGAAGGTCTTGATCTCCTGGTGGGGGGAGGGGGGGGCCGGTTCCCGCGGAGAGGAAAAGAATCCCGACCCGCTGGCCGGGACGGGAGCCGCGCTGGGATTCCTGCTCTCGGAGGGTGACCAGGAGGATGCCCTGGCACTGGTGAAGTCCTGGAAGGGGCCCCAGTGGACCCTCCCGGGGATCGGGGACGTCCGGATGGTGCGCAACCGGATCGAGTGGGCCCTGGGACAGGGGAACTGGGAGGACTTCATGACCTGGATCGCCCCGGCGGAAGGGGCCTTCGGGGAGGGGGTCCTCCGGGTCCAGGAGGCCGCCCGGAGCGGCGGCCTGGAAGGCGCGGTGACGTTCCTGGACCGGACCCGGGGACGACTGGCCTGGGACCTGGGCCTGCTGGCCCGAAGCCTCCGGGGAGATCCGGACGAGGTCCTGGAGGCCCTGGCCAGGAGCCGGATCGAAGAGATCGGCGACAACGGGATCACGGCGGAAGGCGCCGCCTGGGCATTCCTGATGGGGGGGCGTTGGGAACTGGCGGTCCGTTGGGCTCGGAAGGCGGCCTCCCGATCCGGCACTCCAACCGCCAGGATGATCACGCTGCTGGTATCCGCCTCGACCCTGGCAGGCCAGCCGGCGGTCCGGGAGGCCCTGGCGCTGGCCGACGACGGGTTCGAGGACCCGGTGGCACGCCTGGCGGTCCGGGCACTGATCCGGAAGTGGACGATGGACGATGAGGGGGAGGCGACGGAACTGGCCATGCGGTGGCGTCGCGTGCCCCGGGACTGGGAGGCGGCGAAGGAGGCCATGGAGGCGGCCCTCCGGGCCGAGGACGACCGGATTCGGCAAGAGGTCGAAACGCGGTGGATTCGGGGCGCCGAGGACCCGATCCAGGCCCGGATCGAACTTGCGAAGTTGTATCGGAAGTATTGGAAGGGTGAGGAACTGGCGAAGGTCCTGGAACCGTTGCAGGAGGTCCGGCCAGGGGAGGCCTTCCCGGTCTTGGAAGGGATCCGAGGATGGTTGATGGCGGGACGGCCCGAGCTCGCCCGGGAGGTCGCAGATCGCTGGGTCACGAGGTTCCCGGACCCGTCCCAGGCAGCCCAGGGAGTCGTCGACATCGCGGCGCAGATGCTGGATCCTTCCCTGGTGGAGCGGTGGCTTCCGGCGGCCCTGGAAGGCCCACGGGGGCCCGAAGGAGGCCGGGCGGTCCTCTCGGCGGCGATGGCCCTGGCCAGGACGGGGCGACCGGACCGGGCCCGGGAGGTCCTTGGGACCTGGATGGCCCGGGTCCCGGACACCCTGGGCTGGAGGGTCGCGGTCGCCAGGCGCGTCCTGGCTGATCCGGAAGTCCCTCTGGAGGCGGTGCCCTGGATCTCCCGGCAGGACATCGTCCGGGAGGAGGATGGGGGCCCTCTTCCCCTGGAAGGGCTGCTGGCATGTGACGAGGCCCAGGACTTCTCCGGGATCCCGGCGTGCGTGGCACGGTGGGGCCTGGGCACGGCGACCGACGGGACCCTGTTGATGCTGGCCACCCGGGCCCTGGCGGCAGGCCGATGGCGGCACGCGCGGGAGTGGATCCTTGCGGCGGATCGCCTCTCGGGACAATCGAGGAGCGTCCGACTGCAGGTCGCCCGAATGCTGGTGTCGTTCCTGGGGGACCCCGAGGGATGGAGCCGGGAGGCCCGGCGAGAACTGGGTGCCCTGGCCCTCGCCTGGTTCCCGTCGGGGGTTCGGGAGTGGAGGACCGATTCCCAACAGGCCGTCCGGGCGCACCTGGAAGAGATGGCCCACGGTGTCGATGCGGGATCCCAGGAGTACCGGAAGGCCCTGGCAGCGGACCCGTCATCGGCGTCGATGCGGAACAACCTGGCCTACCTGATCAGCCTGGCGGGAGGGGACCTGGAGGAGGCGATTCGCCAGGCACGGATGGCATTGGTCCTTTCCCCGGCGGGATTGCCGTGGTATCTGGAGACCGAGGCCTGGGCGCGGTTTCTTCGGGGGGAGACCCAGGGGGCCCTCCGGATGCAACGGCGGGCCCTCCGTCACTGGACCGAGGACGGTTCCGACGGATGGTCCGAGGGGCTCTGGCATCTCGGGAGGATGCTCGAGAAGGCCGGGCGGTTGCAGGAGGCCCGGGAGGCGTGGAAGAGGGCCTCGGTGTGGGCCCCGCCGGGGGACTGGCACGGGATCCGGTCGCTCCGTCGATGGCGTGAAACCCGTTGAGCTCCCACGGGGGTGACCGATGCTCGTGAAGATCACCACGGGTGCCCTGCTGGCGGCGCTGGCCCTGGCCGGGATCCTCTGGGGCCCCTTCTGGCTCGTGGGGTCCGTGGCGGCGGTGGTGTTGCTGGGAGCCCAGTACGAGTTCCTGCGGCTGTCGGCGGGCCTCCTGACCACCGGTGACCTCGTGGTGGCCCTGGCGGGAGGGGCGGCGGTGCTGGCTGCCGCGGCCCTGGCCCCCTGGCAGGACTTCCCGGCCTGGATGATGGCGGCGACGATGCTGGCCGGCGTCGGCATCCTGGTCCGGGTGCTCTGGACCCCCCTGCGGGAACCGGGGGACCTTCCGGGGGCCTCCCTCCGGGCCCTCTGGATGATCGGCGGCCTGGTCTACGTGGCCCTGCTGGGATCGGGCTGGCTCGTGCTGATGCGCGATTCCCTGGGCAGCCAGGGGAGGGGACTGGTGCTGCTGGCCGGATTCGTCACCTGGATGAACGACACCCTCGCCTATTTCGGCGGGAAGACGATGGGCCGGCATCGCATGTATCCCATCGTGAGCCCGAACAAGACCTGGGAGGGATCGGCCTGGGGCATGGTCGGGAGCCTTGCCGGGGCCCTGGGCGTCCGGGCCGTGCTGCTCCCGGAGGTCTCCCTGGTGTCGGTGGTGGCCTTCGCCGTCACGGGCGGGGCGCTGGCCCAGGCCGGGGACCTCGCCGAATCGGTCTTCAAGCGGGCGGCCAACGTGAAGGATTCGGGGGAATTCCTCCCGGGCCACGGGGGGTTCCTGGACCGGATCGACGCCTTCCTCTTCGTGCTTCCCTGGACCGTTGTCTGGTTCCTGCTGTGGAGTCCCCTGGTCTCGCGGTAGGCGTTCGGTGGGTCACTCTCCGTTGCCCAGGTCCCAGGACAGGGTCTCGCCAGGCGAGAGGTGGACCCGGAGGTGCCGGGAGAGGGGGAATTTCCGGGACCGGGCCTCCAGCTGGTGCTCCCCGGCGTCCAGGTTCCGGAGGGTGACCCGCTCCCCCGGAAGCAGGATGCCGAGGCTTCGGGAGCCGTCGAACAACTCCTGGGGATCCCCCAGGCGGTTCGTGATGACCAGCGTGGCCTGGGAAGGACCGAGTACCTGGGAGGTCCGGGACCCCGACGGGAGCAGGACCCGGTACTCGGTGGACCGGAAGGAGGTCACCCCGACGGCCTCCAGCAGGTGGGGACCCGCGGCGACGGCGATCTCGGCCCGTTCCTTCGGGGCGAGGACCGCGATCGGGTCCCGGTCCAGCAGCACCCGCACCTCCTCGTCGCGATCGTTCTGGAGGGCGAGGATCGCCTGGGAGGTCGGGATGACCCAGCCCACGTCTCCACCGGCCGGGACCTCGACCTCGGCCTCCTGGACCTCCCGATCCCGGTCCCCGAGGACCTGGACGCGGTGACGGCCCGGGGAGAGCCCGACCACCAGGCGCCGCCCCCCCGGGGGAACCCGGCCGCGGTCCACGCCGTCCACCTGCAGTCGTTGGTCCTGGTAGGTGGGATTCTCGACCCGGAGGCCCCCCTGCTCCCCCTGCCGCTCGTCGGCGGAACCGGGTCGCACGAGCCAGAGCAACGAGGCGCCCTCGGTCAGGACCAGCCGCGTCCGCGCCACCACCCGACCGTCGACCGTGGCCGCCGAGAGCCGGACCCTCCCGCCGGGCAACCCCCGGAACTCGGCCCCTCCCTGGGTCTGGCAGATCCCCAGGGCGCGCCCGTCCATCCGGATCGACACCGGGAACGAAAGTTCCGAGATCACGGACAGGGTGGCCCCCGGGGAGGGGATCCGGACCTCGGCCACCTCTCCCTTCTTCAACTCCGCACGGCCGCTCCAGACCGGCCGTCCCACGTCGTCCGTGGCCGCGACGTCCACCATGTCGCCCTGGAGATTCCCGTAGACCGTTTCCTGGTCCAGGGCCAGGGGCCGGGGAGGGAAGCCGGAGACCAGCACCCGGACCGGGCCTCCCGACTGATTGAGGACCCTCAGGGAGGCCTGGGGCGGCGGAATGGTCCAGGTGGGCACGACACCCGGCCCCACGGGGATCTCGGCCTGCATCACGAAGCCGGTCCGGGTACCCTGGGCCTTCACCGTCACGGTACCCGGGATCAGGCCGCTCCAGAGGCGGTCCGAATCGGGCCAGAGGATCTCCCGGCTCTCCCCGTCCAGGAAGATTCGGACCGGCTCGTCGGCCTCGTTTTGGACCCGGAGCGCCCCCGTGGGCAGTGCCTTCAAGGCCGCTTCCTGGTCTGCCTCGCCGAGGACCACCCAACGGGCCTCCTGGCCCGAGACCAGGGTGACCATCGAAACGAAGCGCCATCCGGTCCGGGTTCCCCGGGCCTCGACGGGAGCCTCCCCCCCCAGGAGGCGGTCCACGAGGGCCTCCCGCCCTGTCTCCAGGTGGGCGAGGACCCGATCCCCCCGGACGAAGACCTCCAGGGCCTCCCCGGACCGGTTGACGACCCGGAGCATGCCGCCGGGAGAGACGGGCGGAGGGAGGGTGCCGGCGCAGGCCGTCCATGCCACCAGCAACAGCATCATCGGCCCGGTCATCTTCTTCGGGTTCACGGTTCGGCTCCCCGGCCAGCGGACGGGGGAATCGTAGCAGAAAGGAGAGGGCCGGGGGCAGACGGTTGAAGCGGATCGGGAATGGCCTAGAATCGTGCCATGGCGGCGATCCACTACCGGACCCTGACCATCGAGACCGGCGTCTGGTGCGGCAATCGCTGCTCGTTCTGCTACCAGCAGGCCTACCGGGCGCTTCCCGACTACCCCCGACTGGTCCCAGGAGAGGAGATCCGGAGGCGGATGCAATGGGGCCTCTCTCATGGATACGACGAGGTCTCCTTCACCGGTGGGGAACCGACGATTCGGCCGGATTTCCTGGACCTGATCCGCGCCGCCCGGGAGATGGGATACCGACGGGTCGCCGTGACGACGAACGGGTCGAGGCTCTCGGACCCGACGTTCTTTGCGCAGGCGGTCGAGGCGGGGCTGACCTCCATGGGGGTTTCCATCCACGGCCCCGATGCGGCGACCCACGAGGGGGCCACGGGACGCCAGGGGTCCTTCGGCCGGGCCCTGCGGGCGATCCACCATGCGGTGGCGACGCACGGGACCCTCCGGCCGGTGCGCCTGAACACCTTCACGGTGGTCCACCGGGGGAACGTGGGCCGACTGCTGGAACTCGCGCGGGTGCTGGCGGGACTCGGGGTGCGGTTGCTGGTCTTCCAGCCGGCCATCCTGGGAAAGTCGAACTTTCGGGAGGCCTCCCGGGTCCAGGTGGGCATCGAGGAGATCGTGGAGGGCCTGCGACCCGTGATCCTGGAGGGCATGGAACGGGACTTCCGGGTCAAGCTGTTCAATCTGCCTCCCTGCCTCTTTCGGGACGTCCTGGAGGGCCTGGACCTGGACTCCTACCGGGAGGCCACCTTTCGGGAGCATGACCAGGATGCGCCGCTCCAGAACGACCCTGACCAGGAGACGGGGTCCGTCGAGACGCCCGCCTGCGCCTCCTGTGATGTCCGGAGCACCTGTCCCCGGATCCACGTGACCCTGCTGCCCCAGGAGGACCTCGCTGCCCATTTCGAGGAGTCCCTGCTGTCCATCGCGGCCTGGGACCATCCCCAGGTCTGGCTGTCGGGAACGGACCTGATGAGGCCCGCCACCCTCTACCGCGTCGTCCGGAAGGCCCGGCTGAACGGGTTCGAGGAGGTCCTCGTCACCACGGGAGGCACGAGCCTCTGGGACGGCCGCGCCGGATGGATCGCCATGCGGCAAGGGGGCGCGTCCCGGCTGGTGCTGGTCCACCATGCCCGGGACCCCCGGTCGTCGGACCGGATGATCTGCCATGCGGGAAATGACGCCAACCTGCTGGAACTGGTCGGCCGGTGGCGCCAGGAGGCCCCCGAGGGCCTGGGACTCGGGGTCCTGGTCCCGGTGTCCGAGAATGAATGGCCATTCCTGGAGTCGGAGGGAATCCGAGGGCTCGAGGGAATCGAGTGGGATCTGCTGCTGCGGGCCCCCTGGAGGACGGAGGGGCGGCCCGCGTTGCAGGTCCGACGGATCCGGGACTTCGTGGCCAGGGCCCGGCGCCTTCCCTCCCGGCCCCGGTCCGTCGTCCTGCACGTCCCGTGGCCCCGCCGCTGGGAGGCGGCGGCCCTGCCGGGCGTCGCGATCTGGACCCGGGGAAGACTGCGGTTCGATCTGGCGGGCACGGTGCTGCCGACGGCCTTCGTGGAACCCCGATACTCGGTGTTGAACTGGTCGCTTCCCCACCTGGGAGGGCAGGTCCTGTGCAGTCCTGGGGACCGGCGGGTTCCCCTTCGTCCCCTCCTGGCCCGGTCGATCCAGGTCCAGGGGATCACGCGGGAGACGCTGTTCCGCGTACGCCGGCGAGATGACGGGCCTGGAGGTCCAGCAGGTCCGTGACCTCCCGCTCGATCCGATCCGGGTCCCAGGACAGTTCCAGGGCCATCCGGGCCGCTGCCCGCCGGGCCGGAGCCTCGAGGGACGGCCCCACGAGGTAGAACAGCAGGTTCCGGCGGGTCAGGACATCCTCGAGGGTCAGGGCCATCTCGCGCCGGACCGCCCAGACCACCTCGGCCTCCAGCACCGGCCAGGGGGGGGCCAGGGGGTTCGCCAGGGACGGGTCCTCCGATGCCAGCGCCAGGACCTCCTCCGCAGAGGCGCCGTAGGTGTGGACCAGGTGCCGGGCCACCGCCGTGTCCAGGCGGTGCAGGCGTTGCAGACGCAGGATCTCGTCCTGGCGCGCCTGATCGTCGGTGATTGTTCCCCTGTAGAACAGGGGGCGGTCCGCGACCCCCCATGGGGGAAGAGGGGAGGGGAGGAAGCGTCGCGCCGACTCGAGGCATTCCCGGGCCATCAGACGGTAGGTCGTGAGTTTTCCACCCGCGATCGTCACGATGCCCCGACGGTCCACGTGGATCGAGTGTTCCCGGGAGACCTTGCTGGCCGAGACTCCCTCCTCCCGGAGCAGCGGCCGGAGGCCCGCCCAGGTCCCGAGGATGTCCCCGGTCTCCAGCGGCAGTTCCGGAAAGTGGTGCCGCAGGGCGGTCATGAGGTACTCGACGTCGGCGGCTGTGGCCACCACCCGGTCGGGATCCTCGGGGTCATCAGTGTCGGTCGTCCCGACGATGGTGGCGTCGTGCCAGGGGATCACGAAGAAGACACGCCCGTCCTGGGGAGTGGTGGCAACGACGGCCTGGTCCAGAGGCAGGCGACTCCGGGGGAAGACCAGATGGACGCCCTTGGTCGGCCGGAGTCGGGGGCCGTCCTGGACCCCCAGGGCATCGTCGGTGGCCTCGGTCCAGGGACCGGCAGCGACGATGACCGCCCGGGTGCGAAGCAGCCCCTTCCGGCCCGGTTGCAGGAGGTCCTCCACCTCCAACGCAGCGACCCGGTCCTCCTGGAACCGGCTCCCGACGGCCCGGACCCGGCTCAGGGCGACCCCTCCGAGGGCGACCCCGTCCAGGACGTTCTCGAGGGTCAGGCGGGTGTCGTCGGTCACGGCATCGTAGTAGCGAAGTCCGCCGGTCAGGCCATCGGTCCGGATCCCGGGGACCTGTCGGGTCAGTTCTCCCCGGGGCAGGCGCCGGTGGATCGGGTCGCCGCGGAACCAGCGGAGGGCGTCATAGACGAAGAGCCCCATGTCCAGGAACCAGAGGGGGTGCTTCGACGCCTTCCAGACAGGCATCAGGAAGGGGAGGGGGCGGACCAGGTGGGCCGCCAGCCGCTCCAGGCGAGTCCGCTCGGTGGTGCTCTCGTGGACCAGCCCGAACTCGAAGTTCTCCAGGTAGCGCAGGCCGCCGTGGACCAGTTTCGAGGACTTCGACGAGGTGCCGGAGGCAAAGTCGCCCTGCTCGACCAGCGCCACCCGGAGCCCCCGGGCGGCCGCATCCCGGAAGATGCCGGCGCCGGTGATGCCTCCTCCGACGACGACCAGGTCGTATTCCTCGGCGGTTCCACGGGACCAGGCCTGCTCTCGCCAGGACGCCTCGTTGGGGTTCATGGGTCCTCCTGTCCACTCCCGCCCTAGTGTAGTAGAATATTGACGCATTGCGTAAATGCTTTTTTCGGCATCCATGGCATCTGGCGGGAGGTGGGGGATGGGCCGTTTGGGGAAGACCGCACCCTGGTGGGCATGGGCATTCCTGCTGGCGGCGCTGATCCCCTCGTGGGGATGCCGGCGTGGGGCGAGGCCGGCGACGGCGCCCGCCGCGGCGGAACCCGCGACACCGGTGGTCACGGCGGACCCGGGGCCCACCAACGGCCCCGATGCCGCCCCGATGGCGCCGCCGGAGGAGGCGGCGTCTCCCCGTTCCAGGACACATCCCGATGCCCTGGGAAAGGACTACGGACTGCTGGCAATGGGGGAGGTCGCGACGACGGGACCGGAGGAGGAGTTCTTCCGCCAGATGACCAATGCGAAGAGCGCCGAGCAGGCGTTCAAGGTCATCCGGAAGGACGCGGCGCGCTGGCTGCCGTTCCTGCATCGGGCGCTTCGGTCCTCGAACCGCGAGGTCCGCATCCAGGCGGCGGTGATGCTGGGGCTTCTGAAGGACCGGTCCCCGGAGACGATCGCGGCCATGCGTGATGCCCTCATCCTGGATCGGGACCCGGACGTCCGGGCGATGGTGGCCCGTTCCTTCCTGGCGATTCCGGCCCAGCGGGCCGTGGACCTGTTGATCCGCAGCCTCGAGGCCGATCCCTACGAGGCCACTCGGGCCAACGCGGCCTGGGCCCTGGGGGAGTCGGGGGATCGGAGGGCCGTGCCGGTGCTGATCCGGGCTCTCCAGGACGAGGATACCTTCGTGAGACTCCGGGCCGTCAGTGCCCTGATGAAGTTCCGGGCTCGGGAGGCCGTCCCGGGTCTCGTGGCCTGCCTGTCGGATCGGAGCCCGATGGTCCGCGAGCGGGCCCACATGGCCCTGAAGCAGATCACCGGGAAGGGCCTGCCGGCCGACGAGGCGGCCTGGCGGAAGGCGCTGGGCCTGGGCCGCTGACGTCAGGCCCGGCTGGCAGCCTTGACTCCCAGGAAGAGGACCAGCCGGAGGGCCGCGGCGGCAAACCCCAGGCCCAGCGAGGCAGAGACGACCAGGGCACCGATCGTCAGCATCGTGTCCATCGTGTCCTCCTGTTGGAGATCCTCCCCAACGGCGAGCATGACCCGGGTTCGGTGGGTTCCCCCAACAAACGGACGGCGACAAAAAAATCGAGTGGTCTTCGGCCGGAAGACCCAGGATGCCGAAGGGGCCTGTTCCAGAGAGAAATCGCGTGAGAATGGATGGTTACGAGACACCGGTCGGTCTGATGAGAGCAGGGGAGACCACGGGCAGACGAGGCGCGAGACCTGGGGAAGACCCCCGGGAGACCAGACCCGGCTGCGACTTGACATAATACCTCTTATCAGACGTTGCCGGAGGGCAGGGCCCAGGGGGCCTCTGGCGCCCCGGAGCCGGGAATGCAGGGATTCCCTGCGGTTCTGACCCGTGCCCTCATCGGAGGAACGGGCTATACTCCCGCCATGAAAATCGGACTCGCCCAGGTCGATTCCACCGTCGGAGATTTCGAGGGCAACGTCGCGCGGGTCCTGGACGCCTATCGCCGGGCGATGGCGGATCAGGCGGACCTGGTTCTCTTCCCGGAAATGGCTCTCACGGGGTACCCGCCGCTGGACCTCCTGGACCGTTCGGAGTTCGTCGAGGCGAACCTCCGGGCGCTCCAGTCGTTTCGCCAGGCCTGCGTGGGTCCGGAGGCATGCATCGGGTTCGTGGAGCCCAACCCCTCGGCCACCGGAAAACGACTCTTCAACGCCGCGGTTCTTGTGGCCCGGGGTGCCGAGGTGGGCCGCTATCAAAAGGCCCTGCTGCCGTCCTACGACGTCTTCGACGAGGCCCGATACTTCCAGCCGTCCTTCGAGCCTGCCGTGATGGACCGGCCCTACGGAAGGATCGCCCTGACCATCTGTGAGGACATCTGGAACGACCCGGAGGTCTGGGACGGGCGAAGGCCCTACACCCATGACCCCCTGGAGGTGCTTGCGGGGCGCGGCGTCGGCCTGGTCGTGAACCTCTCGGCCTCTCCATTCCACATCGGAAAGACGATGGAGCGGCGCGCCGTGGCCCGGGGCATCGTCGAGCGACTGGGGTGCTCGCTGGCCTACGTCAACGCCGCCGGAGCGAACGATGCCCTGATCTTCGACGGCGATTCCTTTGTGATGGACGCCACGGGCCGGATCAGGGGCCAGGCCTCCCGGTTTCGGGAGGAATGCGTGGTGGTGGACGCGGACCTGCCATCCGACAAACCGGTGGCTCCTCGGGACCTGAGAACGGAGAGCAGCGAGGAAGACGCCAGGGACGTCGTCGAGGCCCTGTCCCTGGGGATCCGGGACTTCTGCCGCAAGACCGGTTTCCGGCAGGTGGTGCTGGGCCTGTCGGGGGGCATCGACTCGGCGGTGGTGGCCGCCCTGGCCGTTCGAGCCCTGGGAAAGGACTCGGTGGCCGCCCTCTCGATGCCCTCCCGACACTCCTCGGAGGGGACCCGGAACGACGCCCGGGAACTGGCCGCAAACCTGGGCATCCGGTTTCGGGAGGTCCCCATCGACCCCATCTGCGACGCCTTTCGGCAGGCCTTCTCCCAGGCGGTGGACGGGGCCCCCCTCCGGGGCATCACCGACGAGAACCTCCAGGCCCGGACCCGGGGCGTCCTGCTGATGGCCTGGTCCAACCAGCACGACGCCCTGGTCCTGAACACGGGCAACAAGAGCGAGGCGGCGGTCGGGTATGCGACCCTCTACGGGGACATGGTGGGGGGGATCGCGGTGATCGGGGACCTCACGAAGGAGTGGGTCTATCGGGTCGGACGGGCCCTGCAACAGGAGGGATTCGCGATCCCCGAGGGGATCTTCCGGCGCGCCCCCAGCGCCGAACTGCGCCCGGACCAGCGGGACGAGGACTCTCTGCCACCCTACCCTGTCCTGGACCGCGTGATCGACGCCCTGGTGGTCCGGAATCGATCGGGACGGGAGGCGGTCGCCGAGGGGCTCCCGGCGGACGCGGTGGCCTTCGTCCTCTCGGCCCTGGCCCGGAGCGAGTTCAAGCGCCGGCAGGCCCCCTTCAGCCTGAAGGTGACCCGCCGGGCCTTCGGACCCGGTCGTCGGGTTCCCGTGGCATCCCGTTTTCAGGAGGACCTGACGTGAAGCAGCGCCTTCGAGGGATGGGGTTCGAGGCGCCGGACCTCGTCATCATCGCCTTCGGGCTGACGATGGCCGGCGTCGGTCTGTGGCACCGGGAACGCCTGCCGGACACGAGCGTGATCCACCGCTACCTGCTGGTGGCCCTGGCCTATGCCTGGGTCTTGCGAATGGCGACCCGCCGAGGAATCCGTCCGCTGCCAATGGCGATGCTGCGCACCGTGGCCCTGTGTTCACTGATCCCATACATGTTCCTGGAGATGGGGGACATTCTTCCCTACGTCGTGGACCACACCTACGAGCGGGAACTGGCGGCCCTGGACCGCCTGATCTTCCTGGGTGTCGATCCCCTGGAGGCCCTGGAGCGGTTCCTCCATCCCCTGGCCGTGGACGTGATGCAGTTCGCCTACGTGACCTACTACCCGGTCTTCCTGACGGGCCTGTTCATCCTGACCCGACGGCCCCACCGGACTCTTCGGGAGTTCTGGAACGGGGAGACGGGCCGGGAGGTTCATGACTTCTACGCCTTCATGACGGCCATCGCCCTGACCCAGTGCGGGACCTACATCGGCTATCTGCTGGTCCCGGCGATGTCGCCCTACCGCACCACCCTGGACCCCCAGTTCGCCGGGCTCTATCACTTTACGAGACCCGTCTGGGGGCACTACATCCAGCCGTGGCTCGGGGCCTGGGTCCACCACTCGGAGACCAACGTCCTGGATTGTTTTCCCAGCGGTCACACCGCCGGCGGACTCGTCGTGCTGATGGGGATGTGGAAGTGGCGGAGGCCGGTCTTCTACTGGATCCTGCCGGTACAGGTCGGCCTGATCGGGGCGACGGTCTATCTGCGCTATCACTACGTGGTGGATGTCCTGGCGGGGGCCCTCTGGGCGGTCCTCGCGATGCAGTTGGCGAGCCGGTGGAGCGAGGCCTTCCATGGGGTCGCCTTCCCGGCCCAGGACGGCACGATGGCCACCGCTGCATCCCCCGGGGAATCGGAGGTGGGAACTCCCGCGGGGGTTCCGGGAGGGAGGGATTCGTGAAGCGGCACCTGATGGCGATGACCTGGGCCCTGGCGATCGTCGGGACGTCCCTCGGGGGAGGGGCCTGTTCCTCCCGGGGGCGGGTCGATCCGGCCTCCTCGGAGGCCCGGGGAGCGGCCGATGGCGGCCCGGTGGCGACGACGCCGGATCGCCCTCCCCTGCCCTCCCCCGGGCGCCTGGAGGACCTGGCGGCCTGGGGCGAGTTCCTGCCGGTCGGGACCACCTGGGTCTCCCTGGTGCCGGCGTCGGACCTCCAGCAGGTGGTCCGGGTCCTGCCGGAGCGGTTCCCGCGGGTCGTCCGGGCCATCGATGAGGCGGCCTTCCGGCGGGGGATCGAGCGGACCTGGGGCATCGATTCGGCCAGCCTCGCCGGGGACTGCGTGGTCTTCGGGGTCCGGGACAAGGGGTTCGCGGGGATCTGTCCGAAGGGACATCTGGGACAGGCACCAGGGGCTCGGTGGCAGGAAGGAACCGCCGGGGGCGTCCTGGTCCGCCGGGGGAACCGGGAGTTCCGGGTGGGCCGACTGGGGCCGGAGGGTCCCGTGGTGATCGGGGATGCGGCGGCGGTCGCCGAGGCCCTGGCGGTGACGCGCCGGCAGGTCCCGTCCCTGGGGCCCGTGTTGCAACGGCGCCAGAAGGAACTCCGGGACGTGGCGGGGAACGATGCCTTCCGGCACGGGGCCCTGTGGGTGCTGGACCCCGCCGGGATCCCCGGTGGCAGCGCCTGCCGACTGGGGGCCCTCTTCCAGAGCCCCGAGGGGTTCCTGGCGGTCTTCCTGGCGGCGGAGGGGAAGGAGACGGCCCTGGAACAGGCCGTCCGGACCTGGTGGCAGGGAACCGTGGAGGCGGTGCGGCAGGTCATCGGCCAGGACCCGGACCAGCAGGGAGAGCCCGGGGCCCTGGGGGACCTCTTCAAGGACGCCGACACGCCACTGGCAAGCGCCGAGGTCACCCTCCGGGGCGACCGGGTCTTCCTGAAGGGCCGGGGCAATCCCCTCTGGACGGCCCTGGCGGCCCGCCGGGACCTGTTGACCTTCGCCTTTGGAGTGCCGGAGGAAGGCCCCTGAACCCCCTTGCTTGGCATCCTGGCACGAAGGTCCTTCCCGGTTTCCCCGTTGCCCTCGTCATCTCCTTCCATCTCCCTGTGGGGCCGACGGGAAGCCTCGCAGCGGGGCCGCAGATTGACATCGGAGGCGGCCGGGATACCATCGGCGCGCCTTCCACCTCCCGATTCCCGGTGGTCGTCACGGCCAGAGAACGGGCGGAGGCAGGGACACTCCACCGCGAGGAGAACACCGGATGAAGATTCACGAATACCAGGCAAAGGCGGTGCTGGGGCCCTTCGGGGTGGCGGTTCCCCGGGGGGGGATCGCGACGACGCCCGAGGAGGCCGTGGAGGTGGCCAGGGGGCTTCCTGGTCCGGTCTTCGTGGTGAAGGCCCAGATCCACGCCGGCGGGCGGGGCAAGGGCGGCGGCGTGAAGGTCTGCCGATCCCTCGAGGAGGTCCGGGAGAAGGCCGCGGCGATGATCGGCATGACCCTGCGGACCGTCCAGACGGGCCCCGAGGGACGGCTGGTCCGGAAGGTCTATGTCGAGGAAGGCCTTGAGATCGCCAGGGAACTCTACGTGGCGATGCTGCTGGACCGGGAGACGCGGCGGATCGTCCTGATGGCCTCCACCGAGGGGGGCATGGAGATCGAGGAGGTCGCGGCCCACACCCCGGAGAAGATCCTCCGGGAATCCATCGACTTCTCGGTGGGCATCCAGCCGTTCCAGGTCCGGAACGTCTGTCGGGGGCTGGGCCTGACGGGTGCCACGGCGCAGCAGGCCCGGACCTTCCTGGAAGGCATGTACCGGGCCTTCGTGGACAAGGACGCCTCGCTGGTGGAGATCAACCCCCTGGTGGTGACCCGGGGGGGCGACCTGCTGGCGCTGGACGCCAAGATGGGCTTCGACGACAACGCCCTCTTCCGCCATCCGGACATCGTCGCCCTCCGGGACCTGGACGAGGAGGAGCCCCTGGAGGTCCGGGCGACGGACCACGGGCTGTCCTACATCAAACTGGACGGCGACATCGGCAACCTGGTCAACGGTGCCGGGCTCGCGATGGCCACGATGGACATCATCAAGTACTTCGGCGGCGAGCCGGCGAACTTCCTGGACGTCGGCGGGTCTGCGGACAAGGCCCGGGTCAAGGCGGCCTTCGAGATCATCCTGGCGGATCGGCCCAAGGCCATCCTGGTGAACATCTTCGGCGGGATCATGAAGTGCGACATCATCGCCGAGGGGGTCGTGGCGGCGGCCCGGGAGGTGGGCCTGGACGTGCCGCTGGTCGTGCGGCTCCAGGGGACCAACCGGGACCTGGGGCGGGAGATCCTGCGACAGTCGGGGCTGGCCATCATCCCGGTGGAGACGATGCGGGAGGCGGCCGAGGCGGTGGTCCGGGCGAGCCGGGGGGAGTAGCGCGATGTCCATCTTCATCGACGAGAACACGCGGGTGCTGGTCCAGGGAATCACCGGGACGGCGGGGGCCTTCCATGCCCGCCAGATGGTCGCCTACGGGACCAGGGTGGTCGGTGGCGTGACGCCCGGCAAGGGAGGGACCCGGCTGGACGACATCCCGATCTTCGAGGGGGTCCGGGAGGCGGTCCGGGAGACCGGCGCCGATGCGACCTGCATCTTCGTGCCGGCGCCCTTCTGCAAGGACGCAATCCTGGAGGCGGTGGACGCCGGGGTCCGGCTGATCGTCTGCATCACCGAGGGGATGCCGGTCCTGGACATGCTGGCGGTGAAGCCCGTCGTGGATCGGGCCGGGATCCGGATGATCGGCCCCAACTGCCCGGGCCTGATCAGCCCCGGAAAATGCAAGATCGGGATCCTGCCGGCGTCGGTGCATCGGCCGGGGACGATCGGCGTCGTCTCCCGATCCGGGACGCTGACCTACGAGGCGGTGGCCCAGTTGACCGAACTGGGCCTGGGGCAGTCCACGGCCGTGGGAATCGGCGGAGACCCGGTGGCCGGGACCTCCTTCGTGGAGGTGCTGGAGGCCTTCGAGGCGGACCCTGGGACCGAGGGGGTCGTCCTGATCGGCGAGATCGGGGGCCAGGCGGAGGAGAAGGCGGCCGCATTCGTCCGGGAACACATGACCAAGCCGGTGGTGGCCTTCATCGCGGGGCGCACGGCGCCTCCGGGACGGCGCATGGGCCATGCCGGCGCCATCGTCAGCGGTGGCAGCGGGACGGCGGAGGGCAAGATCCAGGTCCTCCGGGACCACGGGATCGAGGTGGCGGACACCCCGGCGGACATCGGGGCCACGATGGCCAGGCGGCTGGGGCGCTAGCCAGGAAGGAGACGAGAGATGGCGATCGAATGGACCTTCGGGATGATCAAGCCGGATGCGGTGGAGGCCGGTCGGACCGGGGAGATCCTGGCCATGATCGAGCGGTCGGGGCTTCGGATCGTCGGGTTGCGGCGGACCCGCTTCACCCGGAGCGAGGCGGAGGCCTTCTACGCGGTGCACCGGGAGCGGCCCTTCTACCCCTCCCTGTGCGAGTTCATGTCCTCGGGCCCCATCGTGGTGATGGTGCTGGAGGGGGAGAACGCCATCGCCCGCTGGCGGGACCTGATGGGCCCCACCGACTCGACGAAGGCGGGACCCGATACCGTCCGGGGGCGCTTCGGCACCGACATCGGCCGCAACGCGGTCCACGGCAGTGATTCTCCCGAGACGGCCGCCCAGGAGATCCCCTTCGCCTTCGCCGCCCGCGAATTGATCTGACGTGCCGGGGGCTTCGGCCAGGCCTTCCGTTTCCTGGAAGCGAGGCGCGGTCGTGGTGCCGCCAGGGTGACCCCAGGGTCACGGCAGCGATTTCCACTGATCCAGCAGGTGGCGGAGGCGCTGGGAGGTCATCGCCCGACCCAGCAGCACCAGGGACTCGATCAGGGGCGGAGAGGCCTTGCGCCCGCTGACCGCCACCCGGACCAGACTGAACAATTCGCCGGTCTTCACCTGGGCCTCCTCGGCCAGGGATCGCAGCGCCGTCTCCACCGAGGCCTGGTCCCAGACCCGGACCCCGTCCAGCCACTCGATGGTCGTGGCCAGCAGGTCGCGGGCCTCCTGGACGGTCTTCCCCTTCAGGGTTCCCAGGGCCTCCGTCGGGTCCACCCGGGGCTGGGCCACCAGGTAGAAGGAGGTGACGTCCACGAAGTCGCCCAGCGTGCGCATGCGCTCCTGGGCCATCGGGACCAGGGAGGCGATCCGCGGCAGGGCGTAGAGGTGGTCCTGGATCCTGCCGGCCAGCGTTGCGGCATCCATCGCCCGGATGCGCACGCCGTTGAGCCAGAGCAGTTTCTCGACGTCGAAGACCGGTCCCCCCAGGCTGATCCGGTCGAAGGAGAACTCCCGGACGAACTCGTCCAGTTCAAAGACCTCCCGCTCGTCGGGCATCGAGTGGCCCAGGAGGGCCAGATAGTTCCGCATCGTCTCTGGCAGCACCCCGATCTGCCGGTAGTAGAGCAGCGACACGGGGTTCTTGCGCTTGCTGATCTTGGACTTGTCCTTGTTCCGGAGCAGGGGCATGTGGGCGAAGCGGGGGGGATCCCACCCGAAGGCGCGGTAGAGCATCAGGTGCTTCGGGGTGCTGTTGATCCACTCCTCGGCCCGGATCACGTCGGTGATGCCCATCAGGTGGTCGTCCACCACGTTGGCCAGATGGTAGGTCGGGAACCCGTCGCTCTTGAGCAGGACCTGATCGTCGATCTGGCCGTTGTCGATCTCCACGGCCCCCCGGAGGCGGTCATGGACAATGGTGACCCCCTCGGGGACCCGGAGGCGGATCACGTGGGGTTCCCCGGCGGCCATCCGAGCCATGGCCTCGTCCTTCGGAATGGACCGGCAGGTGCCGTCGTAGCCGGTCTGGCGCTTCAGGGATCGTTGCCGCTGGCGGATGCGCTCCAGTTCCTCGGGGGAGCAGAAGCAGGGATAGGCCGCCCCGGACCGCACCAGTCGCAGGGCATGTTCCCGGTAGATGTCGGTCCGCTCCGACTGGCGGTACGGACCAAAGGGGCCGCCGACGTCGGGGCCCTCGTCCCATTCCAGGCCCACCCAGCGCAGCCCCTCGAAGATCGCCGCCTCGGACTCCCGGGTGCTTCGTTCCTGGTCGGTGTCCTCGATGCGCAGGATGAACCGGCCCTGGTTCTGGCGGGCCCAGGCGAAGTTCACGAGGCCGATGTAGGCGGTGCCCACATGGGGATCCCCCGTGGGGCTCGGGGCGATGCGGCAACGGACGGTGTCACTCATCGGAAGGAACCTCCTCGGCCACCAGGGCCCGGATGCGGTCTGCGGCCCGGTGGGACCGCAGGCGCTCGGCGGCCAGGATGGCCCGCACGTCACCGATGACCCGGTCCAGGTCGTCGTTGACCACCACGTAGCGGTACTCGCCGGCCACGGCGATCTCCATCCGGGCGTTCCGGAGTCGCAGGGCGATCTCCTCCGGGGCATCGGTGCCCCGGGAACGGAGTCGGCGCCGGACCTCCGCCATCGACGGGGGGAGCACGAAGATCGAGACGGCCTCCGGGAAGCGGCGCATGAGGGCCCGGCCGCCCTGGAAGTCCACCTCGAACAGCACGTCCTGGCCCAGGCGCAGGATCCGCTCCACCTCCTTCCGGGAGGTGCCGTAGCGGTGCCCGTGGACCCGGGCCCACTCCACAAAGGCGTTTTCGGCCAGCATCCGGTCGAAGGTCTCCTCGGAGACGAAGTGGTAGTCCACGCCGTCCTGTTCCCCCGGACGGGGCGCTCGGGTGGTGTGGGAGACCGAGAAGGCCATGCGTCCCTCTTCGGCCATCAGGCGATGAATCAGGGTGGACTTTCCGCCTCCCGACGGGGCGCTGAAGATCACGAGCAGCCCTTCCTGCATGGCCCCCTCCCCTCAGGGAGATCCCCGAAGAAGCGGGCCGGATGCTAGCGCGCCAGGGTTCCTTGCGCAACCGCCAGGACCGGGCTCGCCGTTCGGCGAGTCCCGGGACGGCATCGACCACGCGCCCCCCGCATCGGTCGGGGATTCCGGTTCACAGGACATGGCCGTCCGGCGCCCCGTCAGTTGTTGCAGCTCCAGTCGTAGTACCAGGCCGTCTGGCTGAAGGAGGGGTTGCAGTAGTAGCAGTAATCGTAGGGGTTGTAGTCGCCGGCCCTCCAGCAGCGCCCGTCGATGGCGCACTGCCCCGACAGGACCGTGAAGGTGCAGACCTGGGAGGCATTGCAGGATTCGATCGTGCAGGCGAGGCCGTCGTCCACGCACTTCTTCCTCGTCGTCGGATTGCAGTAGCAGTCGTCCCCGCCGCAGTTCGGGTTCGGCTGGCTGCAGGTCATCGTCGTGCCGACGCACTGCCCCTGGCTGCTGCAGAGGTCGTTGCGGGTGCAGGCGTTGCCGTCGTTGCAGGCCACTCCGGTACGGGGGCTCCAGGCCAGGCGGTTCGTGGCCGACTGGCAGGACAGGCAGGCGTTGTTCGGGTTCACGTTTCCGTCGAAGAGGCAGTTGCCCCCGATCAGGCAGCGGCCCTCCTTGACCGGGTAGGTGCACTGGCCCCCCTCGCAGGCCTCGTCGGTGCAGTCGAGGCCGTCGTCGCCGCACCTGGTTCGGGCGGTGGGGTTGCAGTAGCAGCCGTCCCCGCCGCAGTTCGGGTTCGGCTGGGCACAGGACCAGGAGGCCGAGGGCCGGCACGCCCCGGCCCCGTCGCAGGTCTCACCGGCCGTGCAGGGGTCGCCGTCATCGCAGGACAGACCGTTTCGGGGGGTCCAGGCCGTCTTCTGGACCCCTTCCTGGCACCACAGGCACCCGTCGGTTGGATGGAGGGCGCCATCGGGGATGCAGGCCCCGCCGATCAGGCACCAACCGCTCCGGATGGGATGCGTGCAGGTCCCGTTCTGACATACCTCGTCGGTGCACGGGATTCCGTCGTCCATGCAACGGGTCCGCGCATTCGCGTCGCAGTAGCAGCCGTCCCCGCCGCAGAGGGGATTCGGCTGGGTGCAGTTCCAGGGGGTCCCGGTGCACCGGCCGATCGGGTCGCAGGCATCGCTGCCCGTGCAGGAATCCCCGTCGTCGCAGGGTGCGCCGACCCGAGGGGACCAGGTCGCCTGGCTCACCGCCGGCTGGCAGGAGAGACAGGGGTCGATCGGGTGCCTCCCGTCCGCGGGCAGGCAGACGCCGTCGATCCGGCAGGACGATGCCTGGAGCGGGTGGATGCAGGTCCCTCGGTCGCAGGCGTCCTCCGTGCAGGGAACCCCGTCGTCGCAGATCCGCGCACCGTCCTCGTCCGTGTCGCCATCGCAGTCGTCGTCCAGCAGGTTGCAGACCTCCGGCCAGGGTTCACCGGGCGCCTCGCTGCACTGCAACCCGGTCCCGTCGGGCCGGCAGACCAGGATCCCCTCCCGGCGGCACTGGCCGATCCCCGCCACGCAGCGCCCTCCCAGTTGGGGCCAGACCTCGTCGGTCAGCCCGTTGCAGTCGTCGTCGATGCCGTTGCAGGCCTCGGTGGAGCCGGGCGCCGGGATGCAGGCCTGGGGACGGCCGTCCCGGCAGTTGTCCACGGTCACCTCGCAGGGACCGATGCCACAGGTGGTGGTTCCCAGGTCCTCGTCGGTGAAACCGTCGCAGTCGTCGTCGATGCCGTTGCAGGCCTCCCCGGAGGGGCTGCCCGGCAGGCATGACTGGCGGACTCCGTTCAGGCAATTCTGCACGGTGATCTGGCAGGCGCCGATGCCGCAGGTGGTGGTTCCCAGGTCCTCGTCGGTCAGCCCGTTGCAGTCATCGTCGATGCCGTTGCAGGTCTCGGGGGAGCCAGACGCCGGGATGCAGGCCTGGGGACGGCCCTCCCGGCAGTTGTCCACGGTCACCTCGCAGGGACCGATGCCACAGGTGGTGGTTCCCAGGTCCTCATCGATGAAACCGTCGCAGTCGTCATCGATGCCGTTGCAGGCCTCGGTGGAGCCGGGCGCCGGGATGCAGGCCTGGGGACGGCCGTCCTGGCAGTCGGCCACGGTGACCCGGCAGGCGCCGATGCCGCAGGTGGTGGTTCCCAGGTCCTCGTCGGTGGAACCGTCGCAGTCGTCATCGAGGCCGTTGCAGGCCTCTTCAGCGGGGCTGCCCGGCAGGCATGACTGGCGGACTCCGTTCAGGCAGTTCTGCACGGTGACCCGGCAGGCGCCGATGCCGCAGGTGGTGGTTCCCAGGTCCTCGTCGGTGGAACCGTCGCAGTCGTCGTCGATGCCGTTGCAGAGTTCCTGCCCCACGCAGGTCCCATTCGCGGCGCAGAGTCCCGGGGTTCCGCAGGACAGCACGCAGGGGGCGTCCTCGTGGACGAGATGCAGACATCCCTTCGACGGGTCGCAGTGGTCAAAGGTGCAGGGATTGCCGTCCTGGCACTCCTCGTCCGACTCGCAGAGGGGGATCGGGAGGTCCGGGATCAGGACGTCCCAGGGGCCGCAGGGGGCGCAGACTTCGACGCCGGCATCGGGACAATGGACGCAGGCATCCTCCGAGGTGCCAGGGTCCAGGTCCTCCGCCCCCGGGTCTTCAGCGTCCCTCCCGGGAGCATCCTCCGGGCCCTGGTCGGCGGGTCCCTCATCCGGGACCGACAGGTCGCTGACGTCCGAGGGTGCCTCGTCCGTCGGGGCCCAGGAGTCCCCCGGGTCCAGGGGCCCCACGTCCCCGGGAACATCGGGCGTCGGCAAGTCCCCCGGCAGTTCCGAAGGCTCGGGCCGGTCCTGGAACCCCGGGTCGCCGGGAGGCGTCGCGGCATCCGCGGTGCCCTGGTCCGGGTTCGGCGGCAACTCCCCGACGTCGGTCAGCAGCACGACCTCGCAATCGCACCGCCAGGACCCAGGGGACCCGGCAGACACGCACTGGCACCCGACCCCGCATGACCGATCCTCGGGCCCCGAGCAGGTGCCGGTGTCCTGTCCGGTGGTGCCTGGCTGGCAGGCGGCCCAGGACCAGGACAGGAAGGCCAGGGCCAGCAATGGGCGTCGAGACATCCCCCTCACCTCTCCGTTGGTGAGTCCTCCGGCGCCGGGTTCGTGCCGCGGCGTGAATGCCAGATTCTATCCGGATCCTGGCAACTCTGCCGTTGCCTTGTTCGGAGGCTGCCGGATTCAGGTGCGAGGCGCCCCTGGGCATCACCCGAAGACCAGGGATCCGGAGGGCCATTCCCGGAGGCTCGCGTGCCCATCCCGGGCCACGATCACGTGGTCCAGGACCCGGATCTCCAGGCAGCGGGCCGCCTCCAGCAACCGGTTCGTGAAGCGAAAGTCCTCGGGGCTCGGGGTCGGGTCCCCCGAGGGATGGTTGTGAACGAAGACCACCCGACCCACCGACTCCTTCACCAGCACCGTGAAGACCTGCCGGGGCGTCAGGTTGACCCCCGACTCCCAGCCCCGGGCCAGCACCCACTCCCCTACCAGCCGGTTCCGGCTGTTGACCGCCAGGGCCACGAAGGCCTCGTTGGCGTCGAAGGCCAGACGTCGGCAGCGCTCCGCGACGCGCTGGGGACTGTCCAGCACCGCGTCCCCATCCGGCGTCTCCAGCAGCACCCGCCGGCCCATCTCCCAGGCGGCGGCAAGCCGTCCGGCCTTCGCGATCCCCAGACCATGGATCCGGGCCAGTTCGCCCGGTCGCCGGTCCGCCAGGCGCCGCAGGGACCCGGCCTCCCGGAGCAACTGCCGGGCCAGGGCCGGGCCCGGGAGCCTCCGGGTCCCCGGGGACAGGATCAGGGTCAGCAGTTCCTCGTCGGCCAGGGCCTCGACCCCGACGCCGATCATCCGCTCCCGAGGCCCGATCCGGGCCTCCGGCCCCAGGGCATCGCTCCGTGCCATGCATCTCCTCCAATCCAGTCCGGGGATGTTCTCTGCACGGGCAATGCCAGGAGTCGATGGTCTGCAACTGCACGTCTTCAATGAGAGATCGCTCCTTCTCGTCAACGCCTCGGCTGCGGGTCCTGTTGGACCGTCCAGCTGGCGTCCAGTTGGGGACGGCTCGCGGGGGCGTGGAGAAGAGGGCCTGAGGACGAGGCGACCGACGCTGTGGGTGGGGAAGCCTGGCCCCAGGATCGATTCCTGATCAGGCGTTCTTCAGCTCTTCCAGGATCCCGGTCAGGGCTGCCTTCGCATCGGAAAAGACCATCAATGCGTTTGGGGCCTCGAACAGTTCGTTCTTGATTCCGGCGAAACCCGACCCAAGGCTGCGCTTCACGACCAGCACGGTCCGGGCCTCATGGACGTTCAGGATCGGCATTCCGTAAATGGGGCTCTTGGGGTCCCGGTTGGCCGCCGGGTTCACCACGTCGTTGGCCCCGAGCACGACCACCACGTCAGTGTTGCGGAACTCGGGATTGATCTGGTCCATCTCGACCAGCTGCTCGTAGGGGACGTTCGCCTCGGCCAGCAGCACGTTCATGTGGCCCGGCATCCGGCCGGCGACCGGATGGATCGCATAACGGACCTGGACCCCCCGGCGTTGCAGTGCCTCCGCCAGGTCCCGCAGCGCGTGCTGGGCCTGGGCCACGGCCAGGCCATACCCCGGCACGAAGATGACGCTCTGGGCGCCCTCCAGGATCATCGCCGCCTCGTCGAGGCCTGCAGACTTGACGTTCTGATAGTCGCTGCCGCCGCCGGAGGACGTCGTCGTCGCTCCGAATCCCCCGAACATCACGTTGGCCAGCGACCGGTTCATCGCCTTGCACATGATCTGGGTCAGGATGATCCCCGCGGCTCCGACCAGGGACCCGGTGATGATCAGCATCTCGTTGTGGATCACGAAGCCCGTCATGGCCGCCGCGAGGCCCGAGTAGGAGTTCAGCAGCGAGATCACCACCGGCATGTCCGCGCCGCCGATGGGAATGACCAGCAGCACGCCCAGGACCAGGGACAGCCCGGTCAGCACCCACAGGGCCGCCTGGATCTCCTCCGGGCCGTTCGCGAAGCCAGCCATGTAGCCTCCCACCGCCAGGGACCCCAGGCCCACCAGCACCAGGATCAGATGGCGCCCCGGCAGCAGGGTCGGATTTCCAGAGACCAGTTCCTGGAGTTTCGCGAATGCCACCAGGGACCCGGTCAGCGTCACCCCGCCGATCAGGATCGAGAGGGCCACCGTGACCGCCGCGTCCATGCCCATTGCAGGGCCGATCGCGGTCAGGCCCTTGTCCAGCACGTCGTGGTAGACCAGGGAGAGGGCCACCACCGCCGAGGCGCCGCCCCCAAGTCCATTGAAGATGGCGATCATCTGAGGCATGGCCGTCATCTTGACCCGGTAGGCGAAGACCAGCCCGATGACGGACCCCGTTACCAGACCCGCCAGGATGAAGGACCAGTGCAGTTTCTCGAGGCCGACCAGCGTCACGACCACCGCCAGCAGCATGCCCACCGCCGACAACAGGTTGCCCTTCCGGGCCGTCGGCACCCGCTGCTGCATCTTCAGGCCGATGATGAACAGCGACGCAGCCACCAGGTTCAGCACCACCACCATCGATTTCATGGCTTCACTTCCCCTTCCGGAACATCTTCATCATCCGGTCCGTGACCGCGTAGCCGCCCACCACGTTCACGGTGGCCAGCACCACTGCCAGGAGGCCCAGCAGGCCCGCCAGGTCCGCCTCGGCGCTCGCAGCCGTGTAGAGGGCCCCGACCAGGGTCACCCCCGAGATGGCGTTGGCGCCGGACATCAGCGGCGTGTGCAGCGTCGGAGGCACCTTGCTGATGACCTCGAAGCCCAGGAACACCGCCAGCACGAAGACCGTCAATCCCGCCAGGAACGCTTCCATCAGCCGTTACCTCCCTGTTCCAGGGCCGCCATCACGTCGGGCTGCCGGACCTCTCCCCGATGCACGACCAGCGCCCCGGCGACGATCGGGTCCTCCAGGTTCACCGCCAGTTCCCCCTTGGGCACCAGCAGGCGCACCGCCTCCAGCAGGTTCCGGGCATAGACCTCGCTGGCGTTCCGGGAGAGCGTCGAGGGCAGGTTCCGCTGCCCGATGATCGTGACCCCGTGGTGCTCCACGGTCTTCCCCGGCTGCGACAACTCGCAGTTGCCGCCCTGCTCGACGGCCATGTCCACGATGACCGATCCCGGGCGCATCTCCTCGACCATCTCCCGGGTCACCAGCACCGGCGCCCGCTTCCCTGGAACCAGGGCCGTCGTGATCACCGCGTCGGCGGCGACGATGCGTCGCCGGACCTCGGCCTTCTGTCGCTCCAGGAACTCGGGGGAGGCCTCCCTCGCATAGCCGCCCTCCCCTTCCAGGTCCCCCATGCCCTCCACCTCGATGAACCGGGCTCCGAGGCTCTGGACCTGCTCCTTCACCGCCGCCCGGACGTCCGAGACCTCGACCACCGCCCCCAGGCGTCGGGCCGTCGCGATGGCCTGGAGCCCGGCGACCCCGGCCCCCAGCACCACGACCCGGGCCGGGGTGATGGTCCCGGCGGCGGTCATCAGCAGCGGCATCATCCGTGGCATCGCGTCGGCCGCCAGCAGCACGGCCTTGTATCCTGCGATGTTGCTCTGGGAACTGAGCGCGTCCATCGCCTGGGCTCGGCTGATCCGTGGGACCCGGTCCAGGGCGAAGGCCGAGGCCTTCCGGGCCGTCAGTGCCCGGACCGCGTCCCGGTTCTGCAACGGCCACAGGAACGACACCAGGATCGCCCCCTCCTTGAAGCCCTGCAGGAAGGCCGGTTCCGGGGGATTCACAGCCAGCACCACGTCGGCCGTCGCGACCGCCGAGGCGTCGTTGGCAGGCACGATGGTGGCCCCGGCGGCCCGGTAGTCCTCGTCGGACCAGAAGGCCCCCTGCCCTGCGCCCTGCTGGACCCGGACCTGCAGGCCCTTCTTGAGCATCGCCTGGACGGTCTCCGGGGAGGCCGCAACGCGACGCTCCCCCTCCTGTGTCTCCCGCCGAACGAGGATTTCCGCCATCGACCCGCTCCCTGTCAGAGTGGAAATCGGAATCCGGAGTCGCGAAAAGGGTAATCACCGCCGGGAATCTGGCAAGAGGGCGGGCCTCCGGGTCCTCCGGGGCCAGGGAGGCGGGGGGCGCCAGGCCTCGAATTGCGACAGGTCCTGGGTCTCGATTGCCTGCGGGCGGCCGGTGATGGGCTACAGGGACATCTTCTTGAACAGGGCCTCCGGGATGTGGATCACGGCGAGCAGGATGGGCCTCCAGAAGGCGGGCAGATAGACCACGTCCCTCCGACGGTCCATGGCCCGGACGATGCCCCGGCCGACCTTCTGGGGTGACGCGAAGAGGGGGGACTTTTGCAGGTGGGCCGTCATCGGGGTGTCCACGAAGCCGGGCTTGATGGTCACCACGGCGACCCCGCTCTTCCAGAGGCGATTCCGGAGCCCCTGGAGGAAGGTCGCCACCGCGGCCTTGGAGGTGCCGTAGAGGTAGTTGCTCTGGCGCCCCCGGTCCCCGGCCACCGACCCGATCACCGCGATCACGCCCTGTTTCCGGGCCTCGAAGGTGTTGGCGATGGGGGTCAGGATCGACACGACGCTCAGGAAGTTGACCTTCAGGTCCCGCTCGGCCGCCCCGTAGTCCGCCCGTCCCCGGGCCTCGTCCGACAGCACCCCGTGGGCCACCAGCACCCGGTCGATCGGGCCCCCGAGGGCCTGTTCGGCCGTCTCCAGCAGCGAGGGGTGCCGGTCGAAGTCCAGGGCGTCCATCACCAGCGTCTCCACCTGGGTCGCGCCCCGAGCCCGCAAGTCCCCGGCCAGGACCTGGAGTTTCTGTGGGTCCCGGGCGACCAGGAAGAGGCGCTCCTTCCGGGAGGCCCAGGTGCGGGCGGCCTCGATGGCGATGGCGCTGGTGCATCCGAAGACCAGGATCCGGGACATCAGGCACCTCCTCTCAGGGCATCACCCGGCGCCAGAAACCCGAGGACAGTGCCGGGTCCTTGTGGCGCAGGAACTCCTCCAGCCGGGGGAAGAAGGCCCGGAACGACGCCGGGCTCATCCGGGCATCCTTGGCCGGATAGACCGTCCCGCCGACGTCCCGGACCCGGGCGTCCAGGCGGTTGCAGAGGTCCAGCACGTCCTGCCCGGACATCGGGAAGTCCATCGCCAGCGTCACGCCGCGGCCCTGCATGAACGACAGGGGGCCCTCGGGGGTCATCGACCCGCAGGTCTTCATCACCGAGACCGGGCTGCCGAGCCCGGAGGCCGCGACCTCCTCCAGGATGCCCCGGATTCCCGGGCGGGCCTGGGCCCAGGGCACCAGGCATTGCCACTGCAGGAAGCCTCGGCGCCCGTAGCCCCGGTTCCAGTCCCGGATCGCGTCCAGGGGGTAGAAGAAGGGGCCGAAATGGCCCACCGCGTGGACCCGGTCCCGCAACTGCTTCGCGTAGTAGAGGCGGTTGAACCAGCGAATCGTGAAGGGGTTCAGCAGGAAGCCCGGGAGGTCGAAGGGCACCGACAGGCCCGGTTCCTTCGGTGGTTGGAGGCGGCGGTCGGCCGGGAGGCGTTCGGCCCATTCCCGGGAGGCGAACCGGCCCCGGTTGAAGAGGCCCCGGCCGAGGCCACGCCCCGAGGCCGTCACGTCCACCCACGAGACGATGAAGGGCCAGTCGGCCTCGCTGGCCTCGCTGAGGTCGAAGAACTCCTCCAGGTCCCGGGTCTTGATCGACTCGCTCTCGATGCCGTGGCTGTCGATGGGGACCAGCGGGAACTCGGCCCAGGTGATGATGCCCGTCAGGCCCAGGCCCCCGATGGTGGCCCGGAACAGGTCCGGGTGCTGTTCCCGGGAGCAGACGATGCGGCTCCCGTCGGACCGGACCAGTTCCAGGCGCCGGACCTGGGCCCCGAAGGTCCCGGCCTGGTGGTGGTTCTTGCCGTGGACGTCGTTGGCGATGGCCCCGCCCACCGTCACGAAGCGGGTGCCAGGCGTGGTGGGCAGGAAGAAGCCCCGGGGCACGAAGACCCGGATCAGGGTGTCCAGGGAGACTCCCGCCTCGCATCGCAGCAGGCCCGTGAGGGGGTCGAAGTCCAGCAGGCGGTCCAGGGGCGTGAGGTCCAGCAGCGTGCCGCGGGGGTTCAGGCAACTGTCGCCGTAACTGCGGCCCAGTCCCCGGGGCAGGAAGGGGCCGCCCTCCCCGGTCAGATCCGGCAACTGGTGGCTCCAGAAGACCGGCGTGACCCTCTGGTCTTCCGCGATCGGATAGCGTCCCCAGGACGGATGTCTCACGACGGCCCTCCCCGGACCGGACCCGGGGCCATTCTACACGGTCACCGGTGCAGGTCCACGGCAAACGCCGTGCATGGGACGCCGTCGGTCAGACCGACGGAGAGGGGCCCCGAGTCCTCGACGCCTCCGGGGCTGGTCCGATCGGGGGTCGTGCTGTTTCAGGGAGTGGCGTCCCGGAGGCCAGGAGACCCTTCCGACGAGGCCGGCGGGCAGGGTCCTGTCTGGCATTTTCCGGGAACATCCGAGGGTTGGGACCGAGGGGGGCGATGCGGCTTGCCAAGGGCATTTCCTTGTGCTACAACGTCGGCGCTTTTTGGGCCCGGGGCGTAGCGCAGCCTGGTTAGCGCACTTGACTGGGGGTCAAGGGGTCACTGGTTCAAATCCAGCCGCCCCGACCGGGGAGAGCCCGCGGCATCGAGGGAGCAATCCCACCGATGCCGCGGGCTTTCGTGCATTCAGGGCCTGCGTCGTCACGTCGCTCAAATCGGTCCAGGGGCATGCCCGTCGCGAGAAGGCAGAGTGCTAGAATCCCATTCAGCAGGCCCGGAGGAAGGCCCATGATCTGGGGTTCACGCGTGACATTTCTGCCTGTCTTCCTGGCGCTGCTGGCGACCACCACCCCATCCTGCGACGGCCCGGTCGGCCCGACAGGAGACCTTGCAGGCGGGGAGGTCCTCGCCGACGCGACGTCCGAACTGCCGCTTCCCGATGGCGCCATCCCGGTGGTGACAGGCTCCCTGACTGCAACGGAGTCGGCCTGGATCGAGGCTGGTGCCGCCTGGTCTCGGGCCGCGTCGGCAGCCACCCAGATGGTCGTGGCGGTGAACGGACTGGTCCTGTGCAACGTGGACCAGTATGGGCAATCCCCCCGGCAGGAGCGCCTGGACGCCGCCCGGAAGTCCCTGGAGGTGCTGGATGCCGCGGGGACGCGCCTGGCGACGGCCGCGGACCATCTGGAGGGGGCGGTTGCCGGAGCGATCCTGCAGGACGGCAGTGTCCCACAATCCCTCTCATCCCTGCCCTTCGCGCTGGCCGTCCGAGACGGGAAGGTCGTTGAACGCCTGCGCGACCTGGCGGACGCCTGCAAGGCAGAAAGTGCCCGGGTGAAGACCCTGCTGGATCCCCTGGACGTGGTCTCGATGAGCAATGCCGCCCTCGACCCTGTGGTGACTGCCCTGTCCGCCGACCCGGCCCTGGCCGTGGCCGCCGGGCCGGTGGTGGCCACTGCGGGGTCGGTGACCCGGACGGTCCTGCCTATGCCGGCGCCGGCCGCGCTGGCCGTGGAAGGGGCATCCCAGGTGGCCGCGTTTGTCGGGGAGGTCCCGGTGGTGGCCGGCATCGCGGACGCCGACGGTACCGCGGGGGCCGTGCCACTGGCTGCCGAAGCCCCCCGGCCGCTGGTCTGGCGCGCCGACGGCCTGGCGCCGACAGCCGCCGACCGCGCCGTGGCCGCAGATCCCGCAGAGTCCGACCCCATGGAAGGCGTCCTGGCGACCCTGTCCTTCCCGCACCCCGCGGCGGCCGTGCTGGACACGCGCCCGCTGCAGGGCGCCGACGCCTGCTGGACGGGTCAGGGCGCGACGGAGGCGGCCTGCTCGCTGGCCGCAACGGGCCTGCTGCCGCCGGGCACCTACGTGGATCGGGAAAACGGCGGCGCCCTGGTCACCGTGGAAGGCATCTCCCTGTCGGTGGCCCGGCGCATCGGCGCGGGACTGGATGTCGATGACGTGGTCGTCACCCTGCCAGCCGATCCGGATGCGGCCCCACCGACAATCAGCGGCATGTCCCCGACCGAGGGCCCCGTCGGCACGGCCATCACGATCTCCGGCAGCGGCTTCGGGACGGACCCGGCCGCCGTGCGGGTCGAATTCAACTGCGGCCAGTGGGCCATCGTGCCCCCTGCCATGGTGTCGGACGTCTCCCTGACGGCCGTCTTCCCGCCCCGTCCCACCCTGGACATCGCAGGACCATGGTGCACCTACAATCCCTCACGCTCCCAGGCCTGCGGCGTGTCGGTCCGGGTCCAGGGCCGTCCCGCCTGGGGCGGCTACTTCACGCTGATCGCCATGCCTCCTTGCCCGCCGTCGCTGCAGGGGGGAATCCTTCCCGGGACCGCCAGCGTGGGCGACCCGGTCAACGTCTACGGCCGAGGCTTCTCACCGAACCCGTCGCAGAACGAGGCCCGCTTCGGCGGCGGCGTCGTGGCCACGGCCTCCAAGGTCGATCCGGACCCCTACGAGCCTGAACTGGCCCGCGTGACCTTCGTCGTGCCCGAGGGCGCCGTCACCGGCGACGTGTCCTTCCGGAATACCGAGGGCATTGGCGAATGGTCGTCGTCCACCTCGCCCCTCACGATCGTCCCGCCCACCGTGCCAGTGCTACTGCCGGGTCCCTCCGCAGGGGGCCTGCATGTCCCCTGTCTGGCGATGGAGGCGGGCCGCCCGACGCAGCAGAACTGGTGCCACGACTTTTCGTGGGTCCTCGGCCAGAAGGATGTGGGGCTCCTGGACTGGGACAGCCCGCGGTCGTCCATCGGCCTGGCCGTGCTGGTGGACACACGGCTGGGATCTGCCCGCCTGCCTGCCCTGCCCCTTCCGGATGGTCGCCTGCTCCTGTCCCGCCTGGACGACGCCTTCAGCATCCTGGCCGGCCTCAGGCCCGGCGACACGGTGACCTTCCGGGCCCAGGGGCGCGAACGGGCGAACCTCTTCGTGCGCACCTCAGAACCCCTGGTCCTGCCGGTGGTCTCGCGTTACGAGCCAGGCACCTTCCAGACCTTCGAGTCCAGCGTGTGGACCTACGGATGGGATCCCCCGCCCCTGGAGGTCGCTCTGGGGGACGCGCTGGTCCTGACACCGTCGGACGTCAACGACACCCTGACGGCCCCCGGGCTGTGGGAGGGCACCCTCTCCTTCGGGCAGGGGACTCCCGAGTTCCCAGGCTGGGAGGACTTCTCGTACCTGCGGGGCATCCGGGTCGTGATGGACCACCCCGGTACCTTCACGGTGACCAACGGGAAGGGGGTCTCGCGAGTCGTGGAGGTGCGCCGGGAGGGTGCCGAGGGGGGCGGCACCCTGGCGTTCTACGATTTCGACAAGTACATCAACGTCCCGGTGCCCCATCTGGCTCAGGACGGCGGCTTTCTGGGTTGCGGTGGGGTCCGCGTCGAGATCCCCCCCGGAGCACTGCCGCTGCATGACGGGGACGGTGGCTACATCGTCTGGTGCCAACGTACTCCGCTGGCCTCGATGGGCCATCCGGAACTGACCGCGGGAGGCCTTCAGACCCAGGTCTGGTTCGATCCCGAGCCGCCGGCCCTGCTCAAGCCCGTCACGATCACGATCCCCTACGACCCCGAGGCACGCGGATCGGACGCGGAACTGGGGCTCTACGACCCGGCCAGCGGCCTCTACGCGAACCTTCCGGCCGAAACCGTCGGCGACCGCCTGCGCCTGGTCCTGCCCGCCGGGACCTACGGCACCGCCCCGGCCGCTCCGACCGGCGCGATCCGGCTCCTTGCCTCCTCTCCATTCCCCCTCCGGGACCTCTCGTTGAACCAGGTCCTCGGGGCCCTGGTGGCCGCGGCCTACAAGTCCCAGAAGGGGGTCCTGAAGGACGACGTGCGGCAGTTGCAGGTGAACTACGTCGCCACGCCAGGGGAGGCCTCCCATGTCTCCGATTCATACGCCGGCGAGGTCCTGGCAGCGGCCCAGGCCGCCTGGGACTTCATGACCAGAGAGGGATGGCCGAAGCCCGACGGGTGGTTCGGGGGCTGGATCGTGCTGACCATCACGGACATGGGGCCGCTCACCCAGGCGGCAGAGGGTTCCACGACGAAGGGCGTCTTCGGCCAGCCATGGGTCACGATCAACAGTCAGTGCGCATCGGGTACCCAGGTGGCCACCACCACCGCCCACGAGATGGGTCACGTCTTCCAGCGGCAGGTGAACAACGTCTTCAGCCTGAAGTGGATCGACGAGGCCGCCGCCCAGTGGACCGCCGTGGGCGCCCTGGGATCGGGTGCGGACATCAGTGGGGACATCACCTGGGCCTCCGGCTTCCCCTCAGTCACCCTGCCCCCCACCTTTGGCAGCGGCTGGTCGCTTTCCGGAGGCTACAGCCAGCAGCAGGCCTACGCCGCTGGCGCCTTCACCGTCTGGATGGAGTCCGTGTCCCGGGGCAGCGTGCTGCGCGTCTATGAGCAGTTGCGGGATTCCTACCTGGCCTACGAGGACGCCCGAGGAACCCTGGCGGCCGCCGCGGGCAGGACCGTCCAGGACCTGATCGTCGAATTCGGGAAGGCCTACTGGGGGCAGACCCTGGACCTGGTGAAGGACCTGCGCCTGGGTGCCGCCCCCTATCGATCCTGGGTGGATTGGACCGGCATGGCCGTGGGGGATCGGCGTCCGCCACTTTCCAGCCTGCGCTGGGACGTGGACCTGGGCGTCAAGGATGCCGAGATGGCGGGCCGGGACCTGGTCGTGCGCTCTTCGGGCCTGGGCGCCGGACAACTGGCCTGCATTTACCGGGATGCGGTCCCCTGCACGGACGCCGCTCCCCGCATGGAGCAGGTCCGTCTGCTGGACAAGGACCATCCCGCCGGTCTGCTGGGTCCCCACGGGATGGGCACGCGATGTTACCGCGTGCTGATCCTGAACTTCTCCAGCACCGAGACCGCGGACGTCACGGTCACGCTGTCCACCCCGCAGGTGACGGGCGTGTCGCCCTCGCAGGGGAAGAACGACGGGGGCTACTCCATCACCTTGTCGGGCCACGGCTTTGGCGACGTTCCCGGATCGGTGCACCTGGCCGGCTTCAGGCTGAACGTCACGGCCTGGTCCGACCAATCCATCACCGCCACGATGTTCAACGCGGGCACGATGACCGGCAACGTGGACCTGAAGGTCTTGACGACCGAGGGGGCCTGGTCCAACGCGGCGACCTTCACGCTGGTGGATTGATTCGTCCGGTGTCTTGTCCACGACCAGTCGCATTGGCGTCAGATTCCCTCGGTTGGATTTTCACGAATTCGGCTCATTAGCGACTTGACATGCGCTCTACCCTTCGGAAAAAATCCGCGGAGGGGTCTGTTTCGTGTATGGAAGATACGATTTTCACTCGATGGTCTTGCTATGGTTCCTGCTGATCATGTTGTGTGCGCCTGCTCGGGCCACGCCGCCTGGTGCGCAGAACGGGGTCGGCGAGGCGACGGTGCGACGTACGCTCCAAGTCGGGATAACGCTGACGGCCCTTCGAGACGTGGACGATGTCCACGGTACGTTCTTCGCCGATTTCTACCTGTCCGCTTATTGGCAGGAGGCGGGTTGTGCGACCCTGGCAGGGAGCGCCGAGAGTCGGATAGTCGATGTGGCGGAGGCGTGGAAGGCCGTCCAGAATCCGTACATCGAGTTCGTCAACTCCTACGGGCGGGAGGAGACCCGCCTTCAGGGCAACGATGAAATTCTTGTCCATTCGAACGGGATGTGCACCTACACGTTCCGGTGCTCATGAGTCTTCAGGTCCCCCCTGGACCTGCGCCGGTTCCCCTTTGATCGTCAGAGGTTCGGCATTGCCATCGAGTCCGCTGTGTTCGGCGTGTCCCGTATCCGCCTCGTTCCCGGCAGGTACAACGACTTGAGCGACCTGAACCGGAAGTTGCTCGACCTTCCGGACTGGAGGATCGTGGGCGTTGGCTTGGAGGAAGGGATCGGGGAATACCCGTACCTGGTGGACGAGGAGACCTTGTTCTCGCGCGTGACCCTGACGGTGGACGTGGAGCGCCGTCGCGGCTACTACATCTGGAAGTTCCTGGTTCCCCTGGTGTTGATCGTACTCCTGTCGTGGGTCGTATTTTGGATCGGCTCGGGGGAGCTCGAGTCACAGATGCAGGTATCGATCAAGTGCGTCCTGTCGGTCATCGCGTTCAACTTCGTCATTTCCGAACAGCTTCCGCGAACCGGCTACCTGACCGTGCTGGATTATTGGGTACTTCTGTCATACATCTTCGTGGCGGCCGGCACCTTCGAGAACGTGGTGGCACACCGCCTCGTGCGTGCGGGACGCGAAGGCGCGGCGGACCGGGTCGATCACTGGTCGAGGGTGTTGTTCCCAGCCACCTACGTCCTGCTGAACGCCCTTGTCTTTGTCCACTCTCTGCTGCTGTCGTAACGCGGTCCATCAACCCCCTGCCCGGCTCCTGGGGGACGTCACCGTTTCGCCTGTCAAGGGAGTCCGATTTAAAGAAGTTAGGGGACACGATCTGTTACGAGCCTGTCCATGCCCAAGAGCCACGGAGGGGTACAAACCGGGTCGATCCGTTACAGGTCAGACCGGTCAGATGGGTGACACGTTGAGGCGTCGACTGGAGGAGGAGCCAGCGATGCCATGGAGGCATCGAAGCGTCCTGGAAGCACGGCTGGAGTTCGTGAATCTGGTGAAGAAAGGGGGAAGGAGCGTTGCGGAGGCGGCACGGGAGTGGGGGGTGAGCCGTCAGACGGCGCACCGGTGGCTGAAGCGGTACGACCTGGAGGGCGAGGAGGGCTTGCGGGACCGGTCGAAGGCGCCGCGGGTCATTCCGCACAAGACACCCGATGAGATGGAGGAGCGGGTGCTGCAGGTTCGGCGGCAGTACCCGACGTGGGGGGCCGAGGAAGATCCGGGTCTCGCGGATCTGTCGGGAGCCTGGTCTGACGTGGCCTGCGGCCAGCACGATGGGCGAGATTCTGGAGCGTGCGGGGATGGTGATTCCGCGGAGGACGCATCGGAGGACGCCCGCCTCGACCACGCCGGGGAGTCATGCGAGCGGCCCGAACGACGTCTGGCCCGTGGACTTCAAGGGGCAGTTCCGGCTGGGCAATGGCCGGTATTGTGACCCCCTGACGGTAACGGACCATTTCAGTCGGATGCTTCTGGGCTGCCATGCCCTGGAGACGACCCGGGCTCAGGATGTTCGCTCGTGTCTTGAGGAGGTGTTCACAACCGACGGAGTGCCCCGGGCTCTGCGGTCGGACCATGGGTCTCCCTTCGCGAGTCATGGAGTTCTGGGGTTGAGTTCACTGGGCGCCTGGTGGATGACCCTGGGCTTGCGACATGAGCGCATGGCGGTCGGCCATCCCGAGCAGAATGGCCACCACGAGCGCATGCACCGGACCTTGAAGCAGGAAACGACCCGGCCTCCGGCCCATCCGCTGGGCGGCCAGCAGGAACGATTCCACGCGTTCATGACCTGCTTCAACGAACAGCGGCCCCACCAGGCCATCGACATGCAGACGCCGGCCAGCATCCACGAGCCGAGTCCACGTCCGTACCGAGAGGCCGAGCCCTACGACGACTCCCGTGTTGACGACGTCCGCGTCGTCGCGCCCGGCGGGACCATTTCGGTTTCTGCGATCCACGGTCGGAATCACCGCCGCCCTTGCCGGCCAGGAGGTCGGACGGATTGAACTCGACGACGCCGTCTGGCTCGTCCAGCGGACAGGACCTGGGCCTGTTCGACGTGGGTGAGACCTCCATCTCACCCCTTGAGACGCATCACCGCGAGGCAGCCCCCGCATGGGGGGGCTGCCTGCCCACCCAGAAGGAACAGGTGTCACGGATATACACGGTCTGTTTTGTCGCCCATGTTCCCGATTGCACACGAACCCGCCCCTTACAGGCCCCTCCCGCTACCGGCCGCCATGGCGACGAGGGACCACAACCGCTCGTCACCACCGGCGCCCACCCCACCGCCGAACGGCACCAGTCCGCACGCCTTCTTCCGTACCCGAGTGACTCCTCCCCAAGACCGCATCCGCCGACCCCTTGACGCCCCTCGAACCCCCGACCGATAACCGCCCTGGAGGCGGAAAACCGCCATGAAGATTCCTACACGCATCAAACCCCTCATTTTCCAGCCCTTCCCTTGCGTCGAAAAAACTTGTTGACATGCTCTGTACCCCTGGGCACAATCGACCAGCAGGCCTGTTTCGTGGATGGAAGTTCCTGTTGGCCTAGTTAGGCTCACGAGAGTTGTTTAACAAATTCACATTCTTCTTCGAACTTCGAGACCTCTTGTGTTGATGCACCTAAAATTTGAAGCCACTTTTCCTCTCTATTCTCCATCATTTCGCACAAGACCTTTATATATCCTGGTAAAACTCCAGCCGAGTTATGAGACAGAACTCGTGTTTTGTAGTAGGCAGATTTATATTGGTCCCTGCATGCTGGGATTGATGCCAAAGCCTTTCTCATCGCCTCGACTTCAATCAAGAGTTCAACTACGATTCGTGATAGTACGGAGCTCAATTCTTTCGGATCATTCGAGGTCAAGAGTTTCCAACCAAGGCTTTCGACAAATGATTTCTCGTCCATTTTCGAGTCCTCCTATAAGAATAGTCTTACTAAAACGGTGGATCTCGGAAATAATCGTCCACCAACTGCCCCCTAATAAAAATCATATTTTATTATCTTTGCTTGTCATGACCATCAACCAAAAGTCCCTGTAAATATTTAATCAAGTTTCCTCATATATAGTTTAGTTGGCTATCTGTTCCCAATCTTTTCCTCTGGCAATTCTTTGAAAGGTACAATAGATATCCCGCATTGTCTCTAAGCCAGCCTTTGATTATTCCCTTCGCAGTTATCTTTGTTTGGGCAGATGCCAATAGGAGCTTCCATCCACGAAACAGTCCTGTTGACAGATTTTGCCCAGGGGTAGAGAGCATGTCAAGAGTTTGTTTTCGTCCAATGCATTTGGCACTCCGGGTGGTCTTTGAGGAGCCATTGGACTGCGGACAGGAGGTTGGTTCTGTGGTGTGGTATCAGGGTGTTATATTATTACGCTATTACATGGGGTTAGCGGTGACCATTTCTCGAACGGTTCCATTGAAAAGGTTCGCAGTGGGCGTTCCTTTCCCGAAGGTCTCTACCGGTGCCTTTAAGCCGTGTTTCCCTGTGCGAAGCACCACCCGACAGCGTTCCCTTGCGATCTCTGGCAGGTCAGACCATATCTCTACGCCTCGAGCCGCTTCCTCTGAACCACGGACCTCCTCTTCGGGCGACGACCGGGACTTCGGGCACCCGCGCGCCATCTTCGTGGGCAGCTTGAAATGCCTGTGCCGCAGGCCCGAGCTGCTGTGCGCCGTTCGTGCGGTGGTCGTGGACGAGGCCCACCTGCTCGACGGCACGTCGAGAGGCGACCAGATGACCGTCCTGCTGCGGAGGCTCGCTCGGCTGTCGCGACCGGCCAGGCAGCAGCTCGTGGCGATGACCGCCAAGGTGGCTGCCCCGGCCTCGATGGCCGTGCGCCTGTTCGGCAGGCAGGCGTCCGTCGTCGTTTCGGGCGCCAGCAGGCCCATGCAGATCCATGCAGATCGTGTACGCGGGCGACCCCGTGGCTGCGACTCGCCTGATGAGGGAGCACGGACTGGCCAAGGCCATCGGGTTCTGCAACAGCCGCAGGCGCGTCGAGGACCTGGCGCGCGGCCTCGCCGCGATGCCCGCCTGGCCTCCCGAACGGGTCATGGTCCACCACGCCAGCCTGTCGCGGCGCGAGCGCGAGGACGCCGAACGCGCCTTCCGCCGGTTCGAGGCGGGGCTGCTGGTGTGCACCACCGCGCTCGAGCAGGGCGTGGACATCGGCGACGTGGACGCGGTCGTGCTGGTCGGCGCGTCCGACTCGGTCGCCTCGTTCCAGCAGTGCGTCGGCCGCAGCTGCAGGCGGGCGTCCGGCCTGCTCGCCATCTGCGTGCCCGACCTCTAGTCGGACCGACGCTCCTTCGACGCAATCGCGGCCGCGGGACGCCTCGTCGCCTCCACGTGGCTGATGGACCAGGGCGAGCGCGGGCGCATCCACAGCAACATCCCGGACTCCCGCGCCGTCAAGGTCGTCGACGCCCTCACGGGCCGCACCATCGGCGAGGTCTCCATCTCGGGCGACGACGGCTTCGTCGCTCTCGGAGGCCGCACCTGGCGCGTGCTCGGCCCGGGACGCGGCGGCCACCGCGTCCCGGCCACTTCTTCCCCCGAACCGACGCAGACGACCACGGGGAGGGCCGCCACAAGCCCCTGTGCGCCCCCATCGACGGCTTCTCCTTGCACGCCGCGCACAGTCGCGGACGACGACCGCGTTGTTGAAGTAGCAGTGCCCACCGAACAGGTCGCGCGAGGCATGGTGGCCGGGAGGACGGCACCGCCCATAGGGCCACGAGGGCACGCCCGGCCACGACCTCCCGGGAGGTCTCACCCGGTACCATGGGGTCCTCGCGAACAGGTCGAAGCTCCGCCTCTTCCTTCCGGCGCCCCGTCACCCCATCGTCCGGCTCACCAACCGTCATGCCGAGACCTCACCACCTCGGCTGGGCCCAGTTGCTCCGCCACGTCCTCGACGTTGACGGGCTCAAGTGCCCCCGCTGCTCCACGCCCATGGCCGTCCTCGCGTTCTTGACCGACCCCGCCGTCATCAGGAGGATCCTCGCCCCCCTCAAGATGCCCTCCGCCGCCGCCACTCGCTCCCGCCAGGGGACCGGTCGACTTGGATGACCTGTTCTTCAACGAGGACGCCCATCGCACCGCCCAGTTCGCCGGCCCATTCCACGACCCCTGGCCCGACCAGACCCCGGGTCACGCCCGCTCCCCGCCCTGACCTCCCGGCGGCCCCGAACCCGCCCCTTACAGGCCCCTCCCGCCACCGGCCGCCATGGCGACGAGGGACCACAACCGCTCGTCACCACCGGCACCCACCCCACCGCCGAACGGCACCAGCCCGCACGCCTTCTTCCGTACCCGAGTGATTCCTTCCCAAGACCGCATCCGCCGACCCCTTGAACGCCCCTCGAACCCCCGACCTGTAACCGCCCTGGAGGCGGAAAACCGCCATGAAGATTCGTACACGCCCCAACGGTGCATCCAACACGGGAGAATGACGATGACCGAACCATGGACCACACTGGACGAGCAGGAGTATCGGGCGCTTGACAACAAGGGCTATTCCGCTCGATCCGTCGATGAGGAGATGCGTTACAAGCACCTCGAGGCTCGACGAGAGCTGGCAATGCTCCAGGAGGCGGCACGAAGTTCTGCCACAAGTGCGAGAGCCCCGGGGCCAAGTGCCCCAAGTGCCATTCGTCCGACGTGGACGAGCACCATGAGAAAATCTACGGGGACTGATCCTGCCCGCGCCAGGCGTCATTGCCAGAGAGCGCGAATCAGCATTCCAGCGCCGATTCCCGCCAGCCCGGTTGCCAGGGCCAGCCAGATTGGCCATCTAGGGCGGGTCCCGATCGCCGGCTGACGATGATGGGTGGGTCCGCGAAGTTCCAGTGACATCTGCATGCCGGGGCTGCTCTCCCGCAACCACCACCAGGCCTCTTCGGCGCTGGCGGGTCGATGAGGCGGGTCGGGCTGCAACAGCGTGGGGTGGGCCAGTGGGTCGCGGCCCGAGAAGTCGTCGGCATAGCCGCCCAGCAGCGTCACGGGGCGCGGCGCCTCGGTTTCGGGTCTGAATGCCAGCGTACACGGCGGGACGCGCAGGTCAACCATTCAATGGGACCGGCCCCCCAGGCGTCAGGGTTGCAGACGGTGTGGGGCGCGGGCGTGGACCGCGGTCATCCGGTCCACCAGGACCTGCCAGGGGTCGTCGTGGATGTCCACCAGGCCGAAGTTGTTGTCCTCGCCGTCGAAGCGTCCCCCGGCAGGCTGATCGACCCACTCGAACCAGTGGTGGCCGACGATCCAGGGATGGCGATAGCAGTCGTCGGCGTAGGCCTCGAAGGCATCCGCGCGGTCCTGCTGGGTGTCCAGCACCGGGTAGATCGGCGGGTATCCGTTGGGCAACCCGCTGTCGGCGGCGCGGAAGCTGAACTCGGTGATCAGGATCGGCAGGCCCGAGACCTCGGCATAGCGTTGCAGGAAGCCCGACGAATCGATCAGCGGGCCGAAGGCGTCCTGCAGCGCCGCGGCCATGCCCTCGACGAACACGTAGTTGTTGACCGAGAACACGTCCAGCCAGGCCCCGGCAGCCTCGACGACCGGCTCGGGCGTCAGCACGCTGACCGCCCGAACGCCCAGGATCAGGTGGTTGGGATCGGCCTCGCGGACCGCGGTAGTCGTGACCTGGAAGTAGCGGTCGGCCAGCACGCGCAGGAACCCCTGGGGGTCGCCGACCCACTTCTCGGCCTCGATGCGCCCCGGGGCCTCGACCGGCAGCGCCAGGTAGTCGGCCAGCAGCGTCTTCTGGGACCGCCAGTCCGGGCCCCAGCGCAGCTCGTTGTCCAGGAACCAGCCCAGCAGGTTCGGGTCGTCCTTGCGGGGCGCGACCTGCTTCGACGCCACGTCGCGGCAGCGCGCCTCGAACTCGGGCGAGAAGTAGTCCGGGATGTTTCCTTCCAGCCAGTCGGACCCGGTGATGTACAGGATCACGGTGTAGGCCATCCGGTCGCCCAGCAGGTTCGCGTCGGACCACGCTCCCAGCGTGTTGAAGCCCCAGGATTCCAGGCGGTCCCCGGTGGCCTGCGCCCAGGCCGCGTTGTCGCCGTACTTCGCCAGCACGGTCTCGCGATAGGGGCGCGTCCCGGTCGTGCGATCCTCGCTGCCGTTGGGGTGGCAATCGCAAATCCCGATGCTGTAGAACGGCGCGCCGTCGGGCGTCACCAGCCACCAGCGGCCGTCATCGCCGCGGTGGGTGCGGTAGAAGCCGGTCGCCTTGAGATCGGTCGGCCGCACGATCGGCCCCCAGTCGACGCCGGGGTCCGCCGGCGGCAGGTCGGAGACCGCATCGGGCTTCGGCGCGTCGTCCGCGTCGTCGTCCGCGACGTCGGACACTTCGGCAGGGGGCGCGTCCGGCGGTTCTGCCGGATCGGGAGCGTCGGCCGCGTCCGGGAAGACCGCGTCGCGAACGGCGTCGACGGCGTCCGCGTCTCGAAGGCCCGGGTCAGGCGGCCCGCCGTCGTCGGCGACGTCCGGTCCGATGGTGGCGTCGGCGGTGTCGCCGGAACCGCCGCAGGACGCGACGGACAGCGCCAGCAGCAGGAAGGGCAGCGCGGAACCGTTCCGGCGCGTGTTGAAGGGGGCGTGGCTGCGGTTCACGGGCGGTCCTCGCGAGGTCCCGGCGAACGGTAGCGGAGCCGGGCCAGCCGATCAAGCGGGTGCTACAGGTTCCGTTGCATCGTTTCATCGCGCCGGGATGCCGATTTCGCGAATCGTGCGTGGCATTGCGGACCCGGCGCGCCAGAACGGATTTTTTGTACGAAAAATCGGAAGGAAGGCACGGGCGACTTCGCGGAACTGACCTTCCGGGGCCGGACGATCCGGCTGCCGGTCGTCGAGGGCGCCGAGGGCGACATCGGCCTGGACGTCTCGTCGCTGCGCAGCGAACAGGGCGCGATTACGATGGACCCGGGATTCGCGAACACGGGGTCCTGCCGCAGCGCCATCACGTTCATCGACGGCGAGCAGGGCATCCTGCGCTGCCGGGGCTACGACATCGCGGATCTGGCCGAGCACACGACGTTCCCGGAAACGGCGATGCTGCTGCTGAAGGGGGAGCTGCCGACGATCTCCAGAGTTTCCTCGTGCCAGACGTCCGGGGCCTTTGGTTGGGCCATTATCACCCGGATGATCGGGTCGGTCTCCGGGGGCAGGACCATGGTGATGACCTCTCGCAGATGCTTGCAGCATCTCCTGGGGTCACGGCCAGAGAAGTTCTTGGCCCGCTCTTGGCCGTCCGGGCAGGAGCACGTGAGGGCTGCGGGGTCCACCGTGCAGGTGACCCCTGCCTCGGAATGACCATCGACCGTCATCGGCTCACCGGGCAACTCAGGGACCTCGCGGGAGAACACTGGCTCCCGCGTCATCCTCGTCCGTGGCCCAGCAAGAGCAGCACGGGCACTTTCCTCGGCTTTCTGGTAGCGAGACAGACGGTAGAGACCATGGCCGATCAGCACAAGGAAGAGGGGCAAGAGGATCCCGGCCCATCCGAACTCGCTGGACAGCCACAGGAAGGGGACGACCACGATAAGGGCTATCAGCCATCCTACGCATCCAACGTCATCCTTCCCCATGCGGGCCCCTGCGCCATGAGGATCCGATGACATGGCGAGTCGACTGGCGTGATCAACGCCACCCGAGGCTGACGAAGACGTGCCCCTTACCAGAGCCTCACCCGGTACCATGGGGTCCTCGCGAACAGGTCGAGGCTCCGCCCCTTCCTCCCGGCGCCCCCTGGGGGCGGCTCGCGGGTCGGCACGGTTGAAGAGCCGCCGGTCACCCCATTGGCCGGCTCACCAACCGTCATGCCGCGACCTCGCCACCTCGGCTGGGCCCCGTTGCTCCGCCATGTCCTCGACGTTGACGGGCTCAAGTGCCCCCCCTGCTCCACGCCCATGGCCGTCCTCGCGTTCTTGACCGACCCCGCCATCATCAGGAGGACCATCGACCACCTCAAGCGGCCCTCCGCCCCGCCGCCGCTCGCTCCCGCCAGGGGACCGGTCGAGTTGAATGACCTGTTCTTCAACGAGGACGCCCATCGCACCGCCCAGTTCGCCGACCCCTTCCACAACCCCTGGCCCGACCAGACCCCGGGTCACGCCCGCTCCCCGCCCTGCACCCCCGGCGGCCCCGAACCCGCCCCTTACAGGCCCCTCGCGCCACCGTCCGCCATGGCGACGAGGGACCACAACCGCTCGTCACCACCGGCACCCACCCCACCGCCGAACGGCACCAGTCCGCACGCCTTCTTCCGCACCCGAGTGACTCCTTCCCATGACCGCATCCGCCGACCCCTTGACGCCCCTCGAACCCCCGACCGATCACCGCGCTTGAGGTGGAAAACCGCCATGAAGATTCCTCGACTCCCTCCCTCAGGGTCATGACCCCAAGTTTGTGTCCAAGAAAACCCGATGCAGGTCAGGCGATCCTCCGGGGCTCTTGGGCATGGACAGGCTCGTAAAAGAACGTGTCCCCTAACTTCGTAAAAATTGGTGTCCCTTGACACTTGACGACGAACCATGCCGTGCCCCTCCGGGGTATGGCATCACCTGGACCTGTTGGGGCACACCCCCCTCGTCAGGTGGTCCCGAATTCATGGCAATCTGGTGGTCCCTTCCTCGTGGCAATTGACAGGCATCAAGCTGCCAGAACCTCTCGGAACGAGCGCAGGCACCGCTCCTTGTGCTCGGGGTTGCGGTAGCCGAACGGCACGGCCGCGAGCACGAGGCGCACGCGGCGTCTTCCCGAGGTCACCGTGGCGACCGTCGCCCGCAATCGATCCTCTTCGTCAACGCACGGGTACACCAGCAGGGTGTCGACTTGCGGGGCGTCCGCGAGCGAGGCGTAAGCAAGCGCCTGATGTAGGTCGGCGCGGTGCTCGACGCGCACCTCGTCCGAAAGTCCCCTCCATCCTCGCTGGGAGAGAAGCTCAAGATGCGCCTTGTACTTGGCATCCACAAAGACGACGCGCTCGGCGCCGCGGAGCTCAACGTCCGGGACCAGCGCGCTCATCGACTGCGCTGGTCCGTGCCAGTGCAGCGGTCCTCGCGCCCCCTGGAAGGGGCTCGCCGTCATGCCGAGCTGACGTCCGAGGTCGGCAGTGAACGCGGCGATCCAAGCCTCCCACACCGCATCTATCGAGAGGTCCCAGGCAAGCCCGTCGAGGCTGCTTGCTCCGCCGAGTCCGCGCTCCTCGGCGACCCACATCATGGCCTCTACCGCTTCGCTCACCCACGCGGAAGCACCAGCCAGGTTCCAACTCAAAGAAGGCCGCCGCAGTGCGCCACTTCCCACGACGGACTGGAGTTCTGCCACGCGCCCGAGCAAGTACCTCGCGGGAGGAGACCAGGCCACCGACGAGAGGTCCTCCACAAGACGCGAGAGCGTCCAGCGCACGGAGGCGAACAGGTCAGGATCGTCGTCCGGCTCGGAGAATCGGCAGGGGAATGTGGTCCATGCGCCTCGTGAAACCTGGGTCGTAGCCCATGTCGTCCAATCGACCCGCCCGCGTGGGCTCGTCCGTTTCTCCGCGCGCTCAACGAATCCTCGCCGGCGGTGTCGCAGCAGGGCCGCGATGCGCTCGATGACCGGACCAGCCAGTATCCAAGGCGGCACCTCGCGCGACGACCCTGGTACAGGCTGAGCCCCGCCAAGCCTGGGCTCGACGGAGAACCCAATCGCATTGAACACTGCCCCAAGCCCAACCCATTGGAAACGCGGCTCAATCAGGAGCCCTGCCGCGACCTTCCGTGTGGCAGGGCTGAGCAGCGGAACGGCACCGATACGAGAACCTGGCTTCAGCATCACCCGAAGCACCGGGTCCACGCGGATCTCGTGATGGAGACCCAGTCGCTGCAATCCGGCCATGTTCGTGGCGAGAAAAGGCTCGACCCACCGGTCTCCGGAGGCACCGACGTGGTGAGCGTGAATGGAGACAGGCTCCCCGTGGTCTTTCCCCTTGAGCAGCGGCCGAGACGACGACTCCGCCGCCATCAGGGCCGCACGCGATCGCCCCTTCCTGGTCTGACCTCGTGCCATCAGCGCTCCATCAACCGAGACTCGATCCGATCCGCGAGGCCGGCGACCGCCTCGCTGGCCGAACCACAGAGCTTCTCGTCCAGGTAGTGCCGCAGCAGCGGCACGAGCTCGAACCGCATGCGCCGCGCCACCCGGTCAGCTCGGCCGGCAGGATCAAGATCGGGGCGTGGGTCGAGGAAGTAGGCATGACCGGGGACGAGGCGCAGCGTATCCTCGTCGGCGAACTCGACGAAAGTGTGGATGGTGTCCGCGAAGGTCTCGGTGGCGAGAGCGACACCCCCCTGCTCCACGGCCTGCAGATCGGGCCATATCTCGACGAACGCGAAGCGCCGCCGAATGGCGATGTCCATACGCGCGATGGTCCGGTCCGCGGTATTACGCGTTCCGAGCACGAGAAGATTGGGGGAGAGCATCAATTCCGGATCGTGGCCAGCTGGCGCGTGCGGGAGCCGAACCCTGCGCGTGGACTCCCCTACCTCGAAGAGCACGATCGCCTCGCCAAGCACGCGTGCGAGATCCGCGCGGTTGATCTCGTCGATGACCAGCACGTGCTTTCGCTCCCGAGCTGCCGCATTGGCAACGAGCAGATCGCCGGGACGGACGTCGAAGGCAAGCCCCTGCCCGGTCGGACGCGGGAACAGCCCGACGACGAAATCCTCATAGGTTCGTGCCGCATGGAACTGGACTCGCGTGGCCGACCCGACACGGTCCGCGATCTGATAAGCCAAGCGCGTCTTGCCAGTTCCGGGCGGACCTTCGAGCACCACGAAGCGCCGCTCGCGCAGAATGGCAAGCAGCTCCTCGAGCGGCACGGCCGGGAACACCGCCCCGGCTATTTCCTCGAGGCGCCGGTCCCACCGTTTTTTGAGGTCGCCGGTCATCGGCGTGCCATGTTCGTGGAAGAACAAGTCGAGCAAGTCCTCGACAGCGTGGCCGTCAGCGCGGCTGCGGACCGGGACCGCTGCGTAGATCACCCGCGCGTACGCCTTGAGCGCGGCCGGGATGTCCGGCCACTGCTGGGTGATGATGTTCGGGACCTCGGTGCTGACGTCGAGCAGGTCCGGCTTGACCCAAACCTTGCCCCGATGAAGTCGCGAGAGTGCCCGAAGCCGACGGGCGTGCCCCGGCCTTCCCAGAAGGGCCGTATCCGCGCCGAAACCGTTTGTGCCGATCACAAGCACGGCGACGCTCCCTTGCTCTCCGGGGAACCAGACGAACGACGTGCCCTCGTAGGGCCCGGACTTCGGATTCTCGGAGGTGATCCAGCCCGCGTAGGAGGCTACGTCTTCATCCTTCTGCAGGTTCACGCGGATCTGGAAGCGGCCTTTGTGATACGCCGCACAGTGGTAGCGCTCGTCGTAGACCCGACCAAGCAGCGTTCGCACTGCGTCGCCGTCGCCCATCGCGCTCCACGACCGTCCTTGGACCATGCCGTCGATCAATTCGTTCATCGCGCTCATGGCAAACTCCTAAATCTCCCTCCGTTTCGGCCCGCAGCCGGTCGAGGTACGCGGAGCAGCCGAAGGTACGGATGCGTCGACGGCCTCCTCGGCCACCACGGTGGTGCCCTCGAGGAAGAAAGCGAGATAGCTCTCGAAATCGCCCTGGCTGCGGACGCCTGTACCGCACCCGGTTCCCTACGCGCTCTCTCTTACCAGACTCCGCCCGTGTGTCAATAGTGGCCTCGTCGTCTGAAAAATCCCCTCAAATGCGAGATGCCCGTCGAGGTGGACTCGAGCGGCTCGATGTACGTTACACCTCGAAATTTTGACAAAAAAGAGGATGGAAGCGGCGGTGCCGCTCGGGAAGTATCGCGGACCCTGTCGCGACGGATGCGACGGAACGCGGGCCACAGGGGTTCGAGGCCGTCGTTGGCCCAACAGCGGTCGCCACGGGAAAGGTCGTGAACCTTGTGGACCAAAGGTCAGTGCGGGCAGCCTTGCCCCCTCCGTGCTGCCCGAACCTGTCCACCGGCGCCGTGATCCAGGAGTGCCAGGACATCGTGGGTCGCGGCGACGAGGCCGGATGCCGGATCGCCCAGGGAAGCCTGTTGCGCCTGTGCCGCAAGCAGGAGGCTTGTGCCGCGAGCAAGAGCAGGATCGGGATCCTCCGCGTCGTCGGGATGGGCCTCAGGTCAGCGCACGCGGAAGGAACGGGGCCCCCCGGGGCGTGCGGGAATGCGGAGGAGGCCGGGGCGGATGACCTCGGGGACGATGGGCTCCCCGTCCAACAGGAACTGCCAGTCCGACAGGCCGAAGCGTTCAGGCCAGAGGACCTCCGAGTCGCCGGCCCGGGGGTCCTCGACCCACTCGAGGTCGAACTGACGGGCCTCCGGGTCCCAGAGGACGCGGGTCGGGGGCCCCGACAGCCGCGAGGGAGACGGTCGGAGGATCTCCACCGACGATGGGTGCCAGTCGCCGGTCTCGGGATTGCGCAGGGCAAAGCCCGAGGTCCCCTCGACGAAGATCCAGGGAAAGGCCCCGGCCCCCGCCTCGTCCAGCAGGCCGTACAGGGATCGGAGATAGAGACCCAGGTTGGATGTCCGGAGGTCGCCGCCCATCTCACCAAGGCCCCAGGGGACTCCCAGGCGTCTGGCCTCGGCGGCGATGGACTGCACGAAACCTCGATCGATGGAGACGTCCTCGTCCCAGCGGAAGGCGGTCTCGACCGAGGGGTTGTAGTAATGGGGCAGCAGGTACGACCGGGAGGGGGCCGGAGCCTCGCGGAAGGTCGTGGCCTGCTGGACGCTCACGAGAACCGAGGGCTCGAAGAAGACCAGGCTCCCAGGAAGGACCTCCTGGACCACCCGGTCGAATTCCTGGTAGAAGGGGCCCAGGTAGTCCGCCTCAAACTCCTCGAAGGGAATCGTCCCGGGAAAGGGCTCATTGATGGGGTCGAAGCCCAGGACGCCCTCGTTGCCCACCAGGGCCCGGGCGACCTCCCGGGCGGCCCGGGCATGGTGGGCCCAGAGGCCGCGGTCCTTCCAGAAGGCGTCGAAACAGCCGCTGACCTCCCGGCTGAAGTAGTTGAAGAAGAACGGATCGATGGGCTGGAAGGAGGCGTAGAGGGACTCGTCGCAGGCCCACCGGGGGGCGCCGTGGAGCCCGAAGCCGATGCCGAAGAGGTCCTGGTGCAGGTCCACCACCACCAGGAGCCCCGCCTCCCAGGCCTGGCGGGCCAGGTCGGCCACCAGGGCCACGTAGTCGGCGTCGTAGCGGTCCGGATCGGGCTCGATGCGGTCCCAGTTGATCACGAGGCGGATCGCGTTGAGTCCCGAGGCGGCGACCTGATCGAACTCGGCCCGGGCCAGGTTGGTGGGTTGACTGTTCCAGAAGTCCCGATCCCGGACAGGGTAGTTGACGCCCCGAAGCCAGACCGCGCGCCCGGCCCCATCCCGGAGGAGCCCTCCCTCGGTCCGCCAGGTTTCGGGCAGAGGCGGGTCGGGGGCCACGTCACCAGGACCGGTGCCGCCGGAGGTGCACCCGCTACCGACCAGCATCACGGCCGCGATCGCCATCGAGACGGTTCGAAGTCTTCTGTTCATCATGTCCTCCCGGACGCCGTGGCGATTCTACCCTTGAGCCAGCGTCTGATGCTTGATCGCGCCGGAGGGGGCCTCCGAACTCGGAATGCCTCAGACCTTCCAGCGTCCGGCAGAGGAACGGTTCACGACGGCTTCCTTTATAATCTGCCGCGGAACCTGGGTCTGAGAGGTGGCGAGACATGTCCTGGAAGGCATTGCGTTGGATGACCCTCGGAGGACTGGCATGGATGGCGGCCTGCGAACTGCCGGGGGACGAGGGCCCGGCGTCAGGCGGTCCGGCGGGATTTCTGGATGACCGGGCCGCCGGGGCCCTGACGGTGGACCACGAGGCGGTCGTGCGCTTCCAGGGCGACTGGTCCGAGGTGACCACGGTGGCGCCCATCTACGCCGGGGGACGCCTGCGCCTGGAATACGACCCGTCCCGGCTTCCCTGGTGCCGGGCGACCTACAACGGGATGCCGGCCTGGGGCATCACGGCCCGCTGGAAGGCCCTCCCGGGCGGCGTGATCCGCGATGCGCCCCTGGCGGCCAACGGGGCCTGGATGCAGGCGGTGATCCAGGTCCCGGAGGACGCCACGGCACTGGAGGTCTGGTTCGTCAACACGGACCGCCAGGGCTGCCGGCAGGTCGATTCGGATTTCGAGGCGAACTACCGCTTCGAGACCACCCTGCCCTCCCCTCCGGTGGACCTGGTGTTCGGCCCCGACTGGACCGAGGAGGCCCGGGGCACCCTGCGCCAGGGAGGCATCGCCAGAATCCGCTATGCGCCGCAGCGCCTGACGGCCTGCAGGGCCACCGACGACGGGGCCCGGGCCTGGAACATCCTGGCCTCCTGGCGCTTCGCCCCCGGCGGCCAGACCGGGAGCGTCTCCCTCTACGAGGGGGACTTCTTTGGCGGCGACGCCGCGATCCGTCAGCCCCTGGTCCCCATCCCGGAGGACGCGACCTCGGTCTCCTTCTGGTTCGCCAATGCGGACCGCACCGGCTGCCAGGCCTGGGACAGCGACTACGGGCGCAACTACACCTTCCCCATCGCTCCCAGGGACGGGGCCCTCCGGGTGGGATGGGCCGGGGACTTCGACTTCGTGTGGTTCCACCGGGACCCGGCCTGGCACCGGGGGGACGTGGACCCGGTCTGGTACTTCGATTCGATGGGCGGGGCCGAGGTGGCCACCTCGGTGGAGGTGCAGGTCTGGGCGCCAGGCATCACGGACCGTGCGTATGGAAGCAACGACGAGGCCCGGCAGGCCGCCGAGGCGTTCCTGCGAGCCGAGGCGGTCACCGACGCGATCCCCGGGGCGGTCGAGGGGTTCGGGACCGTGCCGCTGGCCTTCCAGCGCAAGCAGGGCAACAACTTCGTCTATGCCTTCTCGCTGGTCTCGCTGCGGCGGGCCGTGGCCAGGGACGGGCTCTATCGCTACTACGTCCGCTTCAGCGCCGACGAGGGGTCCTCCTGGCTCACCGCAGGCCGCGACGGGGACCGGATGCGACGGCTGGTGCTGGCCAGGACCCAGGAATGCGGGCTCTTCCCGGACCATCCCCCCGAGGGATGTCCAGTGGACCGGGTCGTCCAGTGGGCCGGCGACCTGGGGCGCATTGCGACCCATGCCTGCACCTTCTCGATGGGCGTGCCGGACCCGGTGACCTTCTACAAATCGGGTCTGGGGCATGACTGCATGGCCCTCACGGTGGACGTGTACGTCCCGGGAGTCACCGACGCCGGTGGGAACCCCGAGGCGATCCTGGCCGAGGTGGAGACGGACGTGGGCTTCTCCGGTGGCCCTCTGGCCACACCGGCCCGCTATCGGCTGGCCTTCCAGGGGAAGGAGGGCAACAACCACCGCTTCGCGTGGTGGGTCCAGGAGCACGTGGGGCGGGCGGACCGAGGCGACTACCGCTACCGCTTCCGGATCTCCGCCAATGGCGGCAAGACCTGGTATGTGCTGGGACGGCAGTCGGGGCCCGCGGACCCGACCTGGCGTACGCTGCGGATCCGGAACGACTCCTCCGACGGGGACCCGGTCTCGGTCTGTGACGGGGTCTGGCGCTTCGACGGGCCGACCAATGTCTTCTCCGCCTGCATGGACTACGAGACGCCCCCGTCCTACGACGCCCGGTACTGCGAGTTCTGGGCCAATGCCCTGGGCCGGGGGTCGATGAGCCACAATGGCGCCTCGGCATCGTGGATCGAGGCCTGGATCCGTGTCGGGCCCGTCGAGGGCACGCCCCGGAATGTCGGCCTGTGGGTCCGGGCCCGAGGCGATCAGGGCCCGTCCGAGGCCTTCGTGCTGGGGCGGGAGGTCGAGCCCGGGTACTGGTTCACGGGGTATACCCATGCCCGGACGATTCCCGGCCAGGGGGGCTGGTCCCAGACCGTCGAGGCCTTCGCCTTCTTCATGGACGTGCAGCGCCCCGGCGGGGAGATGGTGCGGCTGTGGCAGAGCCGCCAGGGGACGAACTGGACCGTCGAGGAGAACTTCCGGGAGCCCGGGTTCGTGAAGGGCATCGGCGTCGGCCAGATCGAGTACTGCGTCGAGTCGGCGCCCGTGCTGCAACCGAAGCACGCCTGCGTTCCATGACGGAACCCGATCAGGTCCAGCAGGAGGGAGGAGGTCATGGAAAGGGACTTCCGGTGGGGATGGGTGCTGGTCGTGGGACTGGTCGCGGGATGCGCCGGCGGATCCACGGAAGGCCCGGACGCCGCGACCGATGACGGCACGGGTTCCGACGCGGTGGAGGCCAAGGACATCCGGCACGGGGACGGGCCCCCTCCAGACCTCCCGGCGGACCCTGGTCCCGATGGGACCGTTCCCGACGGGATGGACCCGGACCATGGGGCTGCCGGGGACCTTTCGGCGACGGACCTGGGGGGCGGTGAGGTGGACCTGGCGTCGTGGTGCGACCGTTGGACCGCCGCCTGGTGCGGCTTCCAGGTCCGGTGCGGCTGGAGGGCGTCGGCCAGTCTGGACGCATGCCGGGATGCCCTGGCGGCCGAGTGCCCCGGGCCCTGGCTCCCGGCCATCCAGGCCGAGGGAGGGCTGGCCTTCGACTCCGTGGCGGCGGCCTCGTGCCTCCAATCCCTCGCGGCCACCTCCTGCCAGGACTGGTGGGCGACCTTCCGGGAGGCCCGGGACCCGTTCCCCGCCTGTGCCACGGTCCTCCGGGGACTCCGTTCCGTCGGCGAGGGCTGCTCCTGGACCATCGAGTGCCCGGACCATGCCTGGTGCGACCTGTCGTCCTGTCCCGGTGGCTGCCGGGCCTTCGCTGCGGTTGGCGATCCCTGTGACCTGGATCGCCCCTGCGACCCCCTGGAGGCCTTCTGCCGCGAGGGGACGTGTGCCGCTCTGCCGGGGGTCGGGGACCCCTGCCCCGACGGCTGGTGCCTGTCACCCCTGGTCTGCGAGGGCGGCGTCTGCCAGGTCCCAGGCGGCCCCGGGGAGGCATGTCGTCCGGAGGAACCGGGATGCCTGCAGGGGCTGGTCTGCCGCGGCGATGGCGAGGGACGCTGCGACCCTCCCGGTGCGTCGGGGGACCCGTGCTTCCGGGCCGTCGAGTGCGCGGACCCGACGGGCAGGGACGTTCTCACCTGCGTGTCGGGGCGATGCCGGGAGGCCCCGGGACCGGGCGACCCCTGCCCGGATCTGGTCTGTGGGAACGCCTGGTGCGACAGCGGCGGCGAGGTCCCGACCTGCCGGGCCCTGCCGGCCGAGGGCGAGTCCTGCCTCCAGGGCATCCTCTGCGCCGAGGGGCTCTGGTGTCACCAGGGCCGCTGCGAGGTCAGCCTGACCGACGGGTCTCCCTGCGACGGCCCCTGGCAGTGTGCCTCCGGGCGATGCGTGGCCGGCCACTGCCGGTCCCCGGGGGCCCTCCCCTGCCCTTGACCTGCCGGAAGGTCCCTTCGTTCCTGTTCATGGATTTTCGGGAATCGGTGTCTCGTCAGGCCGTAGACTCTGTCAGAAGCCCTCCGAATCGGAAGGCGGGAAATCGCTTGATGGCGTCCCAGTAGGGTTTGGCAAGGTCGCGGGATCAGACGAAGCACGGCGAGCGATGTCGAGGAACGGCAGGCACAGGGCCGCCAGCCCGTTCACAGCGATGGCCCGCAGAGTCAGAATCACTTGAGTGGTCATACCAGTCGCCGGGTCGAGACCGAGGATGTCAAACAGAACATACCCTCCCGCCTCGGTGGTTCCCAGGCGGGAGGGCAGAACCGCAATCAGGTAGCCCATGACCATGAAGCCGGTCCAGATCATGCCGACGGTGGCCAGATCGTAGGCTCGGTCCAGCAGGTACAGGACAATCCAGTAGGAAATCCAGGAAAAGATGCGACCGAGGACCTGCCATTTCAGGACAGCCCGCCATGCGCTGGGGTGTTCGCTGCGAAACTGCCGGACCAACCGGTCCATTTGCCTGGCACGGGCCAGGATTTCCTCGGGGTTTGCAATCGGCAGGCGCAGAAGGCGCACCATTCGAGTAAAGAGTTGACCCATGCCCACAGTGATGAGGATTTTCATCGCAGCCCAGGGAAGGAACGAGAGGACCACCGCCGGGATCATCCACAAGGACACGGTTCGAAGCGATGGATCGCCAAATAGTAGGGCCGCCGCCAGCGAGATGACCGCCGCCGTAGGCTTGGCCAGTTTGAAAGCGTAGTTCCAGATGATCGTCCCACTGACTGCATGTTCCGTGGGAACTCGTCGAGAGATCAACGCACCCTTGAGCACTTCCCCGGTCTCAAGTGGAATGAAGCGATTCACAAACGCGCCAGTCTGGTTGACGACGAAGAGATAGAAGCGGGAAATGGGAGCCGGGAGCACCCTGCGGAAGGCCGCTGCATCTACCAGGGCCTCGAGGACTCCCAGGGTCATCAGCAAGATCGCACCCGGCCAGCCGAGACGATCCAAGTGGGTCTTGATTCGGTCCCAGCCGATGCGGTCCAATAGCCAAAGCAGGCCCGCAACAGCAAGCAACAGGAACGAGAAGCGCCACACCGTTCTCCAGGGAGATCGCCTGCTGGCCGCCAGATTCCCCTGTCCCATCACCATTTTCCCCGTGCCACGAAGATGTGAATCAGCAGCAGGAGGAAGAACACGGCCGAGAGGGCTGTGAAGGCAATCAGAAGCCAGGGGAGTGCTCCAATCACTGCGCCCAGGAGAATCAGCAGGAGGTAGGCGTCCCGTCCTGTCAGCGTCTTCAGCTCCGACCACCACGTGGTCGGCGGAGGAGGCTCGTCGGGGGCTCTGGGAGCGGGCGGAGTGTCGAACCACCAGTACAAGCCAATGCCATGAACCCATTTGCAGTGAAAGTTGGCCGCCCCATACAGGAATGTCGCCAGCCCGGAAAAGGCACCCAGCCATCGGGCACCGTTCCATGCCGGGCCCTCGGTCGAAGCGACGTGCATCCCGAGGGCCACCAGGAACAGCGCATTGACGACCTCATCCCAGGCACTGTCGTACCACTTGCCAAATTCGGTCTGCTGATACCGGATGCGGGCGACTTCTCCATCGCAGCCGTCGAGAATCGATGAAATCTGCATGAGAAGAGCCCCCAGAACTCCGTAGATCCAACCCGGAAAGGAGAGGATTCCGGCTGCGACGATTGCCATGAGACCAGCGATCGTCGTGATCTGGTCTGGGGTCAGCGGGGTCTTGAGCAACCAGTAAGTCCATCGGGTGCTGAACCGACGGTTCACGTGACGCGCGATCAGTCCTCCCGGTCGCAGGCGCAGCCGTGCCAGCATGGACCGAGTGATCGCGTTCGCTTCCTGCTGGCTACGAGGCATGGGCCAGGAGCCGCCGGGGAGGTCCACAATGCGGTCAGCCTTGCATTTCCAGGGAAACCACCCTTCTCCGCTTTCGAAATCGGCCTGTCGCGGGGGGCGTCGGGTCCCCACAACATCGCCGGGACAGTTCGTCCCTGGTCGTCACGAAAGGACAGGCATTCCCGGTCTGCAACCCGTGTGGCGCCCAGGAAATTCAGTGCGTCGTAGTCTAGCACACAGCCAGCCTCCACAACCAGAATGGGACATTCCGAAGCAGGGACGCCTCCCTGAAGGTCCTCCTGTCGGACCAGCCGTGTCTGAATTCCTGACCGTTCCAGGCCCCGTGTCCACCGATCGACAAGTCCCAGGCCGCCCACGTGATAGGGAGGGAGATTGTCTGAGACGATCAGCAAGGCCTCTCGCGCTGCCTGGCGAGCCGAAACTTCCATGATGGATGCATCCCTTGTCTTGCGCACAAAAAGCAGGTGGCACGTTAACGTGGATGGACGAGGATCGGAAGTCCCGATTTCAAGAAAGGCGAGGAATTTGCGGACGCCACGCCAGGATTCGCGGGAGAATCAGTCGGCCACCCCCATGCCTTTCCAGTGGGCATCATGACCGGTGGACGTGGATGGGCAGCCCGCCGGCCGCCTCGGCGGCCTCCAGGGTCAGTTCCGAGAAGGTCGGGTGGGGATGGATCGTGCCGACCAGGTCCTCCAGCGTGGCCCCCATCTCCAGGGCCAGGGTCCCCTCGGCGATGAGTTCCGAGGCCATCGGGCTGACGATGGCCTGGCCCAGCACCCGGCCGGTCCGGGGGTCGTGGAGGACCTTCGAGAAGCCCTCGGTGTCGCCGGTGGTCCAGGCCCGGCCCAGGGCCGTCAGAGGAAAGCGGGCCACGGCGTACTCGATGCCCTCCCGGCGGGCCTCCTGCTCCGTCAGGCCGGTCCAGGCGACCTCGGGGTCCGTGAAGGCCGCCGCGGGGATGGCATGGTGGTCGAAGGCCGACGGCCGGCCGGCCAGCACCTCGGCGGCGACCTTGCCCTCCCGGGAGGCCTTGTGGGCCAGCATCGGCCCCGGGGTGATGTCCCCGATGGCCAGGATGTGCGGCACCGAGGTCCGCCGCTGCTCGTCCACGACGACGAACCCCCGGGCGTCCAGGACCACGCCGGCCCGGTCAAGGCCGATGTCGTCGGTGTTGGGACGTCGCCCCACGGCAACCAGCACCTGGTCGAAGTGCTCCTTCCGGGAACCGCCGGGCCCCTCCAGCGTCGCCTCGAAGCCGTCGCGGCCAGGGACGACCGTCGCGACGCGGGTCTTCAAGTGCACCGCCTCCAGAGTCCGGAGAAGACGCTTGTGAAGGACCCGGGAGATGTCCTCGTCCGCCCCCGGGACCAGGGTCTCGGCCATCTCGACCACGGTCACCCGGGACCCGATCCCCGCATAGATGGACCCGATCTCCAGGCCGATGTAGCCTCCGCCGATCACCAGCAGGCGCCCGGGGACCTCCGGGACGTCCAGGGCCTCCCGCGAGGTCCAGGCCCCCTCGATCCCCGGGGGGATGACCGGCCGGGACCCGGTGGCCACGATGGCCTGGCGGAAGTCGATGCCCGCGAGGTCCCCCTCGACCAGGTCCAGGGAGTGGGGGCCCGTGAAGCGGGCCCGTCCGTGAATCACCTCGATGCCCCGTTGCCGCAACAGCCCGGCGACGCCCTGGCTCAGGCGGTCCACGATGCCGTCCTTCCAGGCCCGAAGGCGCCCCGGGTCCAGTTGCAGTCCCTGGACGGTGAGCCCGAAGTCCTGTCCGTGGCGTGCCGCCTCGGCGACCCCGACGGCGTGAATCAGGGCCTTGGACGGGATGCAGCCCTCCAGCAGGCAGGTCCCGCCAGGGCGGTCCCGATCGTCCACCAGCACGACCTCCAGGCCCAGGTCCGCGGCCCGGATCGCTGCAACGTAGCCACCGGGGCCGCCCCCGACCACCACCAGTTGCGTCGCCTGTCGCAGGGATCCCATCACCATGGCCTTCACCCCTCCACTGCCAGTCGCACCGGGTCCTGCAGCAGGTCCCGGACCAGGCCCAGGAACCGCGCTGCCTCGGCGCCGTCCGCAATCCGATGATCGAAGGACAGGGTCATCGGAAGCATCGTCCGGACGACCACCTGCCCATCCCGAACGACCGGCCGTTCAATGGCCCGGCCCATGCCCAGTATGGCCGATTCCGGGTAGTGGATCGCCGGGACGAAGGAGGTGCCCCCCAGGACGCCGATGTTCGTGATCGTGAACGTCCCGCCCTGGAGTTCCTCGACCTGGATTCCACCCTCGCGGGCTCGTCGGGCCAGATCCTCGATCGCCGAGGCGATCTCCGCGATGGGGCGTCGGTCGGCGTCCTTCAGGTTCGGGACGATCAGACCCCGGTCCGTGTCCACGGCGATGCCGACATGGAAGTAGCGCTTGAAGACAATCTCTTCCCGGAAGGGGTCCAGACTGGCGTTGAAGACCGGGTGGCGCTTGAGGGCGATGGTCACCGCACGGACCGCGAAGGCCAGCAGGGTCAGGCGCGTGGCCTCGGGGCCCCGACGGGCGTTCTCCCGGCGACGGAATGCCTCCAGGTCCGTCACGTCCGCCTCGTCCATGTGGGCCACGTGGGGGATGAGAATCATCGCGGTGACGGTGTTCCGGGCCACCTTGCGCCGGATGGATCGCACCGGCTCCCGGAGGACGTCGCCCCAGCGACCGAAGTCCGGCAATGGCTGGAGGTCCAGATAGGGGATGCCGCCACTTCCAGCCACGGGGACCGGCGCCGCAAGGACCTCCGGGTCCTCGGGTCGGGGAACCGCAGTGGCCAGCGCCGGAGTCGGGGCTGCCGCAACGGCCCGGACGTCCTCGGGCGTCACCCGGCCTCCGGGTCCACTGCCAGGGACCTGGCGGATGTCCACTCCCAGTTCCCGGGCCAGGCGGCGGGTGGCCGGAGCCGCCGCCACTCGGAGGACGCGGCCCGGGATGCCCAGGGGACCTCCCGTTCCGGGGCCGCCGCCGGGCCTGGGCAGCGGGAGATTCGCGGCTGCGACGGGGGGCGCCGGTTCGACCGGTCGGTGTTCCGATCGTTTCGCGGGAGCCGGAATGTCGGCCGATGCCTGGGCGGTTCCGACGGCCTCGTCCGTCCGCGAGGGGGGGACCGCCCCGGTACCGGGAGAGGTCGACGCGTCCCCCACGTCCAGCACCACGAGCACCTGTCCCACCCGGACCGTATCACCCTCCTGGGCCCGGAGTTCCACGACCCGACCACTCCTGGGCGACGGGATCGTCACCGCGGCCTTGTCGGTCTCCACATCGATCAGGGGCGCGTCCTCCGGGATGACCTCCCCAGGTCGGACATGCCACCGGAGCACCTCGCCCTCGTGGATGCCTTCCCCGAGGTCCGGCAGTCGGAACTCGAACATCGTTCACCCCCTCACGGATTCAGGGTCTTGCGGATCGCCTGCTGCACTCGGGCGCTGTCGGGAAGATAGAGGGATTCCCGGGCGAAATAGGGTGTGACCACATCGTAGCCCGTGACCCGCTGGATCGGCGCCTCCAGGTCCCAGAAGACCTCGTCCAGCACCGCCGCCACGACCTCCGACGAGGGCCCGAAGGCGCGGTAGCCCTCCTGGACCACCACCAGGCGTCCTGTCTTCCGGACCGATGTGGCGATGGTCGCCACGTCCATCGGATGCAGGGTCAGCAGGTCGACGACCTCCACCGAGGCCTCCCCGGCAAGGTTCTCGACGGCCTCCAGGACCGGCCGCATCATGGCGCCCCAGGACACGACCGTGACGTCGGTCCCGGGTCGGACCACCTGCGCCTGGCCAATCACGCCCACTTCCTCCTCGTCGGGGACCTCCTCCTTGAAGGCCCGGTAGGACCGCTTGGGCTCCAGGAACACCACCGGGTCCGGGTCCCGGATCGCCGCCACCAGCAGGCTCCGGGCGTTCCGGGGCCCCGAGGGGATCACGACCTTGACCCCCGGCAGGGCGTAGAGGGCCTCCCGGGCCTCGCTGTGGTGTTCCAGGGCCCGGACGCCCCCTCCGTAGGGAAACCGAAGGACCAGCGGCACGGTCCATCGCCCACGGGATCGGGACCGATAGCGGGAGACGTTGCCTTCCAGTTGAGCCATCGCGTTGAAGGTGAAGCCGTCGAACTGGATCTCGGCGACGGGCTTCAGTCCTCCGATGGCCATGCCCATGGCCGACCCCAGGATCCCCGATTCCACGAGCGGCGTGTCCAGCACCCGGTCCCCGCCGAAGCGGGCGTGAAGTCCGTCCGTGACTCGGAAGACGCCACCGTTGATCCCGACGTCCTGCCCCAGGACGATGACCGACGGGTCCCGCTCCATCTCCTGTCGCAGAGCCAGGTTCAGGGCCTCCACCATGTTTCGTTTCGCCATCTCAGGCCTCCCCTCGGACGCGCCGCAGGAACTCCTCCCGCTGGGCCTTCAGGGCCGCCGGGGGAACGGCATACAGGTGATCGAAGGACGCATCGGGGTGTTCCCGGAGCAGCCGCTCCGCCTCGGCCTCGAACTCCTTCACCGAGTCGTCGATCTCCTTCCGAACCTCGGACACCAGCGCCTCTTCCCGGGCCGCATCCCACCATCCCCGCTTCTCCAGGTAGCCCCGGAAGCGCGGGATCGGGTCCTTCGCCTTCCAGGCCTCCACCTCGGCCTCGTCGCGGTAGCGCTTCGGGTCGTCGGCGGTGGTATGCATCCGCATCCGGTAGGTGACCGCCTCGATCACCGTGGGACCTCCACCGGACCGGGCGCGGTCCAGGGCCTCCCGGGTGGCCCGGAACATCGCCAGGGCGTCGTTGCCATCGACCCGGATTCCCGGGATTCCCGCGGCCACGGCCTTCTGAGCCAGGGTCTCGGCCCGAGTCTGTCGCGCGAGAGGCGTCGAGATGGCCCACTGGTTGTTCTGGATCACGAAGACCACCGGGACCTGCCAGACCCCCGCGAGGTTGATGGCCTCGTAGAAGTCCCCCTGGGAAGTGCCGCCGTCACCCAGGAAGACCAGGACGGCCGCGTCCTTCTCCCCTCGCAGGTTCATGGCCTGCCCGATCCCCACCGCATGGAGGGCCTGGGAGGCGACGATCACTGCCAGGGGAAGGGTTCGGGACCCCTCCGGGACCTCGTTCCCCTCCTCGAATCCGGCGTTGTAGAGAAAGATGCGGAACAGGGGGATGCCTCGCATCAACTGGGCCGGTGCCTCCCGGAAGGACACGACGAGCCAGTCCCGATCGGTGAGGTTCAGAGCGGGCGCGCAGGAAGAGGCCTCCTGCCCGGTGGTGGGGGCGAAGGTGCCGATCCGACCCTGACGCTGGAGTTTCAGCAGGCGGTCGTCCACCTCCCGGGCCCGGACCATGCCATGGTAGAGCCGCAACGCCACCTCCCTGGAGGGACGGGGATCCTTCTTCGCATCGAGCCGACCGTGCTCGTCCAGGACCTGGAGATAGGGAATCGTGAAGGTGGTCACCGCAGGCATCCTGTCCTCCTCGGGATGGGGTCCGACAGGTAACGGAACCCGGATTCCGAAATCAAACGTAGGCACCGCGGGGGAGATGTCAAGGCGGCAGTCGCCCAACGACCACCCGGGAGGGGAAGGGTCCCTCGGTCACCGGAAGGAGGGGAAGGTCGTCACCACTCGCCACGCGTTGACACCGGTCGCGGCGCGTCCCCGTCTCCCCGCTTCGCTCGCGGCCATCGGGCTGCTACACTCCGACGGCCTGCCCTTGCGGGCGAAGACCGTTCCCGCGATCGGGAGACGGACGCAGGAGCATGGAATGCCGGGAGCGTCGTTGGAATTGCAGGTCTTCCAATCCCTTCCGGGGGACCCCCACCGGGACCTGGCCTTCGAGGAGGACCTGGTTCGGAGGGCACCGCCGGCAGCCCTGTTCCTCTATTCCTGGCCCCGGCCGGCGGTCGTGCTGGGGTGCGGCCAGCGGGAATCCGACGTGGACCTGGCCTTCTGCCGCCGAGAAGGCATCCCGGTGGTGCGCCGCGCCTCGGGAGGGACCGGCGTCGTGCACCACGACGACCTCGCGGTGTCACTGGTCCTGGCCGCCGACCATCCCTGGGCCCGACGAATCGGGGACCTCTATGACCGGTTCCTGGAGGTCCTCCAGGAGGCCCTGGCGCAGGTCGGCGCCTTGACCGAACGATACGTGGGCCCCGCCTCGCCGGGCAGGCCCCGGTCGCCGATCTGCTTCGAGGGGATGGGACGGGAGACCCTTCTGGTGGGAGGACGCAAGGCGGTGGGCTGTGCCCAGGCCCGGCGCCGCCTCGCGGTGCTGGTCCACGGGTTCCTGCTGATGCACCTGGACCCGGTGTTCCACGGTGCGGTATTCGGGGTGTCGCCGGAGCGCATCGAGGCCTCCCTGGCCCCCTTGCCTCCCCTGGACCGGCGGGCCCTCCTCGGAGCCCTGGTGGTGGGGTTTCGGGACGCCCTGGAGAAGGTCGCTCGGGGTTCCCGGCCGTGAGAAGGGATCCGACGGCTGGCGGGAGGAAGGAATGACCCGGAAGGTTCGAGACGTCTTCGACGCGGTGGTGCTGGGGGCGGGTTCCGCCGGATCGGCGGCTGCGGCCTTCCTGGCCGAGGCGGGGCTCCGGACCGCCCTGGTGGATGCCCGTCCCCTGGCGCAGGCCGGGGCCTCCTGGGTCAACGCGGTGCCCCTCTGGTTCTATGACGAGGCGGGCATTCCCCGGCCCAGGTCGCCAGAGGCGGTATCGCCAGGCAAGGCCCTGGTGATGCGATCAGTCCACGGCCCCGGGTCGTTCCGCATCGACCCGGCGCCGGCGCCGACGGTGGACATGGCCCTGCTGGTCGCACGGTTCCAGGACCAGGCCAGGAACGCCGGCGCCCACCTCGTCGGTCCCGTGCGGGACCTGCACTGGCGTTTCGAAGGCGACCGTCCGGTAGAGATGACGGCACGCCATGCCCCGGAGGATGGCCCGCCGGCGTCATTGCAGTGGCGGGCATCGCTCTTCGTCGATGCGACGGGCCTCCAGGGCTTCCTGCGGGGCCAGGTGCCCCCGCTTCAGCAGGACTGCCCGATGCCCGGCACGGGTGACCTCTGCGCGGCGATCCAGGAGGACTGCGAGGTCACGGACCGGGCCGCAGCGGCCACCTTCCTGGAACGGGCGGGCATGGTCCCCGGCGACGTGGCGGGCTGGGTCGCGGTCCGGGGGGGATACTCCACCGGGATGGTCCACGTCCACGAGGGCCTGGATCGGGCAGGACTGCTCATCGGCGTGACCGGAGACGGGCGCCACGGCACGGCCCGGGAGTTCCTCGGTGCCTGGAAGGCGCGGTTCCCCTTCCTGGGGAAGGGCCTCCGGACCGGGGCGGGACTGATTCCGGTCCGCAGGCCCCTGGACCGCCTGGTGGCGCCGGGGGTGGCCTGTGTCGGTGACGCGGCCTGCCAGGTCTTTCCCGGACACGCCAGCGGCGTCGGCATGGGCCTGCTGGCGGCCCGCCTGCTGGCAGAGGCCTGCGGGGCAGCGCAGGACCCGGGGGACCTGGAGGTCCTGTGGCAGTATGCCGTGCGCTTCCAGCGCAGCCATGGCCCGATCCTCGGAGCCTTTGACGTGTTCCGCCGCATGGTCTGGGTCCTTCCAGAAGAGGATGTCCAGGCCCTGACGGACCTCGGTTTCGTTGGCCCGTCCACGACCCGCATGGCCCTGTCCCAGCGCGTCGCCCTGCTGGACCCGAGGGACCTGTTCCACCTGGGCGCCGGGGCGATCCGAAGGCCCGACCTGGCGGCGCGGCTTGCGGTCACGGGTCCCCGCATGGCGGCGGTGGCGGCCATCTACCGGGCCTACCCCGCTTCCCCGGACCGGGAGGCCCTGGCCCGCTGGTCCCGGACCCTTGCCGTCGCCGGGGGCACCGTGCCGGACGTGACGGCCGGGCGTTGAATGGGCGACGGCCCCGTGCAAACGCCAGGAAAGGCCCAATTCCACGCCCCTCCGCCGCTTGACCGGTCCACGGGGACATCCCGATACTGCGACCGCCGCGGTAACGACGCGGCGTTGGGAGGACCGAGATGAACCGACTGTCGATGCGGACCAAGATCGTGGCCACCCTGGGACCGGCCTCCAGTGCCCTGGAACAGATCCGGGCGCTGCTGGAGGCAGGGGTCAGTGTCTTTCGACTCAACTTCTCCCACTCCACGGCCGCCGATGCCCGGGAGGCCATTGGCCGGATTCGGGAGGTTCGGAGGGAGATGGACCTCCCGGTGGCCATCATGGCCGACATCAAAGGTCCGGCCATCCGGGTGTACGGCTACGATCAGCCGATTCCCCTTGAGGCCGGGGACCTGTTGCGGATCGAGTCCCGGCCTGCCGAGGGAATCGAGACGCTCGTGTCCCCCGATGCCCTCCACGTCTTCACGAACCTGCCGGACATCGATTCGCTGTGCGCCGACGGCCAGCGGGTGCTTCTGATGGATGGTCTGCTGGCCGGCGAGGTGGTTGGCCGGGACCGGGCCGTGGTGGTCGTCCGGCTGGGCAACGGCGGGGCGCTTCGTCCCAAGGCGCACCTGACCATCCCCAACGTGGACTACCCGATTCCCTTCCTGTCCGAAAAGGACATCCGGGACATCACCCAGGCCGTGGAGGAGGAGGTGGAGTACCTGGCCCTCTCGTTCGTCCGTGAGGCCACCGACGTCGAGGAGGTTCGCCGACTGATTGGACGCTGCCGCACTGCCTCCGGACGGCCTCCGGCCACCCGGATCATCGCAAAGATCGAGAACGCGATGGGGCTCCGGAACGCCGAGGCCATCGTCCGGGCCTCCGACGGCATCATGGTGGCCCGAGGAGACCTGGGCGTGGAGGTGGCCATCGAGCAGGTCCCCATCGCTCAGAAGCAGTTGATCCGCACCGGCTACCTCGATGCGAAGCCGGTCATCACTGCGACCCAGATGCTGGAGTCGATGATCGAGAAGCCGATGCCCACCCGGGCCGAGGCCAGCGACGTCGCCAACGCAGTCTTCGACTCCACGTCGGCCGTGATGCTGTCCGGCGAGACGGCCATCGGGCGCTATCCTGTCCGGGTGGTCGAGACGATGGGGGCGATCATCCGGGAGGTCGAGGCGAACCTGGACCTGGATGCCCATTTCCGGACCGTGCCCCCAGAGGTCCAGAAGGGAGACCTGCCCACGATTCTCTCCTGCAACGCCGTCTCGGTGGCTCACCAGTGCCGTGCCGCCGCGATCGTCGTGCTGACCGAGACGGGGCACACTGCCCGGTTGCTCTCGCGCCTGAGGCCGCCGATGCCGATCTTCGCCTTCATGAAGGACGACCGGGTCTATCACCAGCTGGCCATGAACTGGGGAGTCTATCCGTTCCTGCTGGAGGGACCCGAGGAGGGCCTCGATGCGATGGTGGTCCAGACGCTTCGGACCTGCAAGACGAAGGGGGCCCTGAAGGCCGGGAACCGGGTCGTCTTCCTGGCCGGGCTGCCCCTGTCCCGCCGGGGCACCACGAACGTCATCCGCGTCGAAACCGTGCCGTGACGGCCGCACGGCGACGGGATTCCAGGCAGTTGCCAGCCTGCAGCACCGGGAGGAGGATTGCTCCGAGAGTCTCTCCGCCCGAGAGGGAAGATCATGAAGAGGAAATGGACGTGGGCCCTGCTCCTGGCGGCCTGGACGGCCTGCCAGGGCGGGAACGGGAACCCGGCGGTTCCGGACGTGCCGGACACCGATCGGGACGAGGCCTCGGTGGACCTGCGGGAGGTCCCGCTGGACGGCGGCCAGGAAGACGAGGCCAGCCAGCCGGCCGACGAGGGATCCGATCCGGTCCTCGAGGAGGCTGGGACGGACGCCCCTGGAGACCTCGCTCGTGACCTCCCTCTCGAGGAGGGGCCTCCCCTCCCCTGTCCTCCCTCCCGGTGGCCGTCGGGCAATTTCGCGCCCTTCGGGGACCTTGGCGACCCGATGATCCAGATTCACCCGGCAGTGGCCTTTGACGGAGAGGCGGTCTGGTGGGCCTTCAACCTCCCGGCCGGGGATGGGAGCGGCAACCTGTCTCCCTGGGCCGCCCGGATGGCCTGCGACGGGTCCTTCCTGGTTCCTCCCTTCCGGGTCGAGGCCGAGGGGTACAACGCCGTGGACCCGGCCATCGCCGTATCGGGGGACTCGGTGCTGGTGGCCTGGCAAACCGATGTCCCCGAGGAGGCCCCGGCCAACATGAGCGTCCGGGTCCGGGCCTTCCTGCAGGATGGAACTCCGCGAACGGACGGGCCCCTTCGACTCGTGCCCCGTTCGGGCGGGGAGCCGGTGGCCGCGACGCTGTGGATGCCCAACCTGGCACCGACGACCTCGGGCTTCCTGCTCTCCGCAACCCTGGCCGACCCGAACCGAGGGAAGTTTCAGACCATCCTCTCTCGCCTGGGGTTTGACGGAAGGGTCCTCGACGCCGGGGAGGGTCAGGTCGGGGACTGGTGGATGCCCGCCCCCGATGAAGGCGCGAGCCAGACCTACGGGACGGCCCTGGAGCAGGACGGTTTGTGGGTGACCTGGGTGCGCAGTCCCGAGGAGGCCTCGGACCAGGTGCAGGTCGTTCACGGACCGGTCTTTGGGGGCCCCCTCGACGGACCCCCCGCCTGGTTCCCCGACTCCTCGACCCCTGGGTCTGCACCGGTGCTGGCCTCCCGAGGCGGCGACCAGGCACTCGTGGTTCTGGGGGCTTCCGTCGGAACTTCCGATGTGGCGATCCGGATTCGCCAGGTTCATCCGGCGCCCCCGAGCCCTCGGGATCTCGTCCTCGATGCCCCCGGAAGGCAGGATGTGGCGCCAGCCCTGGCCCTGGGTCCCACGGGAGGGATGGCGGCCTGGTTCCGGATCCGCTCAGGCTACCTGGCCGACGTGCGGACCCAGGCCTTCCGGACGGATCCCGAAGGCCTGACTCCCGAGGCGGAGGAACGGCTGATCAACGAGACCGAGGACGGAGAACCCCACGACGCCATCGCCGCCTATCCCCTCGCGGTCACCCCCGTGGGTCCAGGGGCCTTCCTGGTGGCCTGGGTGGAGCGGCGCAAGGTCCCGGGGCAGGACGCCCGGTACCAGGCGACGGCGCGCTTCGTGGAGACCTCCTCGACGATGGAATCGGCAGCTGCCGAAGGCCTGATCGGGGGCCTCAGGGAACCGTGACCGTGCGGGACTGCCAGGAGGAGTTTCCGATGCCGTCCACGGCCCAGACCAGGACCTCGTAGGTTCCCGGCGCCGGCCACGTGTGGCTGACCTCGCTGCCGGCGGCCGAGGCCAGGTCCCCGAAGGACCAGAAGACCTCGGAGATGCCGTCGCCATCGGTGGCCTCGGTCCGCAGGCGCAGTGTGAGACCGCGGGATTCGACGATCTCCGGGGGGGGCAGCCGAGGGTCCTCGTTGTCGGTCCTGGGCCATTGCTCCGGCGGAATCGGCGCCGGTTGTTGAATCGGAAGGACCCAGGTCTCCCCGTCAGGCCCCGATTCGATGCGCCCACCGGCCAGGGACAGAGCCTCCCGGGCGAGCCGTTCCGTGGCCTCCAGGCACTGTCGCACGGACCAGTCCGTGTAGTCGAAGGTCTTGTCCCAGTCCATCTCCGTGACGTATTCGGCCGGAATCCCCGAGAGGCCCAGGTAGGTGCCCAGGATTCCCCCCACCGTCGAGGGGTTGCAGTCGCTGTCCTGGCCGCCGCGCATCGCGATCACGATGCTCTTCCAGAAGTCCCCGTTCCCGTAGAGGAGCCCCATCAGCACGTACCCGGCATTGAGTTTGGCGTCGATGTTGTAGGGCTTGTCCCGCCCGTAGGGGCACCGGTCCCGCTGGCCCCATTTCTGCTCGATCTCGGCCCAGGTCGCGGTCCAGTCGTCGGGATGCGCCCGGTGGCCGTCCACCACGTCCTGGAGCAGCCGTCGGAAGTCGGTCTCCGGCGGAACGGCGTCGAGCCCCGCCTGGATGACCTCATCGAGAGTCGATGCGGTGAAGGCCGCAGCGTGCATCGCGGCGACGAAGACGCCGCCCATCACCCCGTCCCCATAGCCGATCAGGTGGCCGTGACGCCAGGCCAGTTCCGCGGCGGTGGCCGGGAGTCCGGGGCTCATGAGGCCCAGGAAATCCGATTCGATCTGCCAGTCGATGTCGTCGCAGTGCTCGTTCTTCCGGTAGTGTCCCGACTCCGGTGCCGCGATCCCGTTCCGAAGGTTGTTCCGGGCCGCCTCGTTTCCGTGCCAGAGCATGAACCGGGTCGCCGCAAATGCCTGCCCCAGGTCATTCCACGAGGTCCGAACCCCGTGGCGGTCCATCGCCTGCAACAGCGGGACCTCGACGTAGAGGTCATCCTGCATCCAGGCGGTGAAGAAGGCGGTCGGGTCCCACTCCGGGACCTCCCCCTCGGGGATGATGCGGCCCAGATAGCCGAACTCGGTGAATCCGGCGGCGACCACTCCCACCATCTGGCCGACCCACCCACCGGCCATGCGGTCCCGCACCAGGTCCCCCGAGAGACGGACCGCCGGGGCCTCGTCCGGAGGGGAATCGCCGCAGCCCGCCGCCAGGAGCCAACCAGCGATCGCCACGATGCGGATGCGCGACATCCTCCCCTCCCTGGCGATGCCCCTCAGAGAGACTCGACCCCCTCGGCGACCCGGAGCGGGAAGGCCGTTCCAAAGACCACCAGCAACTGCTTGCGAGCCTTCGCCAGCAGCGCGGCCGGGGCCCGGCGTCCCCGCCAGGAGGCGGCATCGGGACCGAAGGAAAAGGCCTTGGGGTCCTTCTCACCAACGCACTCGGCCACCTCCCCGTCTTCCAGGACGTTGCCCTGGAGCAGCGCGGCGGCCACCAGCAGGTTCACGAAGCCGTGGTGCCACTGCTCCCCCACCATCCGGCGAAAGGGGACGTGGAGGCCGCCGGTGGCCTTCAGGGGGACCCCGTGCCGGGCGCAGAGGACCAGCATCCGGGCGACCCGATCCACGGAGGGAAAGGACTCGGGCTGGGTGCCGCCGCAGCGGATCTTGGCGCCGAAACGCGCGGACCCGCCGACCTCCGCGAGCCCTTCCACCAGCATCCGGTCGGCCTCCTCCGAGTCGTCCTCGGCGCTTCCCTCGACGAAGAAGTCCACCGAGGACGGGACGGCATCCTCCAGGGCCTCCACGCACCGGACGCAGAAGGATCGGGCCCGTTCGGGCTTCATCGTCGCCTGCACATCCCGGGGAAGGCGGGCCTCCACGGCCTCCACGGAGAAGAAGCGGGGTCCCGACCCCCGGGCTCGGACCGTCGCCATGATGTCCCCGTCGGTCCGGATGCGTCCCAGCACGTCCACCTCGTTGTCGCCGCCGCCCAGGATCACCGAGATCCGCCAGACCGCGTCCTCGCCCAGGGAGATCTCCTGGGCCAGGCTCTTCGATTCAGGCAGGCGGGCAACGGGGACCACGAACCGCCCGAGCATCCACCCGGTGTCGCTCCGGGCGATCCGCGCATGAGCCAGCATCGCCCCGGTGAGGTCCATCGCCGCGGGGGGGAACACCGAGGCGTCATCCACGGCCACTTTCAAGAGGGTCTTCAGGGACTCCTGCATGCCAGGGGACTCCTTTCCCGGAAAGGCGTCAACGACTATGCGATGAGCAGCGGGGATTCGTAAAGAGGGAAAATGGAGAGCGCGAAGAAACCGGCCGGGTCAGCCGTGCTTCTGGAAGAACTCCAGGGCCCCCTGGGGGTCCGCCTTCATGGTGTCGGCCCCCGGCGTCCAGTTGGCCGGGCAGACCTCGCCGTGAATCCGGGTGTACTGGATGGCGTCCAGCACCCGGAGCGTCTCGTCGACGCTGCGGCCGATGCCGAGGTCATGGACGACCTGATAGGCGATCTTCCCTTCGGGGTCGATGATGAAGAGGCCCCGCAGCGCGATTCCGGGATCCACCAGCACCCCGTAGTCCGACGAGATCTTCTTCGAGATGTCCGAGACCAGGGGATAGGCGATGTCTCCCAGGCCGCCCTTGCTCCGGGGGGTCTGGATCCAGGCCAGGTGACTGTACTCGCTGTCCACCGACACGCCGAGGACCTCGGCATTCCGCTTGCGGAAGTCCTCGATCCGGTCGCTGAAGGCGGTGATCTCCGTGGGGCAGACGAAGGTGAAGTCCAGCGGGTAGAAGAAGAGGACCACCCACTTGCCCCGGTAGGACGAGAGGTCCACCGTCACGAACTCCTTTCCTGAAACGGCCTTGGCGATGAACTGGGGCGCCTGCGTGGTGACCAGGGGAACTGCCATGGGGACGACCTCCTTTTGTGATTGACGATCCTTCTGCCGAGAGGTCCGGGCACCTGAACCAGGACCGTAGGCATCCGGGAATATGGGCCTTCCCAAGAAATCGTCAATGGGGGTAGACTTCCGCGACCTTGGAGGACACCATGGCAGCCCAGGACAACGATTCCGCGAACCTGAGAAGACCGGGGCCCGAGACCTCGGGACCAGAGAGCCATTTCATTCGGGAGATCATCCGCGAGGACCTCCGAACGGGAAAGAACGGGGGACGGGTGGCGACCCGTTTTCCACCGGAACCGAACGGCTACCTGCACATCGGCCACGCCAAGGCCATCTGCATCGACTTCGGAATGGCCGAGGAGTTCGGAGGGACCTGCAACCTCCGCTACGACGACACCAATCCGGTGGTCGAGGACATCGAGTACGTCGAGGCCATCGAGGAGGACATCCGCTGGCTGGGGTTCCAGTGGGCGGAACTGCACTACGCGTCGGACTACTTCGAGGAACTCTACCGGTTCGCGGAACTGCTGATTCGCAAGGGGCTGGCGTACGTCGACGACCTGTCCGAGGAGCAGATCCGGGAGTATCGGGGGAACTTCTACCAGAAGGGACGTCCCAGTCCCTATCGGGACCGGAGCCCCGAGGAGAACCTGGACCTTTTTCGGCGGATGCGCGCGGGGGAGTTTCCGGACGGGGCCAAGGTGCTCCGGGGCCGGATCGACCTCGAGAGCCAGAACATGAACCTCCGGGACCCGGTCCTGTACCGGATCAAGCACGCCAGGCACCACCGCACTGGCGACGCCTGGTGCATCTACCCCATGTACGACTATGCCCATCCCCTCTCTGATGCCCTGGAACGCATCACCTACAGCCTCTGCACTCTGGAATTCGAGTCCCATCGGCCGCTCTATGACTGGGTCATCCGGTCCTGCGAGGCCTTCCCGAGCCGCCAGATCGAGTTCGCGCGGCTCAATCTCACCTACACGGTGATGAGCAAGCGGAAACTGCTGCAACTGGTCCAGGGCGGTCACGTCCAGGGCTGGGACGACCCCCGGATGCCGACCCTGGTGGGCCTTCGGAGGCGGGGCTACACCCCTCAGGCCATCCGGGCCTTCGTGGAACGCGTCGGCGTCGCGAAGAACGACAGCGTCGTGGACGTGGCGCTGCTGGAGCACACCCTCCGGGAGGACCTGGAGAAGCGGGCCCCCCGGGCCCTGGCGGTGCTCCACCCGGTGCGGATGGTCATCGAGGGGGGGCCCGCCGAGGGTGAGACGGACTGGTTGACGGCCCCGAATCACCCCGACGACCCGTCGATGGGCACCCGGCAGGTGCCCTTCACCAGGACCGTCCTGGTGGAACGGGACGACTATCGGGAGGAGCCGCCAAAGGGCTGGTTCCGACTGGCTCCGGGCGCCCTGGTGCGCCTGCGCTACGCCGCCATCGTCGAGTGCCTGGGGGCCATCCGGGACCCGGCCACCGGGGAGATCCGGGAGATCCGGGCCCGGATGATCCCGGGGAGTCGCGGGGGGAACCACCCGGAGGGGAATGCGGTCCGAGGAACCATCCACTGGGTCTCGGAGGCCCATGCCCTGCCGGCGGAGGTGCGCCTCTACGACCGCCTCTTCCAGGTGGAGAATCCCTCGGACCTTCCCGAGGGGAAGACCTTCCTGGACGTCCTGAACCCCGACAGCCTGGAGGTGGTCCAGGAGTGCCGGGTCGAGCCGTCGCTGGGGAAGGCGGCCCCCGAGGACCGGTTCCAGTTCGAGCGGATCGGCTACTTCTGCGCCGATCGGAAGGACCATCGTCCCGGGGGGCCCCTGGTCTTCAACCGGACCGTCGGGCTCAAGGACTCCTGGGCCAAGGTCGAACAGAAGACCCGAACGGTCGCCCCGAGACCGGCGCCGACCGGAACCGCCCGCCCGATTCCGGAAGCAGCGCAGGGCGTCCCGGCCTCGTCGGAGTCCCGGCCGGACCGGAAGCCCCTGGCACCGGAGATCACCATCGACGACTTCGCCCGGGTGGACCTGCGGGTCGGCCTGGTCCGGGAGGCGGGCCTGGTGGAGGGAGCCAAGAAACTGGTCCGCCTGTCGGTCGATGTCGGCGAGGGACGTCTGCGGACCGTGTTCGCCGGGATCCGGGAGGGATTCCCGGACCCGTCGGTACTGGTCGGACGGCGCGTCATCGTCGTGGCCAACCTTCGGCCCCGGGAGATGCGCTTCGGGACCTCCGAGGGGATGATCCTGGCGGCCGGGGAACCGGGCACGGGGATCTTCCTGGCCACCTTCGACGGGGAGGCCCGACCCGGGGACCCGGTGGGGTGACCTCCCGGCCGGATGGTCCCGGAGGGCCTTCCGTCACCCGTATCGTGCCCGTTCTTGGATGGGTTCCCGCCGCGACCCGGCTTCCTACCACAGGAAGGGAAGAATCGCTCTGCGTTCGGGCGGATAGTCCGGGAAGCGTTCCCGGTACCAGGCATGGTGGGCCACGGCACGGGGGAAGAGGTTCGCGGCGGTCCAGATCGAGAAGACGAGCCCGCCGATGGACCAGGTCAGGATCGCCCAGCCGGTCCACTGGACCCACTCGCCCAGATAGTTCGGTGAGGTGACCCACTGGAAGAGGCCCCCTCGGGGAATTCGGTATCCTGTCTCCCCGGGGGCTCGAAGGGTCCGTAGCAGGTAGTCGGAGTGGACGTGGGTCGCGAGGCCACCCAGGAACAGCACAAGCCCCAGCAGGAACCGCGGGTCCCCCAGCCACGTGTCCGGTCGGGGCGGGGCGACCAGGAACAGACCGCCGGCATTCAGGAAGGCATTTCCGATGTTGAACAGGAACCCCATCGCCACCACCACGATGGGGACCGAGTGGCCCGATCGGATCAGGAAGGGATAGACCAGGGTCCGGTAGCCGTAGTGCAGCAGCCAGAGGCCCAGGAAGACCCACGCCGTCACGTTCTGGAAGGGCCGTCCGGCCAGGAAGAACAGGATCGTGGCCACGATGGCCGGGCTCTCCATCAGGACCCAGGCCGGGCGAGGCGGCAGGGCCGGACCCCACTTCCGGCTGCCGTGGCGGCCATAGCCGGCCGGGAGACGCAGCAGCACCACGAACACCAGGGCCGCCAGGCCGAGGTAGATCCAGACCACCGTGCGATGGAGTTCCAGGAGATTCATGGGGTGCTCGGTGAATGGCCGGCCCCGAACTCTGCCAGGGAGGTCCGGGCCAGGCGGTCCCGGACGTCTCGGGTCGCCCGGACCAGGGTGTCCCCGAAGAGGCAGTGGCCCGCCGGACAGTGGGGGTGATCCATCAGGCAGCCGCCCGGGTGCAGGGGACCGTCGATGGCCTCGTAGATCTCCAGCAGCGTGTACTCCGCGGGGGACCGGGCGAGGCGGAATCCCCCGTGGGGGCCCCGGACGCTGCTCAGAAGGCCCATCCTGGCCAGACGCTGGAGGACCTTGGCCAGGTGGGCCGACGATACGGGGAGTTCGTCCTTGAGGTCCTTCACCGAGAGCCAGCGAGCGGGATCCCGAGCCAGGATCACCATCGCGTGAAGACCGATCGATGCGGCCTCCGAGACCCGGACCAGCGGATTCATGAGGCCCCCTCCGGAGTCCACGGCGAACAACCGCGCCTTCCATAATGGAAATCCCGGATTTGGTCAATCGTTCCGTTCCGGCGGATACTTCCTGAGGCGATGGGAGGGGCTGGAGACTGGCGATGGAACAGGGACCGATCGGGGTCTTCGACTCGGGCTTCGGGGGACTGACGGTCCTCCGCAGCCTCCGGGAACGCCTCCCAGGCTACGACTATCTCTACCTCGGGGACAGCGCCCGGACGCCCTATGGGACCCGCAGCCATGAGCGCGTGCTGGAGTTCACGCGGGAATCGGTGGAGGCCCTCTTCGAGGCTGGTTGCCCCCTGGTGGTGGTGGCCTGCAATACGGCCTCGGCCCGGGCTCTCCGGGTGCTTCAGCAGCGACACCTGCCGCGATTTCGCCCGGATCGGCGGTTGTTGGGCGTGGTCCGGCCCTCGGTGGAGGCCCTGGCGAACCTCCCCCCGGGGGCCCACCCCGGGCTCACCGCCCCGTCGTCGGTCCAGGGAACCGTGGCGGTGCTGGGAACCCCGGGGACCATCGCCTCCGGGACCTACGCCGTGGAACTGGGGCATCTGGCTCCAGGCCTCCGGGTGATCCAGCAGGCCTGTCCCCTCTGGGTGCCCCTGGTCGAGGCGGGGGAGATCGAGGGTCCAGGGTGCGAGTGGTTCCTGCATCGCTACCTGGATCCCCTCTTCCAGGACCCGGACCCTCCGACCCGCATCCTGCTCGGCTGCACCCACTATCCCCTGCTGCGTCCGGGAATCCTTCGAATCGTGCCTCCCGGAACGGAGGTCCTCTCCCAGGGGCCTCTGGTGGCCGAACGGCTGGAGGACTGGCTCCGGCGGCACCCGGAGTTCGAGGAGCGGCTGACGCGCCATGGCGAGATCCGCTACTGGACCACCGACGACCCCGGCCGTTTCGACGACATCGGCGGCCTGCTGATGGGGATGTCTCTTCGTTCCCGGCGCGTGGACCTGCCGCCCTTCCGGGGGAACGAATAGCCCCCGGCATCCGGAATTCAGAGGGGGTTCCCGTCGGGGTCCAGCATCACCACCGGTCCCCGGCCAAGAGCCTCCAGGTCTTCTCGGATTCGCGCGGCGTCGCCCACCACCACGATGGAGACCCGGTTCATGTCCAGGTAGCGGGACGCCGCCCGCTCCAGGTCCTCGGGGGAGACGCGGCGGATCATCGCCGGATACTGGACCAGCGTCTCTTCCGGCAGGCCGTAGAGGATCAGGTCCAGGTACCGGGAGGCGACCTTCTGGAGCGTCTCGAAGCGTCGCGGATAGCCATTGACGAGGCTGTTGACGGCGTACTCCAGTTCCTGACCGAGGATCGGACGCTTTCCCCGGACATCGTCCAGTTCCCGGAGGATCTCCTGGAGGGCCGGAACCGTGACCCGGGTTTCCACCGGAGCGGTGGCCACCAGGGCCCCGGCGAACCGGGAGTACTGGAACTGGGCCCGGGCGCCATAGGTGTAGCCCTTGTCCTCCCGGAGGTTCAGATTGAGGCGGCTCACGAACTGGCCCCCCAGGGCCGCCTCCAGGACCTCCAGGACCGGGAAGTCCGGGGTGTTCCGGGCGGGTCCTGGAAGCGCGGCGATGATCACTGACTGGGCGGCTCCAGGGCGATCGACCAGGTAGATCCGCGACGCGTCGGGCGACCGGAGGGGTGGAAGCGCCGGGTCCGGGGCGCCCTCCGGGTCCTTCCAGGTCCCGAACAGGTCCCGCACCAGCGGTTCCAGCGTGTTGCGATCCACATCCCCCACCACCAGCAGTCGAGCCCCGGCCGGGCGCATCCGCGACCGCCACCAGCGAGCGACGTCTTCCCGCTGGACCGCCCTGAGGCCCGCCTCGGTCCCCATCGGGGATCGCCCGTAGGGATGGTCGCCGAAGAGCACCTTCCGGGACACCTGGGCCGCGATCCAGGTCGGGACGTCCCGGGCCTGGACCAGGTCCACGAGGTGCAGGTCCCGCTGTCGCTCGACCTCGTCTTCCGGGAAGTCGGGGCGCAACAGAAGGTCTGCGAAGAGCCGCATCGACTCGGGCAGCCGAGGGCGAATGAGGGACATCCGGGCCAGCACGGCGTCGGTGTTCGCCTGGGCCTCGAACTGCGCTCCCAGGCGCTCCAGGGCCTCGGCGATCTCCTGGGAAGTCTTCCCGGCGGCGCCTTCCTCCAGCAGGTCCGTGGTCAGGGACGCCAGGCCCGACCGGTCCGGCGGCTCGGCCGAGAGGCCGCCCGGGAGGATCATCCCCAGGAAGACCAGGGGCACCTCGTGGCGCTCCACGAGGCTCACCTCCAGGCCGTTGGGCAAGGTGAACACCTGGCGGGTCGGCAGGTGGAAGTCCGCATCCCGTCCTCGGCCGGGCAGGGAGGATCGTTCCGTCGGGGAGGCGGTTCCCTCCGTCGCGGGACCCAGAGAAGCCGGCCTGGGGATCACGCGCAACGCCACCTTCGGAGCACGAAGGATCCGCCTGGCGGCGTCCCGGACCTGTTCCCGGGTCAGGCCCAGGTACCGATCGAGGTCCCAGCGGAAGCGGTCCGGGTCCCCGAGGTGCTGGGCGTAGAGGTTCATCCGGTCGGCGATGCCGCCGAAGCCCCCGATGTTTTCCATGGAGCGGAGGAAGTCCGCCGCGATCGAGGTGACGGTGCGCTCCAGTTCCTCCCGGGTGATGCCATCCCGGACCAGGTCGTCGATGACCGCGGCGGCGGCTGCCTCGACCTCTTCCAGGGAGTGCCCGGGCTTCGGAGTCAGGACGACCTGCAGGATGCCCGAGAGTTGCGATGAGCCGTGAAAGGCGCTGGCGTCCTGGGCAATCTGCATCCGGTGCACCAGTTGCTGGTACAGCCGCGAGGTCTTGCCCCCGCCCAGGACCTGGGCCAGGACGTCCATGGCCGCATCGTCCGGCGAGAAGAGAGGCACGGAGTGCCAGGTCCAGTAGGTCCGGGGCAACTGGACGCGGTCCTCCATCTCCAACGACAGGTCCCGGCTCAGGGCCGGTACCCAGGCCTGGACCTGTGCCCGAGGAGGACCCGGCGGGAAGGCCCCGAAGTACTTCCGCACCAGGGTCATGGCCACGTCGGGATCGAAGTCTCCGACAATGGAAAGGGTCGCGTTGTCCGGGCCGTACCAGGTCCGAAAGAAGTCCTTGACATCGTCGAGACTCGCGGCGTCGAGGTCCGCCATCGACCCGATCGTGGGCCACGAGTAGGGATGGTTCGGCGGGTAGAGGACCTGCAGGATCCGCTCCCAGACCAGCCCATAGGGACGATTCTCATAGTTCTGGCGCCGCTCGTTCTGGACCACCGATCGCTGGTTGTCCAGGCGTTCCTGGGTGATCGCGTCGAGCAGGAAGCCCATCCGGTCCGATTCCAGCCACAGGGCCCGTTCCAGCCAGGCCGACGGAACGACCTCCCAGTAGCGGGTCCGGTCGGTGCCGGTGGCCCCGTTCACGGCCCCACCGATGTCCTGCAGGGGCTTGAAGAAGTCGTCGTTGAAGTGGGCAGAACCCTGGAACATCAGGTGCTCGAAGAGGTGGGCGAACCCGGTTCGGCCGGGGCGCTCGTTCCGAGACCCGACCCGGTAGTTGATGTCGATGGCCACCAGCGGGGCCCGGGCATCCCGGAGCAGGAAGACGGTCAGGCCGTTCTCCAGGCGGTGGACCTGTGGTTTCAGCAGAGTCAGGGGGTTCTCCATCATCTTCCCTCTCGCCTCCCGTCCGGGAACACACAACAGCACCAGGATCATCCAACCGACGACGCGCTTCATGCCATCGCCTCCTCGAGGCGGAAGAATAGACTCTTCCTCGGGGGATGCCTACGGGTCACGACCGCGACATCCACCAGGCCAGGGCCCCGATGCCCAGGACTCCGGCCAGGACCCAGGGAATCCAACGCCAGAGGGACGTCCGGAACGGGACGGCCTGTCGCAGGGTCTGAAGCGACGGATCCTGGGGGTCCAGGGTCTCGATGCGCCGGAGGACCTCCTGCTGCTGTTCGGCGTTCCGGGCCGCCTGGAGGGCCTTCAGGAGGTGCTGTCCCGTGGTCCGGCGGACCGCGACGGCCGACTCGCCCCGGAGGACCTGCGAGAGCCAGACCCCCATCTCACCGGCCTCGGGAAAGGCCGGGTCGTCGGCCCGGATGGACGCCATCGAGGTGCGGTACCAGAGGGCGATGCGGCCCTCCACCTCCGGGTCTCCCCTGCCCCACTCGAGCAATCGGTCCAGGAAGTCCCGTCGATCGGCCCAGGAACGGCCGGCCAGGCCCTCGTCCAGACGATCGACCACCTCCCGCTTCAGGAGGTCCCGGATCGATCGACAGATGGCCGAACGGGGCTGTCCCGCCAGGAGTCCCGCGATGCGGAATCCGTCCCGACTGGACAACGGCAGCGAACGGGACCCCCTGTCCAGATACCAGTGGGCCAGCTGGTCCAGGAGGTCGTCGGGCGGCAGGGTATCCAGGATCGTCTGCACCATCTCGACCCAGGTGCCGGTCTCCCGGGGGTCCTGAAGCCAGGCCAGGGCCTCCTGGCGCAGGACCTCGCCGCATGCCTTCCCGGCATCCCCTCGGAGCCGTGCCCAGATGCGGCGCCCGTGACGGATGGTCTCCTGGCGGCGGGGGCCCTGGTCCACCAGTCGCCGGGAGGCCAGCCAGAGGTCCAGAAGGACCCGATCGGGGACGTCCGGCAGGCGTTCATAGAGGTCCAGCAGCGCCAGGGCCTCTCCGGTCCGGCCCGACACATCCAGGCGGCGGATCCGCTCCAGGGCGAAGGAACGGGACCCCCGAAGGGCCGGAAAGGTCCGCAGCAGGGACTCGAGGGTCTCCCCGGCGGCCTCCCGGGCCTGGAGATACGCAAGGAAGGTCCGGGCCACCTCCCGGGCCGGGACCGGCCTGATCACGGCCTGCAGCAGGATCCCCCGGAGGTCCTCCGGGATGTCCGGAAGGCGGTCCAGGTTGCACCGGGCCGCGTCCCCAGGGTCCACCTGGACCTCCCTGGGCCACGGGGACTCGCCGAAGGCCACATCCAGGTCCGAGGCGTCCAGCAGGTCCGCCAGCAGGAGGTCCAGGCGCGCCCGCCGCTCGGCCCAGAAGGCCTGGAGCACCGGACCCCGGTTCGAATCGGGAAAGAGGGAGGCGATGTCCCGTTCCCGGTGCCGGGCGGCCTCATCGATCCAGGCAGGCGGTGGATCGGCGAGGCCCAGGTCCTGGTCCCGGCCGCCGGCCTGTTCCCAGAGGCGGAAGACCGGGGCCTGGAAGGAGTCGCCCGGCCGCCGCAGGAGCGGCAGTTCCCGGGCCATCCGATCCAGGGCCTCCCGGGCGTCCTCGGGGTAGTCCCGGGCGAGGGCCAGCCCGGCGCGCCAGAGGGCCACGTCCCAGAGACAGAACCGCTTCGCCAGCAACTGGTCCAGGATCCTCGCGGCACTGGCCGCCTCGCCCGTATAGCCCTCGATCCGGGCCAGGGAGAGTTCCATCCAGGAGTCCAGGAAGGGGTCCCGGTTCAACGTGGAGGCCCGGACCTCCATCACCTCCCGGGTCAGGATGGCCCCTTCCTGCCGCAGGCTGGCCAGTTCCCGGGCCGAAGGAGGCCGGGGACGGCCGGGAACCCCTTCGCCGAGGGTCTCGCCAAGGCGTTCGTGAAGGGCGTACATCCGGAGGAAGTCGTCCCGGAGGGTCCCGGTGGCCTGTTCCCGCATCAGGGCGATCTGCATGCCGAGGGTCGCCCGGACCTCGGTGGCGAAGGCCAGGTGGTCCACGAATCCCGAGTGGTTCTCCAGCAGGTGCAGCCACGAGACCTGGCGGGGGTCCGCCATGGAGGCCTCCAGGGTGATCCGGAGGAGTCGAGCGGCAGTGCGGACCGCAGGCAGGGGGGATCGCCGGACCAGGTCCGCCGCCTCTTCGATGGCCACGTCGGACCCCCGAACCCCCAACCGGTTGCAATGGAGCAGATCCAGGAGTTCCCAGGCCAGGGCCTGGAGGTCGCGGTCCAGGGACGGGAACCAGGACTCCCATCGTCGAGTCTCTTCCAGGGCGCATTCCACGAAGGAAGGGCCCAGGGAATCGGGCCGTTCGGACCCGTCGATGACCTCCTGAATGGCCAGGATCAGGACCCTGGCGGCCCGAAAGTGGTCCTCCAGGGCAATCCCCGCCTCGACGGATTCCTGGAGCCGCCGCATGCGGTCCGGGAAATCCCCGGGCCCCAGGCGGATGTCCAGGGATTCCATCTGTTCCTCGAGTTGCCGGATCCCGGCCTGGCCGGGATAGGTCAACCGGGGAGTGGGGGACGATTGGCCGGTCATGGGCCCAGCATAGCGGTGATCGGCCGGACGGTCCAGCCGGGCGGTCCACTGTCAGCCGTGGCGGACGACGAAGTCCTCCATGAAGGAGACCAGCGTCTGGACCTGGTCCACGGTGACCGCGTTGTACATCGACACCCGGATGCCCCCAAGATCGCGGTAGCCCTTCAGACCCACCATTCCGGCCTGTTTCGCCTCCTTCACGAAGAGGTCGTCCAGTTCCGGGGAGGGGAGGCGGAAGTCCACGTTCATGAGGGACCGGTCCTCGGGGACCGTCACATAGCCCTGGTAGAACCCCGGATGGCGATCGATGCACCCATACAGGAGTTCCCCTTTCCGCAGGTTCGCCGCCTCGATGGCCTTCAGGCCCCCGATCTCCCGGTTGTAGGCCAGCACGTTTCGCAGGATGTAGATCGACCACGTCGGAGGGGTGTTGAAGAGGCTGTTCGCGTCGGCGTGGGTCTTGTAGGCCAGCATCTTCGGGAGGTCGGTGCGGCACTGGGCCAGCAAGTCCTTGCGGATCAGCACCACGACCAGCCCCGAAGGACCCAGGTTCTTCTGTGCGCCGGCGTAGATCAGCCCGAAGGGCCGCACGTCGAAGGGGCGCCACAGGAAGTCCGAGGACATGTCGCAGACCAGCGGAATGCCTCCAGTCTGGGGAAAGGTCTTCCACTGGGTGCCGTAGATGGTGTTGTTGCTGCAGAAATGGACGTAGGTGCTGTCCTCGTGGACCGAGATCTCCTCGGGTCGGGGAAGTCGCCGGAACCCCTCCGACTCGGTCGTGGCGATGCAGCGCGCCGCATCCCCGGCCACGACTCGTGCCTCCTGGAAGGCCTTCTTGGCCCAGGACCCCGTCACGATGTAGTCGGCCTTGCGTCCACCCCAGAGGAGGTTCATGGGGACCATTGCGAACTGCAGATTGCCACCGCCCTGAAGCAGCAGGACCTGGTACTCCTGGGGGACGTCCAGCAGTTCCCGGATCAGGTCGATGGCCTCCTGGTGGACCGCCTCGTATTCCTTGCTCCGGTGGGAGATCTCCATCACGGACATCCCGGTGCCCGCAAAGTCCAGCAGTTCGTCCCGGGCCCGTTCCAGGGGCTTCAGCGGCAGGGCCGCAGGACCGGCGTAGAAGTTGATGACCCTCTTTTCCATCGCTGCCTCCAACCTTCCATGAGAGCGAAACCAGGAACCGGCCTTGATGTTAGCGTTTCCCTGGGAGAAGGCAACCGAAAAGAGCCGGAATCGTCGGGTCTCGCGGTCGCCCTGGGCGGCGCCGGCGCACCCGACCTGACCGCCGACCTCCAACCGATCCATTCGGTACCGCGTGGTCCGATGCTGCTATGATTGGCATGTTGCAAGGGAAGGCCCGAGCCGGAGGGGGGAGACATGAACCGACGAACCGGATCCAAGGCGCTGCTCCTGGTGCTGGTCCTCGTGGCCTGGCAGTGCGAGACCGAGGACCGCCGCAAGGTCTTCGGGGCCCTGTGCACCGACGGGACGGACTGCGAAAGCGACGAGTGCTGGGACGGGCGGTGCGTCTCCAGGGGGAAGGCCTGCGGGACCCAGGCGGAATGCGAGGACGGACAGGAGTGTTCCGTGGACGAGTGCGGCCAGGACGGTCGCTGCTGGTACCGGGTGAACCTGGCGGTAGCGGCCTGCGTTCCCCTGGGGACCACGACGTGCGCCTGCGGGGCCCCGGGGGTCCGGGTGCTGGCGAACGGCTGCACCTGGCCCGACGCCACCCAGTGTACCGGGTGGCACTCGGTGGTGGTGGCACAGGGCCGGGAGTCGGAGGAGGCGTTCCGGGACGGCACCACCCTGTGCATGGAGGACTGCTGCCTCACGATCCAGTGCCCCTGACAGGACCCGCGGTGGACCACCTCGCGAAGGGGCTCGCGAACGAACGGAGGCGAAAGGGGGGAGAATGGTCCTGCTCGGATCGTTTCTGCACCGGGAGGCCCTGGCCGACCTGGTGGGCAAGGCCCTGGAAGATCGCTTCGACGCCGGGGACGCGGTGCTCTGGAAGCGCCTGGTGAGCCTCAATGCCTGGGCCGTCCGCACCTGGTCCGACCGTTTCGCCGAGGACCTGTTCCGGGCACTCTATGGACAGGTGCCTCCCTCCTTTCCGGCGTCCACGAAGGCCGAACTGAAGGACCTGGTGGTGGCCAACCCGCCGGTCCGAACCCCTCGCATCGACCAGTTGATCGACGCCTATCGCGCCTTTCCGGAGGACTTCTACCGGGAGACTCCCTACGACGGCAGGGTCTTCACGCTGGGGGATCCTCCGCAGTACATCGGCAGCCGTCGCATCAAGCGGGTGCGCCGAATCGCGGAAAAGACCTCCCGCCGGCTCATCGACTACCTCTTCGACCAGATTCGGCAACGAGCGGACGAACTGGCCGAGGAGCGGGCCCGGAGGCTCGGGGTCCAGAAGGAACGCCTGGTCACTCCGCCGGACGAGATGGCCAGGGAGTTCGCCCACGCCGAGCGCCGGGTCCTGAAGTCCATCCGGGACCGCCTCTTCGTCGCCGCGATGCCCCTCTTCCACATCGACGACATCGTGGGGGTCCGCGTGCTGATGGAGAACGGGCTCCAGGAGCGATTCGTCCGGTGGCTCGAGTCCCACCCGGACCTCTCGATCGTGGACGAGAAGCACTTCACGGGGAATTTCCGCGGCAAGAACATGGTCGTGGCCCTCCGGCTTCCGATGGAACAGGTCCGGCAGGTCGCCGTTCCCAGGGAGGTCGCGGATCGCTGGGTGACCCGGGGCGTGATCGCCCGTCGGGAGGAGGCCGACGGCCTGTGGCGGGACTTCCTGGACGGCAGCGAGGGACACGTGCGCCTGGAACTCCTGCAGGTGGACTACGAGGGGCTGTTGGAATCGGAGATCGGCCGGAGCATGCACGAGGCCCACATCCTGGAGCAGCGGGAGAATGCGGCCTACAAGGGGCGGCTCGCGACCAACCTCGAGGCCCTGATGGACTGGCTTCTGGCCTACGCCCTCTGCCCTGCCAGGCCCTTCGAGGGCATCCCGATCGTGTTGCGGGGCACCTATCTTCCGGACTACTTCGACCGGCTCCACCGGCGCCTGTATCAGCCCTCGGCGGGCAACACCGGCCTCACCCTGTGACCCTCGGGACCCGTCCGAACCGGGCCAGGGCCTCGATCCAGGGCACGACGTGCCGGTCCTTCGGGGACCCATAGACGGCCCGTTCCCGGTCCCGCGGCGTCGTGATCATCTCGATCTCGGCCGTGAGGGGCGACCAGTGGTGGGCCCGCTGCACCGCCGAGGGGATCTCGCAGCGGGCCATCTCCTCCGTCCGATGGTTGCGAACGCGGGTCGCGTGCCCCACCGCCTCGTCGAAGGGCACCTGGCTGTCGTGGAGGGCTCCCGGCAACTGGTGGGTGTGCATCCACCAGAGCCATTCCAGCACCTCGGGGCAGTGTTCCAGGTCCGCGATTCCACGGGTGACGGTTGTGGGAACCCATGTCGCGAACTGCCCGTCCCGGTGCAGGGCCACGGCGCGCTCCAGGGTCAGGGAATGGGCGCCGGCCAGGACCTCGACGAAGTGGCGGCTGTCCAGCAGCACCTGGACCGCCCGCAAGAACCCGTCAATGAGGCTCTGGGAATAGAGGACCTGGTAGTGCTTCAGGAAGCGCTCCCCCTGCTCCATGGCCAGGCGCATCTTGTGGGCCCCGCAGGTCCCGTGGACGCTGCCGTTGGCCGCGGAATAGATCAACTGGCGACCCACCAGACGCCTGAGGACCTCCTGCTGGTCCGGCGTGCCTCCCCGGAGGAACGACTCGGCGAGCAGCCCGTTGGCGCATCCCTGGGAGTAGCCGATCCAGGCCCAGGGGCCTCGGACCCCGTGGAGGGCCCGGAGAATCGCCGAGGCGTTGTATTCGAGGCTCCGGAACAGGCCCGTGTCGGCCCGGACCAGTCGGATGCCCCTCCGGGCCTCGATGCGCCTCCAGGCGTCCTCCAGTTCCCGGCCGTCCTTGCCGTCGGTGATGACGCCCATGGCGCTGACCACCGTCAGGTCATAGCGCCCCGGCGGCGGGGCCACCAACAGGCGGACCAGTGGGTCTCGGGAAAGGGCCGCCCGGTCCTCCGGGAACCAGTAGAGGGCCTCGATGACCGCATCGATCAGGTCCGATTCCCGGGAGGGCACCGGCCGCCCCAGGGTCCTGGCCAGCCATTGCCGCACCTGGTCCACGTCCTCCCGGACGTTGTCCACCACGGACCAGACCCGAAGCGCCTCCTCATGTCGCTGCCAGACCCTCTTCAACCAGGGAACCTGGAAGGCGTCGGGCACGGCCTGCAGGAAGGCGCCACAGGTCTCGCAGGCCATCAGGTAGGAGTCCCGGACGCTCCGGATGGCGGCCCTGGAGTCCTTGCCGTCCAGGGACAGGGCGGCCGCGGCGGCGTCGGCGGCCTCGCAGGCCCGTTGCGCCTCCTGTTCCAGCGAGGCCTCGGTTCCCTGGAGGGGCCGGGCCGCCGGGATCGGCGGATGATGGACCTCCCGGAGCCGGGCCCGCCGGGCCTGCCAGAGGCCGGATCGGTCCAGGACCTCCGAGGCCAGGTCCATCAGGGCCCCGAAGTAGGACTCCCGCACCCGGGAGCCGCCGGCCAGGAAGTCCTCCCGCCTCGGCACCGGCAGTCCCAGTTTCGCCTCCACCAGCCCCGGGACGTCGATGGGGTCGCGCAGGGCCGTCTGAGGCAGATTGAGCATCGCCATCAGCACCCCGGCCAGGATGTGGGGCGCCTGCTGCGAACACTCGAAGAGCACCGCGACCAGGAAATCGGGGTCCCGGATGCGGATCAGTTCCAGCAGGAGCCGGTTGTTCCACTGGGTCGCCGCAGACCCGAAGGGGTCCGCCAGGCCAATCTGCAGGAGGTCGGCGACATCCATGGGACCGAGGGCGCAGGGCGGCGGCCAGTCGGGAGAGCACTCCAGGATCGGCAGGGGGCCCAGGACCTCCCCCAGGAAGGCGGCGATCGTCGCGGCACGTCCCGGCGACTCCAGGGGACCGGGGGCCGCCACGACCCGGGCAATGGAACGTTTGGCAGCGCGGACCCAGGCCAGGCGATGGACGGACTCCTCGGGCCAACGGTCCCGGACCCGGGGAAGGATCCAGTCCAGTTGGGCCAGGGTCAACAAGGTCGCGACGTCGAGCAGTCGTTGCCGATCCTCCGGAGAGGAGGCGGGATCCCGGGCGATCCGATAGAGGGTTCCGGCGTCTGGGACGTCCTCCAGGCTCGCGGCCCACCGGTCATCCTGGTCGATGGGCGGCAACTGCCGGGCGTCCGGGGGCGGCTGGGGAGGACCGGGTCTGGTGATGAGGTCCAGCCACCGGAGCACCCCGTCCACTTCGTAATCGGCCTCCAGGTCCGGGAGGGCGTCCCGGATCCAGGCCTTGGCCGCACGGAGATCGAGTCCCCGACCCTCGGTGACGTCCCGGACCAGGGGCTCCAGGGAGGCGCCCCACCGGGGCGTGCCGGTCAGCAGCCGAGACAGCATCCGGCAGAGGACCGGTCGGGGAATCAGGTCCCCCGGGGAACGAATCCCCTCTTCTTCGAGGTGGGTCCTCAGCGAGGACGTGGCGCGGCGCAGGGAGGCAATCCGTGCCCCGAGACCCGGTTCGAAGTGGGCCAGGACCTCTTCCAGGGTCCGAAGGATCTCGCCGAACCGGAAGGGATCCTCCGGCAGGGAGCCGGATCGAAGGACCTCTTGCCAGTGGGAGAAGGGACCGAAGCCCTCCGGGAACCGGAGGTCCAGGCGTCCCCCGGGTCCGAACCGGATCAGCAGGGACCCCTGTTCCAGGCCCGGGAGGGTGAAGCGGGAGGGGCCATGACGGGAAGAGGTCAGGGTGAAGGGATCCGGAGGCAGTTCCCATCGGAGGTCCATCGCGAGGCCCTCGATGCCCCGGGAGGAGACGTCGCCCTCGCGCCAGCCCAGGTCGATCCGGGCGCCCGGTTCCAGCGTGAACCGTCGACCCGAGAGGTCTGCCCGGGCCTCCTGGATCGTCAGGGCGAGGCCGCCCGACGGTTCGTAGTGCGCGGGGCCGCCCGAGACTCCCGGAAGACCGAACCGAACTCGGGAGTCCAGGTCCACCCGGGAGTCCACCTGGACCCGCAGCAGGGGGACCGACAGGTCCATTTCGGGAATGGCTGGGACCTGGGCCTGGATCGCCTGCCGCAACCGGCCCTCCAGGCGAATCCGACCCTGGATTCCCTGGCGAGGGCGTCCCGTCTTCAGGGAGGCCTCGATCACGCCCTCGTCCAGTTCCAGGAACCAGCCCTGGTCCTCCCCCTCCCGCAGGTCCCGGAGGGGCATGGAGACCCGTCCCGACAGGGAGAACCCGCCCCCGGGAAAGCGGATTTCGCTGCCCTCGGGACCGTGGGAAAAGAGCATGCCCCCCTGTGCCCGGAGGTGTTCCAGCCGGACCTGCAGGGTGGTCTGCCCCTTCAGGGATGGGTGCCAGGACCGTGCCTCGATGTCCAGGAAGGGGATCCGGAATCCCGGCCGGGCCACCAGCAGGACCTCGGCCCGAAGAATCCGGGGCCGTGAGACGGCGTCCGGTGCGCCGAAATCCAGCGCGAAGGACCCCTCGGTCCGCAGCCGGACGGCACCCTCCGGAAAGGACAGCACCAGGGTCGGCACCCGGAACGACAGGAGATCCCGGGACCGGGAGAGGCTGCCCTGGACCTGAATCCGAAAGGACTCGGGGGTGGTCGCCTGCCCCACGAGACGAGTCCCGTCCACCATTGTCGTGGCCACGGAGCACCGGGGCAGGTCCCCCTCCCCTTCCAGGGACCCCTCGCCCCGGTCCAGGAGATTCCAGAGGAAGCGTAGGATGCCCATGGTCTGGACCCGCTCGGCGTGGAGGTGTCCCGAGGCCAGGGGGGTTCCGCCGAGGATTGCCGGGAGGGAGGCATGGGGCACCGGCAGGATGGCTGCCGGGAGGGTGACATTGCGAAAGGGCCAGGTCGCCCGGTCCATGATCCGGACCTGCCCCGAGAAGGAGAGCTCCAGTTCCCAGCGACCGGCCGGTGCGTTCCACCGGGGAAGGCCACGGACCGAGGACAGGTGGACCTCGCCGGGTTCCAGTTGGCCCTCGATCAGGGACTCCCTCAGATGTTGGAAGGTGTCCCGGGTCTCCTTCCACAACCGTCCGACCAGGGATTCCTTGCCAGGAATGATCCACTGCGTCAGCGGGGATCGCTCGACCTCTCGAATCCACTCCTCGCCCCGCCTCCGGATCTCCCGGGACAGGGGGTCCTGCAACAGGGATCGGAGGGAGTCCAGGGACTGGTCGTCGAAGAGGTGCCGGAGGTCCCAGAGGGCCTGGAGGACATTCGGGAGCACCACTGCGGGTTGAAAGGAGACCTCCAGTTCCTCGACGATGGGGCCCGAGTCGGGGGATCCCACGGGGGCGGGACCGACCCTGGCCTGGACCGTTGCCGTGCAGGGTCGGGCGACCTGGCATTGGAGCCCGGGAGTCCGGTCGAGGGGCAGCAGGTGGGTGCCGGGAACCAGGGTGGCTGTGAGGAGGCATCGACCCTTCTTGAGGAGGGTGGTCTCCAGGTCCCCCAGGAGGAGATGTGCGTCGTCGGGGGTCAGGAAGCCGCCCAGGACATCGGGAACCTTCCGGGAGGTCCCGGTCCGACGCAGTTCGACCGCGATCCGGGACCGTTCGCCGGTCCGGACCCGTTCCCAGGAGGTTCGAAATCGGAAGGCGTTCCGGGGGGGAGTGCCGCGTTCACCCATCGTCCGATCTCCGGTACCGGTGGCTGCAAGAGTGTAGCACCGGCCAAGGTCGGCAATCGGCGTTCCGATGCCATGGAGTTCTTGACGACAGGCCGGGAAACCGGAACCATTCCAGGCCGACTGGAGGGCGCGATGAACCGGGCCTGGGTCGCGACATGGTGTCTGGTGGTGGCCCTGGCACCCGGGGCCTGCTCCACCGACGGGTCGCACCGCAGGCCCCCTCCCCTCTCGTGCACGCCCTTCTGCCAGGACCGCGCCTGCGGGGAGGACGGGTGCGGAGCGACCTGCGGTTCCTGCCCGGATGGGACCTTCTGCGAGCCCTTCCAGGGGCAGTGCCTCTCGGGGTCCGGGGGGGTTCTGACCGGGTCCCTGGGGCTGCTGCACCGACCTGGCCGGCTGCTCCCCGACGGAGGAGTCGAACTGGACGATCCCCGATGGATCGGGGCCCTGGGAGCAACACTGGTGGTCACGACGGCCGATGGCGAGGTGATCGGCGGCGGAGAGGTGTCGTCTCGGGACGGGGACTTCCGGGTGACGACCGCCCGTCGGGTCCGGGCGGGGGATCGGCTCGTGATCACCACGTGGTGGGCCCCCCGAGGCACGGTGGTGCTGGCGGTGTTGCGGCCGCCACCGGGGGAATTCCACGAGTCCACGCCCCTGGCACCCTGGTCCTGGGTGGTGGAGACGGAGGGTCGGGAGAACCTGGGAGACCTGACCATCTCGGAGTCCGAGGGATCCGGCGCGCTCTACCTCTTCCTGCTGGCCCGACAGGTCCAGCAGTCGGTGCTGGACTCGGTGCTGTCGGGGGATGCCCTTCCCCTGGTGCGCCTTGGGGTGGTCTGGGGACCCGGAACCGTGTTCCACTGTGGGGCCTGCTTCGCATCGACCCTGGGCTTTCCCATGGAGGGCGGTCCCGAGATGCTCCAGAGCGTCCTGATCGGTGACGACCCGGCCATGGGCGGTCCCTGGGCCTGGCCGGTGCTGCTGCACGAGATGGGGCACTATGTCGCCCAGAACTACAGCCGCGACGACTCCCCCGGGGGGAGCCACTTCCTGGGACAGAAACTGCCGCCGGCCTTTGCCTGGTCCGAGGGGTGGGCCTCCTTCTTCGGGGCGTTGATCGCGTCGGAATGGGCCGGAGAGCCGCGGCCATACTATTGGGACATCCAGGGCAGCGACTCCTTCTGGATCGATTACGAGAATGGCCTGGTGAACGGCACCTCGACTGTCCGGCCGCCGGTCCCCGCCCAGGGCCAGAACCAGGAACTGGACGAGACCTGGGTGACCCATTTCCTCTGGCATCTCCGGGCCGAACAGGGCCATGCGGGAACGTCCGGCGGACTCTATGACGACGCGACCCTGCTATGGACCTTCGGGTCGAAGCGGATGAAGAACATGGACCGGGCCGGCGCCGGCACCGATCTGGTGGATTTCCTGGATGCCCTGGCCTGTCGGGATCGCGAGGGCACCGGCCTGCTCACGTCCTTTGCCCAGGAGGAGATGGGCTTCCCCTGGGACGGCGATCCCTCCTGCCCCACGGCGGTCGCCAGCACGCCGGCCCCCGGGACTTCCCAGGAGCCAACCCCGTGAGGATGCCCCGCAGTGCGATGCTGCTCCTGGCCCTGGGTCTGGTGGCGGCCAGCCAGTCCGGCAACCTGGTCCGGATTGCCGACGCCCACCCGCTGGTGATCGCCGGCTGGCGCCTGCTGCTGGCGGCCCTCGTGATGATTCCCATCACCGGGTCCCGGGTCGGGGACCTCCGGCGGATCCCGACGCCCCGGGTGGCGGAGGCCCTCCTGGCGGGGATCGCCCTGGGGGCCCACCTGGTGGCCTGGATCGCGGCCGTCCAGCGGACAACCGTGGCCAACGCGGCGACCTTCTTCTGCATCAATCCCCTGCTGACCGCCCTGGCGGCCCGGTTCTTCCTGGGGGAGCGGGTCAATTCCCGTCTGGGGGTCTCGATTGCCCTGGGTCTGGCGGGTGTCCTCACGATGGGGATCCATGACATGCGTCTCTCCCCGGAACACCTGGAAGGCGACGCGCTGGCGATCCTCTGTTCCGCCCTCTTCACGGTCTATCTGCTGGCCGGAAGGCGGGTCCGAGCCGTCGTGGACAACCGGGTCTATGTCCTGGTGCTCTATGGGGTTGCGGGGATCGGGACCCTCGCCGTCGCTGCGGCGGGAGGCCTTCCGTGGCTCGACGGGACGCCCCGGAACTGGCTCGCCTACGGGCTGCTGGCACTGGTGCCCACCTTGCTCGGGCATACCTTCCTGAACCACTCCCTGCGGTGGCTCTCGGCGGCCCGTCTGTCGGTGCTGACCCTCACGGAGCCGGCCTTCGCGGGGGTCGTGGCGTGGCTGGCCTGGGGGGAGGCGGTGCCCCTGAGCACCCTCGGGGGATACGGGCTGATCGCCCTCTCGGTCGTGGTGCTGTTGTGGGACGTCCTGCGGCCGGATCGGAGGCCTCCGGTACGCCTCCGTGGACATCACCTGGGATGCACCGCGGGCTTCACGGGGCATGGCTACGACTCCCCGTTCACGGCGACCCTGGCCCGGATCGCCGGAGTCCTGGAACGGGATCCGGACCATCCCATCGTGGTGGTTCCGGGCGCCGATGACGTCTGCGAACCGTGTCCGCACCTCCAGGCGGGCGCCTGCGCCCGGGACCCCCAGGCGGAGGTCCGGGTGCAGGTCCACGACCGGGAGTTCCTCGAGGCCCTGGGGCTGCAGGTCGGCGACCGGACCACTCCCCGGGAGGTCTCCCGTCGACTGGAACGGGATCCACAGGCCCGGGAACGCATTCTGCGGGCGTGCGCAACGTGCCCATGGACCACGGTCTGCGCCTTTCACCACCGATGGGAACGCTCGGAAACCGCCTCGTGAAATGGCGGCTTTTCCATTGACTTCCAGCGTCGCTTCGGATAGACAACCCCGGCCCCGGTGTCGACGGACCATCGCCCCCGGCACCGACCAGAGGCGCGGAGGCATTCGCAAGGAGGAAGCACGGGCATGAAGGTCTATGAATCCGGTCAGATCCGCAACGTCGGACTGTATGGGCACCAGGGAACGGGCAAGACCACCGTCGCCGAGGCGATGGTCTTCCTGGGGAAGGCCGTGACCCGGCTCTGCAGCGTCGTGGACGGCAACTCCAACTTCGACTACGACCCGGACGAGGTCCGACGGAAGTCGTCGATGTCCACCGCCGTGGGCTACGGCGAGTGGAATCGGTGCCTGGTCAACGTCGTGGACACTCCCGGGGACTCCAACTTCGCCGCCGAGACCGTCATGAGCCTCGCGGCCACGGACATCGGCGTCCTGGTCGTCAGCGCGGTGGACGGGGTGCAGGTGGGGACCGAGAAGGCCTTCGAACTGCTCGAACAGTCGGGGCAGCCGGCCATCCTGATGGTCACCAAGATCGACAAGGAACGGGCCGATTTCCAGAAGATCCTGGCCCAACTGCAGGAGACCTTCGGCAACTCGGTGGTCCCCATCGCCTTGCCCATCGGCAGCGAGTCCTCCTTCGGCGGGGTCGTGGACCTGTTGTCGATGGAGGCCCGGACCTACTCCGGGGGTCTCCAGGGCCAGAAGGGCGAGATTCCTCCGGCCATGAAGGACGCCGTGGCCTCCGCCCGGGAGGTCCTGGTGGAGAAACTGGCCGAGCAGGACGACGACCTGATGATGAAGTACCTGGACGGCGGCCAGCTGAGCCAGGACGATCTCAAGACCTGCCTCCAGAAGGGACTGCGATCCCGGGGGATCTTCCCGGTGCTGGTCTGCAATGCCTCGACCGGTGTCGGCGTGGACCTCCTGATGGACCTGGTGACCCTCCATGGTCCGAGTCCCCTGGAGCGGACCAACTACCGGGTCGTGAAGGACGGGACCGAGACGCCGGTGGAGGTCGCCACCTCGGCATCCTTCCTCGGCTACGTCTTCAAGACGGCCGTGGACGTCCAGACGGGGCGAATCACGATCCTGCGGGTGATCACGGGCACGGTGCCCGCCGAAGGCTTCCAGAACCTGGACACGGGGACCCGGGAGCGGTTCGGTGGATTCGTGAAGCTCCTGGGGAAGAAGACCGAGCCCATCGACCAGGCGGTCTGCGGGGACATCGTGGCCGTCGTGAAGCTCAAGGACACCCGGACCGGCAACACGCTGGCGGCCGACGCCGGTGCCGGCCGACTGGTGACGGTCCCCCTGCCCGAGCCCTGCATCTCCTACGCGGTGAAGCCCCGGTCCCAGGGAGACGAGGACAAGGTGTCCGCGGCCATCCAGCGTCTGGTGGAGGAGGACGTCGGGCTGCGCCTGGCCCGGGACGAGGAGAGCAAGGAGTTCCTGCTCCACGGCCTGGGCCAGAGCCACATCCAGAACGCCGTGGAGAAGCTGAAGCGCAAGTTCGGCGTGGACGTCGAGATGAAACTGCCCCGGATTCCCTATCGGGAGACCATCCGCGGGTCGGCCAAGATGGTCGAGGGCAAGCACAAGAAACAGACCGGAGGTCGCGGCCAGTTCGGTGTCTGCTACATCGACATGGAGCCCCTGCCCCGAGGCGAGGGATTCGTCTTCGAGGACGCCATCTTCGGAGGCGCCATTCCCCGGCAGTTCATCCCCGCCGTGGAGAAGGGAATCCGAGAGGCGGCGGCCCGGGGCGTCCTGGCGGGCTACCCGGTCATCGACTTCAAGGTCCGTCTGGTGGACGGAAAGTACCACGACGTGGACTCCGACTCCCGGTCGTTCGAGATGGCGGGATCCCGGGGCTTCAAGGCTGCCTTCAAGTTGTGCCGCCCGACGATCCTCGAGCCCATCATGAACGTGACCATCGTCATCCCCGAGGAGTGCCTCGGGGACATCATGGGCGACATCTCGGCCCGGCGGGGTCGCATCCAGGGGACCGAGGCGCGGAACAAGTTCCAGGTCGTGAAGGCGAACATCCCGATGTCCGAGATGCAGACCTACGCGTCGGACCTCCGTTCGATGACGTCGGACCGGGGCACCTTCACGATGGAGGTCTCCCACTACGAGGAGATGCCCCAGAACCTCGTGGACAAGTTGATCCAGGAGGCCCAGATCGAGGAAGAGGAGGAATAGGGACCGCTCCCCACGGGAGGGATCCCGGATCCCACACTCTCCGGGAGTCCGCCATGGCCCTGACCCTGGAACTGGTACCAATCCCCATCGAGAGAATCCCCGAGGCCGTCCGCCCGATGGTCCTGCCGGAGGTCCCGGCGGAACGGCGGCTCATGCTGGCCCGGGCCGCCCTCCCCCTGCCCCCCGAGGACCTCCTGACGGTCCTGGCCTGGCTGGCTCGCAACGACCCGGTGCCGGAGGTGACCCGAACGGCCCGGGACTCGGTGGATGCCCTGCCCTGGCCCGTCCTCTCGGCGGCCATCGCCTCCCATCCCGATGCCGGGGTCCTGGACTACCTGGCCCGGGACCACGGGGCCAACCACGAGGGAGTCTGGAGCCTCGTGGCCGGAAACCGCCATGCCGCCGACGTCACCCTGGCCTACATCGCCCGCCATGGCCGGGGGCCCGTGCTGGAGCAGATCGCCGCGAACCAGATGCGCTATCAGCGCTTTCCGGCCATTGTCGAAGCGCTCTACTACAATCCCGAGACCCGGATGGGAACGGTCAGCACGGTGCTGGAGAACGCCGTGCGACTGGGCGTGGACCTCTCCCACATCCCGGGCTATCAGGAGATCGTCGCCTCCATCTTTGGCGAGGAGGCGGCCCAGAAGATCCTGGAACGGGGAGGTGGGGCGCCGGCGGAGGGGACTCCCGAAGAGACGCCTGCGGAGCCCCCCGTGGAGCGCCCTCTTCCTTCCGAGGCGGTGGTGGTCCCTGTGGAGGACCTGGCCCGGCAGGCCGAGGCGGGGGAGACGGGGCTGGATCGTCTGCTCGCCGAGGCCCTGGGCACCACGCTGCCCGGGGGGGAGGGGGAGGCGGCTCCCGGAGACATCGGTGACGAGGACTTCTACGCCCTGCTGGCCGCGGCTGCGGGAACCGGGTCCGAGGAGCAGGAAGAGACGGAAGACCGGAGGACCGAGGCCCTCTGGAACCTGGTGGCGAAACTCACCGTCGCCCAGAAGGTGCGGATGGCCCTCATCGGGGACGAGGCCGCCCGTTCCCTGCTGATCCGGGATAGCCGACGCATGGTCTTCCTGTCGGTCCTGAAGAGCCCCCGATTGACGGACCGGGAGATTGCCAACTACGCCAAGAACCGGGCCCTCCCGGAGGAGGTGATCCGGGCCATCGCGACGAACCGGGACTGGACCCGCCTCTACCCGGTGAAACTGGGCCTCGTCACGAACCCGAAATGTCCGCCGGTGATGGCGGCCACCTTCCTGAAGAGCCTGTCGAACCGGGATCTCAAGCACATCGTCCAGTCCCGGGACGTGCCCGGCTACATCCTCCGACAGGCGAAGCAGTTGCTGGACGCCCGAGAGGTGGGCGGCAAGGTGAACTGACCTCCAGGTCAGGCGACCAGATCGCTGCGAATCCCCGCCCAGAGGACCGTGTCTCGAAGGAACCGCTGGTCGTCCCGGTCGGGATAGTCGAGGTTCACATGGAGTCCACGGGACTCCTGGCGTTGCAGCGCGCTTTCGACGATCAGGCGCGCGACGCGGCACAGGTTCCGCAATTCCACCAGGTCCCGGGTGAGACGCGTCGAGAGCAGGTACTCGTGGACCTCCTCGTGAAGGAGGTCGAGGCGGCGCCGGGCGGCCTGGAGGCGCCGGTTCGATCGGATGATGCCCACGTAGTTCCACATCAGGCGACGGATCTCCTCCCAGTCCTGGCTGACCATCACGCTCTCGTCTCGGGGGTTCGTGATGGAGCGGGTCATCCAGGGCGGCAGGGAGGGCTCCGGGAGGACCGACGCATCCCCCACGAGGATTCCGTCTGCCCCCGAGATGAGGTCCTCGGCGGCCCGATGGGCCATCACCACCGCCTCCAGGAGGCTGTTGGAGGCCAGACGGTTGGCACCGTGAAGCCCCGTGCAGGCCACCTCTCCGATGGCGTATAGTCCCGGGACCGAGGTGCGCCCCCGAGAGTCGGTCTGGACCCCGCCGCAGAGGTAGTGGGCCGCGGGGACCACCGGAACCGGTTCCTGTCGCATGTCCACGCCGTACCGGAGGCTCGCCTGGAGCAGGTTCGGGAAGCGTTCCTCCAGGAAGGAGGCCGGGAGATGAGTCATGTCCAGGAGCACATGGTCGTCGCCCGTGGCCTTCATCTGGGCATCGATGGCCTGGGCGACGACATCCCGCGGGGCCAGTTCCTTCAGGGGATGGATTCCCTCCATGAACCGCGTGCCGTCGATTCGCCGCAGGATTCCTCCCTCGCCCCGCAGGGCCTCCGACAGCAGGAAGGACTTGGCCTTCGGGTGGTAGAGACACGTGGGATGGAACTGGAAGAACTCCATGTTCGCGATCCGGGCCCCCAGGCGCCAGGCCATCGCGACGCCGTCTCCGGTCGCCGTGTCGGGATTCGAGGTGTAGAGATAGACCTTCCCGGCACCGCCGGTGGCCAGCACGACGGCCCGGGCGGCAATGGCGTGGACCTCCCCGGTCGTCTCGTCCAGCACGTAGGCGCCCCCGACGCGGGCCCGGCCGTCGGGTCCCTCGGCCAGGAAGAGATCGACCGCGAGGACGTGCTCGAGGATGCGAATCTGTTCCTGTTCCCGGCAACGGGCCAGCAGCACCCGCTCGATCTCGTTGCCCGTCAGGTCCTGGTAATGGAGCACCCTCCTCCGGGAGTGTCCCCCTTCCCGGCCGAAGTCGAAGTCCACGGACTCCTCCCCGGCCGTCCGGTTGAAGGAGACCCCCTGGTCCACGAGCCATCGGATCCGGTCCGGGGCCATCTGCACGCACATCTCCACGATGTCCCGGTGGCAGAGGCCCGCTCCCGCCTGGAGGGTGTCCTGGACGTGGAGGTCGAAGGAGTCGTCCTTGCCCATCGCCGAGGCAATGCCGCCCTGGGCATACCGGGTGTTGGATTCTTCGGCCTCCCGCTTGGTGACCAGGATCACCCGGGCCCGCCGGGAGGCCTCCAGGGCAAGGGACAGCCCCGCCAGTCCGCTCCCCATCACCAGGATGTCCGTGGTCATCGGGCAAACCAGTGGCGGACGATGTAGGTGGCCATCTTGGGATTCTCCTTGAGGCGACGAACGCTGTAAGGATACCACTCCACTCCGAAGGGCACGTACCAGCGGACCTTGAAGCCCCGTTCCACCAGGGGTTTCAACACGTCCTCCACGGGGACCCCCAGCAGGGCCTGGAACTCGAACCGATCTGGTGGAACACTCATCTCCGCAGCGATGTTCGGGACCTGCTCCAGCAGCACCCGGTCATGAGTCGCGAAGGCCACGTAGGTCCCGGGGGCCGACAACAGGATGCGGGCCGTCTCGAGGTAGGACTTCCGGATGTCGTCCCGTTTCTGCCAGGCGATGGAGGGGGACTCCCGATAGATGCCCTTGCAGAGGCGCAGATTGGCCCCCTCGGCGGCCAGGGCCCTGGCATCCTCGACGGTCCTTCGCAGGTAGGCCTGGATCACCGTGCCGACCTGGGGGCTGCGTTCCCGGGCCCGTCGGTACAGGCGCAAGGTCGCGTCGGTCAGGGACGAGTCCTCCATGTCGATTCGCAGGAAGTTGCCCCGTGCCGAGACGTCGTCCACGAGGTCCCACAGCCGCCTCTCGGCGCGTTCCTCATGGAGGCGGATGCCCAGGTGGGAGGGCTTCACGCTGATGTTGCTGGGCAGGTGCTCCCGGTCGATCATCTCCAGCACCTGCCGATAGCCCTGCACCGTCTCGTCGGCATGGGCATCGTCGGCGGCGTTCTCCCCCAGGATGTCGATGGTGGCGTGGTAGCCCTCGGCGGCCAGCCGCCGGACGACCTCCCGGGCCGAGTCCAGGTCCTCTCCGGCCACGTACCGGGACGCGACGGCCCGGACGATCCCCATCGGAACGATCGGCAGCATGCGCGTGACCAGCCAGCCGAACATGGTTCCCTCCTCCGGGAGGCATGACCGACGCCGTTCCGGTATCACGCATCGCGGGTCGAATCAAGCCGCAACGAGGGATCGAAATCCAGGTGACCGGAGCACCGCCGGGACGGCTAGAGGGCCCGGAGGAGGGCCTTGGCCTCGGCGTTCTCCGGCTCCTCGGCCAGAACCCGGAGGACGAACTGGCGGGCCTTCCGGGGGTCCCCTCCTGCGATGTGGATCCGGGCCAGGGACAGCAGTACGTCCACCCGGATGCCACGCTCCAGGGAATCCAGTCGAAGCAGCAGAGGCTGGTAGACCCGCAACGCCCCGGCATGGTCCTTTCTGGCCAGCAGCAGGCGCCCCAGTGCAAGGGCGTTTGGAAGGTGGCCCGAGTCGTGTTCCCAGGCCAGGCGGTGGGACTGGATCGCCCGCTCCGTCTCCCCCATCGCCTCCAGGATGCGCCCCAGTTCGTAGGCATACGGCGGGATCTCCCGGTAGCGCTTCTTGCCCTCGAGCCAGTTCACCAGCCACTCCAGGTAGGGAACGGCCCGGTGAGGCTCCCGGGACTGAAGGTGGTATCGGACGATGCCCCCGACCACCCGAGAATTGTCCCGCTGGAATCGGTGGGCCTCCTCGGCCCATTGGAGGAAGCGGGCGCCGTTGTTGAGTTCCTGGAGGTAGATCTCGGCGATGTCCATGCAGAGCGAGGCGCGCTGCTCGTCGGTCTGGGCCGCCTTCAATTCCCGGGTCAGCAATTCGATGAGGGGCTGCCACTGCCCTGCCTCCTGGTAGAGGCGTTTGAGCAGTTGAAGCGCCTCCTGGTCCGCCGGCCGGGCATGGACCACCTCCTGCAGGGCCGAGATGACCTCGGGGCCTCGCTGACCCCGGGCGCTTCGAATGCGCACGCTCCCCAGCAGGGCCTGAATCCGGTCGTCCCCTTTCGGGACCAGGCTCATCAGCCGCTCGTAGAGGGTCAGGGCCTCGTCGTGCTGCCCCTGGCTTTCCTGCCACCGGGCCATCACCAGGAGCGCCCCCGGGTGGTTCGGGTCCACCTGGAGCACCTGTTGGGCGAGGGCCCCGGCCAGGGAATGGTCCCCCAGGCGTTGCAACGTGATCTCGGCCGCCTGCAACAGCATCGGGACCTGTTCCGCAGGGTTGGGCAACAACGAGGCCTTCCGGCGAAGGGCCTGGATCAGGGCCGTCCACTCCTCGGCGCGATAGTGAAGGCGGATGGCCTCGTCCAGCAGGGAGACGTCGTCCGGGTCGACGGTCATCGCCCTTCGGATCGAGGCGATGGCTGCCGGGAGGTTTTCCAGGTGGGTCTCCTGGATGGCCGCCGTCCGGGTCAGCAACTCGACCTTCCGGTCAGGATTCTCCTCGCTCTCGACCTGTTCCTGGAGCATTCGGACCAGGGACTCCCAGTCGCCGATGTCTTCGTAGAGCCGTTCCAACCGCAGGAATGCCGCCCCGTTGTCCGGCTCGATCGTGAGGACCTTCTCCAGCAATGCAACGGCGGCCATCCGGTCCCCGAGGTCGTTCTCTTGGATGCTCGCCGCCTCCAGCAGGCAGGAGACGGCCTGGTCCCCGGTCCCCAGGGCGTCCGCGAGACTCTCCAGGGACCGGACCAGCACCGCCGGGTCCCCGACCACGCGGGCCAGGCGGACCGTTTCCGCAAGGACCTCTGGAGACGCCTCGTGGGTCGCCCGCTCCTCCTGGAGTTCGAAGGCTCGCCGGGTCTCTCCCTGTTCCTCGGCGAGTCGGGCGAGCCTCCCCAGGGTCTGGGCCCGTTCCTCGGGGGTCAGGTTCAGGCGGAGGCGCTTCTCCAGGACCTCGACCAGTTGCCGCGTCAGGCCCTGTCGCTCATAGAGCGCCTCCAGCCCGTCCAGTGCCTCCCGACAGACGGGGTCCAGTTCCAGAATCCGGGTGAGGGCCAGTTCCAGGTCGTCGGCGGGGACGTCGCCCTGGGGGGCGATGCCGGCGGCCTGCAGCAGCAGGGACTTTTCGAGTTCCGGCCACGAGGCATTTCGGGCCGCCCGAACGAGGTAGCCGAAGGCGTTCCGGTAGTGGCCGCCACGTCGTGTGGCCTTCAACAGCGAGAGGAGAACCTGCTCATCGGCCGGTGCAAGGGCGAGGGCCTTGCCCAGGTGCTCCACCTCCACCGCGGAGGACCCCAGGCGATGGGCCGCCGCTGCCGCCTCCTCGTGCAACGACACCACGTCGTCCGATTCCCCGGCCCGGCCCATGATGGTCTCGAGCACCCAGAGCAGCCCCTTCGAGTCTTCCGAGGCCCGGAATGCCTCCCGGAGGATCTCGAGGGCCCGATCCCCGGCCAGGGGGTCCGAGGTCATCGTCGAGAGGAGCCGAATCGCCTCTTCCTGCCGAGGATCCCGGGCCAGGACCCGAGCCAGTTCCTCGACGATCTCCTCCGAGTCGCCTCCAATCTGGGACAGGAGGGAGGCCAGGCGAAGGCGCAGATCGACGGGGGCGTCGCTCCCGGCGGCCTGGATGCGTCGTCGGAGCACCCGGAGCATTCCTTCCTGGTGCCCGAGGGTCCCGTAGATTCGTTCCAGTCGCCCGAGGACCTCCTCGTCCGAGGTCCCGTCCCCAATGATCCCCTCCAACACCTCTGCGGCTCGCGCCGGGAGGGCCATCGCCCCTTCGAGGGCATCGGCCGCCACCAGCAGGATCCCCCGGCACTCGGCCGGGGAGGAGTGGGCCGCAGCCACCTCCGTCAGCATCTCCACGAGGACGTCGGGGATCCGGGCCTCGTCGGCAATCCGGACGGCCTGTTGCAAGGCCTCCGAATGACCCGGAACCTCCGTCAGCAGACGCCCCAGTGCCAGGAGGCCCTTCCGGGGGTCCCCCAGGGCCGAGTTCCAGAGGTCCGCCAGACGAAGCAGGAGGCCCTCCCGCTCGGGTCCGGCCGCGAGCATCTCCACCTGCCGCTCCAGCACCCGTGCGAGGCCCTCGTGGTCTCCGACGTGGGCCAGGGCCTCTTCCAACACCAACGCAGCCTCGAGGCCCACCGCCGGAGAGTCGACCAGGTGCCACAGCACGTCCGGGGCCTCGGGCAGGAAGGGATCGAGTTCCAACGCGGCCTTCAGGTGCTCCAGGGCCTCGACCTCCCGGCCCAGGAAACGCGCCTGGATCGTCCCGATCCGGAGGTTCAGCGCGGCCCGATCCTTGGCGCCGTCCACGTGGGGAAGGCGCTGGTGGAACAGGGCCACCATGCCTTCGAAGTCCTGTTCCGCCTCCAGCAGCTCGGACATTCGCTCGAAGGCGAAGTCGTTCCCCGGGTCCTGGTCCAGGATCCGCCGGAGCAGACGCCGGGCCCCCTCGCCATCCCCCATCCGGCCCTGCCGCAGTCCGACGGCCTTCTTGAGCAGCAGGATGGAGGCATCGCCCGCCTCCACGGCGGCCTGCTTCTCGTAGACCTCCGCCAGGTCCTCCCACTGCTCGCCGGAGAGCATCCACTGCTCCAGGAGGGACCATGCCTCCAGGCACCGGGGGTCCTCTTCCAGGAGTCGTCGAAGCGTCGCCTGGGCCCCCTGGGAGTCCCCCAGAGGGGCCTGCTGGAGTCGGGCCAGTTCCAAAGCCAGGGAACGCTTCTCGGCCTGGGACTCTGCCACGTCCCACTTGCGGGACAGCCAGGTCGCAAGGGCCTGGTGATCCCCCCCCTCCCGGGCCATGGATTCCAGGCCGTCCAAAGCCGCCCGGTTCCCCGGGTCCAGGTCCAGGATCCGTTGAAGGACCCGCTCGGTTCCCCGGGCATCCCGAAGCCGGAGCCGGAGGATGTCCTGGACCTTGAACAGGATCGCCAGTCGCTGTTCCGGTGATTCCAGGCGCTCCGCCACGTCCTCCCACAGGATCGCCAGTTCCCCGAAACGGCCCAGCCGCTGGAGCAGGTCGGCCAGGCGTTCCCGCACCGCGAGGTCGTCGGGACGGACCTGGTTCGCGACCTTCAGGGAATCCGCCGCGGCCTCCAGGTCCTGCCGGTCCTCCTCGTGGAGTCGAGCCAGCTCCAGGGCCACCTGGAACGCCTCGTCCTGGCCTTCCAGGCGCAACAGGCAGTCCTCCAGCGCGGACCGGTAGCCCTCCAGGGCCCCGGAACGCCGCGCCGCCATCTCCAGTCGGCCTCTCAACGCCGCGTCCCCTGGGCGGATCTTCAGGAGTTCCGACAGGTCTTCGACCAGGAGGTCGTCCCTCCCCTGCCCTTCCTCGATCTCCACCGCCCAGGAAAGCGCCTCTTCCCGAGATGGGAAGGGGCGATCGAGGGCCGCGGTGAACCGGTAGAGGTCGAGAAGCATCTCCGATGCGCCGATGCGCTGGGCCGCTGCCACCAGTGCGGTGAAGACCTCCGGTGGGCCGTCGAAGGCGCCGTAGATGCTCCTGGCGACGTCCAGGTCCGCGGGATCGGGACCGGGGCGTTCCAGCAGGGCCAGGGCCGCCTCCGTGGCCTCGTCGCCCAGGCCCAGCGCCTCGGTGGTCGCCGCGATCCTCCGCCGGATCTCCCAGACCTCGGGGTCTTCGGCCGAGCCTCCCTGTCTCAGCAGCAGGCCAAGACGATGGCGGTCCAGCCGGAGACGATCGCCCGGATCCCCCAGGGCCAGGGCCAGGCCCTCCAGGTGGTCCAGTGCCTCGGGATGGTCCGGCTGGATGGCCAGGACCTCCCACCAGCAGTCCCAGGCCCGTCTGGCGTCTCCCGCTCCCTCCTCGGCGAGCCGCGCCGCCCGCTGCCACAAGTGCAACCGCTCCCCGGGATCCGGGGTCTCCCGGGCCAGGACCTCCAGCAGCGGAAGGCACTCTCCACTCCGTCCTTCCTGTTCGAGGACCTCCAACCAGACGCGCAGCGTCTCCGTATCCCCGGGCCAATCCTGCACGTTCCGTTCGAAGAGTCCGATGGCCGGTTCCAGGAAGCCCATTCGGGCCAGTTCCCGCGCCCCGATCCGCCTCACCCGGGAGCGGGCCGAAAGGTCGCTCTGCGAGATCGCGATCTCCTCGGTCCAGGCCTCCAGGGACAGTGGTTCGCCTCCTTCTCGCAGCAATGCCGCCAGGGACGCGACCACCTGCTCGTTCTCGGGCCAGCGAAGCCACGTCTGCCGGAGGACCTGGACGGCGGCCTCCCCTTCTCCGCTCCGCTTCAGGGCGTCGGCCAGTTCCAGGTTCAGTTCCGGGACCTCCGAGGGGTTCTCGCAGCGCTCGACCAGCACCCGGAGGGCCCGGACCAGCCGGCGATGGTCCCCGGTCTTCCGGGATGCCCAACGCAGCTGGCGAGCCGCTTCCATTCCCCCCGGAAGGGATTCCGTGAGGACCTCCAATCGGTCCAGGGCCGGTTCGAAGGACGGCAACATGTCCATCACCGCCTTGAGGTCCCTCAAGGCGTCCACGAACCCGATCTCCCCGGCCCCCAGGAAGAAGTCGGCGCGCTCGACCAGTGCCGCCGCCTTTCCTTCCGGGTCCCTGGCCAGGTCGATCTGCTGCTGGAGCATGCGCAGGAGGCGATCCCGGTCCCGCCGTTCGACGGCAATGGACTTGGCCTCCTGCCAGGCCTCATGGTCCTCCGGGAACGACTCGAGAATCCGGTCGAAGACCCGGGCCGCCTCCTCGGGTTCCCGGAGGACGTCCCGGAAGGTCCTGGCCGCCTCCAGGAGGTGGTCCCTCCGCTCCTCGGGCAGCGCCGACGTCCCACCGATCAGCAGATGGACCTCCAGGGCCTCCCGGGTCTTTCCGAGGCTCCCCAGGAGGCTGATCAGCCGATGGGCCGCCTCCAGTGCCAGCGGGTCCAGGGAGTCTTCCTCGGGGCGACGATCGAGGACGTAGCGGAAGGAACGGGTCGCCTGTTCAAAATCCCCCTTGGCCTGGCACAGGACCCCCAGGGTCTCCTGGATCCGCCTCCGCTCGTCGGTCTGTGAGGCCAGAGCAGCCATTTCGGTCAGCAGGGGAATCCGGTCGGCGTCCTTTCCCTGTTCCCGAAGGAGGTCGTCCACCTCCCGGAGGACCTCCAGGGATCCGGGCTGCAGTTCCAGCAGGCGGCGGTAGATCGTCTCGGCGCGGCCGATGTCCCCCTGGCGGGTTCGCCAGAGACGGGCCGCCTTGAGGAGCAGGTGCGTCCGACCCTCCAACCGAGCGGTCCCGGCAATCTCCTCCAGCAGGCGCAGCACTTCCTGGGGGCGATCGAGGGCCTCGCCGATCCGGATCAGGCGATCGGCGATCTCCGGGTCCTCGGGAACGGCCCGAAGGGCCTCAGAGACGTGGTGGAGGGCCGCTTCCAGGTCCCCCTGGGCCTCGGTCACGTCGGCCATGGCCACGCAGGCCCGCACCCGTTCCCAGGGACTGGCGGCCAGTTCGGCCTCGGCCTGCAGCACCTGGAGCAGCAGTGCATCGGCCCCGGACCGGTCCCGGAGGGCCTCCTCGAGGAATCCCAGCAGGGACGGCGCCCACTCCCGCCACCCGGGGAGCCCCCGAGAGGTTGCGACCCCGACGACCTCCGCCACGAGGGACTCCTGGGCCGGGTCCTCGGTGATGGCCTTCCGGTAGACCTCGGCCGCCTCGGCCCACTGCCCCAGGGAGCCTCCCAGAATGCGGGCCGCCCGGACCTGGACCGCGCTCCGGGCCTCCGGCGCCTGGACCCACTCCTCCCTGCGCCGCAGCAGGTCCAGCAGTTCCCGGTGCCTCCCCTGACCCCCGAGGATCTCCTCGACCTGGTCCGCCGCCTCCTCGTCGGGACCCAGGTCCAGGACCCGCATCCAGGCCTCCAGAGCGCCCTGCAGGTTTCCCTGCATCCGGGTCCAGCGGGCCCGGTCCGACAGGACCTTCCGGCGTCGGACCGGATCCTCGGTGATCTCGGCCAGGCGGTCGAAGGTCCTCAGAACCGCTCCCTCATCGCCCATCTGCTGGTAGAGGTCCAGGAGGCGCAGCAGGAGCCCCTCCTCCTCTTCGGCGAAGGGAAGGGCCTTTTCCAGGGCCTTGATGGCCAGGTCCCGTTGTCCCAGTTTCTCCCCGTACAGCTCTCCCAGCAGGAGGGCGTACTTCGACTCCAGGGCCGGGTCCGGGATGGTCCCTTCCCCCAGGGGGATCCCCGGCGGGAGGACACCCACCCACCGCCCCAGCGTGACCGCCACGTCCCGGTGACGACCCGTGCGGTCGGCCAGTTCCCGGAACCGCTGGACCCACGGCTCCGCCGGATGACGCATCACAGCGGCCATCACCAGTTTGAAGGCCCCCTCCGGGTCCTCCTTCCCGTGCTCCCGGAGGTCGGCCATCTCCATCAGCAGCGCCGCCGCGGCCTCCGGGCGAATCATGTCCTCCAGACGCGCCTGGAGCAGGTCCAGCAGGTCATCGGTCCGACCCTGGCTCCGGAGGAATGGCGCCATCAGGTTGGCGGCGGCATCCCGTGCCAGCCGGCGGTCGAAGAGGATGCGCAGTTGTCGCAGGGCCTCCGCCGAGTGCCCCTCCGAGTGCAGCGCCTCCTCCAGGAGACGGAGGGCGTCGTCCACCGCGTCCAGGCGTTCCCAGCAGATCTGCGCCAGTTCACAGGAGAGACGTCCCTTCTGCCAGGGCGTATCGGCGATGGCGAGTTCCATCCGGATGATGTCCGACAGGTCCAGGAACCGCTCGAGGCGCTCATAGGTCCGGTGCAGGCCTGCCAGGGCCTCCGCGTCCTTCGGGTTCCCCTGGAGGATGTCCCGGTAGCAGTCCGCCGCGGCGGCGTCGTCCATCAGGAGGTCCTCGTAGAGGCGTCCCAGGCGCATCCGGATGTCCCGGGCATCCCGGTCGTCCCGGCAGACGTCCAGGCGGCGGCGCAGCACGAACTCCAGGGCCTTCCAGTCCTCTTGCTGGGAGGCGATCTCCTCCAGCAGGTTCAGGGCCTCCGGGTCTCCCGGCTCCAGGTCCAGGACCCGTTCGAGCACGGCCCTGGCCTCGTCGTGGAACAGGAGCCGCTCCTTGAGCAGCCGGCCCAGTTCCAGCAGGACACCCTGACGCACCTCGTGATCCATCGTCGCGTCGGCCAGTTCCCGCAGGAGGGAACCGTACTCCTGCCACAGCCCTCCCCGTTGGACCAGCAGGCGTACCTGTTCCAGCGTCTCCGGGACCCGATCCAGCGCCAGGGCGTTCCGGACGGCCTCCTCCCCGGCCCGGAAGGCCCCCGGGAGGTCCCCGGACTGCCCCAGGGTCTCCATGAGCCGGGACCAGAGGGTCCACCGCTCCTCGGCGTCGGGAAGATTGGGTGCCAGCGCCGGGATGATCGTCGCGATGCGCTCCCGGTCGCCCTGGGCCTCGTAGAGGTGGAGGAGTTTGCGCCCCACGTCCGTCAGCGTGGGATCCCCCAGAAAGGCCTTTTCCAGGAACCGGACGGCCCGATCCTCCTCCCCGAGGTCCTCCTCGCAGACCTGTGCCAGGGTCAGGTTCAGGGCCACCCGCCGCAGGGGATCGGTCTCCCGGGACTCGGCCTGGATCAGGAGGCCCAGGAGGCTTCGGGGGTCCTGTCGGGCGAGGTACATCCGCCGGAGCGCCGGAAAATCATCGGCGTTCAGATAGATCTGCTCCAGGCGACGGACGGCCACCTCGTCCTCCGGATCCACCGCCAGGGCCTGCTCGAACAGCAGGCGGGCTCCCGGGACATCCCCGAGTCGTTCCAGGCAGATCTCTCCACACTTGTGAAGCAGTTCCAGCCGGCGCCGGACAGGCATTGGACGGTCCACTTCCTCCCGGAGGAAGCGGACGTAGTCCTCCCAGCGTTCCTGCCGGATGTAGAGCTGATGCAGGCTCTCCCGGGCCTCCCGGAGCCGGGGGTTCTGGCGATAGAGTTCCTCGAACAGGCGCAGGGACTCGTCGAACCGCAACAGACGATCCCGGGCCATCGTCGCCGCGGCCAGGAGGACCGGCTCCCGATCGGCGCCCTGGAGGAGGTTCGCCTCCCTCAGCAGCACCTGGAAGAGTTTCTCGGGACTGTGCTTCCGCTGGTAGATCGCCTTCAGGCGCTGGATCACCTCGAGTTGCTGCGGATCGATCTCGAGGATCCGTTCCAGGAACGGAACCGCCTGGGCCTCGTTGGACATCCGGGTGAGGGCGATGTCCGCGATCTGCCGCAGCAGATCCAGGAGCACCTCTCGGTCGGAGGTCACCTGGGCCTTCTTTTGAAGCACCTTCAGGAGGTCGTGCCACCGTTCCTTCTCCCGGTACCCCCGCACCAGGGTCTCCAGGGCCTCGGGATGATCCGGCTGCACTTCCAGGATGCGGGCCCAGGTCGCCAGGACATTGTCGGGGCTGGGGAGCCGATCGGGGTCCTCAAAGATCCGGATGACCTGTCGCAGACAGGCGACCTTCTCCTCGACGGCCTCGGTGGGAAGCTGACGGACCCGCTCGTTGTAGAACTCCAGCAAGGCGTGCCACTTCCGGGTCCGCTCGTAGAGGGACACGAGGGCCGCCTCGGCCTCCCGGTCCATGGGGTTTCCGGCCAGGATGCGCTTCCAGGCCTCGATGGCCCGCTCCGGGGACTGGAGGTGCTCCTCGGCGATCTCGGCCATCGTCCGATTCACCCGGTAGCGTTCCTGGGGGTCCTCCAGCACCGACAGCAGGAACTGAAGCGTCGTGAACAGTGTCTGGTAGTCCCCCCGGTTCCGGTGGAACTCCTCATAGAACCGCAGGGCTTCGATGTTTCGCGGGTCGACGGCCCGAAGACGTCGCCAGGTCCGCTCGGCGTCCACGTCCCGCCCCGCAGCGGTCTGGGCCCGGGCCAGGATCGGGAGGAGTCGTGCCTCGTCGCTGGAACCGGCCAGGGATGCCCGACGCTGTTCCAGTTCCTTCAGGGCCTCCTGTTCGCGCCCCAGTTGCTTCAGGGCCTCCAGGCGTTGCTGGAGGGCTGCCGGGTGGGCCCGGTCGTGGGTCAGGGCCTCCAGTGCCGTCTCGGCGGCCCGTTCCGGGAGCCCGAGGACCTCCCGCTGGACCCGGGCCAGCTCGGACAGCACCGCGGCCCGGAGCGGCGCATCGAGGCGTTCCAGGTCCGTGCGGAAACGCCCCTCGATCTCGGATGTGCGTCCCAGGGCCTCGCAGGCCTGGACCACGAGGTGCAGGGCCAGGAGGTCCCCAGGGGCCTCCTGGAGGTGCTGGTCCAGGAACCCCAGTGCCGTCTCGGCCCCGCTGGGGTCTTCCAGCATCCGTCGCGCCTCGGACAGCCGATCGCGTTGCCGGGCCTGCTCCCGGAGTCGGGCGTCCCGTTCCCGATGGGCCTCGGCAATCCTGGCTTCGTAGCGGTGACGCATCTCGCCGTCGGCCAGGGCGGCCAGCACCCGCCAGAGGTGCAGCCGCGTCTCCTCGTCCTGGCCCGACTCCAGGGGCTCCGCCAGGGCGGCCAGGGCGACGGGATTGAGGGACCGGACCGCCGCCACGACCCGCGCCTGCTCGGCGGTCTCGGGGTCCTGGAGGTCGCTCCGATAGATGTCCGCGGCCACCGAGGCCAGATGGCCGGCAATGGGATCCTGGGAGGCCGAGGCCCATCGGACCAGGAGGTCGGCCATCAGGCGTGTCCAGGCCGCCAGTTCCCCCCGTTCCTCGGCCACCTGGGCCCGCTCGGCGATGGACTGGAGGGCACGGGTCAGGTCCGCGCGCCCCAGTTCCCCGAGGACCCGTTCCAGGGCCTCCAGGGTTCGTCTTCCGGAAGTGACGTCCTCCAGCAGCCGGCCCAGTTCGTCGATGTCCATGCTCTCCTCGCGAGGGTCGCCACGGGACAACGGTTCCAGTCGCCTCCCTTTTACATCAGGGCCGGGAAGGTCGCAAGGAAGCCCCGACCTCCCCCGAACGAAGGGAAAGGCTCGGCCGCACCGGGAAGTGCGCGCCCCTTCTCCCTGTCGGAGGATTCGACAGGAAAATGCGCCACGCCACTTGCCATGTCCTCGGCCCTTGGTAGGCTCGGGCTCGGCCCGGTGCATGCCGGGCCAAATCGCCCCGGGAGGGAAGACCATGGATTTCGTCCACCTGCACGTCCACTCGCAGTTCAGCCTCCTCGACAGCACGATCCGGATCCCCGACCTCGCTCGTCGGGTGGCCTCCCTGGGGATGCAGGCGGTGGCCCTGACGGACCACATGAACCTCTTCGGAGCGGTCCAGTTTCACAAGGCCTGTACCAAGAACCAGCTGCCCGTGATCGGGCCCGACGGGAAGCCGGTCCTGATCGATGGGGACAAGGAGCAGACGGTCCCGGCCCCCGTGAACGACATCATCGGGGCGGAGGTCCTCGTGGAAGGTGCCCAGGGAAGCGCTCCGGGACACCTGGTGCTTCTCTGCCGGAACCAGGAGGGCTACCGGAATCTTCGATCACTGATCTCGGAGGCCTGGCTTCGCCGGGAGCGTGTTCCCGACGCGGAGGTCTTCCTGGGACGACAGGCGCTGGCGGAGCATGCCCGCGGACTCATTGCCCTTTCGGGTTGTCTGGGAGGGGAGATCCCCCAGTGCATCCTCCGGGGCGAGGACCGAAGCGCCCTCGCGGCGGCCGGGTGGTACCGGGACGTCTTCGGCGCCGACTCCTTCTATCTGGAGGTCCAGTCCAACGACCTGGCCGAGCAGCACGCGGTGAATCGGGCCCTGGTCGCCCTCTCGGAGGAGACGGGCATTCCCCTGGTGGCGACCAGCAATGCCCACTATCTGGACCGGAAGGATGCGGTGGCCCAGGCGGTGCTGACGGCCATCGAGATGCGGCGCACCCTCTCCCCGGATCGGCTCCGGGAACTCCCGGTGGACACGTTTCACCTGGCCTCTCCCCAGGAGATGGCCCGGCGTTTCGAGGACCTGCCCGAGGCCCTGGCCAATACCGTCCGGATCGCCAGCATGGTCGAGCCGAACGTCATGGGCCTCCGGGGCGAAAAGGACATGGTGTATCACTTCCCCATCTTCGTGCCTCCCGAGGGCCGCACCGTCCCGGACCATTTCCGGGAGGTCGCACGGGAAGGGCTCGAGAGGCGCCTGCAGGAGATCCGGCGAGAAGGACGCCGCATCGACGAGGAAACCTATCGGCAACGCCTCGAATACGAGATGGAGATGATCATCCAGATGGGGTTCGACGCCTACTATCTGGTGGTCCAGGACTTCATCCGATGGGCCCGGGACCATGGCGTCCCGGTGGGTCCGGGGCGGGGGTCCGGGGCGGGGTCCCTGGCGGCCTGGACGATGGGCATCACCCAGCTGGACCCGCTGCGCTACGACCTGCTCTTCGAGCGATTCCTCAATCCGGAGCGGGTGAATCCCCCGGACTTCGACGTGGACTTCTGTGAAGTCGGGCGGGAGCGGGTGATCGAGTACGTCACCGAGAAGTACGGTCGCGAGCAGGTGGGGCAGATCATCACCTTCAACGCGATGAAGGCCCGGGCCGCAGTCCGGGACGTCTGCCGTGTGCTGGGGTTGTCGTTCCAGCAGGGGGACGTCCTCGCGAAACTGATCCCCGAACAACTCGACATGACGCTGAAAAAGGCCTGGGAGGCCGAGTCGCGGATCCGCGAACTGGTGGAGGGAGATCCGGTCTATCGTGCAGTCTGGGACGTTGCGTTGCGCCTGGAGGGACTGGCCCGTCAGCCCGGGAAGCACGCGGCAGGGGTCGTCATCGCCGACCGGCCCATCGGGGACCACGTGCCCCTCTACGTGACCGATGACCACAGTCGCGTGACCCAGTTCAACATGAAGGACATCGAGGCCGTTGGCCTGATCAAGTTCGACTTCCTGGGACTGACCGCCCTCACGGTGATGGATCACGCCGTCCGCATGATCCGGGAACGGGGGCACCCGGACTTCGACCTGGAGACCATCCCGCTGGACGACCCGACGACCTTCCAGGTCATCTCCTCCGGGGCCACTGCCGGGATCTTCCAGTTGGAGACCGCCGGGATCACCCGGCTCGTCCGTCGCCTCCGACCCGACCGCCTGGAGGACATCATCGCCACCATCGCCCTCTATCGACCCGGACCCCTGGGTGCAGGGATGGTGGACCAGTTCATCGCCGTGAAGCACGGCGAGCGAGAGCCGGAATACCTGGTCCCGGAACTGGAGCCCATCCTTCGGGACACCTACGGCACGATGCTCTACCAGGAACAGATCATGTTGATCGCGCGGAACCTGGGGGGATTCACGATGGGAGGGGCCGACCTCCTGCGCCGCGCGATGGGAAAGAAGGACTCTTCCCTGGCGCGACAGCAGGAAGAACCGTTCCTGCAGGGAGCCGCCCAGCGCGGGATCGACCCGGAGAAAGCCCGGACGCTGTTCGAAAAGATGATGAAGTTCGCGGAGTATGGCTTCAACAAGAGCCATAGCACGGCCTATGCCTACGTGTCCTACCGGATGGCCTACCTGAAGGCCCACTACCCGACGGAGTTCCTCTGTGCGGTGCTGACCTCGGAGCAGGGCGACCAGGACAAGACCATGCGCTTCGTCCACGAGGCCCACCGCATGGGGGTGCAGGTGCTCCCGCCGGACGTGCGGCACTCCGCGGCGCACTTCACCGTCGAGGACATTCCGACGCCTTCCGGCATCGTGTCGGCCATCCGGTTCGGCCTGGCCGGCATCAAGGGCATCGGCAACGCCGCGGTGGAGGCCATCCTCGAGGCACGTGCGAGGGAGCCGTTCCGTTCCCTGGGGGACTTCCTGTCCCGGGTCGACGGGCGCAAGGTCAACAAGCGGGTCCTGGAGGCCCTCATCCGTGCCGGGGCCCTGGACGGGTTCGGCCATACCCGCCGGTCCCTGGAGGAAGGGCTCGATGCCCTGCTCTCCCGGGTCACCCGGCTCCGCGCGGACCAGAGCCAGGGGCAGGCGGGCCTCTTCGACCTCCCGTCCACCTCCTCGGTGCCCGACGTCGCACCGCCCCCAGTGCCCGAGTGGCCCGACCACGAGCGGCTCTCCCGGGAGAAGGAGACCATCGGCATCTACGTGAGCGGCCATCCCCTGGACCGCTATCACCACCTGCTCCAGAACAAGGACCTGACCCTGATTGGCGACCTGGACGACACCCTGAACAGGGAGACGCTGCAACTGGCCTGTCTGCTGGTGGAGCGGAAGGAACGGATCTCGAAGAAGACCGGGAGCCGATACGCGATCGGAATGCTGGAGGACCCCTCCGGCCAGATCGAGTGCCTCATCGCAGGCCGGGCCGTGGGCGATCTGGACCAGATCCCGAACCTGCGGGAGCCTCTGCTGGTCACCGGCACCTATTCCGGGGACCCGGACGAGGGGCGTGGGAAGATCATGGTGTCCCGCATGGTGCCCCTGGAGCAGGCCCAGCGGAGCGCCGCCAACTCCATCCGCATCCGCATCGACCTCCAGACGCTGGCCCCGGAGTGGATCGAACGGCTCCAGGAACTGGTGCGTCGGCACCCGGGACAGGTTCCGCTGGCCTTCGACGTCCACCTGGATGGACTCGGACGGGTCCTCTGGGAGGCCGGTTCCGCCTGGGCGGTGTCCTTCACCACGGAGTTCGTGCAGGGTCTGGAGGCCCTGGTGGGGAAGACGTCCTACGAAGTTCGGTAGGAGAATCGGCTCCGGTCAACGCATCCTGCCCAGCAACTGCTGGACCTCTTCCGCTTCGGCACTCCGGGGGTCGTCCACCACGCGCAGGTACTGCTGGAAGGCGTTTCGCGCCAGGCCGGACTGGTTCTCGTCGCGATAGATCATTCCCAGCATGCGCCAGGCCTCGGGGAAGGACCTGGGGTCCCGCTGCACCAGGCGTTCGAGGGCCTCCCGGGCCTGCCGGACGGCCCCTTCCCGCAGCAGGATCCGCGCCATCAGGAAATTGGCCTCGGGATGGTTGGGCGAGGAGGAGAGGACCTTCCGCAGGAAGTCCTTCGCCTGGGCATGGCGGGACATCTCGAAGAGGGTGCGGGCGTGGTCCACGAGCAGGTCGGTCCGCACCGGGGCCAGGGCCAGCGCCGCCTCGAAATCCCGAAGCGCCGCCTGGTACTTCTGGTCCGCGAAGAGGATCCTCCCGTGCATCATGAAGGCCTCGGGGTCCTGCTGGTCCGTCGGGACCTCCTTCCGTCCATACATCCCCAGGACATGGTCCAGGTGGAGTTTCGCCGCGGCCCGCCCCTCCTCGCCACGGTAGGCCAGCAGCAGTCGCGCGACGGCGATGCGGGGACGGGGGTCCCGCGTGTTGGACCGGACCGCCAGTTCGAGGGTCTGGATGGCCTCGTCCACGGCATTGCGCCGGGCGAGGACCTGGCCCAGGTAGTAGAGGGTCAAGGGGTGGTTCGGCGTCTGGGCCAGATTCCGCCGGAGGATGGTCTCGGAGGCCGGGAGGTTCCCGGACTCCATCAAGGCGTAGGCGTGCTCCGCCGCCATGTCCAGGTCCCGGGGGCTTTCCTCGCTGGCCTTCTTGAGCAAGGTCTCGGCCTGGCCGACCCGGTGGGCCGCCAGCAGGGCCCGCGCATAGCCCAGAATCCCGGCCCGGTCCAGTTGCCGCTTCTGGTCCATTTCCTCGAACAGGGGAATGGCGTCCTCGTAGCGTTTCTGGTTCATCAGGAGCAAGGCCAGACGCTGCTTCACCGCGACGTTTCCCGGATCCCGGGACAGGGCCATCCGAAGGGAGTTCTCGGCCTCGGTCGCCTCCCCCTGGTCCTCCTGGAACTGAGCCAGTGTCAGCAGCACGACCGGATGACCGCGCGTGGCCTCCATGGCCTCCTTCAGGCGCGCAACGGCCTCCTGGACCTTGCCCTGGGAGAAGAGCGTCTGGGCCAGCCCGACCCAGGCATCGACGTTGCCCGAGTCGATCTTCAGGGCCGCCTCGAAGGCCGCCTGGGCGCTCTGGAACTTCCGCGCCTCCAGGGACGTGGTCCCCCGAAGGACCCAGAAGGCAGGATTCCGGGGATGTTTCTCGGTGCCCTCCAGAAGCGCGGCCTGGGCCAGCTCCCCCTTGTCGTCAGCGAAGGCCACCCGGGCGTAGGTCAACAGGAAGGTCTCGCCGTCCTTGCCGGCCTCCCGGGCGGGCCTCAGGACATCCAGGGCCTCGGAGGCCTTTCCGGCCTGAAGCAGGCGCAGCGCCAGGTCCTCGGCCACCTCCGGGTCCGTCGGACGCAGGGAAAGGGCCCCGCGCAACTGATCGTTGGCTGCCGCGACGTCCCCCTGTTTCGACAGTGCCCGCGCCAGGAGCCGATGGGCCTGGAAGATGGCCTCGTCATCGACCCCCGGTCGCCCCTTCTCCAGGACCTCCTGGCCGCCACGAATCGCTCCCTCGACGTCTCCCATCGCGAGGGTGGCCTCGGCGAGCCCCAGACGGGCCTCCATGTGGTCCGGTTCCGCTGCGAGGATCGTCTCGAAGACCGTCCGGGCCGCATCGGCCTTGCCCGAGCCCAACAGGGCAACGGCCTTTCCATGCAGGGCCGCATGAAATCCGGGAACACGGGCCAGGGCCTGGTCAAACAAGCGGACCGCCTCCTCGAAGCGGCCCCTGCGGGTTGCCACGCGCCCCGAGAGGCACAGAAGGGCCGCATCCTCCGGGAACTCCTTGCGGGCCTCCTCCAGCAGAGAAGCCGCGTCGTCCCACTGGTCCGCGGCGATCCGCTCGATGACCCGCAGACGCATCCCGAGTGCCCCCTGGGGATTCAACTGCACCGCCAGATCCTTCCATTTCGCGGCGAATCGAGGCTCCTTCAGGAACGCGGAAGGATAGCGTTCCCGCAGGGTCGCCAGGGCCTCGAGCAGGGACGTCCGAAGGCCACCGTCGTTGGGGGACTCCAGGACCCTTCGTTCCAGTCGAACGATGCCATCCAGATAGGCCGAGACCCGATCGTACCGAGGACCGGAACCGTCGTCGGGCCCCTGGGGCGCCTGTCCGGAACGATGACCGTCCTGGGTCCCGGGACCGCCTCCGGTGGGTCCGCGGAGGATCTTGATCCCGAAGTACCCGTAGTCGGTCTGGCCCAGGATCACGCCCACGAGGACCAGCAGGAGGCCCACCACGGCCCCACCGCGAACCAGCCGGGGAAGCGTCCTCCCGGGCGCCATTCTCCGGGGCGCCGCCTTCCGGGGCGTCTCGGCCTGTCCTTTCGGTTGGGCGCCGCCCTGGGTTGCCTGGGCTCCTGGAGAGTCGGGCACGACCGAGGGAGGCGGGGCGGCGGGAATCTCCACCTGAAGGGTCGGTCCCGCCCCCGGTTCGTCGAACAGGGACCCTCCGAAATCGCCTTCTCCCCAGGCAAGGGTCTCCGATGGGGCCGGGGCGGGACCCGGAGAGACCGGGGCCGAGGATGCGGGGAACGGGCCAGACACGACGTCGGTCCTCCAGGGGGCCTCCCGCTCCTTCGTGGCCTGGACCTCGGGCCCAGGTTCCCAGGGCGGAAGCGGGTCCGTGAAGGATTCCTCGCGCATCACCGCGTCGATGTCGAGGGTCGTCCCCGGGTCCCCGGCAACGGCGCTCCTGGCCCCCTCCGAGGGGGACCCAAGGGCCTCCAGGTCGCCGAAGGCCAGTTCCAGGTCATCGAAGGAGAGTTCCGGAGGGGCAGCATTGTGCCCTGCGGGCTCCGTCCCGAGGGGAGGTCGAGACGGCTCCGTTTCCAGGAAGCCCGAGAGGCGATCCAGGGTGGTGTTGGAATTCCCGGCGTCGTCCCCGGCGAGGGGGCCGAGGTCCAGCGCGAACTCCGATTCCAGGGAGGCCGGCCGGGGAGGAGCCGATGAGGGGCCTCCGGGAGGCAGCGATGACGCCCTGGGTCGTCCCGGAGAAACGACCTCCGGCGCCGGCTTCGGGGCCTTGGGCGGGACGGGAGCGACTGGCGGCGCGGCCGGACGGGGAGCGGCGGCCGGTGCCGCCTTGCCGCCCTCGGGGGGCAGTTGGCCAGCGTCCGGCGGTGTCTTGCCACTTCCCGGGTTGAAGACCGTCTCCCGGGCGTGACGCAGGTCCCTGTCCTTCAAGGAATAGGCCCCGGCGACCTCCAAGGCCTCCCCACCAGCCCGGGGCCTGGCCGCGGGGGGCCGGTCCTTTCGGGTGGGGTCCGGGGGCGAGTCTGGCGTGAAGGGCGCCGCCAACCGGATGTCCACCATCGCATGGCAGGTAGGACACGGGACCTGTTCCCCGGTCCCTGGTCCTCCGGTCTCGACCTTGTCGCCACAGAAGGGACACCGCACCGCCATGAAAGCCTCCTCGCTCGGTCCCGATTCTAGATCATCCGCCCGCCAAGGGATCAGGAAACATCACCATGGCTCGACCGCCGGGAGGGATTGACAGGACCGGCGGCTTCTGTTGAACTTTTCGCGTCCGATTTGGGGAGCCTCTTTCGATGGCCACACCTCCTCTTACCGAGGTCAAGGGAATGAGCACCGGCCCGCAGGGTTCCGCCCGTCCTGGCGAAGTCAACGCCCTCCTGGGGAGGGGCAGCGAGTTCGAGGGCAAGCTCACGTTCGAGGGCATCGTCCGCATCGACGGCAAGTTCTCCGGGGAGATCTTCTCCGACGGGACCTTGATCATTGGCGAAGGCGCCCGCGTGAAGGCCGAGATCGCCGTGGACACCCTGGTCCTCCAGGGAGAGATGGTCGGGAACGTTCGGGCAAAGTCCACCGTGGAACTCCACGCCCCTGGCCGACTGCGGGGCAACATCCAGACCGTGGCCCTGGTGGTCCAGAAAGGGGCCTCCTTCGACGGCAACTGCGTGATGGAAGGACCCGAGGGATCCCCCCGGCGGCCCGGCGGTGGAACGCCCCCCGGCCCCCAGAACTGAGGTCGCCACCTCGGGGCGCCTCCGGAATCCTCTTGCCCGGGGATCGCGCCATGGGAAGAATCACTGCCCTGCTGGCCCTGGCGGCCTTTCTTGGAGTCCCGGGCTGTCACCGCGGGCCCCCCCCATCTCCGTCGCAGGACGCCGTGGAGTCACGAACCGTAGCGGTCGCTGCGGCCCCGCCCCAGGAGGGATCGGGCGAACGGGCGATTCCGGAACTGGTCGCGTCTCTGCAGCGGTTGTCGCGGGTCAAGGAGACGGCACCCTTCATCCCCTTCGTCACGCCAAGGTCGAAACCCTGGCTGACGGATCAGCGGATCGAGACCCTGCAGTCCTTGCTGGCCGGGGATGTCCTCCGGGTGGATTGCGGGGAAGGGCGCTGCATCGCCTGGTTGCGGACCCGGGAGGACCCACCGAGGCCCCTGGTCTTCCTGGAACGTCCGGTGGGATGGCAGTGGGACTCCGGAGCCTCCCTGGGCTACCAGGATCCGGACCCGGGACCTCCGGACCCGGAGAACCGGGACCCGCCCGTCGAGGAGGTCTTCCGTTCGATCCCGGGCTCCGGGGCCCTGGTGGCCCTGCTGGAAACCGATGCGGGGACCTTGCGGTGCATTCTGGAGGAACGGGACCATCCCGGACCCGTCGCCACCTTCGTCGGTCTGGCCACGGGACTTCGCGCGCACCGGGATCCATCCACGGGGGAATGGGTCCATCGACCGTGCTTTGGGGAGCAGCCCCTCCGTGGGGACCGAGACGCCCGGGGGCTCTTCTTCCACTGCCCCGCCGAATCCGAGGAGATCGGACCGGGATTCTGGAAGGCCGACGAACTGCGACGGGGCGCAGGCATGGACCGTCCCGGGAGGCTGGCCTTCGATCCGCCGACACCGAACCGGGTCGGAGGCCGGGTGCTCCTGGCCTTGTCCCCGGACCCGGAGCGGGACGGCCTGGTGACCGTCCTGGGCCAGTGCGGGCCAGAAGAGGTCCTTCAGCGAGTGGCGTCTCTCTTCGCGTCGCGACGGGGCGCCGGGTCTCCCGCTGTTCGCTTGAAGGCCGTCACCGTGACACGGGAGGAGAAGGCCTCGCGATGAAGGGTCGTCCCTCGGGCGTCGTGGCCTTCCTGTCGGACTTCGGACTCCAGGACGGGTATGTGGGCGAGGTCCACGGGGGTGTTGCTGGGAACCCCCGGTGTCCGCGTGGTGGACCTCTGCCACCTGGTGCCGGCAGGCGGGATCCAGACCGGAGCCTTCCTGTTGAGGCGGGCCCGGGACGCCTTCCCCGTCGGGACGGTACTGCTCGGAGTCGTCGATCCGGGCGTTGGAACCAACCGGCGGCCCGTGGCGATTCGCGATTCGGTCGGGTTCCTGGTGGGACCGGACAACGGTCTGTTGGCCTGGGCGGCCCGGGACGATGCCCAATGGAGGGCCCTCTCCTCCGCGTTGCGTTCGCCCTGTTCCCTCGGCAGGACCTTCGACGGGCGGGACCTCTTCGCCCCTGTCGCCGCAGGCCTGGCCTCGGGACGCCTGGCCTTCGAGGACCTCGGCCCCACGATTTCCGACCCCTTGCGGCCGCCCTTCCCTTCCTGGTCCAGGCAGGATCGGACGCTGCGGGGCGAGGTGATCCACGTGGACCGCTTCGGCAACGTACTGACGTCGATTCCCGGCGATGCCTGGACGGAGAAAACGGGGGAGGGATCCCCGCTGGTCGTCCGTTGTCGGGGGACCTCGCACCCGGCGGTCCGTGGCGTCTACCAGCAGTCCCGTGGGCTCACGGTGCATGAGGACTCCTCGGGCTTCCTGGAGATCGCCTGGAACGGGAACTCGGCGGCCGCGATGCTGCAACTGGGGCCCGGCGACCTCGTGGAGGTGGGGGAATGAGGACCCTGCCGGGCCTCCTGGCTTGGATGACGACGCTGCTGGCCTGCGAGGCCGGACACGCGGTGATGACCGGGGATTCCCTCACCGTGGACCCGTGTGCCGACGGATTGCCCAGGACCTGGCAGCCCGTCCGACTGGAGATGGACCGTCTGGTCTGGGATCGGCCCGTGGCCGACGTCGGGATCCTGACCCTCCAGGCTGGTTTCCGGGACCCGAACGGGACGGACCTGGCCGTACTGGAGTTTCACGATGTCGAGGCCCTGGAGGCGCGAGCCAGGGAGGAACCGGGCTTCGAGATGCCCCTCCTCGATGCCGGACGGCTGAGCCTTTCGATGAACGGGTCCTGTCCCGATGCCAGGACCTCCCTGGTGACGCGGCAGGGGCGGATCCGCCTGGACCGGTTCGACCTCTCCTTCGGAGGCCGGATTGCGGGAACGGCCTGGTTCGACCTGTGGGACCCACGGAACTCAGAGGGATCTCCCCCGGCGGGAGTCGGAATGACGCTGGACTTCTCGGTGGATTTGACGGAAAAAGACCCGCGGACCGGCGGCGGGCGGAGGTGACCCGTGAGCGTGGACCAGGATGGCGAGATCCGGGCAATCGTGGACGCGGTGGTGCAGCGGCTCCAGCGGGAGGGAATCGGGATCGCCCTTCCGGCTACCGATGCCGGATGCGGCGACTCCTGCAATCGGGGAGCGGCGGAGTGCACCGGATGCGGCCACAGCGTCCGGAAGCGACCCGATGACGCCAGGAAGATCGTGGATCTGGGCGCGGTTCGCCTGGGGGCCGCCTCGGGAGTCGGAGCGGTCCGGGGGGACCTGGCGCGCTACATCGACCATACCCTTCTGAAGGCCGACGCCACGCGCGAGGAACTCAAGCGCCTCTGCGAGGAGGCCAAGACGTATGGGTTCGCCTCGGTCTGCGTCAACAGCGCCAATGTCCGCTTCTGCAAGTCCCTGCTCCAGGGCACGCCGGTGATGACCGTGGCGGTCGTGGGCTTCCCTCTTGGAGCGATGCTTCCCGAGGCCAAGGCGTTCGAGACCCGGGAGGCGATCCGGAACGGGGCCGACGAGATCGACATGGTGATCAACCTGGGGGCCCTGAAGTCCAAGGACTACGACCTCGTGCTGGAGGACATCCGCAAGGTGGTCCAGGCGGCGGCCCCCCGGAAGGTGAAGGTCATCCTCGAGACCGGGGCCCTGACCCGGAACGAGAAGATCATCGCCTGCACGCTGTCGAAGATGGCCGGCGCCCACTTCGTGAAGACCTCCACGGGCTTCGGCCCCGGCGGCGCCACGGCCGAGGATGTCGCTCTGATGAAGGAGGTCGTCGGCGAGGCCCTGGAGGTGAAGGCCAGCGGCGGGATCCGAACCCAGGAGGACGCCCTGGCCATGATCGCCGCCGGTGCGACCCGCATCGGCGCCAGCGCCTCGGTGGCCATCGTGACGGGAAAGGGGAAGGAAAAGGCCGCGAAGGGCTACTGAGGCGGCGACCTGTCGGCAACAGAGGTCCTGGCGGCCGGCCCCCCCGACAGGCGTCCCTCCAGGAAGAGTTCGGCGGCCCGGTAGGAGGAACGGACCAGGGGTCCCGAGGCCACGAAGTCGAATCCCATCCCCCGGGCCAGGCGCTCCAGTTCCGCGAACTCGTCCGGAGTCCACCAGCGGGCCACGGGGAGGTGCCTGGCCGTCGGGCGCAGGTACTGGCCCAGGGTCAGGATCCGAACCCCAGCCCCCCGCAGGTCGGTCATCGCCTCCAGAACCTCGTCCATCGTCTCTCCCAGGCCAAGCATGATCGAGGACTTGGTCCAGAGGGACGGATCGTGTTCCCGAGCCTCCCGGAGGACTTCGAGGGAATGGTCGTAGGACGACCGCCGATCCCGCACCACCGGGGTCAGGCGTCGGATGGTCTCCAGGTTGTGGGCCAGCACGTCGGGACCCCCGTCCAGCACCACCCGGAGCCGGTCCCCCCGGTAGTCGGGGATCAGCAGTTCCACCCGAGGCGGCGGGTCCAGGGCCTTCAGGGCGTCCAGGACCTTCCGGAAGTGCCCGGCCCCCAGGTCCGGCAGGTCGTCCCGATCGACGGAGGTGACGACCACGTACCGCAGGCCGGCCTCCCCAACCAGCCGGGCGATTCGTTCGGGCTCCGTGGGGTCCAGGGGCCTCCCCTCCCGAGCGCTGGCCACGGCACAGAATCGGCAGGAGCGCGTGCAGCGGTCCCCCAGGATCATCAGGGTGGCGGTCCCTGCGGCCCAGCACTCCCCCTGGTTCGGGCATCGGGCCTCCTCGCAGACCGTGTGGAGTCGTTCCCGGTCCAGCGTCCGGTGGGTGGCCATCGCGACGATGCCGCCCGGGAGACGGACCCGAACCCAGGAAGGCAGTCCCCCGACACCCCTCATGAAGGACCTCCCACGCCAGGGGAGCGTAGCATAGCGATCAAGATTCCCATTGACAATGACCGAGCGGGCGCATAGACTGCTGGCGCTTTTCGAATCTTTCCATCAGGAGGATCGGGCCGAATGAGCAGCGTGATCAAGAAGCGTCGCAAGAAGATGCGGAAGCACAAGTACGAGAAGATGCGCAAGAAGATGCGCCACGAGCGACGCAAGCGCGGCAAGTAGTCCCGTTCCCCGCGTCGGCCTTTCCCCGCAATTCTCCCATTGGTCTTTCAGGGCCTTCGTGTTCTCGTCTGTCTGCCTGGAACGAGGCTCCGCTCGGGTTCCCCCCTACTGGCAGGTGTAGTCTCCGGCGACTCCGGAGGGAAGGCATCGGGCCGGCTCGGTGCAGGCGGGTCCCGATCCGCACAGGCAGGTTCCCGTCTCGGCATCGGTGTCACAGGAATTGGAGCGTAGCGAGTCGCAGACCGTCGACCCGGTCCACCCCTGGCAGACGCATCCCGATGGGCCGCACACGGGATTCGGCTGTTCGCAGATGCTGCTTCCCTTGCAGGTCCCCGAGAGACACTGGTCGTTGACGGTGCAATCGCGGCCGTCATTGCAGGTTTCCCCGGTGAGGGGCCTCCAGGAGGACTGGGACAGGGTCGGCTGGCAGGACTGGCACTCGTTGGTCGGATTCCTGTCTCCCGCGTGGTAGCAGGAGGAACCGATGTAACAGGTGCCATCCGCGATGGTCCAGGAGTTCTGGTTCCGGAAGACATCGCAGACCTGGCAGAACTTCGTCCCGTTGGACTGCCCGTTGACCAGGCACTGGTTCGAGATGAAGCAGAAATCCGCCTTCAGGACCTGGGAGCAGTTGTTCGGGGGCGGGAGGCCCTGGCACTGGGAGTCGTAACAGGAGGCGATGGGGGTGCAGGTGAACGTCGTCCCCCGGCAGAGGCCGCCGGTCTGGCAGACATCCGTGTAGGAACACAGGTCCCGGTCGTTGCAGGACGTGCCCAGGGCATCCTCGTGGATGCAGGGGTCGCCGGTCCTGATGCTCGGGTCGCAGCGATCGTTGGTGCAGGCGTTCCCGTCCGAACAGTCCCTCGCGATGCCCGGAAGGCACGCCCCTGAGAGGCACTCGTCCCCCAGGGTGCAGGGATTGCCGTCCTCGCATGGGACGTGGTCGGGCCCCGGACTCCAGGTGGACGGGGTCGCCGGGTTGCAGACCTGGCAGGCGTTGGTCGGGTTGGACTCGTTGGCATTGCGGCAGAGACCGTCGATCAGGCAGGTTCCCTCGAGGAGCAGGTAGTTGCATCCCCCGTTGCCATCGCACTGGTCCAGCGTGCAGTAGCGGCCGTCGGCGCAGGAATAGGAGGTGCCCTGACAGGTGCCGTTCGCGAGGCAGCGGTCCGTGTAGGAACAGAGATTGCCGTCGTCGCAGGACTGGCCCACGTTGGCCGGCTGTTCCTGGCAGACATAGGACTGGCTGCTCAGGGAGACGCAGACCCCTCTCTTGCACGGGAGATTCGGGGAGGGGCAGTCGGCCGCGGGCCCCGGAACACAGGTACCGTCCTGGCACGAATCCCCGACCGTGCAGCCGTTTCCATCCGCATCGCAGCCATGCCCTGTGGGACGTGGCGACCATCCCTGGGCATCCCGGGAGGCCTCGCACCAGAGACACGGGTTGGTCGGGTGGGGCGCACCGTCGGACACGCAGGAGGTCCCCCCGATCAGGCAGAAGCCCGTCCGGACCGAGTGCCGGCAGCCACCGCCAATGCAGAGGTCCTCGGTGCAGTCGAGGCCATCGTTGCAGTCGGAGTCGGCCCCGTCGTCGGTCATGCCGTCGCAGTCGTCGTCCTGGCCGTTGCAGGTCTCGTTTCGAGCGAGGCCCGCCGTGGAACACTCGAGGCCCGAACCGTCCAGGCGGCAGAGGACCATCCCATCGCGGCAGCGTCCCGTCCCGCAGGTCTGCCCGACCCCCAGGGAGTTCCCATTCCAGTCCCGGAAGGTGAAGTCCTCGTCGGTGAGTCCGTCGCAGTCGTTGTCCCGGCCGTCACAACTCCGCTCCGAGGGGGTCTCGTAGAATGGCACGTTGCGATAGTCGCAGAACCAGTCCCCCGCGACGCACCGGGCGATGACCTGGTCGGGAGCACAGACGCCGACCCGAAGGCATGGGCAGTCGCCGCTGAGGACCCCGAGCCCATCGTCCGTGGACCCGTTGCAGTCGTCGTCCCGGTTGTTGCAGGTCTCTGGAGCAGCCAGCGAGGCGCTGCCGTCGGGATTGGTACTGCAGACGGGGCGCAGGTCAACGGGATGGCACTCCACGACCCCCGGGGATCGCCCACATTCTCCGATCCCGGAACACGAACTGCCCGGGAGTCCGCCCTGGTAGCGCTGGTCCTCGTCCGTCCCCCCGTCACAGTCGTCGTCCTGGCCGTTGCAGACCTCCGCGGTCGCCAGTCCCGCGGTCGAGCAGGCGAGCCCCGTGCCGTTGCAGACGACGGTCCCGTTTCGGCACCTTCCCGTGCCGCAGGGCTCTCCCAGGACCTTCTGGGCGCCATCCCAGTCCGTGAGCCGGAAGTCCTCGTCGGTCTGCCCGTCACAGTCGTTGTCCCGGCCGTCACACTGGACCTCTCGGTCGCGATCCCAGAAGGGGACCCGGGAGTAGTCGCACAGCCAGATTCCGGCCTCGCAGCGGGCCTGGATGAGCCGCTTGCCGTCCCCGCCGCAGACCCCCGTCTGTCGGCAGGTGCTGGCCTCCACGTCCGTCAGGTCCTCGTCGGTCTGCCCGTCGCAGTCGTCGTCGCGGTCGTTGCAGGTCTCCGGCACCGCCAGGGACTCGCTTCCTCCGGGATCGGTGCTGCAGACCACGCGGGTGCCATCCAGGCACTCCCGGCGACCTTCCCGCCGGGCGCACTCGCCGGTCCCGGTGCAGGCGACTCTCCCGGCCTCGGGACGGGCGGGGTCCAGAAAGATCTGGAAGTCCTCGTCGGTCTGCCCGTCGCAGTCGTTGTCCTTGCCGTCGCAGGACTCCTGGATCCGGGCAGCGGCATAGGTGGAACAGGTGAGGGACGCCCCGTCGGTCGTGCAGGTCACCTGGCCGCCGGAGCAGACCCCCTTGCCGCAGGGGTCGCCCTTCGCCAACGGATTTGGATGCTGGTCGTCCTGGAACCGGAAGTCCTCGTCGGTCTGTCCGTCGCAGTCGTTGTCCTTGCCGTCGCAGTGGGCCTCCTGCTCCCCGTCCCATCCCGGGACCAGCGAGTAGTCGCAGCGCCAGGAGCCGCGGTCGCACCGAGCGACGATGAACGAGGCCCCGGCCAGGCAGACGCCGGTCTTCCGACAGTCGCTGGCCGCGACCCCGACCAGGTCCTCGTCGGTCTGTCCGTCGCAGTCGTCGTCCTGGTTGTTGCAGACCTCCGCCTTGGCCCGGGAATCGGGGCCCTCAGGGTTGGTGGAGCAGGTGGCATGGGAGCCGTCCAGGCAGACGACGGTGCCGTATCGGTCCGGGATTGCGTCCCCATCGGCATCTCCACAGGCCCCCCGACCGTAACAGGTCTGGCCGACCCGAGGCATCGCCGGACAGTCGCCGCTCTCCTGGGGATCGGCGCAGGGGACTCCGTTGCCCTGATCGTAGGCGAAGTCCTCGTCGGTCTTGCCGTCGCAGTCATCGTCCTTGCCGTTGCAGGTCTCCGGGACAGGGTCCACCGATTCCAGGCAGCGCACCGAGGCCCCCTCTCCCCTGGCATGGAAACAGACCTGTCGCCCCAGGCGGCACTCCCCGACGTCGCTGCCACAGGCGGCGAATCGGGCCTCGGGGTTCCCCTCGTCGGTGTCCCCGTCGCAGTCGTCGTCCTTGCCATTGCAACGCTCCGAGGCGCCGGGATGGACCTCCGGGTCCGTGTCGTCGCAGTCCCCGTTGGCCGCGGTGTATCCGTCCCGGTCGGCGTCCGGGAGCCCCGCGCAGGGAAGGTCCCCTCCCCTGCAGTCCTGGTCGATGCCGTCGCCGCACCGTTCCGGAGCGCCCGCGTGAACCCAGGGGTCCTCGTCATTGCAGTCGGTGTCGGGGCCGGCCGGGTAGCCATCCCCATCCTGATCTTCGGCGTCGCAGAAGGTCACCTTCCCATCGCAGTTCCGGTCACAGGAGACCGGAGCCGTGCCGCCGCTCGGGACCAGGCAGCAGGGTTCGGGCCCCGAGTGCCGTGGGGCCCCGTCGTAGGAGAGTTCCGGGAAGACCCCGGCGTCGTAGGGTGCGTCGGGGTTTCCGGGACAGTGCTGGCGCTCCAGTTCGTCAGGCACGCCGTCCCCGTCGATGTCCCCTTCGAAGCAGCCGTCCTGGATGGGGTCATTGGCAACGCCGTTGCAGTTGTCGTCCTCCGGAGAGGTGCAGTCCTCCATGGCCATCCGGAGCCCGGCGGTGGAGCAGATCGGGAGGCCCGTCTCTTCGTCGCAGACGACCTTGCCTCCAGCACAACGCCCCGCGCCGCAGGGGTCTCCCACCACTCTCAGGGAGCCGTCCCAGTCTCGGACCACCAGATCCTCGTCGGTGAGCCCATCGCAGTCGTTGTCCTTGCCGTCGCATCGCTCCTCGGCACCGGGATGGACCGTCGGGTCCGCGACATCGCAGTCCAGCCGGCCGACCATCTCCAGGCAGGCCGGGGACCCCAGTGATTCCTCCCGACACCAGGTCGGCAGGCAGTCGGGGCTCTGGTCCCCGTCCTGGTCCCGGCAGATCGCGGGCGTCCCGTCGCAATCGTCGTCGACGGCCCCCTCGGGGGCCTGTCCACTGACGGAAAAGTCGCACCGGGAGCAGTCGTCCTCAAACCCTACGGGAGTGGCGGCCGCCTGGCCGTCGTTGCAGTCCCCGAGGAGCTCCTCCCCGGGGGCGCAACATCCCAGCACCTCACAGTCGGAAAAACCGTCGCGATCCCGGTCGCAGGCGGAATCGATGGGCTGGAGGTCCAGGGGCACCGCGCCTCGAAACCCCAGGTCCCCCTTCCCGATGGCCCGCCCGACGACCTCGCCGCGGGACAGGGCCAGCACCACGATCGTCACGGACCCCTGGAAGCGTTCCCCGGGGGTCATCCGGACCAGGAAGGGGCTCGTCAGGAGGTCCTTCTGGGCCACGTCGAAGCGGAAGCGCGCGTCGGAGGCCTCGTCCCTGGGGACGACCCGTCGTTCCGGTCCCTCGCCCTGAAGGAGATGGAAGAAGAGTTCCGTGGGTTTCAGGGATTCCGGGTCCCGGACCTCGACGAAGAGGCTGTCATAGGTCCAGGTCGTCCGGGAGCATCCCGAAAGGAACAGCAGCGCACAGAACGGCACAGCCAGGATTCCCTGCGACGCGCATCGCCAGGACCGATTCATGAAGTCGCCTTCTCCAGGGCCGGATTCTATTCTAGGAAAGCCCCGGTTCCGGTCAATCGCGGCAATCGTGGCCCCCGCGACGGCAGGGCCTTTCGGCGCGCCTCGAAGAGCGATAGACTTCCGCCCCATGAGGAGGCTGCTCGTCTTCGGTGCAGTCATTCTGGCGTGTCCGGCAGTCCTCGGGGCCGAGCCGGTCCCCGCCGGTACCAGCGAGGTCCGCTGTGCCCTCCCCCAGGCCCTGGAACGGCCCGTCACGAATCTCCTCCAGGCCCTGGACGGCGGGGACTTCGCGGCGGCTCGCGTCTCTCTTGGAATCGTCCGGGACCGATCCCGTTCCCTGGGAATCCAGAACCTCTTTCCCCTCTCCGCCGCAGTGCGCCTCTGGCTCTCCGGGAAGGGAACGACCGCCCCCTCGTCGGACGTCCTGGAGGTCCTCGACGGGGTGATCGACCTGGCCCCCGACGACCCCTGGCTGCGACTCCATCGATCCCGCGTCGTCCTGGGACAGGGATTCGGTGGCATCAGCGAGGCCTTCCTGTCCCTGGAACAAGCCCTTCAGGCCTTCCGCCGGAATCCGGCCGCGTCCCTTCAGACGATGGGCCATGTCGCCTTCCTGTCGCTGCTCTCCCTGGTCGGTTGCCTCTTGCTCGTGTCCCTGGGGATCCTCCTTCGTCATTTCACGCGTCTGGCCCACGACGCCGGGGACCTCTTTCCCCGGGCTCCCACCAGCGCCTTCTCGCTGCTGGAAATGGCCCGGTCCCGGGGGCTCCGGTTCCTGGTGGGAAGCGGGGCGAATCGCGTCCTGTCGGGGTCCCTGCTGGCGGTGGTCCTGTTCCTTCCCATCGTCGCCGGCCTCGGGCTGATTCCGACCGCCTGTCTCTGGACGGTGCTGCTGGTGCCCTATCTTCGTCCCGCAGAACGGGTCGGCGCGGCCTTCTCCCTGGTGTCCGTGGCCGGGATTCCCTGGATCGCGGCATGGGCCCTTCTGCCGGGCAGGGTCCTGGACGGCGACGGCGCCGCTCTCTGGACCGCGCTCCAGGGAACTCCACGACCGGGAGCCGAGGAGCAGGTCCTGCGGCGGGGCCTCGAACGGCCCGAGGACCCCTGGGCGGCCCTGGTCCGGTCCCGGATCGATGCCCGTCGGTCGCCCCTCTCCGTGGCGGTTCTCCAGGGGAACCGGACCCGGCTGGCCGCCGCGACGCCCGATCCCCAGGGAGTCGTCGCCACCGAGATGGGCCACACGGAACTGCGTCTCTCGCTGGCAGACTGTGGTTCGGGAAGACCGGACCGGGAGGCGGCCGCCCGGGCCCTGTCGGCCTATCGGGAGGCCCTGGCCCGGGCGCCGGGCCGCCCGGAGATCCTGGAGGCGATGGCCCTGGCTTCGGCACTGCAGGAGGACGTCGCTGGAACCCGGGATGCCCTGAAGAACTGGACTGCTGCCTCTCCCGAGGAGGAACTGGAACGAGTCGCCGCCTGGAAGCCCCTCCTGAACCCGGCGGATGCGTGCCGGGAGGCCCTCCGCCTGGACCGGGAACTTCGCCTCCCTCCGTTTTCCGCGTGGAATCTCTACCTCCTGGAGCAGGCTCCCTGGCTCCCGGCGGATACCCTCCCCTTCCAGTCGGCCCTGACGGGACGCATTCCCGTATCGTGGCTTCCGGTCCTGGGAGTCGCCGGACTGCTCATCCTGGTCGTCCTCTCGGGCCTCGGGAATCGACTGCACTTCGCGTCCCGTTGTCCCCGATGCGGCCAGGTGTCCTGCCCCTCGTGCAACCGGGCAGCCACGGGGTTCGACTACTGCCCCACCTGCCTCTTTGAACAGGTGCGGCCCGCGTTCCTGGACCCCGGCGAACGAATGGCCCGAGGAGAGCAGTCGTTCAAGGGCTTCCAACGCAGGGCCCGCCTGATCCTGGGTCTCCTCGTTCCCGGCCTTGGCCAGGTCCTCGACGGGAGACCGATCCGGGGAACGGTGTTCCTGCTCCTGTTGGCCGGGGCCCTGGTCTCGGTGACGGTCCCGGCCTCCCCGATCGTGGACCCGCTGTTCTTTTCGGGGGTCGGCCCAGGGCTTCCGGTCCTCCCGCCGGTGGTCCTGGCGACGGTCTTCCTGGTGTCGGCCATCGACCTGTGGAGGTTTGGACGGTCATGACCTGGGACCATGCCCCCGAGTCTCCCGCATCCCCGACCCGCCAGGGCGGCACGCCTCCGCTCTTCGCGGCGCTGCAATGGGCCCTGCAGCACCAGTGGCGGGGCCACATCGCCTACGAGACCGGGGACGGGTCCCGTGGCACGATCCAGGTGGCCGACGGACGGGTCACCGGAGTCGAGTGCGACGATCTGGCTCCGGCACGCCTGCTGGACCTGATGCGCCGGGCCGGGATTCTCGACGACCGCCAGGTCGCCCGCCTGGAACGCTACACCCGGAAGACGGGGATGGACCCGGTATCGGCCGCCCTCGAGACGGGGATGATCTCTCGCGCCACGCTGGCGGCCCTCCGGGAGGCCACGGCCCGGGAGGCGCTGCTCCGCCTGATGCTGGAACGGGACCTCCGGGCGAACCCGGTCCAGCAGGAATCTCCGGGGTTCCCGGGCCGTGACCTGAGCCTTCCCCTCCCCTTCTTGTTGAAGGAGGCCCACCGCCGCCACCAGGAAGCCCCGGCGATCCGGCAGGTCGTGACGGGCCCGGACCAGGTCTTCGTCCGGACTGGTGCCGGGAGGAACCCGGACCTCCGCCGCTGGGAGGACATCCAGGTCTCGCCGGCCGAGCGGCAGATCTTCTTCTTCGTCGATGGTCGCCGTTCGGTCGAGGACCTGGCGCTGGCCACGTGCCAGAGCATCCACGAGGTCGGTCGGGGGCTTGCGGCGTTGCATGCCGCCGGCCTGGTGCAGTCCTTGACGCCCCGGGAGGCGGCCAGGCGTCGAACACGCGATCCCGGAACGTCTGCCGGTCGTTCGTCGTTGTTGCGCCTTGCGGCCATGACCCTCGCCCTGGCCCTGGCGATCGTGGGACTTCGGGGCGCATCCCAGATGACCCCACCCGCCCCTCGGGGAACCGACGACTTCCTTCTTCTGCTGCGCCAGGCCTCGGACCTCCGGGTACAGGCCGCGGGATGCCTCTTCCGGATGCGGGAAGGGCGCCCCCCGGCCGATTTCGAGGAACTCCTGGACCATCGGCTGGTGGTGCCGGGAGACCGGAGAGCCGCCACCATGAGGGATGTCCTGCAGGAGGCACGATGAGCCCCCGGCCCCCTTCGATCCAGGAGGTCCGCCTCGAGTTCGAGGACATGAATGCGTTTCTGTTCCTCTGCGGCCCCCGCGACGAGAACCTCAGGCACCTCCAGAACCGTCTCCAGGTGGAACTGCGGGTCCGGGGCAACCAGGTGATCCTCCGAGGCGCCGAGAGACAGAAGGTGACCCTGGCCCAACAGGTGCTGACCCAGTTGTACCAGGTGGCACGCGTGAACCAGGCCCTGTCCCTGGGAGACGTGGACCGGGGAATTTCCCTGATCTCCCGGGATCCGACGGCGTCTCTGGTGGTCCTGCTCACCCAGGCGGCCCCGGTGCCCTCCCTGGCGGGGAAGGTCACGGCCCGAAGCCCCAACCAGCAGAAGTACCTGGAGGCCATCCGGACCCACGACCTGGTCTTCGGCATCGGACCGGCGGGAACCGGCAAGACCTATCTGGCGATGGCCTGCGGGATCGGGGCCCTGATCTCCCATCAGGTCCAGCACATCATCCTGACACGACCCGCGGTGGAGGCCGGCGAACGCCTGGGGTTCCTCCCGGGGGACCTCGTCGAGAAGGTCAATCCCTACCTCCGCCCTCTCTACGACGCCCTGGGAGACCTCGTGGAACCCGAACGTGGGAGGAGGCTCCTGGAGAAGGGACAGATCGAGATCGCGCCATTGGCCTTCATGCGCGGAAGGACCCTGTCGAACTGCTTCATCATCCTGGACGAGGCGCAGAACTGCACCGTGGAGCAGATGAAGATGTTCCTGACCCGCCTCGGATATCATTCCAAGGCCGTCGTGACCGGGGACGTCACCCAGACGGACCTGCCGCCGGAGCGGCCCTCGGGGCTCGTGCACGCCCGCCGGGTGCTGGAGAAGGTCCCGGGGATCGCGATGGTGGAGTTCGACGAGGGGGACGTGATGCGGCATCCGCTCGTGGCCGACATCCTGTCGGCCTACGAGGAGGACCGGAAGTCCTCGGGGAACGGGTCGCCGGGAAACGAACGGGGGTGAAGTCCATGCCGGTGCTCGTGCTGAACCGCCAGCGAAGGGTCTCCTTCGATCCTCGGGGGATCCTGCCCCGGATGGAACAGGCCCTGGCGGAGGCCGGGGTCCCGGACGGAGAGGTCGCCCTGGTGTTCCTGTCGGACGCCGGGATCCGGAAGATGAACCGGATCTATCGGTCCCGGAACGAGGCGACCGATGTCCTCTCGTTCCCCGCCCGGGAGGGTCCCGGAGGCGAGTTCGCCGGACCGGAACTGGGAGACGTCCTGATCAGTCTGGAGCGTCTTCAGGCCGTCGGGCCCGTTCACGTCCCCGACGTGGCGTCGGACCGGGCGATGGAGGAGGAGGTCCTGTTCCTGTTCGTTCACGGCCTGCTGCACCTGCTCGGGCACGATCACCAGGACTCGCCCCAGCGCCGCCGCATGGATGCGGCCCACCGCCGGATCTGGAAGGCCTTGCATCAGGAAGGGACGACCCGGATGCGGACCACCACCTTGCGTCCGTAGCGGACCTCTCGGGTCTCCCCGGGAGTCAGCACGACGTCCTCCAGGACCCGTTGCCCATCCACGTGAATGGCCCCCTCGGCCAGGCGGCGTCGGGCCTCGCCCGAGGATGCGGCGACCCCCGCCTGCCGAAGGGCCACCACCAGGGGGATCCCGGTGGCCGAGGAGGCCAGGGTCACCTCGGGGACCTCCCCGCGGGTCTTCTCCCTGAGCCAGCGATTGCCCTCCTCCCGGGCCCGGCGGGCCTCCTCCGGGCCGTGGAACCGGGCCACCAGTTCCTCCGCCAGGGCCTCCTTGACCTCCCGGGGATTCCGCCGATGGGACCGGCACTCCTCCTTCCACCGGGCGATCTCGTCCACCGGACGACGGCTCAAGAGGTCGTACCAGCGCCACATCAGGTCGTCGGAGATCGCCATCACCTTCAGGAACTGGGTCATGGGCGGCTCGGTGACCCCGATGAAGTTCCCCTGGGACTTGGACATCTTGTTGCCGGTCAGGACCCCGTCCACCACTCGGGCATCGGTCCCCTCCAGCAACGGCAGCGTGAGGACGACCTGTGGCTCCTGGCCCGCGTCTCGCTGCAGGGATCGTCCCACCAGCAGGTTGAACAACTGGTCCGTTCCCCCCAGTTCCACGTCGGCCTCGAGGGCCACGCTGTCCTGCCCCTGGAGGAGCGGGTAGAGGAACTCGTGGACCCCGATGGGCAGCCCGCCCTGGAAGCGGCGACGGAAGTCGTCCCGTTCCAGCATGCGGCTCACGGTGTAGCGTGCCGCCAGGCGGATGATCCCCTCGGCTCCCAGGGGGTGCAGCCATTCCCCGTTGCGGCGGATCTCGGTCCGGGCCGGGTCCAGGACCCGGAAGACCTGGGAGGCGTAGGTCGCGGCGTTCCGGTCAATCTCCTCCGGAGACAGCGGGGGACGAGCCTCGTTGCGTCCCGTCGGGTCGCCGATCCGGGCCGTGAAGTCCCCGACGACGAAGACCACCCGGTGCCCCAGTTCCTGGAAGGTCCGCATCTTGTTGAGAAGCACCGTGTGACCCAGGTGCAGGTCCGGGGCTGTCGGATCGAAGCCCGCCTTGACCACCAGGGGACGCCCCCCGGATCGGCAACGGCGCAGTTTCTCCTCCAGTTCCCTCGGGGTCTCGCACTGGACGGTGCCCCGGAGGATCTCCTGGAGTTCCCCGGAGACATCCGGCTTCGGAGATTCCATGAGGGGTCTCCTGTGACGCTACTTGGCGAACTCGATGGCCCGGGTCTCCCGGACCACGCAGACCCGGATCTGCCCCGGATAGGAGAGCTTCTCTTCGATCTTCCGGGCGATGTCCCGAGCCAGCAGGCTGGCCTGATCGTCCGAGACCTTCTCGTGGGAGACGACGACCCGGACCTCCCTCCCGGCCTGGATCGCAAAGGTCCGTTCGACACCGGGGAAGGAGTGGGCGATCTCCTCCAGGTCCTCCAGGCGCTTGATGTAGGACTCCAGGCTCTCCCGCCGTGCCCCGGGCCGACCACCCGAGATGGCGTCGGCCGCGATGACCAGCTGGGCCAGCAGGGTCAGGGGCTTCTCCTCTTCGTGGTGTGCGGCCACCGCGTGGACGACCTCCGCGGACTCGCCGAACTTCCGGCAGATGTTGCCCCCCACGAGGGCATGGGGTCCCTCCACCTCGTGGTCCACCGCCTTGCCGATGTCGTGGAGCAGCCCCGCCCGGCGGGCCTCCTTCACCGGGAGGCCCAGTTCCGCTGCCATCAGGCCCGTCAGGAAGCCGCACTCGATGCTGTGGTCCAGGACGTTCTGGCCATAGGACGTGCGGTAGCGCATGCGCCCCAGCAATTTCACCAGTTCCGGGTTCATGGATCCCAGACCCAGCTGGAAGAGCGCCGCCTCTCCGGCCTCCTTGATCTTCCCTTCGACGTCCCGGGTGGCCTTTTCCACGACCTCCTCGATGCGGGCCGGGTGGATCCGACCGTCCTTCAAGAGAGCCTCGAGGGACTGGCGGGCAATCTCGCGCCGGACCGCGTTGAAGGCCGACAGCGTGACGGTGTCCGGGGAGTCGTCGATGATGACGTCCACCCCCGTGGCGGCCTCGAATGCCCGGATGTTGCGTCCCTCTCGGCCGATGATCCGCCCCTTCATCTCCTCGCTGGGCAAAGTCACGACCGAGACGGTCCGCTCGCTGGTGAACTCCCCGGCATACCGCGCGATGGCAATCCCGACGATCCGCTTCGCCCGCTTCTCGGCCTCCTCCCGGGCCTCCTCCTCGGCCGCCCGGACCTGGCGGGCCGCAGCCATCCGCACCTCCTCCAGGAGCCGGTCCGTGAGATGCTTCCTGGCCTCCTCCGTCGTCATGCCCGCGATGCGTTCCAGGGTGGTCCGGGCCTCGGCCATCAGGCGATCGGCCTCCTTCGTCTGGGCCTCGGTGCTCTCCTCCCGCTGCCGGACGGCCTCTTCCCGCAGGCTGACGGCCTTTTCCCTCCGTGCCACCTCCTGTTCCCGGGCCGAGAGGGTGTCTGCCTTCCGCTCGAGGCTCTCCTCCCGTTTGGAGATCTTCTCGCTCTGCTTCTGCCACTCTTCCCGCGCGCGCCGGAGTTCCTTGTCCAGGTTGCGCGCCCGTTCCTCGGCCTCCCGGACCTGGGTTCGTGCCTCGGCGATATCCGACGAGAGGCGCTTTTCCGCCTCCATCGACGCCTCGGCCGCCCTTGCCTCTGCGACGGCGATCTTCGCCCGCGCCTGCGCGCGGACCACCAGCCAGGCAACGGCGATCCCGATTCCCAGGCCCAGGAGGACGCCGAGGATCATCGTCATCAACGGTTCCACGGTGTCACCTCCCCTGCATGTGCCTCGTCACTCCAAGAACCTTGCAAGAGGGGACGGGCCTCGCCCCCCTCCCGCGCTGCGCACGCGCCGCGGCGCAATCCCTTCCCGGGGCTTCGCGTGCGGTTCTCCCAGCCGCCACGCGTGAGCGGCCCGCCCAACCGGGCGGGCGACGATTCCGCCATGGCGGAATCACCCGTCGGGAACCTGGAGGGAGACGACCGGGAGGAACCTCGCCAGAAATGCCCTGCGACCCCGCGTTCCTGGCCACAACGCCGGCCCCGACGTATCCCGGGCGCCCGGCACCATGACAACCGGCTCCTTGTCCGAAGCCGGAAGAAGGACCCCTGGTTTCCCCGACCCTCCCGAACCGAACGGGTCATCCCTCCCCAGGGAGGGCTGCACCTTCCTTCACGATCCCGGCACGCCCCACGGCATCCAGGATCATCCGCGCACGCTGTCGGACCGAGTCCCGGTATTCCCCCAGGGCCCGACGGGCCGCCAGACAGTCCTCGCTGGACTGGAGGAGGGCCAGCAGCGCGGCCTTGTGGGGCGACAATCCTGGCAACTGGGCCTCCAGGGCCTTCAGGCGATTCTCCGCATCGGCGACGGCCTTCAGGAACTGTTCGGGGTCCGTCTCGGTCCGGAGGGTGAAGGTCTTCCCTTGAAGGGTGACTTCCAGCAGGTGCCAGGGCATCGTCGACGCTCCCCAACCGCTGGAATCCTGTTCAAGAAACGGGGATTTGTCAAGAGCGTCGGAGGAGGAGTCAGAGGGCGTCCGGTCGGGCGTCGTCGGGGGTCCAGGCCTGTCGGATGCGGGCATTGCGGGCGGGGTCCCCCAGCAGGTCCTCGAGTCCCACGGGACATCGCCAGGTCCAGTTCCAGGGACCGATGGTTCCCGGGAGATTGACACGGTGGTCCGCCGGGTCCCCGGGGAGGAGACCCTCGGGCCAGAGGATCTCCTGCATCAGCAGCACCAGGAAGAGGGATCGCCCCCGGGCCAGCCATCCCTGGATGCGACGGTGCAGGTCCGGCGTCAGCCGACCCGGGGCCTCGCCGTCTCCGACCACCAGCCCATGCAGTTCCTGGCGTTCCGTCGGGTTCTCCTGCCACCACTGGGCCAGGATCTCGCTGTCGTGGGTCGAGAGGGTCGCCATCGAGAGCAGGGGATAGTCCGCCGGCGGGATGAACCGTCGGTCCCCGTTCCATCGCTTTTCCCAGCGCTGGACCTTGAAACCGCAGATCCCCATCCGAAGCAGGGTCTCCCGGCAGACATCGGGGATGGTCCCGAGGTCCTCGGCCAGGGGCAGCATCCCGGTGGCCGACAGCATCATGCGCAGGATCCGGGACCCGTGGGAACCCCAGAGGGACTCGTCCTCGGGGACGAAGCGCCCGATCCGTCCGGTCCGCTCCCCCGCCGGGATGGTCCAGATCCGGAAGAAACCCACGACGTGATCGATGCGGTAGAGGTCGTAGTAGCGTTCCGCCTGCCGGAGTCGTGCGCGCCACCAGCGATCGTCTTCGGCCTCCATCCGGTCCCAGCGATAGGTCGGGAACCCCCAGTTCTGACCCTCCTGGGAGTACATGTCCGGGGGGGCTCCGGCCGAGACGTCCAGGTGGAACAGCTCCGGGTGCGCCCAGACGTCGGCCGAGTCGCGGCCCACCAGGATCGGGATGTCCCCCTCCAGCAGGACTCCCTGTCCCCGGAGGGCCTCCCGGGCCTCCCGGAACTGGAGGTCCAGCAGCCACTGGGCGAAGAGGTGGAGAAACCAGCGGTCCGACGCCCGGGCCTCCCGAACCAGGGCCTCCCGGTCCCGGGCCCCCCACTCCTCCCAGGAGGCCTGGCCATGGAGGTCCTTCTGCACCCGATACGGCAGATACTCCCGGAGCCAGGGATTCTCGACCTGGAACGTTCGAAGAATGCCCTGGAGCAGGGGGCCGTCGATCCACCTGGCCGCCTCGGCGAGGACGGCCTCCTTGACCTCCCGGACCCGATCCCAGTCCACCCGAGGTCCCTCGGGAAGGGCCTCCCGGGCCGCCTGGACGCGGGCCTGCCACTCCCGGTCCTCCTCCAGGCCCGGGATCCGGTCCAGGGCGACGTAGACCGGGTCCAGGGCGAAGGCCGACAGGGCGCTGTAGGGACAGGACCCCGTTCCGAGGTCGTTCACCGGCAACAACTGGACGACCTCGGCACCGATGGCCCGGCACCAACGGCCCAGGGCCGGGAGGTCGGCCAGATCTCCGATGCCGCAGTCCCGTTCGCTCCGCAGGGCCGACAGGGGGACGCAGACTCCCCGGCGGGGCCTGGCCCCGATGCGTTCCCAATGCAAGGCGGCATCGGTTCGTCGCAGTTCCTCTGGCAGTCTTCCCATCCGGGTCTTCCTTTCTGCGAGGTCGGAGCCGTTCCAGGACCGTGTCAGTTGATGGCCCCATCCTTGGGCGGTTCGGTGGCCTCCCGGATCTCGCCGTATGTCTCCTCGTATCGACGCAGGTTCTCCGTGAGGGCCCGGACGATGCGCTTCAGGTGGCCGGGGCTCGTGATGACCCGGGCGTTGAGGGTCCCCACCTGGGGCGACAGGTAGTAGAAGTCCAGCAGGAACTCCTCCCGGTTGTGTGCCACCACCATGTGGTTGGCATAGACCCCTCCGGCCACTTCGTCCCGGATCTTCACTGGCACCGGGGGCTTGGCAGGACCCGCCATCTTCCACCTCCTCCAACATCGGCCCCGGAAGACCCGGGAGCAGGCCGAGTATAGCATTCGGCTTCGCCCTGGGCGGCCCTCCCCGGATGCCCCGGACCATGCTAGGGTTTCCTGGTCCCGTTCGGACCCCGGAGGTCCCATGTACTCCCTGCTGGTCCACACGCTCCCCGAGGAACGCCGCGTGGCGCTGGTGGAAGGGCGCGTCCTCCGGGAACTTCGTTCCGAACGGCGCTTCGAGCGGGGCATCGTCGGAAACATCTACCTGGGTCGCATCGTCCGGGTGATGCAGGGACTCCATGCGGCCTTTGTCGAGATCGGGACCGGACGCGCGGGCTTTCTCCAGTGGGAGGAGACGGCGATCGACCGGGGCGACGAGGACCCGGAGGAGTCCCCCGAGACGCTTGCCACGCCCGAAGAGGGTGTCCATCCCGCCCTCGCCCTGGGAGAGGACGTCCTGGTCCAGGTGACCCGGGAGGCCTTCGGGAGCAAGGGGCCCCGGCTCTCGCGCCAGCTGTCCCTGCCGGGTCGCACGCTGGTCTTCCTCCCGATGGACCCCCTGATCGGCATCAGCCGCCGAATCCCCGATCCCGACGAACGCCGTCGCCTGCGAGAGGCCATCGCTCCCCTGCTTCCACCGGGGACCGGGGCCATCGTCCGGACGGCCTCCCAGGGACGCCCGGCGGAGGAACTGGCGGACGATCTGGCCTTCCTGCAATCGCTCTGGGACCGCATCCAGGCCAAGGCCCGGGAGTCCCAGGCCCCCGCCCTGCTCCACGAGGACCTGGACCTGCTGCTCCGGTCGGCCCGGGACCACCTGGGTCCCGAGTGCGACGAGATCCTGGTGGACACTGTCGAGGACCACGACCGGCTGCTCCAGTTCGTGGACACCTTCATGCCGCGCTACGACTCTCGCATCCGGTTGTACGACGGTCCCGTGCCCCTCTTCGACCACTTCGGCATCGAGGGACAGGTCTCCTCGCTGCTGGACCGGACGGTCTGGCTGAAGTCCGGCGGGTCCATCGTCTTCGATCACACCGAGGCCCTCACGGCCATCGACGTCAACACCGGGGGCGGATCCGGTCGGCAGAACAGCGACGAGACGATCCTCATGACCAACCTGGAGGCGGCCCGGGAGATCGCCGCCCAACTGCGCCTGCGAGACATCGGGGGCATCATCGTGATCGACTTCGTGGACATGCGGGACCCCTCCCATCGCCAGCAGGTCCAGGAGGAACTGCTCCGGAGCCTCGCCACGGACTCCTCCCAGTGGGACGTCCTGCCGATGTCGCGCCTGGGACTCGTCGAGATGACCCGGAAGCGTTCCCGGGAGACCTTCCGGTCCCGGATGACCGAGACCTGCCCCTGCTGCGGTGGCCGAGGGTTCGTCCGGTCGGTCGAGGCCTCCTGCGGGGAGATCGTTCGGCGCCTGGCCCGGACCCTGGCCATTCCCTCGGTCCGAGGGGTCCGGGTGGACGCCCATCCACGGGTCATCGAGGGTCTGGTGGATGCCTGGCGCCTCTCCCTGGCGGACCTGGAGACCCGCTGGCAGAAGCCGGTGCGGCTCGTGCGCCGGGAGGACCTGCCCCTGGAGCAATGGACCCTCCGGACGGAAGGATGACTTCGGTCTTCCGAAGGGGTTGCCCTGGGGCTCGACCGGCCTCATGCTTTCGGGCATGTCGTCCCCCCCCGGACCCCAGGACGCGACCTCCCCCATCCGACAGCGGCTCGAGGAGTGGCTCGCGCACCTGGAGAACGGTCGGGGCACGAGTCCCCACACCCGAAAGGCCTACCGGCTTGATTGCGAGGAGTGGCTGCGGTTGCTGGAGGGCCACGAGGCCGATCCGTTTCGACCGGGACGGTCGGCCATCCAGGCCTGGTTCGCCACCCTGCACCACCGCGGCGATGCCCCCGCGACCGTCTCCCGGAAGATCTCGGCGGTGAGGGGCTTCTATCGCTACCTGCGCAAGGTCGGGGCCATCGATCAGAACCCCCTCGAGGGGATCCGAGGCCCCAGGCAGGAGAAGCACCTGCCGGATTTCCTGCCGGTGGACGAGATGTTCGCCCTGCTGGACGCCCGGAGGCCCGGGACGGCACTGGGGATCCGGGACCGGGCGATCCTGGAACTGCTCTATGCCGGGGGGTTTCGGGTCTCGGAGCTGACGGGACTCCGGTGGAAGGACCTGGACCTCCGGGACGGCCAGGCCCGGGTCCTGGGCAAGGGGAGCAAGGAACGGATCGTCCCCATCGGGAGGCCCGCCCTGGCGGCCCTCCAGGCCTGGATCGATGTCCGTCCGTCGCTGCTGAAGGGGGGCAAGGACCCCGGGGCGTTGTTCCTCAATGCGCGAGGAGGCCCCCTCACCCCCCGGAGCGTGGCCCGGATCCTGGAGTCGGCATCCCGGGAGGTGGGCCTGTTGCGCAGGGTCCACCCCCACGCCTTCCGGCACTCCTTCGCGACCCACATGCTGGACGGCGGCGCGGACCTCCGGGACATCCAGGAGTTGCTGGGCCACTCCCGGTTGTCCACGACCCAGCGCTACACCCACGTCACCCTGCGAAGGCTCCAGGAGGTCTATCATTCGGCCCACCCCCGGGCGGCCGGGGACCGGGACCAGGGGTCCGATCCAGGTCCCGGCGAGGGTCGGCACACAGACGCGAGAAAGGGAGGACGATCTTGAAGGAACAGCCCGCATCGCCCCGGGGAACCACGGTCATCGCGGTACGCCGGAACGGGACCGTCGTGATCGCCGGCGACGGACAGGTCTCCTACGGGGACACGATCCTGAAGCACACGGCTGCGAAGGTCCGTCGGGTCCACGGCGGGAAGGTCCTCACAGGCTTCGCCGGATCGACCGCCGACGCCTTCACCCTCTTCGAGCGGTTCGAGGCCCGCCTGAAGGACTTCAACGGCAACCTGGCCCGGGCCGCCGTCGAACTGGCCAAGGACTGGCGGACCGACCGGCTGCTCCGACGGCTGGACGCGATGCTGCTGGTGGCCGACCGGGAACGGACGTTTCTGCTCACCGGGACCGGGGACGTGATCGAACCCGACGAAGGCGTCATCGCCATCGGGTCCGGGGGGCCCTATGCCCTGGCTGCGGCCCGGGCCCTCATGCAGCATACCGGCCTGTCGGCGGCCGAGGTGGCCCGCACGGCGATGGAGATTGCCGCGGGGATCTGCATCTTCACCAACCAGAACATCACGCTGGAGGAACTTTCGTGATCACGTCGGAACGAGACCTGACGCCTCGTGAGATCCTCGCGGAACTGGATCGCTACATCGTGGGCCAGCAGGCGGCCAAGAAGGCCGTGGCGATCGCCCTGCGCAATCGCTGGCGGCGACGGCAGGTGGAGGGGCCCCTCCGGGACGAGATCACGCCCAAGAACATCCTCATGATCGGGCCGACGGGGGTCGGGAAGACCGAGATCGCCCGCCGTCTGGCCCGGCTGGCCCGGGCACCATTCGTGAAGGTCGAGGCATCCCGCTACACCGAGGTGGGATACGTGGGCCGGGACGTCGAGGGAATGATCCGGGACCTGGTCGAGGTGTCGATGCATCAGGTCAAGGCCGAGGAGGGCGAGCGGGTGGCCCCGAAGGCCAGGCGCCTGGCCGAGGAGCGGGTGCTGGACCTGCTCATCGCCCAGCGGGAGGACCTCCGGGGCGAGACCCGGGAGGCCCTGGCGGCGAGGCTCCAGGCCGGGGACCTGGGCGACGTTCCCCTGCGCTTCGACGTCCCCGAGCAGTCCCTGCCCCTGATGTCGATCTTCAGCAACGCCGGGATGGAGGAGGTCGGCATCCAGTTCCAGGACCTGCTGGGAAACGCGATGCCCCGGAAGACCCGGACCCGGCAGACGACGGTCCGGGAGGCGCTCCCCTGGTTCGAGTCCCAGGAGCGGGACCGGCTCCTGGACCCCGAGCAGGTGGGCCGGGAGGCCCTGGACCGTGCCCAGCACCGGGGCATCGTCTTCCTGGACGAACTGGACAAGATCTCCGGGAGGGAGCAGGGCCAGGGGCCGGACGTCTCCCGGGAGGGGGTCCAGCGGGACCTGCTGCCCATCGTGGAGGGCACCTCGGTCACCACGAAGCATGGCGTGGTCCGAACCGATCACATCCTCTTCATCGGTGCAGGGGCCTTCCACGTCTCGAAGGTGACGGACCTCATTCCCGAACTCCAGGGCCGCTTCCCGATCCGGGTGGAACTGGACGCCCTGACGCGGGAGGACTTCCTCCGGATCCTCCGGGAGCCGGACAACAGCCTCGTGGGGCAGTACCGGGCCCTCCTGGGGACCGAGGGGGTCGAGTTGCGCTTCGAGGACGACGGCATCGAGGCCATCGCCGAGGTGGCCGCGGAACTCAACAGCCGGTTCCAGAACATCGGCGCCAGGCGCCTCCACACCGTGATGGAGAAGGTGCTGGAGGAGGTCTCCTTCCATGCGCCGGACATCGTCGGCCAGGTGATCCCCATCACGGCGCCCTACGTCCGTCAGCGGTTGGCGGACATCCTGCGCGACGAGGACCTGAGCCGGTACATCCTGTGAGGCGGATCAGCGACGGCCCAGGGGGCTGAGGTGCCGGGCATCCACCCGCAGGGCCACCTTGCCCACCAGCACCCGGGCCTGCCCCCGGCCGTCGATCTCGGTCACGACGGCGTCCCGACCCGCAAGGATCCCCGCCTCGATGCGCACCGAGTCCCCCACCCCGAAGTCCACGGAGCCGCCTCCCGAGGAGACCCGCGGGGTATCGCGCCCCGACGGCCCGGAAGAGGAGGCCCCCGAGGGGACCTGGGATTCGGGAAGGAGCCAGTTCGAGGTGGGCCTCCAGGCCCAGAAGTCCCAGATGGGCAGGAGCCGGGTCAGGGTCTCGACGGCCCGGGGCCGCAGGTTCGGGGGCATCACGTCCGGGCTGCCCGGGGCGTGAAGGCGTCCGATGAGGATCCGGAAGGACTCGTGGAGCACCGCGTGTTCCAGGTGTTCCAGGTGGGACTCCTCGAACTCCGGGACGTCCACCCAGGTCTCGGGCCCAATCCGGACCCGGAATTCCGCCGGGAGGGTCCGGATCCGGTGCACCAGTTCCAGGGCCTCGGAGGGCTGGCGGCAGCGATTGAGCAGGTTCATCACGTCCAGCCAGGCCCGGGAGTGAGCCATGAGGCCCATCTCGACGCCCTCCCGACCGACCCGGATGCCCAGGTGCAGGTGCTGCTGGTGCACCGCCAGTCCGGCGACCTGCTCCGGGAGCGAGAACCGGGAGTCAATCAGGGGCCCCACGGCCTTGCGCTGCTCCTCGGTCCGGGTGAAGAAGAGGACCATCTCCTCGACCCGGTGCTGGTTGAAGAGGCAAGGAACATGGGGGCTGACCTCCCAGGAGAAGGACCGCTCCCGGGTCAGAGGTCCTGCGGCGGCCTCGCCCAGGTCCCGGAGGGCCTCCCGGATCGCCATCCGTTCCCGGTTGTACTGGTTCGACGACTGTTTCCGGGAATCGAAGACCGAGAGGGTCGCGTCATCGAATCCGGCGAAGGGCCCCCCGAAGACCAACTCCCATCCTCCTGTCGCAGCGCCGCGTTCACGGCCGTCGGAGTCTATCCGAAGGGTCCCGCATTGCCAAGCGCGTCTTCGCGAGACCCTCCAGCGAGGGAGCGATCCGGTCAGGCCCATCCCCGCACGATGAGCCGCTTCCAGGTCTCACGGCCCAGGGGCGCCGCTCGGTCCGTCATGGGAAGGGCGACCGGACTTGACGACACTCCCATTCCGGGGAGACTCAAGGATCCTGGACCTTGCGGAGACCTGGACCATGTCCCTGGCGCTTCGTCCCGACATGTCCGTGGCCGTGCTGACCGGTGCGGGCATCTCTGCCGATTCGGGTCTTGCCACCTTCCGGGACTCCGGCGGACTCTGGGAACAGCACGATGTCACCCAGGTGGCCACCCCCGAGGGCTTCCTCCGGGACCCGGATCTGGTCTGGCGCTTCTACAGTCACCGGCGACGGCAGGCGATGGCCGCCGATCCCAATGCCGCCCACCGGGCCCTGGCCTCCCTGGAGCGATTCCTGGAATCCCGGGGTCGCTTCACGCTGATCACCCAGAACGTGGACGGGCTCCATCAGCGAGGCGGGGCCCGCAACGTCCTGGAGGTTCACGGATCGCTCTTCCGCACCCGGTGCGCGAACCCCGCGTGTCCCCGCTCCAAGACCGCGTGGCAGGACGAGGAACTCCACCTGGATGGCGCCCCCCGTTGCGGCGAATGCGGAGGGCTCCTCCGACCGGCGGTGGTCTGGTTCGGCGAGCATCTGGACCCAGAGGTCCTCTTCGCAGCGGAGCAGGCCGTCAAGCGCTGCGACCTGTTCCTGGTCGTCGGGACCTCGGGCGTGGTCTGGCCCGTCGCGGGCCTGATCCTCGTGGCTCGGGACCAGGGGGCCCGATCGGTCCTCGTGAACCTCGAACCTCCTGAAAACCACCGCTACTTCGACGAGGTCCACCTGGGCAGGGCCGCCGAGGTCCTCCCATCCCTCCTTGCGCTGCCGTAGCCGTTGGCCTCAGGCTCCTTCCGAAAGGGCCTCCCGGACGGACTCCAGCAGACCGCCGCCGGGACGCAGCAATCGCTGGATGCGATCGGCATCGGGACCCACGGGCCGGTCCCCGTCCAGGGGCGGCACCGCCTCCCGGATCACCCGGTGAGCCGCCTGGACGCCCCTTCCCGGGCGCCTCGGGGCCCGCTGATCGATCCCGACCGCAGCGCACAGGGCCTCGAGGGCGAGCACCCACCGGACGTTGTCCACCACCTGCCGGGCCTTCAGGGCCGAGGTCATCCCCATGCTCACGTGGTCCTCCCGGTTGGCCGAGGAGGGGATGCTGTCCACCGAGGCGGGATGGGCCAGGACCTTGTTCTCGCTGACCAGGGAGGCTGCCGAGACCTGGGCCATCATGTAGCCGCTGCAGAGGCCCGAGTGGGATGCCAGGAAGGGCGTCAGCCCCTCCGAGAGCGCGGGATTGAGCAGGTGCTCCACGCGTCGTTCCGAAATGGACCCGAGTTCCGCGGCGGCGATGGCCAGGAAGTCCAGGGCCAGGGCCACCGGCTCCCCGTGGAAATTCCCTCCCGAGAGGATCGCCCCTTCGGGGAAGACCAGGGGATTGTCGGTGGCGGAGTTCATCTCCGTCACGACGACGCGGTGGACGAACTCCAGGGCATCCCGGACGGCCCCGTGGACCTGGGGCATGCACCGCAGGGAGTAGGGGTCCTGGACCCGGTGCGGACTGGATCGGTGGGACTCCCGGATCTCGCTCTCCCGGAGCAGGGCCTGGAGCCAGCGCCCCGAGGCGACCTGTCCGGGATGGGGACGCGCCTGGAGAATCCGGGGGTCGAAGGCGTCCGGGGTCCCCAGGGCCGCCTCCAGCGTCATGGCACCGATCACGTCGGCGATCTGGACCAGGTGCAAGGCCTCCCACAGGGCGACGGCCCCGACCGCCGTGAGGACCTGGGTTCCATTGACCAGGGCCAGGCCTTCCTTGGGCTGGAGTTCCAGCGGGGTCAGGCCCGCCCGGGCCAGGGCATCGGCCCCAGACCACTCCTGGCCGTCGACCCAGGCCCTCCCCTCCCCCACCATCACGAGGGCCATGTGGGCCAGGGGAGCCAGATCCCCCGAGGCGCCCACCGATCCCCGGGAGGGCACGACGGGGTGCACTCCTCGGTTCAGCATCTCGACCAGCAACAGGACCACCTCGGGCCGGACCCCGGCCAGGCCCGTGGCCAGCACCTGGGCCCGGAGCAGCATCGTCGCCCGGACCGCGTCCTGGTCCAGAGGCTCCCGGACCCCCGCGGCGTGGCTTCGAACGAGGTTCCATTGCAGTCGGGCCAGGTCCTCGAAGGGGACCGGAACCTCGGCCAGGGCGCCGAACCCGGTGTTGATGCCGTAGTGCGGAAGTCCATCCCGGAGGCGCCCCTCGACCACCGCCCGACCGGACCGGATCCGGTCCAGGGCCTCGGGGTCCAGTGTCACCTTCTCCCGACGATGAACCACCGCCTCCATCTCCTCCAGTCCGATCGCCTGACCGATTCGAATCATCCCTGCCCCCGGGTGTCGACCCCCGCGCATTGTAGTCCCAGTTGCATCCGCCGCATCGCCCGTTGACGTCCACACCCGGTCTGCTACCCTTCCGGAGACCTGTTGCGGGGCGACCCCCTGATGGAAACGAACGACACCCCCCGAGCGACTCCCGAGGAACACCGGGCAGCCATCCAGTCGATCCTGGACCAGATCCGCCCATCCCTGGTCAACGACGGCGGCGACTGCGAACTGGTGGACGTCTCCGAGGACGGAAAGACGGTCTACCTGAGGCTCCAGGGCGCCTGCGCCCACTGCCCCTCCTCGATCTACACCTTGAAGTACGGCATCGAGCAGGTGCTCCGGGAACTGGTCCCCGGCGTCGAGACCGTCGAACCCGTCCCCTGACCTGCGAGGGCACAGGTCCTGCGGGAGGGGCATTGTTCCGCCCGGAGATTCCTGTCCGGGGCGATCCGGAAGCCCAGGTCCCGCAGGCGCCTCCCGCGCTTCTCAGAAGCAGGAGTTGAAGACCTTCCAGGCGTTGTTTCGTGCAGGGTCGCGCCGGAGGCTGCAGGGCGTCGCCATGTCGCTCTGGCTGTTCTGGACGAAGACCTTCAGGTTGTTTCCCTCGGTCCGCTTCTCCATCACGACGTAGGTCAGCGCCGAGGCGTCCTTGAGCAGGTACCTGGCCTTTCGGCGCAGCGCCGGGAATCGCATCGTCTCCCACTCGTTCATCGCCGCCGGGGAGGCCAGCTCCTCCGAGTGGAGCAGTTCCGCAAAGGCGATCCAGGCCTCCTGGTCGTCGGGCATCGTGGCGGCCTTCAGGACGTCCTGGAGGACCTTCTCGGGGGTCCCGGCGTCGGGATTGGAGACCGTCACGCCGATCCCCAGCCGGTTCTTGAGGGACTGGCACCCCGTCCCCGAGGCCAACACCAGGACCAGGACCAGCCACCGGGCCATCCTCTTCATGGGGACCTCCATCTCCGCTCTGGGGGGCAGTCTACCGGGAATCGGTGGGAGGAACAAGGTCGGAGGCCGTTCTTCTCAGGCCTTCGTGATGGCGTCCACGCCGCAGGTCGGAACGCACTTCGAGGGAACGCCCGCGCTCGCGCACTCGTCGCACTTCTGGGGGTCGATCACGTAGGCAGGGTCCCCGGGGGAAATGGCGTGGTTGATGTCGCACGCCTCCTCGCAGGCACCGCAGGAAACGCAGAGGTCCGGGTCGATCTTCATGGCCATGGGGAAACCTCCCAATGAGAGTCTTGGGGCGGCCCTTGCCGTCCGACGGGCGAATGCTCCGCAAAGACCGGCCCCCTGTCAAGCGGTCGTGTCAAGGACATGGATTTCCCGTGCCATTCTGTTCGACAATGCCCCCATGTGGGAGTCCTTCTCGATGGACCTCGTGGCGTCCGGGCTCTTCGTGGGCCGGGCCCCGACGTCGCTCAATCACTTCCAGGCCATCCGGGATCGGGGCGTGGACGCCCTGTTGTCGCTCCAGCCGGAGGCGGAGGCGGCGCAGTACGGGCTGCTTCCCGACGTCGCCGCCCGGGTCGCCTCCTCCCTGGGGATGACGCTGGACCGGGTGCCGATTCCGGACCTGGAACCCGTCGCTCTGAAACGACTCGTCGGTGCGGCCGCGATGCGGCTGGACGACCTGTTGCAGCGCCACCACCAGGTCTACCTGCACTGCGCCGCCGGACTGAATCGTTCGCCGACGGTGGCAGCGGCCTGGATGGCCTGGCGCCAGGGCCTGGATGCCTCCTCGGCCTGCGCCCTGGTCCGACAGGCCCATCCCTCGGCGCCGGACATGGAGGCCGTACGGGACTTCCTGGCACGAATCCGGAGTCCCTAGCCTTTCCGCGACCGGGGGGCGGGGGTCTTCTTTCGAGGTCGGACCGGCGCCTTCGGAGGGGGGGCCTCCGGGCCGCCATCCACTGCCGGGTCCCGGCGACGGATGCCCACCTGGACCCGGATGTCGAAGACCAGGTCCGTGAGCAGCCGCTGCATTTCCTTCGCCGGGTCCACGTGGGACAGGAAGCCGTTCAGTTCCCGCACCGAGGCCGACAGGAAATCCCGCCGCAGTTCCGCGAGTTCCGCCCTCACGGCCTGGCCCACCTCCTTCGGGATCACCGCCGAGAGGACCTGTCGCAGTCCCTCCTCGGAGCTCAGCAGGGACTTCACCGAGGTCCCGACGGCCTTCCGGGCCAGGTCCAGCACCCCATCCACCGCCCGCCTTCCCGAGGACTCTTCCGCCAGATCGGGTCCTTCGGCCATCGGTCCCTCCTGATTCGCGCACGAACCGCATCCTAGCACGACGGCCGGGCTTGTTCCTAGCAGAGTCGGTGTCCATGGTAGACTCCAGCGCCCTCGGAACCCACCGGGTCCCGGGCAGAATCGGAGGACTCGATGGACTGGCTCAAGAAGATCTTCGGGACCAAGAACGAGCGCGAACTCAAGCGGATGCGCCCCATCGTCGCGCGGATCAACGAGCTGGAGCCCCACTTCCAGCAGATGTCCGACGAGGAGATGCGCGGCCTCAAGCAGGTCTTCCGGCAACGTCTCCGGGACGGGGAGACCCTCGACGACATCCTCCCGGAGGTCTTCGCGGCGGTCCGGGAGGCCTCCCGGCGCACGACCGGCATGCGGCACTACGACGTGCAGTTGATCGGCGGCATCGCCCTGCACCGGGGAATGATCGCCGAGATGAAGACCGGCGAGGGGAAGACGCTGGTTGCCACCACCGCCCTGGTCCTGAACGCCCTGGAACCGGACCCCGAGATGCCGGATCGGGGCATGGGGGCCCACCTCGTCACGGTCAACGACTACCTGGCCCGCCGGGACGCCGAGTGGATGGGGCCGATCTACCGCGCCCTGGGCCTGTCGGTGGGGGTGATCGTCCACGGCATGACCGACGAGGAGCGGCAGCAGGCCTACCTCGCCGACATCACCTACGGCCAGAACAACGAGTTCGGCTTCGACTATCTCCGGGACAACATGAAGTTCAGCCTGGACTCCATGGTGCACCGGTACTTCCAGTTCGGGACCGTCAACGGCCAGGTGAAGACCTTCCACTATGCCATCGTGGACGAGGTGGACAGCATCCTCATCGACGAGGCCCGGACGCCCCTGATCATCAGCGGTCCCGCCGAGGAGTCGTCGGAGATCTACTACACGGTCAACGCCATCGTGCCGTCCCTGCGCCGGGACGAGGACTACACCGTGGACGAGAAGGCCCACTCGGTGGCCCTGACCGAGTCGGGTGTGGACAAGGTCGAACGCCGCCTGGGGGTCCGAAACCTCTACGACGGCGACAACGTGGAACTGGTCCACCACGTCTACCAGGCCCTGAAGGCCCATGCCCTGTTCAAGCGGGACGTCCACTACGTGGTCGAGGGCACCGAGGTCATCATCGTCGACGAGTTCACCGGACGGAAGATGCCCGGTCGCCGCTGGTCCGACGGGCTGCACCAGGCCGTCGAGGCCAAGGAGGGCCTCCGGATCAAGGAGGAGAACCAGACCCTCGCGACGATCACCTTCCAGAACTACTTCCGGATGTACCGGAAACTGGCGGGCATGACCGGCACCGCCGACACCGAGGCCGAGGAGTTCGCCCGGATCTACAATCTGGACGTCCTGGTGGTCCCGACCAATCGCCCGATGATCCGCAACGACCACGAGGACCTGGTCTACAAGAACGACCGGGCCAAGTTCCTGGCGGTGCTGGCCCAGATCAAGGAATGTCACGCCAAGGGCCAGCCGGTGCTGGTGGGAACGACCTCGGTGGAGAAGTCCGAGCTGGTGAGCCGCCTGCTGAAGAAGGAGAACATCCCCCACCACGTCCTGAACGCCAAGAACCACGCCCGGGAGGCCGACATCATCGCCCAGGCGGGCCGGAAGTTCGCCGTGACCATCTCCACCAACATGGCGGGACGCGGAACCGACATCCTGCTGGGAGGAAACCCCGAGGCCCTGGCCCGGACCCAGGCCGAGAGCACCGAGAGCGAGAAGTTCCAGGAGGTCCTCCAGCAGTTCCGGCGGGTCTGCGCGGCGGAGCGGGAGGAGGTCCTGCAGGCCGGCGGCCTCATGATCATCGGCACCGAGCGCCACGAGTCCCGGCGGGTGGACAACCAGTTGCGGGGCCGTGCGGGGCGCCAGGGCGACCCCGGCGAGTCCATCTTCTTCCTGTCCCTGGACGACGACCTGATGCGCATCTTCGGAGGCGACCAGATCAAGAAGATCATGGAGAGCCTCAACGTCCCGGACGACGAGCCCATCGTGCACCGCTGGGTCACCAAGGCCATCGAGAGCGCCCAGAAACGGGTCGAGGGACGCAACTTCGACATCCGCAAGAACCTGCTGGAATACGACGACGTGATGAACCAGCAGCGGCAGAGCATCTACACCCTGCGGCGCCGGGTGCTGGACCCCAGGGAGGACATCGGTGCCCTGGTCCGGACCACCATCGAGCAGTACGCCTACCGTCTCCTGGACCAGTTCTGTCCCGAGGGGGTGAACCCCGAGCAGTGGGACTTCGTGGGCCTCGCGGCGGAACTGGCATCGAACCTCCGTCTCAAGGTGCCGCTCGAGGTCCTCTCGGAGGCCCCGGAGACCCTGACCTCCCGCCTGGTGAAACTCCTCCTCGATGCCTTCCAGCAGAAGGAGGACGCGACGGTTGAGCGGGCCGTGGAATCGAACCTCCCGCCGCCCGCCCCCGGGACCGTGGACTTCGATGCCGAGGCCTGGGAAAAGGACCGGAGCACCCTCCGGGACCGCATGCGCGAGGCCTGGTGGCAGTACGAGCGGGAACGATACCTTCGGGCCATCGACCAGTTGTGGAAGAACCACCTCTACGCGATGGATCACCTGAAGGAGGGGATCTACCTCGAGGCCTATGCCCAGAAGGACCCGAAGGTCCTCTACAAGAAGGAAGGCTACGAACTGTTCAAGCAACTGCTGGACCTCATCAACACCCAGGTGGTGGAGACCCTCTTCCGGGTCGAGATCCAGGGAGAACGGGACGTGGAGCGGCTCCGGCGCCTCCGAAGCCGGGTCTCGATGACCTACGGCCGGGGTGTGATGCCCGAACTGGCCGCTGCCGGAAGTCCCGGCGAGGCACGAGAGGTGGCCTCCCAGGCCGCTGCCGCCTCGGGAGGAAAGGCCGGACCGGTGACCAGGGCCTTCCCGAAGGTCGGCCGCAACGACCCCTGTCCCTGCGGATCGGGCAAGAAGTACAAGAAATGTCATGGGGCCCACCTGGGCGATGGAGACCAGCCCGGATGAGGAACGCCCGGCACCGGATCGCCTCGGGCCTGATGGCCGCCTGCCTGCTGTTCGGTCTGTTTCCGGCCCGCTCCCTTCGGGCCGCCCCGGCGGACTCCTGGGCCGGCAGGGACAAGGCCCTCCACTTCACCGGGACCTTCGTCCTGTCGGCCTCCGGCTATGCCCTGGGGACCGGCCTGATCCGCTCCCGGGACGCGGGGGCGATCCTGGGGGCCTCGGTGGGACTGGGTTCCGGGGCCCTGAAGGAACTGGTGGACCTGGCAGGCGCCGGGCAGCCCTCGGCCCGGGACTTCGCCTGGAGCGCCGCCGGAACGGCCGTCGGATTGCTCTTCGGCTTCCTGATCGACCTCGCGGTCAACGGCTGGTCCCGTCCCGCGGCGCGTCGTTGACCTTCCCGACTCCGCCGGTAGAATGGGCCACCTTTTCCCCGGAGGCCCCCATGTCCACGATCGTCCTTCGGACCGATCTCCCAGGATTTCCCTGTCGTTCCCGCGGGAAGGTGCGGGACATCTACGACCTGGGCGATTCCCTGCTGATTGTGGTCACCGACCGGATCTCGGCCTTTGACCACGTCCTGCCCAACGGCATTCCCGACAAGGGGCGGGTCCTGAACCTCCTGTCGGCCTTCTGGATGAACCGGACCGAAGGCCTGGTCCCGAACCACCTGATCAGCACCCGCATCGAGGACCTCCCGGAGGCCCTCCATGCGCACCGCGAGGTCCTGGAGGGGCGCTTCACGCTGGCCCGGAAGGCCCGGATGCTGCCGATGGAGTGCATCGTGCGGGGATACCTGGTCGGAAGCGGATGGAAGGACTACCAGGAGACCGGGGCCGTCTGTGGCATCTCCCTTCCCGAGGGCATCGTGGAAAGCGGCCGCCTGCCCGATCCCATCTTCACGCCGTCCACCAAGGCCGAGTCGGGACACGACCAGAACATCCCATTCGAGGAGGTCGTCCGGCAGATCGGGCCCGATCTGGCCCGGGAAGTCCGGGAGGCATCCATCGCCCTCTATCGCCATGCCGAGGAGTATGGCCGCTCCCGCGGAATCATCATTGCCGACACCAAGTTCGAGTTCGGGATCGTCGACGGACGGCTGACCCTCTGTGACGAGGTCCTCACCCCCGACTCCAGCCGCTTCTGGCCCGCCGACTCCTACGAACCCGGCCGTTCCCAGCCCTCCTTCGACAAGCAGTACGTCCGGGACTACCTGCTGTCGATCCACTGGAACAAGGAGCCACCCATCCCGACGCTCCCCGAGGAGGTCGTGGATCAGACCGCGGACCGCTACCGCGAGGCCTACCGGCGCCTTGTGGGCCGCGATCTGTGACACGTGCCCCCTTCCTTCGAAGGGCCTCTCCCGTCCTCCCCCCGGAAGACAAACACGACCTCCCGTCAAGGGCTTGCAACCCGCCGGGATCTGCTGTAAAAACGGCGCGCCTTGCGCAGGGAGTGGACGGTGTACGAGACCTCGGACATCCGGAAGGGCCTGAAGATCAAGATGGACGGCGATCCCTGGATCGTCGTGGACTTCCAGTTCGTGAAGCCCGGCAAGGGGACCGCCTTCACCCGGGTCCGCCTCAAGAACCTGCGCACGGGCCAGGTCCTGGAGCGGACCTTCAAGACCGGTGAACGCCTCGAGGAGGCCAATCTCGAAGAGCACCGGGCCCAGTATCTCTACAACGACGGGGAAGACTTCCACTTCATGGACCAGGAGTCCTACGAGCAGATCAGCATCCCCCGGAAGGTGATGGGGGACGCTGCCCTGTTCCTCATGGAGAACATGGTGGTCGACATCCTCTTCTACGAGGGAACGCCCATGAACGTCGAACTTCCGACCTTCATCGAGGCGGAGATCACCTACACGGAACCGGGGATGCGGGGGGACACGGCCACCGGCGCCACGAAGTCCGCGACGATCAACACCGGCGCCACCCTCCAGGTCCCCCTGTTCCTGAACCAGGGCGACTGGATTCGCATCGACACCCGGGACGGGACCTACGTCGAGCGCGTGAAGAAGTAGCCTCCCGTCGCTGGAGGCTCCCGATGGCCCCCTCCTTCCCGCCGTCGACCCGAAGGGAACTGCTGCTGCGGAACCTTCCGCTCCGGGGGTCCCTGCTGCGGGCCCTCCGGGAGTTTTTCTGGGAGGAGGGGTTCCTGGAGGTGGAGACTCCGATTGCCTGCGCCTCGCCGGGCGTGGAGGTCCACCTCTCGCCCTTCCGGCTGGAGGGGCCGGGCCTGCGCCACGAATCCCGCTGGCTCACCACCAGCCCCGAGTTCCACATGAAGCGCCTGCTGGCGACCGGGATGGACCGCATCTTCCAGGTCACCCGTGCCTTCCGGGCCGGAGAGCGAGGAGACCGACACAATCCCGAGTTCACGATCGTCGAGTGGTACCGGGTGGGAGTGGACTACCGGGCCATCCAGGACGACTGTGAGCGACTGGTGCAGCACCTCGCGCGGGTCCTGGGCATTCGGGAGTCCCCGGAGATTCCCTCGGTCCGGGCGGCCCTGATCCTCGAAGGCCCCTGGCCCCGGACCTCCTTCCAGGAGGCCTTCCGGCGCGCCGGAGCACCGGATCCCTTCCCGCTGGACCCGGAGGCCCGGGACCTGCTCCTGGTGGAACGGGTCGAGCCCACCCTGGGGAGGGGCCGGCCCGAGTTCCTGGTGGAGTACCCGGCGGACCAGGCCTCCCTGGCCCGCCTGTCCGAACGGGACCCGCGGGTGGCCGAGCGATTCGAGCTCTATGGGGCGGGCCTGGAACTGGCCAACGGGTTCACGGAGGTCCTGGACGCCGACGAGTACCTGCGGAGGTGCCGGGAGGATCTGGAGGCACGCCGGGCCCTGGGCCTCGTGGAGCCTCCCGTCGACATGCGGTACGTCGAGGCCCTCCGCAGCGGCCTGCCCCCCTGCGCCGGGGTCGCCCTGGGCTTCGATCGGGTGGCGATGCTCCTGTTGGGAGCCGCCCGGATCGACGAGGTCCTGGCCTTTCCGTTCGAGGACGCCTGATTTTCCTTGACAGGTTTCCATTCCTGTCGTAAAAGACTCGCGCATTTGGCCCCGGGCGAATAGCTCAGCCGGAAGAGCAGCAGCCTTACACGCTGCGGGTCACAGGTTCGAGCCCTGTTTCGCCCACAGGGCCACTCTTTGATCGTCGGGGTGGTAGTTAAGTCGGTTATAACGCTGGCCTGTCAAGCCAGAGGCCGCGGGTTCGAGTCCCGTCCACCCCGCTGAGAAGACAGGATTCCCCGTTCCTCCAGGTACCGCCGCAGCCCCTCGACCCCCGTGAAGCGAACCGCCTCGATCCCCAGTTCGCGGGCGCCGTTCACGTTTCGTTCCAGGTCGTCCACGAACAGGATCCGGTCCGGCGGCAGGTCCAGGCCGTGGATCAACGCCCGGTAGAGGCGATGATCGGGCTTCATGGCCCCGACCTCGTAGGACAGGACCCAGGTGGAAATCCGGCGCACCGCCGGGAAGTGGCGCTGGCACCAGGGAAAGTGCAGCGGGTCCGTGTCCGACAGTCCTCCCAGTCGGATCCCGGCGACCGCCAGGTCCTCCACCAGGTCCTCCATTCCGGGCACCGGGCTGAAGACATCGCACCAGCGGGATGCGAACTCCACAAACCCCATCGCGAGTCCCGTGCGCTGCAGGAAGGCCTCATGGAACTGCATCGGGTCCAGGTGCCCGCAGTCGAAGGCCACCAGCAGGTCGTTTTCCCGTAGACGGGAGATGTCGCCCGTGTCCCCGCCCCCGGCCTCGATCAGGGCCGGCCAGAGTCCGGCGTCCAGGTGGACACGGACCAGCACCTGGCCCAGGTCGAAGGCCACCGCCTCGATGCGCGCCGCCATGTCTCCGCCCCGGAAGACGCGGAACCATTCTAACGGGGAATCCTGGAATCCGTTATACTGGCCGCCGTGGCATTCGACCTACAACGCGCCCTGGTGGAGGGCCTCGGGAGCCGGATCCCCTTCCTGGACCGCCTGCTCTCCTACTGCTATTTCGCCGAGATGTCGGTGCTGGAGGTCGCCTCGAGCGATTCCCGGGGCCGGGGAGTGTCCCTGGTGGGGCGGGTCGGCCCCGAGGGTCCCGAGGAGGTGGTGCTTGTCTCCCCGCTGCCGTCCCAGGCCTCCCGCCGAGGACTCCTGGAGGACCCGCAGGACCAGCGACGGGCCCTTCGGCTCCTGGCCGCGACCTGGGCCATGGCCTCCCTCCAGCGACCCGGTCAGCCTGGGCCGGGAATCGCCGTCATCGCGGCCCACCCGGACCCGGATGGCGAGGCCCTGGCCGGGCTGGCCCGGGAAAGGGACCTCTTGCGCCCCAGGCGCGTCGTGTTGCTGGACGATTCCCCCATGGAGGACCCGCCTGGTCCCCTGGCGGAACCGGTTTCCCTGGACGGCCTGATCGTGCATCTCTCGGCCCCGCTGCCCGTGCAACCCCTGCCTCGCCCCCTCCGGGACATCCAGGTCTGGCGCTGGGAAAAAGGCCGCGGCCCCCTCTTCCGCGGCCTGGAGGAGGTCTTCTCGCTCCACCAGGAAGGCCGGATCGTGCCCCTGCTGGTGCACCCTCGAAGCGGAGACTTGCTGGAGGAACCCCGCGATGCCGAGATGACCGTGGGACTGGCAGTTGAGGGCATCGAACCGCCTCCGTCCTGGAGACACGTGGACAGCCCGATGCGTGTCCAGACCCTGGGCTCCTGGTCCCACCGGATGCAGGCCCTTTCGCAGGGTGTCGCCCTCGTGACCCAGGCAGTGCGTCAGGCCTGGAACGGGGCCTTCCCGGATGGGGCCATCCGGGTGGTCGGCATCGCCTCCCGGGACCCGGTCGGCATCGACCTGTTGACCTGGGTCCCGTCGGGCACCCTGGATCAGGCCAAGACGGCCCTGGAGGGCCGGGGGGGCCGAGACCAGACGACCCTCTCCTTCTCCCTGGCCCGGAGAAGTGCCCCCGGATCCTCGCGAACCGGTTCCGATCTCCGTCTGCCCCCGGGAATGACCCTCGCCATTCCCGAGGGGATCCCGGTGGCGGTGCTGGGCTCTCGAAGGACCGCAGAGCCCGACGCGATCCAGGAGGCGGTCCTGCTGGCCGCTGACCTCAAGGCCCTGCTGGAAGGTCTGCCGGACTCCCTGGAGGGGCGGCCATGACGAGACCGGGCGCCAGTCGCTTCCTGCAGGAGGCCCACCGGAGGCTGTCTGGACGTCGTTGGGCCCTGCTGTGCCACGGCGCGTCGGTGGACGACACCGGGCGGTCGATCCTCGACCCCCTCTGCGGGAACCCGGCGCTCCGGCCCGCCTTCCTGTTGGCACCGGAACATGGCCTGTGGGGAGATGCCCCGTACATGGTCGCCGTCGAGGACCAGGTCGACCCCTGGTGGGGGATCCCGATTCGCAGCCTGTATGGCCACGACGCGGCCTCCCTGGCGCCTTCCGCCGCATCCCTGGCAGGCCTGGACCTGCTCGTGGTGGACCTCCAGGACATCGGGGCCCGCTACTACACCTACCTCGCCACGATGGCGATGACCCTGTCGGCGTGCGCCGAGGCCCGGGTCCCGGCCCTGGTCCTGGACCGCCCGAATCCGATTGGAGGTCTCCAGGTCGAAGGGAACCTGCCCCTGGCCCACCTCCGGTCCTTCGTGTCCTGGCTTCCCCTGCCCAATCGCCACGGTCTCACGGCCGGAGAGGCCGCCCGGATGCTGGTTCGCCGGGATCGCCTGTCCCTGGACCTGGAGGTCCTGCCCTGCGAGGGCTGGACCCGAGGGATGACCTGGCCCGACACCGGGCTCCCCTTCATCCCGCCCTCTCCGAACATCCCGGACTGGGAGACGGCCCTTGTCTATCCGGGGATGTGCCTGCTGGAAGGCACGAACCTGAGCGAGGGACGGGGGACCCCCCTGCCCTTCCGGGTCTTCGGGGCCCCCTGGATCCGGGACCCCCGCCGGTTGTCCGATGCCCTGAACCGCCTGGAACTGCCGGGAACCCTCTTCCGGCCCCTGTGGTTCACCCCGGACAAGGACAAGCACCAGGGACTCCGCTGCGGGGGATGTCACCTGGTGATCCGGGACCTCCGCTCCTTCCTGCCCCTGCTGGTGGGATTCGCGGTGGTCTGGGCGGCGGCCACCCTCTGGCCCGAGGATTTCGCGCTCCGGACCGACCAGTACGAGTTCGTCGCCGATCGTCTGGCCCTGGACCTGCTCCTGGGTGACGAGGCCCTCCGCCGCCGCCTGCTGGAAGCACGGGACCCCCGAGAGGTCTGGGCCGATGCCGTGGCGGCCGGAACCCCCTTCCTCGAGGACCGACAACCGGACCTGATCTACCCCTGACAGTCGATCCCGCCCGGCCCGACGGTTGCACGGGAACGGCGGGCTGGCCCTGCCGACGATGCCACGGCGGAATCGTGCCCCGTCCATCCGTGCCGCCGTCTGGTATCATTCGCCCGGAGGCGTCCATGGACCTCGGGTCCGCTCGACACGTCGGCATCTTCGGCGGTTCCTTTGACCCGCCCCACGTCGCGCACGTGATGGCCGTCGCCTGGGCCCTCTCCTGCACTCCCTGTCGTCAGGTCCTGATCCTGCCCTGCTTCGATCACCCCCTCGGGAAGGACGGGTCCCCGTTCGAGGCACGAGTCGCGATGGCCCGGCTGGCCTTTCGGACCTTCGGTCACGGGGCCCACGTCTCGACGCTCGAGTCCCGTCTCCCCAGCCCCTCCTTCACGATCCAGACCGTCCGGCACCTCGTGGACCGGAACCCCGGGACCCGGTTCCACCTGCTCCTGGGAACCGACATCCTGGACGAGCGGGATCGCTGGCGGTCCTTTGACGAGGTCGTGCGCCTTGCTCCTCCCTTCTGGCTGGCTCGAGGCGCCCGGGACCCCCGGGCCCACTCGCCGGCCCTTCCTGCCATCTCGTCCACGGAGATCCGGGCGGCCATCTCCCGGGGAGAGGACGTGTCGGACCGGGTTCCACTGTCCGTGCTGCAAGAGATTCGTCGCCGTGGTCTCTATCGCCGGGAGGATCGATCGTGAAGGGGGCTCGGGATCCCGGTCCCGTCTTCATCGTGGGCGCGGGAAAGGCGGGCACGTCCCTGGCCTGCGCTCTGCGCGATGCGGGGTTCCCGGTTCTGCTGGTCCTTCGACACGCCCCCGCCCGGAACCTCCCCGTGCCGTTCCGGCATCTGGATTCCCTGGCATTCCCAGGAACCCGTCCGACGGTGGTGGTCCTGGCCGTGCCGGACCGGTGCCTTCCGGAGGTGGCCGACCGGATCGTCCTCCCGGCGGAGCCTGGATCGCGCCTGGTCCTGGGACACCTGTCGGGGGTGCTCCCCTCCTCGGGACTGGCTCCCGGATTTGCCGACCGAGTGGCGGGGCGCTTTTCCGCCCATCCCTTGTTCGCCTTTCCCCCGCCGGATCCGCCCCTTCCCATCCCCGGAGGCGTTCCCTTCCTGGTGGAGGGCGACGAGGCAGGGATCGCCATTGCCCAGGCGCTGGTCCTCGCCATCGAAGGGATGCCGATTCCCATCGATCCGGCCCGGAAGCCCCTGGCCCATGGGGCCGCCGTGCTGGCGGCGAACCTCCCGGCCGAACTCGTCTTCTGCGCGGCCGACGTCTTCCGGGACCTGGGTGTTCCCGACCCCCAACGGGTGGCGGCCCGACTCTTCCGCTCCCTGTCGGACAACCTCGAGAACCAGCCCTCCCCGTCGGCCCTCACCGGGCCTCTGGCCCGAGGGGATGCCGGGACCGTCAAGGCCAATCTCGCGGCGCTGAGGCAATGGGCCGGACGGTCCCGGGACATCCCCTCCCTCTACCGGCGACTCTCCTCGATGCTTGCGGCTCGGATGCGACGCGCCGGCCTTCCGGGGCCGACCAGCGCCTGGAAGCGCCTGCGGGAGGTCCTGCGATGAACGAGCAAGAAGTCCCTGAATCTTCTGGTTCCGTGCCTCCTGGCGACAACGGCGCTCCCTCGTCGGAGGACCCGTCGCCTCCTCGGGCCTTCGGGGAGGTCGTCTCCCGGCGGCCCTGGTACCTCGTCGTGCTGGTCTTCCCGTTCGGGATCCTGCTGGCGGCGGCTCCCTTCCTCTTCCACCTGGAACGGAACGACCTCCCTCGGGTCCTGTCGGCCTATGATGCCGCCTGCCAGGTCCCTTCCCCCGCGATCCGCTGCGTCAACCGCCAGGGCTTCCTTCCGCGGATCGAGTCCGTGGAGACGCCATCGGGGGCCACCGAGGCCTTCCGTTTGACCCTGACCCCTCGTGCCGGAAGGACCGGAGAGACGGAGGGGCGATGGATGGTGGTCCGGGAAGGGGCATCCTGGCAGGTCCGGGACGACCCGCCGACCCGGTAGGACCTCACGGGGTCATGACGTCCAGGCGCCACTTCCCCTGCTCCAGGATCAGCACCGTGGGGGGGTCCGACTTCCGCGGGTCATTGCAACGAACGAAGATCTTGACCCGGTCGGCCGCCAGGGGAACCCGGCGGCACAGGGTGTAGGCGGGCCTCCTGGGATCCGCGACATACTTGCCGACGTGCTCCCGCACCCGGGGCCAGATGTTGCCCAGGATGTGGTCCTTTGGAGCCCCCTGGGTGAAGAGTCGGTAGAAGGCCTCCCGGCCTTCCTCCGAGTCGTCCCCCAGTGCGAGGCGATAGGCATCGTAGAGGACCCCCTCCGGGGTGTCGTCCCCTCCGGCGGCCACTTCCTTCTGATCCGGACAACTGGAGGCAACCCGTTCCAGCGCCGGGGGCGTCTCGCCAGGGGTGCCCGCTGCCCGGTCCTGGGTCTCCGTGGCAGCGACTGGCGCCTTGGTGGCCACGGGTTCCCCGGTGGCCGGCACATCCTTCCGACATCCCCAGACCGATAGCAGCAGGAGGACGATCAGGGCGGCTCGCATGGTCGGCACCTCCGGACGGCACGGGGAGACGCCTCGCGGGCGCGGGAATCTCTGGCGGATCAGCGGAACACCTCTTCCTTGGCCGTCTGCATCATCGGGTCCAGAAACGACTTCTTGAGTCGCAGCAGGCGCTCGAACTTCACCTTCTGCCGGGCGTCGGTGTAGAGGGCCGTCGGCTTCTTGATGTCGCCGTCGATCAACTGGTCCGAAAAGTCGTAGAACTTCGATTTCACCCCGCCCTTGGGTGCCGACTGGGCCAGCAGCAGCCCCGGAAGCAGCAATCCCACGCAGAGAACCATCCAACCCAGGCGCTTCATCGTCCACCTCCCGTGAAGCAGGCCGTCTTCATCCTATCACTTCGCATCGGGTTCTGCCGAGGGAGCCGCCGGGGCCGGAGCCGGCTGGGTTCCCTGCTCCGGCTGGGCCCCCTGCTCCGGCTGGGCCCCCTGGGGAGCGGTTTCCTCCTGGGGCTCCGGCGGCATCATGATCCCACCGTTGGCCTTCATCTCCTTGAGCACCGGGAGCCGCCCCCGGATGGGGTCGTTGGCCGGCGGGCTCGCCCGTTCGAGGTACCAGTCGTAATACTGGATCGCCTGATCCAGGTCGTTGAGCGAACTCTCGTACACCTTGCCGATACGGGCGTAGAGGGGCCCCAGGTTCGGGTTCAGTTCCAGGGCCTTCTTCCAGCGCTCGACCGCCTCCTTGGGCTGGTGCAGGCCCAGCAGGCACGAACCGGAACCGACCCAGGCCTCGGCCTCCCCGGGAACGAGGCGGATCACCGCGTCATACTGTTCCAGGGCGGCCTGGTAGTGCAGGTATTCCAGATAGATCGCCGCCAGATTCATCCGGGCCTCGAAGTTGTCGGGGTCCACCACCAGGGCCTTCTCGAAGGAGGCGACGGCCTTGGGTGTCTCTCCCATCTTCAGGTAGGTCACCCCGAGGTTCGTGAGGGCCTCGGTGCTGTTGGGGTCCTCCCGGAGGGCCTTCTCCTCGAAGACCCACCGCGCGATGTTGAGCCGGCCGGCCTGGAGGTTGATCAGGCCCCGGGTGTTCAGGGCGACCACGTTCCGGGGCTGGAGCAGCAGCACCTTCTTGACGAAGTCCTCGGCCGTCTTCTGGTCACCCCGCATGAGCCAGTAGAGCGCCAGGGCGTTGTTCGCCTGGACATTGTCCGTGTCCTCGGAGATGACCTCGTCGAAGAGTCGCTTCGCCTCGCTCTCGTAGCGATCGGCCTTCTGGGTGTCCCGGGCCTCCCGGGCCCTCTTTGCCAGCGAGAGATAGACCTTGCCCACGGCGGCCTTGGCATCCCGGTTGCCCGGATTCTTCTGGAGGGCCTGCTGATAGACCTCCACGGCCTCCAGCGGCCGCCCGGTCCGCTCGAAGAGCATGCCAAGGTTGAACCAGGCCTCCAGGAAGGCCGGGTCTCGCCGGGTCGCCTCCTCGAAGGCGCTCCGGGCGGTGGCATAGTCCGGAGGGGTCTGGGACACGGCCCGGACACCCCGCCGGAAGGCATCCTGGGCTGCCCGGTCCACGCCATCGACGTACTCGGGCTCCTTGGGAGCCTCGACCACGCGCATGGTGACCTGCTCGCGCTGCTTCTTGCCACCGTCCTTCTTCGTCTCCGCGGTGGTGGCAGCCTCGGTCCCGTCTCCTCGGACCTGGGCGGTCCCACCACCGCAGGCGACGACAAACACGGTTCCAAGGACCCCAAGACTGGCAACTCCGAGAATCCTCATGGGGCCACCTCCTCCACCATGCGCACCTCGACCCCCTGGCGCCGCAGCGTCCGGATGAAGGAAGTGGTCGCCAGGGTGTCCTTGGACCGGTTGTTCCGCGTCAGTTCATCCCCGACCACCGGGAAGGTGTCCGGGTTCACCCGCACCGCGTACTCGGCGCAGGCCCGCGACCACTTGTTGTACACCTTCTCCTCGTGGGCCAGGGACAGGGCCCGCTCGAAGGCCCGCAGGGACTTCTCCTGGACGGGCCGCATGATCTCCTCGAGGATGCTCCGGTACTGGTCCTGGAAGGTCGGTGCGACGCTGAGCCACTCCATGCCCCAGTCGTACTTCTGGATCGTGTCCAGGTCGCCGTTCCGGAAGGCCGCCTGCACGATCCGGCAATCCTTCTGGGGAACCCCCGGGCAGGGGCAGTCGGGAATCGGGACGTTGTCCAGTTCCTTGTAGAACTCGTAGTAGAGCAGCCCCATCTTGAAGAGGGCTCCGGCGGACCATCCTCCGGACTTGTAGGACAGAACCGCGTCGAAGGCCTTCTCGGCCCGCTGCTGGGCCTCGGCCTTCGCCGCAAGGGCCTTCTTGAGCACGTTGGGATCCACCGTCGAGGGGATCCGGAGGGCCGAGAAGTCGTCGTAGAGATAGTCCGCCAGTTCGAATGCGGCCTGCGCGGCGTACTGCTTCGAGGTCCGCACCGCCTCGGCGTCCTGAAGGCGGTTGAAGATGTCCAGGGCCTGCTGGAAGAAGGCCACGGCGGCCTTCCGCTGCTTCTCCTTGTCCAGGCGCTTGAGGCAGTCTCCCGCACGGGTGGCCGCCTCGACCGCGAGGTCGGCCCGCTTGTAGCCCTTCTTGAGCCACGCGGCGTAGGTCTCGTGCGCCTTCCGGAGCCCCTCGGGCGTGTTCATGGCCTCGTAGGCCCGTCCGATGCGGAGGTGCACCATCGGGGCGTCCGGGTGTTCAGGGAACTGCTTCAGGAACTTCTGGTACACCTCGATGGCATCCCGGTATTCCCCGAGGGCCTCCCGGATCAGGCCGGCGTTCTGGAAGGCATCGGCCATCTGGGCCTGGACGTGCCGATAGTTCTCCTTCTTCTCCTCCGAGTCTCCGGCCTGGGGCGCCGGGATGGACCGGAACTGCTCCATCGCCTCGAAGGTCTCGGCGGCCTTCTCGAACTCCGTCTGGGACTCATAGATCATCGCCACCGTGAACAGGGCCTCCGGGGCGACGTCACTCTTCGGGAACTCCCGGACCACGCGCAGGTAGACCCGGATGGCCTTGTCCGGCTCCTTCTGGCTTTCATACAGCGCCGCGACGTTGAACAGGGCCTTCGAGGCCAGTTCCTCGTTGCCCCGGAACTCCTCGTAGACCCGCATGGCCTCGTCGGAGGCCTGCCCGTACTTCTTCTCGACCGACAGCAGTCGGGCGTTCTCGGTCATCGCGATGGCGACGATCTTCTTGAGGTCCTTCTCGGACCTGACCGTGAAGTTCCGGGCGGCGATCAGGCGCCGGGCCCACTCCTCGACCTTGGTCCACTGCTGGAGCCGCTGGTAGCAGTCCAGCAGCGTGAACACGGCATAGGCCGCAAACTTCGAGGAGGGGTCGTAGTCGAAGAGGACCTGGAGCCGTTCCACCGCGTCCTGGAACTTCCCGTGCCGGTAGAAGACCTGGGCCGCGATGAACATGATCTCGGGGATCTTCTCGCCCCGCTTCGGATTCTTCTTTCGGACCTCGGGGTCCCGGATGAGGTCCGTCAGCAGCCGGACGTAGGTGTCCGCGGCGGCCACGTAGTCCACCTCCAGCGGGTGGAGGTCCGTCTCGGGGATGGGGGCCTCGGCCTTCTTCGGGTCCACCTTGACCACCTCGATGCCCTCGCCCCGCTTCGTCCCCTCGCTGATCCCCGCTGCAATCATCAGTTCCTGCGTCGCGTAGATGACGCCCAGGGCCGCATCCTCCACGTACTCGCCCTTCGTGTCGCGCTCGATCACCTTCTTGTACTGCTCGAGGGCCTGCTGGTAGTCCTTCATCTGGTCATAGAGGATCTCGGCGTAATAGAAGTTCACCACGTAGGCGTTCTTGCTGTCCGGGAAGCGCGACAGGTAGACCTGGTACTTCTCGGCGGCCTTCCGATAGAGGTCCGCCCGGTTCAGTCGCTGGGCCTCCCGATGGTAGTAGTTCGCGATGTAGAGCAGGTGTTCCTCCGTGAGGGCGTCTGCCTCCTGGAGGACCTCCTCGTGGTTCCTGTTCGCGGTCCGCCAGGAACCGTTGGGCTTGAAGTACTCCAGGGCCTCCATCGTCACCCGGTCCAGCATGTCGTAATCGTTGGTGTTCTTGTAGAGGCTCAGCAGGATCTTGTAGTACTCGACGATGGCCGGCGTGGTCCGCTCCCGCTCGATGAAGTGCCGGAAGAGGGCCACCGCCTCGGGGATCTTGTCCTGCCCGACGTAGAGGTCTCCCAGCATGCGCAGTTTCTTGTAGGCCTCCTCCTCGGACAGGACCTTCAGGAAGTAGTCCCGGGCTCGCTGCCACCCGTTGTCCACCTCGGCGAAGGTCACCACAAGGTCGTTGAGGGCCTGATTCCGGAACTCGATGACGCCCTTGCCGGTTCCCTGCTTGCCCACGGCCGCCACGACCTTCTGGAACATCTCGATGGCCGTGTCGTACTCCCGGAGGTTGAAATAGACCCACGCCAGTTTGTACATGGCGTAGTTGACCATGGCCGAGTTCGGAAACTGCTGGATGATCCGCTCGTAGTTGGTCTTGGCATAGAACAGGGAGTTCGTCTCGAAGTAGTACTCCGCCATGGCCAGCAGGGCCTCGGGGATCCACTTGGACTTCGGATAGTCCTTCACGAGGCGGTTCAGGTACTCGACGCCCTCCTTCTGCAGGGCCCGGTTCTTCTTCGCCTTGCCCTCCTTCAGGGCGCCCTTCCCGAGGTAGTAGTAGACCTCGTCAATGCGGGCATACCCCGGAAATTCCTGGAGGATCCGTCGATAGAGGTCCAGGGACCGGGAATAGTCCTCGACCGGCTCCTGGGGAGGCTCGGTGAGGCGTCCCTGGTTGTAGGCCTCCATCGCCTTCTCCCACTCGGCCCGCTGCTGGAGGTACTGGTAGAGCTGCTCCTCCCACCAGGCCTCGGCGAGCATGTGCATGACCTTCGGGGCCCGCTCCGGGTCCTTCCGGTAGTCGGGGTTCGCCAGCAACTGCTCGAGCTTGGCGATGTTCTCCCGGCGCTTCTCGCTGATGGCGCGCATCTTCGCCGCGAGCGACTCATTGGCCAGGGCCTCGGCCTGTTCCAGGCTGAACTTGCCGCTCCGGGCCGTCCCGGGTTGCCCCTGTTGCCCCTCGGCAGGGGAGCCGGCCTCCGGTGCCTTGCCAGGCGCGCCCTGGGGCTGTCCTCCCGTCTGGGCCGCCACCGGGGCAGCGATCAGCAGCGCCAGGCAAAGGGAAAAACGGCTTGTGCTCATCGGACCCTCGCATTGAAAGGAGTGAGTCGTTGCCTCACTGCTCGGTGCACTGGCTGGTCAGCAGGCTTCGGAAATAGGGGATCTCGTCGACCCAGTATTCTCCCTCGAAGGGCCACACCGCGGTGTCGTCGCCGACAATGGCCACGCTGCGCCCCTGGACGACCTTTCCTTCCTCTTCGGCCTCGCCTACCGAGACGCGGATCTCCCGCGTCATTCGGTCGATGTCGGCGGCATTGATGTCCACCTCGATCTCGGTCTGCTGGACCTGCGCATCGGCGATGTTCTGCTGGACCTCGGTGAGGATCTGCTGGACCTTCACGCCGGCCCGGATGATGCCGTCCTTCTTCAACACGGCCAGTTTCACCAGCATCTCCTGGGCGAAGGTCCCCAGGGACCCGGCGTTGGCCCGGAGCAGCCGGTCCTCCCGCTCGATCTGCCGGATGGTCCGATAGAGGTTGTAGAACTCCACGTTGGAGAGGACGGGCCATTGCAACTGCAACGGAAGCCGCACGGTGGCGGACCCGGGCTCGTTCACGGACCGGACGAAGGCCATGTAGAACTCCTCGGGGCTCCGCTGGGCGTTGATGAATCGCCGCAGGGGCTCGATGTTCACGGCGATCTCCTGATCGAACTGCTTGAGCGCCTGGTAGGCCCGGTCATAGCGACACAGGTCCCCGAAGGCCCGGGCCTCCAGGATCCAGAGTTCCGGGTAGAAGGTGGTCCCGAAGACCGGCGAATGAAGGATCTGGAAGGCCCCGAGGGCGCGGCTGTAATCGCCCTTCATCAGGTAGGTCCAGGCCAGTTCATAGAAGACGGTCCCGGCCCGGATGGAGTCCCGGGGGATCTTCTTGTAGTAGAAGATGGCCGCGTCGAAGTTCTCCGATTCGTAGGAGATCCGGGCCAGTGCCATGTAGGCGAGGTCCAGGATGTCGTTGCCGGCATGGGTCTTCTCGGCGATCTCGATGGACTTCTGGAGGTTCTCGACCGCCGACTTGAACATCTTGTAGCGGACCTGGACCAGGGCGGTCAGGTAGAGGGCCTTCGCGGCATCCGGCGACTCGGGGGAGGTGGCCTCGAAGTGCTTCAGGGCTCGCTGGTAGTTCGCGGCGTCATAGAAGTACTCCCCCATCACGTAGTTGAACTCGTCCTGGAACTTCTGGCTGAAGCCCGTAAGCGGAAAGCGGGTCAATTCCTCGAGGTCCGGCGGATTGTAGATGACCTCCTGGCGCAGTCTGCGGAGGCGTGCGAAGGCCTCCTGGAAGAAGGGCCGATCCGGTCCCTCCAGCAGCACCTCGACGAGCAGTCTCGCCGCGGACTGGTAGAGCCCCGCCTGGGTCAGGGCCGAGGCCATGCCGTACTTGGCGTTGTAGGCCTCGAGGCTCCCCGGACCAAAGTTGCCCTCGGCGAGGAAGCGCTGGAAGGTCTGGATCGACTCGACCCACTTCCCCGAGTCGGCCAGTTCGAGCCCTCGGCGCAGCACTCCCCGGGCGTAGGCGGCCTTTCGGGCCTCCTCCGCCTTGCGCTGTTCCTCGGCCAGGCGTCGGGCCTCTTCCCGCCGCTTCTCCTCCTCGGCCTGCAGTTCCTCGGCGGTCTTTTCCCGGACCGGAGCCGGTGTCGCTGCTGCAGGCGTTGCTTCCGGCTTCCCCGCCGATGGTGCCGCCGGAGTCGCCCCGGGGGCCGCCTGACCCGCCTGAGGTGCCTGTCCCTGCCCGGTGGCCAGCATGTACCGGATCACGCCATCGGGGACCCCGGCCTTCTTGAGTTCCAGGATGTCCTGGATGTTCAACTGGAAGACCGTCTTGTCCTTCTCGATGGCCTTGATGACGTCGGCCTCGGGGATCCCGAGACGCACCAGGGTGATGACCTCCTCCTTGGTGATGGCCCGGGCCTCCTCGGAAAACGCCGCGAGACAGCCCCAGAGGATCCCGACTGTCGCCGCCAGCCTGATGGTTCTCTTCATGGTCTTACCACCTCGCTCCAGAAGGGGTCGGAACCCCGTTCCGCTCCCGGGCGCCCATCGCGTGGGAACAGCGCCCTGCTACTTCGGGGCGGGGGTCAGGTACCCCAGCCCCAGGGTGATCTCGGCCAGGGACCGGACGCCGTCGGACCACTCGCTGTTCCCCTTCCCCGGCCAGGCCGGAAAGATGTAGTGCCGATAGTCCAGCCGGAGAGCCAGGTAGTCCGTCAGGAACAGGTGCGCCCCGAGGCCCAGGTTCATCATCAGGTTGAACGGGACGTTGCCGCTGTAGGACCACCGCGTCGTCCACTTCTTCTTCAGGTTGTCGTAGATCTCAGACCCCATCACCCCGAGGCCGATCAGGACCCCGATGTCGAAGGAGGTCAGCTTGGCATTGAAGATGCTCAACTTGCCGTGAATGGGGGCCCAGAAGGCATTGAGCCCCGCATACCACTGCACCCGCTCGGGGATCTGGACCGTCGAGATGGCATTCCCCGAGAACTTCAGCAGGTCCTTCCGGAGGTTGCTGTCCGAGGAGGGCACGTAGGCCCCGGCGATCTCCAGCGCCACCGACTCCAGGAAGAAGTAGTCGTAGCGCAGACCCACCGGGAAATAATTGAAGAAGGAATCGTTCGGAATGATCCCGACCAGCAGCCCGATCTCGTGCCGCTGATTCTTCTCGTAGATCCGCTTCTGGATCACGCGGACCTCCCGCTCCTTCCCCCACACGCGGTCCAGATTGCGGTCCAGCGTCGTCCGCTCCTCTGCGGGAGCCTCCGTGGCGGCCTCCTGCGCCAGACCGGAAACCCCGCTGGTCAGGACGACCAGCCCCAAGACCATCCCAAAGGCCCACCTGCCGTTCATGACTGTCCTCGCTGATGGTGACCGTCCCACGGTGCCCTCCAAGGCCCCGATGAGTCCAACACGCCTGGCCCGCGGTGCGGGCCTTCCCCCGAAAAGGATCCTACCCTGCCGGCTGGCAGACCCCGTCCGTGCAGGTCCCGCCGGTGCAGGGGGTCCCGTTCTCCACGTTCACCGGGTTGCAGAGCGCGTTGAGCGTCTTGCAGGGCCCCGGATCCCGGCACTGGCCGAAACAGCAGACGCTGCCCCCGTCCTGGCACGCAGTCTGATCGGCCTTCCAGTCCGTCACGCAGGTCCGATCGCCGGACCGGCACCCGACGTTCTCACAGGAACCGACCTGGGACCGCCATTCGCACGAGTCCCCGGCGGCACAGGGGACCCGGAAGGCCAGTCGGGTATCCCACTTCGGGATGTTGCGACCGGTGGCGGTCTGGTCCACGTAGCCCACTCGCATCTCCTGCTGGGCGTTCGGGTTCACCGACCCTTCAATCATCTTGATGCTGCCACCGGCGGCCACCTGGGCCCCGGGCCACAGGCGATTGTTGGCCAGGTCTGCGACGTCCAGGGCCAGGATCCAGGCCCCCGCCATCACGCTGCGAAACCGCTGGACGACCAGGGTGAGGGCCGTCAGGAGGTCCCCCTGGGTCTGATCGGTCCGGGAGAAGTCCCAGGAGTTCAGGAACAGGTAGTGGCCGCCGGTCCGGCAGGCGATCTCCTGCTGGCGGGCGTCCCGCTCCCGGTACCCCTGGGCCTGGAACTGGATGAAGGAGATGTGCACCGGGACCCGCTCGGGGTCGAGCCAGTTCCCAGAACCGTCCTTCAGGTCCGGCTCCAGGGCCGCCAGGAAGTCCTCGAAGGAGACGTCGCTGCACGAGTCGTTCTGCTTGTACTCCCGATAGGAACTGCCCGTCTTCTTCAACAGCACCGGCTGAAAATCCGGAGAGTCCGGATGGCAGGTGTCGGGGCCGTCGTTGATCACCAGGATGTGGCGGACCCGGCTGGTGCTGGATGTCTTCATGAACTCGTAGATGTCCTTCACCGCGGCCCAGAGCGGCGTGCGCCCACCGGGGCTCTGGACCAGTTTGCTGAAGGCCCGACTCTCGGTGATGATCGTCCGATTCGTGCCGAAGCAGTTCCGGCGCTTCTCCGCCTCGGTCGCGCCATAGGTGTCGTCACAGACGATCGTCGGTCGGAGTCCAACGGCCTCGCTGTACTGGAAGACGCCCGCCCGGTCCCCGGGGTTCAACAGGCTGAAGAGGGATCGGACGGCCGAGACCCGCTGCCCGTCGGAATCGGAGGCGTGGTCCTTGAAGTTCTGGCTGTCCCAGGCATTGGACTTGTCCTTTGCCTCCAGGCCCGTCTCGGGCTCCACGAAGCCCTTCATGGACCCCGACTGGTCGATCAGCACGGCCAGAGAGAGCGCCTCCCGATCCGATGCCGCCGGACGGTATTCCCCTTCGTAGTAGGACCGGTAGTCGATCTTCTGGGGGGTGGCGTTCCGGGGTCCCGCGAGGCCCTGACACTGGGCCGTCGTCTTGAGGTCCTCGTCCGGGTACGGCTCGAAGCACTCCAGGTCCACCTGGAACAGCGACTCGGTCACCGTGTTGCCGACCTCCACGACGGCCCGCTGGTCCCGTCCCTTCTTGACCAGATCCCCGGGGCGGATGGAGGTGTCGTTGTCCTTCTCGGTGGGGTCCGTGGCCGTTCCCACCTCGGTGCCGATCATGGCCACCGAGAACAGCAGAGCGTCCACCGGGGCTCCATCGCGGTCCTCCGGCGTGCACTGGCGCTGGTAGGTCCCCGATTCGCCACGATGTGCGGGAAAGACCGAGACGATCTCCAGCCGGTTGAACTGGAAGGTGCTCAGGACGGCAATCCAGCGGTAGTTGCAAGCCGTGAGGGCCAGGATCGCCAGGGCGATCAGCCCCAGCATCGACCTGCCACCCGGACGTCCCAGAAGGCGCGACATGTTCAAACTCCGCCAAAGAAGCACGAGGCGCTGTCCCTCGCCCCCGATTTGCGCGCGTAGTTTATCCCGGTCCGACTCGGCCTTGTCAACGGCTTTTTCTCCTGTCGGAGACTTCCTGGCGAAAACCCCTCACCCGGGATTCGTGTTGCCCTCCCGAGGCCCGTCAGTACCAGGACGCGGTGACGATATGCTGCACCGCGTCGACCTGGTAGACCGATCGGGTCGCCGCATCGAGGACGAAGAGGAACTTCCCTGCCTGGACGTGGTCCACCGGGGCCCCGCCCAGAGCCAGGGACTTCGGCTGGAACCCCGAGGTGACCTGGAAGGTGAGACGCTGATCCCGACGGGGAGGCACCACGACGGGGCGGAAACGGGAATCGATCCGGCACCCCGGGACGACGTTCAGGGAGAAGGCTGGGTTCTGGAAGCGCTGGAGGGCGAAGTTCTCCCCGATCCGGGCATCCCCCAGGCGAACAGGGCAGGCCTGGAGCACCTCGCCGCCGTCGACAGGCATCGTGGTCCGTGCCCTGCCCGTGAACTGAGGAGAGGAGTCCCCACGAGGCACGCAGATGCCCCCGGAGGAGGTCCGGTTGTGCAGGAAGCCGCTCGTGGATCCGACGACCAGCCAGTGGCCCGAGGCCCGGATCTCGTACCGCAGGCGCCTTCCTTCCAGGCACCCCGCCGGCGGAAGCGGCAGCGAGGCAAAGGCGGGCTCCAGCAGCAGACGCGTGGCCTCCACCGAGGCGATCCGATACTCCAGGCTCTCCAGCGAAGCGATGTCGCAGCCCGCCTCCGGGTCGGGACGGATCACCACGTGGTCCCCCGGGAGGTCCTCGTTTCCCTCCTGGACGCCCAACTCGCAGAAGTCCTGCGAGGGGTCTTCAAAGACGGAGACTGCCCCGTCCACGGGCCCTTCCCGGAAGGTCCCACATCCCGTGGCATGGGGCAGGACCCCCTCATAGACGACCTCCCAGGACTCCGAGAGTTCCCGGGTCGGTTCCCCCTCGAACCGGATCCCGTAGTAGATCGAGTGCCCCGGTCGGTCCTGGTCCGACTGGATGTCCGACATCCCGAAGGAGGGCCAGTCGGCCCGCTGGAGGATCCCCAGGACCTGGAGGTCCTCCCCTTCGATGGTCACGGGCATCGTGGCGACGCTCTCGACGTCCGTGGAGGCCTCCTCGACCCGGTGGAGGGACTGCCCCGTCCTCGCCGGATCGACGACGATTCGCTCGACGAGCCCCGATGCGAGCACCGCGTATGCCCGCAGGCCCTTCTCGGCGTCCTCGGACTCCGGGTCGTCCGGTTCCGGGAGGACGAAGAAGGCCACCCCGCGCACTGGCGCGCTGACGGGGAGATGACGCACTCCCAGGCGCTCCAGCAGGGAGTTGCCGGACCCGGGAGCCTCGGGCTGGGGGGCCTGGACGTCGATGACCTGGAGGGTCGCGGCGTCGAGAACCATCACCCCCTCGGGCGTCTCCAGAGGAAGGTAGAGGAACCGCCCGTCGGGGCTCGGCGCGGGAGGTCCCCCGACCCGGTATTCGCGGTCGGGAGTCCACGGGGAGACGTCGCAGCCGGGAAGGGGGTCCCCCCGAGGAGCCGCATCGGGGCCCAGGATCGCGTGCATCCGACCGTCCTTGGGGCCCGGGGCGCCAAGGTCGATGCGCTCGACAACGTCCCGCCCCTCTCCCCTCAGTGCCACGTAGAGCGCCGTTCCGTCCGGCGCGACAGAGACCCCCAGGGGACGTGCCGACAGGCCGTATCGCCTGGGATCGGGAAGAGTGACCCCGTCCCGGGTCAGGGCCGAGACCGGAACCAGGAGGATCGACCATGCGCCCTGGCAGGTCGAGGGCAGGACCAGGGTTTCCTCCCGGGTGCTCCCGTCGGTGCCGACGACCTCGCCGATCTCCATCCAGGAGGGTTCGCAGGGAAGCGCCGCCCGAGGGAGTCGGATGCCTGGAGCGATGGACCGGGGGTCCAGCCAGGCGATGGCAGGACCCGTCCCGAGGTCGTCCCGGCGGATCGCGACCAGGACCCGGTCGGAGGCGGCGGTCGATCGGACGGTGACCCCGTCCCCGTCGATGGCGATGGGGGTCCATCCGGGAACGAAGGGGTCGGCATCGAACCGGTCGGTGCTGGACCCGTGGGCCACCACGATCCCCCGCGCGTCCCCGTCCAGGGACCAGGAGGTCCAGACCCCTTCCCGGTCGGAGCACTCCTCCCGGGGGATTGGCTCCCCGGTGGAGGAGGCACAGGTGACCGCCAGGGACAGGGGTCTTCGGATCACCGGGATGGACGGTGCCGAGGTGCTGTCGCATCCAGCGACGATGGCCGGAAGCCACAGGAGTCCGGGAAGCCAGGAGAGGCGCCTCATGGAATCCTCGCGATCTCGGTGGCCCGGTCCGGATCCGCCGGGTCCAGGGCCAGGACGCTGACGTCCTGGGACTCGAAGTTGGTCACCACGGCCCGGTCCCCGGCAATGGTGATGCCGTAGGGTCCCTCTCCGACCGGCACCCGGACGAGCACCCTTCCCTGCTCCGGATCGACACCATAGACCGAGTCCCCGGCAAAGTCCGTGACCCATACCGTCTCCTGAGGGCCCGGGCCCCGGTGGACGGCCAGTTGCCCCGGAGAACCCGCGAGGGGAATCACCTGGCGCATCGCCAGCAGGCCCTCCCGGTCCAGGTCCAGCACCAGCAGCGCTGCGGGAGAACGCCAGGACACGTAGAGTCGGGACCAGTCGGACGAGGCGGCGATGCCGCGCCCGTAGTCGCCCGATGCCGCGATGGTGGGGACCGTCCAGGGCATCCGGGGCAGCAGGCGGAAGGTCCCGTCTTCCCGGGTGACCACGGCGCTGTGGATCGCGTTGCGGTTTCGTGTGGTTCCGAAGACGGCCCGCCCCCCGTTCCCCAGGGGGACCTCGACCAGGGAATGGAGCCCCGGGTCCCAGGCCAGATGGCCCTGGACGACGGGGGTCCCCTCCTCCGGGACATCCAGCACGATCAGGATTCCGTCCTGGAGGCTGCCGACGTAGAGGGGGCGATGACGATGCCCTGCCCCTTCGGCGTCCTCTTCCATCACCGGCGCCCCCAGGGCCATGGCGAAGGGGTCCCGGTTGTCCACGGAGTCCCCTTCCGGATCGCGGATCGTTCCCTGGAGGACAAGGGCATCGTCTTCCAGGCAGATGGACGCGTCCGCCGGGGACCCGGGAAGTTCGCAGGCCAGTCGGGGTTCCTGCCCCTCTCCCTGCCGCCGGATGCCGAACCACGCCAGGGCGTCCCCGTCCCGGAGGGAGAGATATCCCCGGGTCGTCCCGTCGGGCCTCGAGTCCAGGACCAGGTCCCCCCCGAAGGACCCGACCTGGAGGATCCCCTCGGCGACGATGCCGGGGGGATCCAGGCGGACGGGCGTGACCCAGCCGCGTTGCCAGAAACTGTCGAAGTTGGTCGACACGACGTAGGCGAAATCCCCCTCGGGGTCGGCCGCCACGGCTGTCGGAAAGGAGAACCGGCTTCCATCGGGGACCTCCCCCCGGACGTTGTTGCAGGCCACGAGGCCCGCCAACAGGCACCAACGGAGGGGGGTCCCCTTCATCATCACCTCTCGAACGACCGGAACAGGCGCCCCGCGGGCAGGGATATCGTCCTAGGCATCGGGCAAATCTGCAAGGGCCGCCTGGGCCGCCGCGACCCGGGCGACGGGCACCCGGTAGGGGCTGCACGACACATAGTTGAGCCCGATGCGATGGCACTTCGTGATCGAGTGGGGCTCGCCTCCGTGCTCCCCGCAGATTCCCAACTTGATGTTCGGGCGGGTCTTCCGGCCCCGCTCCACGGCCAGCCGGACCAGTTCCGCGATCCCGTCGTCGAGGCTCACGAAGGGGTCCACCTTGAGGATTCCCTTCTCGTTGGACAGGTAGATCGGCATGAACTTGCCGTAGTCGTCGCGGCTCATCCCGAAGCCCATCTGGGTCAGGTCGTTGGTGCCGAAGCTGAAGAACTCCGCCGCCTCGGCGATCTGGTCCGCCATGACCGCCGCCCGGGGCACCTCGATCATCGTGCCGACCAGGTAGTCCACGCGGATGCCCTTCTCGGCGAAGACCTTCTCGGCGGTCTCCCGGACGATCCGCTCCTGGTGCCGCAACTCGTTCACGTGGCCCACCAGGGGGATCATGATCTCGGGGTGGACCTCCTTGCCCTCCTTCCGGACGTCGCAGGCGGCCTCCAGGATGGCCCGGGCCTGCATCTCGGTGATCTCGGGGTAGGTGATCCCCAGGCGGCATCCGCGGTGCCCGAGCATCGGGTTGAACTCGTGGAGTTCCTCGACCCGGCGCTGGATGCGCTCCATCGAGATGCCGGTCTTCTGGCTGAACTCCCGCTGCTTCTCCTCCCCCTGAGGCAGGAACTCGTGGAGCGGCGGGTCCAGGGTCCGGATCGTGACCGGACGGCCCTCCATGGCCAGGAAGATGCCGTGGAAATCGGACCGCTGGAGCGGCAGCAGTTCCTCGAGGGCCCGACGTCGTTCCTCCTCTGTCTCGGCCATGATCATCTTCCGCATCGAGGTGATGCGGTCCCCCTCGAAGAACATGTGCTCGGTCCGGCAGAGGCCGATCCCCTGGGCACCGAAGGCCACCGCCAGGGCCGCCTCGGCCGGGCTGTCGGCGTTGGTCCGCACCCCCAGGCGCCGATACTTGTCCGCCAGGGCCATGAGGCGGGCGAACCGCTGGTAGTCCGGGGCCTCCTCGGGGCGCAACGTGTGGTCCTTCAGGACCTGGAGCACCTCGGAGGGAGCCGTCTCGATGGCCCCCAGGAAGACCTCGCCCGTGCTCCCGTCCAGGGAGATCCAGTCCCCTTCCCGCACCAGATGTGGTCCGATGCGCATCTGCCGCGCGCCGTAGTCCACCTCGATGTCGCTGCATCCCGCGACGCAGACCTTTCCCCGCTGGCGGGCCACCAGCGCTGCATGGGAGGTCATGCCGCCCCGGGCCGTCAAGATGCCCTCGGCCTTCTCCATCCCCTTGATGTCCTCGGGAGACGTCTCGATGCGCACCAGGATGGTCTTCCCCGGAACCTTCTTCCCATGGGAGTCGGTGGTGGCCCACTCACTGCGCCGGGCATCCATCTCGTCGCTGAAGAAGACGACCCGACCCGATGCCGCCCCGGGACCCGCATTGAGCCCCTTCGCGACGAGCCTCCCCTCCTTCACCGCCTGTTTCCTCGCCTCTCGGTGGAAGATCGGCCGGAGCAGGTAGGTCACGCCGTCGGCCTCCACGTGCTCCAGGAACTTCCGCTCCGTGGTGAGGCCCTCGTCCAGCATCTCGATGCCGATCCGGATGGCCGCCAGGGGGGTGGACTTCCCGTCCCGGCACTGGAGGAAATAGAGGTGCTTCCGCTCGATCGTGAACTCCAGGTCCTGCATCCAGCCGTAGTGCTTCTCCAGCACGGCCTTCGTGGCCACGAGGTCCCGGTACGATTCGGGAAGGATGCCTTCCAGTTCCTGGACCTTGTTGGGGGTCCGGATGCCGGCGACCACGTCCTCTCCCTGGGCGTTCATGAGGAACTCGCCGGTGAAGACGTTCTCCCCGGTTCCCGGGTCCCGGGTGAAGCACACGCCGGTCCCCGAGTCCTCGCCCATGTTCCCGAAGACCATCGTCTGGACGTTCACCGCCGTGCCCCAGTCCTCGGGGATCCGGTAGATCCGCCGGTACTCGATGGCCCGGTCGTTCATCCACGATGCGAACACGGCGTCGATGGCCAGCATCAACTGCTGCCAGGGGTCCGTCGGGAAGGGCTTCCCGGTCTTCCGGGCCACGTAGTCCTTCTCGCGCCGGACGATCTCCTCCAGTTCCCTCTCGTCCAGTTCCGTGTCCTGGTGCTTCCCCGATCGCTTCTTGACGTCCTCCAGGATCGTCTCGAAGGGGTCCTCCTCGCCCTTCTCCGCCTTCAACCCCAGCACCACGTCGCCGAACATCTTGACGAAGCGCCGGTAGGAGTCGAGGGCGAAGCGACGATTGCCCGTGAGCCGCGCCAGTCCCTCCAGGGTGGTCTCGTTGAGGCCCAGGTTCAGCACGGTGTCCATCATGCCCGGCATCGAGGCCCGGGCCCCGGACCGAACGGAGACGAGCAGGGGGTTCTCGGGACGTCCCAGGCCCTTCCCCGTGGCCTCCTCGAGCCAGGCGACGGCGGAGCGGACCTGTTCCTCGAGGCCCTCGGGCCAGACCTTGTGCTGCATCGTATGGACGCAGGCCTCGGTGGTGATGGTGAAGCCCGGAGGAACCGGCAGGCCCAGCCGGCACATCTCATGGAGATTCGCCCCCTTGCCTCCCAGCAGGTTCCTCTGGTCCTTGTCTCCCTCCACCAGGTCCTTCGAGAATCGGTACACGTACTTCTTCGCCATCGTTGCTACCTCGTTGAGATCCTTCCGAAGTCGGCGTATCCATCGAAGAGGGCCGCCACCCGGGCCAGCAATGCCAGCCGCCGCAGGCGGAGGCCCTCGTCGGCCTCGATCAGCACGGGGACCCCATCCTTCCCCGTCCCGAAGAACCGGGCCAGGGGGTCCCGGAAGGAGAAGAGGGCCCGGAGCACCTCCTCCACGTCCTGTTCCTCCGTCCGAGCGCCCAGTCGCGTCTGGACCTCCAGGCGGAGGGACTCCACGTCGGTCTCCTGGGGGGTATCGGTCGGGACCCGATGGTCCCGTCCCTCCTCGAGGAGCCCTTCCCGGAGGGCTCGTTCCCGCCACCCCGACCAGTCCTCGTCGGCCTTCCGGAGCAGGTTGCCCACCCGCTTGAAGACCTGATCCAGGAATTCCCCGAAGCCCCGGTTCTCCCTGATGAAGGACACGAGGGCCCGCCCCCGTCGCACCAGGGTTCCGGGAGGCGCTCCCGAGAACAGGCGGGCGCCGACGGCCTGGGCCACGTCCGTGGGGATGCCCTCCTCATCGGTCAGGTGCCCCCGAAACCGGTCCGACAGGAACGCCTCGACCCGACTCCGGACCTCCGGGTCCCAGCCTTCCACCGTGTCGAGCCACCCCCCGAGCGGCAGTCGCGCCAGGTCCGCGACCTCCATCGAGATCCGGATCAGGCCGAGGGCTGCCCTCCGGAGACCCAGGGGGTCCTTGCTGCCCGTCGGGACGACCCCCACCCCGAAGCAGGTGGCCAGCGTGTCCAGTCGGTCCGCCGCGGCCAGCACGGCCCCCGCGAGGGTCGCCGGGACCACATCCCCCGCATGGCGCGGGAGGTAGTGTTCGCGGATGGCCTGGGCCACGGGCTCGTCCGCCCCGGCAGCCCGGGCGTAGTACATCCCCATCGTTCCCTGCAACTCCGGGAACTCCCCGACCATCGCCGACATGAGGTCGGCCTTGCACCAGTCGGCAGCCTGGCAGAGGATGTCCAGGCCGACCTCCGGGAGTTCCAGGGCCTTCCAGACCCGCCGGGCGATCTCCCGGACCCGGACGCTCTTCTGGGCCATGTCCCCGGCGTCTTTCAGGAAGAGCCGCTCCGGCAACCGCCGGGCCATCTCCCCGATTCCGTGCCGGAGGTCCTGCTGGTAGAAGAACCGCGCGTCGTAGAGCCGGGCGGCCAGGACCCGCTCGTTTCCCCGGATGACCACGGCAGGGTCCCGGGCCGGCGTGTTGCTCACGACGCCGAACCGTGGCCGGAGGGCGCCATCCTCCCCCGCCAGGGCGAAGAAGCGCTGGTGGCTCGCCATCGCGGTAACCAGCACCTCCGGCGGGAGTTCCAGGAACGCAGGGTCGTAGCCCCCCAGGCCAAAGACCGGCCACTCGACCAGGTTGGCCACCTCGCCGATGAGGTCGTCCCCGGCGATGAACCGGCCCCGGTGTTCCCGTTCGGCCGTGGCGATGGCCTCCCGGATGATTCGCAGACGCTCCTCGGGGTCAGGCTCGACGAACCGGTTTCGAAGCAGCCCCTCGTAGTCCTCGGGTCGCGGCACCGGCACTTCCTCCGGGGCCAGGAAGCGATGACCCCGAGTGACGCCTCGGGCCGTCACGCCTGCAAAGGAGAACGGGACGACCTCCTCGCCGAATCGGGCCAGGATCCAGTGGACGGGACGCACGAAGGGCCCGATTCCCTCCCCCCAGCGCATGCTCTTCGGAAAGGAGAGCCGCCCCAGCACGCCGGGTAGCGTCCGGGCCAGCCAGTCCATCGTGGCGATGCCTACCCGGGTCTTCCGAACGGCCACGACCTCCCCCCTGGGGCCCGGGACGCGAACCAGGGACTCCGGGGACACGCCCTGGGAGCGGGCAAATCCCTCGGCGGCCTTGGTGGGACGCCCGTCGGGACCAACGGCGGCCATCACCGGGGGCCCATACACCCACTCCTCCCGATCGGCCTGGGCGGTCGGGATTCCACTGGCTCGCACCGCCATGCGCCTGGGCGTGGCGAAGGTCCGGATCGAGGTCGCCGGAAGTCCCGCCTCCCGGAGGGCCTCGTCCAGCAACCGGGCCAGGTCCGCCACCCCGGCGCCGATCATCCGGGCGGGAATCTCCTCGGTCCCGATCTCCAGCAGAAGGTCCCGGGCTTCCATCTCGGTCGCCTCCTCAGCCGCCACAGTACTGCTCCAGGTAGGTCCTCGCGACACCCCGAGCCAGGGCCCTCACCCTCCCGATGTAGGCCTGGCGCTCGGAGACCGAGATGGCGTTCCGGGCGTCCAGCACGTTGAAGGCGTGGGAGCATTTCATGCAGAAGTCGTAGGCCGGAAGCGGCAGGCGATCCTCCAGGAGGCGACGGCACTCCCGTTCGTAGCGATCGAACAGGTCCAGATAGAGGGCCACGTCGGCCTTCTCGAAGTGGTAGGTGCTGAACTCCACCTCCGTGCGGTGGTGGATCTGCCGGTAGCGCACCCCGTGTGCCCACTCGAGGTCGAAGACGTTGTCGATCCCCGAGAGGTACATCGTGATGCGTTCCAACCCGTAGGTCAGTTCGGCGGTGATGGGTGCCAGGTCGATGCCGCCGCACTGCTGGAAGTAGGTGAACTGGGTGACCTCCATCCCGTCCACCCAGACCTCCCAGCCCAGGCCCCAGGCCCCAAGCGTCGGGCTCTCCCAGTCGTCCTCCACGAATCGGATGTCGTGGTCCCGGGGATCGATCCCGAGGCTCCGGAGACTCTCCAGGTAGAGGTCCTGGACGTCCAGGGGAGCGGGCTTCAGCACCACCTGGAACTGGTAGTAGTGCTGCAAGCGGAAGGGGTTGTCGCCGTATCGCCCGTCGGTGGGGCGACGGGAAGGCTCCACGTAGGCCGCCTTCCAGGGGTCCGGCCCCAGACACCGGAGGAAGGTATGGGGATTGAAGGTCCCCGCGCCCTTCTCCAGGTCGTAGGGCTGAACGACCAGGCAGCCCTGGCGGGCCCAGAAGTCCTGCAGTCGGAGGATGACTTCCTGGAAGGTCATGGACGCCTCCAAAGGCCGGCGGGAGAATAGCCGAGGGCGCGAACCGGTGCAAGGCATCACGGGCCCGGATCCGGGGATTGCGCAGGTTCCTGCATCGGACGGTGATGCCGATGGGATTCGCTGGCCTGCTTGCGGAGGACCGCGGCCCCGTCCGGATCTCCTCCGTCCTCCCGGATCGACGCGGCCTCCTCGAGCAGGTCCCGGGCCTGCCGGGGTCGTTCCCGCGCCAGGATCTCCAGCGCCCGGGACGCCTCCCGGTGACGGCCGAGGCCCAGGAAGGCCCGGGCCATTCCCCGCAAGGCCTCCTGGTACAACGGCCTCTCGTAGGACCCGAACAGGAAGGACCACTCGCGGAGCCCCCGGAGGTCCACGAAGCACTCCAGGGCCTCCCGGGGGTCCCCAAGTTCCAGCGCCAGGTTCCCGGCGGCCCAGAGGGCATCGTCCCGGAGACCCGACCGGGGATACCGGCGGGCCAGCAGGCGATACAGGCCCAGGGCCTCCAGGCGATAGGCCTCGGCCGGTTCCGCCGCCAGGAGCCGCGCCGCCTCCCAGAGGATCACCGGTGCCACCTCCCGGCCCTCGGTCCGCCGGTGGAGTTCCCGCAACCGGGCGACCGTTCGCCGGACCTCCTCGGAACCCCGCGCCTTCGCCGCCAGTTCCCGGACGGCCCGAGCCGCAGCGGGCTGGTCCGGGAACCACGAGGCCACCCGCTCCAGGACCTCCTGCTCCGATCCGGGATGCAGGCGAGCCGTGATCGACGCCACCTCCCAGAGGGCCTCCGAGGAGGTCCGGGGCAAGGAGGCGCATTCCCGCCCGACCCGTGCCAGCCACTCGAGGGCCTCGGCCAGGGTCCCCTCCCGGGCCCCGATTCGTCCCAGTGCGAGCCACGCCGCACAGCGGACCTCCAGATCCGATGACGCATCGGCAAGGGCCCTCCGGGCCACCTCGGCGCTACCGGGACTTCCGGTGGCCCCGACGACCTCCAGGTCCACTGCGAGACGCGAGGACCGGGTGCCCTGGGATCCGCAGCAGGCCGTCAGGAGGGCCCCCATGGTGGCGACCAGGACGGTCCGGCGGCGTTGCCGCCCGGTTGATCGGACCAGGAGCATGCCTCTCCTCTCCGCCGCCGCCCCACTGGAGGACCGTTCGCGAACAGCGCGTTGCAAGACTACTGGCGTTCCTTGAGGAATTCCTCGGGGTCCAGGGGGCGAGTCGTGAGCCCGTCGGCCCCGGCCATCAGGACCTCCAGGCGACTCTGGGCGTCATCCAGCAGCTTCCGGGCGGCCTGGTACAGCGTGGTGGCGTGTCCGTAGAGGCAGATGGACTCCTCCAGGGAGAGGTTCCCCCTCTCCAGTTTCTCCATCGTGGCGTTGAGGTCCCGCAGCAGTCCCTCGAAGTCCGCCGCCTTCTCTTCCTGCATCTCCTCGTTCATTGCCGCAACCTCCTTCCGCCGGTGCAGCATACCGGCATTCCGGGGTCGTTCTCAACCCCCGTCCTCGCCCGATGCCTGGGAACACGGTGTCGTCTTCGGCGGCGTCAGCGGCGTTCCAGGCCGATGGGCTGCTGTCCGCCCCGGGGATCGGACGCGCCACCGGAACGCCCTCCCAATCCTCGTCCTGGGCCCACCACTTCGGATCGGACTCGGGGCCCCTTCCGCTTTCCCATTTTTCGGCGCTTCCATTACCATCAGGGCGTGGTGATGGATCCGGAGGTCTCATGCTGCGTCGGCGGACGTTGGCCCTCTGGCTGGTCCTGGGCGGTCTGTTGACCGTCCTCTCCTGCGTGGTCGTCCGGCATCTCCAGAAGGGCCTGCTGGTCCGGACCGAACAACGGATCGCAGGCATCCGCCCCGCTGCGGATCGGCTGGTGGAGCAGCGTCTCTTGCGTCAGGCCTTCCTGGGTTCCGCCCTGGCCCGGGGACGCCTGGCTGCGATCCTGGAGTTCCTGGAAGAGTCCCGTGGAGACTTCCTCCAGGCCTGGAGGAAGGCCGAGGAGGCCGGCCCCGCCGGGTCTGCTCCCGAGGTCCGGGAGCGACGGCAGGAGGCCGTTGCGGCCTTCCGCCGGGGTGGCGCCCCCGTGGTGGACATGACCTCGGAGCGACTGGCAGACGCCCTCGCGGAGCACTTCGGCACGAGGGCCTTCGGGGAACAGGGCCGCGAAGGGTTCGTGGCCAACGAGAAGGCCCACCTGGTTCAGTGCCTTTCCGTCGAGCCGAGTTTCTGCTCCTGGGACTACACCTACGCGACCCTGATGGAGGAACTGGCCGACCTGAGCCGGGACTGGAAACTCCCGGTGGGATGCCGGGTCCTGGTGGTGGATGGTCACGGCACCGGCCTGGCGGACAGCCGGAAGGACGGATGGTCCAACGTCCCGGGCTTCTGTGACTCTCTTCCCTTCTGCCGCGGCGCCCTGGAGAGTCGCTCCCCTCGCCGGGACGTCATGCAACTGGACGGCACCTGGCACCTGGGCACGGCCGTTCCGATCCTCTCCCGGGATCACCTCATCGGGGCCATCCTGATCCTGGACCCCTTCAACCACGACCTCGTGAAGGAGGACGCCTCGATCCTGGGGACGGAGGTCGCCTACTCGGTGAAGGGCGCGGCGGTGGAGTTCACCCCCCCCCTCTCCTCTCCCGAGACGGTCCGTCGGGTCCTCCAGGGCGGCCCCACCTCCTCGTCCTTCATCGCTTCCTCCTTCCCCCTCTTCGGGATCCCCCAGAGTTCCGAGGCGACGATGCTGGTGGCCGTGTCCCGGGACGTCCTGTCGGCCCCCTTCCAGACGGCCCGGCAGGTGCTGATCTCGCTGGGTCTGCTGGCCCTGCTGCTGGGCTTCGCCCTGTTCTTTCTGATCATCGAGAAGTACCTCCAGCAGATCGAAGGGCTCTACCAGGGGGTCCACGAGGTCATCCATGGCAATGCCGACTATCGCTTCCCGACCGACATGAAGGACGAGACCCTCCGAAACCTGGGCATGACCCTCAACGTGATGGGCCTCCTGGCCCAGGGCCGGCCCCTCGTGGACGAGGAAGAGGATGCCCTGCCCGACCCCTGGATCGGCGCCGCCTCCTGGGAATCGCTGGACAGCGCGACCGATACCCTGGAATCGGCCCTGGCAGGCGCCGACGAGTCCGTGGAGGAACTCCAGGTGGACATCGGCGCCCTGGCCGCGGAACCGGCGGAGTCCTATCACCGGCGGCTGTTCCAGGAGTTCCTGGGTGCCCACCGGGAGGCGGGACTTCCCCCGCCGGCGGTCTCCCAGGAGGACTTCCTCACGCGGGTCGTGCACCTGGAGCAGAAACTACGGCGCCGCTACGGAGTCCCCCAGGTCCGCTTCATCGTCTCCCGGAAGCGTGGACAGGTGGTGCTGACCCCCGTCCGCATCCGATCCCCCCGGGAGTCCTGATTCCATCCCCGCGCCGTCCCGACACGAGGTCGCCTGACGCTTCACCGAAGGCATCCGCCCGGGTTCCGCCGGTGGCAAGGACATGCCGGATGGTGGTCCCGCGTTGCCGGGCGCCTCGCCGGGGCGACCTCGCGCGTCCTTGCCTGGGAAAGGCGAGGCGGGTCTTGTCTGCATTCACAGGGCGGGACGGACGGAGGCAGGAGGGGCGACAGTCCGCCTGTCCAGGTCAGGAGGACTGGAGCGTTCCTTCCTCGGCCCCCACGGCCCGCCGAAGGGCGAAGTGCTCCTCCGAGACCGTGAAGCGGACCAGTTCCTCCATCCGCTCCTTCAGGGCCAGGCCGCTGAAGGAGACGTCCTCGGTGCGGAGGATGTCCATGGCCACCGGAAGGCTGCCGCAGACCAGCATGCCCGCCCGCAACGAGGTCAATTCCAGGCCCTTCACGAAGTCGCTGTAGATGGCCTCGAAGTCCATCGTCCCCTGGCGCCGGACCAGCTCCGTGACGGTCTGTGTCAGCGCGCTGCGCTGCTGCTGGGGCATCCGCCTCTCCATCGTCCGGACCAGGGTCAGGATGACCTCGGCCCCGGCCCCGATCTGCATGTCCGGATAGGTCAGTTTCAGCGCCGCTGCCAGGTAGACCTTCACCTCGGTGCGGGACTTCACCGCCGCCAGGAAGTTGCCGGGCTGGAGGAACGCCAGCTGTCGGCCCAGCAGGAACGCCAGTTCCCGCTCTTCCTTGCCCGTGAGCATGTCGTTGCCGACCACCAGGGCCGGGATCGGGGACAGGAACTCCACCCGGAGCCCCGAGGGCTTTTCGTCGCGGAAGACCTTGTGGTTCATGGGCGACAGGGTCTTCGTGACCGCCCGATAGACCTCGTTGAAGGCCAGCTTCACCGAGACATCCAGTTCGTCCTTCTTCCGGAGGCCGATGTCCTTGAGTTCCTTCGCACCCAGTTCCGTCCCCATCTGGGTGAAGATCATCGCGAGCAGGCGGGTCACCAGGGGATTCTGCCGCGGCGAGGTCAACTGGGTCTCCCACCGGAGGGCGTCCAGTCCGACCTTGAACCATGGCAGCGACGGGTCCAGGTTCTTCTCGAAGAAGTCCCGATCCTCCGGGTCCGCCCAACCCATCGCCACCAGCACCGACGACACCATGAAGGCCTTGTCCAGGGCCTTCATCCGCTTGAACAGACGGGCCATGGCCTTGTAGGACGGGGCCACCTCCGGGCTCATCGGGGACAGGGCGACGATGGCCCGGTGGGCCTCCAGAGCCTTGTCCCATTGCTCCTGGCCCTCCATCTCGTAGAGTTGCGCCAGGATCTCGTGGGTCCGGCGGTCCTGGGGCTTGAGCCGGGCCGCCTCCCCGAAGGCCGTGATGGCGTAGTCCGGCTGGTGGAGGCGGCTCCGATAGATCTCCCCCAGGGCCGAGTAGAGGGTGAACTCCAGTTCCGGGTTGGCCCGGGACCGCAGCCGATCCAGCATCCTCCGGTAGTTCTCGGCCTCGTCGTCCCACTTCCGGGCCCGGGTCAGGATCTCGTCGATCTGCCGGAAGGCCTCCAGGAACTCGGGGTCCTCGTCCAGGGCCTGGTTGAGGCACTCGACGGCCTTCCTGTCGTCGCCGAGCTTCTCCCGGTAGATGGCCGCCATGGTCTGGTAGTGTCGGGCCCTCTTCTCCGGGGCGTCCTCGGCCCTGGCCAGCAGTTCCAGCATGTAAAGGGCGTCGTCGATCGACCCGCTGCTCAGGTAGATGTCGAAGAGTTTCAGCAGGGCGACCTTCGCATTCGGATTGACCTCCAGGGCCTCCTTGTATGCGGCGACGGCTCCGAAGACGTTGCCCAGTTTCTCCCGGTAGATATCGCCACACTCCAGCAGGATCCGGAAGCGCTCGAAGGGATCGGCCTTGGCCTCGGCCAGGGCCTGCTTGTGCCGGATCACCGCGGACCAGTCCTGCTTCTTCTCGCAGACGGCGATCAGGCGTTCCAACACGGGAATCCGGGACGGATCGGCATCCAGGATTCCCTCCAGGTGGCGGACGGCCTCATCCAGGCGTCCGTCCTCGATGCAGGCCTCCGCCAGGACGTACTGGGCCCCGATCCGTTCGTCGGGCCCCATGAGGTCCCCGCCGACCTCCAGGGCCTTCTCGAACTGGTCCTTCGCCAGCGCCCAGAGGCGCCGGGTCGAGTAGATGCGTCCCAGTCCCAGGAGCGCCCCGGGATGGTTGGGGTTGCTCTTCAGGGCCGCCTGGTATTCCCGGAGGGCCCGATCCTGGTCCAACAGGTGTTCGGCGCAGAGCCCCAGCAGGTGGTGGACCTCGGCCAGCCGTGACGGGTCCGCCTCGGACCCGGTGGACCGCATGAGGAACTCCAGCAGGGGCATCGCCCGCTCCCACTGTTGCGCCTCGGTGTGGGCCCGAGCCAGGAAGAAGGAGATGTCGGGCAACCGGGGGTCCAGTTCCAGGGCCTTCTCGAAGTGCAGGATGGCCGTGTTCCGGTCCTTCAGTCGCTCCAGGTAGATTCGTCCCGCCAGCGCCCGGTGCCGGGCCCGTTCCTCGTCGGTCGTCGCTGCGGCCTCCTGCCGCAGGTGGACCGCCGCCACCTTCTCCCAGTCGCCCATCTCCTCGTAGATGCCCCGGAGCGTGTCGGCCGCCTCCTCGTTCCCCGGGTCCAGCATCAGGACGTCCTGGAGCATCTTGATCGTGCGGTCCAGGTTCTCCAGTTTCCGGTAGAGGACCCCGGCGGCCTGGAGCATCAGGGAGGCGATCTCCCGGGGCTCCTCGACGTGCTCCTTCCACCGGATCAGGGCCTGCACCTGCTCCTCCCAGGACTCCATGGCCCCGAAGAGGCGCACCAGTTCCGAGTAGGCGAGGCGGCTCCCGGGGTCGATCTCCAGGATGCGCTGCTGGACCGAGACGGTCGCGTTGAGGTCCTCCAGTTGCCGCTCGTAGACCATCGCCAGCCGACGCAGGAGTTCGATCCGGTCGCCCTCCTTCTGCGCCTGGGCGATCCCACCCTCCAGGTGGTTCACCAGTCCGTTCCAGTCCTCCGTCTCGGCCAGCAGGCGGGCGACGTTCTCGAAGGCCTCCCGGTTCTCCGGGTCCAGGTCCCGGAACTGCTGCCAGAAATCGAGGGCCTTGGCCTTGTCCCCCAGCAGGTTCTCGTGGAGGATCGCCAGCCGCTCACAGAAGAGCGCCCGGTCCGGCACGCTCTGGGAGACGTCGAGCAGGCGCTCGTAGACCTCCGCCAGGCCCCGCCAGTCCTCCTCTTCCCCGTAGAGGGTCTGGAGCCGGTCCAGGGCCTCCTGGTGCGTGGGCTCCAGGTTCGCCACGTAGTTCCACGCCGCGATCGAACGACGGTTGTCCCGGAACCGGGCGTCTGCCAACCGGGCCATCCGGACCCGGATCTCCAGTTCGCTGGCCGGATCCACCTGGGAGGTCAGGTCCAGCACCTTCCACAGGTCCTCCCATTCCTCGCGCTGTTCATGGAGCCTCGCCAGCGCGGCCAGGGCCTCCAGGTTCTGTTCGTCGAGTTCCAGGACCTTGCGCCAGGCCTCCAGTGCCCGATCCGATCCCAGCGTCTCCGAGACCTGGGCCAGTTCGGTCTGGAAGGCGACCTTTTCCAGGAAGTCCGGCGTCTGCTCGACTCGCAGGCCCAGAATCCGCACCAGGTCCTCGCCACGGTTCATCTGCCGGTAGAGGTCCGTCAGGGCCGTCAAGGCCGTCTCGTCATCGGGGGCGATCTGAAGGGCCTTCTCGAAGACCTCGGCCGCCCGGGTGGGCTGACCCAGTTCCCTGGCAATCACGGTTCCGCAGCGGGTCAGGTGCTCCCGGCGCTGCCCCTCCGGCATCCGATCCACCAGGTCCAGCACGGAGTCCACGTAGTCCTGCCAGGACCCCGTCGCCTGGGTGATCCGCCAGAGTTCCGCCTGGACGTCCTCGTTTCCCGGGGCCAGGTCCAGCGCCTTGACCAGGATGATGAACGCTGCGGCCGGGTCCTGCTTCTCCAGTTCGTAGATCCGGGCCAGTTCCTGGAGGTTCGCCGTGCGCTCCTCCACGTCCTGGAGGATCCCGTCCCGCCGCAGGAGGACCTCGGCCAGGCGGTCCCAGTCCCGCATCCCCTGATAGAGGAACTGGAGGCGATGGTTCACCTCCAGGTCCGTCGGTCGGTAGGCGGTGACCTGTTCCAGCAGCGCCGCGGCTCCGGCCGTATCCTGGATCCGGTCCGCCAGCATCTCTGCCGCCTTCGACAGCAGGGCCGCCTTGCCATCGACGCTCGCCTCCAGGTCGGCGCGACGCCGCACGATCCCGACGCACTCCGCGATCCGGTTGGTGTCCTCGTAGAGTCTCTCCAGGGCCACCAGTGCCTTCGGGTCATCCCGTCGGCGCTCCAGCACTCGGTTCCACCACTCGATGGCCTCGGGCAACCGCCCCATCTCCTCGGAGAGCAGCAGCGCCTGCTCCTCGCAATACGCGGTCCTGTCCTCCTCGGGAACCTCGGGATTCTGGTAGAGGGACTCCAGGGTGCGGGACAACCCGTCGAGGTCTCCCGACTCCCGGTAGAGTCGCCGGAGGGCGAGCAGCGCCTCCACGTCCTGCGGCTGTCGTTCGATGACCCGCCGCCAGGCGGCCTGGGCGCGGTAGGAGTCCTCCAGCCGCTCCTCGGCGACCCGGGCGATCTTCCGCAGCAACTCGATGGCCCTGGACTCGGTCGTGGTCGGTAGCAGGATCTCCCGTTCGCAGGCATCCAGCAGCCCCTCCCAGTCCTCACGGAGGGCCAGCAGTCGCTGGAGTTCCTGGAGGGGCTCCGGGTCCTCCAGGTCCACGCGGCTGATCTCCTCCCACAGGGCCAGGGCGCCCTGGGCGTCGCCAAGGTGCTGGTCCGCGATGGCAGCCATCCTCCGCTGGATCCGGACCCGCTCCGCGGCGTCCGTCGAGATGTCCGCCAGCGTGGACAGCACCCGGAAGAGGTCCCGGTGCTCGTTGCGCATCTCGTGGAGTTCTGCCAGGGACTGCAGGGCGGGCACGTACATGTCGTCCAGTTTGAGCACGGCGCGGAACGCCTCCACGGCCCCGTCCAGGTCTTCCAGGTGATCCCGCAGGACGTTCGCCGCCCGCATCCGGAAATCGATCTGCTCCTGGAGATACGGCGCGCTGACCGCCTCCCGCTCGAGGACCTCCAGCAGGTTCGCCCACCGCTGGTCCTTCTGGTACAGCCGGTCCAGGGCGGCCAGGGCCTCCCGGTCCTCCTCGTTCAGTTTCAGGATCCAGAGGCAGACGGCCTCGGCCCGCTGGGAGTCCCCCAGGCGATCCGAGAGGGTCCGGGCCGCCAGGTGCCACAGGTGGATCTTCCGCTCCTCGTCCTCGGCGGCCTCCGCTGCCGCCAGCAGGATCTCGCTCTGCGTCCCGAAGGCCCCGAGGCTCTCGGAGAGGTCCAGGACCCGCTGCAGCAGGCCGTCGTCCGAGGGGTCGGCCTCCAGGGCCTTTCCCATCCACTGGAGGGCGGCCTCCCGGTGCCCGAGCCGGTCGTGCTCCACGTCGATCAGGTGCAGCAGCGTCGTCTTCCGGTCCTCGCCGTCCAGGTCCCCCAGCACCGTCCGGTAGACCTCCGCCAGGTCCTCCCAGGCCTCGGCTGCCTGATACGCCGGCTCCAGGATCTCCAGGATCGCCCGTCGCAGGTGTCCCTCCTGGAACATCCGCCGCAACGCCCCCAGGACCTCGGGGTGTCCAGGGGACAGGTAGTAGGCCTCGCTCAGGGACTCGAAGGACTGCTGGATCTTCCCCAGCGCCTCCTTCTGGGTCGCCGCGAGCCGGACCAGGAACGCCACCTTCGCCTCGGGGTCCCGGACCGAGTCCACCTCCATCCGGATCACCCGCTCCAGGTCCTCCCAGCGCCGGAGGTCCTGGTAGATGCGGTCCAGGCGCGCGAGGGCCTCCTCGTGATCCGGGTGGTCCTCGACGATCGCCTCCAGGGAGGCCGCAGCCGCCAGGGGGTCCTGGAGGCGGCCCCTCTGGATCTCCGCCGCGTGTAGCCGCAACGCCAGGGCCTCCTCGACGTCCGGCTGGGCCCGGGCGGCCTCCAGCAGCAATGAGGGCACGTTTTCCCAGTTCGAGCAGGCCTCCGCCAGCGCCTCGACCTTGTCCAGGGCATCCCGACGGGAGGGCATCCCGACGAAGGCCTTGCCGTAACACTCGAAGGCCGTGAGGGGACGTTCGAGTCGGTTCTCCGCGATTCCCCCCATCACCATCCAGTTCTCGACGCGGACGACCGGGTCCTCCTCCCGCTCGGTGATGACCTCGTAGACCAGATAGAGCCGATCCCAGTCCCCCCGCTGCTCCAGTTCGGGTGCCAGGACCGCAAAGGCATGCAGCGCCGCGACGTCGGACCGGATCATCCGTTCCAGGGCCGCGACGGCCTCCATGTCCCCGGGATGGTCCCGCAAGATTCCCTGGTAGACCTCCACCGCCCGGTCATGCTCCTCCAGGCGCTGTTCCAGCAGGGTTCCGATCCGGAGACGGATCCCCTTCCGGTCCTCGTCGTCCACCACCGACGACAGGCTCTCCAGGACCTCGAGCAGGCTCGGATGGTCCTCCTCCGCCGTGTAGAGCACGTCGAGCATCCGCAGGGCATCCACGTCGCCGGGGTGAAGGGCCAGGACTTCCCGGAAGGTCTCGATGGCGTCCCTCGCCGCTTCCAGGTGTTCCCACTGCACCCGCCCCTTCTGCTTGAGGGCCTCGACCTTGGCCTCCAGGTCCGGGGCGTAATCCGCCTTGCGCTGGAGCAGGTCCACGAGGTCCTCGTAGCGCTCCAGCGACCGATCGATCTCCTCCAGCGCGGCGATCGCCTCGGCATTTCCCGGGTCCTCGTCCAGCGCCGCCGAGAAGGTCCTGATGGCCGCCACGGGGTCCTTCAGCTCCCGGGCCTGGAGGCTTCCGGCCTGAAGGAGCAACGCGACCCGTTCCCCGAGGTCCGACAGCAGGTCATGTTTCTGCAGCAACCGGGACACCCAGGACCCGACCTCCCCATCCTCCCGGTGCAGGAGGATCAGGGCGTCCAGCGCCGCCAGGTCCCCCTCGTCCATGGCCAGGACGGCGGCGAAGTGGCGCTTCGCCAGTGACCGCTGGTTCGATTCCTGGGCCTCCCGGGCGATGACCCGGTGGGTCTCCCGCTTCCGGACGGGGTCCTCGATCTCCTCCACCTTGCCGCAAAGGAGGTCCAGGGCACTGGTCGTGTCTCCCATCTGCCGGGAGACCCGCAGCAGCTCCGTCACCAGGTCCTCCCGAGAGGGAGCCTCCTGGAAGGCCCTCGCCCAGACCTGGAAGGCCCTTGCCGGATCGCCGATCCGTTCCTCGAGGATGGCGGCCAGCGTCCGGTACTGGGTGATTCGCGCCTCGGGATCGCTCTCCGCCCCGAGGATCACCTCCCGGACGGTCACCTCTTCCTCACGCCGTTCCTGGGCCTCGTAGGAGGGAAGCAGGATGCCCGCCACGGTCACCCGCACGTCGGGATTCTCGAAGAGCCGTTCCAGTTGCCGGACCGCCTCTTCGTGGGTCGGGTCCTCCCCCAGGATCTCCCGGTAGACCTCCACGGCCTCCGGGAGGTTCTCCAGTTTCTCCTCCAGCACCTCGGCCAGCCGGATCCGCAGGAGATTCCGCTCCTCCCGTTCCGTCGCGAGGCGAATCCGCTCCCGGATGACCGTTGCCAGGTCGTACCAGCGCTCCGCCTGGATGTAGAGGCTGTCCAGTTGTCTCCAGGCCGCGATGCTCTCGGGCTCCCAGGCGAGGATCTGGCGGACCGTGACGATGGCCCCCTCGACGTCGTCCATCTTCTCGGCGAGTTCGGACGCCACCTTGAACGCGTAGGCGATCTTCTCCCCGACGTAGGGCGAGACATCCATCCGCCACCGGTAGATCCGGAGCAATTCCGGATGGTTCTTCTCGTCCTCGTAGATCGACTCCAGGGCCTCCAGGGCCTCCTCGTTGCTCCGGTCCAGGTCCAGCACCTGCGAATAGAAGTGCTTCGCCCGGTCCACCTGATTCAGGCGCTGGTAGTGGAGCCGGCTCAGGCGCGTGAGCAGCTCGACCCGGACTCCCGCCTCGGCAAGTCCCTCCAGCCCCCGGGTCCAGAGATCAGCCAGTTCCTTCCAGGCGTCGAGGGCGCCGGCGACCTCCTCCAACTGGTCCCAGCAATCCCGCCGGGTGGGATCCACCTGGAAGATCCGAGCCAGCACCCGGAAACGCCGGGCATCATCGGGCACCTCGGATGCATACAGGCCGTTCAGTTCCTCCAGGATCGGAAGGGTCTCGGGACTGTCCCCCCGATGACGCAGTTCGATCTCCAGCAGGTCCGCCAGGTCCGCCTTCCGCCCACTCCGGGCGAAGGGGCCCTTGAGCAGTTCCACCAGCCGGGGCTGAAGGTCCTCGATCCCCAGCAGGCCCTCGAGGAACTCCACCGCCTCGGGGTGATCCGGGACCTGTTCCAGCGCCCGGGCCAGGCCCTCGACCACCACCTCGTCGGGTCCATCGATTCCGGCGGTCAGGATGGCCACGCGGGTGTGGAGGTCCGCCAGCACCGCCGGATCCCCTCCACCCTGGCCCTCCAGGACCTCCAGTTGCCGCGCCAGGAGCCCCCGAAGGGCCTCGAAGCGCCTCTCCTGGAGCAGGAGGTTGCCGAGGTCGTCCGCTGCCGCCCGATCCAGGGGGTCCCCGTCCAGGACCTCCTGGTAGGCCCGAATCGCCTCATCCACCCGGCCCAGTTTCTGGTACAGGATCCGGGCGATCTCGAGCCGGACCGCCCGGACCTCCTGGGCCCGGCGCTCCAGCGGCAGACGACGGTTCAGCACCTCCACCAGCTCGGCCCATCGCTGGTGGGCCCGGTAGAGCGCCTCCAGGGACTCGATGGCCTTCCGGTGGCCGGGGTCGATGGACAGGACCTTCTGGAACGCCGCCTGGGCCTGTTCCATGTTGCCCAGGTGCTCGTTGTAGATCTCGCCCGCCCGGAGCCAGGCCTGCACCTTCCGTTCCGGTTCGTCGAGGATCTCGGCGGCCTGCTCCAGCACCGCCGCGAAGGTCTCCCAGTTGTCCGTCGGCCCCGCGAGGCGCTCCAGTTGTTCCCTGAGGGAATCGTCCTGGAGGTCCTCCTTGTAGGCCTCCACGTAGTGGAAGAAGGCCCGTTCGGGATTCGAGAGGTGCTTTTCCTGGACCTCCGCCGCCTCGATCAGCCACTGGCGATGCTGGGTCGCATCCCGGGTATTCGCAATGGCCACCTCGTACACCGCCGGGAGACTCCGCCAGGCCGAGAGTTCCCGGTAGAGGGTGATCAACTCCGAGGCGGCCCGCAGGTCGTTCGGAACCAGTGCCAGCACCTGCTCCAGGACCTTCACCGCCCGGACCGGCTGGTGCAGCTCGTCCCGCCAGACCGCGGCGGTCTTGAGCAGCAGCGCCCTCCGTTCGACCGGGTCCTCGACGTTCGAGGCCTGCCCTTCGAGGGTCCGGGCCAGTTCCTCCACGGTTGCGTAGGTCCGGAGGAACCACTCCAGGTCCTCCCACCGACGCTCGGCCAGATACCGGGTCCGCAGTTCCCGCTTGGCCCGTTCGTGGTTCGGCTGGATGTCCAGGATCCGCCGCCAGATGGCCGTGGCCCCCGCCGGGTCCTGGATCCGGGTCCCCTTCAGCAGGGCGAGGCGCTCCAGCAATGCCACCTGCTCTACCGGGCTCGAGGCCTTCTCGACCCGGGCCGCCAGGATCCGTGCCTGGTCCTCGTACCGCTTCTCCCTCTCGTAGAGTCCTTCCAGGGCCTGGAGGGCCTCGTCATGGCCCGGGTCCAGGTCCAGCACCTGCTCCCAGAACTCGATGGCCAGCGGGAACTTGCGCAGACGCTCCGTGGCCGTGACCGCCAGTTCCCGGTAGATGGCCGCTCGCTCCACGGGGTCGGCCAGGCGCTCGGCCTCCCGTTTCCGCAGGCGCAACAGCGCGTCGAAGTCCCGTCGCCGCTCGTAGAGGTCCTTGAGTCGGTCCGCGATGTCCTTTCGCTCCGGCTCTGCGTCGAGAATCGCCTCCAGGCAGGCGATGGCCTCGGGGAATTTCGCCAGCCGGGTCTCGAGCAACTGGGCCTGCTGCTCCAGCAGCGCCACCCGTTCGGCCCGGTCGGTCACCACCTCGATCTTGCGCCCGAGGACCTTCACGTAGTCCGGCCATCGTCCCCCGGCCTCGTATCGCTTCAACAGGGCGTCCATCGCCTCCAGGCATCCCGGGTCGGTGTCCAGCATGGTCTGGTAGGTCGCCATCACCTTCGGCTCGGCCCGCATCTTCTGGTCGTAGATCTCCACCAGGCGGCGGAGGATCGCCATCCGCTCCTCCCGGGCGTCCTCGGGCAGGGACTTGATCCTCTTCTGGAGCAGGTCCGCCAGCGACGGCCATCGCTCCAGGCGGGTGTACAGCCGCTCCAGTTCCCGGTCCGCCTCCGCATCCCCCGGGATCTCTTCGTGAACCACCTGCCAGTAGGAGAGTTCCTTGGACGGATTGTTGAATTCCGAGGCCGTCCGGGCCAGCAGTCGCCGGATCTCCGCCGGGGGAGTCCCCTGACGCGCCCCGGCCTCCTCCAGGAACTGCTCCAGCCGCATCCAGTTGCCCCGAGAGGCATAGAAGGATCGATAGAACTCCATCCATTCCCCGGGGTGGTCCCCGCCGTGTTCCAGGGCCCGGAAGTAGACCTCGGCCTTCACCAGGTCTCCGATGCCCTTCCATGCCAGGAGGCCCGCCGGCCAGGCGATCCGGGCCTCCCAGGGCGTGTTTCGATGGCGTCGAAAGGCGGCATCCAGCACCCGGATCACGGCCTCCCGGGCCTCGGGGGTTCGCAGTCCCTCCACCACCGTCTCCAGCAGGGTGGTCACCTGTCCGGGGTCTTCGGCCGCGATGGCCTGCTGCAGGGCCTCCTCCAAGAGGGCTGCGCGACTGGGATCATCGTGGATCTGCTGGAGCAGTTCGTTCCCTTCCATCGCTCATCTCCTTCCGGCTTTGGTCCAAGGCGAACCCTTTGGGTTCTGGGTATATCAGATTGATTGGCAAGGAACAAGCATCGGGACCGTTCCAACAGGGTCCTGGCAGGGGCTCTCGTCCACTCGGAACGGACAGGCCCCGGGGGCGGGCCGGAGGTCAGGGGGCGACGGTGATTTCGAGGGTCGCTTCGTCGCTGAAGAAGGCCAGTCGGCTGTCGCTGTCGTAGGAGAAGACGACCAGACGGAAGCCGTAGGTTCCCGGGACGTCGGGGATGAAGGAGACCTGGGCGGGCCCCGGACCAGGATTCACAAAGACCTTGCTGGTCGCGGGCTTCCGGTCCATGAACCAGAGGTAGCCGCCCTGGGGGGGGATCCCGTAGGTCCCCCCGACGCTGGCCCCACCGTCCAGGATCTCGGTCTTCCCGACCGTCGCGCCGGCATGATTGGCCGGGGTTCCTGGGTTCGCCGTCGGCAGCGTGACGTCCTTCACGTTGGTCCACCCGATCAGGTTCACCGTCTCCCGGAGCGTCCCGGTCGAGAAGGGGTCCTGGTAGTCGATGTGGAGGAAGCCGTTGAGTACGATGACGCCTGTTTCCTCGGTGACCTCGTAGACCGTGCCGTCGAACTCCACGGTCAGGGACAGCAGTCCGTTGGGCGGAAGGTCCAGGGCCGCTCCCGTGGGCGGGTCGATCAGGTGGAAGGCCTCCGGGTCCACGCCGGGGTTCTGGGGCGCCACCGCGAATCCCTGGAGGTGCAGCACGTCGTTGCCCCGATTGGCCAGCACGACGGTCTTCCGGGCCTTCCCCGTGGGGGGCATCGCGAACATCGTCACATTGACGGCCCTGGGCGGCGGCGCCGTCTCCAGTTCCCCCTTCCGGAAGCCGGCGCAGATGGGCACCTTCTCCTCGCCGGCATAGGGGGCGTTGTAGGACACCACCAACTGGCCGTTCGGGTCGTTGCTTCCGGTCACGGTGTAGGTCACCGCGACCTTCACCGGGGAGTTCTGCTCCGTGAGGCTGTACCGAGGCTCCGAAATCGCCGTCCCGGTCACCGGGCCACACTCCTGGCTCTGGGTGGCCCCGAGGCGGTACCACTCGACGGAGTAGGGGCTCGTGCGGCCCTCCGGGACCGTGACCTGGGGCTTCGTGAGGACCACGAGCCCGGGCCCTTCGGCCCGAAGGTCCACCAGTTTCGTGCACGAGGAACCGGGCTCGGTGACCTCCGTGAAGTCGATGCAGCCGGTCAGGTAGTCCCCGTAGCCGACCTTCAGTTGCCCCGGCTTCACGTCCCCCTTGAGCCGGACGCGGGTCTTCTGGGGCTTCCGGCAGACCCCGGTCAGGCACCGGTAGTCCGCCGCGTCAGCCTCTGCGGCGGCCCAGGCCTGGCAGTCGCTGTCCTTCAGGCACATGCACCGACCGTTGCCGCAGGAATAGGGGCACGGGACCTGGGAGTTCCCGCAGAGTTTCGTGTCGTTCTGACAGGTGGCGTTCTGGCTGCACGTGACTCCCGTGTCGCGGACGGCGTCCCACTCGATGACGAGATTGTCCTCGTCGGGGGGATTCTGGGGCGTGTACTCGACCCGCACCATCACGGATTCCTTGCCGCTCCCGGTCCCGACCGGGTCGATCCGGGAGTCCCGATTGGGCTCCCCTCCCAGGAAGCGGTAGGCCTTGCTCCCGGATTCGAAGTAGACCTTCGCCAGGGCCAGGGGCGCGAGACCCGTGTTGGTCAGGACGAAGTCCTGGTTGTCGGGCTGGGTGGCCGTGGCGTTCAGGAAGGTGTAGTTGGGCGGGTTCACCGTCAACTCGGGGACCTTCTCCTGGGGGACGAAGCGCATCGTGAAGACCCCGTCCAGGTAGGTGTCGTCGTTGGTATGGAGGCGGATCTCGGTGGCCGAGTCGTCGGGCTGGGAACCTGGGGTGAAGTGGACGGACATGCGCAGCGGGGTTGCCTCGGTGGACTGGAATTCCCCGGCGTTGATCCGCCGAGGGAACGAGATGCCCGCCAGATTGGGCTGGACATCCATCTGGGAGTTGACGTGGACCAGTTCCACCTGGTCCAGCACCAGTTCCGCATCCCCGGTGTTCCCGATCACCAGCTGGATCGCGCCGCCACCCGGTGCGAAGACGAGGGTCTGCCCGTCCTGGACCGAGGTGACCGGTGACAGAAGCGCACCGGTGGCCGTGACGTAGAGGGAGGGGGCCTGGGTGCTGCTCGCCCTCTGGCACGACACCGCCAGCGTGGCCGCCATCGCTGCCAGGAGCCCCCAGGAAACCGTTCCGAAGCGTCGCCGTACCATCATTCTCCTCCTTCCGGTGCCATGGAGTCCCTCCGGGGACGGAACCACTCGTTCGTGAGCCGCGTCACGACGTCAGGCAGAGGGTCTCGTAGTCGATGACCACCTCGTCCCCCGGCTGGGGCATGCATGTCCCCTTCTCGTCGAAAATGACGCTGTTGGACGGGGCGTCATAGGTCCAGCCGCTGGCGCACGAGGCGCCCTTCACCCGGACCTGGACCGTGTTCGGGTCGGCCAGCCGGGACAGGTAGAACTGGACCTTGAGCCCGAAGGCCTGGGCGCCGATCTGGTTCATCACCGTCGCGAAGTTCGGGTCGCAGATGCTGCCCTTCTTGCCTCCGGTCTGGTCGGCCACCTCCAGGTAGCGCTTGCCGACCTCGGCGGTGGTGGACCCGTCCGGGCTGCTGCACGTCTGGTCGCCGGCATTGGCAGGCATCCCGACGATCACGTTCACGTGCATCATGTTCACGTTGTAGTAGCCCTTGATGTTCTTGAAGAAGTCGATGTAGTAGGACGGTGCGCCGTTGGACTGGTCCTCCTCGTCCGACAGGATGATGATCTCCAGCTGGGCGTCCTTCCGCAGGAACGACTTGTTGAAGCCGCCGCAGGTCCCCTCGACGCAGAGGTACGGGCAGCCCGTGGGCGAGGCGCAGAGACTCTTGTCGTTGCGGCACTGGTCGTCATTCGTGCAGGCGATCCCCGTGTCGGAGATCAGCGGCGCCGAGAGGGCGGCCTCGGCGGCCTGAAGCGCCGCCTCCTGGGAGTCCGATCCGCCGTCGCAACCCAGTTTCGCGAGGCGCTCGAACTGGCTCTGGGCCTGGCTGTTCGGGGTGATGAACCGGGGCGTGACATTCTTGTTTCCCCGGTTCAGACGCCCCTTCACGTTGTCATTGGTCACCATCACGCTGATGACCCCGATGTGGTAGTCGTTGTTCCAGAGCGTGGACTGGCGGATGAACTCGGCGAAGTTCGACACGAGCCGGTCCTGCTCCTCGCACATGGACCCCGAGTCGTCGATCACAAAGAGGATATCCACCTCCTGCCCCGAGACCTGCTTGAACCGGTCCGTCTGGTGGGTCTCGTAGGTCCCGGTCCCCGACAGGGCCACGTTGAGGGACGGCAGGCTCTGGTCGTTGCTGGCGATCTGCATCACGCACTCGTCCGTCCCCTCGTCCTGGGGCGCGTAGGCCACCTCGAAGCAGAACGGCACGTTGGGCGCCACCTGCTTCGGAAGCCCCGGGACGTTCTTCTTCTTGAACTCCGGCGTGCATCCCTGGAACTTGATGTCCGTGACCTCCAGGGCGACGCTGCCGGTGTTGTAGACGCAGACCCGCTGGCCCTTCGACCAGCATCCGACCGTGACCAGCCCGAAGTCGATCGTGTCTGGAATCACCTTGACCCGCGCAATGCCGCCGGTGCCGGTCAGGTTCGGATTGTAGGTCGTCCCGCCGACGCCGCCCCCCGCCGGCAGGAGGATGTCGGTCTTGTTGTTCGCGTCATAGGCCTTGACCCAGAGGAGGGCCGCGTAGTTCGCCAGTTCGCCCCAGACCGTCGCGACATTCCGCGGAATGAAGCGGATCCGGATGGGCACCGAGGCCCCCTGGGGAATCCCGTTCAGGGTCGCCGCCGGGAGCCCGGCGAACTGGAAGATCGACGATGGCCCCGTCGTGCCGGGGGCCTGGCAGACCACGGGCATCCCTGCAAAGGAGACGCAGTCCTCGATCCGGGCCTGCTTGAAACTGCACGGGCCGCTGCCGACGTTCACCAGATTGATGGGAAGTTCCCGGTAGAATCCCTCTGCAACGGTCCCGAAGTTCAGGCTCCCGGGCATCAGCTGGATCTTGCACTCGGGGGACCCGGTCCGGCTCACGGTCATCGGCACCACGACTCGAGGGTTGCCGGGGCTGTTGGAGGTGATGACCAGGTTCGCACTCACGGTGCCCACGGCAGGGCCCTTGTTCAGGAAGGTCACCACCAGGGGGGCGGCCGTGTTGCCCGGCAGCGACCAGCCGCTCCCGGACTGGTACTGGGAGTCCATCTGGAAGGACCACTCGGTGCCGTGGCTCGTGTCACTGACGTCCTCGATGGTGATGGACGAGATCTCCAGGGGGCCGTGGCCGTCGTTCCGCAACGTCACGGTTCGGGACGAGGTCTGGTTCTGCGGCGCGAAGCCCAGGTCCACCACGTCGGGCACCACGGTCAGGTAGGGGGCGTCCACCCGGCCGAAGACCTGGATCAGGGTCGGACTGGTGCTGTCGTTCGAGGTGATCGCAACGGCCCCGATGGGGTCCGCGCCGGCGGGCTTCGGGTCATCGGCGGTCCACTCGACGTGGAACTCGGCGCTTCGGCCCGTGGCCACCACGACCTCGCTGTCGGGGGCGTCGGTGATCCGCAGGGACGCATCGCCCCCCGGGGGGACGTAGAGGCCCTGGATGCGCAGGTCCGCGTTCCCCTCGTTGCTGATCATGAGCAGCTGGGTCCGGGTCTCGTCCAGGGGGACCCATCCGAAGTCGATCACGCCCGGATAGGCGATCAGTCGGGGCCCCAACTCCGTTCCCAGCAGGTCGTAGGTCCAGCGCCCGACCTCGCCGCGGCTCTCCCCCTCCGCGACCAGACGACCGACGTCCTCGTCCCCTCCCTTCGGGGTGTAACGCAGCACCAGGCCGATCTCCTCGTTGGGCTCCAGGCGGAAGGGCAGGATGCTCCCCTCCGGGAGGACCACCGCCTCCAGGCGGAAGTCCGGGCTCCCCTCCGGGTCCAGGTAGAGGGTCCGAAGTTCCACCGCGTCGGAACCCACGTTGCGCAGTCGGACGTCCTGGGCCAGGGAGTCCCCGGCCAGGACCTCGCCGAAGTCGATGGGGTTCGGGATCGCGATCAGGTCCGCGAACTGGCCGTTGGCCGTGATGGGGATCCGGGTCTCCGAGAGCGGCGGGACGTTGTGCCGGATCACCACGGTCCCCCCGTCGTCCTGGCTGTCCATCGGGGAGTAGGTGACCGTCACGGTGGTCTCCTCCCCGGGAGCCAGGGAGGTGGTGCCGGGCTCGGTGACCTGGAACTCGGTGCTCCGGCTCTCGATGCGCACCGAATCGATCTGGATGACCCCCGAGGTTCCGACGTGGCGCATCACCAGCGTTCGGGAGGCCGAGGTCTGGATCGGGACGGTCCCGAAGTCCAGCGACGGCGGCGTCACGAGCAGGTTCAGGTCATCGGCGGCCTGTCCTCCCTCGCGGCAGGAGCATCCGGGATTCAGAGCCATCGCTCCCACCACCATCATCCATCCGATCCGTCTGGTCATCGGAGACCTCCTTGACAGGGCTGCGTGGGCCGATTTCCGTTTCCGCCTACGGTTGGCCGCAGGAACCGCCCCCGACCACGACAAAGGCCGGGTCCATGTAGTTCGAGGTGATCTTGAGGCTCCCGTCGGGCTTCTGGACCGCCTCCACCCGCCCCGAGGGCCAGGAGATCGTGGCCGCTTCCCAGAAGTCGCACTTGTACATCTTGCGGCCCATCGCCTTGAGGTCCCGGTCGAAGACCAGTTGCCCCAGGATGTAGCACTTGAGCCGGGGATAACTGAACCCGAATCCGTGGTCGTCCCAGTAGTGGACCCCGACCCGGTAGAGCCGGTTGTTGGCCGGCTGGTCCAGGTTCACGTTCTCGGGCCCGGCACCGTCGGTGTCGTCCCGGTCCAGGGAGGGGTTGTCCGGGATGTTGGGGTTCACGCTCTCCCACTCGGGATTCCGGTTGTACCAGAAGCAGTCATAGGGGATGTCGAACCAGGGGTCGGGCGTCCCGTCACCGTCCAGGTCCGATCGGCTGGCGAAGGGATGGGCGAAGTGCAGGTCCATGTCGGCCCCGGCGTCCTCTCCGTCGTCGAACTGGTCCGGGTCGCCGGGGGTGTCCCAGGTCAACTCGCAGTGGATGGCCTGGTCGGGAACCACCGTGACCTCGAGGCAGGCCGTGGTGTTGCACTGGGGGTCCGACGAGCAGAACTGGGCATCGCAGACATCCAGGCAGTACTTGTAGGTCCCGGCGACGTTCACCTCGTGGATCGGCTGGTCGAAGTTGGCCGCCGGGACGAAGGCGAACTTGTTGTCCGCCGGCTGCTCCACGGTCCAGGAATACCGCGTGATGGTGCCGCTGGCCGGTTCCGAGTTCTCCCCGTGCAGGTGCAGGCGGGTCTGGGGCCGGACCTCCTCCCCCTCCTCGATCTGGATTACCGGGAGGGGACACTCCACCTCGACTCCGAAGCCGCTCACGGGGACATCGGTCACGGGGCTGAAGGCGTTGCTCTGGATCAGCACCAGACCATGGTCCTGGTCCGGAACCCCGCCCACGACGGGGTTCTTCCCGTCCGGAGTGAAGACGACGGTGAAGGTGGCCGTGTCGTTGGGCTGCAGTTCCAGCGGGGCATCGGGCGAGGGGGCGACCTGCCCCGGGAGGCTGTCATATCGCAGGGCGAAGTCCGGGCTGCTGTCAGGCGTCTTCATGGCGATGCCCGTGATCACCAGGGGCTCGGTCCCGACGGAGCGGATCACCACGTCCACCGCGGCGGAACGGCCGATGACCTTTCCCCCGAACTGGACCTCCGGCGGCTCGACCCGGATCCGTGGGCCCGTGCTGTTCCCCACGAGGGCCACCTCCCGGAGCCCGTCCGGCAGGTCCACCTCGTTGGTGTGGAGGGTCAGGGTCGCCCGGGCCGGCTCCCCGTCCTTCGGCGTGAAGGTCGCATTCCACGCGATCCCCGTGTTGGAATCGATGGCCACCGGGGGGTTCAGTTCGAGTTTCTGTCCCGGCTCCATGGGGCGCAGCAGGACTCCCCCGCCCAGGTCCACCTCGAAGACGTCGTCCCCGACCAGGGAGACCCAGTCGACGACCAGCTGGCAGGACCCCACGTTGGTCAACTGGAACTCCTCGGTCCGGGAACCCTGGTCCATGGTCACCAGCAGGAAGTCCACCGTCGCCGGGACCTGGAGGACCGGGTCGCAGGCCCGGGTGGAGAAGACGATCTGCAACTCCCGGCGGGCGGCCTCGGTGTCGTTGTCGTTGACGATGGTGACCGTCGCGGTCCTCTGGAGATTGTCCCCCTGGGGATGGAAGCGCACCACGAAGGTGAACGACTCGGGCCCGGTTCCTTCCCCCTGGGGGTGCACCTCGGCCGGCAGGGCCGGCGTGTCCAGTTCGAAGGCCTGCGTCCCGGCGGCCTCCTGGTCCGTCACCGGGGTGTAGTCCAGCCGGATCTCCTGGAGATTCAAGACTTTGCCCTGCCCGGTGTTCCGGATCACGACCGGGTACTCCAGGAAGATGGAGGAGTCGATCTCCACCGACAGTTGCGGAGGGTCGATCTCGATGGTCGAATTGGACCGGACCTGGCCCGAGTCCTTCTTGCACCCGGTCACCAGGACGAAGACGGATGCAGCCACCCAGGCCGCCGCCGTCCACTTTCGGTGTCGATTCATCCGGAAGCCCTCCCGCGGATGCCATTTCAAGACAGGGGATTATCGAAGTTGGCAACGGTCCTGTCAACGCGTCGGGCAATGCGAACGCCTCCCGCCTTCGAGAGGATCCCCCTGAGGAATCCGGGATGAGGGCTGGCCCTCGGGCGCCCGGTGGCCTAGGATCGCTTCGATGGACCGCGCGCCACCACCTCCCCGGCCTCCCCCGTCCTCCCGGCGACGGCGGGTCCTGGCCTTCCTGGCCGTCGCGTCGGCGTCGGTGCTTCCCTGGGCGCCGGGGCTGGACTTCCCCTTCTCCCTCGACGATCAGGTCGGGGTCGTCCAGAACCCGGTGGTGGACGGATCGGTGTCCCTGATCCGGATCCTCCGGACCAACTCCTGGGGAAGCCCCCCGGAGTTTCGCCACACCCCGAACTACCGTCCTCTCTCGGTGGCCACCCTGGCGGTCACCCGGGCCCTCTGGGACCTCCGGCCCGCGGCCTACCGGGCCTTCAACGCCCTGGTCCTGGCGGGCCTCTCGATGCTTCTCCTGGCCCTGCTGTTCCGCCTCGGGCAGCCCCTGTGGCCTGCCCTGCTGGCGACGACCTGGTTCGCCCTCCATCCCCTCCACGTCGAGGTGGCGATGTTCGCGGTGAACCGGGAGGAGGCCCTGGTCGGCCTGTTCCTGCTGGCGTTCCTGTGGATCACCCTCGACGGGACCTCCCTGGTCCCGGAACCCGCCCGGCGTCCGTGCGCTCCGGGTCTTCGATGGGCCGGGTGCTTCCTGCTGGCCCTGGCAGCGGCCCTCAGCAAGGAGAACGGGGTCCTGGCCCTGGGGATCGCGGCCCTCGTGCCGCTGGCCTGGCCCCGGCGGACCGTCCCGGGCCTCCTGCGATGGGTTCCCCTGCTGGCGGCCCTGGGGGCCCTGTCCCTCTATGTGCCGATGCGCCTCGGGGCCCTGGGGCACCTGGGAGCCTCCTTCATTCCTCTCCAGGACAACCCCCTGGCCGCGACCCCGATGCCCGGGCGCCTGGCCCCGGCCCTGGGAGTCCTGGCGATGGCCCTGGGCCTGACCCTCTGGCCGGACCGGCTCACCGTGGACTGGAGCGGCTCGGTGATGCCCCTGGCCCGGGACTGGGGAGACCCGCTGGCCTGGGCGGGACTGGCCATCGTGACCGCTGCGGTGGGGATCTTTCTGCTCTGCCGGAGACGCCGCCCCGTGATCGCCCTGGGCCTCCTGGTGGCGGCCCTGGGCTGGCTGCCATCGTCCCATCTTCTCTTCCCCTCTTCCATCGTGTTCGGAGAGCGGCTTCTTCTGCTCCCCCATGCGGGGCTGGCCATCGCCCTGTCGGGGGTCCTGACCCGATGGCGACCCGATTCGCTGCCTCGGGGAATCCGGGTGATCCCGGTGGCTCTGGCGGCAGGCGCCCTCTTCCTCCTGGGACTCCGGACCGCGGCCCGGGCCTCGGACCATGCCTCCCCGGAACGCCTCTACGCCGCCTCCCTGGCAGCCCGGCCCGGAAGCCCACGGCTCTGGGTCAACCTCGGGGTCGAGCGGTTCCGGGCGAACCGGAATCCCGAGGCCGAGGCAGCCTTCCGGCGGGCACTGGACCTGGACCCGGAGGATGCCGAGGCCCACCTGGGCCTGGGACGCGCTCTGGCCAGACGGGGGCGGGGTCGAGAGGCCGAGGCGGAGTTCCGGGAGGCCCTTCGGCTCCGACCGCGCTTCCCGGTGGCCTGGGCCAACCTGTGCCTGGTCCTGGCCTCCCAGGGCCGCGACGAGGAGGCCCTTCCGGCCTGCGACCTGGCCTGTCGCGAAGGAGTCGACGTGGAGGAGGCACTCTCCCACCTTGAGACCGCCGGCCAGTGCCGGATGGGGGTTCCCCCGACGGATCCCGGAGGGGTCAGGGATTCACGACCGTGAAATAGTAGGACCCCTTGCCCCGGACCTCCTTCTTCTGCCCGTCCGGAGCCAGGGTCTCCAGGGCAAAGGTTCCATCGAAGTAGTACTGGACAGGCTTCGCGAACTTCCCGACGACGAAGCGGACCATCGTGCTCGAGTCCTCCAGGAAGTCCTCTCGGCCCGTCATGCGGGTGGCCTTGATGGCTCCCCGCAATCGCAGGTCGCCGCCGGCGGCACGGAATTCCAGCAGCCGAGGCGCCTGGTATCCCTCCCGGTCCGGGTCCTGGTAGAAGTCGGAGGCCCGGACCTCGGGGGCCAGGCTCTGGAAGGCCACCTTCCCGTCCCGGAACAGCACCAGGAATCGCACCGGGGCCCCGTCGTACTCCGGCGGAGTCTCCACGTCGTGGAACAGGAAGACCTCTCGCTCCCCGATCTCCCGGAATCGGGCCATCCGCCGGGCCTGCTCGTGGGTCCCGACGGACAGGACCTGGTGCTCCACCTGGGCGAGCCCCCGAACCTCGTGGCGGGACCCGTCCTCCTTCAGCACCACGGTCCCCTCCACCCGGGCCGCCGGCGCCGGGAGGTGGAACATCCAGTAGCGTCGGGCAGATCGCCCATACTGGGCCCGACCGCTGCCGGGCTTCCAGGGCGGAAAGAGATTGGCCAGTCGGAAATCCGCCTGGAAGGACTCGTTCTCCAGGTGCAGCACGAGGGCATCCATCGGCCCCGACAGGCGATTGGCCCCGACGGAGACCTCGAACCGATCCGTCGCGAAGGACCATCCCTTCCGGTCCGTTTCGTACCGGTCCCGGACCCGGTCCTTCCCGGGCTGCTTGAACTCGGCGGTCACCGCCGCTCGTCCCTCCTCGACCCCCATGTTGGTGACCAGGAACTGGACGTAGGCGTTGTACCCGCCCTCCAGACGGAACACCACGGACCACCACTCGGAATAGAAGCGGTTGCCACGGTTCTCCGGCGCGTCGGCATGGGGCAGCAGGTCCTCCAGCGCGACCTCCTCCGGGTCCCCCGTGAAGGGTTTGAGCGGATCCCCGACCGCCGCCCGAGACAGGAACCCCACGGCCACCATCGTCCCGATGGCCCATCCCCGAATGCCCCTCATGGCTTCTCCTTCCGGGGGGCGCTGCCCCCGAGTGTCATGGCCCAGGATTGTGCCGCGAGGTCCCCTCGAACTGCAAACCGGGCCTTGAACCAGGCGGGCAGGCGGCGCAAGATCCGGCTCGCCCTGCGTCGGGAGGACAGCGATGCCACCGGTCGAACCCTTGACGGGGACCGCCCTGCACTGCCGAGGGTGGCAGCAGGAGGCCGCCCTGCGGATGCTCCACAACAACCTGCACCCGGACGTGGCCGAGCGTCCCGAGGACCTGGTCGTCTATGGGGGCATCGGAAAGGCCGCCCGGAACTGGGACTGCTTTCATCGCATCGACGCCGCCCTGCGGGAACTGCGGGACGACGAGACCCTGCTGGTCCAGTCGGGAAAGCCGGTAGGGGTGGTCCCGACCCATCCCGAGGCCCCCCGGGTCCTGCTGGCCAACAGCAACCTGGTCCCGGCCTGGGCCACCTGGGAGGTCTTCCGGGAACTGGACCGGAAGGGCCTCATCATGTACGGCCAGATGACCGCCGGGTCCTGGATCTACATCGGGACCCAGGGCATCCTCCAGGGAACCTACGAGACCTTCGCCTCGGCGGCCCGGACCCATTTCTCCGGAGACCTCGAGGGGCGCCTGGTCCTGTCGGCGGGCCTGGGGGGCATGGGGGGGGCCCAGCCCCTGGCGGTGACGATGAATGGCGGGGTCTTCGTGGGAGTCGAGGTGGACCCCCGGCGAATCGAACGCCGGATCGCGACCCGCTACCTGGACCGCTGGACCGACTCCCTGGACGAGGCCTGGCAATGGGCCCGGACCGCGACCCGAGACCGGATTCCCCTCTCCATCGGGCTCCTGGGCAACGCGGCGCAGGTCTTCCCGGAGGTGCTCCGTCGGGGCGACCTGCCGGACCTGGTGACGGACCAGACCTCGGCCCATGACCTGCTCAACGGCTACGTGCCGGATCACGTTTCGCTGGAGGAGGCGATCCGCCTGCGGCGGGACGACCCGGAGGCCTATCTGGCCGCGGCCCGGGACGCGGTGGCGCGCCACGTGACCGCGATGGTCGGCTTTCATCGGGCCAGCGTCCCGGTCTTCGACTATGGCAACAACATCCGCACCCAGGCCTTCCAGGCCGGGGTCCGGGACGCCTACGCCTTCCCGGGATTCGTCCCGGCATACATCCGGCCCCTGTTCTGCGAGGGCAAGGGGCCCTTCCGCTGGGTGGCCCTCTCGGGGGACCCGGCGGACATCGCGGCGACCGACGAGGCGATCCTGGACCTCTTCCCCCAGGACGACGGCCTGTCCCGATGGATCCGCCTCGCCCGGGAGAAGGTCGCCTTCCAGGGCCTTCCGGCCCGGATCTGCTGGCTGGGGTACGGGCAACGAGACCTCGCCGGACTGCGGTTCAACGATCTGGTCCGGGCGGGCAGGGTCCAGGCCCCCATCGTCATCGGCCGGGACCACCTGGATGCCGGGTCCGTGGCGTCCCCCTACCGGGAGACCGAGGCGATGCGGGACGGTTCCGATGCCATCGCCGACTGGCCCATCCTGAATGCCCTGCTCAACACCGCCAACGGGGCCACCTGGGTCTCGCTCCACCACGGTGGCGGAGTCGGGATGGGCTACTCGATCCATGCCGGGGTGGTGATCGTGGCCGATGGCACCCCGGGACAGGCGGCGCGGATCCGGCGGGTCCTTTCGGGAGACCCCCTGATGGGCATCCTTCGCCACCTCGACGCCGGCTACCCCGAGGCCCAGGAGGCGGCCCGGCGACATGGCATCCGGATCCCGTGACCGCCGTTCCGGGAGACGCCCGTCCGGTCCGCCGCAGGGGCGGGCCGCTGGGGCATGGCGGCCGGATGGCCGCGAACGAAGCGCGGAGAATGGCGTGCGGCGCGACCCGTGCGCCATGCAAACGAGGGACGGAGCCGTTTCCCTGTCGAGGCGACTCCGGAGAGCCGAACGGTCTCTTCCCGGTCACTGGAGCGACTGGAGTCCTTCGCAGACCCGGGCCGAGGTGGCCACCAGTCCGGCGTATCCGACGACCCGGCTCTCGTCGCCGTCGCAGTCCACGCTGGTCCGGTAGGACACCAGCACCCCCGATCGTGCCCCGAGGGCCCGTGCCGCCACCAGCATCGCCACCGCCCCCGCCAGTCCGCACATCGACACGTGGTGCTCCACCGCAGCCCCGTAGAGACCCTTGGGGTCCAGCAACTGCAGTCGATTCAGCACCATGCGGTCCTTTCGCCTCGCCACCTGGACGGGTTCCCGGTGGGACAGGTCGCTGCTGGCCACGATGACCGCCCGTCCTCCCGATGCCCTGACCTGTTCCGCCAGGGCCGCTCCCAGCTCCTCTGCCAGGCTGTAAGACATGGTGCGCATGCAGATGGCCACCAGCCGCGCCGCCGGATTCCGGGCCAGCAGGTATGGCAGGTGGACCTCGACGCCATGCTCCTCCCGGTGGGCGTCGTCGTCGAACCGGGCCTCCGGGAACCGATCGACCAGGGCCTCCGAGAGGTCCGCGTCCAGTTCCACGGCACCGGCAGGAGTCAGGAAGGGGCCGTCCCGGGCGACCGAGATGCGCCCCCCGATGCCAGTGTGGTTGGGCGACAGGATGATCACCCGGTCGGGAACCTCGACGGCCCCCCAGGTGGCGCCGGCCGTCATCCCCGAATAGGCCAGCGTCGCGTGGGGGACCAGGAGGCCCAGTGCGGTTCCCGGGACCCGGACCGGCGGCGACCGGGTCAGGCGGTCCACCTCCCGTCGCAGTTCCAGGGGGTCCCGCGGATAGAATCGCCCCGCCAGACACGCCTCCCGGGCCATCGGATCGTCCCCTTCTTCCTGCGGGGGCGGGAGGGACTCCCGCCGGGGACAAGCCTACTCCCCGACCTCCGGAATTTCCAACCAGACCAGGATGACGCGGCGGAGAGAGAGGGATTCGAACCCCCGGTGAGCGATGCCCACACCTGATTTCGAGTCAGGCGCCTTCGACCTCTCGGCCATCTCTCCGTGTCAATGCGAACAGGACGGAACCTGGCGGAGAGAGGGGGATTCGAACCCCCGGTGACGGTTTTGCCGCCACACGCGATTTCCAGTCGCGCACCTTCGACCGCTCGGTCATCTCTCCGGTTCCGGGGTCCCCCTTTCCGCGGTCTTCCGCGCGAGGGACCTCCGCTTCTCAAAGAACGATCGCAACAGGGAGGCGGCCTCTTCCGCGGCCACCCCTCCCTGGACCCGGCACCGATGATTCAGGCGATCATCGGTGAGGATCGTGAACAGGCTCGAGGCCGCTCCCGCCTTCGGGTCCTCGCAGCCATAGACCACCCGCCCCACCTTGGCGAGGACCAGGGCCCCGGCGCACATGGGACAGGGCTCCATCGTGACCCACAGCGTCGCCCCCCGGACCGCACCGGCCCCGTGGCGCACCATCGCCATCCGGAGGGCGAGCACCTCGGCATGGGCGGTGGGATCCCCGAGTCCGCGGGTGCGGTTGTGGGCCCTGGCGAGCAGCCTCTCCCCCTGGAAGAGGACCGCTCCCACCGGGACCTCGTCCTCCTGCAGCGCCTGCCGGGCCTCCTCCAATGCCAGTTCCATGGCACGCCGATCTTCCACGATCCGCTCGTTTCCAAGGAGCCGGGGGCGGATGATACCGGAGGCTCCCGCAGTTCGTCAAATCCGATTTGTCCGCCGTCGCTGGCACCCGCTGGATTGCCATGGGACACTTTCCCCGCCTATCATTCGATCGTCCGGACCGACCTGGGGAAGCGATGGCCGAGATTCCCGAGAGCGGGAGGATCGTGAATCACGGGGACGTCCGGGACTTCCGGACCGGCGTGATCCACGCCACGGAGACGCCCGATGTGCTCCGAGAGACCTCGGGAATGACGCTCCTGGCGACCCTGGGCGTCCAGAAGTCCTCGGGGCGCTTGTTCTATCGGGACACCGGGGGGTCGATCGAGATCCACGTCCAGGGAGGAATGGCGATCCGGGTCGAGGTCCCGGACGTGCCCTTCGAGTCCCTGATCGCCCGCTGGCTCACCGAACAGGGCATCGCCTCCCAGGAGGTCCAGGAGAAGTCCCGGACCAGGCACCCGGGTGCCCCCCTGCTCCAGGCCCTCTACCAGGATGGCATCTGCGGGGCAGAGGACCTCGTCGGGGCCCTGCGATCGATCCGGGAGGACCTGCTGGGGCGCTTCGCCGCTCCGGGATCCGCCACCTATTCCTGGGCCGCCGGGACGCCACCCCGGCGCCCGGACCCTGTGGGCGTGGACCTGGTCCTCTTCGCCGCGAACTCCCTGCGGACCATGACCCGCACTGCCTACTCCCAGGACCTGGACGGGATCCTGAGCCCCTTCCTGGGCCGATACGTCTTCCCCTCCCCTCGGATGACTCCTGCCCTGGTCCGGGCCATTCTCCAGGAGAAGGAGCGCCTGGTCATCGAACAGGTCGTGGACGGCACCTCGACCCTCAAGGAGGCCATCTCGCAGAGCCTGCTGACCCGAATCCAGACGTCCCGTCTCTTCCTGCTCTGCACCTTCCTGGGGCTGCTGGAGTTCCGGGAACAGGGGCTTCCCAAGGGGGGCATCGAGCAACTGGAGAAGGAACTCAAGACCGAACTGGAACGTATGAAGAGCGTGGACTTCTTCCAGCGCCTGGGGCTTCACTGGACCACCCACCCCCGGCACTACGACGATGCCTGGCGCAAGATGGCGTCCCGCTACGGTCCCGAATCGCCCGTGCGCGGCTACTCGCCCAGGTGCGCCGAACTGGCTGCGCAGCTCTACGACCTGTGCCAGGAGGCCTACCGGACCCTCTCGGACCCTGCGGCCCGTCGCGTCTACCGGGTCGATCGCCTGGGTCCCGAGGTCCTGCGCTTCGGTTGCGATTTCCTTTACAAGCAGGCCCACATCTCGGCCTTCCGGGAGGACTGGGACCTGGCCCTGGAGACCATCGAGTCTGCCCTGGACGTCGTCGAGCGCCCGGATTTTGTGGAGTTGCGGCGGCAGATCCTCCAGCGCAGGGTGACTTCCTGACGTCGGAAACGGGCTCCGCTCCTGCCCCCACGTCACGCAGGAGGTGTCCCGCCCGCCTCCTGGCACCCCGATCGCGGCCATCCGGTTTCTGCGATCGGGCGGCCCGTCCATCCCGGGAGCGGCGACATCGCCAATGCAGCATCCTCGGGGCCGGATCGTCTGCTACGGGATGCAGACCGGCAGCGGCTGGGCATCCTGGTTGCAGCGGGTCCCGGCGGGGCAGTCGCCGTCCTTCTGGCATCGATGCAGGCAGAGGCTCTCCCCCTCGTGGAGAGTGCAGGTCGTCGGGAAGGGACAACGGGCGTTCAGGAGGGTGGCACAGCCGACGGTGCAGTAGCCGGCGGTACCGTCCGGGGTCTTCAGGCAACGGCCGAACCGACAGTCGCCATTCTCCCGGCACCGGCTCCCGGGGTCGCCCGTCGGGATCCGCACGCAGGCGTACTTTCCCGGGACGATCAGGGGGTCTCCGTACCGGCACTCCATCGCCGCCTCGGTCCGGCAAGGGGTGTCGGCGCAGCCCGGCATGCACCATCCCTGGACCGCGTTGAGGGACCCCAGCGTCTCCAGGCACAGGGCCTGGCCCTGGCAGGGCTGGGAGTTGCTGCACAAAGCGGTACAGAAACCGGCGGCCACGTCGGGACTGGTCCTGCAGTACTCCGCGACGTTGCAGTCCCGGGGCTCGACACAGGGCGTCCCGGTCGAGGAGCAGGTCCCCAGTACCGTCACCTGGCAGAACTGGGAAGCGCACTCGGTGTCGTTGAGGCACTGGGCGCCGATGGGGCTCCCGGTCACGGCCGATCCACAGGCCCCGACCCGGTCGCCGGTCACGGCGTCCCGGAGCATCAGGCAGGATCGCGGCAGGTCTCCGGGCACCCGGCAGTCGTCGGAGGTCTCGCAGGCCCGGAGGCAGATCGGCTTGCCCGACAGGCGAACGCAGCGGGCCCCCTCGGGACAGGGAAGGTCCGGGCCGCAGGTGACCTGGGCGCAGTACCCGCCGTTGAACTGGGCCAGGCACTCCTGGGTCCCCTGGCACTCCGAGGCACTGGCGCAGCCCTCCCCCGGGAGACCCGGACGGGTGACCTCATGACAGATGCGCTGCACGCCTCCCTGGAGGTCCGGGAGGATCTTGCAGGCATAGCCGTCTCCGACACGACAGTCCCCGTCCCCCTCGCAGGCCTTCACGCAGGTGGGTTGATCCAGGGAGACCCCCATGCAGAGGGCCCCCTCGGGGCAGGTGATCCCCCCCTCCCCACATCCCTTCACCGCACAGTAGCCCTTCTTCCAATCCAGGCAGGACCCGGTCCACTGGTCATTCCTGCAGTCGCCGGACTTCTGGCAGGCCTTCCCGATGACCCCGCCCGGAAAGACATCCGCCTGGGCGGTGTCGGGGCCCGGGTCCGCCGGGTGATCGTCCCCCGCCTGCCCGTCATCGCCTGCCTCGGACGGTCCCTCGTCCCCCATCTCGCCGGAGGGATCGGCGACGGAGAAGTCGGGCAACAGGATGTCAGGCACCGGACCGAGGTCCTGGGGAATCGCCCGGCACGTGTCTCCGTATCGCTCGGTTCCCGGGGGGCAACGGTCCGATTTGCAGGCAGCCGTCGCTCCCGACAGGAGCATCAGGAGGAGGAGGGTCCTTCGCATCCCATGCCCTCGATGCCGGTCGTCCATGGACGGGTCCCCCCGCTGGGCGGCTGGGCCCTATCCTACCCAATTTTCCCGATTTCCGATCCGGGGCGGGATCCCCCTTGGGCCGTCACCAATTCCTTCCCATTGCGCCTTTTGTGGTATCGTCATTCAGGCGCCCATCCGGGATCGCCTCCTCCGCGGCGCCGCCCGGTGGGACAACGGGAAAGGAAGAGATGGTCTTCACGTGCTCGGGTTGCGGTTCCCGATATCGAATCGACGATGATCGCCTGACCGGGAAATCCCTGCGGGTGGTCTGCAAGAAGTGCCACCAGGGCCACCGCATCCGGGATACGGGGCAGGGGTCCTTCATCATCGACATCCTCGCGCCCGGCGAGGCCTCGGACGCCCGGGGGCTCCCGGACGTGGCCCGTCCCACCCGGTCGATGCCTTCGGCGGCGGCAGCCGTTCCGAACCGGGCGGCCCAGGTCCAGGAACCGGACCAGCCCCCGCCGCCTCCCGCGGCGCTCCGGGTCCCCGAGACCTGGTACGTCCTCCGAAAAGGGGTCCGCAGCGGCCCCTTCGACCGGGAGTCCCTCCTGCGGCTGCTGGTCGAGGGCCAGATCCTCCCATCCAGTTTCGTCTGGCGTCCCACGATGGCCTCCTGGCAGCGAATGGAGGGAGTCCCGGAACTGGCGGAACTCGTTCGGAAGTTCCTGGAGTCGCCCCGGGGGCCCGCGGCAACCCCCGCCGTCCCCCGGACCACACCCGATTCCCGGGCAAGTCCTCCACCGCCACCCTCACGGATTCCCGGTCCGCCTCCGGCACCTCCGGCTCCCCGGGACACGGCCCCGATTCCCTCGGCACCCGAGGAGACGCCCCCTCCCCTGCCCCCGAAGGCCCGGGAATCGGGCCGCCCATCTCCCCTGGGCACGGGGCCCTCGGCGGGAGGCCGCCTGGCCGACGACCTCTTCCTGGACCTTTCGCGACCCACCATCGACCTTCGACGGGCATCGGAGATCCAGCCCGAGGAGCCCGAGCAGGTCCCTCGCCAGCGCATGCGGCCCCTGTCTTCCCAGGCCCCCCGTCCCTCGGCTCCTCCCTCCCAGGCGACCCCGCCTGCCAGGCCCCGGACCACCGAGTCCGGGTCCTCGGACGAGATGCCCCTGTTCCCCGACGAGTGGATGGGGCACGAGGGAGAGGCAGGACCCGACCTGGTGGTCCAGGTCGCCCCACGGGCCCAGGTTCCCGTCGCCCCGGACCCCCACATGGGCGTCCGAGACTTCAGCGTGATGATCCGGCACCTGGGACGGAAGGACCGCCGTCGAAACCTCACGGTGGCCATCGTGGCGGGGGGCATCCTGCTGGTCGCCGGTGGCGGGCTGCTCGCCTGGACCTGGTTCTCGGGTCCCAAGGGGGGAGCCCTTCCCATCGAGGAGGCCTCGGCCCACGCTCCCAGGTTCGAGACGCCCCCTCCGGCCGAGGCCCCGCGCCCCCGTGAGTTGCCGCGCATCTCGTTGCTGGAATCGCCTCCCGACCCCTCCCTGGCGGGAGGACGGCCCCGCCCCTCGGGGGCCGAACCCCCGTCTCCCGGGAGTGGTCCCCGAGTCGAAGATCCCCTTCCCAGGGCGCCGGTGCCGCCGCGCCTCCCGGAGGCCGTCGACGAGGAGGTCCGGAAGGACGCGGCCCGCTACGGCTCCCTCATCGCCCGGGTCGAGACGGGCCGCCGGGAGGACGGTCCCTCCTCCGATGCCCCGAAGACCCTGGAGACGATCCCTCGAACTCGGATGAACCAGGAACTGATGAATGAGTTCCTGGAGAAGAAGCACCGGCGGTTCGAGGCCTGCAGGACCCAGATGAAGAAGCCCCACGAGGGGCAGATCCTGGTAGGGATCGCCTTCGAGGTCACGGCGACGGGACAGGTGCAGAACGTCCAGGTGGTCCCGAAGAACGGCATCTGGGACGGCAACCTCACCCGGTGCATCCGGGAGGTGATCCTGGAATGGGCCTTCCCGCCTCAGCCCGAGACGATGTTCTACCAGACGAGCCTGATGCTCTGACCCGGGAGGATGCCATGAGGCCCCTCGTCTTCGCCTGGCTCTGGATCGCGGTCTCTGTCGCGGGGATTCCCTGGGCCCGGGCCGAGGGAACCATCCGGAAGGAGATGACCTTCCTGGGATTCACCGAGGACGGATCCCGCTTCCTGCTGCAGATCCACGATGCCAACACGGGGGACTCCCTCTCGTTCCGATCCGTGGAAACGGGCAAGGCGGAGAAGACGATTCCCGTCGAGTCCCCCGGGGACCTGGAGCCCGCCGTCGCGAAGGCCAGGAAGTCCCTCCGGATCCGGGACGCCGGGGTCGAGGGTCCGACATCCCCCGACGGTCGCTATACCCTGATCCTGGTTCCCAAGGGGCCCCGGACCCAGATCCGGGTCCTCCGGGGGGAACGACAGGCCGTCCTCCAGACGCTGGACGCGAGGGGCGGCGGCGACGGTCCGATCCAGTGGATGCTCAAGAGCGTCCACTGGTCCAGCGACGGCAGGAGTCTCGTCCTGCTCCTGCACCGGAAGGAGCCGGGGATGGTGGCCCTGGACACCGATCAGGCGATCTCCCTCCGGTTCATGCCCTCGGAACTGCAGTTCGGAGCGACCCCATGATCCCGCGCCGGCGACCCGGTGGACCGCCCCCCTCGCCTCGTGCCATGTGGATCCGCGCCCTCTTGTTGCTGCTGGTCCTGGCCGCCGTGGTCTGGTTCCAGACGGAGGTCGGTTCTGGCGCCGCCGGTTGCCTGGCCCTGTTCGGACGTTGAGATTCTCCCGGGAAAAGGGGTATCATCCGTCGGCCTTGGTTGCGAGGATGGGGGCATGGGCACGTTCCGTCGAGGCATCGCGTTTCTCCTGCTGGCGGCGACCTCCTGCGGGGGCGGCCAGACCGCTCGTTTCCCCCGGATCGAACTGGACCCGCCAGAACTGGAGGCGCAGATCGACGCCGAGTACTCGCTGGTCATCCGGAACACCGGCGATTCACCCCTGACGCTCACCGAGGCCCCCTCCCTGACCTTCCAGGGATGCGCGGACGACCCCGAGGGACTCTTCACGCTGGAATACGACACGCCCCGGACGTTCCCCCTCCAGATGGCCCCTCGGGGCTCCGAGGCGGACTGGCCCGACCTGCCGACCTCCCTGGGGCTGCGCGTGGTCTACCACCCGGCGCCGGGCGACTGTCCCCGGTCGGCCGTGATTCACATCGCCAGTGACGACCCGGACCGCCCGGTCCTGGAGGTCCGGCTGCAACTGATCAGCGGGGAGCCCCACCTGGAGGCCGAACCCTCGCCGCTGGACCTGGGCTATGTCCCGGAAGGGGAACGGCAGGAAGGGTTGTTGACCTTGCGAAACACGGGCCTGGGGGACCTGCGCATCTCCGGGGTGGGCTTCCTGGGCAAGGAGGGGTTCTACGTGCAGTGGAAGTGCCCCCGGACCGACGGGTCCAACCCGGATGCCTGGCTCCCCATCGGCCCCAAGACGACGACGATCGACGACGCCGTCTGCGCCGAGGAGATCCTGATCCCCCGCAACACGGCCTTCTCGGTTCCGGTGAAGTACCAGGCCATGGACGACCAGCCTGCCCGGGCGACGCTGTCGTTCTACTCCAACGACCCGGAATTCGACGCCGGCAAGGGCGAGGCCCTGGAGGTGGAACTGCGAGCCAACGTCGGCGGGCCCTGCCTGCGCCTGATTCCCTCGCCGGTGGATTTCGGCGGCGTGGTCGCCCCGGGGGCCAAGCAGGTCACCGCCCGGATGACCTCCTGCGGGGACCAGGACGTGGCCGTGACCTCCATCACGCTGGACCCGGCCGGCAGCGCCGACTTCCAGTTGGATCTCTCGAACCTCGGGGCGTTCAATGCCGCGAATCCCCTCGTCCTGGGCCCTGGAGAGACGTCCCGGGAGTTCGTGATCCGCTTCCTGCCTCAGACCGTGGACAAGGACCCCACGGGCGCCGTGGTGCCGGATACCTCGACACTGCTCATCGCCAACAACTCCCCGGCCCAGGTCCTCAAGGTGCCCGTGAAGGGACTCGGAGTCGAGGCCCAGTGTGCGAAGTGCCAGTTCACGATCCGTTCCGGGGCCAAGGTCCTGGACGACAATGCCTCTGTCGAGCCCCTGACGGTCCTGAACCTGACCGACGAGTCCTTCGACCCGACCGACCCCCTGGCCGGCGGCGGGATCGTAAAGCGCCTGTGGAGCGTGGCCCAGCCCCCGGGATCGGTGGAGAACTTCCACCCCTCGCCCTACCTGCCGGAGACGAACTTCGCCTGCAACATCGTCGGGGAGTACGTCTTCACCCTGACCGTCGAGAACGCCCAGGGCTGCAGCGACACCTGCAGCAAGACCATCCTGGTGTCCCCGCCACAGGGCATCCATATCGAACTGACCTGGAACACCCCGGCGGACCCGGACCAGTCGGACCAGTGCAGCCCTGGGATCCAGTGCGGCGCGGACATGGACCTCCACGTGGTGCACCCCTACGCCCATGGCGACGTGCTGGACCCCCAGGGCCAGACCTATGGCTACTTCGACGACGACTGGGACTGCTACTGGGCCAACGCCCACCCGGTCTGGGACCTGCAGCACGCCTCGGACCCCCTCTACCAGCCCAACCTCGACCGGGACGACACCGACGGCGCCGGGCCCGAGAACTTCACCTATCCGATCCCTCCCAAGGACAAGTGCTTCCGGGTCGGGGTGCACTACTTCGACGACCACACCTTCGGTCGGTCCTATCCGACCATCCGGGTCTTCCTGGACAGCGCGACGCCCATCTACGAAAAGACCCTCTCGAAGGGGATGAACATGCTGGACATGTGGGACGTCGGCCGGGTCTGCTACTGGGACACGGAGCAGCCCTTCCAGCCGTCCACCCGGAGCAACGGGGATCCGGTGGTCATCTCCAACTACAAGTCCCCCTGAGTCGGCCGGGCCCGGAGGCGCCATGCGTTTCCTCGGAATCGCCTTGGGATGCGGTTGCATCTGTCTGGCGCTGTCCTGTGGGGGATCCTCGGGGGATCAGGGCGACGCCTGGTCCGAGATCCCGGTGGTGATCTTCCCGGACACGGGCTCCCGCGACCCCGGGACCACGAACGACCCGGGGACCGTGGACCCTGGCGTCGGGGACCCGGGATTCCCCGGCGACCCTGGCAGAGACCCGGGACACGACCCCGGCGCCCCGGACTCCGGTTCCTGGGACCCGGGATCGGCGGACCCGGGGACCTGGGACCCGGGCGGGGGGTGGGACAGCGGCCCTCGGGACACGGGCTGTGTCCGCAACTGCACGAATCGCCAGTGCGGAACCGACGGCTGCGGGGGGTCCTGCGGCCAGTGCACGCCTCCCACCCAGTGCCTGTCCTTCCAGTGCGTCTGCACCCCGAACTGCAGCAACCGATCCTGCGGGGACGACGGCTGTGGGGGCACCTGTCCTCCGGGCTGCCCCGAAGACCGCCCCTGCGCCCCTGAGGGCAAGTGCATGGGCTTCGGCGTGACCGGGTCCTGCCCCAAGTCCACCACCGCCGAGTGCGACGCGACCTACGAGCCCATCGGCGGGACCGGTTCCTCGAACAGCGACATCCTGGACCTCTACCCGTCCTCCTGTGGCGGCGTGATGGCCCACGGCCCCGAGCGGGTCTACCGGATGGTGCCGGATACGACGGGGACCATCACGGTGACCTTCTCGCAGACCACTCCCCCAGGCCAGTCCTTCCTGCAGGTCTTCGTGCTGCGGGGAAAGGACTGCCTGACGACCTCCTGCATCCAGGCCGGGAAGGGCACCTTCAACGTCGCGGTGGAGGCCGGGCAGACCTACTGGTTCGTGGTGGATGCGGACGTGAACAACACCGGGATGTTCCGCCTCTTCCTGGACTGCGACTGGTACACGCCGCCTCCACAGGACTACTGATCCCCGGAAGATGGCATCCCCTTGCGGGACCGCCACCAGTCGGCGACCCGCCGGGCGATGGCCTCCGGGGTGAAGCCGTATTCCCGGGCCAGCACCTCTGCCGGGGCGCTGTCCCCGTAGCGGTCCAGACCGATGGGGAGGCCGTCACTCCCGACCCACTTCCACCAGCCCATCGTGGACCCGGCCTCCAGGGCGACCCGGGGCACGTCGTCGGGACAGACGGCCTTCTTCCAGGCGTCCGCCTGGACCTCGAATCGCTCCAGGCAGGGGATGGATGCCACTCGGACTGCCAGGCCCTCCATGGCCTCCAGTCGATCGGCGGCCTGAATCGCCAGGGAGACCTCCGATCCAGTGGCCAGGAGGACCAGATCCGGCCGCCCTCCCGGGGCCTCCCGGAGGACGTAGCCGCCGCGTCGAATGGCATCGAGGCCCACCCCTTCCGGACGGGAGAGGGCGGGAACCTCCTGCCGGGTGGTGACGATGCAGGTCGGTCCCCCTTCCAGGGCCTGTTCCCAGGCGACGGCCACCTCCAGGGGGTCCGCCGGGCGGTGGACCTTCATCCCGGGGATGCCCCGAAGGGCCCAGAGGTGCTCCACCGGCTGGTGGGTCGGGCCGTCCTCCCCGACCTGGTAACTGTCGTGGCTGAAGATGAAGACGACCGGGAGGCGCATGAGGGCCGCCAGCCGCAGCGCCGGCACCAGGTAGTTCGAAAAGACCAGGAAGGTCGATCCGAAGGGACGGAACGGGCCGGCCAGGGCCATCCCGTTCACGATGGCCCCCATCGCGTGCTCCCGGATGCCGAAGTGGAGATTCCGACCCGACCGGTCCGAGGCCGAGACGTCCCCGGCCCCCTCGATTCGCGTCTTGTTCGAGGGCGCCAGGTCCGCGGACCCGCCCACCAGGGCCGGGACCTCCCGGGCGACCACCTGGAGGGCCCGGTGACACTGGTCCCGGGTGGCCTTGCCTGCCAGGGGGCCCACCTCGGTCACGATCCGATCCGCCAGGCCCAGGGGGATCCCCGTCCGATGAAACTCGTCCCAGCGTCGGGCCTCCTCGGGGTGTTCCCGTCGCCACGTTGCGAACCGGACCTCCCACTCCTCCCGGAGGCGCGTCCCCCGGTGGCCGATCGACCGACCGAACTCCGCCACGTCTCCAGGAACGAAGAACATCCGGTCCCGGGGCCATCCCAGTCTCTCCCGGGTGGCCTCGACCTCCCGAGGACCCAGGGGCGCGCCGTGGGTCTTCGGAGACCCCTCGAGCGTCGCCGCTCCACGGCCGATGACCGTCCGAAGCACGATCAGGGAAGGCCTGTCCTCTTGTCCGCAGGCCGCCTGGAGCCCAAGGTCCACCTCCTCGGCCGAGTGCCCGTCCACCTCCTGGACGAACCACCCCTGGGACTCGAATCGGCGCCGGATGTCCTCGGACAGGGCCAGGTCCGTGGCCCCCTCGATGGTGACCCGGTTGCTGTCGTAGAGGCAGACGAGGTTGCCCAGGCGGAGGTGCCCGGCCAGGGAGGCCGCCTCGTAGGAGATCCCCTCCATCAGGTCGCCGTCGCCGGCCAGCACGAAGACCCGGTAGCCCACCGGGAACTCCCCGCCGGACTGGACCCGGGCCGCCAGCATTCTTCCGGCCAGGGCCATTCCAACGCCGTTGGCGAATCCCTGCCCCAGGGGGCCCGTGGTCGTTTCGACCCCCGGGCAGACCCCGCGCTCCGGGTGTCCCGTTGCCCGGCTTCCCCACTGGCGAAAGCGACGGATCTCCTCCAGGGGCAGGTCGAACCCCACCAGATGCAGCAGGGCATACTGGAGCATCGAGGCGTGTCCCGCCGACAGCACGAAGCGGTCCCGATCGACCCAGTCGGGGCGGGTCGGGTCGAAGCGGAGATGCCGGGCCCAGAGGACCAGGGCCGCCTCGGCCATCCCCATCGGAGCCCCGGGATGACCGGACCGGGCGGCCTCGACGGCATCCACCGCGAGCATCTGGATCGTCCGCACCGTGCGGGTCCACAGGTCCTCGTTCGGGAAGTCGATTGCGTCCATCACGTCCTCTCCAGGAGGTGGTTGACTAGACAACCGGACCCGCATCGGGGGTCACTTCCAGGTTGTCGATCAGTCGGGTGCTCCCCAGGCGTGCCGCGGCGGCGATCAGCAGCGGCACCCGGGCCACCGGGAGGTCCTCCAGGCTCCACGGATCACAGAACGCCAGGTAGTCCACCTGGAACCCCGCGTCCTCCAGGACCCGGATGCCCTCCTCCCGGAGGATTTCCACGTCGCCCTCCCCCCGACGAACCCGGTCCCCGAGGGCCCGGAGGACCCGGTAGAGGGTCGGTGCCCGCATCCGCTCCTCGGGGGACAGGTAGAGATTGCGGGACGACATCGCCAGGCCATCCTCCTCCCGGATGGTGGGGTGGCGGACGATGCGGACCCCCAGGTCCAGGTCCGACACGAGTTGTTCGATGACCCGCACCTGCTGGTAGTCCTTCTGGCCAAAGACCGCCAGGTCCGCCCGGGAGGCCGTGAAGAGCTTGGTCACGACCAGGGCCACCCCTCCGAAGTGGTGGGGACGGGACAGGCCGCAGAGGTGCCTGGGCAGGCGGTCCAGTTCCACCCGGGTCTGGAACCCCGGGGGATACATGTCCTCGACCCCGGGGGCAAAGACCACGTCCACGTCCAGCCCCTGGAGCATTCCCAGGTCTCGATCCAGGTTCCGTGGATACCGGGCGAAGTCCTCGGAAGGGCCGAACTGGGTCGGATTCACGAAGATGCTGACGATGACCCGGTCCGCCTCCTTCCGGGCGGCCCGGACCAGGGCCAGGTGCCCTTCGTGGAGGGCGCCCATCGTCGGAACCAGCCCGACGACCCACCCCTGGCGATGCCATGCATCGGACCGTTCCCGCAGTCTTCCCGGTTCCCGAATGACCTCCACGGTGCCTCCCTAGAACGAATGGTCCTCGTCGGGAAAGAGCCCCTCCCGGACCTCCCGGGCATACTCCCGGATGGCCCCGGGGATCGTGTCCGCCAGGTGGGCGAACTTCTTCAGGAATCGTGGCTGGAAGGACGCATCCATGCCCAGGAGGTCGTAGATCACCAGCACCTGGCCGTCGCAGGCCGCCGATGCGCCGATGCCGATGGTCGGCACCGGGACCTCCCGGGTGATCCGGACCGCCAGATCCTGGGGAATGGACTCCAGCACCAGGGAATAGACCCCGGCATCGACCAGCGCCCGGGCATCCTCCAGGAGCCGTTCGGCCGCCTCGGCCCCCTTGCCCTGCACCCGGAAGCCCCCGAACTGGTGGACCGACTGAGGCGTGAGTCCCAGGTGTCCCATCACCGGGATGCCTGCGTCCACGCACCGCCGGATGGCCGGGGCGGTCCGACGCCCGCCTTCCATCTTCACCGCATGGGCTCCCCCCTCGGCCACGAGCCGTCCGGCGTTCCGCAGGGCCTCCTCGGGCGAGACCTGGTAGGAGAGGAAGGGCATGTCCGCCACCAGGTGCGTGGCCCGAAGTCCCGTGGCGACGCAACGGGTGTGGTAGACCATCTGTTCCATGGTGACCCCGAGGGTGTCTGCCCGGCCCTGGATGACCATGCCCAGGCTGTCCCCGACCAGCACCAGATCCACCTCCGCCGCCTCCACCAGCCGGGCGAAGGTGGCGTCATAGCACGTGACCATCACGAGTCGTTTCTTGCCCTTCGAGGCGACGATCTCCGGGACGCCCAGGGCCTTGCGAGCCATCTCCCACCTCCCAGCCGGGCGGCGCGAGGGTAACCCAGGGACCGCCTCCGGACAAGTTCCCTTCCCCGGCGGGACGGCGTAGGCTTCCTGCACACCCATGGGGAGAAGGTGCCATGACGGTGTTCTTCGAGGACCTCGAGATCGGCCGGTGGGCAGAGTTCGCAAAGACCTTCAGCGAGGCGGACATCACGATGTTCGCCGGGGTCAGCGGCGACCACAACCCGGTCCACGTGAACGAGGAGTACGCCCGGACCACCCGCTTCGGCGGGCGCATCGTCCACGGGGCCCTGACGGCCTCGCTGATCTCGGCGGTGCTGGGAATGCAGATTCCCGGGACGGGGACCATCTATCTCTCCCAGACCCTGCGGTTCCTGGCGCCGGTGCGCCTGGGGGACACGGTGACGGCCCGGGCCACCGTGAAGGCCCTGGACCCGGCCCGGAAGCGGGTCACCTTCGAAACGGTCTGCCGGGTCGGGGATCGGGTGGTCCTGGAGGGGGAGGCGGTGGTGCTGGCCCCGAGCCGGGCTTGATGCCTCAACGGCGACGCCGGGGGCGCCACGTCCGGATCGCCAGTCCCATGGCCGCGAGGGCCCAGGGAATCCCGGCGAGGGGAACCGGGCGGGTCCCGCTGGCGCAGCCACCACGCGCGGAAGAATCCCCCGGGGTCGGGACGCAGGACCCATACAGGAGTTGTTGTCCCGCCGGGCATCGCACCGGAGGGACCGCGTCTTCGGAGTCGCCAGCCGGAGGAGGGGTCTCCGCTGCATCGCCCGAGGAACCTGAGTCCTGGCCGTCCGTCGGGTCCGGGGACTCGCACTTCCCTGCCCGGCAGACCAATGGAACCTCGCAGACCCCGCAGAGGCCGCCGCATCCGTCGTCCCCGCAGTCCCTGCCCTGGCACCAGGGCACGCAGGACTCGCCTTCCTCCAGGCAGATCCCCCGGGCGTCGCAGGTCATGCCCCGGGGACAGACCCCACAGTAGCCGTCGCAGCCGTCGGGGCCGCACTCCTTGCCGTCGCAGGCGGGATGGCAGACCTGGGGAGCCTCGCATCGGCCGTCCTTGCAGAGGGCCGTATCGGGACACGTGCCGCAGGTGCCTCCGCAACCGTTGTCCCCGCACTCCCGTCCGCTGCAGTCCGGGGTGCAGTCCGGCAGGGCGCAGGCCCCGTCCTTGCAGGTCTTCCCCCCGGAACAGGTCCCGCAGGACCCGCCGCACCCGTCGTCGCCGCATTCCCGGCCCAGGCAGGTGGGCTGGCAGGCGCCCTCACATCGGCCCTGGACGCAGGTTGCCCCTCCGTAGCACGACCCGCAGGACCCGCCGCACCCGTCGTCGCCGCACTCCCGGCCCAGGCAGGTGGGCTGGCAGGCGCCCTCACATCGGCCCTGGACGCAGGTTGCCCCTCCGTAGCACGACCCGCAGGACCCGCCGCACCCGTCGTCGCCGCACTCCCGGCCCAGGCAGTCGGCCAGGCAGGGCGCCGGGATCGCCGGGCAGGAATCGGCCCCGACTCCCATGAGCGTCCCGCACTGGTAGCCCATCAGCATCACGTAGCCGCAGTCGGCGAAAAAGCACTCCTCCATGCAGAGGACGCCCCCGTCGCACCAGTACCGGTAGGCGCCGTCCTTGCAGCAGCCTTCGGCGGGAACAGCCCCGCAGTCGTCTCCCACCTTGACTCCGAAGTCCCATTCGCAGTCCGCACCGGCCGGAACCGGAAGGGCCCACAGACCGACCACGATCCACCAGGTCGGGGGAATTCTGGACAAGGCACGCCTCGCAATTTCGGAACCAACCGGATTTTAGTCGGAGATCGACTCGGGGTCCATCCGGTCCCGGTCCCCCCGGGCCCGAGAGTGGACGCTGCCTGCTGGACCTGACGGCCGCCTTCCGGCTAGACTCGCTGCACCTTCGGGCGGAGGCGTCGATGAGGGTCCTGGGACTGAACTTCAGCAACGACGCAGCGGCCTCTCTGGTCGTGGATGGCCGGGTGGTGATGGCGGTCCAGGAGGAACGCTTCCGGCGCGTGAAGCATTACGCCGGCTTCCCCGAGGCCGCCATCCGGGCCTGCCTGAAGGCCGGCGGGCTCCGGCTGGCCGATCTCGACGCGGTGGCCTTCTTCTGGAATCCCGGCATCCACGCGGCCACCCCCTCCTGGCGCCAGAGCACCGTGCCCAGGCACCACCTGGAGTTCCTCTTCGACGTTCCCAACCACCTGCTGCCCCAGTGGGGTTCCCCGCCGGAGGTCATGGAGCAGGTCTTCCACGCACCCGGACGCAGGCCCCTGCGCATCTACTACGTCACGCACCACCTGGCCCACGCCGCCGCGGCCCTCTTCACGTCGCCCCATCAGGAAGCCGCGATCCTGACCCTCGACGGGTATGGGGAACGGGACTCCTCGGTCCTGTGGCAGGCCAGGGGCACCACCTTCGAGCGCCTCTGGACCCAGGAGTACCCCCACAGCCTCGGGGCCTACTACGCAGCCATCAGCCAGTACCTGGGCTTCAAGCCCAACAGTGGCGAGGGCAAGGCAATGGGCCTCGCATCCTACGGCCGCCCCCGCTTCGTGGACGAATTCCGCAGGATGCTCCGCCTGACCTCGGACGGATTCGAACTGGACCTCTCCTACTTCCAGTTCTTCGTGGAGCGCCCCACCCGCTTCTCCCAGAAGATGGTGGACCTCCTGGGGGAGCCCCGAGTCCCCGAATCGGAGATCACCGAGAGGCACCAGGACCTGGCGGCCTCGATGCAGGCGGTCTTCGAGGAGGCGGTGATGCACCTGGCCCGGATCGCCCGGGAACGGACCGGGGCCCGGGTCCTCTGCATGTCCGGCGGCGTCACCCTGAACTGCCTGGCCAACGGACGGCTGGTCCGGTCGGGCCTCTTCGACGACCTGTTCTTCCAACCGGCCTGCAGCGATGCGGGGGCCGGTCTCGGGGCAGCCCTCTACGTCAGCCACGTCCTGGGTCAGGTCCCCAGGGCCCCGGCCCTGCTGCTGGATTACCTCGGCCCCCGGCACTCGATGGACGAGGTGCTGGACACGCTGGACAAGGGAGGCATCCCGTTCCACCGTGTTCCGGATCCCTACGAGGCTGCCGGTCGGCTCCTGGCCCGGGGCTTCATCGGGAGCGTCTTCCAGGGTGCGGCGGAGTTCGGTCCCCGGGCCCTGGGGAACCGGAGCACCCTGGCGGACCCCCGCCCCGCGGAGATGAAGGACCGGCTCAACGCCCGCGTGAAGTTCCGGGAGCCCTTCCGGCCCTTCGCCCCGTCGATCCAGGCCCACCGGGCGCCGGACTACTTCGAGGGATGCACCTTCAGCCCCTTCATGCTCCGGGTCCACCCCACGCGCCCGGAACGGCTCCCAGAGGCCCGGGCGGTGACCCACGTCGATGGAGGCGCCCGCGTCCAGACCCTGGAGCGGGAACAGAACCCCCGATACTACGACCTCATCGAGTCCTTCCGGCGGGAGACGGGCACCCCCCTGGTGCTCAACACCTCCTTCAACATCCGGGGGGAACCCATCGTGAACAGCCCCGCCGATGCGGTGAAGTGCTACCTGACCACCGGGATGGACTTCCTGGTGCTCGAGGACGTCCTGCTCGTGAAGAACCCGTCCATCCTGTGAGTTCTCCCTCGGGGCGCCGCCCCTGGAGCCTCCCGGGGACCCCGGATCCGATTCCGTTCCGTCCCACTTTCCGATAGCATCGCCGCGCCATGGGCGCCGAGACCACCCCCTCGATGCAGCAGTACCTGGCCGCGAAGGCCGAACACCCGGACTGCATCCTGCTGTTCCGGATGGGGGACTTCTACGAGACCTTCTTCGAGGACGCGGTGGAGGTCTCCCGCCTGCTGGACCTCACCCTGACGTCCAGAAACAAGGACGACCCGAACCCCATCCCGATGGCCGGCGTCCCCTACCACGCCCTCCACTCCTACCTGCTCCGGTTGCTCGATGCAGGGCGCAAGGTCGCCATCTGCGAGCAGATGGAAGACCCCCGGCAGGCAAAGGGACTGGTCCGGCGGGAGGTCGTCCGGGTCGTCACCCCAGGGGTGCTGCTGGATACCGAGATCGAGGACCCCGGCCGTCCCAATCACCTCTTCGTGGTCCTGCCCGAGGGGTCCGGTTTCGCCCTGGCCGTCGTGGACGCCTCCACCGGGGACTTCCGGGGAGCGGTCCTGCCCTCTCGGGACCTGTTGCTGGAGGCCCTGCACCGCCTGGCTCCCCGGGAACTCCTGGTACCGCCGGGCGGCCTGGCCCCCGACGTCCTCCCGGCAATGCCGTCCCTGGCCCACAGCGCCCTGGAAGAGGCCGACCTGCTCGAGGATCGCCTGCCGGCGGACCTGTTGCCCCTCCTGCCGGATCGGGAACCGCACCCGGGCCTTCGACGAGCCGCGACGGCCCTGCTGTCCTACCTTGGCCGGACCCATCCGGCCCTCCGATCGACCATCCGGCCCTTCCGGCCGCTCTGGGTGTCGTCCACCGCCCGGCTGCCTCCGACGACCGCCCGGAACCTCGAACTGATGGAATCGGCCCTCGGAGGCCGCCAGGGGCCCTCCCTGCTGCGCACCCTGGATCGCACCCGGACCGCCATGGGAAGCCGCCTGCTCCGGTCCCGGCTGCTGGCGCCCCTGACCGACCTGGAGGAGATTGGACGGCGCCTGGACCAGATCGAGGCCCTGGTCCGAACCCCCCTCGCCCGGGAGGCGATCCAGGAGGCCCTCCGGGGGGTATCGGACATCGAACGCATCCTGACCCGGCTGGCGGCGGGGGCCGGCAACGCCCGGGACCTTCGGGCGGTGGCCCGGGGCATCGAGGCGCTACAGGCCGCCGCCCGGGTGGTCCGGGAGGCATCGATCACGGCCCTGGACGAGGCGACTCGGATCCCTCCGACCCTGCCGGACCTTGCGGTGGGTCTGCTGGCCACCTTCGTCGAAGACCCCCCGTCGACGGTGAAGGACGGAGGGCTCGTCCGGCGCGGCATCCGTCAGGACCTCGACGAGGCCCTGGACATGGCCGAGAACGGCCGCCAGTACATCGCCCGCTACGAGGCCCAGGAACGGGCGCGCACCGGCATCGCCACCCTGCGCATTCGCTATCACCGGGTCTTCGGATACACCATCGAGGTCAGCCGGTCCCAGGCGGACCGGGTTCCCCCCGAGTACCAGCGACGACAGACGCTGGCCGGTGCGGAGCGCTACACGACCCCGGAGTTGTCCCGGCTGGAGGACCAGGTGGCCACCGCCGAGGAGCGATCCCGGGAGATCCAGCAGGCCATCTTCGAGGAGTGGCGGAGTCGGATCCTGGCCGCCCGGTCGGAGGTTCAGGCCCTGGCGGACTCGCTGGCCCTCCTGGACCTCGCCGCGGCGTTGGGGGAGGTCGCCCAGCAGCACTCCTGGTGCCGCCCGGTCGTCCACTCGGGACGGGAGATCCACCTCCGGGAGGCCCGCCATCCCCTGGTGGAGGCGTCCCTTCCGCCCGGGACCTTCGTCCCCAACGACATCGACCTGGACGGGGTCCAGACCACGATGATCCTCCTCACTGGCCCCAACATGGCGGGCAAGAGCACGGTGATGCGGCAGGTGGCCGTCGCGGCCATCCTCGCCCAGGTGGGGTCCTTCGTCCCGGCCCGGGAGGCCCGCCTGGGAATCGCCGACGCCTTCTTCACCCGGGTGGGGGCGATGGACGACCTGGCCTCGGGCCGCAGCACCTTCATGGTCGAGATGAGCGAGGTCTCGGAGATCCTGTCCAGGGCCACCGACCGAAGCCTCGTGATCCTGGACGAGATCGGCCGGGGCACCTCGACCTTCGACGGCGTCGCCATCGCCTGGGCCGTGGCGGAGCACCTCCAGGAACGGATCGGCTGCCGCACCTTCTTCGCGACCCACTACCACGAAATGACGGACCTGGTCCGGGTCCTGCCTCGGGTTCGGAACCAGTCGGTCGCGGTGAAGGAGTGGGGCGGAGAAGTCCTCTTCCTCCGGCGCCTGGTGGACGGCCCGGCGAGCAAGTCCTATGGGATCCAGGTGGCCCGGCTGGCGGGTCTTCCGGGGGAGGTCCTGGCCCGGGCACGGGAGGTCCTGGCGAACCTCGAGTCGGTGGAACTGGATGCCACGGGCCGTCCCGTGCTGGGGCGCAGCCGGAGGCAGGCGTCCGCCCGGAGGACCGTCGTGGCCCAGATGGACCTCTTCGGGACCCCATTGCCCGACGACCCGGGCCCCGCTCCCGTCGATCCCCTGGTCCATCGTCTGGCGCGTCTGGACCCGGAACGACTGACCCCCCTGGAGGCGATCCAGGCATTGAGCGACCTCGTGACCGAGGCCAGGAAACGAGTTCCTCCGGCAGCCCCGGAGGACATCGAAGGGAGGACCTGACATGCCCATCTCCATCGAGGACGCCCTGCAACGCCTCCGGCAGGGCCGGATGTTGATCCTGGTCGACGACGAGGACCGGGAGAACGAGGGGGACGTGGTCGCCGCGGCGGCGTCGATCACCGCGGACCAGATCGCCTTCATGGCCCGCCAGGCCCGGGGGCTGATCTGCGCGGCCCTGGCCCCCGAGATCTGCGATCGCCTGGGGTTCGAGCCGATGACCCGCCAGAACACCGCCCCGCATGGCACGGCCTTCACGATCAGTGTCGACGCCCGGGAAGGGGTCCGGACCGGGATCTCGGCCTCCGAACGTGCCCACACGATTCGGCTGATGACCGATCCGGCCGCAGGACCGCGGGACTTCGTCTCCCCCGGCAACGTCTTCCCGCTCCGGGCGGTCCCGGGGGGCGTCCTGGTCCGGACCGGGCAGACCGAGGGGTCGGTGGACCTCTGCCGACTGGCCGGCGTCGGCGCCGCAGGAGTCATCTGCGAGATCCTGAGGGAGGACGGCACCATGATGCGCATGGCCGAACTGGAGAAGTTCGGCGAGGCCCATGACCTCCCCATCGTCACGGTGGCCGACATCGTGTCCTACCGTCTCCGGAACGAGACTCTCATCCGACCGGTGGCCTCGGCGGACCTCCCGACGGACTTCGACGACTTCCGGGTCCACGCCTTCACCACGGACTTCGACGGACGCGCCCACCTCGCCCTGGCCCTGGGCGACCTCTCGACTCCCGAACCGGTGCTGGTGCGAGTGCACCGGGCCAACTTCCCCGGGGACCTCTTCACCTTCTCGACGCCACCCAGGGGCCATCCCGAGGTGGAGCGGGGCCTCCAGGCCATTTCCAGAGAGGGCCGGGGGATCTTCCTCTACCTGAACCGCGAGGAGACGGGCGAGGACCTCCTCCGCTCCCTCGCTCGACTGGTCCCGTGTCGGGAGCCCACCCGGCAGGTGGAGAAGGCGATGGGACAGGACTCCCAGGTGAACTTCCGGGACTTCGGGGTCGGTGCCCAGATCCTGCGCCACCTGGGAGCCCAGCGGATCCGGGTCCTGACGGATCACCCGAAACACTTCGCCGCGATGACCGGGTTCGGACTCCAGGTCGTGGAGTTCGTCCCGATGGCCCAGGAGGCAGGATGATGCCGGGATCCCCTGGAAGCCGCCTTGGGCGAGCCCTCGACGCCTGGATGAACCTCTGCTCCCGGTACCCGGGCCGGATCCTCCTGGGCGCCCTGGTCTTCGGGGTCCTGGCGGGATGGACCGCCTCGGGGCTCAGCCTGCATTCCGACTTCATCGAACTCCTCCCCACCGACTCCCCGTCGGTGCGGAACCTCGAGCGCCTGAAGACCCAGGTGGCCTCCTATTCGACCCTCGTCGTCGCGATGGAGTGTCCGGACCTCGAGGCCTCCAAGCGCTTTGCCGACGACCTGTCCCGCCGCCTCCGGACCTGGCCCCGGGACCGCATCTGGGCCGTGGACGACAACATCCGTGAGATCCGGGAGTTCTACTCCCGGAACCGCTACCTCTACGCCGACCTGGAGGACCTGGTGGACTTCCGGGACCGGCTCCGAAAGCGCATCCAGGAGGAGACCGAGGCCCAGGCCTTCGAGTCCCTGGACGACTCGCCGGCCCCTCGGACCGACCTGGGAATCGAGGCCCTGAAGGCGAAGTATGACCGAAAGGTCCGGGAACAGGATCGCTACCCCGACGGCTACTACGTCACCCCGGACCGTTCCCTGCTGGCCATCTTCATCCGGCCGCCCTCCGGTTCCTCGTCCTTCGAGGCCAACGAGCGCCTGGTCCAGGACGTCCAGCGAGAGATCGACGCCCTGGACCCCTCGTCCTACCACCCCGAGATGCGAATCGGCATGACGGGTGACATCAAGACGGGGCTGGAAGAGCGGGAGGCCCTGGCATCCGATGCCCGCTTCATCTCGATCCTCTGCCTGGTCCTGATCTGCGGGGTCATCGTTGCCTACTACCGGAGCCTTCGGTCCCTGCTGGTCATTGGCACCCCGATGCTGCTGGGACTGCTGGGGGCCCTGGCCGTGGCCCGGATGGCCATCGGCTACCTGAACACCGCGACGGCGTTCCTGGCCAGCATCATCGCGGGGAACGGCATCAACTTCATGATCATGCTGGCCGCACGATTCTTCGAGGAGAGCCGCAAGGGTCATGACCGGGACGTGGGCACGCTGCTCCGGGCCTCGGTCCGGGGCACCCTGGAAGGGACTGCGGTGGCGGCGGCCGGGGCGGCGATTGCCTACGGGTCCCTGTCCCTGGCGGGCTTTCGGGGCTTTCGCCAGTTCGGAATCATCGGTGGAACTGGGATGGCCCTCTGCTGGATCGCGACCTTCCTGGTTGGCCCGGCCCTGATCGCCCTGCTGCACCGGATGCGGCCCCTGGAGGTCACCCGGGAGAGTCGGCACCCCATTTCCTCGCGGGTCGGGTCGGTGGTTGCGAGGCATCCTCGTTGGATCCTGCTGGCGGCGCTGCTCCTGTCGGCAGGGGCGATCCTGGCGATCCTCCCCTGGTCCTTCGACCCCTTCGAGTACCACTTCCGCAACCTGCGGAACCGGGAGAGCATCGAGCGGGGCTCGGCAAAACTCTCCCGCCGGGTGGACAAGATCTTCGACCTGCCCACCTCCCCGACCCCGGTCGTCCTGGACCGGGCCGAGTCGGCCCCGGTGGTGAAGGCGGCCATCCTCGCGTCCCCGGACTTCCGGTCCGTCATTGGCGGCGTGAAGACCCTCCAGGAGGTCCTTCCCACCCGCCAGGAAGAGAAACTGGCCGTCCTGGCGGAGATCCGGGCCCTGATCGACCGCAAGATCGACTTTCTGTCCCCCGAGGACCGGGCGGAGGTGGAGCGGCACCGTCCCCCGGAGGACCTTCGGGTCCTGACCCTGGACGACATCCCCGAGATGATCGCTCGCCCCTTCACCGAGGCCGACGGGACCCGAGGCCGGGTCCTCTACGTGTATTCCCACCCCAGCGAAAGCCTCCTGGACGGGAGGTACCTGTTGAAGTTCGCGCGGTTCCTGCGGAGCATCCAGGTCCCCGGCGTCGAGTTCTACGCCGTGGGACAGCCCCTGGTCTTCGCCGACATGATCGCCGCGGTGCTCCACGACGGCCTCCGGGTGACCCTTGCATCGGCCCTGGCCGTGGCCCTGTTGCTGGTCGTCGCCTTCCGATCCGCCTCGGCGGTGGCGACGATCCTCACCAGCGTGCTGCTGGGCACCCTCTGGATGGTCGGCCTCGCCGCCCTGTTGGGTCAGAAACTGAACTTCCTGAACTTCGTCGTGTTCCCGATCACGCTGGGAATCGGTGTCGACTACGGGGTCAACATCTTCTCCCGCTACCGACAGGAGGGGCCCGGGCGAATCCGGGAGGTGATCCAGTCCACAGGAGGGGCCGTGGTGCTGACCAGCAGCACCACCATCCTGGGCTACGCCACCCTGATCACCTCGACCAACATGGCCCTCCAGTCCTTCGGCATCATCGCGGACCTGGGGGAGTTCGCCTGCCTGGCGACCTCCGAACTGGTGATGACCGCACTGCTGGTCTGGCGACACCAGGGGCGATCGAGTGCTCCGATCCGCGGCTGACCCGGCCGGTGGACGCCGGGACCCCTGGAAGCGGGATCCGGGCGGAAAGGCGCATGGGGCCGGCAGGTTGACTCCGGTACATCGGTGAGTGTCCCCGATTGCAGGATTGCCTTCGGGAGGGCTTTCCAGGTAGCATCGGTGCGAACCTGGTTCCCGGAAGGGACGATGGACGACCGCACGACGCGCATCACCACGATCCGGAAGATGATCGCCGACATGCCCCTGGGCACCGAGTGTCTGGTGGTGATCTACGGGTCGGGAATCGGCCGCAAGTACGACCTCTTCGAGGAGGAAGTCACCATCGGGCGGGACCCGGAGAACACCATCGTCCTGAACTCCGACGCCGTCTCCCGGCGGCACGCCCGCGTCGAGAAGGTCGGCGACGCCCGATACGTGACGGACCTGGACAGCACCAACGGGACCTACATCAACGACATCCCGATCCGTCGCGCACGGCTCCCCAGCGGGGCCTTCCTCAAGATCGGCGACACGATCTTCAAGTACCTGACCGGCGATGACCTGGAGGCCGCCTACTACGAGGAGATCCACCGCATGGCGGTCACCGACGGCCTCACCCAGGCGGCCAACAAGCGGGCCATGGACGAGTTCCTGGAGCGGGAGATGTCCCGGGCCCGGCGGTACAACCGGAACCTGGCCGTCCTGATGATGGACATCGACCACTTCAAGGACGTCAACGACACCCACGGCCACCTGATCGGGGACCAGGTGCTCCGGGAACTGGTGGCCGTGGTCCGCCCCCGGATTCGCCGGGAGGAGCTTTTCGCCCGATACGGCGGCGAGGAGTTCGTGGTGATCCTCCCGGAGGCGGACATCCAGTCCGCCCGGGAACTGGCGGCCACCCTCCGGTCGCTGATCGAGGACCACCTGATCGTGCTGGAGGGTCGCACCCTGCGGATCACCGTGAGCATCGGCGTGGGCCAGTTCCAGCCCGAGGTCCACCGGTCCCCCCAGGACCTCTTGAAGGAGGCCGATCGCAATCTCTATGCGGCGAAGGCCGCCGGGAGGAATCGCGTTCATGGCTAGTCCGTCTTCCCCTTCGAGCCCCTCCAGCGGCGCGGCGGTCAACGAGACCTACATCGGGAGCCTCTTCGACTGCATCCGGGCCCTCCGGAAGGCCGAGCAGGAGGCCACGACCCCCTATGGCCGTGGCGACCCGATCCTGGCCACCCGCATCAAGGAACTGCGGACCTACCGGGACGTCCTGCTCAAGCAGGCCGCGACCCAGAAGCCCCGCATGACCCTGACCGAGAAGAAGAACGAGGAGGCCTCCTACGACATGGCCCTGGTCTTCCCTTCGGGACTGTTGTTCTACGAGGCCCTGGACCTCTCCCTGTCCAAGGGGGGCCTCTTCGTGAAGACCGACCAGATCCTCCCCATCGACACCGTGGTGGACCTCAAGTGCACGATCGAGGAGGAGCAGATCGAGTTCCGGATCCAGGGGAAGGTGGTCTGGATCAATCCCCGGGAGACCGCCGGGAGACCCGCAGGGATGGGCCTGAAGTTTCCCCGAATCACCAACATGCAGCGGCAGATGTTGCTGGACTTCCTGTCGGGCGAGATCCCCCTGGCCGCCCTGGCCCACATGGGAGACTGAGATCCCCTGTTCGAGCCCCGCCGGATCAGAAGCGCGCCCGGGCGAGAATCGTGAAACCGAAGGCGTTCGGGTCCTGGAACTCGCGCTGGGACTGCCGCTCGCCCGTGGGGTCGATCACGAGGCGGGTCAGGTTCTCGTCCCGGACGTACTGGAAATTCCCCAGCAGGGCGAAGAACTCCGACAGATCCCACTGGAGCCCCACCCGCAACTGGTAGATCGGAACCGCCCCGAAGCCCGTGGGAAGGCGGTCCCGCCGCGTCGCGTCCCGGATCACCTGGACCGTCCGAGGGTTCGTGGTCTCGAAGGTGGCCGGGAACTGGATGCCCCCCGTCAGGAAGGGCATCACGTGCTGTTTCTCGAAATACCAGTCCACGGTGGCCGCCACGAAGTACTCGGGCGAGGCCTTGGTCCCCGTCTCCGGCAGGGCCACGAAGGGGGTCAGGCTCGGGACGTTCTGCAGGATGTACTCGAGGTTCCGGATCAGCCCGATGGCCTGGGCCCGGAGGTGGTCCCACTTGAACTTCAACTGCACCGCCCCCGCGTAGGCCGGCTGGAGTTTCGTGCTGCCGTAGCGGTCCAGGTTCTCGAGGCGCTGGACCAGGTAGTTGAACTCGCCGGACACGGACCAGGAGAACTTGCCCTTCTGGTACTTCTCGCGCCACCAGTCCACGACGTTCACGTCGGGATCGGACCGGTAGAGCATGTAGTCCACCGAGGTCTGGATCGGGAGGCCCTGGCGAATCGTCAGTCGGCCGGACCCTCCCAGGGTGTAGACCTTGTCCCCGATGAGTTCCTTCGTGCGGCTGAACGTCCCCTGCTGGAACCACCCGAATCCCAGGTCCAGGCGGACCCACTCGTAGAGGTCGATTCCGAGCCCCGCCAGCACCCCGTAGTTGGTCTCCTGGACCGTGATCTCCTCGGCGTCGGCGGACCCCAGCTGGACCACCTGGCTCACCCGGGCCGTCTTGAGCCCGACGTATCCCGAAAGGGCCACGTTCTTCCCGGCGTCTCCTCGGACGTCCACCTTGAACCCTGGCGCCGGGCCGGTCTTCCGGCTGCTGAAGATGTTTCCGCCGCCCCAGGAGATGTCCCAGAGGTAGCCCAGGCGGAACCGCTCGGTGTCGAAGGGGAAGAAGGTCAGCCCGATGTAGTTCCGGTCCGGCGCCGCGGCATTCCAGGTCCAGGCCGCCCGGAGGTAGGTGCCATCGTCCCGGAGCACGTCGGTGACCCGGGGGTTCGTGCCCTCCATCAGGGACCCCAGGTCCAGTTTCAGCACCAGGCCCGCCTCCGTGGTGAGGCCCGTCAGGAACCCGGGCATCTTCTTGTAGAGCACGATGTGGGTCAGGTTCTCCCGGCCCTTGGTCTTGGTGTCCAGATTGTCCATGAAGAGTTCGTAGCCCTTCCGGTCCCCGATGCCGGGCAAGGGGCTGTCGGGGACCTTCTCGCCGGACTTCCGGGCCACGTCGTCGTCGCCGAAGGTCCAGGTGATCCGGGTGTCCATGAAGTCCCCGGCGAAGGCCGGCATCGGCAGCAGGGCCACCAGTCCCAGGGCGAGGAGCCGCCAGATTCCGATCGAAGGTCTTGTCATGGTTCCTCCGTAGTCCGCACGCGGACGCACGCCGTCGCGGCCGATGGCGGATCGCCTTCCCGGGTCAGGTCGTCCTCGCACCTCGGCTCCAGGATCCAGGGCTTCGGTTTCAGGAATGACAGGTTGCGCAAGGTGCCGGTCACCGCCGACAGGTGCCGCGGCACCGTCGGGTCGAAGGGGTCGAAGGAGGGCACCGAGTCCCGGCTCGACACCCACAACTTGACCCCTCCCGGGCCGCCCACCCGAACGGGCCACTGGCCGTAGTCGTGGTACTGGGTCAGTTCCAGACAGAGGGGATTCGCGTCGCAGGACTCTCGGCACTGGCACTCGGAGTCGCACGTGTTGGTGCCGTAGTCCCGGAAATTCACGGCGCCGTCCCCGTTCTGGTCGCAGTTCACGAAGTCCCGATCCGGGTCCGGCAGGTCCACGTCCCGGACCCGCACCAGGGCCGCCTCCAGGGCCTCCATCGGCAGGGAACCCTTCCCATTCAGCGTCGTCGCATCGAGCGGCGCCGGTTCGGGAATCGGGCAGACATCCCGGGCCGGGTCCCAGGGAACCAGCCGCCAGGTGGGGAAGTTCATCTCCGTGAACCCGTAGAACTCGCTGAGGATCCCCTGGACCATCGCCAGTCGGTCACAGGGCCGGACCACGATGGACTGCTGCGTCGAGCAGGCCAGGCTCTCCTGTTCGTCCTCCTGGCAGTCGGGAATGCTGGTGGGCGTGTTGAAGGAGAAGACGAAGAGGTGGTTGTAGCCCCTTCCGGCCGTGTCGGCGATGTCGGTCACGTACATGCCATCGGAGGTGACCCGGGTGACCACCAGATCGCCTCGCTCCACCGTGACGTTCTCCCCCGCGAAAGGCGACTGGGACGCAAAGCCCTGCACCTCCGCCAGGGAGGGATTCTGGAACTGGATCGGCACCGACACCCCGGCGGCCCCGGAACCGGCGTCCTCGCTGTCATCGGTGCCATCGAGGCACCCGGGGTCGCCGCCATCGATCAGGCCGTCGCCATCGTCGTCCTGGCCGTTGGAGCAGGCCGCCACCTGGCCGATGCGGGTCCGGGGAACGAATCCCACGTCCGTCGCCCAGACATGGGTGGTCCCGAAGGCCGCCGTGAGAACCATCTCGATCCCTTCCCGGTGCCCCCCCTCCAACAGCACGTCGTTTCCGCCCACTCCCGTTCCGGGCACCAGGGTCACCTTGCCGGGCCGGGCCGAGACCCGGACCCATCGATCCGCCTGGACCCGCCCGGATCCGTCGGCGGCCTGGACCTCCAGGTCCAGCACCAGCCGAAGTCCCCGGGTCACGTCCGAGGGGTCCGGCATCGGCAGCGGCTCCGTGGGGCTCCCCAGGGACCCGTCATCGACCCGTCGCACGGAGACCCGAATCCCCGCGACCTCCTGGTTCCACGGCCGCACGACGTCCTGCTGGCAGGCAGCCGCCATCCCGATCAGGACGACGACCCCTCCCCGGCACCACCTGGCCCCTGGTCTCGACAAGTCCCCTTCCTCCATTCCGGTTCAGGGCGGCAGCAGTTGCAGGCGCCCGTCCTCGGCGATCCCGTTGGTCCCGTCGATGCAGGCCGTCTGTCCGCAGGCCAGCCAGACCGCCTGGTGCTGCCGGCAGCGGCACTCGGCCCCCTCCACAGCGTCCACCGACAGGTCCTGGCAGCGCTGGTCGAACTGGGCCGACAGGTCGTTCACGCAGGAAGCCAGCACGCAGCGGCCTCCTCCCGGACACTCGGCCAGTTCCTGGCAGGTGGCCCCGTCCCAGGAGAGGCGCCCGTCACAGGAGCACCGGTAGCCCGAAGGGCACCCCCCCTCCCCTTCCCCGTCCCGAGTGCAGGCCCGGAGGTCCCCGCAGGGACGCCCCCCGCGCAGGAAGTCCATCAGGGCGTCCCGCTGCGGCACCCCCGTGTTGATCTGGGTCGTGTTCCGCTTCAGCACCATGAATCCCGACCCGCCCTTGGCGATGTAGTCGTTCACGGCCACCGAGTACTGCGAGTCCAGTTGCAACGCCTCGCCGTTGATCCGGATGTCCAGGGCGCAGCCCTCGGCATCGGGCCGCTGGACGGGCCAGGCCGCCGGCCGCCGGGACAGGTCGCACCGACCGCACTGGAGCAGCGCCCGAACCCCCGCCACCTGGGCCTGGGCCTGGCATCCCCGGCTGGAGGACCGACGAGCCACGTAGTCGAACAGTTCCACGACCTCGCGTCCCGAGAGGTACATCTTCGTGATGCTGTTCTCGAAGGGAAAGACGTTGTAGAGGACGTCCACGGTCACCGGACCGGCGTAGATGTCGGACCGGATCCCCAGGCTGTTGGTCAGGGCGAAGTCCGTCTCGACGCCCTTGCGGCGCTGCATGGCCGCAGCCACGGCATTCCCGAGCGCCGAGTCGCCTCCCACGGTGCCGAACCGCTTCGCATCGGTCGGGGCGTATCCCAGGACCTGGTCCAGGGGCACGGCCTCCTTGAGGACGTCCACGTAGGGCTCGAGGAGTTCCTCGATCACCCGGTCCCCGGGAACCCGCGCATCGACCGGCAGAACCTGGTAGCGGAAGGAGGCGATTTCCCAGTCCTGGGTCCGCTGCCTGCCCCCGGTCGCCTCACTGCCGTCCAGCGCGTCCACGCACTTCGGGTCCTCCAGGTCCGTCCGCCCATCCCCGTCGTTGTCCACCCCGTCATCGCAGGGGGACGCCTGACGAAAGACCGCATCGAAGTCCCCGACGTACTTCGCGAAGGCCCCCGAGTGGGCCAGGGGAACCTTCCGGGGTGGCGGCAGGCGCAGGCCCATCTTCCGGGCCAGCGAAAAGCAGGCCCCCGCGACCTGATCCTCGGCGAAGGCCCCAATCGCATCCTCCCGAGTCCCCGTTCCCAGGGCGTCGATGGACGCCGGTGCCGCCGGGACCGACGACAGGGCCTCGATGCAGGCCTGTCGCCAGACCGGGCGGTCCCGAACCGGCAGGACGCCCCCGGTCACCTCCGGGACCCGGTCCACCAGGCGGGCCATCTCCGGCAGCAGGTCGTCACAAAGGGCCGTGACATCGGCCGACGAGGACCGCCGCAGCAGCGCCTCCCGCCAGATCCCGGACAGGCCCTTCACGCAGGCCGCGTCGAAGTACCGCGTCACCACCTCGTAGTGGCAGGACTGCCCATCGAGGACCTCCTTCGGCGGGTTCAGCACGATGTGGTGGTGCCCTCCCAGGACCAGGTCCGCGCCGGAGATGCACGGGATCAGGCGCTCATCCTCCGAGAGGCCCAGGTGGGAGGCGATGATGATCACGTCCACGTGGGGCCGCAGCAGATCGATGTAGAACTGGGTCGTCTCGGCGGCGTCCATCGGGGTGATTCCCAGGGAGTTCGGCGACTCCACCAGGGAGGACATGCTGGAGGTGTTGCCCAGTCCGATCACGGCCACCCGGAGCCCCTGCAACTGGAAGACGTGGTAGGGCATCACGAGGTCCGACAACGGCGGCGCGGTCGGGGACAGGGGCGGAGAGATCAGGTAGTTGGCCGCCAGCACCGGAAAGGACGCGAAGCGGGCGATCCGGTCGGCCACGTTGGGTTCGCCGGCATCGAACTCGTGGTTCCCGATCGTCATCACGTCCACGCCGATCCGCGAGAGGGCGAGCATCTCCACCTCGCCCTGGAAGACGTTGAAGATCGGGGCCCCCTGGAAGACGTCCCCCGTGTCGATGTGCAGGCTGCGATCGGCACGCTGCCGGATGGTCCGCGAGAGGTGGGCGATGCGTGCGATGCCCCCGAAGGGCCCGTTCTCGTCGGCCAGTCCCAGGGTCTTGTCGGTCTGGGCGACCTTCATCGGGTAGGGAAGCAGTCGTGAGTGGATGTCCGTGGTATGGACCAGGACCACCCGAACGTTCTGCCCCTCCAGGTCGGGCTGGGTGGTGGTGACCTGGCAGGCGACCGCGCAGGCCGTGACCAGCATCGCCAGGATTCCGGGCCAACGATTCCTCGGCGCCATCGCGACCATCCCGCGATCGACGGCGCAGCATAGGAGGACAGCGCCTGTCTTGTCAACGAACTCCACGCGTGCAGGGACCACTTGAGAATCCGGGGCACCGGGGACCGGATCCGCTCGAATGCCGGTTCGTACAGGGTCAGAACGGGGTGACAGCCGTCTTTCCGGGCTTGCAATGCCTTCTCGGTTCCGGTAGTGTTGATGCGTTCAGCGGTCGTTCTTCGTTGCACCGCCGATACCCCTTGCATGCGGCATCCGGGCCTGGACCCGGAGGGCCCCCCGACCCGTCGGGAAGAGGAGAGGACGCCTGCCATGGCACTGAAGACCTTCGAGTTCGCCACCCCACACGGCCGCATCGGTTCGCTGGTGATGGTCCCGGGCACGCCGCCGGAGTACTTCTGGACCGGTCGCAACGAGGTCCCGAAGGAGATCCGGGACGCCCTGACCCAGGGCCTCCGGGACCCCGAGACCGGCAAGCAGGTCGCCGGCGACAAGGGAGAGGAGTTCCTGGAGGTGCTCCAGCTGGAGTTCGCGCGCGGACGGCACCTGGCGGGCCGCAAGGGCATTCCACTGGCCTCCCTTCCCCCGAACGCCCGCAAGATCGCCTACACCCCGGGCGTCGCCGGCTGGTTCCGCGACTGAAGTCGTGGCAGACTTGAGCCCGGACATGAAGGGGTCCAGGCGATGGTCATCCCCCGACTGGCGGTCTCGTGGTCGATCCTGCTGCTCCTGCCGGCACCGGTGCTCTCCCAGGCCCCTGCGTGCAGGCAGCGATCCATCGCCCTCGTCTTCAATGGAGAGGACTCGGCCGCCTTGACCGAGATCCGCCACGAGGTCGAGGATCAGGTCGCCCGAAACGCCTGCTACCGGATGATCGACTCGGTCCTGCTGCTGGAGGCCGGCGTCTCTCCGGCCCAGACCTTGATGCAACAGGGCCTGGACGCCCTGGACCGGGGGCTCGGAGAAGTGGAGGAGATGCGCCTGGAGAAGGCTGCCCCGATTCTCCGGGAGGCCGTCGAGTCCCTGGGGCGGTCGTTTGCCCTGCTGGCCCATCCGCGTCCGCTGGTCCAGGCGCTGCTGGCCCTGGGAGGAGTGCTGGCGGCCACCGGAGACCCCAGGGGCGCCCGGGAGGCCCTGATCGGCGCCTTCCATCTGGACCCCGAGGCCCGGGTCGAGGACGTTCTGGTCCTGCCGGAGGCCCTGGAGGCCCAGGAGGTCGCCCGGCGCGTGCTGGCGGCCGGTCGTACCGGCAGCCTGCTCGTGGACAGCAACCCTCCCGGAGCGGAGGTCTGGATCGACGGGACGTACCGGGGTCCCGCTCCCTGGGACGAACCCACCATCGGGACGGGCCTCCACGTCGTGAGCCTCCGCCTTCCCGGCTGGGAGCGGAAGAGCCTTCTGGTTCGGGTCCCGGACCAGGGGTCCTCCTCGGTGACGGGGGCCGATGCCCGCCTGACCCCGGCACGACGGCGCCCCTTGATGGAAAGCGCAAAGGCCAAACTGGCACGGTCCGGTCCCGAACGGGACCCCACCGGGGGCATCGAGGACCTGAAGGCCCTCTTCCTGACGGACCTCCTGCTCGTGGTGGACCTGACGCCCGAAGGGACCCACGCCTCCCTCTGGGACCTCCAGACCATGGACCGGGTCTGGAAGGACTTCGAGGCCCAGGCCCTTTCGGGCGACTCCGTGAGCCGGGGGGCCATCGTGGCGCTGGTGATGTCGGCCTTTCGGACGGATCAGGCCCGCTTCCAGGTGGCCGAGAATGCGGCCATCGCCCCGAAGCGGAAGGCCGGCATCGTGAACCGCTGGTGGTTCTGGACGGCCATCGGCGTCGTGGCGGCCGGGGCCGTCACTGCCGGGGTCCTCCTGGGACGGCCCGGGTCATCCCATCCCGACGGCCTCTCCCGGGACGGGTCCGGTTCCGTGATCATCCGCTTCTAGCGGTGCAGAAGGGGAAGCCCATGGGGAAGTTCGCGATCTGGATCCTGCCCGGGATGCTGACACTGGGCCTTGCCGGGGGCGTCGCCTTTGGCCAGGCCCCGGCCAACGAGGACCCGACTCCCGCGACCGACTGGTTCCGCCTGGGAGCCGCCGAACTGGCCGCCGGCTCGGTGGATCGGGCCATCGAGGCCTACCAGAAGGGGGTCGCGGCCCGGCCGGAGGTCCGGGAGGGCTGGTACAACCTCGGAATCGCCTACGGGCGCAAGCGGGCCCTGACCAAGGAGGCAGAGGCCTACCAGAAGGCCCTGGAGATCGACCCCGACTACGGCAACGCCTGGTTGAACCTGGGTCTGTGCCATCTGGAATCGGGGCAGTACGACAAGGCGGTCGAGGCCCTGGAGCGGCTGGTGGCACTGGAGCCTCAGGCCCAGGACGGCTGGCTGGCCCTGGGCTCCGCCCAGATGGCCCGTGGGGAGTTCCAGAAGGCCGCCGAGGCCTTCCAGCGCGCCGCCACGAACGACCCGAAGGCCGCCGATCCCTGGATTCACCTGGGCCTGCTGCGGATGCGCCAGGCCGAGAAGGCCTCCCGGACCGCGGACAAGGACCCGCTGTTGGAGGAGGCCCTCGGATTCTTCCAGGAGGCCCTGAACCGCGACGGGACCAGGGCTGTCGCGTGGTACAACCAGGGTGTGGTTCTCCATCGCCTTGGGCGATGGGACGAGGAGATCCAGGCCTACCAGAAGGCCCTGGAACAACAACCCGACCACGCGGCGAGCCTCTTCAACCTGGCCACGGCCTACTCCACCCGGAATCGCCGGGAAGAAGCGATCCAGACCTGGAGGCGCTACCTCGAGGTCGCTCAGAAGGACCCTGGGGAGAAGTCCTTCCTGGAGGCCGCCCGCAAGGAGATCCGGCGCCTGGGAGGCGAGTAGTCTCCAACACGAAAACGCCTGGAAACCGGTTGTCCCTCTCCCTGCGACGATTCCGCGGTCCCGATCCGGGATTCCCGGGCCGGTTGGACCTCCGTCGGGTCCCGCCCCTCCCGCAGCCCCTTGACCCCGGCGCCTACATGCACAAAGTGTGCCTGGTCTGACAAGAGGAAGTCGGCATGCGGTTCGAACAGTTGACCACGAAGGCACGGGAGGCCCTGGACCACGCCATCCAGCGAGCGACCCGGAGCGGCCATCCGGAGGTGACCTGCGCCCACCTGCTCCACGGGCTCCTGCAGGACCCCGAGGGGGCCGTCCCGAAGGTGCTGCAACGACTGGAGATCGACGCGGGCGTCCTCTCCCGGCAGGCCGAGGGGCTCCTGAGCCGAATGCCCCAGGTCCAGGGGGGCCAGGTGACCCTGTCCCGGGACCTCCAGGAGGCCCTGGTGGAGGCCGAGAAGGAGGCCCGGTCCTTCAAGGACGACTACGTCGGTTCCGAGCACCTGTTGCTGGGCATCCTGTCCCGAACGGGCGACGAGGCCGCGGACCTGCTCCGGAGCCTGGGCCTGACCAAGGACCCTCTGCTCCAGGCCCTCAAGGAGATCCGCGGGGGACAGCGGGTCACGGACCCCGACGCCGAGGACCGCTACCGGGTGCTGGAGAAGTACGCCGTGGACCTCACCGCCCGGGCCCGCCAGGGGAAACTGGACCCGGTGATCGGCCGGGACGACGAGATCCGACGCGTCGTCCAGGTCCTGGCCCGGCGACGAAAGAACAACCCGGTCCTGGTGGGCGAGGCCGGCGTCGGAAAGACCGCCATCGTCGAGGGTCTGGCCCTCCGGATCGCGAAGGGGGACGTCCCGGAGCCCCTGCGGGACAAGCGCCTCCTGGCCCTGGACATGGGATCCCTGGTGGCCGGGACCAAGTACCGGGGCGAGTTCGAGGACCGGCTCAAGGCCATCCTGCGGGAGATCGAGCAGTCCGAGGGGGAGATCATCCTCTTCATCGACGAGATCCACACCCTGGTGGGCGCCGGGGCGGCCGAGGGAGCCATCGACGCATCCAACATGCTCAAGCCTGCCCTGGCCCGGGGCACGCTGCACTGCGTCGGAGCGACGACTCTCAAGGAATATCGCCGGTACATCGAAAAGGACGCGGCCCTGGAGCGGCGCTTCCAGCCGGTGATGGTGGACGAGCCCTCGGTCGAGGACACGGTGAGCATCCTCCGGGGCCTCCGGGAGCGTTACGAGATCCACCACGGGGTCCGGATCCGGGACTCGGCGTTGATCGCCGCAGCGACGCTGTCGAAGCGCTACCTGCCGGACCGGCACCTGCCGGACAAGGCCATCGATCTGGTGGACGAGGCCGCGAGCCGCCTCCGGATGGAGATCGACAGCGTGCCCGGGGACCTGGATCAACTGGAACGCCGCATCGGGCAACTGGAGATCGAGCGGCAGGGTCTCGCCCGGGAGGAGGGGAAGGCCGCCGAGGAGCGCCGCCAGGCCCTCGAGCGGGAGATGGCGGACCTCAAGGAGAAGGCCGAGGCCCTGCGAGCCCAGTGGAGGACCGAGAAGGAGGCCGTGCTGCAGATCCGGTCCGTGAAGGGGGAACTGGAGGCCCTGCGGCACGAACTGGAGATGAGCGAGCGGCGGGGCGACTGGGAGGCGGCGGCGCGGATCAAGTACGGCCGCATCCCGGACCTGGAGAAGCGGCTCCAGGAGGGAAGTCGACGACTGGAGTCCATCCAGGGGCAGGGACGCCTCCTGAAGGAGGAGGTGGACGAGGAGGACATCGCGCGGGTCGTTTCGGCCTGGACCGGCATCCCGGTGTCCAGGATGCTCGAGGGCGAGCAGCGCAAACTGCTGACGATGGAGGACCGACTGCGCCAGCGGGTGGTGCACCAGGACGAGGCCATCGAGGCCATCGCCCACGCAGTGCGGCGGGCCCGGGCGGGGCTCTCGGAGGCGACGCGACCGATGGGCTCCTTCCTGTTCCTCGGCCCCACGGGGGTCGGGAAGACCGAACTGGTGAAGGCCCTGGCGGAGTTCCTCTTCGATGATGAACAGGCCATGATCCGCCTGGACATGAGCGAGTACATGGAGAAGCACTCGGTCGCCCGCCTGATCGGGGCCCCGCCCGGCTACGTGGGCCACGAGGAGGGGGGCCAGTTGACCGAGGCGGTCCGGCGTCGGCCCTACGCGGTGATCCTGCTGGACGAGGTCGAGAAGGCCCACCCGGACGTCTTCAACGTCCTGCTCCAGGTGATGGACGACGGGCGCCTGACCGACGGCCTGGGACGGACCGTGGACTTCCGGAACGCCCTGCTGGTGATGACCAGCAACCTCGGGTCCCATCTGCTGGGCGAGGCGGCAGAGAACGACACCGATCCCCAGGCGGTGCGCCAGGCGGTGCTGGACGTCGTGAAGCAGTCCTTCCGGCCGGAGTTCCTGAACCGCCTCGACGAGATCGTGATCTTCAACCGCCTGACCCAGGAGGACATGGACCGCATCGTGGAGATCCAGTTGCGGCGGGTCCGGGCCCGACTGGCGGAACGGCGCCTGGACCTCCGGGTCACTCCCGCGGCGGTGCGACACCTGGCCGATGCGGGGTGGGATCCGATCTATGGGGCCCGCCCGTTGAAGCGGGCCATCGAGCGCCTGCTGCTGAACCCCCTGGCCCAGGAGATGCTCCAGGGGCACCTCCGGGAGGGTCAGATCGTGGAGGTGGACGCGGGTCCAGAGGGCCTCGTCTTCCGCATGACCCCGTGACCCCGGTTCCCGGTCAGGATCGCCGGGTCCTCCAGGCGGCGACCGCCTCCACCAGCAGGTCCATCGCCCGGCGGAGGTCCTCTTCCCGGAGCACGTAGGCGATGCGCACCTCCTCGACCCCCTGCCCCGCGGTGGCATAGAAGCCGTTGCCAGGGGCCACCATCACCGTCTCGCCGTCCCGTTGGAACTCCCGGAGCAACCACGAGGCAAAGGCATCGCCGTCCCCGATGGGAAGTCGCGGCTGGACGTAGAAGGCCCCCTCGGGGACGTGGCAGCAGGCGTCGGGAATGCGGCGCAGGCCCTCCATCACGACGTCCCGGCGCCGACGGTACTCGGCGATCATCGGCGGGACCACCTGCCGCACCAGCCGGTACCCCTCGGCGGCGGCGTACTGTTCCAGGGTCGGAGGGCACAACCGGGCCTGTCCGAACCGCAATGCCGCATCCAGGATCGCCTCGTTGCGGGTCACCAGGAAGCCGATGCGGGCCCCGCAGGCGGAAAAGCGCTTGCTGATGCTGTCGATCAGGATCGCCCGGTCCAGTGCCCCCAGTCGTGCCGCCGCCTCCAGGACCCCCGTGGGCTCCTGTCCGTCGTAGCAGAACTCCCGGTAGGCCTCGTCCCCGATCACGAAGAGGTCCCGCTCGAGGGCCAGAGAGACCAGGACATCCACCTCGTCCCGGCGCAGCACCGCTCCGGTGGGATTCCCGGGGGAGGACCAGAGAATGGCCCGGGTCCGGGGAGTCAACAGGGCCTCGATGGTCTCCCGGGGGGGCAGGTGGAAACCGTCCTCCACGCGGGTGCGAACCGGTACCAGTCGGACCCCCAGGATCCGGGCGAATCCGGCGTAGTTGGTGTAGAAGGGCTCGAAGACCACCACCTCGTCGCCGGGGTCGCAGACCGCCGCCAGGGCGAACAGGATCGCCTCGCTGCCTCCCACCGTGACGAGCACGTGGCGTTCCTCGACGGGCATCCCCAGGTCCTGGAGATAGCGGGCCATGGCCTGTCGGGCCACCGGGAGGCCTGCCGAGGGGCCATAGGGCAGCACGGGGTCCGGAAAGTGGCGCATGGCCTCCAGCATGGCCGGAGGCGTGGGGATGTCCGGCTGGCCGATGTTCAGATGGAAGACCCGGATGCCCCGGGCCTTGGCCTGGTCCGCCAGGGGGGTCAGGCGGCGAATGGGCGAGGCCGGCATCTCCAGGGCGCGCTGCGAAACCGTCATGGGACAGGATCCTCCGAACGGGCCGGGGCGACTCTATTCCCGGCGACGTTGCAAGTGCAAGAGCCCTCCCGCTTCCATTCCTGGGAGGGACATTCGCATGCCGGATCCCGGGGCCCTGTCCCCAGGACCTACGAGTGGGACTGCCCACGGTGGAAGCGACGCCGGAGGATGCCCAGGAACTCCTCCAGCTCGGGACTCCCGAGGCCCCGGGCCACGAGTCCGTAAAGCCCGATGGCGAGGAGGATCACCGGGATGAGCCGGACGGCCAGGGCCGCCCCCCGGACTCCGTCCAGGAAGCCCGCAGCGGCAATCCCCCAGACGACCACGCCCATGGCCACCGTGGCGACGGAGGTCCGCCCCAGGCTGGCCAGGATCGCCCGGATTCCCATCCGTCCGATCCGGACCCGCAACAGCCACCACAGCATGAGGACGTTGAGCGCCGCCGCCAGGGAACCCGCCAGGGCGATCCCCCCCTGCCGGAGCGGTCCCGAGAGAAGAAGGCACAACAGCCCGTGGACCAGCATCACAATGGCCGCGACCCACGTCGGCGTCCGGAGGTCGTGCATCGCGTAGAAGACCTGAACCACGTTTCGCTGCAGCGCCACGAAGAAGATCCCCGCCGCGTGAAACTGCAGGGCGAAGACGGTCATCCCCGTCGAGGCATCGTCGAACCTCCCGTACTGGAACAGGACCCGGACGATGGGAGTCCCGAGCAGGATCAGGCCCACCGTGGCCGGAAACGTCACGAAGGCCAGCAGGTTCACCGAGAAGCCGAAGGTCTCCTTCACCTCGGACCACTGCTGCCGGTGCACCTGCTCCGACAGCGTCGGAAGCAGCACCGTGGCCACCGACACTGCGAAGACGCCCAGGACCAGTTCCTGGAGCCGAAGGGAGTATTGGAGGGAGGCCACCGATCCCGGGTCCAGGTGGGCCGCGATGACCTGGGAGATCGTCACGTTGATCTGGTAGATGCCTGCCGAGAAGACCCCGGGGAGGAGGATGCGGCCCACCTGCCACACCGCCGGGTCCCGAACCCCCGACAGCGTGGGACGAAAGGTGATGCCCTGGCGCCGGAGGAAGGGGATCTGGAAGGCCAGTTGCAGCACGCCCCCGGCCAGGAATCCCACCGCCAGGGCCCAGGCGGGGTTCGGAAACCAGTCATGGAAGAAGACCACGCCGGCGATGCTTGCCCCGGACAGCAGCACCGGGGAGAAGGCCGAGGGTCCGAAGACGTGGAAGGAGTTCAGCGTCGCCTGGATGATCGCCGCCACGGACACCAGGAAGAGATAGGGGAACATCACCCGGGTCAGGCCGATGGTCAGTTCGACCTTTCCGGGGACCTCGTGGAAGCGCCCGGCGAACAGGACGTCCACCAGGGGTCCCGCGGCCAGGATGCCCAGCATCGTGACCCCGACCATCAGGACCACGAACAGGGTCATGAAGCCCCGGTAGAACTGCTGGAGTCTCTGGGGATCCGCGTCGGCCCGGAGCCCGGTGAAGACCGGGACGAAGGCGGCGGTCATGGCCCCCTCGGCGAAGAGCCGACGCAGCATGTTGGGAATCGTGGCGGCGATCCCGAAGGCATCGGATTCCATTCCGGTGCCCAGGTAGTAGCCCCGGACCTGCTCCCGGAGCAACCCCACGACCCGCGAGAGAACCGTGAGGCCGCTGGTGACCAGCGTGGACCGCAACAGGGCTCGGTGCCTGCCCTGGGTCTCCGTGGACCTCGACGCCCCCCCTGCCTCCGCGGCCACCGAGCGACCCCCGGAACACCGACGGCGCAAGCATACCTTGGAAGACCGGAAGACGCCCAGTGGACGCGATGATGCGACACGTCGAGGCCGGGCCCGTTCGCGGCAACGGGGAGGATCACTCGCGGGTCGGGGGCGGATCGGCAGGAAAGAGGGGAGCCTCCATTCGCTTCGCCTCCTCCCAGAGGGCATCGAGGGTCGCCAGGGGGGTTCCGGGGAGGGGCAGGCCCTGCTCGGCGGCCCGGGCCTCCAGGTACTCGAACCGCGTCTTGAACCGGGCGAGCATCGACCGCAGCGCGTCCTCGGGGTCGATGGAGCGCAGGCGGGCCAGGTTCACCACCGTGAACAACAGGTCGCCGATCTCCTGGCGGACGGCCTCCTGGGAGCCGCTTGCCAGGGCCTCCTTCAACTCGGCCACCTCCTCGTCCAGTTTCGCCACGGCTCCCGAGGGTTCGGGCCAGTCGAACCCGACACTGCGCACCTTCTCCCCAACCCGGAGGGCCATGAGCAGCGCCGGCAGGTTTCCCGGGACGCCCGCCAGCACCCCCTTCCCTTCCCTGCGCTTGCCCTTTTCCCACCGGTCCAGGGCCTCCTCGGCGTCCTGGGCCCGGCTCTCCTGCCCGAAGACGTGAGGATGGCGGGCCACCAGTTTCCGGACCGCTCCCCGGCAGACCTCCGCGATGTCGAAGGCGCCTCGCTCCTCCATGATCCGGGCCTGGAACAGGACCTGGAGCAGCAGGTCTCCCAGTTCCTCCCGGAGGTCGTCCGGGTCGTGCTTGTCGATGGCCTCGACGACCTCGTAGGCCTCCTCGATGACGTAGGTCTTGAGGGTCTCGAGGGTCTGGGCCCGGTCCCAGGGACATCCGTCGGGAGCCCGCAGCCGTTCCATGAGGTCCACGAAGGCCAGGAAGGCCTCCGCCCTCTCCCGTCGTCGCTCGGAATCCATCACGGGCTCCCCCTCGTTGGAGAAACGTCGCCCGGTCGACCGGCCGATCCCGTGGGGATTCGTCCTACTTCCTCGGAGCCGTCCCCTGGATCTGGTGCTGCAGCACCCGGGCGGTTCCCGGCGAGACGGGCGCCGGCCTGGGGGCCTTGAGGGCCTCCAGAGACCCAGGCGCCACCTGGATCTGGGCCGGGGCCCGTCCGGCTCCGGGAGCCGCCTCCGAGGAGGACGCCTCCGCCGGGCCGGCCACCAGCCGTAGCACGCCGGCCTTCGACAGGTCGTGGAAGTCCCCCTCGGCAGGGGAGAAGGCCTGAGCCCCGGTGACCTTCCCATCCGTCGCCTGGATCCGGAAGAGGTTCAGGCGGACCTCGTCCCCGACCGCCGGAGCCTTCCCGAACTCCGGCAGGGACGTCCAGGGAATCGCCATCTCGACGGTCCAGGGCATCCCCTTGTCCCGGGGCCCCTCGAGGGCCGCCGTCTTCATGCCGGGCACGTTGTGACTGCGGGCCTGGTGCCAGTCCGGCTGCCGCCGGGACTGGAACAGCGCGTCGAACACCACGTTGTTCGGGGAGACCTGGATCTCCAGGTAGTCCTTTCCGTCGGCCTTCGGGTCCAGATAGACCTCCACCACGTCGCCGTTCCACAGTTCGTCGTCCCGGTCGCGATAGGGACTCGAGATCTGGTCATCCTGGCAGTCGAATGCCAGATAGAGGGCCTGATCGTCCCAGAGGGCCTTCACCGCGGTCCCCTGTCCCGCCGGGGCCGGTCCACCGCCCGCGGCCTGCAGTTTCACCGGGATCGCCCGGGTCCAGGCCTCCTCGTCGAGCCGCCCGTCCACCGCGATCGCCCCTGCCGCCGGCAGCACCTGGAGGACCGCCGGAGCCCTGGGAGGCGCGTCCTTGCCCTCCAGCCGGAACTGGAGCACCCGGACCCGATCCTGGCCATCGTTCTGGACCTCCCCCTTGTTCGAGATCGGCATTCGGTCCCCACCGCCCCGGGCCTGGTAGATCTCCTCGCTGAAGAGGCCTCCCCACAGAACGCCCTGGCCCGTCTTCGCCTCGGGGTCCAGCGTGACCTTCTGGATGTCCCGGATGACCTCCCCCGGCTTCCACTGGGAAACCGGGTACAACTCCTGGACCGGAACGTGATCCAGCACCATCCGCTTGCCCCCCGGGAGTTCCAGGTGTCCGAAGACCTTCCAGTCCCCCGGCGTGGCCTGGAGGCACTCCCAGTACCAGGTGATGGTCACCTCCGTGCCGGCCCGTGGGGTCTGCGGTTCCATGTCGGCCCCCAGGAGCCGAATCCGCCCATCGAAGACCGCCCCGGACGGGAACTGGGGGGCCGGTTTCTCCTTCAGGATGTCCGCGGCGATCCGGGCCTGCTGGTCCTTCGTCAGGATCACCCGGACCGGTTTCCGGCAGGCCCCGACGAGGAGCAGCAATCCGATGGTCCACAACAGTGCGATGCGTCCCGCCTTCCTCACGGCTCACCTCCCGAGTGGGGGTCCTGGACCGGTTCATGGTAGGTGTGGAGCGTCCGGCGGAAGTTCCGGATCACGACCTTGGACTGGTCCCGCTCCACGATGTACTCCGGCAGCAGGGGCACCTTTCCGCCGCCCCCGGGGGCGTCGATCACGTACTGGGGCACCGCCAGTCCGCTGGTCCAGCCCCGAAGCCCCTCCATGATCTCCAGCCCCTGTTCGATCGTGGTCCGGAGATGGCTGTTTCCCCGGGTCATGTCGCACTGGAAGATGTAGTAGGGGCGCACGCGCATCATCAGGAGGCGCTGGTTCAGGTCCCGGACCGTCTGGACCGAGTCGTTGACCCCCTTCAGCAGCACCATCTGGTTCCCCAGGGGGATTCCCTGGTCCGCCAGCAGGGAACAGGCCCGGAAGGCCTCCCGGGTGCACTCCTTCGGGTGGTTGAAGTGGGTGTTCACGAACAGGGGCGCGAAGGACCCCAGCATCCGGGCCGTCTCGGGGGTGATCCGGTGGGGCATCGTCACCGGCGTGCGGGTTCCGACCCGGAGGATCTCGACGTGGGAGATGCGCCGGAGTTCCCCCAGGAGCCCGGCCAGCCGGTCATCGCTCCACGTCAGGGGATCCCCGCCGGAGACAATCACGTCGCGGACCGCGGGCGTCCGGCGGATGTAGTCGATGCCCTGTCGAATCTGGTCCTCGTTGGCCGCCGTGGCAGGGTCCGCCACCTTCCGCTTCCGGGTGCAGTGCCGGCAGAACATGCCGCATTCCTGGGTGACGTAGAACAGCACCCGGTCGGGGTAGCGGTGGGTGATCCCGGGAACCGGCATGTCCCGTTCCTCGGCCAGGGGGTCCTCCATGTCCCAGGGGTCCACGTGCATCTCGGCCCGGCGGGGCGTGGCCTGGAGCCGCACCGGACACCCGGGGTCGTCGGGGTCCATGAGCGCGGCGTAGTAGGGGGTGATGCCGATCTTGAACAGGTCCCGGCCTTCCTCGGCCCCCAGGACCTCGTCCTCCGAGACCCGGATCACCCTCCGAAGCCCGTCCAGGTCCACCACGCGGTTGCGCATCTGCCATCGCCAATCGGTCCACTGTTCCTCGGGAACGTCCCTCCAGGGCCCCCGCGGCGCCGCCGGGAACCGTGCCAGGATGGACTCCGGCATCGCTCGAATGCTCATGTCGTGCTCCGTTACCCTGTTCGCCTCCACCGGGAAGGCCGACCCGCGACCGGCCGGCGGCAGTATAGAGCAGATCCCCGGATCGGCGCCACCCCGGGAAGAACGTCCCTCCGGGCGAATGTCGGGGGGATGACGCCGCTTCCGGACCCTCGTCCCCAGGAAGGTCGTCCCCAGGGGCGTCCGAGTCCCGGGGCACCCTTGACCAGGAAGGCGCCAGGTGCGATCGTTCTGCTCCGGCATGGGAGGTTCCCGATGGCGGACAAGACCTATCGTTTTGGTCATCGCCTGGGCGGCGAGGAGGCCCGACGACGCATCCGTCCCGTCGTGGAGGACCTCTGCCGCACCTACGGCCTGAACCTGGAGACCCCGGCAACGGACCGTCTGTCCCTGACCCGGTCCGGCGTCACGGCGGACGTGGCCATCGGGGATCAGGAGGTCGCCGTCCGGGTGGAACTGAACTGGTTCCTGGAGAAGTCGATCCGGAAACAGGTCGAGGACCGCCTCCACCAGTTGTTTCCCGAGGTCCTCAAGAGCCCCGATTGACCCGTCACTCGCACCGCGGGCTGGCCTCCCCCGATCCCGAGTGGGGCCGGGCGACATCGGTCTTCCGGGCGGTGATCTCGAACATCCGGTCGATGGCCCGGCGAGCACGAGTCGCCACCTCCTCCGGCACCTCGACCACCTGGTCCGGTCGCGGCGACTCCAGGACCTGCAAGACGTTGCGCAGGTTGACCCGTTTCATGTGGGGACAGAGGACGCAGGTTCCGAGGAACCGCTTGCCCGGGAATTCGGCCCGGAGGCGGTCCGCCAGCCCGCACTCCGTCACCAGCATGAATTCCTGGGCGTCGCTGTCCCGGACATAGCGCACCATGTCGCCGGTGCCTCCGGCCAGGTCCGCGAGGCGGACCACCTCCTCCGGGGACTCGGTGTGGACCAGCACCTTCATGGAAGGGTGCCGTGCCTTCCAGTCCAGCAGGGTCCGGGGGTCGAAGGTCTCGTGGACGATGCACCGGCCAGAGTATCCGATGACCCGCTTTCGGGTCAGGGCCTGGAGGTTTCGGGCCATGAAGCGGTCCGGCAGGAAGACGACCTCCTCCTGGGGAACCCCTTCCACCACCGCCAGGGCATTTGCCGAGGTGCAGACGACATCACACTCGGCCTTCACCTCCGCCGAGGTGTTCACGTAGCAGACGAAGGCCGCTTGCGGGTGCTGCTCCCGAAGACGCCGCACGTCATCGCCGGTGATGGACTCCGACAGGCTGCATCCGGCCTCCGGGGCCGGCAGCAGCACGGTCCGGTCCGGGGAGATCACCTTGGCCGTCTCGCCCATGAACCGGACGCCGCAGAAGACGATCACCCGGGCATCGGTGTCCCGGGCGATGGTGGACAGCCCCAGGGAGTCCCCCCGGTGGTCCGCGACGCCGAACTGGACCTCCGGGGTCATGTAGGAGTGGCCCAGGATGACCGCCTGCCGCTCCCGGGCCAGGGCGCGGATCCGGAGGGTCAGGGGCGCCAGTCGTTCGCACTCCCGGCGGGACCATCCCAGGGGCGACAGGTGACCGACGAGCCGTTCCGTCTCGGGTCCCAGCATGAGTGCACCTCCACTGTCCGACCCACGATAGCGACGCCCCCAGGCCCGGTCAACCGTGCCGCCGGAAGAATCCCGGATGACGATGCGGACGGCCGACGGACCCGAAGGGGAATCTCGTCGGCCCCCTGGGGTTTGACATTCCCCGGAGATTCGGCCAGCATTTCTCGCCTTTTTTGATCTGGAGGATCGATGCGCCGCTTGTCCCTGATGCTGATGGTCGCCATCCTGGGAACGAGCCTCCCCTCGTTCGCCCAGGCAATCAAGATCGGGTTCGTGGACCTGCAGGCGGCCCTGGCCCAGACCACCGAGGGAAAGGCCATCAAGGCGAAACTGGAGCGTCTGCTGCAGCAGAAGCAGAAGGACTTCGACAAGATGCAGGAGGAGGTCAAGCGCCTGAAGGACGAACTGGAGTCCCAGGGCGCGATGATGCGGGAGGACCTCCGGAACAAGAAGCTCCAGGAGTACCAGAGAAAGATGGTGGAACTCCAGGAGTTCTACATGAACAACCAGAAGGAGCTCCAGGAGGAGGAGGCCCGCCTGGTGAAGCCCCTGATGGACCGGTTCGAGAAGGTGCTGGCCCAACTGGGCAAGGACGAGGGCTTCACGGTGATCTTTCCGGCCGCGACCATCCTCTGGGGCCAGCCTGCCCTCGACCTGACCCAGCGACTGGTGCAGATGATCAACGCCGGGGCCGGAAAGTAACACCACCGCGGGGGCTCCCCGATGGCTCCGTCCACGACTCCTTCCTGGCGATCCTCCTGGAGGGAAGGCACGGACCGCCTGCGGGGAGCGTTCCGCGGGCTGCCGACCGTGACCCGGGCCGCCCTGTTGACCCTGGGGGCCTCCTACGTCCTGTTCCTGGTCCTGGCGATGCTGATCGAGGGGGGCTGGCCCGTGCTGGAGCACTGGCTCGCCCTGACCCCGAACCGCGTCCACCTGCGGCCCTGGTCACTGATCACGATGGCCCTGCTGCACCGGGACCCCATGCACCTGCTGTTCAACGTGCTGGCCCTCTGGAGCCTGGGGCCCCACGTGGAGCGGTCCCTGGGAGGCCGGCCCTACGGGATCCTGATGCTGGCGAGCACCCTGGGCGGTTCCCTGCTCTATGCCCTGACGGGCCTGCTGCTGCAGCCGGGAACGCCGGCCATCGGCGCCAGCGGCGGGATCCTCGGGGTCCTGTGCGCCTTTGCCCTGCTCTTTCCCCGTTCGGAACTGCAGTTCTTCTTCGCAGGGCGAATGGCGGCCCGGCATCTTCCCTGGGTCCTCCTCGGGGTGGATCTGATCCTCCGACTGGCCGGGATGCCGATCGCCGTCTTCGCCCATGTCGGAGGCATGATCGGCGCATGGGCCTACCTTCGCCGCCCCTGGACCCCCGGGGGTCGGCAGCAGATCCGGCGCTTCCTGGACAGGATCCGATGACCCCCGCCGCTGCCCGGTCTCCCTCTCGCCGTGGACTCCAGGCCCTGCTGCTGGTCCTGGCGGTGGCCGCCGCCTGGGGTGTGGCCCTCCGGGACGACTTCGCCTGGGACGACACCTATCTGGTGCGGGACAACATCGAGATCCGGTCCCTGGATTCCATTCCGACGTTCTTCCTGCGCCCCTGGGCTTCGGGGACCGACTACGCCCTGGGGGCCCGGCAGAACGCGACCTACTTCCGCCCGGTGGCCCTGGCCTCGATGGCCCTGGACCACGCCTTCTTCGGCGGGGCCGCCTGGGGATACCACCTGGGCAACCTGTTGGTCCACCTGGCCTGCGTCCTGCTGCTCTGGAGCCTCGGAAACCGATGGCGAACCCTCCTGGACCTGCCGCCGTCGCTGCCCTGGGTCGTGGCCCTGGCCTGGGCCATCCACCCGGTGCATGCCGAGGCGGTCCATCTGGTCTCCTATCGGACGACGCTCCTCTCCACGCTGGCAGTGCTGGGGGTCCTGCGTCTCTCGCTTCCCGGGGATCCTCAGGAAGGCCCGGTCGAGAGGGCCCTCCGGATCGGGGCCCTGCTGGGTTGCTGGACCCTTGGACTCCTCTCGAAGGAGACGGCCGCCGTGGGGCTTCCCCTGCTGGCCGTCCAGGACGGATTTCTTCGCCGCCTGTCGCCCCGGCGGGTCCTCGAGGTGTACGTCCCGCTGCTGGCGATGCTGGCCCTGTGGTGGTGGTATCGCGGTCAGGTGACGGCCCCAGGGATCTATTCCTGGTTCGAGGGTCTGACTCCCTTCCAGTCCGCCCTCATGGTTCCTCGGGTCTTCTTCCTGTACGTACGCCTGGTCCTGATCCCCTGGCCCCTTTGCCCCTTCTACGACTGGAGCGTCCTGGGGGTGCCTCGGTCCCCCTGGGAACCGGACATCCTGGCCGGCCTCGTGTTGCTGGTCCTGCTCCCCGCGACCGCCATCGCCACCTTCCGCCGGGCCCCCGAGGTCTCCCTGGGCCTCTCGTGGTTCCTCGTGGCCCTCGCTCCGGTCTCCCACCTGGTCCCCTTCTTCGATGCGGCCGGGGAACGCTTCCTGCACCTGCCCCTGATCGGGGCTCTCTGGGCCGTGGTCGCCGCCGGATGGCGGGTCCCGGCGCCGGGCCACCGGCGGGTCCTGGCGGTGGTCCTGGCGGTCCTGGTGGCCGGGGGCCTGGCCCTGTCGGTCCGCCGGGGACTCGAGTGGCGCGACAGCGAGACGGTCCTGAAGGCCTCGGTCCGGGACTTTCCGGACTCGGTCTCCGCCTGGCTGGGCCTGGGGCGTCTCTACCTGGGTGACGATCGCCCCGCGGAGGCGGTCCCGGCCCTCGAGCAGGCCCGGGCCCTCGCGCCCGCGCTCCCGGTCGTCCACGGCCTTCTGGCGGCTGCCGAGGCCCTCTCGGGGGACCTCTCGGGCGCCCGCCGGACCCTGATCGTCGCCCCCCCTCCGCCCCAGGGCCTCCCCTCGGCGGCCGAGATCGCCCGCCAGGAGGTCACCCGGGCGGGACGCACGAACCTCCTGGCCCCCATGGGGTTGTGATGCCCCCGGCGCCGTGTTCCGGAATCCTGCCGGGACATCTCGTCCCACCGAGGCGTCGCCGGTCTCCCGACTAGCGCGCTGCGGCCATCCGCACCAGTTCCCGGGGCAGTTCCCCCAGGAAGCGGCTGGGAATGGACACCTCCCGCCTCCCGTAGCGGGTGCGCATCGAGGCGCAGCAGAGGGTCAGGCGGTCCCGGGCCCGGGTCATCGCGACGTAGAAGAGGCGCCGCTCCTCCTCCAGGGCCTCCCGTGAAGACGGGCTCGGACGGTCCCGGGACCGGTCGGATCGCACGATCGGAAAGAGGCCTTCCTCCAGGCCACAGACGAAGACGCAATCGAACTCCAGTCCCTTCGCCGCATGGACCGTCATGAGGCTCACGACCTCCCCCTCGCCCCCCTCGTCCAGGGGCTGCACCAGGGAGACCCGGTCCAGCCAGGCCTTGAGGCTCGATTCGCCGGTCGCGGCCATGAACTGGTCCACCGAGGCCACCAGTTCCATCACGTTCTCCAGGCGGTTCTGCCCCTCGAGGCTCGTGTCCTCCCGGAGCATCGCCAGGTATCCCGTCCGGTCCAGCACGGCCCGGACCACCTCCGGCGCCGGACGGTCGATTGCCATCGCGGCCAGGTCCGTGATCGTCTCCAGGAAGCCCTGGACCCGGCGCCGCATCGCATCTCCGGACTGGTCGGCGATCATCGCCAGGGCCACCAGGAGGTCCTCCCCTTCCTGGTCGGCCAGTTCCCGGGCCTTCTGGACCGTGGTGGGGCCGATGCCCCGGCTGGGGACGTGGATCACCCGCTCCAGGGCCACCCGGTCCAGGGGATTCACCAGCAGCCGGAGATACCCCAGGACGTCCTTGACCTCCTTCCGCTGGTAGAACTTGAGCCCCCCGACGACCCGGTAGGGGATGCCCCGCTGCCGCAGGGCGTCCTCCAGCACCCGGGATTGGGCATTGGTCCGGTAGAACACCGCCACCCGGCTCAGGGCGACGCCCTCCTCGATCCGACGCCGGATCTCCGACGCCACGAAGCGCGCCTCGGCCACCTCGTCCAGTCCCCGATAGACCTCCACCGGCCGCCCCTCCTCGGCCCGGACCGACCGCAGGGCCTTGGGGTGGCGGCTGCGATTGAAGGCGATGACCCGGGCCGCCACCTGGAGGATGCTGCCCCGGCTCCGGTAGTTGCGCCCGAGGGTCACCACCCGGGCATCGGGGTAGTCCTTTGGAAAGTCCAGGATGTTGTCCACCTGGGCCCCGCGCCAGGAATAGATCGACTGGTCGTCGTCGCCGACCACGCACAGGTTCCGGTGCACCGCGGCCAGGTGCTTGAGGATCTCGTACTGGACCGCGTTCGTGTCCTGGAACTCGTCCACCAGGACATGCAGGAAGCGTTGCCGGATCTCCTGCCGGACATCGACGTGGTCCTCCAGCAAGCGGAACCACAGTGCCAGAAGGTCCCCGTAGTCCATCGCCCCGTTGGCCTTCAATTCCCGCTGGTAGGCCGCGAACACCTGGGCGAACTCCCGATCCGCCGGGTTCCGTTCGTCGGCCCGGAATTCCAGGATCCCGTCGTTCTTGGCGCGGTCGATCCGCGTTCCCAGGGCCCCGACCCGCTCCTTCGGGATCCCCAGGGACTTGCAGACCTCCCGGATCACCTTCTCGGAGTCGTCCTCGTCGAAGACCACGAACCCCGGGGGATATCCCAGCCGGTCCGCGTATCTTCGCAGCATCCGGAGCCCCAGGGAGTGGAAGGTCCCCATCCAGGAGGGGGCATCCCCGGCCCCGACCATCCGCTCCACGCGTTCCCGCATCTCCCCGGCGGCCTTGTTGGTGAAGGTGGCCGCGAGGATCCGGGAGGGGGGCACTCCCCGGTCCCGGATCAGCCAGGCGATCCGCCGGGTGATGGCCCGAGTCTTGCCGCTGCCGGCTCCGGCCAGGATCAGCAGGGGCCCCTGATCGTGGGTCACCGCCTGCAACTGGTCGTCGTCGAGGTCCGCCAGGAGGTCCGGTTCTTCGGCCTTCATCGAGGGTTCCCTTCCCGGTCCCGGCGGGTCATTCCACCGTGACGGACTTGGCCAGATTTCTGGGCTGGTCCACGTCGGTCCCCTTCAGGTCCGCGACGTGGTATGCGAACAGCTGCAAGGGGATCGTGGCCACCAGGGGCGTCACCAGGGGTGGGCACTCGGGCATTCGCAGGATGTCGTCCACCCGGTCTGCCAGGTCCATGTCCCCGGTCCCGATCAGGGCGCACAGGCGCCCGTTCCGGGCCCGGACCTCCTCCAGGTTGCCCGCGGTCCGGGCATACCAGGGCCCCGGCGGGACCAGCACCAGGGTCGGGAAGTCCTCGTCGATCAGGGCGATGGGCCCGTGCTTCATCTCCCCGGCGGAGTACCCTTCCGCGTGGATGTAACTGATCTCCTTCAGTTTCAGCGCCCCCTCGGTGGCGACGGGGTGCAGGATGCCCCGGCCCAGGTAGAGCATGTGCCGGAAGTGCTGGTAGCGCCGGGCCAGCATCCGAACCTCGACGTTCTCCCGCAGGGTCTCCTCCATCCATCCCGGGACCCGGAGCAGGTCCGTGACGTGGGCCAGGACCTCCTCGGGAGACAGGACGCCCCGGGCCCTCCCCAGGGCCAGGGCCAGCAGGTAAAGGGCACCGATCTGCGTGGTGAAGGCCTTCGTGGAGGCGACACTGATCTCGGGTCCCGCGTGGGTGTAGAGGACCCCCTGGGCCTCCCGGGCCAGGGACGAGGCCACGACATTGCACAGGGCCAGCGTCACCGCCCCGGCCTCCCGGGCCGCCCGCTGGGTCCGGATCGTGTCCAGGGTCTCCCCGGACTGGCTGATGCTCACGAAGAGTTCCCCGGGATGGAGCAGGGAGACGTCCGGGTCGTACTCGCTGGCCAGATGGACCTCCACCGGAAGCCGCGCCAGTCGGGTCAACAGGAACCTCCCGACCTGGGCGGCATGGTGGGAGGTCCCGCAGGCCGCCAGGTGCACCCGCCGGACGCTGGCCAGCAGGTCCGGCGTCGGTGCCCCCTCCTCCAGCAGCACATCCCCCCGCTCCAGGGAGACGCGCCCCCGGAGGGTATCGATGAAGGCCCGGGGCTGCTCGTGGATCTCCTTGAGCAGGAAGTGCTTGAAGCCGCCCTTCTCGGCCACCGCCGGACTCATGTCCAGCACCAGGCGCCGTGCCTCCACCGGGCGGCCCGAGGCCACGTCGACCACCTGGACCTCCCCCGCGGTGACCAGCGCCGCCTGACCGTCCTCCAGGACCAGCACCTCCTGGGTGAAGCCCAGCAGGGCGGGAATGTCCGAGGCGATCATCTGCTCCCGATCACCGATGCCGATCACGAGCGGCGACTGGGACCTCGCCACGAGGATTCGATCCGGCTCCCCCAGGTGCATCACGGCAATGGCATAGGACCCCTGGACCCGACGCAGGGCCTCGAGCACGGCCTCCATCAGGCCCCGCCCCCGGCGCACCTCCCGGTCCACCAGGTGGCTCAGCACCTCGGTGTCCGTCTCCGACTGGAAGACGGCCCCCTCGGCCTTCAAGGCGTTGCGGAGGGTCAGGTGGTTTTCGATGATCCCGTTGTGGACCAGCACCACATCCCCGGCGCGGTGGGGATGGGCGTTCTGCTCACTGGGCCGTCCGTGGGTGGCCCACCGGGTGTGCCCGATCCCCGTTCGTCCCTGGAGGGGCGCCTCCTGGACCAGGGTCTCCAGGTTCCGGAGTTTCCCGGTGGCGCGGCGCACCTCGAGGCCACCCTCACCGATCACCGCGATGCCCGAGGAGTCGTAGCCCCGGTACTCCAGACGCCTCAAGCCATCCAGCAGGATCCCGACGCAGGGCCGGGAACCGACGTAACCGACGATCCCGCACATCAGAGCCTCACGAACCAGAGGTCGTCCCTCCGGGTCAGGTGGAGCCGCATCGTGAAGACCTGCCGCCCCTCAGGGGTCTTCAGGGCCAGGGTCGCGGTGAGGTCCGCCTCCCCTCCCAGGCGTCGGACCCCGACGCCGATCACCTGCCCCTCGGACAGGACATCCCGGACCTCGGGATGCTCGCGAAACGTCCGGGCCAGGAGCCACTCGAAGAACCGCTCCTTCTGGACCGACGTGATCTCGGCCGGGTCCTGGCGCTCGAAGAACGTCTCCCCGTCCCGGCGAAACAGCGGGTCCGAACCCATCCGGTCCAGGGCCGCAGACTTGAGCACCGCCAGGTCCTCGGGCCAGACCCGCCGGGCCGCCGACTGGACGTCCCCCTTCCGGAGATCCCCCAGGTATCCGAAAAAGGCCGCCTTGACCTCGGCCTGCATGGGGTCGTGGACCGCCACGGACAGCACCACCGAGGTGCCCGCCAGGACGGCCAGGGCGGCCAGGACCACGGAACGAGGGATCGACAGCATCGCGTCTCAGTCCAGTTCAATCTTCTTGATGCGCTCGTACGTCTCCCGGGGTTCCGGCACGGGGGGCCGGGGACGATCGATTCGTTTCTCCGGCAGGACGGGGGTCGGAGGCGGCGCGGGGGGAGCCGGGCGTTCCGCTGGAGTCTCGACAGGGGGAACCGCCGGGTCCTGCCGGGGAACCGGGTCCCCGGGCGGGTCCCTCCCCAGCACGTAGGCCAGCAGGAGCCCGTGGGCCAGGGGCAGGAGCAACTCCTGGCTGGATCCCAGGAAGGCCAGCACCGCCCCCTCCCCTTCCCCACGAGGCACGGTCGCCTGGGCGATCGCCTCCCGCGTCCGGTCCTCGATCCCGACCCGGGGCGTCGGGCAGTCCACCATCCGCATCCCCTGGAGGTCCGCCCCCTCCAGGTTCGCATCCTCGAGCCGGGTCCGGACCAGCAGGGCATCCCGGAAGGACGCGCCGGCCAGGTCCGCGCCCCGGAGGTCCACGTCGACCAGCACCGCCCCCCGAAAATCCGCCCGGGTCAGCACGGCGTTGCCCAGGCGCCGGTGCACGAACCGGGCCTTCACCAGGACGCCGCCGGCGAACCGGGCCCCGTAGAGGTCCGAGGCATCGAACTGCGGGGCCACCAGGGTCGCACCCTCGAAGTCCCCGTTTGCCAGCGAGGTCTCCTCGAACCGGACTCCCAGCAGGTCGGCCTTGCGGAACGAGACCTCCGGAGCCTCGCATCCCCGGAAGAGGCAGTCCTCGAGCCGGGCCTGGTGCCAGCGCGAGCCGCGCATCCTGGCCCCGACGACCTCCGATCCCCGACAGAGAACCCCCCTCAGGGAGACCCCTTGAAGGTCGACCTCCTGCCACTCGGCCCCGTCGATCCGGACCCCGTCCAGGGGCCAGGCCGTCAGTTCCATCCGGCGCACGAGGCACCCCGAGAGGTCCCGTGCCCCGAGGGCCTTCTCCAGGTCCGTGATCGTCTCGATGCGCCGCTTCCCCTGGCTCATCCGGACCTCTCCTCCCTCACGGCAGCGGAACCCGGACCTCGGTGGGGCCGACCTGGGCCGGGCGCCGGGCCACGACGTCCGCCTGGGACTCGAATCCCTCCTGGGGGGTCCATCCGAGGACCCATGTCCGGTGGCCCGTCTGCAGGGGCTCCCCCGGTCCCTGGGTGGGCACGAGGCCATGGAGGACCAGCAGGGGCCGCTTCCCCTTGACCACGGACCATTTCAACTGGAAGAAGGTCGGCGTCTGGATGCTCGGCTCCACTGCGTCGTCGATCCCGTCATCGACGAACGAGTCGAACTCGATCCACTCCCCGTCGAGGACCAGCAACCGATTCACCGGCCCCAGCGCCCGGCCCTTCTCGTCGGCCTCCGGGAGGTCCATCCCCAGCACCAGCAACTGGAACCCCGGGCCGAAGCCCGGCAGGTCCTGGCGGGACGCGAGTTTCCATCCCCGCCCCGAAAACTCCCGGACCACGAAGCGGTGACGCGTCTCCCCGGCGTCCGGACGTTCCTGGGCCGCCCCGGGCCCGGACGCCCATGCGGCCAGCATCGCCATCGCCCCCAAGACCCTGATGCCCGACGTCATCCCATCTCCCCTCTCACCCCGAATCAGGGGTGTGATTGAAGCACGTTCGCATTCACGAGGCAACGGGTGGCGCGCGGCGATCCGCGTCCCCGGCCCGGTTGACAGGCGCCGCCCTTCCTTCCTAGCATTGCGCCGATCCCGAACCCCATCCAGGAGGCCCCCCTGATCGACACCCGTCGGACGCCACGAACGCGAATCCTGTCGCTGCTGGCCCTTCTTTCCCGGAGCCGGAAGCCCCTCTCGAGGGCCGAGATCCTGCATCGGCTGCGCGAGTTCTATCTCCCGGGAGGCCGCTCGAGGGCGGGCGACGATCCCACGATTTCGGAGAGCATCCGGCGGAAGTTCAGTCGCGACATCGAGTTCCTCCGCTCCCTCGGCTACCCGATCACCGCCCCGGAGAGCGAGAACGGGGAGGACGGCTACCAGTTGGAGAGTCCACCGCGGGATTCCGACGAACGGCTCTCGCCGGAGGACCTCGAGACGCTTCGCCTCCTGGCGGCGATCGGCCGCAAGTTCCAGCGGTCGCCTTCCGACGAGGCGCTCCGGATGGTCTTCGCTCGCATCGAGGCCCTCGCCCAGCAGGTCCCGGCGGACCGTGGCAACGACCCCGTGATCTTCTCCCTGCAGGAACTCGAAACGCCCGTCCTCGCCCCCACGGTCTCCCAGGACGTGCTGCTGTCGGTGACCAGGGCATTGCGCGAAGGGCGGTCCCTGTTGCTGCACTATCAGTCCGCCCACGCCCATGCGCCCCGGCGACGCAGGGTGGACCCCTGGGGGCTCTTCCAGAAGGCCCGGGTCTGGTACCTGATCGGGTGGTGCCACCTGCGGAGGGATCGTCGGATGTTCGCCTTGCACCGGGCCGATGCCGCCAAGGTCCTGGAGGACCCCCTGGCAGTGCCCAGGCCGGTGGACTTCTCCCTGGCCCACTGGGCCTCCCGGGAGTCCTGGGAACTCCCGATGCACGACCCCATCGAGGTCACCCTGGAACTGGACGAGGTCGCTGCGGGGCTCCGCCAGACCCGGTTGCGATCCGGCGAGGCCTCGCTCCAGGGCCCCGACGGGACCTGGCAGGTGCGGGTGCGCGTCACCAATCTCGAACCCCTGATCGGCCTGATGCTGAGCCTCTGGGGCCATGGGCGGGTCCTGGCCCCGGCCGACGTCCGTTCCCGCTTCGAGGCCACCGTGGATCGCCTGATCCGGGACCACGCCGAGGAGAGTCCCCGATGAACGACCTGCAACGGGAGATCATCTCGTCAACGATGATGCTGTGGCATCTCAAGAAGGCCGGAAGGCCCATGTCCATCAGGACCCTGGCACGACGGGTCCACCTCTCCGAGGACGATGCCCGCCGCATCCTGAGCGGCCTGAACATGGTCCGGTCCGGCGACGATCTCTACGAGTACGTGGACGTCCTGGTGGAGGGGGATCGGGTGGAACTGGGAGCGGACCTCTCCCAGCGGCTGGAACGGGGCACGATGGTGCTCTCCCACGAGGAGTTCCTGGCCCTGGTCCAGGTCATCCGGGCCATGGAGCAGGCCCGCACGGGCGTGACACTGAGGTCTTGCATGCCCCTGCTGCGGCGCCTCGTCCGGACCGTTCGCCCCGGGGAGGACCTCCCGGTGGATATCCACGCCGATCCCCTTCCGGAGGCCTGGGTCCCGGTCCGAAACGTCGCCCTGCCTCGACGGCATGTCCTGGAGATGGACTACTGGACCCTGAGCCGGGACGAGGTCGGGCGACGGGAGGTGGTTCCCCTGCGGTTCCTGAAGGACGGCGAGCACTGGCACCTGAGGGCCTGGTGCCTCTTCCGAAAGGATTTCCGGACCTTCCGTCTGGACCGGGTGGTCCGCTTCCGGGACACGGGACGCAGGTATCGGGAGCCGATTCCCCGGGACGACGATTCCCATCCTGCCAGGAACCGCGAGGCCCGGGTCCGATTCGACCCCGACGTGGCCTCCTGGGCCCGGGAGCGGTTTCCCGACGCGACGGTCCTTCCCGACGGTTCCCTGGAGGCGTTGATCCCCTTCACCTCGGAACTCCTGTTCGCCGCCTGGATCCTCTCCATGTCGGGACATGCCCGGGTGCTGGACCCCGAGGACGTGCGGAGGCGGATCCGGGACCGCCTTGCCGAGGCCTTCGGCCGCGATGGCGCCTCGATTTGACGCCTCGGTGTTCCTCGGCTAGGCTCCCCTCGGCCATGATGGCGGGGAAAGGGATGACAGGCACCCTCCGGTGGACTTGGGCCTTCCTCGTGGTCGCCGCGGTGGCCCGGGCCGAGACTCCCCCTCCGGAGGCTTCCGGGGCGACACCTCCGGGGGCGACTGGGGAGGAGCCCCTTCCGGGCGTGGACGACCTCCTGGGACAGCGTGCCGACGAGGCGGTTCGGAACTGGTCGACCCTGCCTCCGCAGGATGGGCCCTCCCGCACCTTCCCGTGGTTCGAGCACCACGGCTATTTCCGGTTGCGAATCGACGGCTACTGGCGTCCCCACCTGGGCACCGAGGCCATCGCGAACGGGGCCACGGTGAACACCTCGGCCTACCGGCCGCCCCTCAATGCCAACGTAACCAACCACGACCCGGGTCAGGACTGGATCGGCGGTGCCAACATGCGCCTGCGGTGGGCCCCGGTGCTCCATGTCTCCCCGCGGATCGAGGTCCAGGCGGAGGTGGACGTCCTGGACAATCTGGTCCTGGGCAGCACCCCCGATGCCGACCCGGATCGGGCCGACGCCCCGCTGCCGATCTACTCCCGGAGTCAGGCCCCGGCCTCGGCCACCCGGCTGGGCGGGCGGGACCCGGTCACCGTGAAGCAGGCCTTCGTGTCCTGGACGCCGTTCCTGCCCAAGGATGACCGCGGCTTCCTGTTGCGCCTCTCCGGAGGCCGGATGGCCCGGCAGTGGGGCCTGGGCATCCTCGAGAACGCCGGCCGGGACCTCGACTCCGACTACGGGACCTACCAGGACCGGGTGAACCTCCTGGCCCGCATCGGCGGCATCTACACCGAGGTCGGCTACACGTGGGTCGCCTCCGGTCCCAACACGATGGACCCCTCCCAGCCCTACGGCGAGACCCACGACCTCTCGAACGCCGACGACGTCTGGGACCTCTCGCTGGCGATCTTCCGCCGTCCCGACACCGAGGCAGAGAAGCGCAAGCGCTACCGGGACCTGGTCGTCCTGAACCGCCCCGTCGTGGACGGTGGCGGGTACCTCGTCTTCCGGCGTCAGAACCTGGACGTGAAGCCCGCCATGGACGGGTCCATCACCGCGATGCCCACGACCCCCTATGACGAGGTCGCCCTGGAGAAGCGAAACGGCTGGATGTTGACGCCGGACGTCTGGCTTCGCCTGGAGTGGAAGCCGTCCCTGAAGGAACACGTTCGCATCGAGGCGGAGTTCGCCGGCGTCTTCGGCCACATCCAGAACGTGCCCCGCTTCCGCTACGACTCCGGGTCCTCGTCCTGGCAGGCCGACGGCTCGGCGCCGCTGGACATCCGGTCCTTCGGCGGAGCCCTGGAGGGGGAATACGTCCGGGGCCCCATCTCCACGGGTCTCTACGCGGGCTTTGCCACGGGCACCGCTGCCCCCTGGTGGGGCTGGCGGGACCGGAACAACGTCACGACCAACCGGGGCCTCCAGTCCCTGCGGTCGTTCTATTTCCACCCCGACTACCGGGTGGACCAGCTGCTGTTCCGAAACGTCGTCGGGACCATCACCAACGCGTGGTATGTCAAGCCCTTCGTCCAGTATGACCTCTTCGAGGGGGACCGGGATGCCCTGGCAGGGCGCCTCGAGGTCCTCTACGGTCGGGCGTTCGAGGCCCGGGCGACGCCGGGGGGCAAGGACCCGAACCTGGGCGTCGAGTTGCTCGTCCGCCTCTTCTACGAAGAGAAGGGTGCCTTCTACGCGGGCCTGGACTGGGCGACCCTGTTCCCCTTCGACGGCCTGGACCTCCCGGCGACCTACGGCTGCCCCGAGGACGGCAGCGGCAACCTGACGGCCTGCCACGCCGCCCGGAACGCCCGCTGGTCGATGGCGGTCCGGGGCCGCTTCGGGGTCATGTTCTGATTCGGCGCCGTCGCAAGGATTTCCCCCCTGTGAATCGATTTCATACCTGGAGGGCGCCGGTGCGGTTCGATGTCTTCGTTCTTTCGCATTTCCAGCAGGTTGCAACCCGTCGCAAAACGTCTTTCCAGGCACATTTGTTGCAGCCGGTACCCGCTGGTTCCCGGAGGGGGTGGCCGATGACCCGTCGTGGCCCGGCAGCCGGCTTCACGCTGGTGGAACTGATGGTGACCGTGGCGATGATCGGCGTGCTGGCCGTCATCGCCATCCCCTCGGTGATGGAGGCCATGCAGAAACGGGAGGTGGTCCAGGCCTCCCAGGCGGCCCTGGACCTGGTCGAATATGCCCGGGTGCAGGCCGCCGCCCGAAATCGCGCCTACGCCATCCGAGTCGCCGTCGCGTCGGGGGGCACCGCCGGTGGACGGATCCAGTTGTGGGAGAACACGACCTCGTCCTGCTTCGGCTTCAACGCCGTGGGCCCGGGGGGAGAGACGGCCCGGATGGTCCGGGAACTGGACCTGGCGGCATCCTATCCCACGGTGGTCCTCTTCGAGGTCCAGCCCCAGGACCTGCCCAACTCCCCGCTCTGCATCAAGCCCGACGGCCGGGTCTTCCAGGTGATCAACGACGCCACGGCCGTGATCATCCCGTCGGGGGACCGTTTCGCCGGCGGGGATGCCCGGCTCCGGTTCCAGCGGCTCAACAAGGTCGGGCGACGGGAGGGGCCGGTGCATGCCCTGGCCATTCCGTTCAACGGACTCGCCCGAGTGGTGGTGGAATGATGGCACGGCGCCTCCAGGATCTGGCCCCTTCGATGCCTTCCCGGCCCCGGCGGGCCCTCCCCCGGGGCTACACGCTCGTCGAGGTCCTGGTGGTCATCGCCGTCACAGTGGTGGGGTTCCTGGCCCTCACGCACCTCCAGACCTCGGTGCTGAAGGCCAACGAGAATGCCTGGAACATGACTGGCGCCGTGCGGCTGGCCACCCACGTCCAGGAGACGATCCGCTCCGAGGCCCTCCGGTGGTACAACGACACCTACAACGGGGCCGGCGGAGTGGCCCAGAACGACTTCCTCTATCTCCGATGGGTCGGCCCCCCGAACCTGAACGGCACCTCGGGATGGCGATCCGCGGGGTTCTACCCCGAAGGGACCCCCTTCGCCCTGGTGAACCAGGTGGGGATCCAGCAGGCCTGGGATGCAGGGGTGCTGCGCCATCTCCCCGGGGATCGAAATGCCCGGTATTGCGTGGAATACCGCCTGACCTGGCTCGTGCCGGACTACCTGATCCGGTCCGAGGTCCGAGTGATGTGGCCTCGCCCCGGGTCCCGGGCCGGGCTCTACGACTCCTGCCCGGCGGACATGGCGAACCACCCCGAGGACGTGTTCGCGATCACGATTCCTGCAACGGTGATGAAGAATGTCTTCGTGTCTCCATGATGTCGGGGCCACCTGCGCCGGCCCCCACCGGCCTCGCCTGCCCGCCAGCGCGGGGCTGACCCTGCTGGAGGTCCTGATTGCCGGCGCGGTGTCGATGATCCTGATCGTGTCGGTCTATGCGGTCTATTCGGCCAGCAGCCGGGGCTACCAGGTCCACCGGCAGGTGCTCGGGGCCCAGCAGCAGGTCCGCTTCGGCATGGACCAGTTGGTCCGGGACGTGTCCCTGGCGGGATTCCTGGGCACCCCCGACTCCCAGGCGGACCCCAACGTCTGCCCCAAGCCCGCCGGGAGGCTTCGGGGCGTCGTGATCCAGGAAGGCGGCCCCACGAACGGGAATCCCCGGCTGGTTCCCCAGTCCATCACCCTCTTCGGGGCCTTCTGGAGCCAGGTCATCTATTTCTCCGAGAGCGCCATCGGAAACCAGGTGGTGCTCCAGTCCGGGGCCACGGGGGCCCCCTTCCCGGCCACCGAGGAGGAGTTCGACCGCATCTTCACCCCGGGGCGCTTCCTCCGGATCGTCAACGCGGACCAGTTCGAGATGTACGTCCCGATCCAGAACGCCAGTTTCCAGAACCGCCTGATCACCCTCCAGTCCCCGCTGCCCACCGCGGTGCCGCCGGACTTCTGCGGCGTCCAGGGCCTGGGCGTGGGGCTGGAGGTGAACGTGGTGGGCTACGTGCGCTATTCCCTGCAACTGGACCCTGGCGAACAGGGCAAGGTGGACCTGATCCGGGAGGAGATCGACGGGTCGGACCCCGCCCTGGCCCGGGTGGTGAACCGGTCCGCGGTCCGGGTGGCCGAGTACGTCGCGGATCTCACCTTCCTGGACTTCACCCTGGACGTGGACCGGACCCGGCGACAGCCGACCCTGCAGGTCCTGGCCAGCCTGGAGGATCTCCAGGCCACCGGCAACCAGTTGCTGGACCTCAGCGACGCAGCGAGGCCTCAGGACCTCCGGGCCGTGACGGTCATGCTGACCACCCGGACCCAGGAGGAGGACGAGTCCTTCCCCTTCGTGGCCCGGGCCACCCGAAACGACCCCCTGGACTCCTACGAGGTGGACCCCGCGATGCGGGGTTCGGCCCGGACCGTCACGATGGCCCAGCGGGTGACCCTGCCCTCCTTCGCCGTGAGGAACGTGAAATGAGGCAGGACCTTCGTGCCCCGGTCTCGACGCATTCCGTGGCCCCGTCCGGCGGCTACATCCTGATCGTCGCGATGCTGGTCCTCCTGGCCCTGACCAGCCTCGGGATCGCCGCGGTCGAGGTGGCGGCCAATCACCTGAATCTGACCGGGAGCGTGCGCATCGCCCAGGTCGCCCGCACGATCGCCGCCTCCGGGGCCGAGGGCACCATGGCCTTCGCGGGCATGAACCCCTCGGGCTTCACGCAGTTCGTGGCCGCCCAGAACGGCCTCGTCCAGATGCGGGACCTTTCGGCCGGCTTCTACGACACCTCCACCGACGGCAGCGGGTCCTTCGGGCGGGAGGCCGTCACGATGAACACCGCGTTCTGGCAGAGCCGCATGACCTCGGCGGTGACCACCCACCGGGCCCCGGGCTTCGGGGTCGGCGAATACTGCTTCCGGCGGTACATCTCGGAGACCGAGGCGGTCTTTCGGAACGACCTGGCGCCCGGGAGCCCCAATGCCCAGACCCTGACGATCGATCGGGACGCCCAGGCCCGGGCAATGGCGGCAATCTTCGTCGGGCCCGTGGGGTGCCCATGAGGTGTGCGATGAAACTCCCCCTGCTGCCGTCTTACGGCCTGTGGGTCATGTCCCTGGCGGTCTTCCTGGTCCCGGGGACCTCCCGGGGGCAATCCCTGCCGGCCCACGAGGTGAAGCCCATCGTCCTGATCCTGCTGGACACCTCCGGCTCGATGGAGTACGACGCCGACCAGCCGGGAGTCGAGACCGGGGACAACGACGGGTCCCTGACCCCGCCGGTCTGTGCCGGGGTCGGCAACTCCGGGAAGAGCCGCTACATCGTCGCCACCGAGGTCCTCACGGGGACCTTCGCCAACTACGAGTGCGCGATCCAGGACCGGTCCAACAACGCCGTCCCCCCCTGTCCCCGGGAGGACTGTCCCTACCCGGTGCCCCACATCGTGCCCCTGGGGACCCAGGCCGCCGATGGCCTGATCGATCGCAACGCCTACGACTTCAAGTTCGGCGTGATGACCTTCGACACGAAGGCCTCCCCGTCGACCGACGCGTCGGGCGGGTACTCCTACGGCCCGGAACAGGGGGTCAACTACGGCGCCCGAAACGCCACGGCCCCCACCGGGCCCATGGTGATCCCCAGCGCCTCCGACGACTCGGCGGACGTCTTTGCAAGGAACCAGGAGGTCCAGGCCTCGATCCTCTCGGTCATTCCCGTCGGGGGGACCCCCATCGCCCCCCTGCTCTACGACGCCCGGTACTTCTTCAGCACCCACCCCTCGATCCTGAACGACCCCTTCCGGACCTGCCGGCCCAAGAGCGTGGTGCTGATCACCGACGGCCGGGCCAACCTGGGCGAGGGGTCGAACCCCTACCAGGACTCGGTCCGGGAGGCCCAGTTGCTCCGGGAGATGGGCGTCTCGGTCTGGGTCATCGGCTTCAAACTGGCCGACGGGGTCAGCAGCCTCGCGGAGGCCATCGCCACCAACAACGGCACGCTGGACCTGCCCTACTTTCGGGCCGACAACAGCGTGGACCTGGTGAAGGCCTTCTCCCAGATCCTGGGCAATCTGGCCGTGGCGACCCAGTCCCGGACCCGGGTGGTCGTCACCTCCGAGACGGGCAATCCCCTGGACGTCCAGTACCAGTTCAACGCCGCCCATGCCAAGGTGCCCTACCCCGGGGGCTCGGGATTCGTGCCGGGTCTTCGCCAGGGGATCATCGAGCGATCGGTCTATCAATGCGGCGTCAACGAGGCCCGGCCCAACGAGGCGGGGCTCGCCCTGGTGCAACGCATCTCGGACCTGCTCAACGCCCGCATGGACACGGACCGGGACCTCTACACCTGGGTCGGGGGAACCCGGGAGCGCTTCGAGGCATCGAATCCGAACCTGACCGCCGCGGCCCTGGGGGTCCCGGGCCCGGGCCAGCCGATCCCGGACTTCAGCCGGGACCCCGTCACCGGTCTCTGCCGCACGGGCTTCCTGTCGGGGTCCTATGACCAGAAGGTCACGGCCTGGCGCCAGAACCTGATCGACTACGTCCGGGCCGCCGACGTCTCCTGCCGGGCCGGTTACAAGACCGGGGCCAGCGACCACGGGACGCCGGTGGTCCAGGGACGCCTGCAGGACATGGACCTGATGATCCCCTCGTTCAAGCTCTTCCGGGACCAGATCGCGAACCGGGACGTGGTCCTCTACCTGCCGACCCACGACGGGATCCTCCACGCCTTCCGGGTGGATCGGCCCAATGGCGCCGTCGAGGACCCCGACTGGGGACGGGAACTGTGGGGCTTCCTGCCGAATCACATGCTGGACTCGCTCCAGCAGTTGCCCGACGGGAAGCGGACCCTCCTGGACGGCAGTCCGGTGCTCAAGGACATCATCCTGAGCCGGAGTCGTTCGACCCTGACCACCGAGGGGGCGGCGGCCTGGCGGTCCATCCTGCTCTTCGGGGACCGGGAGGGAGGACGGGGCCTCTCGGCCCTGGACGTCACGGACAATCAGCGGGACAACTGGTCGGTCCTCTGGGAGGTCTCGGCCACCAAGGGCCGATGCCTCGGGGGCTTCCCGACCTGCAATCCCGGTGGCCCTGCCCTGTTCCAGAACGACTTCAGCCTCCTGGGGTGGTCCTTTGGAAAACCCGAGATGGGGGTCGTCCAGGTCTGTCCCGGAGGCGCCACCTCCTGCCTCCAGAGCAATCTGGAGGAGGTCGCCATCGCGGTGGTCCCCGGGGGCAGCGGCAAGAACCTCGCCCCCGGCGCCGGGCGCGTCGTCTATGTGATCCGGCTGGACACCGGTGAGAAACTGGCGGAATTCCGCAGCGGCCAGGCCAACGTGGACTCTTCCTGCGGAGGGACCAACCAGTTGATCGACTCGGACCTCGTGGGCCATTTCACCTGCTACAGCACCTTCCCGGGCACCTTCCTGTCCCGCTGCTACCTGGGAGACGCCGCGGGACGGCTCTGGCGCCTGGAGATCGGCTCCCCTGGAATCCCGAACTGGAATCTGGCCCTCTTCTACGACCCCTATGCGTCCGTGACGCCGTTGCCGGCCCTGGACGACCCGCGACGGGCCCCGGCCTACGAGGCCCCCTCCCTGGCCCTCCAGCCCGGGACGAACCGCCTCGTGATCGTGTATGGCGCCGGGGACATGGACCATCTGGACAACACGACCCAGATCTCCTTCGTCGCGAGCCTCCAGGAGTCCATCGAGCAGTACCCCCTGAGTCCCGAGCCCGACCGGACCTGCTCCCCCTGGAACGACGCCGTCTGCCGGAAGGTCCACGCGGGCCGTGGCATGCAGGTGGGACCCACCGTGCTCTGGAAGAAGTTCCTGGGCTACGACGCCTCCTGGAACCTCGAGGCCGGGGCCCTTCCGGGGGAGCGCCTCATGGGAGCCCCAGTGATTTTCGGAAGCGGCGCCTATTTCACGACCTTCGCCCCCTCCCTGGACAACCCGTGCCTCGCGGGGATCGGGCGGCTCTATGGGGTCGCCTTCGACCGCCATGACGCCACCTGCCAGGACCTGGTGGGCATTCTGCCGGACCCCAACGACCCCTTCCACTATCTGGTGTCCTCCCGCCTCGGGGAGACGACCAACGCCGGGGCCATCCCCTACGGGCTCACGGTGGTGGGTCGACCGGCCTGCCTCCAGGGGACCTCCATCGGGAGCAGCCCGCCTCCCTCCGGGAGCTCGGTTGCGCCCTTTGCCTCCTTTGCGGCCCCCGCCCCGACCCTGGTCGTCCAGACGGGAGTCTCGACCGAGCCCCCTTCCGAACAGCCGACCCAGGGGACCACGACCCGGATGATCCACCAGGTGACCCGGTCCATCCGGCGAGCGATGGAATCCCTGTCCGTGTCCTCCTGGGGCGTCCTCCAGGACTGACGGGTTCCGGCCCCTCTCTGCAATCCCGAATTCATCGCCGCGTCCCTCCAGGCTTGCCGTGGGTGTCATTCGATGGTAAACAAGGCGACCGTTTGGCGGCTCTCCGGTCGTCCAAGGGTAGGACACAGGACTTTGGTTCCTGGAATCGGGGTTCGAATCCCTGCCGGAGAACCGGAGGCCGGACCGGGGGCGCCGGCATCCACAAGGACCTTTCGCATATCGAGGAAGCCATGGCGGGACGCAAGAAGGACCGGGTCACCAAGGAGGAACTCAAGGGACCCGACGAGTTCCAGGAGTCGATGGCCAAGGTGGCCGAGTTCTTCCGGCTCTGGGGGGGATGGATCGGGGCCGGGGTCGGTCTGGTGCTGATCGGCATCACGGCCGGAATCCTGCTCCACCGCATGGGCGAGAGCCGGACCATCGATCGGGCCCGGGACTGGAGTCGCGCCATGGAACCCCTGTCTCAGGCCGAGAAGCAGGCCTCGGAGGCCCAGGACCCGGAGGCGGAGAAGGCCTCCCGGGACCGCGTCCCGGCCCAGGCCCGGGAGACGCTGGCCCGGCTGGACGCCTGGATGGCCAAGGGCCTGCCGGGATCGATGAAGGCCTCCGCCCAGTTTGCACGGGGTGCGGCGGCCCTGCGGGCCGGGGACTGGTCGGTGGCCCGGGAGGCCTTCCGGGCGTTCCTGGATGCCGATGCCGGAAGTCCCCTGGCCTGGCTGGCCAGGGAGGCCTTCGGGATCGCCAGCGACCTCGCCGGCCAGCGGGCCGACGCCGAGAACGGCTTCCTCGAGATGTCCAAATCCGACAGCAGCCTGGCCCGGGCCACGGCCTGGCTGCACCTGGGGGACCTCTATCACCCCCTCCTGGCGACATCGCCTGGGGAGACCGGCAACGCCAGCAAGGCCCGGGAGCATTACCAGAAGGCCCTGGAGGCCGTTTCAGGCCCCGAGGATTCCCTCCCCGTCGCCCAGTTGCTGGTCCGGCGGCTCGTGGAGGAACGCCTCGTGTCCCTTCGCTGATCTCTTGATTCGGGAGGCCCCGATGCGCCTCCGGGCCCGATTCACCGTCTCGTGGGCGATGGTCCTGCTGGCCTGGGTTCCAGCCCTGGCCCAGACGACGGCCCTTCCGCCCCCGTCCTCCACCGGATTCGAGGTGCCTGGCGGCTGGCTGGGTCCCGCCTGGGGCGTGGAGGTCTATGACGACGAGATGTTCGCCCTGAGTCCCCGGGACCCGGGGGAATGCCTGGCCCTGGCCGATCCGGAACTGGTGGTCTGCGGAACCAAGAAGGGGCTTCTGGTCGCCCTCGCGACCCACGATGGGTCCGAGGTCTGGAGCCGTACCTTTCCGGGGTCCTTCCGGGGAAGGCCCGTTCCGGCGGCCGACGGTTCCCTCTTCGTGGCAGGAGGCGACGGCTGTCTCCATCGCCTGGATCCCCGGACCGGTGTCTCCCGCTGGGAGAAGCCCTACTGCGTCCCCTCCCCCTTCGTGGGGGAACCGGTCCTGCTGGGCAACATCCTGGTGGCGATGACGATGACGGAACAGGTCCACGGCATCGACGCCCTGGCCCGAGTTCCCATCTGGAAGTTCGAGGAGGGGCTGCCGAGGCTGCTGGCCAGCGAGGGAACCGCCTCTCCCGTGGCCGTCGGAAACGACGTGCTGGTCGGGCTCTCCACGGGGTTCCTGGTCCGCCTCTCGGGGGACACGGGCAAGCCGGTCTGGTCCGTGAACCTCGGGACCGACGTCCAGGGGGCGCCCGACGTCGATGCGACGCCGGTGGTCCGAGACGGCATCGCCTACACGTCCTCCTTCGGCCGCGGCCCCGTGGCGGTCCAGGTCCGGGACGGAACGGTGGTCTGGCGCGGTTCGGAGTACGGAGCCACCCAGGCCCTGGTGACGGACACCCTGGTCCTCGTCGGGACCGCCGAGGGAACCGTGGTCGCCCGCAGACGTTCCGATGGCCAGCCTGCCTGGCGCGCCCGTCTCTCGACCTCGGCGGTCGGTTCCCCGGTCCAGGTCGGGCGACGGGTCGTGGTCTCCGGTGGCCGCGGGCTCTGGTTGTTGGACCTGCGGACCGGGCGGCCCCTGGATCACCTCTCGATGCTCTGGGGCATCGAGGGGACTCCGACGGTGCTCGGCAACCGGGTCTTCTTCGTGGGGAACGGCGGCACGATCCAGGCGGTGGACGTCCTGGTGCCCTGAGGGGCCGTCGACTGGAATCCCGAGGATTGCCCTACCCGCACCAGGGCTCTTTTCATAGAATCCCTGCGGGTCGGGTCGGTTCAGACACGGAAGGAGGAGGCATGAGGCGTTGCATCCTGTGGGCGGCCTGTCTGACGGCCGTCGCGTGCGGAGGGAGTTCGGGTGGTTCCAAGGACACGGCGGCGCCTCCCGAGGATGTCCCCCTGATCCAGGACCTGTCGATCGGGGACGGTTCCTCGGACCCCGGCGTCGTGGACACGGCCCCGCCCCGGGAGTGCGCCACCGACGACGACTGCATCGCCCTCAAGGGAGAGAACTTCGCCTGCGACTGCATCGGCAAGTGCATCGAGGTTCCGGATTTCAACACCGCGAACGGCTGCCGCGAGGACAAGAACTGCGGGTCCGAGGCCTTCTGCGACGAATGCACGAAGACCTGCCAGCCCCTGCTGCCGGCCTGCGCCCCCTGCTCCTCGGACCGCCAGTGCGCCGGCGAGATGTCCCATTGCGTGGAGACCGTGCAGCTGGCCGGAGTCGCCGTGAGCCTCGGAGAGAAGGTCTGCGCCCCATGGTGCCCCCTCTCCACCGGCGCCTGCGCCGTGGAGGGGTCGGTCCCCGGGTCCTACGCCTGCGCGCGCATCGAGGGCGACACCCGGAACGGCGTCTGCGTACCCCAGTCCCTGAACTGCGGCAACGTCCCCGCCCGATGCACCGACGACAACCAGTGCGGCCCGAAGGAGAAGTGCTGGCCCGACCTGAAGACCTGCGGATGCCGGGACGCCCTCTCCTGCGCCTTCGGCGAGGCCTGCCACCCCACCACGCACCGCTGCGTCCCCGGGTGCACGAGCGACAACGAGTGCGGATTCCAGAAGGTCTGCAACGCGGGGCTGTGCCAGAACGCGTGCACGGGCTCCCTGGCCGACGGCAACATCCAGGGATGCGACGACCCCGTGCCCCTGGAGGGCAAGCAGTGGGACTGCGTGGACGGTCACTGCATCGTCCCGGGGATGTGCTTCTCCCCCGTGGACTGCCGAGAGCCGGAGACCTACTGCGATGCCGGGAGCAAGACCTGCGTCCCCGGTTGCCTGATCGACTTCGACTGCAAGCAGGCGGCCAAGATCTGCGACACCGCCGGCCGCGTCTGCATCGACCGCGGATGTCAGGGCAACTACCAGTGCGGCTGCGGCCAGGTCTGCAACCTCCAGACCAACAAGTGCGAAACGGCCCAGGGCAAGTATTGCGAGCCCTGTGACCAGCAGCAGGGGGAGGATGCCTGCGGCGACAAGTCGATCATGTGCATCGGCTTCAAGGACCCGAAGACCAACGAGGACAAGGGTTCCTACTGCATGCCCCCGTGCAGTCCTGACCCCGAAAACCCGTGCCCCCAGGGCTGGCAGTGCCGGGAAATCCAGGACCAGAACGGGGTGCCCCAGGGCAAGGTCTGCATCCGGTTCTGCTACCAGAAGGTCGCCGGGGGCTGCGCGATGGGGGATGCGCCGGACCAGCCCCCAGGCGGCGATGCCACCTCGACCCCGGACCCGTGATCCCCTCGTCCCTGCATTCCAGGGCCGTCAGTCCTCGAACCACGGCCCCCGACGAACGAGGAACTCCCAGCCGCCGCAAGACGCCGTGACCTCTCCGGGACCCCCGGGCCAGGCCACGGGGACCACGCAGGTCTTCGGTCCGCCGCTGCCGCCGCGATTCCTGGCGGGCCTGGGCCGTTCCCGGGGCTTTCCGCTTCCCGGCTCCTCGGGACCGTAGGAGGTCACCAGGTCCGGGAGGGCCTGGGCCAGCACCGCGTCCTGACCCGGGAATCCCTCTGCCGGACGAACCGGATCGGTGTCGCCCCACCGGGTCGCCGCCTCGACCTGGACCCGCAACGTGACGGGGAGGGGACGGCGGGATGCCAGTCGGATCCGATGGAAGAAGACTCGACCCAGGGAGGCCTCCCGGCAGGACCGGGCCATCCTCCGGTGTCCCATCCAGACCTCCAGGCAGGCCGTCGGCCGTCTCCGGAGATCCTCGGGCCAGGACTGCAAGGTCACCGGACCCAGGACCATCCGGGCCCCGTCGCCCCGCCCCCGACCGGCGGGAGGCGTGTCAGAGGGCCCCTCCCGGGCCATGGCCTGGGGGACCAGCAGGAACAACGCCGTCGTCGCCCAGAGGAGCCGACTCATGGAACGCACGCCCCCTGGCGACAGGAGGTCCCCAGGGCCCGGCAGTCCTGCACCAGCACCAGATAGCCCACCGGTGAGCACGTTGCCGCCAGGTCATTGTGGCAGAAGCCGCCGGAGGTCCCCGGGGAGCAGAGGGAGGGGGGATCCAGCACGCAGAGGGCCCTGGGAACCGGCTTCTCCCCCGTCTGATCGAGCCCCGTGAGGCACGTCTCCCCGGGTTGCCGGCAGGCCCGATCCAGGTCGTAGAGCCACACCCCTTCGGTGCAGGTGCCCGGAATCCGGTTCGAGGCGTCGCACCGCTCCGTCGCTCCGGCCGGGTCGCAGGGAAGCAGCGGCAGCGCCCCGCATCGCCCCTCCCCCAGGCAGGTGCTGTCCTGGGGGCACGGGTCCCGCTCCCATCGGGCATCCCCCCCGGGCCCCTCGACGCAGGTCTGCCGCTGCTGATCCAGACAGCGCCGTTGCCCGACCGAGCAGGGGTCTTCCCCGCATCCCCCGAACCAGACCGCCAGTCCCAACACCCACCAGGCCCGTCCCATGGTTCCCCTCCCGAGAGGCCGATGGTAGCCTGTTCCCCCGGAGCCCGTCGATCCCCTGGAGGCCCCGATGTCCTCGCCCTCGACGCCGGCTGCTGGCCCCGACGGGCCCTTCCGGGGCTTTCCGCCGGTCTGGCATCCCCGGTGTCGGGTCCTGGTCCTCGGGACCTTCCCGGGGCCCAGAAGCCTGGCCGAGGAGGGCTACTACGCCCATCCCCAGAACGCCTTCTGGGACGTCATTGGCTCCCTGTGCGGCTTCGACCCTCGCCATGTCACCCGCCGGGAGCGCCTGGAACAGATGCTCTCCCGGGATGTGGCCCTCTGGGACGTCCTCGAACGATGCCGCCGCCAGGGGAGCGAGGACTCCCGCATCGTGGACCCCGTCCCGAACGATTTCGCAGCCTTCCTGCCCGAACTCGCGGACCTGCGGGCCATCCTCTTCAACGGACGGCCCGCCTGGGTCCTCTGGCGGCGTCTGGTGACCCCGTCGCTGCCGGGGCCCGTCCCCCCGTGCCTGGTGATGCCGTCCACCAGCCCCGCGGCAGCCCGCCTGCCAAGGGCGCAGAAGGTCCAGACCTGGGTCGAGGTCCTTCGGTCGCTGCTTGGATGAACCGGGTCAGTTCTGGGGTGTTCCGGCCTGGAGGGTCTTGCGGCAGTTGTCCGCCAGGGTCGGCTCCTTGACCTGGTCGCAGAGGCTCGCATCGCGGTTCTGGTAGGCCTTCTGGAGGTTCACGTAGTCCCGACAGGTCCGCTGGGTGCTGGGCGACTCGACCTGATCGCAGAGGGAGAGGTCCTGCTTCTTCATCGCCATCTGCTGGTGCACCTGGTCCCGGCAGGCCGCCGCATGGCTCTCGGGTTGCAGTTCCTTGCACAGGTCCGGCTTCTCCTGGTCCGCCGCCATCTGGGGCAGCACCTGCATCCGGCAGCGGTTGCGGGAATCCGGCTGGGGAATCTTGTTGCAGGCCTCCAGTTTCCGCTCCTTCAAGGCCGCCTGGGTCAGCACCAGTTCGGTGCACTGCTGCGCCGCCGCCTCGTCCTGCAGTTCCTTGCAGAGGGAGTGGTCCCCGTTTGCCGAGGCCCGGTCCACCACCAGACGCACCTGGCAGTTCTGCCGCTCGGTCTTCGAGGCGATCTGCCCGCAGAGGCCCGCATCCTTGGTCTGGAGGGCCCTGGCCATGAGCACCCCGTCCCGGCAATTGGACCGGATGGCCTCGTTCTGGATCCCGTCGCAGATCGTCTCGTCCTTCTGGGTGTAGGCCCGAGACCGGACCACCTGGGCCTGGCAGTTGTCCAGCGCCGAGAGCCAGCACCGGATCAGGTCCTCGGTCCCCGCCTCCCCGGCGGCCTTGCGGGCCTGGTCGAAGGCCTCCAGCACGGTCTTCTGGGCATCGTCCAGCACGACCCCGGCCGGACGGGCCTCGGCCTTCGCCGCGGGTCCCTGGGCCGGAGCCTTCTGCTGGCACCCCGACGCCACCACCGCCATCACCACCCACCAGATCTTCATCCGGTCGTCCATCGTTCCTCCTCCCTCCTTCGGGTCCCAGGCCGCTGCCGCGGACTCAACCCTCGAGTTCCCGCTGATATTCCCGGGCCGCCTCCACGTAGTGTTCCGCCGACTCCTGGAGGGCAGCCACCTCCGCCTCGGTCAGGGGACGTCGCACCTTCGCCGGAACCCCCACCGCCAGGTGGCGATCGGGGATCACCATGCCCTCGGGGACCAGCGCCCCGGCGCCCACCATGGCCTCCTGCCCCACCACCGCCTCGTCGAGCACCACCGCTCCCATCCCCACCAGGCAGCGCTTCTTGAGATGGCAGCCGTGGAGGATCGCGCCGTGGCCCACGGTGACCTCGTCCTCGATCACCAGGGGGGTCCGCCTCGTGGACTCGTGGAGCACGCAGTTGTCCTGGATGTTGCTCCGGGCCCCGATTCGCACGGCCCCGACGTCGCCCCGGATCACCGCCCCGAACCACACCGAGGTCTCGGGCCCGATCTCGACGTCCCCGGCCACCACGCAGGGCTCCAGCAGGATCGCCTCCGGGTGGATCCGAGGCGCCCGCCTGTCGAATGGTCTTCGCATGGTCTCCTCTCAGAGTTTCCGATAGATGGTCCGCGTGGCGATCCCCAGCAACTGGGCCGCCAGACGCTTGTTCCCCCGGGTCAGGCGCAGGGTCTGCTGGATCACCTGCTGCTCGATCTCGCTGAGGGGGGTTCCCAACTGGATCGTCAGGTACTGGATGTCCTGCCGCTCCGCCCCTGCCAGGTCCGGCAGGTCCTCCAGCCGGATCGTGTCCCCCCGACACAACACCACCGCATGTTCGACCGTGTTCTCCAGTTCCCGGACGTTTCCGGGCCAGTCGTGGGTCGTCAGGACGTCCATCGCCTCCCGGCTGATGGACCGGACGTCCTTCTGGTTGCGGCTGGCATAGCGGGCCAGGAAGTGCTGGGCCAACAGCGGGACGTCCTCCAGCCGCTCCCGGAGCGGCGGCATCGTCAACTGGATCACGTTGAGCCGGTAGTAGAGGTCCTCCCGGAAGCGCCCCTCCCGGACCATCTCCAGGAGGTTCCGATTCGTGCTCGCCAGGACCCGGACGTCGGCCCGGAGGGTCTGGGTGCCTCCCAGGCGCTCGAACTCCCCCTCCTGGAGCACCCGCAGCAACTTGGCCTGGATCATCGGGTCCAGTTCGCCCACCTCGTCCAGGAACAGGGTCCCCCCGTGTGCCATCTGGAAGCGCCCCTCCCGGCGCGCGAAGGCCCCGGTGAAGGCCCCCCGCTCGTGGCCGAAGAGTTCGCTTTCCAGCAAGGTGACCGGGATCGCCGCGCAGTTGAGCGCCACAAAGGGCCCCCGGCTCCGACGGCTCCGCTGGTGGATCGCCCGGGCGGCCAGTTCCTTTCCCGTGCCCGACTCGCCCAGGATCAGGACGGTGGTGTTCGCCGGGGCGACCTGGTTCAGGGTGTCCAGGACCTTGCGCATCGCCGGAGAGGTCCCGATCAGGGTCCGCTCGCCCGAGATGGCATCCAGTTCCGCCCGCAGCTGCTGGTTCTCGGCCTGGAGGGAGGCCTTCTCCAGGGCCCGGCCGACGCTCCGGACCAGCAGGGGACGCTTGAGGGGCTTCGTGACGAAGTCGTAGGCCCCTTCCCGCATGGCCTCCACCGCCCGTTCGATCGTGCCGAAGGCCGTCATGATCACGACCTCCGTCTCGGGCCGCAGGGCCTTGATGGTCCGCAGCAGGTCCATCCCGTCCATGCCGGGCATCCGCAGGTCGGTCAGCACCACGCCGAAGTCGTCGGTCCGAAGCCGCTCGAGGGCCTCCTCGGCGCTCCGGGCGGCCACGACCTGGTACTCCTCCCGCTGGAGGATTTCCTGGATCGATTCCAGGGCGGCCCCATCGTCGTCCACCACCAGCACCGATCCCCTGGACAGGTTCCCCGCCACGGCACCCTCCGGTCTGCGGTAGTATGCCACATCGCCCGAGGCACTTGACCCGGGAGTCGCAAGAGGCCAGGATTCCCCCATGAAGGGAAGGCCTTCCGAATCCCCGTCCGCGAGTCCCGTTGCCGCCCGCCGCGAGGCCCTGATCGGATACCTGGAGGCCTCCCTCCGCTGGGCCGAGGCCCTGGTGGAACAGCGCATCGTCGAGGTCTTCGGCCCCATCGACCAGCAGGACCCGGCCGAGGTGGCCCGGTCCCTCACGCGGGCGGAGCAGGGGCTCCTGGATGCGCGGGGGGCCCTCCTGGCCACGGGCGCCAGCGACCCCTTCGACGCCCTGGCGGGGGTCTGGGACCTGGACCCGACGGACCTCGCGATCCTCCGGCTGGCCCTGGCCCCGGTCCTGGACTCCTCCTTCCGGCGCCGGATCGCCCGCTTCCGGGACAACGTGCTGCTGGACTACCCCGACGTGGACTTCCTGCTCCAGATGATCTCCCGGTCCCGCCTGGAGCGTCTCCGGCTCCGGGAGCGCTTCCTTCCCGGGGGCGCCCTGCTCCGGGCCCGCCTGATCTCGCTGGTCCAGCCCCGGGACCTCTCCAGCGACTCCCTCCTGGTCCAGGAGGTGCGCCTTCCGGACCGGATCGTGAACTTCCTGATGGCCTACGACCACCTGGACCGGACCGTGGCCCCCTATGCCCGGATCGTTCACCCCGAGGCCCGCCTCTCGGCAGTGGTCGCGGACCCCGAGGCCCTGGCCCGACTCGTGGACCTGGCCCTCCCGGTCCTCCGGGCCCCCCTGCCCCGGGGATCGGGCGTGGTCCTGGGCATTTCGGGACCTCCCGGGACCGGCAAGACCTTCCTGGCGATGGCCCTGGCCGCCGAGGCGGGCCGCCCCGTCGTCCAGGTGGACGGCCAGCGTCTGGCCGCCATGGACCCACTGCCGGAGGACCTCCTGGACGCCCTCTTCCAGGAGGCGGCGATGCGCCGGGCCCTGCTGCTCATCGAGGGTTGCGAGGCCCTGCTCACCCAGCGGACCAATCGGGTTCCGGCCCTGCTGGACCGCCTGGACCGCCATCCCGGCGTCTCGATCCTCTGCGCGACGGACACCCGCCAGATGGACCCCTCGGTGGAGCGCCACGTGGCCTTCCAGCTGGCCCTGGAGCCACCGGACGTGGCGGGACGACGCCGCCTCTGGGAGACGATCCTCCCGGACGACCGCCGTGGACCGGACGTCGACCTGGCGGCCCTGGCGCAGACCTTCGAGTTCACCGGGGGCCAGATCCGCAACGCCGTGATGGTGGCCGAACGCCTGGCGGACCCCTCGGGAGGGGGACCGGTCCGCCAGCAGCACCTCCTGGACGGCGCCTGGGCCCAGGTCCGGGCCGACATGGAGGAGTATGCCCGCCGAAGCAAGGTCCGCCTGACCCTGGAGGACCTGATCCTCCCCGAAGAGGAGAAGAAGTCGGTCCGGGAGGTCCTGGACGCCGCCCGGCACCGGACCTTCATCCTGACCCACTGGGGCTTCGGGGCCCGGATGCCCACCGGGCGCGGGCTGGTCTGCCTCTTCGTCGGGGAGCCCGGGACCGGCAAGACCCTCTGCGCCGAGATCCTGGCCGAGGAACTGGGACAGAACCTCTACCAGATCAGCATCCCCCGGGTGATGTCCAAGTACATCGGGGAGACCGAGAAGAACATCGAGCGGATCTTCCAGACGGCCCGGGCCAACAACAGCATCCTGCTCTTCGACGAGGCCGACGCCCTCTTCACCAGCCGGGTCAAGGTCGAGACCTCGGTGGACCGCTTCAGCAACATGGAGATCAACCTGCTGCTGCAGGAGATCGAGCGCTTCGACGGGATCGTGATCCTCACCACGAACCTGGAGAAGAACCTCGACAAGGCCTTCGAGCGGCGCATCCAGTTCAAGATCCGGTTCCCCTTCCCGGACCGGAAGCACCGGACCCTGATCTGGCGATCCCTCATTCCCCGGGAGTGCCCCGTGGCCCCGGACATCGACTGGGACCTGGTGGGGGAGTCCTTCGAACTCTCCGGGGGGCACATCAAGAACGCGATCCTTCGGGCCGCCTACCGGGCGGCCCGGGACGGGCGGCCGATCTCGATGGACCACCTCGTGGACGCCGCCGAGGCCGAGTGCCGCCATGCAGGCAAACTCTTTCGAGGGCTGAAACAGGATGACTTCTGACCAGACGGCACCCCGCCGGGAGGCTCCCCGGAAGCGCCCCCCCTTCCCAGGGTCCGACGCCCTGATCCGGGCATTGCCCAAGACGGACCTCCACGTCCACCTGGACGGGTCCCTGCGGATCCCCACCCTGATCGAACTGGCCCGGCAGCGCGGCGTCGCCTTGCCCAGCGAGACCGAGGAGGGGTTGCGGGAACTCGTCTTCAAGGACCGCTACGCCAACCTCGTGGAGTACCTGGCGGGGTTCAACTACACCACGGCCGTGATGCAGGACCCCGAGGCCCTGGAGCGGGTGGCCTATGAACTGGCCGAGGACAACTACGCAGAGGGGGTCCGCTACTTCGAGGTGCGCTTCGCCCCCCAGCTGCACTGCAACTCCCGGATGGGAATGGACGAGGTGCTGAAGGCGGTGAACCGGGGACTGCAGCGGGCGACCCGGAAGTGGAACCGGAAATTGACGGAGGGGGGAGCCGGACGCCCCAGCGAGCCCGAGTACGTCTATGCCATCACGGTCTGTGCCCTGCGGTACTTCAACTCCCACATGAGCGAGTACTACCGGGACTGGGGACGGGTGCACCCCTACACGCCGGAGCCCCAGATCTTCGGCCTGGCCTCCCTGGAACTGGCGCAGGCGGCCGTGGCCATCCGGGACCGCCACGGCATCCCCATCAGCGGCTTCGACCTGGCGGGCCGGGAGAAGGGCTATCCGGCGGAGACGCACCGGGAGGCCTACGCCTACGCCCACAAGAACTTCCTCAAGAAGACGGTCCACGCCGGGGAGGCCTACGGCCCCGAGTCGATCTTCCAGGCCATCACGGACCTCCATGCGGACCGCATCGGGCACGGCTACTACCTGCTGTCGCCCAACATGGTCACCTCCGCCCATGTCCAGGACCGGCAGGAGTATGTCCGTCGGCTGGCGGAGTACATCGCGGACCGACGAATCACCATCGAGGTCTGCCTGACCAGCAACCTCCAGACCAATCCCCGGATCGGGGACCTGGGCCGCCACGCCTTCCGGAAGATGCGGGAGGCCCGCCTCTCGACGACCCTCTGCACCGACAACCGCCTGGTGTCCAACACGACCGTCTCGAAGGAGGTCCGCCTGGCCGTCGAGCACTTCGGGCTCACCAGCCGGGAGTTGCGCAACATCATCATCTACGGGTTCAAGCGGTCCTTCTATCCGGGGTCCTACACCGAGAAGCGCAACTACGTGCGCAAGATCATCGACTTCTACGACCAGGTGGAAAAGGACCACATGCCCCCCGGGGGCTTCTGGCGGTCCGACGACGAGGATGAGAACCCCTGAGAAGGGCCCGCCTGTCACGAGGCGGCGGGAATCAGGTCCAGGGACTGGATGACGGCGGGGTCCTCGTCCCGGAAAACCTGTAGGATCCCCGCGTGCATGCGGCGCTTGAGGGCCGCCACGCCGGCCCTCCCTTTCTGGAAGGTGGCCCCGTATGCGATGGCCTCCTGGAGGACCCCTTCGGTCCCCTCGGGGGCCCCCAGGGCCACGCCTGCGGCGACCATCTCGGGCCCCGTGACCCGACGTCCCTCCAGGATCCACCTCGTGAACGCCGGCTCCGGAACCGCCTTGCGGACCACCTGGACCATGCCCGGCAGGAACGGGATGCCCAGGTCCACCTCCGGGAAGCAGAAGAAGCCCCGGTCGCCCCGCATCCAGCGGAAGTCGCAGGCACAGGCGAGGATCGCCCCGTCCCCGAAGCAGTGGCCGTTGATCGCTGCCAGCACCGGCATCGGATAGGTCAACAGGCGCGCGAAGAGGTCGTCGAGTCCCTGGAGGAAGTCTCGAACCTCCTGATGCCGCGCCGGGTCCTGAAGGCACTCCATCACCCAGGGCAGGTCGATTCCCTGGGACCAGTTCTTGGGGTCGGAGGAGGCGATCACGAGGGCCTGGGCCCCGGCGTCGCCCTCCACCTGGTCCAGGGCTCCCTGCATCGCCCGGACGAACTCCAGGTTGTGCCGGTTCTCCCCGGCGTCCATCGACAGCACCGCCACGCTCCCCTCTCTCCGGATCGACAGCATCGAGGACTCCTGCGACGAAGACGGCCCCAAGGCTACCACGTCCGCGGCCCAACCGGGGACGGCGACGGGTCGGCGGCCCACGGCGCATTGACGGAAGGCGGCCCGAGTCCGATCCTTGGCCCATGTTTCGTCTGGTCAGCGACTACCAGCCGGCCGGGGACCAGGAACCGGCCATCGAGGCCCTGGAACGAGGCTTCCGGGACGGGGCCCGGGACCAGGTGCTGCTGGGGGTCACGGGCAGTGGCAAGACCTTCGCCGTGGCGAACCTCGTCGCGCGACTCCAGCGCCCGACGCTGGTCATCGCCCCCAACAAGACCCTGGCGGCCCAGCTCCACGGGGAGTTCAAGGCCTTCTTCCCGGACAACGCCGTGGAGTACTTCGTCAGTTATTACGACTACTACCAGCCGGAGGCCTACGTCCCCGCGTCGGACACCTACATCGAAAAGGACAGCCGCATCAACGAGGAGATCGACCGGATGCGCCACAGTGCCACCCGGGCCCTCTTCGAACGGGACGACGTGCTCATCGTGGCCTCGGTGTCCTGCATCTACGGCCTGGGGTCCGCCGAGGCCTACTACGGGCTGGTGGAGTTCCTGGAGGTGGGCAAGGACCTGGAACGGGACGCCTTCCTGCGGCGCCTGGTGGACCTCCAGTACGACCGCAACGACCTGGCCTTCGAGCGGGGCACCTTCCGGGTCCGGGGGGACGTGGTCGAGGTCTTCCCGCCTTCGGAGGAGCAGCGGGCCATCCGGCTGGAATTCTTCGGGGACACGGTGGACCGCCTGGCCTGGTTCGACCCCCTGACGGGACAGGTGGACCGGGAGATGCGCAAGGTCGCCATCCTGCCCAACAGCCACTACGTGACCACCCCCGATCGGATGCGGAAGGCCATCGGCTCGATCCTCGACGAACTGGAACAGCGCCTGCAGCACCTGAAGGCCCAGGGACGCGTGCTGGAGGCCGCCCGACTGGAACAGCGGACGATGGCGGACATCGAATCCCTGGAGCAGTTCGGCCGCTGCCCCGGGATCGAGAACTACTCCCGCCACCTGACCGGACGGGCCCCCGGGGAGCCTCCCCCGACGCTGCTGGACTACTTCCCGAAGGACTTCCTGGTGGTGCTGGACGAGTCGCACCTGTCGGTTCCCCAGTTGATCGGGATGTATCGTGGGGACCGGTCCCGGAAGGAGACGCTGGTGGAGTACGGCTTTCGGCTCCCCTCGGCGCTGGACAACCGGCCCCTGCGGTTCGAGGAGTTCCTGGACCGCCGGGGACGGACCCTCTACGTATCGGCGACGCCGGGGGACTTCGAGGTGCAGGCCGCCGGCGGCCGCGTGGTCGAGATGATCGTGCGCCCGACGGGGCTCGTGGACCCGGTGATTCACGTCCGTCCCGCGACCCGACAGGTGGATGACCTGCTCGAGGAGGTCCGGACCCGGGTGGAGGCCCAGGAACGGGTGCTGGTGACCACCCTGACGAAGCGCATGGCCGAGCACCTCACCGAGTACCTGGCCGAGGCGGAAATCCGGGTCCGCTACCTCCACAGCGACATCGACACCCTGGAGCGGGTGGAGATCATCCGGGACCTGCGCATGGGAGTCTTCGACGTGCTGGTGGGCATCAACCTGCTCCGGGAGGGGCTGGACCTGCCCGAGGTCTCCCTGGTGGCCATCCTGGACGCCGACAAGGAGGGCTACCTCCGAAGCGACCGGTCCCTGATCCAGACCTTCGGCCGGGCCGCCCGGAACGTCCATGGGACCGTGATCCTCTACGCCGACCGGGTGACCGGGTCGATGCAGCGGGCCATCGAGGAGACGGAGCGCCGTCGGAGCCGACAGATCGCCTTCAACGCCGAGCACGGCATCACGCCCCGGACCGTGTCCCGCCGCCTCTACTGGATGGAACAGGCCGAGGAGGCCGCCCGGCGGGTGGGCGTGCAGCGCCCCGAGGACCTGCACGAGGTCCTGGGGAATCCCGACGCGGCGGGACGGCTGGTCGCCGGGCTCCGGAAGGAAATGCACGCGGCGGCGAAGGCCCTGGAGTTCGAGAAGGCGGCGGAGATCCGGGACCGGATCCGGGCCCTCCGGGCCCTGATGGGCGACGCCCAGGGAGACGGGCCGCCATCGTCGTGACCGGTCGGTGCAATCCTTGCGCGAGCGCTGCAATTCCCGCACGACGCCGGGGCCGCCCGTGGCCGACCGCGCCCTCTGCACCTCGGGGGATCGCCCATCCGGGCGGGCAACAATTCTGCCAGGGGGGCAGAAAACCCTTTCCCCTCGCGGGACAGGCAGTGCCCTGGCACGCGGTTTGCGTTAGGCTCGGGCGCCTGCCGGAGGGAGGCCCCCATGTCCCCGGGATCGGAGAACCCAGTGGCCACGATGCTCGACCGGGAACGGCGTTCCCGGCGGAGGCGACGCCTGTGGATCGGCGGCGCGGCGGTGGTGGCCCTGGCGGCGGGCCTGGTCGCCTGGTCGGTCACCCGGAGCCGGGAGGCATTGGAGGCGAGCCAGCGGTTCCGGACCGAGGCGATCACCCGGGGGGACCTCCGGGTCACGGTGACGGCCACGGGGACGATCCAGGCCAAGGACACCGTGGACGTCGGGGCCGAGGTCACGGGGCGCCTGGTGGAGGTCCGGGCGGACTTCAACGAGGAGGTCCATCCCGGCGACGTGCTGGCCCGCATCGACCCGGTCCCCTTCGAACTGGAGGTGGCCCAGGCCGAGGCCCGCCTCCAGAACGCCCAGGCGGGACTCCTGTCGGCAAAGGCAGCCCTGGAGCAGGCACGCATCACGAAGGAACGGCAGGAGGCCCTGGCCCAGGACGGCCTCGCCTCGCCCCAGACCCTCGACGAGGTCCGGGCGGCCTTCCTCCGAGCCCGGGCGGACCTGGCCCTTGCCCAGGCCCGGGTCGCCGAGGCCCAGGCGGCCCTCCAGGCCTCCCGGACCCGCCTCTCGAAGACGGTCATCGCCTCGCCCATCGGGGGCATCGTGCTGGACCGGAAGGTCGAGGTGGGCCAGACGGTCACTGCGGGGTTCCAGACGCCGGTCCTCTTCACCCTGGCACGGGACCTGTCCCAGATGGAACTGCTGGTGTCGGTGGACGAGGCCGACGTCACCCGGGTTCGGGAGGGGACCGAGGCGACCTTCACCGTGGACGCCTGGCCCGGACGGGTCTTCCCGTCGCACGTGAGCAGCATCCGCAACGTCCCCCGAACGGTCCAGAACGTGGTCACCTACGAGGCAATCCTGACGGTGGACAACCAGGACCGGGTCTTCCGCCCCGGGATGACCGCCACGGCCTCCCTGAACGTCCAGGAGGCCTCTCAGGTCCTCCGGGTCCCCTCGGCGGCCCTGCGCTTCCAGCCCCCCGCGACCCCCGACGGCTCCCAGAAGAAGACCTCACCGGTCCGCCTGCCGATGATGATGGGCCCCCCACGAATGGGCCCCCGGGGCGACCGGCCCTCGGACGCCTCCCGGAACGCCGTTCCCGGATCGCCGGCCCGGGTCTTCGTGCTGCGGGACGGCGTCCCGACGCCCGTGACCTTCACCCGGGGCCTCTCGGACGGGTCCTTCGTGGAGGTCCGGGACGGGGACCTCCACGACGGGGACCTGGTGGTCGTGGGGATGACGAAGGAGAAGGCCCGATGAGCGGGGAGACGCCCGTCATCCGCCTGGACCGTCTGACCAAGATCTACGGCCAGGGGGACGCGGCCGTGGTGGCCCTGGACGGGGTCTCCCTGGAGGTTCCCCCGGGGCAGTTCCTGGCCGTGATGGGTCACAGCGGTTCCGGAAAGTCCACGCTGATGAACCTCCTGGGGTTCCTGGACAGCCCCACCGACGGGAAGTACTGGTTCCAGGGCGTGGACGTCTCGACGCTGGACGCGGACCAGCGGGCCCTGATCCGGCGCCAGTTCGTGGGCTTCGTCTTCCAGGGCTTCCACCTGCTGCCGCGGTTGAGCGCCCTGGAGAACGTCGAGGTCCCGCTGATCTACCAGCGGGTCCCGGCCCCGGAGCGTCGCCGCCGGGCCCTGGAGGCCCTCGAGGCACTGGGACTGGGCGACCGGGTCCGCCATGTCCCGACGAAACTCTCCGGGGGCCAGCAGCAGCGGGTCGCCATCGCCCGGGCCCTCGTGGTCCGACCGTCCCTGCTGCTGGCCGACGAGCCCACCGGGAACCTGGACTCGGCCCGCAGCATCGAGATCATGGAAATCCTGTCGGACCTGAATCGGCGGCAGGGAATCACCGTGGTGCTGGTCACCCACGAGCCCGACATGGCCCTCTGGGCCGAACGGATCGTGGAGTTCCGCGACGGGCGCATCCTGTCGGACCGCAGAAACGACCGGAGGACGGCATGATCCGCCAATCGATCTGGATGGCCCTCCGGGAGATCCTGCTGAACCCCCTCCGGTCCTCCCTGACCATGCTGGGCATGGTGATCGGGGTGGCCTCGGTGGTGGCCCTGGTCTCTCTGGGCCAGGGAACGACCGCCCAGGTGACTGCCGAGATCTCCCGGATGGGCCGCAACCTCGTGATGGTCTTCCCGGGATCCGGTCCCCGGCGGGCCGGGGCCGTTTCCGATGCCCCCCCCTTCGAGATGGCCGACGTGCAGGCCCTGGAACGGGTCCCGGACGTCGTGTCCCTGGCCCCTGTCTCGTCAACCTCCCGCCCGGTGATCTACGGCAACCGGAACATCACCACCCAGGTCACCGGGTCCTCCGATGCCTTCCTCCAGGTCCGGGAGTACGCCCTGGATTCGGGACGAGGGTTCGAGGAATCGGACCTGGCCGGGGCCCGCCCCGTCTGCCTGCTGGGGTACCAGACCCGCCAGGACCTCTTCGGTGACCAGGACCCCCTGGGGGAGACGATCCGGGTCGGCCGCCTGGCCTGCGAGGTCATCGGCACCCTGGCCTCGAAGGGCCAGTCCCAGAGCGGCATGGACCAGGACAGCCTGGTCCTGATGCCCTTGACCACCGTCCAGCGCCGGGTCGTCGGCAACACGTGGATCGGGTCCATGTTCCTGAAGGTGGCCGAGGACGCCGATTCCGCCCGGGTGATGGACGAGGTCCAGGCCATCCTCCGGGAGCGGCGCCGCATCCAGGCCGGGGCCGAGGACAACTTCACGGTCCGGGACACCCGGGAGATCGCCGCCGCCTTCACCTCCGCCTCGACGGCCCTGACGGCCCTGCTGGGGGCCATCGCCGCCGTGAGCCTCCTGGTGGGCGGGATCGGCATCATGAACATCCTGCTGGTCTCGGTCACCGAGCGGACCCGGGAGATCGGGCTCCGGATGGCCCTGGGGGCCCGGGCCCGGGAGGTCCTTCTCCAGTTCCTGATCGAGTCCGTGGTCATCTCCCTGCTGGGGGGGCTCATCGGGATCCTGCTGGGGGTCCTGGGTTCCCTGGCGGCCTCCGGGTGGATGCAGATCCCCTGGATCGTTCGTCCCGAGACCCTGATGATGGCCTTCGGGGTCGCCGCGGCCATCGGCGTCGTCTTCGGCATCCTGCCCGCCCGGAAGGCGGCCCGCCTGGAGCCCATCGAGGCTCTTCGCCACGAATGAGGAGGCCGCCATGCGACTGCGTCCCCTGCTCCTGGTGTTCCCGATCGCCGCGCTGGTTCCCAGGCCGGGGATTGGCCAGGTCCCGGCAACGGTGGCTCAATGGGCCCTGGAGCACCACCCGGCAATCCAGTCGGCCCTGGGCGCCCTCCGGGCCGCCCGAGCAGGGATCGAGGCCGAGGAGTGGCTCTACTACCCGACTGTGACGGCGGGCCTGAACGGGTCCCGGACCACCGTCCCCTCCCTGAGCCTCGCTCCCGGCGGGACCGCCCTCACCACCGGATGGGATGCCTCGCTGTCCCTGGGCCTCTCCCAGGTCTTCCCGGTGGGGACCCGCCTGTCCCTGGACCTGTCGGGGGACGTCCAGCAGCGGGACCTGACGGCCTCGGCGGCCGGCACCGCCGGGGGCTCCCTGGGGCCCGGGGTCACCTTCGGGGCGCGACTGACCCTCACGCAGCCCCTGATCCGGGGGCTCGGGAGACGCTGGGGAGAGGCCGGTCTGCGACAGGCCCGCCTGGCAGAGGAGGCGGCCCGGGTCCGGGCGGAGACGATGGTGAGCCAGGTCCTTCGGGACGTCCTGACGGCCTGGTGGGGCTGGCAGGGAGCCCTGGCCGCCGCCGAGGTCGCCCGCCAGTCCCTGGATCTGGCCATCCGACAGCGGGACGACGCCCGGGCCCGGGTCCGGCGGGGCGTCCTCTCACCGGTGGACGCCCTGGCCTTCGAGACGGCGGCGGCCAACCGGGAGGAAGAACGGGTGCAGGCCGAGGCCCTGGTCACCCAGCGCCTCTGGACGCTCCGCCAGCGCATGGGTCTGTCCGACAACGGACCCGACCCGCCATCGGCGGTGTCCCTGGACGTCTTCCTGGAGGACTCGCAAGGGGTCCCGGGCGAGGAGGCGGACACCGAGGAGATGGTCCGGGAGGCCCTGGATCGGGCGCCTGACCTCCTGACGGCCGAGGTCTCCCTGCGGACCCTCCGGGACAAGGCCCAGGTCGCCGGAGAGGAATCGCGTCCCCGCCTGGACCTCCAGGTCTGGGTCGAGGGCCAGGGCCTGGGCAACCGCTCGGCCGCCGATGCCCTCCGACAACTCGGCCAGGCCGAGGCCGGGGGCGTCTTCGGCGGGTTCACCTTCGAGGCCCCCCTGCTGGCCCGACGACATCGGGCCCAGCAGGTCCAGGCCCAGGAGCAGATCCGGGCCGCCGAACAGGACCTCCAGGCAGTTCGCCAGGAGGTGGCCTCGTCGACGGCCTCGCTGGTCCAGGAGGTCCAGGCCTCCCTCCGGAGGCTCGACCTGGCCCGCCAGACGGCAGCGCTGGCCCAGAGCCAGGCCCAGGCCGAGCGGCGGCGTTTCGAGGTGGGAACGTCCCTCGCGGTCCAGGTCCTCCAGGCCGAGGACGCCCTGCGCCAGGCCCGGCTCCGGGTGCTCCAGGCCCGCATCGACCTCGAGAGCAGCCTGCTGGCCCTGCGACACCTCACGGGTCGCCTGATTCCCTGGGCAAGAACGCAGTTTCCAGGGCTTGGAATCTGACTGCTGAAGCGTGGAGGTGCCCCGTGCCCTCTTCCCGACCGGGTTCCTGGTTCGGCCCCCTCCCGGGGACGCTCGCCGTCCTCCTGGGCGTGGCCATGGCCCCGGGCGTCCGAGCGGACCCCGCTCCCGGCACCTCCCTGGACCTCCAGACGGTCCGGTCCCTGGCCGCCCTCTCCCTGTCGTGCATCGACCGGCCCTTCCCCAACAAGCCCTCCCACATCTACGAGTCGCCGGACCAGGTGCGGCCGCCGGAGCAGTGGACCCCGGCCTTCTTCGGCTGCTTCGACCATCACAGCGCGGTCCATGGCCACTGGGCCCTGGTGCGGGTTCTCCGGACCGCTCCCCAGGCGGACTCCGACGGCCGGATCCGGGCCGCCCTGGACCGCCACCTGTCGCCCGAACTCCTGGAACGCGAGGCGGCCTTCTTCCAGGAGGAACGCAACCGCACCTTCGAGCGCCCCTACGGGTGGGGGTGGATCCTGCGCCTCGCCTCCGAACTGCATGACTTCGATGACGCCGACGCCCGGCGGTGGTTCGCCGCGATCACCCCCCTGGCCCGGGTCATCGCCCGGAATCTGGTGGACTACCTGGAGCGCCTCTCCTACCCCATCCGGGAAGGGGTCCACCCGAACACGGCCTTCGCCCTGACCCACGCCTGGGACTATTCCGTGGCCGTCGGGGACGAGGATCTCCAGCATGCGGTTCGGGATGCAGCGATGCGTTTCTATGTCCAGGACGTCTCCTGCCCCATCGCCTGGGAGCCCTCGGGGGAAGACTTCCTCTCGCCCTGTCTGGCCGAGGCGGACCTGATGCGGCGAGTGCTGCCGTCGGCCCGTTTCGCCCGCTGGCTTGATCGATTCCTGCCGGACCTCTCCTCCCGGCGGACCTCCCTGGCGCCTCCCGAGGTCCGGGACCCGGCCGATCCCCGCATCGGGCACCTGATCGGCCTTCATTTTCAGCGTGCCTGGAGCCTCCTGGGCATCGCCCGCTCTCTTCCCGCAGGCGACCGGCGGATCGCCGTCTGCCGCGCCCTGGCGGCCCGGCACCAGGAGGCGGGGCTGGCCCGGATGGTGGGGAGCGGCTACGGGGGCGAACACTGGCTCGCCACGTTTGCCCTGTTCCTGTGGACCGGTGCCGGGGGCTGATCCCCGGGTCCGACCGCTTCGGGCATTGCACACGTCGCCGAGAAGGGCTAGTCTGGAAACGTCTTGCGAATCTGGGGGCTCGATTGGAAAGAGACCCCTCCACGATCCGCCCCCGCACCTTCGCCGAAGCCATCCGTGCCTGCCGGGAACGCGTGGCGCCGCACTTTGCCGATGTCGACCGGCGGCCCCTGGAAGGCACCCTTCGCCTGTCGGGGGAGCGGTACCTGCTGGTCCGGGCCGCCTCCCTGTCCCGGGAACTCTTCCAGTTGATCCACGAGATCCTCGAGGCCGATCCCGACTCGGAGGCAGTGGCCCTGGACCTGGCCTATGACCTGGCCCACGCCATCGGTCGAAACGACGCCCGATGGTTCCAGCAGCGGTTTCCCGAGAGCGATCCCTCGGAGCGGTTCTTCCTGGGTCCGGCCCACTTCGCCCTGACAGGCTGGGGCGACGTGGAGTTGGACGAGGCGTCCCGGTTGGAACCCGGTCCGGGATTCCTGCTGCGCTACGTCCATCGACACTCCTTCGAGGCCGACGTCTGGCTGGAACACGGATCGGCGGCTCTCTTTCCGGTCTGCGCGATGAATGCGGGATACTCCTCGGGCTGGACCTCAGAGACCCTGGGGCAGCCCCTCTCGGCGGTGGAGATCGATTGCCGGGCAATGGGACACGAGGCGTGCCGGTTCGTGATGGCCGGCCCGGCGGAACTCAGGCGGATCCTCCAGGAAGAGTCCCGCCATGCCCCCATTCCCAGGCGAGGTTCCTGGAGGATCCCGGACCCCTTCCTGCGCCAGCGCATGGAACGAGAACTGCGGCGGTCCCGGGAGGAACTGGAGCGGCGGGTCCAGGAGCGGACCGAGGACCTGAGCCGTCTGGCGGCTCGCCTTCAGGACGAGGTCCTCCAGCGGGAACAGGCGGAACAGCGGGCCATCGAGGCCGCGCGGTGGGAGGCCGCCGGCCAGGTCGCCGGGGGCATCGCCCACGACTTCAACAACCTGATGGGCGTCGTCATCGGCGAGGTGGAGCGCCTCGAGGCCCACCTGGCGCCAGGAGGCCCCGAGTCCGAGGCCCTGGCCCGGGTCCAGGCCGGTTGCCGGGCCGCCGCCGGCCTCTCCCTGCAATTGCTGGACTTCGTCCGTCCAGACCCCATGTCCGACGCCATCGAGGAGGCGGCTCCGGTCATCCGGGAGGCACTCCACCTGCTGGAACGGGTCCTACCCTCGGGAATTCGCCTGGAGGTTCGGATCCCCGATCGACTCGGGACGGTGTCCATCGACCGGGATCGCCTGACTCGGGTCCTGACCCTGCTGTTGCTCCGGGTCCGGGACCGGATGCCCCAGGGCGGAACCCTCCAGGTGACCGCCTCCCGGGACCTGATGCAGCAACCGGGCGTCCTGGGGCCGGTTCTCCTGGAGGTCCAGCACCAGGGAACCGATTCGGCCTTCCCACCCGGCGATCGGCCCGGTCCCGGGAGGCCCCTCCCTGGAACCGGGTTCGCCGCCATCCATCGCATCCTGGAGACCTGCGGCGCCACCCTTTCCATCCAGGAGACCCCGGACCGGGGGGCCCGACTCCAGGTCCGGCTGCCCGGCGCTCCCCCCCCGGCCGCAGGTCACGACGCGGCGCCTCAGGACAGGGGACCCCGGGGGGCGGGGGAGGTCGTGCTGGTCGTCGAGGACCATCTGGCCCTGCAGCGGTTGCTCCAGGAGGTCCTCCGGCAGGCCGGATACGAGGTCGTCGCCACGGCGGATCCAGAGGAGGCCCTCCTCTGGATGAAGGAACCGGGCAGGCGCGTGGACCTGTTGCTGACCGACGTCATCCTGCCGGGCATCCACGGCCCGAGGCTGGCAGAGCAGGCGCGGTCCTTCCGGCCTGATCTGAAGGTCCTCTTCATGTCCGGCTACCCCGATGAACACCTGGGCAAGGTCGGCGTCGAGAGGGATCGGTTGGACCTGCTCCAGAAGCCCTTCAGTCCGCCGGTATTGCTCCGGGAGATTCGTCGCCTGCTGACCGAGACCTGATGGTCACCGCAGGATCCACCAGGCCATCGCCCCGGCCACCGCCAGCGCCACCACGGCCCCGATGACCCACCACGCCGGGCTCCGCCTGGGACGGGAGGCGACCCCCGGCCAGGCAGGGAGCGACCGGGTCCCGAGGACGTATCGATCCACCTGCGACAGGAGGTCCCCCGGTCCCGACGAGGGGTCTTCCGGAGGCGGTTCCGGCAAGGGCCCCCCGTCGGGATCGGCCCGGGCCAGGTCCTGGAGGACGGCCTCGGCGTCGGGATATCGGTCCTGGGGCCGCTTCTCCAGCAGCCGGGCCACGACCCGGGCCACGGCCGCCGGAACCCCCGGGGCCAGGTGTTCGACGGGGACGGGACGCCTCTTCAGGTGGCCCTCCAGGACCTCGTCCAGCGTGCCCACGAAGGGCGGCCGACCGGCGATCATGCGGTAGAGCATGACCCCCAGGGCGTAGAGGTCCGCCCGGCCGTCCACCTGGGAGGACCCCCGGGCCTGCTCGGGGGCCATGTAGGTCGGTGTCCCGAGCACCGTCGGAAGCAGGGTCAATCGCCGGCCAACGTGGTCCTCCGGTCCCTTCCGGGAGGTCCCGGTGCCGCCGGCGACACAGGCGAAGCCGAAATCCAGGATCCGCACCAGGGGATGCCCCAGGGGATCCCGGCAGATGAGCAGGTTCCGGGGTTTCAGGTCCCGGTGAACGACCCCCTTCCCGTGGGCGACCTTCAACGCCCGAAGGACCTGCCGGGTGATGGAGAGGGCCTCCGGCAGCGGAAGCGGCCCGGTCAGCAGGTCCTCGAGGCTCTGGCCTTCAACATACTCCATCGTGAAGTAGTGGGTCCCGTCCTCCAGGACCCCGAAATCGTAGGCCGGGACCACCGCCGGGATCCCCAGGGACTTCGTGAGCACCGCCTCCAGCCGGAAGCGCCGGACCAGTTCCGGGTCCCGGGTCAGTTCCCGACGGAGCAGTTTCGCGGCGACCCGGCCTCCCGCCTCGGGGTCCTCGGCCACGTACACGGCCCCCGAGGCCCCGATCCCCAGGCGCCGGGTCAGCACCAGCCTCCCGAGGATTCGCTGGCCAATGCGGAAGTCCGGTGGCCAGCCGCCGGGGGGACGGGCGCTGCCGCAGGCGGGACAGCGTTCCTCCCGGGAGTCCAGGGGTCCTCGGCATCGGGGGCATCCCGTCGTCTCTTCCATCGTCTCTCCTGGGCCCCAGGCGGCAGGCCCCATCACGGTTCCCGGAGGTCCTCCACCAGCAGGCACGGACCGGTCCACATCCGGGCCAGGCCCAGGGCCGAGGCGCAGGTCTCCTCGGCCCACCCGTTCCCCTCGCAGATGGATGGCATGCGGTCCATCGGGACCGTGTGGCCCCGCAGGCGGACCTCGCCCCCCTCCTCCGGTGCCCCCGACATCGAGAAGACCCAGAGGCTCCCGCTCCGGTCGGCGACCTGGAACAGGCTGAACCGTCCCAATGGCAGGCTCATGGTCCTCCGGACCGTCCCCCGGACCCGGACGGGGCGATTGGGGGCACAGGACTCCTTCACCTTGGCCAGGGGCTCCCGGCTGGAGGACAGGATTCCCCAGGTCCCCAGGGAGATCGCCGCCGCAGCCACGAGCCCCGCCGGCAGCAGGAAGCGCCGCAGGGAGGGACGGCTGCCGTTGGCCGGTCTCCGCTCCGCAGTCCCCGGGACCCGGCCGGGGTCCTCCGGGACCGTCTCCGGTTCCGGGACGACATCGCCTCCTTCCTCGATGGACCGCAGACGCGACGCCACCTCCTCGGCGGACCCCGGGCGACCGGCAGGATCGCTCCGCAGGAGGTCCTCGATCAACCGCCACAAAGGCCGGGGAACCGTGCAGCCGTCCGGAAGCGGTGGCAGCGGTTCGGTGGCCTTCCGGGCCAGGATCACCAGCGGAGGGCCGCTCCAGGGCACCCGGCCGACGATCATCTCGTAGAGGAGAATCCCCAGGGAATAGAGGTCCGAACGCTCGGTCAACGGCTGGTTGTATCCGAGTTCCGGGGCCATGTAGGCGAAGGTCCCGACGATCGTCGCCCCCTGCTCGACGTCCAGCGTCCTCTCGCCCGAACGAAAGGTCGCCAGGCCGAAATCGAGGATGCGCACCTCGCCGGGTCCCGTCGTCCCCTGCTCCAGGAACAGGTTCGACGGCTTCAGGTCCCCGTGAAGCACCCCCTCCCGATGGGCGGCTGCGAGGCCCTCGGCGGTTTCCCGAGCGATGCGGACCGCTTCCCGCCACGGGATGCGGTGCCCCGGGGACCTCGCCAGGCGTCGGCCCAGGTCCTCCCCCCGAAGCAGGGCCGTGACCAGGCAGGGGATGCCGTCCTCACTGACTTCGAAGTCCAGGAACTCCACCACATGGGGACTCCGGATCCGCCCCAGGGCCGAGGCCTCCAGGACCCGTTGCCGGAGGTCGGTCCGGCTCGATTCGGCGCTGCCGGTGCCCTCGGTCATGAACTTGATGGCGACCATCCGGTTCCGGATGCGGTCGTAGCCCCTGTGGACGACCCCCATCGCGCCCTGTCCCAGTCGGCCCAGGACCCGGTACCTCGGCGCATTCAACATCCGCCCGGCCCGTTCCGATCCATCCAGGCGGACCTCTTCCTCCGAGACGGCCGAGCAGTGGCACTCGGGGCAGCGACTGCCGCTGATGGGTTGGATGCACCAGGGACACCAGCGGCTTCCCGGTGCCGTCTCCTCGCCAACCGCCATGCCCTCTCCTGGAAACCTGTCGGGAAAATGCATCTGCCCGACGGGGCCCTAGTTGCGCCCGTCCTCCAGCAGGAGGCACGCCCCCGAGGCCGCCCGGAGAAGACCGGAGACCGCCCGGCAGACCTCGGCACTGATCCCCTCGCTGCCACAGGTCCCCGCCAGGTCCTGGGTGGCGAACAGGCGCCCCTTCACCTTGACCTTGCTCCCCTTGTCGGGAGTCCCCCGGCGGCTCAGCACCCACAGGTGTCCGTCATCGTCCAGGACCTTGTAGAGGCCGTAGTCCGTCAGGGGCACCCCCAGGGAATCCCCGACGACACCACGAAGCGTGAGGGATCGTTCCCCCTCTCGGGAACACTGCTCCCGAGCCTCCTTCGTCGAGGTGATTCCCCAGCGCGTCGCCGCGTACCATCCCCCCGCGGCGGCCAGCAGCACCAGCACGAGGACCCCCAGCACACCCAGTTTGCTCACGCCTCGCGGCATCCCGTGTTCCTCCTGGAGACGTCGTATTCTACCCCAACGGGCGCTCGGTGGGTCACGGGGCCGTTCCGTCGGCAAACCAGGTCGGAAACCAGAGGCAGACCGCCAGCGTCACCAGCGTCACGGCCAGCATCGACAGCAGGATGGGCAGGGCCGCCCGCCGCTGGGGGACGTGGACCAGGCGCAGGAAGGCCATCACGGCCCAGGGGCCCACCAGGGGCGCCGCCAGGAAGATGGACCAGAAGCCCCCTCCCGAGGCCATCAGCCGTTCGATGCGGGGGCTCCGGTGCCGCTCCAGCAGGCGGCGCCACCAGGGCCATCGCATCAGGAGGTCGAAGAAGAGGTCCACCACCGGGACCTGGAGGTAGGCCAGCAGGGGCCCCAGGAACAGCCACCACCACCAGGGCTGCCCCAGCGCCAGGACCCCCAGGGGAATCGCCACCACGATCCCGCCAAACGGCTCGGCGGCCACCAGGAAGACCCCCAGGTCCGCGATTCCCATGGCGCTGTGCTCCGACGCCCCGGGGGCGATGCTGCGCAACGACGGCCCTCCCGTCAATCCCCCCAAGGTCCCGATGGGACCCTCGGCTTGGGTTTTGCCGATGGGGGCCGTATCATTCCCTCGGGTTCGGGAGTCCCCGATGAATGCCTGGCAGGATGCCTGGAGGATCGCCCGCTTCGACCTGGAAACGGCCCTTCGGACCCGTCGTCTGGTCCTCTGGTTCGCAATCTATCTCCTGGTGGCCCTGATCACCGCGATGGTGCTCGTGAAGATCGAGACGTCCGTGGGCGACCAGATCGGGACTCTGCGGGCCCTGGCCCAGGCCCCCGCCGGCACCGACGAGGAGGCCAACAAGTTCCTGAAAGGCCTGTCCTTCCTGACCGGGGGAGATACCGAAATCGCACTTCAGATGGTCCGGATGCCTCTGATCGTCACGGGGTTCTTCTGGTCGATCCTGACCTTCCTGCCGGGCCTGATCCTGCTCACGAGCCACGACATGATCAACGGCGAGGTCCGGAACCGGTCCACGCGCTTCGTGCTGCTCCGCACCACCCGAACCGCCCTGCTGCTGGGCAAGACGATCTCCCACCTCTCCCTGGCCCTCGTGGCGACCCTGCTGGCGAATCTGCTGGTGCTGATCTACGGAGCGGTCCGGCTCCCATCCATGCCGCTGCTTCAGACCTCCGGGCTGCTGCTGCGGTTCTTCGCACTGGGCATCCCCTATGCCCTGTGCTGGGTCTCCCTGACGGCCCTGGTCTCGAGCCTCCTCGACTCGGGCCCCCGATCCCTGGTGACCCTGGGGGTGCTGTTGATGGTGTTCCAGGTCCTCTCCCTGAACAGCGACGTCGGCTTCCTGTCTCCCTTGTCCCATCGCCTGGGCCTGTGGTCCGGAGACCTCTTGAAGGTGGGGATGAGCGTCGCGATCTACCTGATCTTCGCGGGCGTCTTCTGGGCCGGGACATGGTGGCGCATCACCCGGAGGGACCTGTGATGGACGCCGCCGTCCGCACATCGGGTCTGACCAGACGCTACGGCGGAAGGGCGGTGGTGGACGGGCTGGACCTGGAGGTCCCGCGCCGGAGCCTCTTCGCGCTGCTGGGACCCAACGGCGCGGGAAAGACCACCACCTTCGCGATGATCTGCGGTTTCGTGCGCCCCCATTCGGGGCGCATCGAGGTCCTCGGTCAGCCCTCCTCCCGACTGCCCCTGCGGCGCATCAGCGCCCTGCCCCAGGACGCCCATTTCCATCCGGAACGCACCGTCTGGGACGCGATGATCTTCCTGGCGGAACTGCAAGGCCTTCCGCCGCCCCGGGCCCGATCCGAGGCCACCCGGGTGCTGGAGGTGGTGGGACTCTGGGACAGCCGTCACCTCCGGGGCCGCGAACTGTCCCACGGGCTTGCAAAGCGGTTCGGGGTCGCCCAGGCCTTCCTGGGGGAACCGGAACTGGTCCTGCTCGACGAGCCCACCGAGGGGCTGGACCCCCGGAACGCCCACGCCGTCCGGGAGATGATCCGCCAGATGGCCCGGACGGCGACCGTGCTCGTCAGCAGTCACAACCTCGCGGAGGTCGAGGACCTCTGCGATCACGCGGCCATCCTGGACCGCGGTCGCCTGGTCACCCAGGCCCCGATGGCCGACCTGACGGGCCAGGATCAGCACCTCTTCCTCCGGCTCGCGGAGGTCGGCCATGAGGTCGCCACGGCCCTCGCCTCGCTCCCCGGGGTCCGGTCCGTCGAGACCGAGGAGGACGGGCATCGCCTGCATCTGATGCTGCGACCGACGGAGGGCCAGTCCATTGATCGGCTCGTCACCGACGTCCTGAGGGTCGTCATCGACCGGGGTGCCCTGATCGGGTCCGTGACCCGGGGACGCCGGCTGGAGGAGCGCTTCCTGGAGTTGACCTGAGACGCTCGCCCCCCCCGAGAGGCCGGCCCGGTCAGGCCCTTCGCCTGGACGGGAGCGACTACGATGCCAGGCCGTGACTTGACGCGCCTCTCGCCGCCGGAGTAAACAGGCACCGCCTCTTGGGAAGGGAAGAACCCCCATGCGCATCTTCGAGAACGTCCTCCGAGTGATCGGCAAGACCCCCCTGGTTCGGCTTCGACGCCTGCCCGACCCCAAGGGGGCCCGGGTCCTGGCCAAACTGGAGTACCTGAACCCCGGCGGGTCCACGAAGGATCGGATGGCCCTGCACATCATCGAGCAGGCCGAGAAGGATGGTCGCCTGAAGCCCGGCGGCACCATCGTCGAGAACACCTCGGGCAACACGGGCATGGGGCTGGCCCTGATCGCCGCGGTGAAGGGCTATCGCCTGATCGTCACGATGCCCGACAAGATGAGCCAGGAGAAGATCAACTTCCTGCGGGCCTTCGGGGCCAAGGTCGTCGTGACCCCCACCAACGTCCCGGCCGACCACCCGGACTCCTACTACGAGACCGCGAAGCGTATCGCCGCCGAGACGCCCAACTCGTTCTATGTGAATCAGTACCACAACCCCGCGAACATCGACGCCCATTACCACTCCACCGGGCCCGAGATCTGGGACGACACTGACGGGCATCTGGATGCCGTTGTGATCGGCATGGGGACCGGCGGAACCATCAGCGGCGTCGGGAGGTACCTGAAGGAGAAGTCCTCGACGGTCCGGGTCCTGGGGGTGGACCCGATCGGGAGCGTCTATTACAGCCTCTTCAAGACCGGAAGGCCCTCGACTCCCCACGTGTACAAGGTCGAGGGGATCGGCGAGGACATGATCTGCGGCGCCCTGGACCTCTCGGTGGTGGACGACGTCTTCCAGGTGACGGACCGGGACTGCTTCCAGACGACCCGGCGCCTGGCCCGGGAGGAAGGGCTGTTCTGCGGCGGGTCCTCGGGCGGGGCCATCCACGTGGCCCTGAAGGTCGCCGCGACCATGCGGCCGGACCAGACCGTCGTGGCGGTGCTCCCGGACTCCGGCGACCGCTACACGTCCAAGCTCTACAACGACGAGTGGATGCGGCTCAACGGGTTCCTGGACGAGCCCGCCGCCGAGCCCACCGTGGCGGACATCCTGGAACGGAAGGCCACGGGCCTCTGGACCGTCGACGCCGGGACCCCCCTGGCGGCGGTCGTGGACCTGCTCAAGCAGAAGGACATCAGCCAGGTCCCGGTCCTTTCCGGCGACGCCTGCCTGGGGGTCGTCACTGAGGGAGCCATCCTGGCCCACATCCTGGGGGACCCCCGGCGCCTCTACGACCCCGTGGAGACGGTCGCCCTGAAGCGGGTCGTCACCGTGGACCCCGACACCCCCGCGAGCCGGATCCACGAGGCCATCCTTGGTGGGGAGGTGGTGCTGGTCCGATGCGCCCGGCCCCCATCGCCGGACCGTCCCTGCGGCATCGTGTCCAAGATCGACCTGATCGACTTCTTCACCAGGAGCTGACGATGCGTTTCGAGACGGCAGCGATCCATGCCGGCCAGGAACCCGAACCCCGGACCGGGGCGGTGGTGGTCCCCATCTTCCAGACCTCGACCTACGCCCAGTCTTCCCCGGGCCAGCACCGGGGCTACGAGTACACCCGGACCCAGAATCCCACCCGGGACGCCCTCCAGGAGGCCCTGGCGGCCCTGGAGGCGGGGCGCCACGGCCTGGCCTTCGCCTCGGGCCTGGCGGCCACCAACACGGTGATGAACCTCCTGAAGGCCGGGGACCATGTCGTGTGCTCCGACGACGTCTATGGCGGGACCTTCCGGATCTTCGACAAGGTCTGGCGCCAGTGCGGCATCGACTTCACCTTCGTGGACGCCCGGGACCCGGCTCGGGTCGAGGATGCCATCAGGGAACGGACCCGGCTGATCTGGGTCGAGACCCCCTCCAATCCCCTGCTGAAACTGGTGGACCTCCGGGCCATCGCCGATATCGGGCGGCACCGGGGAGTCCTGACGGTCTGCGACAACACCTTCGCGTCCCCCTTCTTCCAGAAGCCCCTGGCCCTGGGCATTGACCTGGTGGTCCATTCCACGACCAAGTACATCGGGGGGCACAGCGACGTGGTCGGCGGGGCCATCGTGATGGTCCGGGACGACCTCCGGGATCGCCTGCAGTTCTTCCAGAACGCCGTCGGGGCCTGCACCTCGCCCTTCGACTCCTGGTTGACGCTCCGGGGCCTCAAGACGCTGGCGGTCCGCATGGAGCGGCACTTCCAGAACGCCCTGGCCGTGGCCCGCTTCCTGGAAGGGCATCCCCGGGTTGAACGGGTCCTCTACCCCTGGCTGCCCTCCCACCCCCAGCACGACCTGGCGAAGGCCCAGATGACCGGCATGAGCGGCATGGTCTCCTTCGAACTGGCCGGGGGCCTCGAGGCCTCCCGGCGCTTCCTCGAGCGGGTCCGGGTCTTCACGCTGGCCGAGTCGCTGGGGGGCGTCGAGTCCCTGATCGAACACCCGGCCATCATGACCCACGCCTCGATTCCCCCGGAGATGCGGGCCCAGAGCGGCATCCGGGACGGCCTCTGCCGGGCCTCGGTGGGCATTGAACACGTGGACGACCTGCTGGAGGACCTGGACCAGGCCCTCCAGGCGATCTGAACCGGGACCAGGCGCGGCGGTCCGGACCCTGGTTCCGGCCACCGGCCCGACCGTGGGGTCCCGTCCTGACTGGCGCCTTACAGGGGGTTGCCGTTCCAGGAGCCGGTCAGGCTCTCCAGGAACGCGACGATCCGGTCCGCATCGGAATCCTTCAGGCGGCTCCCGAACTGGAACTCCGCCATCTTCTGGACCGCGTCCTTGAGGTCGGTCACGCTGCCATCATGGAAGTACGGGAAGGTCCGGGCGATGTTCCTCAGGGTCGGGACCTTGAAGCGATGGCGGTCCTGCTCCTGCCGAGTCACCGCATAGCGGCCGAGGTCCGCATCGGAGGGATTGCCCCGGGCCGCAAAGTAGTCCTTCGCGCGGCCCATCTTCTCGTAGGACCGGCCCCCCAGCAGGCGGCCGACGTGGCAGGTCGCGCATCCCTCGCGCTGGAAGACCTCCCAGCCGGCCTTCGCCTGGGCCGGGAGGGCGTCATGCTGACCCAGCAGGAACCGATCGAATGGCGACCCCGGCGTGACGAGGGTCTTCTCGAACTCGGCAATGGCATGGGTGATGGTCGCCTTGCTGAGGCCCTCGGGGTAGGACGCCTCGAATTCCCGACGGAACTCCTCGTCGGCCTGGAGCTTGGCAACAATTTCCGCAAACGTGGTCCCCATCTCGATGGGATTCTCCGGGGGACCAGCGGCCTGATCCTGGAGGTCCGAGGCCCGGCCGTCCCAGAACTGGGCGAACTGGAAGACGGCATTGAAGGTCGTCGGGGCGTTGATGCCGCCCAGTTGCCCGCGGATCCCGGTGCTGACCCGGGCCTGATCGGTGCCTCCCTTGTTGAGGGCATGGCAGGAGGCGCAGGAGATCGTGTTGTCGCCGCTCAACCGCGTGTCGTGATAGAGGCGCATGCCCAGGCTGACCTTGTTGGGGTCCGTGGGCACCGATTCGGGCAGGGGGTGGACGACGCGGCCTGCAACTTCCTGGGACAGGCCCCGGGGGGCAAAGAGGGCGACGCGCACCTGCTGGATGGACCGGAGGACCTCGTCCCGTTCATGCCGTGAGAGCCCACCTCTCCAGTGGAGCGCCAGGTAGGGCAGTGGCGGCATGGTCCGCTGCTCCAGCACCCGCTCCAGCTTGGCCAGGCCGACCTCGGAGGGCTCGCCGTCGGCGGGCCCGAGGGCCTCGGCCAGGTCATACCACTCCAGTCCGACCCGCTTGTCCCGTTCCACCAGTGACGAGGCCACCGGGAGGGCCGCGTAGAAGGGCCTGGGCACGCCTTCCAGGTGGCAGTCGGCGCAGGGTCCTTCCAGGACCTGCGCCATCCGCTGGACCCGGGCGTCGCCATGGGCCCGGGTCGTGAGCACGGTGCCCTTGGGCTGTCCCCGGAACAGGTTGATCGCCGGCAGGAGCAGAGCCAGCGCCAGCATCCCGACCAGCACCGCCAGGCTCTTCTTCATGTCGTCCTCCTGGGAAGGGAGACTGGCCAGACGATATCACGACCAGTTTCCAGTCCAAAAGGCGTTTTTTTCAGGCACCGGGGAACGCCGCGCCTCTGCGCTGGCGGTCCGGCTCCACCCGATTCCCCACTTTTTTCGGAAGGTTGGCTTCCGCAGCCCCGCGGGCCCCCATGGGGGCAAATCGCCGGGAAATCGGACGGTTCGCTGGGATCATTCGGTGACTGTCCCCATTGACGGGAGGCAGATTCCCGAAGAGAATAAAGGCCGCCTTGCGGGCTGCCCCTGTAGCTCAGTTGGATAGAGCAGCGGTTTCCTAAACCGTTGGTCGCCTGTTCGAGTCAGGCTAGGGGCACCAGGCAATGGTCAGTGGCAGGGCTGGACCTTCGAAGTGGTCTTGGGATCCTTGCAGGAAAGGAACCCGTTGTCGCAGCCCCCGGACACCCATTGCCCCTGGGCCCCGCAGGAGGGAACCGCCCCGTACCAACCGGGGTCGGCCTGGCAGTCCGGCCACCCGCCGATGCATCCCCCCGTCCGGGTCCACTGGACCTGGACGGTCCCGTCGCAGTCGTAGTCCCAGGAATTGCAGTAGTTCTTCTGGGTGAACCACTCGGTCTGGTTGGGCCGTGCCCGAGCATCGGCGTCGCAGCAGTCGTCGGCCGACAGGGCATCCCAGTTCTGGAAGGCAGCGCAGAGACAACGGGAGTCCGAGGCCTTCCCGTACCCGTCCCGATCACCGTCGAGGTAGTAGAGCGTGCACCCGGCGGCCCCTTCCTCGTCGGTGTTTCCGTCGCAGTTGTCGTCCCGACCGTTGCAGGCCTCCCGGGCCCCCGGATAGACCGTCTTCCGGTTGTCGTCGCAATCCAGGGCCCGGGTCGCCCGGAAGACCCCGGTGGCGTAGCAGAGACACTTGTAGGAGGCCGAGATGCCATACCCGTCACCGTCCTTGTCCTCGAAGAAGGTCGAACACCCGTTGGCCCCCTCCGGGTCCGTGTTGCCGTCACAATCGTCGTCGAGGCCGTCGCAGACTTCCGGCGCCCCCGGGAAGACCGTGGCATTCCCGTCGTCGCAATCCCCGCCCCGAGTCGCGTCCCAGGGTGCCCCCACCTGGCAGCGGCACTGCTTCCCGGCGACCATGCTCCCCCAGGTATCCCGGTCCGCATCGAGGTAGCGTTCCTGGCAACCGGGACTGCCGTCGGGATCGGTCACCTCATCGCAGTCGTCGTCGATGCCGTTGCAGACCTCCGGGGCCCCCGGATGCACCGCCGCCGACTGGTCATTGCAATCGAGCCCACGGGAGACGACGTAGCCTCCCCCGGGTGCGCAGCGGCACTGGAAATCCGCCGGGTCCCCGTAGGTGTCGCCGTCCCGGTCCCGGAAATAGACCACGCAGCCCTGGGGCGTCCCCTCGTCGGTGAGCCCGTTGCAGTCGTCATCGATCCCGTTGCACGACTCCACGGACCCCGGGAAGATGGCCCGATTGCCATCATCGCAGTCCCCGGCGATCCGGGAATCGAAGGGGGGAACCGGCACGCAGAGACAGGTGGCGGTGTCGATGGTCCCGAACCCGTCCCGGTCCTGGTCCCGGTACCAGGTCAGACAGCCCTCGGCGCCCGGTTCATCCACCTGCCCGTTGCAGTTGTCGTCCTTGCCGTTGCAGACCTCCCGGATGGCAGGATTCACCAACGGGTCTCCATCATTGCAGTCCCCTCCCAGGAGGGCGGTCCGCAGCGTCGTCGGTCCGCAGAGGCACTGCTCGGTGCCGTCCACCCCATAGCCATCGCGGTCGGAGTCGATCCGGTAGAGGCGGCAGGCCTGGGCACCGGCCTCGTCCACCTGGCCGTTGCAGTTCTCGTCGCCGCCGCCGCAGACCTCCGGCAGGCCCGGATTCCTCCCTGCGTCCCGGTCGTCACAGTCTCCGGGACGCAGGGCCCGGAGCATTCCGTCTGGGGCACAGAGGCACTTCGTCCCGAAATCGGTCCCCCAACCGTCCCCGTCCTCGTCCCGGTAGTAGTACGTGCAGCCGACGCTCATCTCCTCGTCGGTCTGCCCATCGCAGTTGTTGTCCACGCCGTCGCACTGCTCGGCCACCGCCGGGTTCCGTCTCGAGTCGTCGTCCGCGCAATCCCCCGGGAACGGCGCCCGGTTGACCTCGTCGGGTCCGCAGAGGCAGCGGGCCGTCCCGTCCACCCCGTACCCGTCCTGGTCCAGGTCCCGATACCAGGGCTGGCATCCCACCGACCCGACCTCGTCGGTCAGCCCATCGCAGTCGTCGTCCCGTCCGTTGCACTTCTCCGTCGCCAGGGGCCGGACCGAGACGTTGGCGTCGTCGCAGTCCCCGCCCCGGCTCACCGTCCAGGCCCCGGCCGCCCGGCAGAGACAGCGGGCCGAGGCCTCATCCCCGTAAGAGTCTCCGTCCAGATCCCGGTACCAGAGGGCGCAGCCGCTGGCCCCCTCCTCGTCCAAGACCCCGTCGCAGTTGTCGTCCACCAGGTTGCACTCCTCGGTCTGGCCCGGATGCACCCGGCGATTCCCGTCGTCGCAGTCCCCCCCCCGAGTGGTGCTGTAGAGGCCCGTCGCCCCGCACAGGCACCGACCGGAGTACAGTGCCCCGTATCCGTCGAAGTCCTGGTCCCGGTAGAAGACCTGGCACTCGGTCGCCCCCTCCTCGTCGGTGAGGCCGTCGCAGTCGTCGTCGATTCCGTTGCAGGCCTCCGGGGCCCCGGGATTCCGCTGGGGGTTCCCGTCGTCGCAGTCCCCGCCGACCCGGGCCGTCCAGCCCCCGGACGGGTCCGGATCGGACAGGCACGCCGTCTCGGTCCCGAACCCGTCCCCGTCCAGGTCCCGGTAGAAGTTCGAACACCCCGAGCACCCCGTCTGGTCCGGCGTCCCGTCGCAGTCCTCGTCGAGCCCGTTGCCGCAGACGTCCGGCGCCCCGGGGTGGAAGGTCGGGTCCTGGTCGTTGCAGTCCCCGCCCTGGTCGGTGGTGCGGTCGCCGCTGGCCCCACACAGGCAGGCCGCCGTCAGCGGGTTCCCGTAGAGGTCCCGATCCCCGTCCTGGTACCACAGGCGGCAATCGGCCGCCCCCTCTTCGTCCACCACCCCGTTGCAGTCGTCATCCAGGCCGTTGCAGGACTCCCGGGCTCCAGGCGACACCGCGATCGAGGCGTCGTTGCAATCCCCACCCAGGGGTGCACGCCAGAGGTCCAGGGCACCGCAGAGGCACCGGGCCGACAGGTCCTGCCCGTAGCCATCCCCGTCCACGTCCAGATACCACGAGGCACAGCCGGCCGCCCCTTCGTCATCGATCACGCCATTGCAGTCGTCACCCCCGCGGTCGCAACGCTCCGGAGCGCCCGGGAACACCTCCGGGTCCGTGTCGTTGCAGTCCCCGATCCGGGTCGAGGTGAAGGCCCCCCTGGGGGCGCAGGCGCAGATGGAGGCCCCCTGGTCCCCATGGCCGTCCCCGTCGCTGTCCCGGTAATAGACCGTGCACCCCACCGCGTCGTCCTCGTCGGTGAGGCCGTCGCAGTTGTCGTCCCGACCATTGCAGACCTCCTGGGACCCCGACCAGACCAGCGGGTCCTGGTCGTCGCAGTCCCCGCCGATGCTCGCCGTGAGGTCCCCCTGGGCCGAGCAGGTGCATCGCCCTCCCCGGGAGTCCCCGAACCCGTCCCGATCGCGGTCGGGATAGCGGAGGAAGCATCCCGCGGCCCCGTCCTCGTCCACGACCCCGTCGCAGTTGTCGTCCCGGCCGTTGCAGGACTCCCGCGCCCCCGGGTGGGTTCCCGGGTTCCGGTCGTCGCAGTCCCCTCGTTGCAGCGCTCGATAGAGCCCCTCCGGGGCACAGAGGCATCGGCCGGCGGCATCCTCCACCGCGGCGCCGTCCCCATCCAGGTCGAACCAGAAGGTCCGACAGTCCCGGGCCCCCTCCTCGTCGGTCCGCCCGTTGCAGTCGTCGTCCCGTCCGTTGCAGGACTCCCGGTCGGGTACCGGCGCGTCACATTCCGTCAGGCCTTGCGGGGTGCATCGCCGCTCGCCGGCGCAGGTTCCCGCCGCATTGGCGTTGAGGCACCGTCCCGTTGCGCCGGCCTCGAGGGCCCGGGGACTGCACGTGCAGGTCCCCGACGAGGGTTGGCAGACCGATTCATCGCCGTTCCAGGCGGGCCGGCACTCGGTTCCCGCCGGGCAGTCCAGTGCGGAGGCGCATCCAGGAAGGCAGAAGGCCCCCTCCCGGTCCCCCACCAGGACGCACCGCAACACGCTCGAGGGGAAGCGTCCGATCCGGCAGTCGAAATCGCTGGAACAGGGCGAGCAGAACCCGACGAGATCGGGAATGCACAGGAAGATCGCGACACCCCCGGGGGCGAGGGCGGGACGACAGGACCATCCCTCGGGACAGTCGCTCCCTCGGCACTCCCGGCTGCATCGCCTCCCCTGGTCCGTCAAGAGGCACCACCCCGACTCGCAATCCGGATCCTGGGAACAGGTCGTCTCGAAGGGATTGGGGCCCTGATCCGGGGCCGGATCGACGCCGATGTCGCCGGGAATCTCTCCGGAGTCGCCCGGATCCCCGGTGACCTCTTCGATGATCTCTGCCGACTGCTCGTCCGTCGCAGCGTCCGTCTCGTCCAGGACCGAGTCGTCGGCGCCCCCCGGGTCCGGGCTCCCGTAGTCCACGAAGACCAGTTCCGGCAGTTCCCGGCTTCCCGGGTCCTCTGGCTGCACCTCTTCCCGAACGTCCTCCGGTGTCCCGCCGGTGTCCCCGACCGCATCGGTGCCGGGAACGCCCCCCCCGCCTGAGCAGGACGCGGCGATCCACGCGATGCATCCCGGCACCCACCAGCGGACCCTTGTTCCCAGAGACATGAGCGGCCCCTCCGGCGACCTCCAGAGTCTAGAGGACGGTCCCGTTCCCTTCAACCAGGAATTCCCCTTCCAGACGGCCGGAAGGCGACCCCCGACCCCTCCACTGATCCGGGGCGACCCGAACGCAAGGCCCGCCGAGCAGGCGACCTGGCAAAGTGGTGTAGAATGCCCCGCCATGTGGCGACCCCGACTGCCAGAGGGCCCTCTCGATCGCATCTTCTGGGGCCTCTTCTTGATCTTCTCGGCGGCCTTTCTGGTCCCCCTCTGGTCCGTCCCGATCCCGCCGATGCAGGACATCTGGCAGCACCTCGCCCTGGTGGACGTGCTGCACCACTACCACGACCCCGGATCGGTCTATCCCGAGTACTTCCGCCTCCCGACGACCCCGCGGCCCAACCTCATCTACTACTACGGCACCCACTGGTTGGCCACCCTGACCGGGGACCTGCTGGTGGCCAACCGCCTGGTCCTGTCACTGTACGTGCTGGCCTTCCCCTGGGCCTTCCTCTCCCTGGCCAGGGCCTTCGATCGGTCCCGATGGACCGTCTTCTTCGCGTTCCCGCTGATCTACAACGCCATGTTCGCCTACGGCTTCGTCTCCTTCGCCCTGGCGATGCCCCTGCTCTTCTGGGCCGTCGCCGCCTTCCGGCGCTTCGCGGCACCGGATCGGGAGTCCCCCGACTGGCGGGCCGGCGCCTGGGCGGCCCTCTTCATCCTGCTCCTCTTCTTCACCCACGCCCACCTCTACCTGCTGGCGAACCTGTTGTGCCTCCTCCTCTGGGGAATGCATCGGGGCCAGGGCCTCTGGGGCTTCGCCGCCCGGGCCGCTCCGCTCCTGCCCGCCCTGGTCTTCTTCCTTCCCTGGTTCCTGGTCTTCTTTGTCCAGGGCACCCCCTCGTCGTCGGGAATGGCCTTCGGGACCCTCGACAAGTTCTTCGGACCGACCTTCTACAAGCCCGGCGAGATCCTGTCCGGGTGGTTCTTCCATGTCGGGGACTACTTCAAGGCCCAGCGCGACGACGCCCTGTTCCTGGCCCTGCTGATGGTCGCGATGGTGTTGCTGGTGGTCCGGCGGGCCGCCGACGTCCCCCGGACCGAGACGCGGAAGGTCCGGTGGTTCGACCTCGAGGTCCTCACGGTGGTGCTGGCCCTGTCGACGATGCTGCTCCCCCAGCACATCGAGGCCCAGTCCGTCGTGTCGATGCGCCACGCCGTGTTTGCGTTCCTGCTGTTCTTCGCCTGGCTCCGGCCGGACCAGGGACCTCGGCGCATCGTGGTGCCGGCGATGGTCGTCCTCTGGGTCCTCAACGGGCTCTTCGTCTGGAACCTGGTCAAGGGATTCCAGGACTTCCGGAAGGAACTGGAGGACTATCCGGCCCTCTTCGACCGCGCCGAGGAGGGCAAGCGCCTCCTCAAGGTGGCCTGGAACCAGGAGAGCCGCGTGATCCAGCACGGCGCCTTCTGGCACCTGCACTTCCTATACGCCATCCTCCGCCACGGCGTCGCCGACTTCGAGTTCTCGGAGCGTCCCCACAACCCGATCCAGTACCGACAGGGGATGATCCCCCCCAAGCCGGGTGTGGAGTTCCCCAAGAGCCCCGTCTGGCGATACTTCGACTACATCCTGGTCCGGAAGTCCTCGTCCCCCCCGCTACGGGACGCCGAGGCCGCCCTGGATCCCCTCGCGGAGACCTCGGACTGGATCCTCTACCGCGTGTCCGAATCGCCCCTTCCCAGGCCGCCCGCGACGTTGCCCCTTGTGCAACGCCGCAATCCTGCCGTATCGTTGAAGGCGGACCACGACACGTCCGCCGAGACCACGGGAGGAGAAGATGAGACACCGACTTTCCATCGTGCCAGTGGCCGCCCTTCTGTTCTGGATCTCCTGCGGTGGGAGCTCCCCCGGCGGAAATGAAGACCTGGGGGTCCCCGATTCGAACGTCCCTGCCGATGTCCTGGGAGACGTCCAGGACCTCCCGGGGGCGGACGGGCGGGAAGACACCGTCTCCGAGGACCCCGGAACGGACCTACCGGACAGCATCGAGCCCGGGGGCTTCCTGGCCCCCTGCTCATCCAACGCGGACTGCATCAGCGGGTTCTGCGTCGAGGGGCCGCAGGGGAACATCTGCACGCGCCTCTGCCTGTCCGGCGACTGCCCCGAGGACTTCGTCTGCAGCGGCATCGTAAACACCTTCCCGGACGTCACGTTCATCTGCATCCCGAAGTTCGGCAAGGTCTGCTCCCCCTGCTCCACCGACACCCAGTGCGGGGGCGGACGGTGCATCGAGACCCCCTCCGGCCGGTTCTGCTCGGTTCCCTGCACCGGGAGCCAGTGCCCCGATCCCTATCGGTGCACGCCCCTGGGGGAGGACGGGGCCGCCTACTGCCTGCCCCCGAGCGGCGACTGCCTCTGCCGGAAGGCCAACGAGGGCGAAAAGCGTCTCTGCCAGGTCACGAACGAGGTGGGCACCTGCTACGGCTACGAGTCCTGCGACCCGCAGAAGGGCTTTGTGGGGTGCGATGCCAGGACCCCGGCCGTCGAGGAGTGCAACGGCATCGATGACGACTGCAACGGGCTCGTGGACGAGGACCTCCCCGACGGCGGTCCCTGCGAGCGAACGAACGCCTTCGGGACCTGCCGGGGACAGAACGTCTGCCTGGGGCCCATGGGACTGGTGTGCAACGCCGCGGAGCCCGCAGAGGAGGTCTGCAACGGCATCGACGACGACTGCGACGGCGTGGTGGACCAGCCGTTCCTGGTCCAGGGGGTCTATGGCAGCCTGGAGCACTGCGGGGCCTGCAACCGCTCCTGCCTCGACCTCTTCCCCAATGCCACGCCGGGGTGCTCCCTGGCGGGGCCCGCCCCCCGGTGCGTGGTGGTCGAGTGCGACCCGGGCTATTACAAACTGAATGACGTCCAGTGCGTCCCCCTGACCACGCTGCTCTGTTCCCCCTGCAACCAGGACGCCGACTGCGTCCGGGAGGGGGCCCGGTGCCTGCCCCTCGGAACCGAGGGGGGCACCTTCTGCGGCCAGGCCTGCACGTCCGACGGGGACTGCCCGTCCTCCTTCGCCTGTCTCCCGGCCCCGGGCGGCCCGGACCAGTGCCAGCCCCTCTCGGGCACCTGCTCCTGCACGGGGGCCTCCCAGGGAGTCTCCCGGGGCTGCTCCGTGTCGTACACGGTCCCGGGTGGGCCCTCCTACACCTGCACGGGGATGCAGGTCTGCGGGGACGAGGGATGGGGCCCCTGCGTCCTCCCGGAGGAGTCCTGCAACGGCCTCGACGACAATTGCAACGGCGTGATCGACGAGGGTTTCCTGGACCCCGGGAGCGGGCGCTACGTCGATGACCGGAACTGCGGCGTCTGCGGCAACAACTGCGCCGCCCAGAACATCCCCAATGGCCACGGGGTCTGTGACACCAGCCGCCCGGTGCCCGACTGCAAGGTCACGTGCAACCAGGGCTTCTTCGACGTGGATCGGAACCCGGCCAACGGGTGCGAGTGCATCTACCTGGGTCCCCAGGACCTCCCGGGGGACGGCGATGCGAACTGCGACGGCATCGATGGCGAACTGGGGGCGGGACTCTTCGTGGCCAAGTGGGGCAACGACGCCAATCCGGGCAGCATCGACCTCCCCCTCTTGACCATCGGCACGGCCCTCTCCCGGGCCCAGGGCGCCGGGAAGCGGGACGTCTACGTGGCCACGGGGGTCTATTCCGAGGCCGTCGCGCTCCAGGCGGGCATCGGGCTCTACGGCGGCTACTCGGCGGACTTCCGGACCCGGGAGCCGATGGCCTACGAGACGGTGATCCTGGGCCCGGCCCCGACCCCGGACCGCCCGGGAGCCGTGAATGCCATCGGGATCGTCGGGGGCGCCCCCGAGTCCACCGTTCTGGACGGCTTCGTGGTGATCGGGGCCAACAACCGGATCCCCGGGGGCAACAGCATCGCGGTGTATCTGCGCAACAGCGATGCGACGGTGGCCGTCCGCAACAGCCGCATCGTCGGCGGCCAGGGAGGCGATGGCGAGCCCGGACGGGCCGGTGCCTCCGGGAGTTCCGGGGCCTCGGGGGCCCCCGGGGCCGCAGCCCGGGATTGCGAGACGGCCAACTGCGGCCCGGCGAACCACGTCGCCGGCGGCCGTGGCGGGCAGGGGCAGTGCGGTTCGGCCAATGTCTCCGGCGGCGAAGGGGGCACGGGGATCTGTCCCCAGTGGGACGAGAACGACCCCACCTGCCCGAACAATGCGAACACCCAGACCGCGAAGGCCACCGAGAATGGCAAGAAGGGTCAGAACAACACCGGATCGGGCGGAGACGGCGGCATGGCCGGGGCCGATGGCTTCATCTCGGACCTCAACTACAGTCGCGTGGGCCCCGTCTGCATCACCTCCTCCCGCAGTTGTGGCCTGTGCACGGTTCCTCCCCGGTCCAAGCAGGGGGGGAACGGACTTCCCGGAACCCCCGGTGCCGCCGGGGCCTCCGGCGCTCCCTGCCAGGGTTCTGGCGCCGTGGTCGGAGGCGTCTGGGTTCCCCCGGCGGCCGGCAACGGCGGTGATGGGGCCCACGGCGGTGGCGGTGGCGGCGGTGGTGCCGGCGGTGGAGCCGAGACCCGGAACTGCTCCTCCTACGGCTACTCGGACATCGGCGGCAGCGGTGGCGGCGGCGGGTCCGGAGGCTGCGGGGCCGCCGGAGGAACCGCCGGAGGCAGCGGCGGAGGATCCTTCGCCATCTTCGTCACCGTTGACAATCCCCTGGCCACGGCACCGGTGATCCGGAACTGCCAGGTTCAGAACGGCATCGGCGGAGACGGGGGCAACGGCGGACTGGGAGGCGTCGGCGGCAGCGGCGGCACCGGAGGAGTCGGTGGCGCGGACGGCGCCGGGGACTCCCGGACCTTCTGTGCCGCAGGCGGCGGTGTCGGCGGCGATGGCGGGGCCGGTGGGCATGGCGGCGGTGGAGGCGGCGGCTGTGGGGGTCCGGCCTACGGCCTCTTCGTCCACGGCGCCACGGTCAACCAGTTGAACGACTACCGGTCGGCCTCGATCCTCTGGCTCGGATCGGGGGTCGGCGGACGGGCCGGCACCGGCGGCGGGTCCCTTGGCAATCCGGGGGCGGACGGCCTTCCGGGCATCGCGGCCCAGACCAACTTCTGACCGGGAGTCTCCCGGGATCACGATTCGATGCCGCCTTCCGGCAGACCGGCAGGCCGCCGCTGCGGTTCCCTCAGAGGGCGTAGATCGCGAGGTTGTCGAACTCGACCTCGGCCATCCAGTTGTTGAAGCCGAAATAGCGGCCGTTCAGGGGCGACTCGTCGGCAAAGGACAGCACCGGTTCCCCATCCACGTACCAGACCAGCGTGCTGCCGGTGCGCACCAGCACGAAGTGATGGACCTGCCCGGGGATCGCCTTCCGGGGCGACTCGAGGCGGTCCTCACCGTGCTCGTCGAGGCGGGCCAGCACGCTCAGCGAGTTCTTCCAGCCCCCCAGGATGGCGATGTATCCCGTCTGGTGCCTCGGCTCCGAGGCAAGGACCTCGCACTTCAGGTCGCCGTCGGGAGTCCGGGCCACGGCGTCGAACTCGATCCGGACCCGATCCGGGAGGGCCACCTGGAGCCAGAGCCCCTCGTTCCGGTCGCCCTGGACGCGGACCCGACCATCCACGATCCGCCAGCGGCCCGTCCGCTGGAGCCAGGACTCCCCCAGGTCCGTTCGCTCGAAGTCGTCGGAGAACACCAGGGCCCCGCCCGAGAGCCCCTCAGTGGCAGTCGCGCTCCGGGCCTTGCGGGGGCGTTTTCCACACCCCCCGGCGGCCAGCACCAGCATCCCCGCCAGAATCCAGGCCAGCCCCGTGCGAATCCTGCGATTCATCCCTTCTCCTCCATCTGCACCGTCGGAAGCCCCGCCACGGGCGTCACTTCCGTCTCGAAGTCGAACTGCTCCGGAAGGACCTCCCCGAACCGGGTCGGAAGGCCGTCCACGTCCACGAGATTCCCGAGGCGCACCAGGTCCTGCTGAGCGGCCCGGAGGCGCTGGGCCAGCCCTCGGGCGACCTGCCGCATGATCCGGAGCGCCATCGCCGGGTGCTGGCCGGCCTCCGTCTCGAACCATCGACGGCTGATCAGGGCCACTTCGGTCGGGGCGGAGGCGGCCACCGAGACCTCCGCCGGCCGGTCCTCGACCAGGCAGACCTCCCCGAAGGTGCCGCCGGTTCCCAGCCGAACCCAGACCTGTTCTCCGTGCAGCACCTCGACCTCCCCGGACAGCACCACCAGGATGCCGTCCAGCCGATCCCCCTCCCGCACCAGCACCTCCCCGGGCCGGGCCAGGAAGTGATCCGCCCGGGAGAGGAGGCGGAACATCTCCCCCAGCGTCAGGGCACCGAAGAGCGGTGTCTCCCGGACCCGCCGCAACCGCTCGCGGATGGCGATGGGATCCCCGTCGATCCGTCGGATTTCCAGGATGACCGTCGTGATGTTGTCGGCACCCCCGGACGCGTTCGCAAAGGAGACGAGTCTCTCGGCCACGGCGTCCAGGGGGCCGTCGCAGAGCCGAGGCACCCTCTCGTCCTCCACGGTTCCATGAAACCCGTCGGAACTCAGCAGGAAACGGTCCCCTGGAAGGCACGGGAGGTCCATCACCTCGGGCTGGATCGTCCCCCGGATCCCCAGGGCCTGGGTCACGACGTTCTTCATCGGAAACCGGGCGACCTGGGAGCGGGCCAGTCTCCCCTGGTGCAACAGTTCGAAGAGCAGGCTGTGATCCTCGGTGAGCAGGGTCGCCATGCGGTCCCGGACCAGATAGGCCCGGCTGTCTCCCACGTGGCCGATGAAGGCCCGGTCCCCCACCAGCAGCAGGGCCACTCCGGTGGATCCCATTCCCTGCAGCGCCACGTCCTGGTCCGCAGCCTGGACGATGGCTTCGTTCGCCTCCCGGAAGGCCTCCCCCAGCAGGTCGGCCACCTCCCGCCAGTGGACCGGCAACGGTTCCCGGGCGGCCCGTTCCAGGAGGGCTCGATGCCGCTGGATGCACGACGCCACGCTCTGGCACGCGATGCGGCTGGCCTCCTCTCCCCCCTGGTGGCCGCCCATCCCATCGGCCACCATGAAAAACCCGAGGCCGCCGTCGCAGAGGAGCGCGTCCTCGTTGCGGCTGCGCACTCGCCCCACGTCCGTTCGGCTCGCCCAGGCAAACTCCACCCCGCACCTCCCGTGTCGCAGGACCAGGTTCCGGGTCACAAGGATAGCAGCAATCCCACCAGCAGACGCTGGGACAGGTCCGCTCCCAGGCGATGATCTCGTCGCCAGTAGGGAACCGGTGCCGCCCCCGTGCCTTCGGTCGTTCGCTCCCCCACGGAGAGGATTTCCCCCCGACGGGCCGCAGCGCCCGGCTGGAAGAGTCCGTATGTCGCCTCCACGGTGAGCCAGGGGAGGGCCCTCCACTCCAGGGAGAAGTCCCCTTCATGGCCCAGGAACCGGCTTCCACCCGCGGGCACGTGGAAGGTCCGGCCCATTGAAGCCGGAGGCCTCGGGTCCGAGGCCCGGAACGTGTCGGCGTCGAAGGCGGCCAGCGTCCCGCCGTCGCTGGAGAGGCTGAAGAAGTGCCATGCCAGAGAGATGCGAAGTCCCTCCACCGGCGAGAGCCCGAGGGAGGGCCCCAGGTCCCAGACTCCCTGCCACGTGAAGATCCCCAGTCGCCCCAGGAACGCCGTCGGCTCCGGGAACAGGGGCCGGTAGGCCACGTCCCGGCCGTCCCAGGGATTCGAATCGCCCGAGGCGCTGGCGAAGGAGAGGGCGATGAAGGGCCGGGTCCTGCCCTGGAACTCGTACCGGGCCTCGGCGGCATAGGCGGTCGCCAGGTGGGTGGCCTCCCGAGTCCGGGCCTCCAGGTCCCGGATCGTGACCCTGCCGAACTGGACCGCCGCCTCGCCCTCCAGCCGCAACCCCTTCACCGGGTGCACCACCAGCCGCGCCCCGGCGGTCGCCACCTTGGTCGTCTCCGTCTGGAACCCGTCATCCTGGTAGAAGCCATAGAGGTCCGCATCCATCCACGAGACCGCGTCGGTGGACAGGTAGATCCCCGAAAAGACTCCATAGGGGTCCTGCCCCCAGCCCTCCCGGAACACCGGCGCCCAGCCATCCCGGACGAAGGTGGCGAAGAGGTCCGCCGCCAGGACCTTGGGACGTCGCCAGGCCAGTCGCACCCCATCGAAGGCCTGACCCACGTTGTGGAAGTCCCGGGACGACACCTGGCGTCCGGACCCCAGGTCCATCGCGAATCGCCCCGCGATCAGTCGCAGGCCCGTGCCGCCCAGGTCGTCCAGGGCCAGGTATCCCTGGTAGAGGTCGAGCCCCCCCTGGTTCGACACCGTGGTCCTCTCGGCGGCCCAGTCTCGGGAGTCCTGGATCACGAACACCCCCTGGACCCCGGACCCTGCCTGGAGCGTGACCCCCAACCGCAGTCGATGCTGCAGGTAGAGGTCGTTGTCTCCCCGACCCGAGTCGAGGTCCATCCGATTCCTGTCGTAGAGCATCCGAACGCGCAGGGAGGCCGTCGGAATCAGCCACGGCAAGGTTCGTCCCTGGTGCGTGAGGCGTCCCTCCAGGGCCTCGATCCGCTCCCGGGAGGTCCCGGCCTCCAGGCGGTTCTGCTCCAGGAGGGACTGCTGCCGCTGGAGGCCCTCCAGGGCCTGGTTCAACTCCTCCTCGAGGACCGTGATTCGCTTCTTGAGGGCCTCGATCTCCCGGGCCTGGAGACCGGTGATGTCCAGGAGGGACCCCACCTCTTCGGCCAGGGGGTCCGTTTCCCGCTTCCCACCTGCCGGAGGCGCGGCCCAGGCCGTGACGACTCCCAGGACGCCCGCCAGACCGACCAGCGTCCGAGCGATGCGAGGCATCCGTCTCCCCCTCTCTGTCGGTACGGGTCGAGGATAGCAGAGAACCCCGGGGCGCTCCAATCCGTTGCCGGGGAACGGGGCGCTTGTCGCAGTCCGGCGAGGGTCCTATGATCAACCGTCTGCCAGCGCGAGGTGGCCATGGCTTCCTCGATGACCCCCGAAACGACGCCGGCCCGGGATCCGGCATCCACGACCCGAGTCGATGCCCAATCCGATGCGTCTCCCGCCCGTTCAGGGCTCCGGGAATCGGTCCGGGGCATGGGATTCCAGGAGGGATCCCGGGCCCTGTCCCCGGGGCGTTCCCCGGCGGCGCCTCCATCCGCTCCGGAGACCTCCCGATCCGAGGTCGCCTCCGACGCCGAGAGGACCCCGGCGGGTCCGAAGCCGTCGCCCCAGGCCTACGAGCAGGCCCTGGGCCGCATGCTGGGCGGGGCCCTCTTCGACGCCGTGGTGAAGCAGACCTCCCTCGAGTCCCTGTCCCGATATGCCGGGTCGGTGGTCGACGCGTTGATGAAGGCGGGGGAGGGTCTGGCGAAGGACGACGCCTCCCTGGACGAGGCGGGGCGCAAGGCCGTGATCGAGGCCCTCCAGGATCAGATCGGCCCTGCGCTGAAGGCCGAGGCCGAGGCCTACCTGGCCGGTGAGGAGGGGCGGTCCCTGGCCGCGGCCCTGCAGTCCTATGGCGTCCAGCACCCCTGGCAGGTGGTGGCGGCGGCGATCCTCGCGGCGGCCGGCGCCGTGGCAGCCAACGTCGAGGTGCCCCGCATCGGCGCAGAGACCTCCGGGACCCTGGGCCGCGGCAAGGATGCACCGAAGTGGACGGCCGGTGCCGGAGTTCGCCTGGGAAAGGTCCGGGACCTGACGCTGCAGGCCATCGACGCCCGGATCGCCCTGGAGGCCGGGAGATTCCGGGGAGAGGTCCGGGTCGATCACCGGAAGGACCAGGGGACCACCGCTCAGGTCTCGGGGACCTACGGGACCGACGATGCATCGGTGACCACCCAGGCCCGCCTGGATCGGGAGGGCCTGCTGTCGGCCTCGGCGGGTGCCCGGATCCGCACGGACCACGGGGAGGCGACCCTCGGGGTCTCCAAGGAGCGGGGACATTCCGGTGCCGTGGACGCGACGGTGCAGTGGACCGACGGGTCGGAACGGGTCCTCAAGGGCGCGGCGAAGGTCGAGGCCGGGGGGGCCTGGTCGGTACGCCTCTCCCAGGAGATCACGAAGGAGGCCTGGCAGCGCATCGACGCCACCGAGATGACCTCTCAGGGCGTCCGGTCGTCCACGGAGGTTCGTTACCAGCAGGGCCCGCTGGCCGTCGGTGGACGGATCGAGAACGGGGGGGGACCCGGCAGTGGCGCCGCCTCGGGGAACGTCACGTGGCGGACCGAGGACCTCACGGCCGCCCTGAAGGCGGAACTGGGCGCCGGGGGAAAGGCCACGGTCTCCGGAGACGTCGATGCCCGGGTGTCGGATCGCTGGTCCGTGGGCGGGAGCGCCCGCTACGACCTCGCCTCGGATCGCCTGCTGGCGGTCGGTCTGCGGTTCGGCTTCCGGGACCCGAAGGAATTCGAGGCGTTCCTGGTCGAGTGGCACCGGGAGAACGCGGCGGACGTCCCCATCGACCGGTTCCGGGTCGCCGTCGAGCACACGCTGGGGGCCTGGATGGTCCGGGCCGAGAACCAGGCCACCTGGAAGGATGGACGCTTCTCGGAGGGCGTGGGTTCGATCCAGACGGCCCGGGCCCTGGACCAGAACTGGAAGGTCATCGCGGGGGTCTCGGCAGGATACGGCCCGGACAAGACCCAGGGAATCCGCCCGGAGATCGGCCTCCAGTACAAGAACATCCCCGTCACGGTGGGATACGACCTGAACCAGAAGGCCGTCGGGATCCGCCTCACGATCCCCTTCGGTCGCTAGCCCTCCCCCGAGGTCACCGGCTCCCGTCGTTGGTTCCGCCGAGCATCCGGGCAATCTCCCCGAGGACCTCGCCCACGTGGAAGGGCTTCTGGATCAGGCGGATCGGGGGCACGACCCTCTCCAGGAATCCCGTGTCCCGGGCATAACCGCTGACGCACAGCACCGGCAGTTCGGGCCACTGTGCCCTCAAGTGCCGCACGAGCGCCTCCCCGTCCATCCGGGGCATCACCAGGTCCGTCAACAGCAGGTCCGGTGGATGGCCCCGCCTCTGGACGATCTCCAGGGCATCCCTCCCGTCGATCGCGACCTGCACCCGGTACCCCGCATGCTCCAGCAAGGTCTTCAGCAGGCCCCGCACCGCCGCCTCGTCCTCGACGACCAGGATCTCCCGTTCCGAAACGGGAAGCGGCGACGCGGCCCCGATCCCCGCCGACCTCGACCCGCCGGGAGTAGGAACCGCCGGGAGCAGGATGCGGAACCGGGTTCCCCGACTCACCTCGCTCTCCAGCAGGATCGCGCCGCCGCTCTGCCGCACGATGCCATAGACCACGCTGAGGCCGAGCCCGGTCCCCTTCCCCGCCTCCTTGGTCGAAAAGAAGGGCTCGAAGGCCCGGGCCTGCACCTCCGGGTCCATCCCGAGTCCCGTGTCCGCGACCTCGACCTCCCCGTAGTCCCCCGGACTCACCAGGACGTCTCGGAACTTCTCGTCCGAAAGGACGGCCCTCCGGGAGACCCGGATCTGGAGCATCCCGCCCTGGGGCATCGCGTCCCTGGCGTTCACCACCAGGTTCATCAGCAACTGGTCCAGAGTCCCGCCCTGGAGGCGCACCCAGATCTCCTCCTGCGGCAGCAGGCACCGGTAGTCGATGTCCTCCCCGACCAGCCGTTTCAGAAAGACCTCCAGACCCCGGACCGCTGCGACCAGATCCACGTCGCTCGTCTCGCTGACCTGGCCCCGGGAAAACACCAGCAGCCGACGGGTCAGGTCGGCGCCCCGCTCCCCCGCCAACCGGATCTCGTCCACCAGTTCCCGGGACTTCGGGTCCAGGGTCTGTTCCTCCAGCAGCATCCCGGCAAACCCCAGGATGGCCGCCAGGAGATTGTTGAAGTCATGGGCGACGCCCCCCGCCAGTCGACCCAGGGCCTCCATCTTCTGTCCGCGCTGCAGGTGCTGCTCCATCACCCGGCGCTCGTGGATGTCCTCGATGACCCCTTCCCATCGCAGGACCCGGCCCTGGTCGTCCCGGATGGCCCAGGCCGTCTCCGCGACCCAGACCGTCCTCCCGTCGGCCCGCTGGGCCAGATAGGGAAACCCTGCAACCTCCCCTCGCTCCTGGAGGGACCGCACCAGGGCCCTCCGCTGATCCGGATCCGCATGGACCGTCTCCCGGAAATCCCCGATGGCCGCGACCATCTCCCCCGGGTCCCGGTACCCGAGGATCCGCGCCAGGGCCGGGTTCGCCGCGAGGAGCCTCCCGTCGGAACCGGCGACGTAGATCCCTTCCAGCACGTTGGTGAAGATGGACCGGAGGCGCTCCTCGGCCTCCCGCAGGCGCATGGTCAACTGGATGTTCTCCAGTGCCGCGCCGATGTACTCCGCAGCGGTCTGGGCCATCAGGCGACGGTTCTCCGGAAAGCCGTTCTCCTCCCTGCAGCAGGCCACCAGCACCCCGAAGACCTTCTCGTTGTAGGACACGGGGGCCAGCAGGATGCTCCGGGCCTCCCCTGCGAAGGACGGCGTTCCGGCGAACGGTCTTCCGGCCGACTGGAGGCAGACCGTCTTCCGGGAGCGCAGCGACTTCTCCATCTCTCCCAGGATCTCGGCTGGAAGGGTTGAGACCTCCCGGAGGGCGGGTCGATCCGATTCGAACCAGCAGAATCGTCCGGCGATCCGGAAGAGCCCCTGGAGGCCGTCGGGAACGCACCAGAAGAGCCGGTAGATCCGGAGTGCCTTGCCGAAGACCCGGGCGACCTCGTCCGGCAGGGATTCGGGGGAGGCCTTCCCGAGGCGCTCCCGTCCCTCCAGCAGCATCTCGGCGACCGAGGCCCGCTCCTCGAGTTCCCGCCGGGCCCGCTGCCGATCCCGGATGTCCCGGAAGACGACCATCACCGCAGGCTGCCCCTCCCAGGTCATCGCCGAGGCCTTCACCTCGACGTCCACGATCTCTCCGTGGATTCCCAGGAAGCGTTCCTCCATCGGAGGAACCGCGACCTGGCCCTCGGACATCCGGCGGATTCGATCGACGACCTCGGCCCGGCAGTCGGGGTGCACGAAGTCGACCACCGACTGGCCCAGCAGACGCGGACCATCCTCCCCGGTGGCCCCCAGAATTGCAGCGGCCGCCTCGTTGTAGAAGACCACTCGGCCCTTCTGATGCACCACGATCCCGTCGGGAGAGAGGGTGACCAGAAGGCGGTAGCGCTCCTCGCTCTCCCGCAGCACGGCCTCGGCAGCGGTCCGCTCCTGGATCTGCTCCTGGAGGGCGCGATTCGCCTGCTCCAGTTCCTCCGCCCGGACTCGGACCTTCTCCTCCAGGACCTGGCGGGACCTCCGAAGGTGTCCTTCCATCTCCCGGCGGCGCGTCAGGTCGACCATCGCCACCAGGAAGGACCCGACCGGGGTCGTTCCCGGTGGCAGCCGTCTCAGCCAGATGCCCATGAACCGTGGCCCGATCCGGGTTTGAATCTCCCGTTCCAGGAAGGCCTCCTCGGAGCCGGCCTGGACCATCGCGGCGACCGCGATGGCCACCTCCGGGACGACCGTGCCGCAACATCCGGGTTGCCCAGGCGGGGCATCCGCTCCCGACCCCAGCGGATGGAAGACCTCCCGGGCCGCCTGATTGCACCAGGCCGCCTCCAGGGCACCCGTGAGGAGGAAGACCGGGAATCTCAGGGCATCCGTGATGGCAAGCGCGTCCGGGTGGTTGTTCGAAGCGCCCACCGGACGCGATTTCAAGGGAGCGTCCGGATCCTCCTGGCGGTTCCACTCCCGGACCAGGAGCAGGACCGCGCGATCGCACGCTGCCGTGATGCGTCTTGCCCCCCGTTGCCCATCCGGGGACCCGAGGGCCTCCTGTTCCAGGATCCTCCGGCCGCCCAGGACGACCTCCAGGCACTCGGGAAGTCCGAGGCCCTGGGCGGCGGCCTCCCGGATCAGGGACCCGACCCGGTCCCGCACGCCCGGGGGAGGGGGCTCCCGATCGACCGGCGGATTCAACTCCAGCATCGCCTGAAGGAGGAGCGTCCACTCCCTCACGACGGCCTCCCAGCCGCCCGGCAGGCCACGCCCCTCGACGGCACGCTCCCGAGCCAACAGCCCGGGAAGGGCCGCCAAGATGGCCTCCCATCCTCGGAAGGGTTCCTCCACCTGCAACCTGTTCGGTGCTCTTGGGACCATTCTAGAATGGATTCCATCCGTCCCGCAACCGACTCCAACCGCCCCGAGCGACGCCCCCGGGACCGGTTCGTGCTAGCATCCGGCCGGCCAGGGGCCGGGAGGCGCCAGATGCCCAAACCCCCGCTACGCCTGCAGACCACGACGCTCTGGGACTACCCCTCCCAGAACTATGGCCAGACGCCCCAGGGGGACACCGCATACCGAGGAGCGACGCCTTCCTACGTCGTCTGGAATCTCCTCCAGCGCTATACCCGCCCCGGGGACCTGGTCGTGGACCCCATGGCCGGCAGCGGGACCACCCTGGATGTGGCTCGGGACTGCGGCCGACGGGCCCTGGGCTATGACGTCCAGCCCACGCGCAAGGACATCTTCCGAGCCGACGCCAGACACCTTCCCCTCGAGGATGCCAAGGCCGACTTCGTCTTCGCGGACCCGCCCTACTCCGACCACCTGGAATACTCGGGCAGCCCGGACTGCATCGGCCAGTGGAACGCTGCCCAGCCCGAGTACTGGTCCGCCCTCCGGGAGGTCGTGGCCGAGGCCGATCGCATCCTGAGGCCGGGGCGCTATCTGGCGTTCTACGTCTGCGACTCCTTCCGGAAGGGACAGCCCCTGATTCCCATCGGCGTCCGACTCTTCGGGCTGCTGGCCGAACGGTTCCTCCCGGTGGACCACGTCGCCGTGGTCCGCCACAACGCGACCCTGAAGCGGAACCACTGGCACACCGCCGCCATCGAGGGGAACTATTCCCTCCGCGGATTCAATCACCTGCTGATCTTCTACAAGGCAGGCCCTGCTGCTCGGGGCCCCCTTCCCGATCGCCGTCTGGCGGACGAGGTCCAGGGGCACCTGGAGCAGTGGCGGCCCAAGGCCCCCGCGACACCCCGCCGCCGCTGACCGCCTCGTCCGGCCCGAGGACCTTGACTGTTTTTTCTTCTTTACGGGCCGCCTTCCGTTGGCGATACTATCGCCACTCGGAGTCCAAGGCGTTCGATGGCCGATTCCTCGGTGATCCGGAAACTGGACACGCCCTTGCGCCGGATCCCCGGGGCCTTCCGGCACCGATCCTTCGTGGCGATGCTGGTCCTGGCCCTGGCGGTGATCGTGGGCACCTGCCTGGTGAAGCGCCAGGATCTGGAGCAGCGCCGGGAGGACTGTCTCCGGAAGGCCGAGGTTCGCCTGACCCAGAAGGTCCAGTTCCGTCGCGACCGGTTCCTCGGTCTGGCCCGGGCGGCCCGGGCCCAGGCCCGAATGATGGCCGAGTTCCCGTCGTTCCGGGGGCTGCTGTCCCCCGAGGCTGCCAGGGCGGCCGAGGCAGGTGCCCCGGAGGACTTGTCGACCCATGTCGGCATGATCGTCGATGCGGTGCTGCAGAGCCAGGACCTGGCCTCGGTGGCCCTGGTGGACGCCTCCGGCAAGGTGCGACTCCGGAAGGACCGGTTCCCGGGGATTCTCCCGGATGCCCTGCTGGCGGATCTGGCCCGGAAGACCCTGGAGCGGTCCCTCGAAGACTTCTTCGAGGTCGTCCCGGAGGTCGGATCCTGGCTCCTGGTCGCCCATCCGGTCGACGCCGAAGGATCGCCCCCCTCGTCCCCTCCCCTGGGAGTCGTCGCGGTCGCCCTGGCTCCCGACCGATGGCGTGCATCGCTCGAGCCCGTGCTCTTCCCGGAATTCCCCTCCGAGGAGGTCCTCCTGGCCCTGTCGGAAGGGGACCGACTGCGGATCCTCACGCCGCCGCCCCTGTCCCCGAACCGGATCCCGCAGGAGGACCTCCTGCCGGTCCGGGGTCCGGCGCGCCCCATCCCCGAATACGAGGGAATCCACCTGCATCGGGGGTCGGACTACCGGGGCCGGGACGTCCTGGCCGTGACGGCATCCATCCCGGGCCTCCCGTTGTCTGTCGTCGCCAAGTCCGACGAGGACGAGGTCCTGCGGCCCATCCGGGAAGAGACCTCCCATTTCTTCTGGATCCTGGGCCTGCTGGTCCTGCTCGCGCTGCTCTTCTTCCTGCTCCTGTCCCGTCACTACCGCACGGTGGCCTTCCGACGAATGCTGGAGGTGGAGAACCGCTACCGGGTGCTGGCCGAGCAGGCCCGGGACATCATCCTGGTCATCTCTCCCGAGGGGCGCATCCTCGAGGCCAACCGGGCCGCCGTGGTCCAGTATGGCTACGCCCACACCATCCTGATCGGCATGCCCCTGGAACAATTGCACGCGGAAGGAGAAGGGGATTCGGTCCGGGCCCGCCTGGCCGAGGCCCTGGATTCCCAGACGCTCTATGAGACTGAACATCGGCGATCCGACGGGTCCGTCTTCGCCGTCGAGGTCTCGGCCCGGTCGGTCCGGCGGGATCATCATCTGGAGGTCCTCGCCATCATCCGGGACCTCTCGGAGCGGCGGCGGAAGGAGATGCAGGCCCAGATCTCCCAGCGGATGGAGGTCCTGGGCCAGCTCGCCGGCGGGGTCGCCCACGACTTCAACAACCTCCTCACCGCGATCCGGGGCTTCGCCGCGATGGTGCTCGAGACCCTGACCCCCGAGGACCCGCGTCACGGATACCTCGAGGAGGTGGTCCTGGCCTCGGACCGGGCCGCGGAACTGACCTCGAAACTGCTCTCCTTCTCCCGGGGCCACGCGGTCGAAAAGAAGATCGTGGACCTGAACCGCGTCGTCGAGGGAATGGAGGCCCTGTTCCATCGCCTGGTCCGGGAGGACATCCAGGTCGCGCTGCACCTGGAGGGCCATCCCCTGTGGGTCCGGGCGGACCCGCGCCAGATCGAGACCCTGCTCATGAACCTGGTCGTCAACAGCCGCGACGCGATGCCCAAGGGCGGGGTGGTCACGATCCGGACCCGGCTGCGGCCACCGGAGGAATCACGGCATTCCGGTGGTCCCATCGCGGCGCAACTGGTGGTGGAGGACAACGGAATCGGGATGAGCGAGGAGGTTCGTTCCCACGCCTTCGAGCCCTTCTTCACCACGAAAGGCACCGGTCAGGGCACGGGGCTGGGCCTTGCGACGGTCTTTGGCATCGTCCAGCAGCACGACGGCAGGGTCTGGATCGAGAGCGAGCCCGGCCGGGGCACCCGGGTATGGGTGGAACTGCCCCTCTCGAGTCCCACCCCCTCCGAGGAGATCCGGGCCTTCGGCGCCTCCGAGGGTCGAATCGTCGGGGGCAACGAGACGATCCTGCTGGTCGAGGACCACCCCGACGTCCGGTCCTACGTGCGGACCGTGCTGGAGTCCTTCGGCTACCGGGTCCTGGAGGCACGGGACGCGGCCCAGGCGCTGGAACTCCTCTCCCAGCCGGGACGGGACCAGGTGGACCTGCTGGTCTCCGACGTGGTGATGCCCGGGGGCAACGGGATCGAACTGTGGAACCGGGCCCGGGCATTCCTGCCGAACCTGCCGGTGCTCTTCATCACCGGCTACGCGGAGCGGTCCCTCTTCCAGACCACGGCCCTGCCCCAGGCGGCCCCACTGCTGCAAAAGCCCTTCCGGGCACAGGAACTCGCCCGGAAGGTCCGGGAAATCCTCGATCGGCTCCGCCGCCCCGGCTCCTAGACGCGACGCGCCAGGGCTGCCCGATCGGGGATCCTGCCCCTCAGGGTCCCCTCGCAACCCCCCAGGTGACGGCCCCTCCCCCATGGCAGGCGATCCCGGCGGCCAGCATGCGCGTTGCGTCGCGCACCTCCGCCTCCAGGTCCCCGGGACCGTAGATCACCGCCAGGGCCCGGCTGGTCCCGGCGTCGGTCTTGGTCGCCTGGGAGTCCTTCACGGGCGTCGCGATGGCATGATCCTCCCCCCAGGTCGCCACCAGGATCAGGTCCTCCAGGTCCAGCACCTGCCCGGACGGATTGAAGACATACCGCTCCCCGGGTCGGCCGTGACGGACCCGGAACATGTCCTCCCGGGCCCGGTCCAGGTCCACGATGCTGATGGGCAGCAGGGTCCGCAGCGAAACGAGGTTGTTGAGGTCCGCCAGCACGTTGATCCGAGGCACCTGTCCCTCTGCCGCCACCCGGAGCAGGTACTCGCTGGCCGGCTTCGCCCGACCCGTGGGGCGATAGTTCCCGTGGCGCAGCAGGTTCCGGACCACGGCCCGACGATCCTCCGCCCATGGAGTCCCGTTCCGGGTCACGGCCTCGGCAGCCGCCTGCTCCAGTTCCTGGACCAGGGCCTCCGGGGAAGGCCCGTTGCGGCAGCCCTTCACCCGCACCCAGCCAGCACAGGCCCCGGGAACCTCCATCACCAGCGGCGAAGGAACCGTCATCGCCCGCCCTCCGACACGACGGAGGCAATGATAGACCCGATTGGCGATTGCCGAACCCCCTGCCCGCTGGTAGAGTTCGGTGCCTTCCTGTTGCTGCATGGGCACGAGGACGGACATGGCAACGCGACTCGGAACCCCTCTCGGGTGCCTCCTGGCCGGGCTCCTGCTGGCCCGACCGGCGATTGCCGACCCCTGGACGGTCGAGGAGGTGGTCGATCGGGCCCTCGCCCATTCGCCCTCCCTGAAGGCCCGGCAGGCCGGCCAGGACAAGGCGCGCTACGAACGCCACGCATCCCTGGCGGACCTCGGCCCCCGGGTGAACCTCTCGGCGGACTACCAGCGGTGGGACTCGGCCCTGAAGTTCACCTTCCAGGGTCCGGACCCGGCGACGATCCCGCCGGAGTTCTCCTGGGTCACGGATCTCTTCGGCTCCGGGGACAGCGTGATCCGGGCCCGAAACACCTGGTCGGCCTCGGTCGCGGTGGTCCAGCCCCTCACGGGCCTGGCGCCCCTGGCCCTGGCGGCGCACCTGGCAACCCTGAACCTGGACCGGGCCGCCCTGGACCTCTCCGCCGAGAAACGCCGCGTGCGCCTGCAGGCCATCGAGGGATTCCTGGGCCTCTGGAAGGCCAGGCGCAGTCTCACCGTGCTGGAGGAACTGCTCAAGGCGGCCCGGGAACACTACCGACAGGCCCAGGATGCGGAACGGGTCGGGCTGCTCAAGAAGGACGACGTGCTTCGGATCGACGTCCAGATCGCGAACCTGGAGCAGGGGCTGGACCTGGCCCGGATGGGTGCCGAGGTCCAGAAGTCCTCCCTGGCCCTGATGCTGGGACTGTCTCTCGATGCGGAGATCGAACTGGCCGAACCCCTGGCGGACGCCGGTGATCCGCCCCCCCTGGACCGGTGCCTGGCGAAGGCCCTGGAGGACCGGGAGGAGGTCCGGCAGGTCCGGGTCGCGGTCCGCATGGCCAGGACGGCCCGGGACCTCCAGGGAACCTCGTGGCTGCCCCAGGTCTCGGGCCTCTTCTCCTACAATCGGGCGACGGCGACGCAGTTCTCGAAGCCCGACTCCTGGTTTGTGGGGCTCACCGCCCAGTGGAACGCCTGGGACTGGGGGCACAACTTCCTGAAATTCCGCGCGGCCGAGGCCGACGTCGCCTCCGCCCTCCGGGCTGCGGAGCAGGTCGAGGACCTGATCCGCCTGGACGTGAAGGCCCAGTGGCTCGCCCTCCAGAATGCCCGGGCCCAGGTCCTGCGGACCGATCGGGCCGTGACGCAGGCCCGCGAGAACCTGCGGATCCAGATGGAGCGGTCCCGGAACGGCCTCAACACGACCACCGACGTCCTGGACGCCGAGGCCCTGGCGCTCCAGACCGAGACCGGCGCCCTCGATGCCCGTCACGAGGCCTGGTTGGCCCGGGAACGTCTCCGGGAGGCCCTGGGAGGAAGATGGCCATGAAGCGATCCGCAATGCTCTCGTCCGTCGGCCTTGCGCTGCTGGCCCTCGGCTGCCCCGGGAAGCCGACGGACGGGGAAGGGCGCGAGGCCCCGAAGGTCGTCGCCCGGGCGGTGGCGCCGGAGGAATGGGAGGAGTCCCTGTCGCTCCCGGCAATGGCCGGCCCTGCCGCCACCGTGAACGTGGTGGCCAAGGTCCCGGGGCGCGTCGCCGCATGGCACTGCGACGAGGGCGCCCTGGTGGCCGAGGGGCAGGTCCTGCTGGAACTGGACACCCGGGACCTCCGGACGGCGCTCCGAAACGCCGAGGCCCAGGCCGCGATGGCCCGGGCCGGCCTCAAGGCCGCGGAGGTGCAGCGGGACAACGTGGCCAAGGAACGCCAACGGCTGTTGGAACTGGCCAGGACCGGGTCCATCTCCCCCTCGGACGCGGACCGGATCGAGGCTGGCTTCCAGGCGGCCGAGGCCCAGGTCGGCGTTGCCCGGGCCCAGTTGGACATGGCCCTGGCCGGCCTGGAGTTCGCCCGGCGGAACCTGTCCGAGGCGACGGTCCGGGCACCAGTGGCGGGCCTCGTGGTGAAGCGCATGGTGGACGTGGGCCAGGAGACGGCCCCGACCTCCGGAATGCCCTTGCTCGTGATGCAGGTGATCGACCCCTTGAAGGTGGAGGCCTCGGCTCCGGAGGCCTGGTTCTCGCGTCTGGCTCCGGGACAGGAGGCCACGATCGCCTTCGACGGCATCCCGGGACGCGAGTTCTCGGGCCGCCTCGAGATGGTGGGGCCCGTGGTGGACCCGGCCAGCAAGATGGTGCGCCTCCGGGTGGCGGTCCCCAATGTCCCCGGGGACGACGGACGTCCATTGCTGGTCCCGGGCATGTCGGGGTCGCTGCACATGCGCCTCGCCGCGGGACGGGTGTTCGTGATCCCGCTCAACACGGTTCGGCGGGAGGAGGGCGACGAGGTCGTCGTGCTGCTGGCCGGGGAAGGAGATCGCGTCCTGGAACGCCGCCTGCGGCCCTGGCGCCGGGACGGCCTCCGGATGCTGGTCCAATCGGGACTGGCCGACGGGGAACGGCTGATCACGGTGGCACCGAAGGACCTCGCGCCGGGCACCGTCGTCCGCGTGTCGGAACCATGAAGGGGCCAGGATGAAACTCACCGAACTCTCGGTCCGACGGCCCGTCTTCGCCAGCATCCTCTACATCGCCATCACCATCTTCGGACTGGTGGCCCTCTTCCGGCTTCCCATCGACCTCTACCCCGAGTTCGAGAACCCGGTCATCACGGTGGTGACCCTGTATCCCGGTGCGTCGTCCTGGGACGTCGAGGAGAAGATCACGAAGCCCCTGGAGAAGTCCCTGGGAATCCTCCCGGGCCTGGACGAGGTGACGAGCCGGTCCGTGGAGGGCGTCTCGGCGATCTACCTCAAGTTCGATTACGGGACCCCCCTGGACGAGGCGGCCAACGACGTCCGCAATGCCATCGACTTTGCGATGCAGACCTTGCCGGACAACGTGGACCGGCCGATGCTGTTCAAGTTCAACACCTCCTTCTTCCCGATCTACTTCGGCGCCGTGGTCAGCGACCAGGTGGACCTGACCAAGGAAAAGACCTGGCTGGACGACCACGTGGTGCAGGTGCTCCAGGCGATCCCGGGCGTGGGCAGCGCCCAGTTGTGGGGCGTGGCCCAGGAGGAGGTCCATGTGGACGTCCGACTGGCCGACCTGGAACAGCGGGGGATCGCCATCTCCCAGGTCTCCCAGGTTCTGATGGCCAGCAACGTGGCGATGCCGGCCGGACGCCTGAAGGATGCCGAGTACGACCTGCCCCTGCGGGTCCCCGGGGAGTACCGGACCGTCGAGGAGATCGGCGACACCATCCTCGCGGCCCCGAACGGCCAGGTGGTCCGGGTCCGGGACGTCGCGGATGTCCGTCAGGAGACCCGGGAGATGCACGCCGTCGGGCGCTTCGGCGGCGACTCGGTGGCAGTCTTCATGGTCCAGAAGCAGTCCGGTGCCAACACCGTCGAGGTGGCCCGGGCGGTCAAGAAGCGCCTGGCCGAGATGGCGCCCCAACTGGGCAAGGGAATCCGTTTCATCGAGATCTTCGACTCGTCGGATTTCATCCAGTCGATGATCGACAACCTGAAGGGGTCCCTGGTCCTCGGGGGCCTGCTGGTGATCTTCGTCGTGCTGGTCTTCGTCCGCAGGGCCCGGGCCAGTCTGGTGGTCGCCGCCTCCATTCCCGGGTCGATGATCATCGCCTTCCTGCTGCTCTACCTGAAGGGCTACACCCTCAACGCCATCTCCCTGATGGCCTTGATCCTGGCCGTCGGCATGGTCGTGGACAACTCCATCGTCGTGCTGGAGAACATCACCCGACACCTGGAGGAAGGGGAATCGCCGGTCCGGTCCTCGGTGCTGGGCACCCGGGAGGTGGGACTGGCCATCTCGGCCTCGACCCTCACCACGATCGGCGTGTTTTTGCCCCTGATGTTCGTGAAGGGGCTGGTCAGCATCCTCTTCTCTCAGCTGGCCTTCGCCATCGTGGTCACGCTGGTGGCGTCGCTGTTCACCGCCATCTTCCTGACGCCGATGCTCATGGCCTGGTTCGCCGGGAAGCCCCGGAAGGGCCGCCAGACCTACGGCCGGCGGACGCCCGACTTCGTGAACCGGATGGAGCAGGGGTACGTTCGCCTCGTGGGATGGGCCCTCGGACACCGGTGGGCGATCTACGCGGTCTCCCTGGTGGCCTTCCTGGGCAGCCTCGGCCTGATCCTCCGGGTCGGCTTTGACTTCCTGCCGACCTTCGACAGCGGGGAGGTCCGGATCACCGTCGAGTTGCCACCGGGGACCGCGCTGGAGAAGACCGACGCCATGTCGAGGCACATCGTCCAGCGGCTCCGGGAGATCCCGGACGTCGAGAACGTCTTCGAACAGGTCGGTGAGGACGATACGGGCTGGAGCGCCCTGATGGGCCAGAGCAAGGGGACCCACGTCATCGAACTGAACCTCCGCCTGAAGCCCCGGGAGTCGGGCCGACGCCGGGTCGAGCCGGTGGCCGAGGACGCCAGGCGCATCCTGGGGGAGATGAACGGCCTCGTGTCCTGGGACGTCTCGTACGGAGACAACGGCCCCGGCCAGTTGATGGGCAACAAGCCCTTCGTGGTGGAGATCCTGGGGTCCGACTACGGGCGGCTCAAGGAGGCCGCCTACGCCGTCGAGGCGGTGCTGAAGGGGATCGAGGGCACCCGGGACGTGGTGGCCGAGGTCCCCTACGAGAAGCCCGAGGTCCACGTGGACGTGGATCGCCGTCGTCTGGCCCTGTCGGGGACCACGATGGCCCAGGCCTCGGAGGCCGTCCGGACCTCCATCTACGGCGCCACGGTGACCCGTTTCCGGGGCACCGGAAAGGACATCGACGTCGTGGTGCGCCTGGCCCCGGGAGACCGGGAGGACCCTGCCAAGGTCTCCCGCATCCCCGTCTCCACGCTGGTCGGCCCGCCGGTACCCCTGGGGAACCTGGCCGCCCTGGGCAGCGGATTCGCCCCGATGCAGGTGGACCACTCGGCCCAGCAGCGGGTCCTGCGGGTCGGGGCCAACCTCTCGGGCATCACCCTGGCCGAGGTCTCCCGGGCCTTCGACGACCGGTCCTCGGACATCCGCCGGAAGTACGACGACCTCTCCTTCCGGCTGGGGGGACAGGCCAAGCAGCAGCAGGAGACGGGAATGGACCTGATCCTGATGCTCATCCTGGGCCTGATCCTGACCTACCTGATCATGGCGGCCCAGTTCGAGTCCTTCCTGGACCCGGCGGTGATCATGTTCAGCGTGCCCTTCTCGTTCACCGGGGCCTTCCTGGGCCTCGCCATCCTCGGGGACAAGTTCAACGTGCTGGCCTTCCTCGGGATGATCATGCTGATCGGCATCGTGGTGAACAACGCCATCGTGCTGGTGGACTACGTGAACTTCCTGCGGTTGGAACAGGGCATGCCACTCGTGGAGGCCGTCATCGAGACCTCCCGGCGTCGGCTTCGGCCCATCCTGATGACCACCATCACGACCCTCTTCGGAGTGCTCCCCCTGGCCTGGAGCAGCGGGGAGGGGTCCGAGTTGTGGCACCCCATCGGGGTCACGATGCTGGGCGGCCTGAGCCTCTCCACCGCCACCACGCTGCTCATCGTCCCGTGCATGTACGTCACGATGGAGCGTTTCCGCCAGATGGGCCGGTTCGCCTCCCGGGCCGCCGTCACTTCGGAACTGAAGCAGATGGAACGGGAATCCTGACCCGTGTCCCGGCCCCGTGGGATCCTGGCTCTGCATCCTTCAGGAGTCCAGCCATGTCAGACGGCTCGTGGGCGTTGTTCGTGGCAGCGGGACTGGTCATCGCCGCCTCCCTGGTGCTGGTGATCCTGGCCCGACGGACGATGGGGCAGGTCCTCCGGGAGGTCGCTGAGGTCCAGGGACGCCTGGACGGGATGCTCCGGGACGAGATCGCCCGATTCCGGGGAGAGGTCGGCGGCGGCCTCCGGGACCAGCGGCTCGAGGTCTCGGCGGCGCTGGACCGCCTGGTGGCGAATCTGTCCCGGAGCCTGGAGGAGATGCGCCAGGCCGAGTCCACGCGGCAGGAGGCCCTCCGGGGCACCGTGGAGGGCCGTCTGGACGCCCTTCGACAAGAGAACGCCCAGGCCCTTGAGGAGGTCCGGAAGGTCGTGGACGAACGCCTCCAGACCACGCTGGACCAGCGCCTCGGAGAGTCCTTCGCCCGGGTCGGCCAGCAACTCGAAGGGGTTCATCGCGGTCTCGGGGAGATGACGGCGATGGCCGCAGGGCTCGCCGACGTGCGTCGCATGCTCTCGAACGTGAAGGTCCGGGGGACCTGGGGGGAGGTGCAGCTCCGGACCCTGCTGGACGAGGTCCTCCTGCCCTCCCAGTTCGACTGCAACGTGGCGACCCGGCCCGGTTCCTCCGATCGGGTGGAGTTCGCCATCCGCCTCCCGGGTTCCCGGGACGAAGGCCCCGTCTGGCTGCCCATCGATGCCAAGTTTCCCCAGGAGGACTTCCAGCGACTGCTGGAGGCCTCGGATCGCGGCGATTCCGAGGCCGTGGATGCCGCCGCGAAGGCCCTGGAGGCCCGGGTGCGCCAGATGGCCCGGACCATCCGGGAGAAGTATGTCGCACCGCCGGCCACCACCGATTTTGCCATCCTCTACCTGCCGCTGGAGAGCCTTTACGCCGAAGTCCTGAGGCGCCCGGGACTGGTGGAGTCGCTCCAACGGGAACACCGGGTCATCGTGGCGGGACCCACGACCATCGCGGCGCTGCTCAACGCACTCCAGGTGGGATTCCACTCCCTCGCCCTCGAGCACCGTTCCCAGGAGGTCCTCCGGCTCCTGGGGGCGGTGAAGGGGGAATTCGAGCGCTTCGGGGAGGCCCTGGCCCGGGCCGAGAAGCGCATCGGCGAGGCGGGGCGCGCCCTGGAGCAGGTGGGCACCCGAACCCGCGTGATGGTCCGGCGGCTCCGGGACGTGGAGGCCGGACCCGCGACCCAGGAGAGCCTGCAGGAGGACGAAGACGAGGTCCCGCCGGGGCAAGATTCCTGAATCTTGGTGGTTTTCCGACTTCTTCTATCCGGATTGACTCAGAACCGCTTTCGGTGTAGAAATCACGCACTTTGACTCGCGCGTCGAGGGGATCGGACGCTTACCAAGTGGAGGAGGTGCTCATGAGCGGTGACCTGGTGACGACCCTGTGGTGGATCGCCCCCATCGGGTCCTTGATCGCCCTGATCATGGCCTACGTCTTCTATCGCATGATGATGAACGCCGAGGACGGCAACGACCGCATGCGGGAGATCGCTCAGGCGGTCCGGGAAGGGGCCTACGCCTATCTCGGACGGCAGTACCGGGTCGTCACCATCGTCTTCGCGGTGATGGTGGTCATCCTGGCCGTGCTGAGCTACCTGGGCATCCAGAACCCCTTCGTCCCGGTGGCGTTCCTGACCGGCGGCTTCTTCTCGGGCCTCTCGGGATACCTCGGGATGAAGACCGCCACCAACGCCTCCTCCCGGACCTCCCAGGGGGCCATTCACAGCCTGAACCGGGCCCTGCAGGTGGCCTTCCGGTCCGGCGCCGTGATGGGCCTGGTGGTGGTCGGGTTCGGGCTTATCGACATCTCCCTCTGGTACCTGATCCTGGACCGACTGGTCTATACCCCCGAGCACCTCCAGAACGGCCTTTCGGCCCTGGGCCTGACCTTCGTCCACGCCGGAACCACCGAACACCAGAAACTGGTCGAGATCACGGTCACGATGCTGACCTTCGGCATGGGCGCCTCGACCCAGGCCCTCTTCGCCCGCGTCGGTGGCGGCATCTACACGAAGGCCGCCGACGTCGGGGCCGACCTGGTGGGCAAGGTCGAGTCCAACATCCCCGAGGACGACCCCCGGAACCCGGCGACCATCGCCGACAACGTCGGTGACAACGTCGGCGACGTGGCCGGCATGGGCGCGGACCTCTACGAGTCCTACTGCGGGTCGATCCTCTCGACGGCCGCACTGGGAGCCGCCCTCCCCTACGCGAACCAGTCGGACAACCTGAAGGCGGTCCTCTCGCCCATGATCGTCGCCGGCGTGGGCACGATCCTCTCCATCTTCGGCATCTTCCTGGTCCGGGCGAAAGAGGACGCCACCCAGCGCAACCTCCTCCGGGCCCTGCTGCTGGGCACCCTGGGCGCCTCGGTCCTGATCATCCCGGCGGTGTGGTTCCTGGGCTACATCGGCATCGTCCCCGAGGGGGTCTGGATCTCGGTCATCGCGGGCCTGCTGGCGGGGGTCGTGATCGGGCAGGCCACGGAGTACTTCACCAGCGACGAGTATGCCCCCACCAAGGGCATCGCCAAGCAGTGCACGATGGGTCCGGCGACCACGATCATCGACGGGATGGCCGTCGGCATGATGTCCACGCTGATCCCGGTGATCACGGTGGTGATCGCCCTGCTGGTGGCCTTCTGGGCCCCCAGTGGCTTCCAGGAGGGCCGCTTCGCCTTCGGGCTTTACGGGGTCGGCTTCGCGGCGGTCGGGATGCTGGCGACCCTCGGAATCACGCTGGCCACCGACGCCTATGGCCCCATCGCCGACAATGCGGGCGGCAACGCCGAGATGGCCCACCTGCCCAAGGAGGTCCGGCAGCGGACCGACGCCCTCGACGCCCTCGGCAACACCACGGCGGCGACCGGCAAGGGGTTCGCCATCGGGTCGGCGGCCCTGACGGCCCTGGCGCTGCTTGCAGGCTACATCGAGGAGGTCCGGATCTGGATCGGCCGCATGGCCGACAACCCCTCCATCGGCGAGGCGGGCTACTACATCCGGGGGCCGATCCTCTTCGTCAAGGGGCATCTGGCCGATGCCTCCCAGGCCGCCCTGGCCAGGGCCGCCGAGATGAAACTGACGGTCGTCGGGACCTATGACGCCACGATGGCGGACTTCATGCGGGCCTTCGACGTCACCCTGATGAACCCCGCCGTGATCGCCGGCGTCTTCATCGGCGCGATGATGGTCTTCTTCTTCTCGGCCCTGACGATCAAGGCCGTGGGCCGCGCTGCCGGCTCGATGGTCGAGGAGGTCCGGCGCCAGTTCCAGGAGCGCCCGGGGATCATGGAAGGCACCGAGCGGCCGGACTACGCCCGATGCGTGGCCATCTCGACTCAGGGGGCGCAGCGGGAGATGGTCCTCCCGTCGCTGCTGGCCATCATTGTCCCCATCATCGTCGGCATCCTCTTCGGGGTCACCGGCGTGCTGGGCCTGCTGGTCGGAGGCCTGTCCACCGGCTTCGTCACCGCCGTGATGCTGAACAACGCCGGCGGGGCCTGGGACAACGCCAAGAAGTTCATCGAGAAGGGCAACTACGGCGGCAAGGGGTCCCAGGCCCACAAGGCCGGCGTGGTCGGCGACACCGTGGGCGACCCCTTCAAGGACACAACCGGCCCGAGCCTGAACATCCTGATCAAACTGATGTCGATGGTCTCGGTGGTCTTCGCCGGGCTCATCGTGGCCTTCGGCGGCCTCTTCGGCTGAACCCGATCGGTCTTCCTCCCGGGTCCTCCGGTGGCCTACAATGAGAGGGCACAGGGGTCCCGATGGAAGACATCTCCCGTTTCCTGCGCCACCATGTCCCCTGGAGCGAGATGCCCCCTTCCTCGATGGACCGGGTGGTTCGGGGCATCGAGATCCTCTACCTGCCCCGCCAGGCCTCGCTGGGATCGCGATTCGGTCCTGGTGACGGGGGACTGATCCTCCTGCGAAGCGGATCGATCCGGTTTCCTTCCGATGGACTGCCACGCTCCCTGGAAGTGCTGGGCGAGGGGGACTTCCTGATCCTGGACGGCCGGCCGGAACTCCCCTCTCTGGACCAGATCGTCGCGGAGGAAGACAGCCTCCTCTACCATCTCCCGGGAGAGGTCCTGGCCCCCCTCGAGGATCACCCGGCGATCCGATGCTGGGTCCGGTCGAGCCCGACCCGGCGCCTTGCTGCGATGATCGCCCGGGACCTGCCGCCGAAGCCGGAACCCGGGAACGAACTGTTTCCCGACCATGAGGGCGGCGCCAGCCACGGGGCTTCCCCATGGTCGCCAAACCCGGCCACCGCGGACCTTCTCCGGGTCCTGGCTGCCATTGAGGAGGTCGGGCGATCCTCCGACGGGAACCCGTTTCCCCGACTCCCCCTGGCCCATGGTTCCCTGCATCCGCCCTCGGCGGCGCTGGTGCATCTCTGGGAACGGCTTCCGGAAATCGGCACTCCAGACGCCCTGGGTGCCTGGACCGAGGCGGCAGCGGCCACGCTGGCCGGGAGGCGCCCCGGGAACCTCGACGAGGCCTCCCGGGCCTTCCTGTGGTGCCGCGTGGCGGATGCCCGGCTCCGGAAGGCCATGGACCTGGCCGGCAGGGACGATCTGCCCCGATGCCCCTGGGCCCTGCTGACCACGGCCCCGACAGACCGGTGCACCTGGACCCCGGGCATGCCCCTGGTGCTGGTCTCCAGGGACGCCTCCGACCAGGACCGGCGGCGATCCGAGGCCTTCCTGGAACGACTGGAGGGCGTCCTGGCGTCGTCACGCCTCCCGGGCAGCACCCGCCTCCCAGATCGGTCCATCGCGGGACGCTGCCTGGACGATGGCGCGGCGGCGATCGTGGCTTCCGGCAGTCTGGACCTGGCCACCGAGTGGATCGATGCCAGGCCTGTGGACGGGCCCCTGGACCCGGGCGATTTCCAGCGCCTTCTGGGAATCGCATTGAGAACGCCGGAGGCCCTGCGGCGCTCCCTGTCCCACCTGCGGGTCCTCCTTCCGACGGGACTGGTCCACGGGATGGTGTCGTGGCCCGATGGTCGCCTCAAGGAGGCCATCCACCTGGAGGACCACCTCTTCCTGCCCCTCCGGGAACTGGCCAGAATCGCCGCCGTGGCGGGCGGCGAGGCGCCGGCCCTCTCGACGCCGGCACGCTGGGCCGAGGGGGCCCGGCGCGCGGTCGTCCCGGAGGATCTGGCCCAGGCTGCGATGGGGGCCTGGATCTGGGCCCTCGACCAGGAGGTCCGGCTGGAGGACCCCGATGAGGATCCTCGAGACCGACCCGCCAGCAGGACCCTGCGTCCCGCAGACCTGTCCCCCAGGGACCGATGCCTGCTTCGGGACGTCCTGGTGACCATGCACCGGCTGGCCGACTGGCTGGGACGAGGACCCTGGTCGGAGGGCACATGGCGCTACTGACCTCCAGGATACGACGCCTCCTCGGCCCTTCGCCGGGAGATCCTTTCCCGTTCCCCCCGCCGGACCTCCCGGAGCCGCCCCACCTTCCCGACGGGACGCCCTGGCGGCAGGTTCCCTTCCTGGCGCTGGACCTCGAGACCAGCGGGCTGGACCCCGCCACCGACGCGATCCTTTCCATCGGGACCGTCCCCCTGGACGGGGATCGAATCCGGCCGGGCCAGGCCTGGAGCAGCCTCGTCGCGCCCCCGTCCGGCCATCCCATTCCTGAGAGGTCGATCCGGATCCACCACCTGCTTCCGGACCGGCTGCTGGGCGCGCCACCGCTGCGACAGGTGATCCCACTCATGCTGGACCGCCTGCGGGGCCGCGTCCTGGTCGTGCACGTCCAGGCCGTGGACCACGGCTTCCTGAACCGGGCCTTCCTCCGGACCTACGGCGTCCCATTCCGGTGGCCCCTGGTCGATACGGCACGCCTCGCTTCCTTCTTTGCCGAACAGCCGCTCCTGGGAAGCGGAACGGGCCCTCACCGATCCCTCCGGTTGCCCGACGTCGCCAAGGCACTGGGAATCCCCGTGGACCGGCACCACGAGGCCCTTGGAGACGCCCTGCTGTGCGGCGAGGTCCTGCTGGGCCTCGCATCCCGGCTCGAAAACATGGGTCGCGGCACGATCCGAGACCTGCTGCGAGCCGGGACATGACGGACCGACCCGGGAGGTGGAGATGGACATTCGCGGCTTTCTCCTGCGCATCGTGCTTCCCACGCTGCTGGCGGTGGTCCTCTTCATCGGGCTGATCTTCGGCATCCTGCTGCCAGACTTCGAGCGGAGCCAGCTGGATCGCAAACGGGAACTGATTCGGGAACTGACCCGGTCCGCCTGGTCGGTCCTCCAGGAGGTCCTCGCCGAGGAACAGGAGGGGCGCCTGTCCCCGGAGGAGGCGCGCAAGGTTGCCGCCCGGCGCATTCGCGACCTGCGCTATGGTCACGAGGGAAAGGACTACTTCTGGATCACCGACATGACCCCCCGGATGATCATGCATCCCTTCCGGCCCGACCTCGAAGGACAGGACCTGACCGAGTTCCGGGACCCGAAGGGCAATCCCGTCTTCGTCGCGTTCGTGGAGCGGGTCCGGGAATCGGGCAGCGGCTACGTGGACTACGTGTGGCAGTGGAAGGACGACCCGGGGCGCATGGCCCCCAAGGAGTCCTTCGTGATGGGCTTCGAACCCTGGCAATGGGTGATCGGGACCGGCATCTACACCGAGGACGTCAAGGCGGAGATCGCCAGCCTCACCAGCCGGCTCGTCCGCATCTCCCTCCTGCTGGTGTCGGTCGTCGTGCTGATCCTGGTCTTCGTGTCCTTCCAGAGCCTCCGGATCGAGCGGCGGCGCAGCGAGGTCGAGCAGGCCCTGAAGTCCTCCCACGACCGTTTCCAGGCCCTGGTGGAATCCTCCGCGAACGGGACGGCCCTGGTTCTGGAAGGGACCTGCGTCTATGCCAACCCGGTGCTGGAGCAGATGGTCGGGTCTGAACCCGGAGGACTGGTCGGGCGCCGCCTCCAGGAACTGATGGAGACCGAGACGGAATCCCCGGTCTCCCCGCAACCCACCGAGGCCGCTCCCCCTCCCGAGATCCCCCGGGAAGTCCGACTCCGACACGCCTCGGGGCGACCGGTGGACGCCCTGGTCCGGACGACGCCCATCTCGATGGAGGGACGGTCCGGGGTGATCCTGGAGGTCCGGGAGATCGGGCGGACACCCGGGAGTGGACTGACGGAGGGGATGGGCCTGGAAGGGACTCCCGCGCTGGAGACGGCCCTGCCCCTGGGGGTCTTCCAGGCCAGGCCTGGCCGAAAGGGCATCCTGCTGTCGGCGAATCCGGCGGCTCGACGGATCCTGGGATACGGGACGGCCGAGGAACTCCTCGGCATCTCCCTGATGGACCACTGTGCCTTCCCAGAGGACCGGGACCGCATCTCCCAGGCTCTCGCCACCCATGGCATCGTGTCGGGCCTCGAGGTCCCCATCCGCCAGCGGCAGGGCCGCCTGCGGCGGGTACGCCTGTACGCGACGATGGTCCAGGACCCCAAGACCCGCCAGCCGGTCCGGGTCGAGGGACTCCTGGAGGACGTGACCGAGAGTTCCCTTCGAGAACAGGAGCGCCAGCGGATCATCGACGAGGCCATGGAGGACCATCGGCGCTGGGAAGCCCCCGTGTCGGCCCTGGCCGCCCCGCCGGAGTTCTGTCGGATCGAGGACCCGGCCTGGAAGGCCGCCGCCCGGATGGCCCAGGTCCAGCGAGATGCCCTGCTGGTCCAGGGCCCCGATGGGGACTGCCTGGGGATCGTGACCGATGGGGACCTCCGGCGCCGGGTGCTGGGAGAGGCCCGGGACCCGGACCTCCCGATCTACCGGGTGATGACGTCCCCGGTGGAGTGCATCGCGCGGGATGCCCCTGCGGTCGAGGCCCGAGTCCGGCTGTCCCGGCAGGCATTGCGGCACCTGGTGGTCCGGGGGACCGGTCCGGAGGTCCTGGGCATCGTCTCGCTGGACGATCTCGCCCGGGGCGGCATGCACCCGGTGGCAGACCTCCTGGAAGGGATCGAGACGGCCCGCACCGTGGAGGAGGTCGTTCAGCAACGGCAGAGGCTCCCGGCCCTGGTGGACGCCTCCCTCCGGACCGGCGGCAGTCCCGACGGAACAGCCCGCCTGATCACGGCCGTCGCCGACGGGGTGACCCGGCGCCTGCTGGATCTGGCCCTGGCCGAGGCGGGGCCCCCGCCGGTCCCCTTCGCCTTCCTGGTCCTCGGGAGCCAGGGACGTCACGAACAGACCCTCGTCACGGACCAGGACAACGCCATCCTCTTTGGAGAAGTCCCCACCGAGCGCCTGGACGGGGTCCGGGAGTGGTTCCTGCGTCTGGGACGCCGGGTATGCGAGGACCTGGATCGCTGCGGTTACGCGCCTTGCCCCGGGGGCATGATGGCCCGCAATCCCCAGTGGGTGCAGCCGCTGAACGCCTGGAAGGACCTCTTCACCCGCTGGATCCGTGCCAGCACGCCCCAGGACCTCCTGGCGGTCAACATGTTCTTCGACTTCCGGCCCCTCGCCGGGTCCGGGGACCTGGCATCCGGCCTCCAGTCCCACATCTTTCAGGAGATGGAACGGACCCCTGCCTTCTTCGGACTCCTGGCCCAGAACGCACTGCTGTACAAGCCTCCCCGGGGTCTCTTCGGCAAGATCCTGACGTCGGCCGAGGGAAGTCCCACGGGTCACGCCTTCAACATCAAGGAGGCCGTGCTGCCGCTGGTCAACTTCGGCAGACTCTACGCCTTGCGTCACGGCGTTCAGGACACCACGACGCTCGGACGCCTCGAGGCGCTCCACCGCCGCGGTCACCTGTCGTCCCAGACGTACCGGGACTGCCATGCCACCTACCTGCTCCTGATGGAGATCCGGCTCCGGCACCAGGCGGCCTGCATCGCCCAGGGTACCCCTCCCTCCAATCTGGTCGATCCTCGAGAACTCGCCGACGTTCAGGAGGGAGCCCTCCGGCGAGGATTGGGACAGATTGCCACGCTCCTGCGCAAGATCTCCTTCGATTTCCTTGGACATTCATGACCGTATTGGTCCGGATATGTGTCGTTACGCCCCGTTTCGCCTTGTTTTCGCGACGGATTTCTTCTTGACACTGCTTTCCCTTCCTCCGTATAGTCCGGTCCCATGATGACGGCTCGGTCCGCCGTGTTGGGGCCGCCGTGTCAACACCTTCCACAGAGGAGAGTGCCATGCTTCATGAACCGGCGGCGAAACAGGGTCCCGATCCCGCTTCCAGTTACAAGGCCCGGTTGGGGGTCTGGATGTTCGTGATCTACTCTCTGGTCTACGGCGGATTCGTCGCGGTGAACCTCCTGGCCCCGGCGGCCATGGAGGCCACCGTCCTGATGGGCATGAACCTGGCCGTGGTCTATGGCATGGGGCTCATCGTCCTCGCCCTCGTGCTGGCCCTGGTCTACAACGGCTTCTGCCAGGCCAGGGAACGGGAACTGGCCGGCACCGGACAGGGAGGAGAGTGACATGGACTGGATGCCCATCATCATCTTCCTGGCCTTCGTGGCCTCGGTGCTGGGTCTTTCGTTCTTCTTCGCCCGCCGGACCCGCTCTGCCGCCGGCTACTACGCCGCGGGAGGCACGATCCACTGGTCCGTCAACGGCATTGCCTTCGCCGGAGACTACCTCTCGGCGGCCTCCTTCCTGGGCATCTGCGGCATGATCGCCACCGCGGGGTACGATGGCTTCCTCTACTCCATCGGGTATCTCGCCGGGTGGATCGTCGCCATGTTCGTGGTGGCGGAACCGATGAAGCGCCTGGGACGCTACACCTTCACCGATGCCCTGGACTCCCGCTTCAACAGCAAGGGGATCCAGCTGGCCGCGGGCATCAGCACCCTGATCGTGAGCATCTTCTACCTGATCCCCCAGATGGTCGGCGCCGGCGTGCTCATTACCCCGCTGCTGGGCCTCCCCCACGCCGTCGGGGTCGTTCTGGTGGGCACCATCGTGATCATCATCGTCGCCACCGCCGGCATGACCTCGACGACCTACGTCCAGTTCCTGAAGGGCGGACTGCTGGTGGTCTTCAGCCTCGTGGTTGTCATCGCGGTGTTGTTCCGGGGGCTCTCGACGGAGCCGGACCAGGGAGGCCGCGTGCCCTTCCACAAGTACGCGACCCTGGACGCATCGGAGACCGAAGGCCGGATGGCCATCCAGGAACCGGGCTGGGAGGTGGCCGGGACCGCCGAGGCCGGCGGGACGACGTACGTGAAGGCCGTGAAGGACGGCAGGACCTGGTGGTTCAAGAAGGTCGTCGAGGACGGCGCGGTCCGCCTCCAAGAGTGCCAGTACGAGGCGGAGACGCCCTCGGGTCGAGTGGTGAACGGCGAGGCCGGGGGCACGCTCCGACAGGCGGGCAATCTGGTCTCCATCGACGGATCGACGGATCCCACCGGTCCCCTCGGACCCGCCGAGTTCCTGGCCAGGATGAGCAGCCCCAAGACCCGGGTTCAGCTCTTCAAGCAGGCGAAGTTCCAGGCAGGTGACGACAAGGTCATTGCCTATTGCCCGACCATCGCGTCCGGGAACAAGTTGTTGAAGCCGGGACAGAAGTTCAAGGTCGAGGGGACCCCTCTCCAGAAACTGGACTTCGTGAGCCTGATGCTGGCCCTGTTCCTGGGAACGGCGGCCCTGCCCCACATCCTGATCCGGTACTACACCGTGCCCTCCCCGGCCGCGGCCCGGAAGTCCACCATCGTGGCCATCGCGGCCATCGGCTTCTTCTACGTGCTGACGCTCTACATGGGCCTGGGAGCCATGGTCAACGCCGTCGTGAATCCCGCGGACAACAACATGTCCGCCCCGCTGCTCGCGCGGTCCTTCGGCGGGCTCCTCTTCGCCGTGATCTCGGCCATCGCCTTTGCGACGGTGCTGGGCACCGTGTCCGGGCTCATCGTCGCCGCCTCGGGCGCCGTGGCTCACGACCTGATGGACCGCTTCGGAGGCATGCATCTCAGCGACAAGGCCAAGGTGAAGGCCGGCAAGATCGCCGCCATCGTGGTGGGGATCTTCGCGATGATCCTGGGCATCGTCTTCCACGGCATCAACGTCACCTTCCTGGTGGGCCTGGCCTTCGCGGTGGCCGCCTCGGCGAACCTCCCGGCCATCGTGATGATGCTGTTCTGGAAGAAGACGACGGCGAAGGGCATCGTGGCCTCCATCCTGGTGGGAATCGGGACCGCGGTGGGCATCATCCTCTTCTCCCCCACGCTGTGGACGCTCTACGGGCTGAAGGGGGCCGACGCCCCGATCCCCTTCGAGAACCCTGGCCTGTTCAGCATTCCCGCATCCTTCGTGACTCTCGTGATCGTGTCCCTGCTGACCCAGCCCAGGAACCGGACGGAGTAGAATCGGTCACTCCGCCAGAGGGAGAAGACGGCAACCACGGGGAGAGAAGCACAGGAGGTGGACTCATGCAACGCATCGCATCGTTCCTCGGCCTGGTCCTGGTCCTGGTGGCCGTGTCGCTGCCCGCCCGTGCCTGGAAGTTCGAACTGGGCGAACACACCAACCTGAACATCGACTACCTGCTCCAGGTCCAGGCGCAGTTCGCGGAGGACGGGGCGCCCAACAAGACCGACTGGAGCAAGGACTTCTTCCTCCGTCGGTCCCGGATCCTGCTGTTCGGGGACCTCTGGAAAGGGATCTCCTTCTTCATGGAAACGGAGCAGGCGAACTTCGGGAAGGGGGGCAACTGGGATCAGCCCTTCTTCATCCAGGACGCCTTCGTCTCCTTCAAGCTCCACGAGGCCTTCATCGTGGACGTGGGCATGATCCTGCTCCCCTTCAGCCGCCCCAACATGCAGGGGGCCGTCGGCCTCAATGCAATGGACTACCACGTGGACATGATCCGATTCCCGGCCGGGGGCCACAAGGTCTGGCGGGACGCGGGCATCCAGTTCCGGGGCTACGCGGCGAAGAAGAAGTTCCAGTACCGCCTGGGCGTGTTCAACGGGGCCCAGAACCAGGTGCTGGCCCGGGATGCCAAGGGAGAGGCCATCAAGGACAAGGACGGCAAGGTCGCCCTGGCCTCCAATCCCGAGGACTGGCCCCGGTTCACCGGCCATGTCCGGTACGCGATCCTCGGGACCGAACCCGACTTCTTCCACAAGGGCATCTACTTCGGCCAGGCCCCGCTGCTGTCCCTGGGGGCGGGCTTCGACCTCCAGATGGACGCCGCGATGAAGGCGGCGCCGGTGCTGGACGCCTCGAAGGCCATCACGACCCCCGGCCGGACCACCCACGCCGTGGGCGTCTCGGCGGACCTGTTCCTGGACATCCCCTTCGGCAAGGACTTCCAGCACGAGTTCGTGACCCAGGTCGCCTTCTTCTGGTACGACCACGGCAAGGACCTGGTCTATGCCAAGGACGGGACCTCCTCCCTGGTGGCCGCGAAGGCCAGCGGCATGGGCCTCCTGACGGAGATCGGCTACCGATGGACCTTCTTCGAGCCGGTGCTGTCGGTGGACTGGTTCAAGGGCGACCGAGCCAGCAACGACCTGTTGTCGGTACGGGGCGGCCTGAACTTCTGGATCCGGAAGCACGGCGCCAGCGTCAAGGCCGAGTTCGCCGCCACGAAGGCCGGCAAACTGGGGGATGCGCCCTGGACCAAGGCCTTCACCACACAGGCCCAGTTGTTCTTCTGATTCCTCGTCATCGGACGTTCCCTCCCGCAGTCGCCGCCCCGGGCCCCCACGGAAGTGGGCCACTGGAGGCCCCGATCGACGCCCCCTCCGTTGACGATCCCGGGCATCTGGAATAGATTGGCGCCCCGGAGCCCGCCATCACGCATCTCCGGTCAGAGGCATCCCGGTCATGCCCCGGTGATCGCCTGATGTTTGAAGGGAGGGTCCCTCGTGGAGATGTCGGCCTGGGTCATCGTCCTGCTCGGTCTGATGATCTTCCTCGCCCACCTGTTTTCGGGCATCTTCGAACGGACCCGGATCCCCGACGTGCTGCCCCTGGTGCTCATCGGTCTCCTGATCGGTCCGGTGCTGGGCCTGCTGGCCCCGGATCGGCTCGGCGCAGTCGGGAATGTCTTCACCACTGCCACCCTGGTGCTGATCCTGTTCGAGGGCGGCCTGGACCTGAACCTCGGCGTCCTGGCGAGGTCCCTCTCGGGCGGTGTCCGTCTGGCCCTGGTCAACGTCCTGGGGGTCACCGCCATCGTCGCCCTGTTGGCCCACGAGTGGCTCGACATGTCGCTGCTGCCCGCCCTCACGCTGGGCACCATCTCGGCAGCGACCTCGTCGGCGGTCATCATCCCGATGGTCTCCCGGCTGCGAATCACCGATGCGACCCGGACGGTCCTGGTCGTCGAGGCCGCCCTGAGCGACGTGATCTGCATCGTCCTGGTGCTGGGCTACCTGGCCGCCATCGGCCAGGAGCGGGTCATCGGGCCGGCCATCCTGGGTCGAATGATCAGTTCCCTGCTGATGGCCCTTGGCATCGGCGGGCTGGCGGGAGTCCTCTGGTCCCTGTTGCTGGAACGGGTCCGGAGCCTCCAGACCTCGATGATCACCACGCCGGCCTTCGTCTTCGTGGTCTTCGGCCTCACGGAGATCCTGGGTTTCAGCGGGGCCATCGCCTCGCTGACCTTCGGGTTCGTGCTGGGCAATACGGAGTCGGTCCAGCGGGGCTTCCTCTGGCTCGGGAAGGACGTGCGGGTCGGCCATCTGCTCCAGGGTGAGCGGGACTTCTTCGCCGAACTGGTCTTCGTGATGAAGACCTTCTTCTTCATCTTCATCGGCATCCAGATGCCCCTCCGGGAACCGGACCTGATCCTGGCGAGCCTCGTCCTCGTGACCGCCACCCTGCTGATCCGGATCCCGGTGGTCCGGGTCGCCTGCCCCTGCAGGATGGCGATGCAGGACGCCTCGATCGCCTCGGTGATGGTGCCGAAGGGCCTCGCCTCGGCGGTGCTGGCCGCCCTGGCCGTGGAACATCACCTGCCCCAGGCCGAGACGGTCCGGGACCTGTCCTACGGGGTGATCCTCTTCAGCATCGCCGTCACGGCGGTGATGGCGTTCCTGGTGGAACGGGGATGGACCTCGCCGCTGTTCCGACTGCTGTATCGGGGAGAGCCTGCACCGGAGGAGGCCCCCGACAAGGAGGCTCCATGAAACGGACCGGCTTGCTGCTGGCGATTCTCCTCTTCCCGGCCGCGGCCCTGGCCGCCGGCGACGCCCCCTCGCTCCCATTGCTCGGCGCTCTGGTGGTGATGCTGATCTCGGCGAAGCTCCTGGGCTCCCTGGCCATCCGCCTGCGGCAGCCGGCCGTCCTCGGGGAGTTGCTGGCCGGCGTGATGCTGGGCAACCTGGGTCTGGTTGGCGTTCACGTCTTCGCCCCGATCGCGACCGACGCGTTCATCGACATGCTGGCTCGCCTGGGGGTGCTGCTGCTGCTGTTCGAGGTCGGCCTGGAATCGACCGTCCGGGACATGATGAAGGTCGGTCCCTCCTCGCTGCTGGTCGCCATCCTGGGGGTCGTGACGCCGATGCTGCTGGGGTGGGGCGTCGGGGCGTGGCTGCTCCCGGACCAGTCCACCTACGTGCACGTCTTCCTGGGGGCCACGCTGGCGGCCACCAGCGTGGGGATCACGGCCCGGGTCCTGAAGGACCTCGGGCGTTCCACCAGCCCCGAGGCCCGGGTGATCCTGGGAGCGGCGGTGATCGACGACGTCCTGGGCCTGGTCGTGCTGGCCGTCGTGGCGGGCATCATCGCGGCCGCCGACCGGGGAGAGTCGCTGGGGCTGTGGTCGCAGGCATGGATCCTGGGAAAGGCATTGATCTTCCTGGGGGGATCCCTGGTCATCGGGTCCTTCCTGTCGCCTCGTGTCTTTCGGGTGGCCTCCCGGCTCCGGGGCGGTGGCCTGCTGCTGACCATCGCGCTGGCCTTCTGCTTCCTGCTGTCCCTGCTGGCGGGCCTTGCGGGCCTGGCGACCATCGTGGGGGCCTTCGCCGCGGGTCTGGTCCTGGAGCCCGTCCACTACCAGGACCTGGCGCACCGGGAGGAACACTCCCTGGAGGACCTCCTGCACCCCCTGGCGACCTTCCTGGTCCCGATCTTCTTCGTCCAGATGGGGGCCCGGGTGGACCTGCGGGCCTTCGCCTCGGCAGATGCCCTGGTCCTGGCGGCGGTGCTCACGATGGCGGCCATCCTGGGCAAGCAGGTCTGCAGCCTGGGCGTGCTGGACCGCTCCCTGCACCGCTGGGCCATCGGCGTCGGCATGATCCCCCGAGGGGAGGTGGGGCTGATCTTCGCCTCGATCGGGATGGGGCTGCGCCTGGAGGGGAAGCCGGTCGTCAGCGATGTCGAGTACTCGGCCATCGTCATCATGGTGATCGTGACGACCCTGGCCACCCCGCCCCTGCTGGCCCTCCTGCTGGGCCCCGCCGGCCCCCGGACTCCAGATCCGCCGCCCGCGGAGTAAAGGGCCGTTCCGTCTCCCGTTCAACCACCGATGACCAGCCGGCAGATCACGGGGTGGTGGTCGAAACACGGAAAGTCGGCCACCGGAGGAACCCCTTCCGTGACCCCAGGGATCACGCACATCCCCTCCAGGTGATCCGAGATCTGGTGGTCGATGTTGAACAGGCCCCCGTAGGAAGGTGGCGCGTCAGGCCCGACCTCGGTGACGAAGTGGAAGGGCGTCCCCGGGCCGACGTGGTCCTGCAGGAATGCCGCGCTGGGGTCGGCATCGGCCATCCGGCCAGGGTCGGTGTTGAAGTCGCCCAGGATCAGGTGGACCTCCCCGTCGGCCAGGGGACGGCCATCCCCCCGGTCCTCGAAGACCTGCCGGAACTGCCGGACCCGGCACTCCTGGTCGTCGGGCTGGATCCCCGAGGACCCGTGGACCGAGATCAGGGTCAGAGGTCCCTGGCCGTCCCAGCGATCCACCACGCCCCGGGCCACCCGGGCCCCCTTGCCGCAGCCCTCGACCGTCGTCCCCTCGAGCCCCTCCAGGCAGAGGTCCTCCTGGCAGCCCCGGAACCGGCCGAACCGCCGGTGCACCGCGGCACACTTGTCGGGCTTCCCGGAGTGGCAGGCCACCTGCCAGCCAGGACCCAGGACCCGCTGCATGACCGTCCGTGTCCCTGGGGTCCACTGCTCGCAGACGAACCCCGGCCATGCCTCCGGGGGAATCGCGGCGCAGTCCTCGGGATGGAAGACCTCCTGGAAGGCCACCACGTCCGGTTCGCTGTTCTCCAGCCACGCCCGGACCGCCTCCATCGCAGGCAGGAAGGCCAGGCCGTTCCCGTACCACCGGTCGGCCACCCGGGCCTCCTCCGGGCCGAAGCCCCCGGCAGGGGCCTGGGGGTCGTAGAGGGTCGTCCCGACGTTGAAGGTGACCGCCCGGAAGGACTCGGGGGCGGCCGGGGTCCCCAGTCGCAGTTCCCGGTCCAGGTCGAGAAAGAGCCGGTGGTCGGCGGCCCGGATGTCGTATCGGGTCCCGTTGAAGGAGGCCCGGACGAAGGGGTTGTCGTAGCGGTCATCCCACCGGAGCGGAACCTCCTGTCCATCGACCCGCAGCGGTTCCTCCCACCCGAAGGTCACCCGTCCACGCCGGGGTGAATCCCAGATGACTCGGTAACCATCGGGAAGCCCGTTGCCATCGAGGTCACCCAGGGGTTCGGCCTGGACCTCGCTCCCGGCCATGGCCTGCTGGAACGCCTCGAAGTCGCCCCACTCCTGCCGGTTCCCGAGCCGCACCAGCCACGCGGTCTGGGCCCCAGGGGCCACCAGGTCGAAGGGCTGTCCCCCGTTCCGGAAGACCTCCGGCTGACCCTCGCGCCAGGAGGGCTCCCGAAGGGACCAGAGGGCCACGTATCCCTCCCCCTTCCGGCCGAAGGTCCAGTGGTCCCGACGGACCACCTCGTCGAAGTGGGCCACCGGGAAGTAGGCATGGGTCTCGTCCCGCCAGTCCACCGCATCGAGGCCCAGGGGCCTGCGCTCGAACTGAGGCGCATAGAGAATCACCGCCAGGTCCCCCGACTGTCCGATGCGCGGCAGGGACCCGTCCCCGGTCCAGTAGCCGCCCCCATGCTCGTCGTAGGCCTGCCAGTTCCAGTCGGTCGGCACAGGATCCCCCGGGGCCACCGGCAGGGATCCGGGATGCTGGGTGAAGACCACGGCCCTCTCAGACAGGGTCGCCTGCCAGGCGTGGACCTGCATGGCCGGGCTGCCCTTGCGGTAGTCCTGGACGCTCGAGAGCATGCCGTCGGGGCCACGCCAGGTCCGCACGAAGGCCTGGGTCAGCAGGCCCGTGTTGAAGACCCGCCAGAACATCCGGTAGAGGGGATGAAGGTCCCGCATCAGCACCTCCACCGGCTGGGACAGGTCCAGCAGGCCGGCGACGGACCCCAGGGCATCGAAGGAACCGGTCCAGAGGTCGTGGCGGGTGGCCACCTCCAGGGTGACCGGGAGGACCGGCCAGGCGGTGAAGGCCCCCATCGCCCACCAGACCGAGAGGTGTTCCTCGCCCCAGGTCAGGCCGTACGGAGGCGGCGGGACCGGGTCGTCGGGGTCCTCGGGGGCCTCCTCCGGAATCGGGAGCCCGACCCGCTGGCGGTTCTCGAAAGGACCCCGCCAGCGGGCGATCTGCACCAGAACGTCCGGCATCACATAGCGGTGACTCCGGGCAAACAGCACCGCAGCGCCCGGGGCCGGTCCGGTCCAGGGTTCGTCCGCGTCGTCGAAAAAGAGTTTCACGGCATCGAAGGTGTCCTGGGTCACGGCGGCGGCCTTGTCCTTGATGTAGGACCGGCCGTGGGTGACCCCGAAGTTGCCCCGGTGGACATTCAGGGCCACATCGAGCCACACCAGGTCCAGCACGATGGCCGCCTTGCGGCGGACCTCCGGGTCCTCGGCCCACTCCACCAGCGTGATCAGGGGATTCATGTCCCAGTTGTAGTACACGTCCGACAGCCACTCGGAGAAACCCCACCGGGCCCGCTCCGACAGCCACCGGAGGATCTCCCGGCGGGCCCGGTCCCGGTGCCAGGCCCCGGTCTCCCCGGTGACCGTGAATCTCCGGTCCGGGAACCGCTGCCCGACCAGGTACTCGACGGTCCGAAAGACCAGTTCGTGGTTCTCGGACCAGTACCACATGCGATCCTTCACGGGCGCCCCTTCCCATTCCCGGGGTGGTGTGGGGTCGCTGAACCAGTACTTGAACCCCAGCAGGGCCTCCTCGACCCGTTGCCACAGGGCCGGCGAGAGGGCCTCGTGGCCAGAAGCGGCCAGCAGCAGGTTCACCAGCCGCAGGGCGTCGAAGTCGCTGGTGTCCTCCAGGCGCCACATCTTCTGAAAGACCCGGTCGTAGGCATCGTCCGGCACGATGCCGGGGGGAACCGCCGGCATCCCCAGGCGATCGGCGCAGGCGAGGTGGGCCAGCAGGTGCACGGGATCCCCGACCCGGAGCGGGGTCTCGCAGGCATGGGCCAGCAGGGCCCGTTGCCGGGCCATCTGCCATGCGGGGATCGCCTCCGGTATGGGGGGAAGGTCCGGGATGCCCGGGTCCCCCTCGGAGTCGAGGCCTGGGTCCTCCGGGGTCCCCTCACCCGCCAGGTCCAGGGGCCCGTCGTCGCCAGGCTCCGAATCCCCTCCCGGGCCCGGGTCCTCGGCGGTCCCGTCCGGTCCATCGCCCGAGGCGTCCCCCGGGTCGGTGCCCTCGGCGTCCGGCCACCCGGTTCCGCTCCCGCCGCCGCACCCGACCAGCAGGATCAGCGCCAGCGCCACCCCTCCCGCGGGCCATGCCCTGCCCTTCCCGATCTCCCTCGCCATCCCGAACCCCCTGCCCCTGCGGGGCCGTGCCTGTCGGGAAGATACCACGGGGAGGCGGTCATCAGGGCCAGGGACGGCCCTCGATGAAGGCCGCTGGACCCTGGTCCAGGCTGTTCTCGATGATGGCCCGGAAGCCTGCGTAGTCCGGGTGGATCCCGTCGGGGATGTGATCCGCGGGGCTCGGGTGGGTCCACCAGCCCCCCGGGAAGGGCGCGTAGGCCGGCGCCGGGCCGGGCCGGGGCGCCGCTCCGGGGCCGTAGCCGAACAGGGAGTCTCCGAAGACGTGCTGCATCAGGCCCATGTTGTGGGCGTACACCATGCCGGTCGTGGCCTCGCCGACGGCCCTGCCCCGGGCTGCCAGTTCCACCAGGCCCAGGTTGAACTCTGCCATGTCCATCCCGGGGAAGCCTCCCCCGAGGGCCTCGATCAGCAGGTAGTTCAGGTAGTCGTAGCCGATCAGCACGACCCGAAGGTTCGGCCTCCCCGTCCGGACGATGTTCACGAAGGCCTGGATGTCCGCCTGGATCCGCCCCAGGGCCAGGTACCACCCCCAGGCATCCTGGAGCCCCAGGCCTCCGGCACAGGCCCGCAGGTAGTCGTTGCCCCCCAGCGTGAACAGGAGCATCCCCGCCGGTGGGTCCATGTCCAGGGCCAGCGCAAGGGCGGACATCAGGCCCAGGTCCGACAGCCACCCTGCCACGGTGGAACCGGGCTTCGAGGTGGTCTCCCAGGTGACCGCCACCTCCTCGTATCCCCGGGCATCGAGGGCATCCCGGAGGGGCAGGATGAGGCCCGTGGACCAGGAGTCCCCGGCCAGCACGACGCGGCGCATGGCCAGGCACTGGGGGTTCCGACCAGGCTGGCAGCGCCCGCCGTCACAGACATCCCCGGCCGTGCAGGGGTCCCCGTCATCGCAGGCGCGGATCGCAGCCAGATGGACGCAGCCGGTCCGGGGGTCGCAGGCATCGTCGGTGCACGGATTGCCGTCATCGCAGGAGGTCACGTCCCCGACGCAGGTCCCGTAGATGCACCGGTCCCCGGCCGTGCAGGCATCGCCGTCGTCGCAGGGGGTCGCCCCAGGCAGCCGGTCATGGAGGCATCCCAGGGATCCATCGCAGGAATCGGCCGTGCAGGGATTCTCGTCGTCGCAATCGGCCGGCCGTCCCGGGACGCAGAGGCCCTGGAGGCACGAATCGCCCACCGTGCAGGCGTCACCGTCCTCGCAGGAAATCCCCGACTGGACCCGGTGAATGCATCCCGAGGTCCCGGTGCAGAAGTCCAGCGTGCAGGGATTCCCGTCGTCGCAGGCCGTGGCCCGGCCCTGGCAGGTCCCTCCCAGACAGAAATCCACGTCCGTGCAGGGATTCCCGTCATTGCAGGGGGACCCGTCGGCCGCCCGATGGACACAGCCCTCGTCCGGGATGCAGAGGTCCTCCGTGCAGGGGTTCCCGTCGCGGCAGTCCAGCGGGGTGCCGACGCATCGCCCCGTCTCGCAGTGGTCGTCCTCCGTGCAGAGGGAACCGTCGTCGCAGGCACGGCCATGGAGGGGCCGATGGGCGCACCCCACTCCCGCCTCGCAGGAGTCCTCGGTGCAGGGATTGCCGTCATCGCAGAGGTCGGGCCGCCCCGTGCAGGATCCGTCGTCCGGGCACGCATCGTCCACCGTGCAGGGGTCCCCGTCATCGCAGGGGATCCCTGGGGTCACGGCAGCACGGCACCCGGCGGCCGGGTCACAGGAGTCCACGGTGCAGGGGTCCCCGTCATCGCACCGGGCCGGCGTCCCCCGGCAGACCCCCAGGATGCAGCGGTCCTCGACCGTGCAGAGGTCCCCGTCGTCGCAGGACTTCCCGGTTCGGGGGTAATCGACGCAGCCCCGGGAGGGGTCACAGACACGGCCGGTGCAGGACCGTTCGTCCTCGGGGCACTGGACCGGAGACCCCCTGCACCGCCCTCCCCGGCACGCGTCCTGATCCGTGCACGCATTCCCGTCGTCGCAGGGCGAGGCCTCGGGCTGGTCCTCCAGCACGCAGGCCCCCTCGCGGCAGGCCCAGGATCGGCAGGCCGGCGCCGCCCCCTTGGCCGATTCGCAGTCCGACGACATGCCGCAGGGGACGTCCTCGATGTCCCTGGCCTCGGGGTCATCCCCGGTGTCGGAGGCATCCACTGCCGGGCCCGGATCCAGGACCGCACCCGGGTCCCGGGAACCCGATGCGTCACCCTCCATGACCTCGGAACCGTCCCAGGCATCCCCGATTCCCAGGTCCGCCAGGGGACCGAGGTCGGGAAGGGACGGCGTTCCTCCCCCGCAGGCCCCGGCCAGGAACAGGGCGCCCCACAGGGACAGGACACGCCAGGATCGGAATCCCTGTCGAGACTTCACGACGCCGGTCCTCGAACTCCAGGTGTTTTCATTATAATCGAGCCGTTCCCGTTCCGAGACATGAGGCGCTGTTCCTCGGCGACCGGAGGCGATCATGAGAGCCCCGATGACCCGGTGCCCCCGCAGGATGACGATGGCGACCCTGCTGGTCCTGGCGCTTGCCCGATGCGGCGGTGGCGGGGACCCGTCCACCGATGGCGAGTTGCCGTCCACCGGGGACCTGGCTGGGGATTTCCGGGACGTGCCGGTACACCTGCCCGATGGAACGGACCCCGGCGGTCGCCCCGAGACGTGGTGGGAGGACCTCCCCGGGGACATCCCCGATGCCTCCGACCCGGTCCTTCAGGACCCGGGGCAGGACCCGGGGGGAGATCCGGGGGGGGATCCGGGCCCCACCCTGGGAAACATGGGAGACCCCTGCTCCACCATGCAGGACTGCCGCAGCGGCCTGTGCCTGGAAACCGGCGCCGGAGGCATCTGCACGGACCTCTGCCTCGACCGCTGCCCCGAGGGCTGGGTCTGCCGGGGCACGCCGATCTCCGGGTCCGACCCGGTCTTCATCTGCGCCCCGTCCTTCTGGGCCATCTGCCTGCTCTGCGAGTCCCAAGGCGATTGCCGGACCGACCAGGGCGCCTGCCGAGACCACGGGGCCGACGGAAAGCGATGCTCCGTGCCCTGCGATGATGGCCATCCCTGCCCCCGGGGATTCCGGTGCGATCCCGATGCCGATGGGCAAGGGTGGTGCCTGCCCGAGACCGGGAGTTGCGCCTGCCGGACCGAGCGGGACCGCGGCCGGGAGCGGGCCTGTCAGGTGATCAATGCCGAGGGGTCGTGCCCCGGCACACAGCAATGCCTGGGAGCAGACGGCTGGTCCCCCTGCCAGGGCCAGGAGCCTGCACAGGAGGTCTGCAACGGTCTGGACGACAACTGCAACGGCCTCCAGGACGAGGGCTTTCCGGACCAGGACCGGGATGGCATCGCCGACTGCGTGGACCCGGACATCGACGGCGACGGCAGTCCCAACGCAGAGGACAACTGCCCGGACATCCCGAACCCCAGGCAGGAGGACCTGGACCAGGATGGCCTGGGGGACCCCTGCGACCCCGACCGGGACGGCGACGGCGTGCCGGACGTCCAGGACAACTGTCCCGAGGCCCCGAACCCCGGGCAGGAGGACCTGGACCTCGACGACCTGGGGGATGCCTGCGACCCCGACCGCGACGGCGACGGCGTGCCGGACGTTCAGGACAACTGCCCCGGTCATGCCAACCCGGGCCAACGGGACCTGGACCAGGATGGCCTGGGCGATGCCTGCGACCCCGACCGCGACGGCGACGGCCTGGACGATGGGGAGGACAACTGCCCCGGTGCCCCGAATCCGGGACAGGAGGACCTGGACCTCGACGACGTCGGGGATGCATGCGACTCTGACCGGGACGGCGACGGAGTGCCGGACCTCCAGGACAACTGTCCCGGTCACGCCAACCCGGGCCAACGGGACCTGGACCAGGACGGCCTGGGGGACCCCTGCGACCCGGACCTGGATGGCGACGCCATCGCCAACGACCGGGACAACTGCCCCGAGACCTACAACCCCGGACAGCAGGACCTCGACGGGGACGACCTCGGTGATGCCTGCGATGCCGATGACGACAACGACGGGCTGCCGGACCTGGAGGACAACTGCCCCGGGACGCCCAACGCGGACCAGGGCGACTGCGACGGCGACGGTCCGGGAGACGCCTGTGACCCGGACGACGACAACGACGGGTTCCTGGACCTGGTGGACTGCGGCCCCTGCGACCCCTCCCGCTACCCCGACGCCTCGGAGGTCTGCAACGGCCTGGACGACAACTGCAACGCGGCCATCGACGAGGACACCGCGTGGCAATGCGGCGCCTATGCCTGCGGTGGGGTCCTGGGCTGCCTGGGGGCCTGCCAGGGATCGGGGGAGTGCCGGGAGGGGTTCTTCTGCGACGGAAACGACCTGGACCGGGATGGACGACGGGACGAGTGCCTCCCGAAGGTCCCCCCGGGGGGATCGTGTTCCAGCGCCTGGGAGTGCTCCCAGGAATACTGCGCCAACGGGCACTGCTGCGGCGCCGTGGGCGACCTCTGCTGCGCATCCGACGGGGACTGCGGGGGACTGAACCTGCCCCCGACCTGCGATGCCCCGGGGCAGTGCCGGGGTCACCGGACTGAGGGCTACTGCAATGAGGCCTTTGCGTGCCGCACCCGGGCGGTCGATGACCCCTCGGGGTGCACCGGGGCCCTCTGTTTCGTCGGACGGTACTGCGACGGCGCCACCGTCCGGGAGAATCGCGCCTGCGGGTCCAACGGGGCCTGCGACCAGCACGGGGCCCTGATCCAGAACTGCGTCGGATGGAACTCGTGCTGCGACTACGGGTGTTCCAACGGGTCCTGCTGGGCCGCCTTCCGGACCGGAGATGCCCTGTGTGTCCTTCTCTGCGTGAACAACCCCATCGCCTGCATCTGCTAGTCCTGCGGGAGGTTCGGCTGCCCGGCGCCCCCGCCGGGCCCGATTGACATCGGGCCCCGACCCGTGAGACTCCCTGGGGTTCCTGGTCGGAAGTCCGGCGATGAAGGTCCGAGGTCCCTGGTGCGGAAGCATTCCGGTCCTGCTGGCATGGCTGGTCCTTGGCCAGGGATGGTCCTGCGCCCGGGAGTCCTCGGGTCCTTCCGGTCCGACGGACCCGGATGCCTTCGACCCCTCGGCGGTCGCCCGGTCCTTCTGTCCCCAGGACCCGGACCAGGTCGAGGAGGCCCTGCATCGGATGTCCCCCCTCCAGCGCATCGGCCAGCACCTGGTGATCCCGCTCTACCGATCCGGGAGCACCGTCGATGGCCGGACCCGGGATCGCCTGCACCGGTACTTCCCCGGTGGGGGCTTCGTCAGCCAGATCACGGGCGTCGCGATGAACGACCACGAATCCACCGCCCGCTTCCTCCACGACGTCCAGCAGGCGGCCCTGGAGACCTCGGGCGTCCCCCTGCTGGTGGCCGCCGACCAGGAGGGCGGCGTCTACAGCGTGATGCAGCACATGATGGGAGGCACCGACCCCATCGGTCCGACGGCGATCGGATCCACCGGATCCCCCTGGGTCGCCTTCCGCCAGTTCGCGATGATGGGACGCGAGATCAAGGCCCTCGGGATCCATGCGGACTTTGGCCCGCTGCTGGACACCCATGACCGCCCCGACAACGGCAACCTGAACACCCGGACCTTCGGGCCCGACGTGGACCTGAACGCCACGCTGGGCGTCGCGGCATGCCTCGGCCTCCAGCACGAGGGCGTGATGCCCGTCGTGAAGCATTTCCCAGGCGACGGCATGACCGCCGGCAACACCCACCACGAGTTCGTCGTGAACACGGCGTCCCGGGAGACCCTGGAGGCCCGGCTCCTGAAGCCGTTCCGAGCGGCCTTCCAGGCAGGGTGCGACGCCGTGATGATCATCCCGGCCCGCTACGACGCCCTCGACGCCACCCGTTCCGCCGTCACCTCCCGGCCGGTGATCACCGGCCTGCTCCGGGGGGAACTGGGGTTCGACGGACTGGTGGTCACCGACGACCTGGGCATGCACGGGGCGATCCAGGGCCTCGCCCCCGGGGAGATCCCGGGCCTGGAGGCCCTGAAGGCCGGGGCGGACCTCCTTCTCTACGTCTCCCCCCAGGACCCGGAGATCGACGCCCTGGTGGCGGCCATCGCCCAGGAACTCGAGACGCGACCGGACTTCGCGGCGGAGTTCGAGGCATCGACCCGCCGGATTCTGCGTCACAAGCAGCGGTACTGCCTGCTGGACCGGCCGCTCTACCCGGAGGAGGACGACATCGCGCTCCTGCCGTCCCGCATCGGTCGCCCCGAAGATGGGGCGATGTCCCGAGCCCACGCCGAACAGGCGGTGGTCCTGTTGGAGGACGACGGAATACTGCCCCTGCAGGGACGCCGGGTGATCTGCACCGGGCCGGCGGCCTACCTGCCGGACCCGGCCTCCGGCTGGTCCTGGGTCAACGAGCGATCCTTCTGCGAGTCCCTGCGCCTCCGGGACCCGACCGTCCGGTTCCAGGACTTCCTGGTGGAGGGGACCGAGGAGGCGGCCGCCGGGTGGGTCGAGGACCATGGAACGGATGCCGACGACGTCGTCGTGGCGACCTTCCAGGCCTTCTTCTCCCCGGCCCAGGAGGCCCTGCTGGACCGCCTGGCCGCCGGGTCCCTGCCGGTGGTTCACGTCATGCAGGGAGTGCCCTTCGACTGGTGGATCTCCCGGGGCCGGGTTGCAGCCGCCATGGCGCTGATGGGCGGTCTGCCGGTCCTGTGCGACGCCGGGGCGTCCCTGATGTACGGCGACATCACCGGGACGGGAACGATGCGCTGGGAGGCCCCTCGCTGAGGTCGTCGTCCCCTGTCACCGGCAGTTCCGGTCCCCGAGGCCGTTGAAGGTATCGACCGGGAAGCCGTCCCACTCCGGGGCCGGGTCGAAGACATCGCCGCCATTCCGGTCCCCCTGAACGACCTCGCACTTGCGCCGGATCGTGTTGTCGGCCGTCGAGACCAGGCCGGTTCCCCACTCGGTGGACGGCCGGAACCCGATCTGCCCGATCACGTCCAGGACGACCTGGTCGGGACCCAGCAGTTCCACCGCATCGTCGCCGTTGAAGGACAGGCTTCCGGAAAGGCCATTGCACAACGGCAACAGGAGACTGCCGGCCTGGGAGTTGCACAGCACGAAGGTCGCCCCCGGGTCCAGGACCCCCTGGGTCCCCAAGGGGATCGTGCTGGTCGGACTGGTGGCGCCATTCGCGTAGACCCGCACGATGATTTGCGACAGGGGCACGGCCACGGACCCGGCGTTGAAGACCTCCACGGCCTTGTTGTTGCTGGACCCCTCCACGTACTCGCTGAAATACAGGTTCGTGAAGGTGATCATCTTGCCCGCGTCCTGCGGGTCATAGCCATCGGCGCTGCCGTCCCCCCGGCCCTCGCTCCGGGCGTCCTTGTCACAGAGGACGAAGACGCTGCCATTGTCCCCGCTGAACCGGAAGGCATAGTCCGCTCCGGGGGGCGGGGACCCGGGAAGCAGACCCAGGTACTCGTCGTTCGAGGCCTCGTAGGACGGACTGTCGGGGCCGTAGGCCATGTTGCCCTGGGCCGGGAACCAGGACCAGCCCCCGTCGTCCGGGTGGCTTCCCGAGGGGCCATACCCCACCTCTGCCACCAGGGGCGGATAGAGGTCCGTGCCACCGGTCGCCGTCGTGACCCCGGGGACGTACACCCGGCCGAAGACCGTGGTCGGCGCCCCCTCGACCGTGGTGATCTGGAGCGGCCACTGGAGGCGGCACCACGCCACCGTCACCAGGCAGCCTTGCTGGTAGCGGCACGACGGGTCCCAGCAGTCGGTCCGGCCGTCCTGGTTCTCGTCCACCCCGTCGAAGCAGTCGGTCTCGGGGCAGTCGGGGTGGGCGGCGCACTCCGGGAGCCAGCAGGCCCGTCCATGGCCCAGGCACGAACCGTCGGCCTCGCAGGCCTCGGCGATCGTGCAGGAATCCCCGTCGTCGCAGGCGTATCCCGCACAGTCGGGACGATCACAGGCTGAGACCCCAAAGGTGCAGACCCCCTGCCCGCCTCCCTGGTACAGGCAGCGGGAGGACACGGTGCAGAGGTCCCCGTCGTCGCAGGCGTGGTTGCCGCACTCGGGCCGACCACAGTCCACCAGACCTGACAGGCACCGCCCCTGGAAACAGACGTCCCCGAGGGTGCAGGCGTCCCCATCGTCGCAGTCCTGATCGGACAGGTCCACGCTGCGGCATCCGGTGGGTGCGGGCCCATCCCCGCAGGAATCCTGCGTGCACGGATTGCCGTCGTCACAGACGGCATCGTTGGGCTCCACCCGGCAACCCGTCGCCGGATTCCCGTTCAGGGGGTCGCAGAGGTTCGCGGTGCAGGACAGCCCATCCTCGCAGGCGGCGTCCTGCGGCACGTTGGCGCACTGTCTCGCAGCGACATCACAGAAATCCAGCGTGCACGCGATGCCGTCGTCGCACAGGCTGGCGTCCGCCGTGTTCCGGCAGCCGACCCCCGAGACACAGGCATCAACAGTGCAGGGCACTCCGTCATCGCACTGGTCATCCTGTGGCGTCTGGATACAGTCCCGTTCCGGGTCGCACCGATCCAGCGTGCAGGCGGTCCCGTCATCGCACAGGCCATCCTGGGCTTCGTGGACACATCCGCCCTGCAAGGGGTCGCACCAGTCCCGCGTACAGGCGATGCCGTCCGTACAGAGGGTGTCGTCGGGCTCCCACTGGCAACCATCGTTGGTACACTGGTCGTGAGTGCACGCAATTCCGTCGTCGCAGAGGAAGTGGTTCGGGACGCTCTGGCAACCCGTGCCGGGGTCGCAGGAGTCCACTGTGCAGGAGGTCCCGTCGTCACAGGAGATCTCGGTCCCCTTGCAGCGCCCATCCACACAGAGGTCCCCCTCGGTGCAGAGGTTCTGGTCATCGCACCCATAATCTCCCGTCAACGGCGTGTGGAGGCACCCGGTGCCCGGATCCCCTCCGTTGGCCCCCAGGCAGGCATCCGCGGTGCAGACGTTCCCATCGTTGCATCGCCCATCCAGCGGCGTCCACTCGCACCCATGATCGGTACACCGGTCGTTGGTGCAGGAGGCCCCGTCGTCGCAAAGGTCGTTCTGGGCGTCGTGGCGGCATCCAGCCCCCGCCACGCAGGAGTCCTTCGTGCACGCCACGCCATCGTCGCAGGGATCCACGTCCGACCCCTCGCATCGTCCCTGCTGGCACAGGTCGACCCGGGTGCAGGGGTCTCCGTCGTCGCAGTCGCCCCCGCTCAGTCCCTCTCGCACGCATCCCTGAGAGGCATCGCAGTACTCCGCCGTGCAGATGTTCCCGTCGTCGCAGAAGTCATCCACCGGGATGTGCTGGCAGCCGATGTAGTCCTGGCAGACGTCCTCGGTGCATGCCACCTGGTCGTCGCAGGGGTTCGGATCCCCGCCGATGCACGTACCATACAGGCACTGATCGTTCAACGTGCAGGGATTGCCGTCGTCACAGGAGTCCTGGTTGTCCGGGAAGACACAGCCGCCCTGGTCCGGGTCACAGACGTTGTCCGTGCAGGAATTCCGATCGTCGCATCGGCTATGAACGGGGTCGTTCCGGCATCCCGTCTCCAGGTCGCAGTAGTCGTCGGTGCAAGGAATGCCATCGTTGCAGTTGAGTCCAACACCCAGGCAGGCCGTGCCCAGGCAGATGTCATTGACCGTGCAGGCATTGTGGTCGTCGCAGGGCTGCCCGTTACGGACCACCTGACGGCAGCCGCCCGCGCTGATGTCACAGAAATTGTCGGTGCAGTCGTTGCCATCCTCGCAGGCCGAGTCCCTCGCCACGTGCACGCACCCCACACCCTCGACACAGGAGTCCTCGGTGCAGGGGATGCCGTCATTGCAGTCCTTCGGACCCCCGGACACGCACTCCCCTCCGACGCATCGGTCGCCGGTCGTACAGAGCCGTCCGTCCTCACAGGGCGCCGAGTTGTTCGGGTTGTAGCAACCGGTCACCCGGTCACAGAGGTCGTCGGTGCAGGGATTCCCGTCATCGCAGCGCAAGGCGGTCCCAGGAACGCACTTCCCGGTCACGGGATCGCAGGTCTCGACCCCATTGCAGACGTCCTGGTCATCGCAGGCGACGGGCACGCCGGCCACGCAGCCCCCCGACAATGGGTCGCAGGTCTCCAGGCCATTGCAGGCGTCGCCGTCGGAGCAGTCGATCGGCGTCCCTTCGCACCGCCCGTCGGCCTGGCACTGGTCGTTCACGGTGCACAGGTCCCGGTCATTGCAGGTGGTCCCGACCAGCGGCATGTGTCGGCAGCCCAACGTCGCGATGCATTCGTCCAGCGTGCAGAGATTGGCGTCGTCGCAGTTCAGGGGCGTCCCGCTTTCACACTGGCCCGTCGTGGGATTGCACGACTCCAGACCATTGCAGAGGTTCCCATCGTCGCAGTGGATGGGAGTTCCCGGAACACAGAGTCCGGTCATCGGATTGCAGGTCTCCAGGCCGTCACAGGCATCGTGGTTCGAGCACTCCACCGGGACATGGGTCACCTCCCCGGTGCCGGGGTCGCAGGAGTCCACCGTGCAGAGGTCCCCGTCGTCGAGGGACACCGGTTCGTGGAGGCACTCCCCGGTCCCGGGCTCGCAGGAGTCGATCGTGCAGAAGTCGCCCTCCTCGCAATCCTTCGGCAGTCCCTTGCAGGTGGCCTCCTCGGTGCAGGCATCCTCCACCGTACAGGGGTCGCTGTCGTCGCAGAGAGCCTGGATCCCCTGCTGGACGCATTCTCCCGTCTCGGGGTCACAGAGGCCCTCGGTGCAGGGATTGCCGTCCTCGCAGGCCACGATGCTGGTGCACTGGCCGTCGCGGCAGAAGTCCCGGGTGCAGGCCCGTCCGTCATCGCAGGAGGCCTCATTGTCGGGCTCCGAGAGACAGCGCTGCCCCTCGGGGTCGCAGGTCTCCTTCGTGCAGGGATTGCCGTCGTCGCAGACCCGAGGCGTCCCCGGCTGACAGACCTTCTGGGCACAGATATCGCCCACCGTGCACCAGTTCCCGTCATCGCAGGGATCCGTGTTTGCCTGGTGGATGCATCCCCCGCGGTCGGCGTCACAGGAATCGGTGGTGCAGGGGTTGTTGTCGTCGCAGGGGTCCCGGGGACCGGGCCTGCAGCGCCCGTCGGTGCAACGGTCCCCGACCGTGCACGAGTCTCCGTCATCACAGGACGCCTCGTTGAAGGGGAACACGCAGCCCAGCGATGGGTCGCAGAGGTCGTCGGTGCAGGGACTGGCATCCCGACAGGTCTTCAAGGTTCCCGAACGGCACTGCCCATCCTCGCAGAAGTCGTTCTCGGTGCAGAGGTTCCCGTCCTCGCAGGCCCCGGACCGGGGCTCAAAGACACACCCCACCGCCGGGTCGCACCGATCGGCGGTGCACTCGTTCCCGTCGTCGCACCGCAGGGGTTCCCCGACGCCCACGCAGGTCCCGGCCTGACAGCGGCTTTCCGTCGTGCAGGCGTTCCCGTCGTCGCAGGGCCGGTCATCGGAGAGGTTCGTGGCGATGCACTTCCCGGTCCCGGGGTCGCAGACGGCGGTGCGGCAGGGGCCCAGCCCGGCAGCATCACAGGTGATCACGGTCGTCGGGTCCACCCGGCAGATCCCCTCCTGGCAGGTCAGGATCCCGTTGCAGCGATTGCCGTCCTCGAGGGACTCGCAGTCCCCATCGACCTGGCAGCCGCAACGAGGCGTCAACCGGCCCAGGCAGGCCCCCTGACGGCAGGTGTCCGCCTCAGTGCAGGCGTTGCCGTCGTCGCAGGGGGCCTCGTTGAAGGCATGGAGGCAGCCCTGACGGGCATCGCAGGTGTCGTCGGTGCAGGGGTTGCCGTCGTCGCAGGAGACGGTCGTGGTCCCGACGCAAAGGCCCTGCTGGCAGTGATCCCCGAGGGAGCAGGAGTTGCCGTCGTCGCACGGTGCGCCTTCCCCGGCGGGCACCTCCTCGCACTTCCCGTCCGCGGGGCGGCAGCGGGCCTCCATGCATGGGGATTCGGGGGGCGGACAGTGGACCACCGAATCGAGATCCAGGATGCAGACCCGCTGAACGCATCGCAGCACGCCGTTGCAGAGATCGCCATCCTGGGGGCACTCCTGATCGGCTTCGCAGGCGCAGGCATTCGCCCCTCCGACGCACTGGCCGTCGCGGCACTGGTCCCCCTCGGTGCAGGGATTCCCGTCGTCGCAGGCCCCATCGACGGGCTCATGGGTGCAGGTCCCCTCGGTGGTGCATCGGTCGGCGGTGCAGGCATTGCCGTCGTCGCACTCCGTTGGCACGCCGACGCAGGCCCCCTGGCGGCACTGGTCCGCCGTCGTGCAGGGGTCCTGGTCATCGCAGGTCGTTCCATTGGGCACGGGGGCGAAGCGGCAGGTGCCATCGGACCCGCAGAAGGGTTCCTGGCACGGTCGGCTCCCCTGCTCCAGCAGGACATCGCAGTCCCTGGTCGTCTCGCAGGGGATCGTCGTGACGGTGTCGGTGCCTGGATCCGGCGTCTCCTCGCGCCAGGCATCGCCATCCATCGCGAGGTCCATGCCCAGGTCCGGAAGGGCCGGGTCCGTCCCCGGGTCTTCGATCCCCGGGTCGGTGACGTCGCTCCCCCCGGACGACGAGGAACACGAACCCAGGCCAACAGCCAGCATCGCCAGCATCAGCAGGTAGCGCACAGGGTGCCGACACATGCCATCACCTCCTGGATCGCCCATCCGCCCAAGGAACATGAGGCAAGTCTATCGGAGGGAAGATACCGAGGCAAAGCCTCCCCGGCGAATGGCGCCTCCGGAGCCGATATCTCAGGGATCGATGCCCTGGGCCCGGAGGTCCGCCTCGAAGGCCGCCTCCCACCCGCGATTGGCCTTGGGACTGGCCGGACTGGGATGGAGGGCATGACCCACGGCGATCCCCGAGTCCCCCCGCAGCGCTTCCCGGGCCCGGGCCTCGGCAAAGCCGCCGATGCCCACGACCCGCCGGGCGCCCAGGGCCAGGACGACCTCCCGCAAGGCCCGGTCGCAGGGGGCGAAGAGGGCGGCTCGCTCCGTGGCCGGCAGGGCGTCGGGGGTCCGGTTCCGCCCCGAGGACTCCAGGAAGACCAGGGGGCAGTAGTTGGCCACGAAGAACCGTTCGAAGAACCGCTCCGGGGTTCCGTAGCGACGCATCGCCCATCCCCAGAGCCGCTGTCCGCTGACCTCGACCCTGCGGCAGGCCAGGCCCTCGATGGGACGCCTGGGGTGCTGCACCGGCGGGGCCTCGATCGCCTCCCGGATCCCCAGCCAATCGACCACCACCGGCACTGCTCCAAACGGAACGCCCGTCTGTGCCATCCCGAAGGGGCCGGGATTCATCCCCAGCAGGACGGCCTCGACCCCCCTCCTGGCATGGCGCCGGCAGTAGGCTTCCCACATTCTCCAGGCATACTCCAGGGGGTTCAGCACCAGGGCCGTGGGCGGGCCGAACGTCAGGGCCGCCACCTCGCGCCTCAGACGGTCCGAGGCGTCCAGAATGCGCTGCGCCGGGTCCATCGCGCCTCCCCTGCCATCGTGGTCGATCGGGCCGTCCGAGGCAGCCGAGGGATCACTCGGGGAAGAGCACCTGCGCCCGATCCCCGGCGCCGGGGACCCGGACCCGGAGCACTCCGGGCGCAAAGAACCACCCGGGTCCCTCCAGGGCTTCCAGGTCCTCCAGGCTGGCCGCCTTCACTGCGGGACCGCTGTCGAAGCGCACCAGCAGCGGCGGTTCCTCCCCGACGGCCACCACCTCGAAGATCGCCCCCTTGCGGTACTCGGTGCCCGGCACCAGGCCCAGCAACAGGCTCGGAGCAATCCAGGACTGGCTCAGGACGGTCCCGTCATACACCGAAACGTCCTCCGCCGGACCCGGGAAGACCCGGACGTAGAGGAGGCCCGCATCGGTGGCCAGGGAGTCCACCCGCTCCGGTTCCAGGGTCGGAGCGATGGCGTCGATCGTGGGCCGGAGCATCGGAATCAGGCTTCCCTCCCGCTGGAAGAGTGGCAGCTCGGTGAGGTCCGCCGCGACGGTCGCCTCGATGCCGCCCCTGGAGCCACCGTCGAAGACCTCCCCGGTGAACCAGTGGCGCCAGCGACCCGGAGGCAGCACCACGGTCCGTTGCCGCTGGCCCTCGGTGACCACTGGAGCCACCAGCAGGCTCGGTCCGAAGAGGTAGGTGTCCGACGGGTGGCGGCCCATCTGGGGATGCTCCAGGCCCAGGGGACGCTCAATGGGGTAGCCGGTCCTGGCGATGTCCTTCGCGAGGGTCCACTCGTAGGGAAACAGCCGGAGGTGCAATCTGGCGAACTCCCGATAGTTGTCCAGCAACTCGGTGTCGGGAGACCCGTCGGGCAGCGTGAACTCCCAGGGAACATTGTTGCTGGAGGTCCCGACCTGCATCACGGACGACAGGGCGGTCTGCTGGTACCAGCGCATGAAGGTCTCCCGGCTCGGCGGGGAGTGGCGATAGCCGCCGGTGTCCGATCCGAAGAAGGGGAAGCCCGAGGGACCCAGGGAGAGGCCGTAGATCAGCGATGCCGGGAGGCCCCCGACGTAGGCATAGCCCTTCGAGTCGCCGGGAATCGGGTCCCGGTGCCGGGCGAAGCTGGCGTCCAGGTCCCCGGGCCAGATCACGCTGACGTTCACCTGGTCGCCCCAGGAGCCGGCGCGGCACAGCAGGAACCCGCCGTCGGCCGGCAGGGTCTCGGCATAGGCCCGGTGGTAGAGGAGTCTCCAGCGGCTGTGCATGGTCCGCTCGTCGGTGCCATCGGCGAACTGCCAGACGCTCCGGATGCCCAGCAGCCCGGGCACGATGTCCTCGCCGTAGTCCAGTTTGAACCCCTCGATGCCCATGTCCGTGTAGCGCCGGATCAGCGTCTGCCACCAGGCGAAGGCCTCGGGGTTCGAGAGGTCAATGGGGTCGCTCCAGTGGTTCAGGCGCAGGCCGCTCACCGGCGGGAAGTAGCCCTTCTGACGGGCCTCCTGGGCCAGGGCGATGGTCTCGGGTGAGGACTCCCGGCCCTCGCTGAGGTAGGGCGTGTGCCAGAGGGCCATCCGGAAGCCCAGGGCATGCGCCTCGTCGATCATCGCCTGCGGGTCCGGGTAGTGGTCCCGGTGGAAGTCGAAGGAGTTCACACCGTTCGCATAGGGGCGGTCGATCCAGTAGGCCGTGGTCGGGAGGTCCAGTTCCCGGATCGTCCGTAGGTCCTCGATCACGGCCTCCTGGCCGTCGATCTCGTCCCGCCAGAGGATGGGACCCAGGCCCCAGCGGGCCGGCAGCAGGGCCTGGCCCGTGACCTCGTAGTAATGCCGGGTGATGTCCCGGGGATGGGCCTCGGCGAACAGGTGGAACTCGACTCCCCTGGCCGTGTCGAAGGCCGTTCCGAACACCGCGTCCACCCGGTCCTCCTCGGTCCGGGCGACGTCGAAGGCCCCGGGATGCCGGGAGGCGACGAAGAGGCCCCATCCCTCGGTGCCGATCAGGAACGGGATGCCGACGTGGGCCTCGTTGTAGCGTCCCTCCAGAACGTCGTCGGCCTCCAGTTGCATGGCCCGGAGGGTTCCCCGATGTTCCACCTGGTCCAGCCACGCCCCGAGGCCGTAGAAGGCCTCGGTCGGCCTGACCTCGGGCCGGATGCTGATGAATGCCACCCGGTCGCTGGCGGGGGTCCAGAACAGGCGGAACCGACCGGGAGCGGGGGCCTCGATCTGAAGGGTCGCCCGGAGGTCCGTGCCGAAGGTGAGGTCCAGCATGACCCGGTCTTGCTGGACCTCGGTGATCCGCAACCGAGAGACCGTCTCCCACTGGAGGCCGTCAGGAGGGGTATAGGCCGGGTCCTGGGCGACCAGGGGCCAGGGGTCGTACGAGACGGCCTCGTCCAGCTCGTCCACGACGCCCAGTCGCAGGCCGTCGGCCGGGATCTGGAGCACCCGCTTGCCCCCGACCCAGAGGGACAGGGTCCGCTCCTCCCGGGAGACCACCAGTTGGGTGTCGGTTCCCAGCGTGGCCTCCTCGGGCCCGGGGTCCTCCAGGCCCTCCTCCCCCACCGGATCCCGTCCTTCCTCGGGCGGAAGGTCCGGTGGCAGGTCTCTCCCATCGGGGAGGTCCAGGGGTCCCGTCTCCCCCGGAACGTCCGGACCCTCATCCCCCGGCACTCCGGGGTCGGTCCCCGGGTCGAGCGAGGCATCGGCAGACCCGCCGGCCCCTCCCCCGCAAGCCACCATCCAGGCCAGACCGATCCACGCCAGGCGTCTCATGTCCCCCCTCCCGTCCCGGAAACGACCCAGGATCCCCGGGATTCATACCATTGGCCGCCTGGGATGCCCAGTCCGATTCCAGCCTCCAGGACGACCGCCCCCTCGGCCCTGCCCGGCAGGCCGCGGATCCCCGTCGCCTGGTTGGAACTGTTGTGACTGGTTGTTGCGCCTTGTCATCCGGTGACGGTCCCTGTTGTGCTACCCTTGCGCGCCACGCCGGCCGGGGGGGCGACAGGCCTTGGACCGCACCTACCTGGGAGAAATCCTCTCGATCCTGACGGCGGTGGTCTGGTCCCTGGCCGTGGTGCTGTTCCGCCGGGCCGGGGACTTCCTGTCCCCGATGGCACTGAACCTCTTCAAGGGATGGATCGGCTTGACGCTGGCCGTGGCGACCCACCTGCTCACGGGAGGGGCCCTGTTCCCGGGCCAGCACCCCGGGGAGATTCGGGATGCGGCGGTGCTCTTCGGGAGCGGGGTCATCGGCATCGGCATGGCCGACACGCTGTTTTTCGCCGCGCTGAACCGCCTGGGCGCCTCGCGGCTCGCCATCGTGGACTGCTCCTACAGTCCCTTCGTGATGTTCTTCTCCTTCGTGATGCTCCAGGAGCCGGTCTCGCCGTGGCTGCCGGTGGCGGCGGTGCTGATGGGCCTGGCCATCGTGGCCGGGACCTGGGAGCCCCGGGCCTTCGACCCGGAGGCCTGGAAGCGGGAGAAGGGCGGCATCGCCATCGCCACCGTGGCTGTGGCCCTGATGGCCTTCGCCATCGTACTGGCCAAGCCGATCCTCGACCGGAGCCCGGTCTGGTGGTCCCTGTCGATGCGCCTGGCGGGCGGGGTCACCTTCCTGCTGGGCATGGGAGCCCTGCCGCGATACCGGCGAAACCTCCGGGCGGCCCTGGTGCCCCACCGGGCATGGATCCCGGCCCTGGTGCCCGCCATCCTGGGAACCTACCTGGCCATCTACCTGTGGACCCGGGGCATCCAGTTGACCTACGTGAACATCGCGAGCGTGCTGAACCAGTTGTCCAACGTCTTCATTCTGCCCCTGGCCGCCCTGATCCTGAAGGAACGAATGAAGGCCCGTCACTGGCTCGCGGTGCTGCTGGGCTTCGGGGCCGGGGCGCTGGTCTTCCTGTGACCCCTCCCGGCGAGGCAGGCACCGGTCAGAGGGCCTGTGCCAATATCTCCCGGAGGTCCTCGAGGCTCAGGGACACCGGATTGGCCTTCATGCTCCCGGCCCGGCTGCCGGCCTGGGCCAGCGCGTCGAGGTCCGAGTCCCGGACCCCCCAGGCCCCCAGGCGGGGGATCCCCAGGGTGTCCACCAGGCCCTGGAGCACCGTCACCGCCTCCTGGACCCCCGCCTGCGGGTTCCCGGTCAACAGGCGCCCCAGGTCCCGATAGCGCTGCTCCGTGCGCCGGTCGCCGACCTCCCGGGCCTTCCGGTGGTTGATCCGGACCACCGGCCAGATCAGTCGGGCACAGAGGGCGCCGTGGGGAGCCGAAAATCCCCCGCCAATCGCCGCCGCCAGTCCATGGGCCGCTCCCAGGCCGCCGTTGGCCAGGGCCAGCCCTCCGAAGAGGCTCGCCAGGGCCATCTCCTGCCGGGCCTCCCGGTCCGATCCGTCCCGAAAGGCCCGGGGCAGGGCCTCGACGGCCCGGGGGATCGCCTCCCGGCAGAGGGCGTCGGTGAAGGGATGGGCCCGGGCGCTGGTGAAGGGTTCCACCAGTTGCACCAGGGCATCCATGCCGCACCAGGCGGTCACCTCCGGGGGCACGCCCTCGGTGAGGTCGGGGTCCACCAGGGCCATCGCAGGCAGCAGGAAGGGACTTCGGAGGCTCGCCTTGACCCGGGCCTCGGGCACGGCCAGCACGGCGTTCCGGGTCACCTCGGAACCGGTGCCGGCGGTGGTGGGGATGGCCACCAGGGGGACCGCCGGGCGCTCCATCGGCCGCCCCAGGCCCACCACTTCCAGGTAGTCCATCGGGTCGCCGGGATTGCCCAGCAGGCCGGCCACGGCCTTGCCCAGGTCCAGGACCGACCCTCCCCCCAGGGCCACGACGCCCTGGCACCCCTCCTCCCTGGCGGCCCGGACCGCCTCCCGGGCATCGTCCACCGTCGGTTCTCGGAAGACCCGGACGATGAAGCAGTAGACCCCCGCCTGCTGCAACGCCTCCTGGACCCGGGGATGGCGGCCGGCATCCCGACCGGTGACCAGCAGCACCCGGCGGATGCCCCGAATCCCCTCCGGGGCCGCCAACGAGACCCCTGGACCGAAGCGGACGTGCCGGGGAAGGAACAGGTCGAAGGTCATGGCCGTTCCCCGGAGACCGGAATCTCCCGGTACCAGGTCCCCTTCCGAGGCTCGGCCATCATCGGCTCCACCGTCTCCCGCCAGCGGGCATAGTGGGCCGTCGCCTTGTGGGCCGCCGGCGCCTCCCGGTCGCGGTAGCACTCCACCAGCACGAAATGGCAGGGGTCCTCGGTGCCCTGGAGCACGTCGAACCGCAGCACGCCGGGCTCCTGGCGACTGCACCGGGCATTCTCCCGGGTCGCCTCGATGAAGGCCTCCAGGCACTCCTCCCGGACCCGCACGTGGACCAGCACCGTTTCCGACATGGACGCCTCCTTCGAAGCCGCACCTCGTTGCAGAGGCGGCGTTCCCCTATCCCGAGGTCGCCGCGTGGAGCCTCCGGTAGATCGAGAAGATGAAGGCGGCCGAGATCAGGCAGCAGACCACGAAGACCGCCCAGACGGTCCAGAGGGGAAACCGGACCCACATGAACGACCCGACGAAGAGCAACTGGTTGCCGATGGCCGTCGCCCCGAGCCAGCCGCCCTGCATGAGGCCCTGGAAGCGCGGCGGCGCCACCCGGGACACGAAGGACAACCCCATCGGGCTCAGGAAGAGCTCGGCCACGGTCAGGATCAGATACGACCCGATCAGCCACTGGGGCCCGACCCGTTCGGGAGAGGGGGCCCCGTTCAGGTCCGCCGGCGAGGGCAGGCCCAGGGATCCCAGCAGCAGCACCAGGAATCCCACAGCCGCCAACAGCATCCCGATGCCGATCTTCAGGGGGGTGGACGGCTCCCGCTCCCGTGCCCGCAGCCAGCCGAAGAAGGCCACCACCACCGGGGTCAGGAAGACCACGAAGAAGGGGTTGAACTGCTGGAAGGTCTCTGCCTCGATGGGGGTCACCGGACCGTAGGACCGGATCAGATACCAGGAGGCCGCCCCGCCGGCCCCCAGGATCCCCAGGCCACCGACCCGCCGGGCCAGAGTCCGACCGCGGCCCAACAGCATCACGGCCCCGATGATCATGGCCGCCAGGGACACCAGTCCTCGGATGTCAAAGAGGTAGGCCATGCCGGTCCCGACCTCCTTGACCGTGAAGTCCCGGGCGAAGTAGGTCAGCGTCAGCCCGTTCTGATGGAAGGACATCCAGAAGAAGATCACCACCAGGAAGACCAGTCCGAGGGCCGTCAGCCGCCGTTTCTCCTCCTGGGGGGACATGGGGGTTGCGCCCTGGGAACCACCCTTCGCGCCACCCCGCTCGGGCAGGACCCGCTGGAACAGGACATAGACCGCCAGCGACACCAGCATCGCCGCCGCAGCGATGGCGAAGGCGTAGTGGTACCCCGTCGAGAAGGCGTCCAGGTATCCCCGGGCAAAGGCCGCCAGGTCCGTCACCTCGCCGCCGGTGACCTTCCGGGCCAGGTCCTGGAAGGTCGCGGTGTCGGCCAGTTCCCCCTTCAGGAACCTGTGGCACAGACCCGGGAGTCCCCCGTCGTACCCGTAGCCCTGCTGGGCCAGGGCCCAGTTGCGGATGCTCCGGGCCGCGTTGGGAGCGAACATGGCCCCGATGTTGATCCCCATGTAGAAGATGCTGTAGGCCGAGTCCCTCAGTTTCCCGTAGGCCGGGTCGTCGTACATCTGGCCCACCAGGGCCTGGAGGTTCCCCTTGAAGAGCCCGTTGCCGAAGGCGATGGCCAGCAGGCCCGCCAGCACCACCGGCAGGGGGCTCCCGGGGACCGACATCACGAGGTAGCCCCCCATCATCACCACCAGCCCGGCCAGGATCGTCCTCCGGTAGCGCCCGGTCCGGTCCGCGATGTAGCCCCCGAGCAGGGCCAGGGCATAGATCAGGAAGTAGAAGACGCTGTAGATGATCCCGGCATCGTCCTCCGCCAGGCCGTACCGGGCCTGCAGGAAGAGGACCAGGATCGCCATCATCGTGTAGAAGCCGAACCGCTCGCCCATGTTGGCGAAGAACGCCACCAGCAGCCCTTTCGGATGTCCCTGGAGCACCGCTTCCTCCCGGGTGAGACCGGGCGATGATTCCATGAAGGAACGAGGCCGGTCAAATCCGGGGAGGGACTCAGGAATCGAAGGCCCCTCCTGGGGATCGATGCCCCGGAACGGGCCGCATCCAGCCTTTACGGGAAGACGAATCTCGGCGATGCTATGGTGCCCGAAGGATCGGGGTCACCCGTGTCCACGCCGCTCCGGGAACTGAGCATCGTGATCCCCGCCTACAACGAGGCGGATCGCATCGATGCGACCCTGGTCCAGGTGCTCCGGTTCGCCACGTCGGCCATCGAGGACTTCGAGATCCTGGTGGTGGACGACGGGTCCCGGGACGACACGGCCTCCCGGGTCGAGGCCTTCGCCCGGAGCGACGCTCGGGTGCGCCTGCTGCGGAACGACCGGAACCGGGGAAAGGGATTCACGGTCCGCCACGGGGCTCTGGAGGCCTCGAAGGCCTACGTCCTGTTCACCGACGCCGACAACTCGACCCCCATCGAGGAAATCCGGAACCTGGCCCCGATGGCCCATCCCCGGGCCCTGGTGATCGCCTCCCGGGCCCTGTCCCGCTCCCGGATGGAGGTCCCCCAGCCGTGGCATCGTCGTCTCATGGGCGTCACCTTCCGGTTCATCGTCCAGGCCCTGGTCGTGCCGGGCATCCAGGACACCCAGTGCGGCTTCAAACTGTTCGGACGGGAGGTGGTCCAGGCCGTCTTCCCCGACATGGCCACCGACGGCTTCGCCTTCGACGTGGAGGTGATCGCCCGGGCACTGCGCCTGGGGTTCGACGTGGTGGAGGTGCCGGTCCGCTGGATCGACGACCGTCGGTCCCGGGTCTCCCCGATTCGGGACTCCCTGCAGATGCTGCGGGACGTCTGGCGCATCCGACGTCAGATCCGCCGGCTGTCGCCCGCGCCGGCGCCCGTTTCCTCCCCTCCTGGCAAGGTCTGAGGAACCGTCCCGTCGAGGCACCGGATGTCCTCCTCGGATAGCGCCTGATCCCACAGGCTCACGTCGTCCAGGCCCCCCACGAACCGGTCCAGGTTCTCGGCGTCGGCGAAGACCCGGATGCGCCAGGGGAACGAGTTCCCGAGCAGCATCGGTTCCTCCACCCGGTCCACCTCGACCCCGTGGAGGAGCAGGCGCAGGATGCCCGTCCCGGCGTCCCAGGTCACGACCACCCTGGTCCAGTCCCCCGCCGGGGCCTGCCCGGACACCGAGTGCACGCGGCCCGTGTCGTCGTGGAGGTCCACCCGGATCCGCCCTTGGTCCCATGCGACCCGGAGGGCCCCGTGGCGGCAGGGTTGGCTGCCGTAGATCGTCCCGGCCCCACAGTAGGGACTGCCGGGGATCGCCGCGCCGCCGGTCCCCAGCCCCGGAAGCGGCCGGAACGAGGTCGGGTACGGCCCCGCCGGTCCCCCGCGATAGACCCGGGCCTCCAGGTCGTGACGAGTCCCATCCCAGGAACTGGGCACGACCACCTCTGGCCAGCCGTCCCCATCGAGGTCCCCGGCCACCAGCCCGTGGTTGCCGTGGGCCGGCAGGTCCACGCGACGATCCGGGGAGAAGCCCTGCCGGGATCCGAAGTAGACCCGGGCGGGGACGTCCAGCGGGTCGATGGGCAGCCCGCGGTTGTCCTTGCGCCCATCGTAGAAATTGGCCATCAGCAGGTCGGGCCAGCCGTCCCCATCCAGGTCCGCCGCCGAGGCGTCGAGTCCCCCGAAGGAGGCAATCGCGACCCGGTTCCCGGGGGTGAAGCCACCGGGCCCCCCGGGGTAGATCCAGGACGAGACGTCGTATCGGTCGTCGGTGTAGTCCCCGGGTTGCCGCTCGTCGATGTAGGAGGACAACACGAGGTCCACGTATCCGTCCTGATCGAGGTCCATCGCGGTGTTGCCGTAGGACGAATCGGAGGGCAGAAGCAGGGGCGCGAGGGGATCAATGCCGCCGGGGCCATTCCAGAAGACGCGGCTCCAGTCGGGCGACGAGGCGTGACCCTGAAGGTTGCTGACCACGATGTCCGGCCGCCGATCCCCGTCCAGGTCGGCCACCGTGACCCCCCGGGGGTCGCCCCCGGGCAGTTCCAGGGACCGGCCAGGGTCAAAACCCCCGGGGGACCCGAAGAAGACCCGAGCGCCCTTCCCGTCCGTCAACACCCCGGCACCAAAGACGATGTCCAGCCATCCATCTCCGTCCAGGTCCGCGATGGCGACCCCTCCGGATCCCGAATTGAGAGCCCCGGCCGGGTCCGGGACCGGCCCCTGGGGCGTTCCCCGGTAGATGTTGGTGCGCCAGGGGTCCTCCAGGCGATCCCACTGATGGGAAATCACGAGGTCCAGCCAGCCGTCCCCATCCAGGTCCCCGGCCGCCACCCCCGTGGCGGACCAGGTGGGCAACCGGATCGGCACCTGATCGAAGTCCCCGCCCCCCCGGTTCCTGTAGATGAACGAGTCCGTGCCAGACCCGGTCTCGTCGGAGAAGGCATTGGCCAGCACGACGTCCAGCAGGCCGTCCCGGTCCAGGTCCAGCAGGCCCGCCTGTTCGAAGACCGTCCGGGAACCAGGCACGTCTCCCGTTGGCGGCCGCATCCACAAGGCCAGCGTCCCGGCCGTCGTGAGGGCCCGGGGGCGTTCCACCGCAAGCCACCCGTCCCCCGCACCCGAGGCGGCGGCGCCCTGGACCCCGGGGATCGCCTCGAAGGGACCGGTCGGGACCGCGACGTGGCCGTTCCCCGTCAGGTCCCGGTAGACGCCCCCCTCCAACCGATCCAGCGACCAGGCCGCCCAGGGGCGAGGCAACGGCCTGCACAGGGCCGGGAGGTCCTCCGCCGGTGGCCCGTCGGACAACGGGTCCGCCTCCGAGGTCCCGGTGTCCGCCGGGAGGTCGGCCGGTCCGCCTGGATCCCCGAAGTCTCCGGCGTCCTCGACCCCTCGGTCGTCACCCTCCGGGAGGTCGCCCCCCGGGACATCCTCCCGGGTGGGCAGTTCCCGGCTCCCATCCGGGACTGGGTCCCCAGAACCGAGATCGGTCAGGCTGCCGCCACACGTCACATCGGGACAGGAACAGCCCCCCTGGGCCCCACCGGTCGATCCGCAGCCGGTCCCGGCCAGGATGGATCCCAGGCACGCGATGGCGCCCCACGGGATGCCAGGGCGTCGGTACCTGCAGCCGATGACCGCATCCCCAGGTCCCGTGCCGCCGTTTCCGCGACGCATGGGTGGCCTCCTCGAGCGAGGTCTCGTCTGTTCCGTGTGGGTGCCGGAGGTGGGAATCGAACCCACACACCCGCAAGGGGTACGGGATTTTGAGTCCCGCGCGTCTACCAGTTTCACCACTCCGGCGTGGCCCCAAGGCGGGCGGATGATATCCCCGTCGGCTGGAGGCCGTCAAGGGAACCCTCGTCCCCAGGGCCTCCGCAACGTTCGATGCTCCTGGTGATTTCCGGGAAGGCCAGCCCCGGAACCGGCGGAGGACTTCATTCTCAGGAACCGGTGATCGCCCCGAGCCTCCGGATCGTCTCCTCGGCCTCGGCCACGGTTCGTTCCAGCAGTTCCCGGACCCCAGGGATGTCCCGCACCAGCGCCACGTTCTGCCCCAGGGGAAGCACCCCCTCCCGGTCCAGTTCCCCGTCCACCGTGGCCACCCGGAAGGCGTGGAAGGCGTTGGCCAGGAAGGCCATCTGGTAGGCGGTCTTGGCCCCGGCCATCGCGACGCCCACCGCCATCTTGAACCAGGGAGCCTCCAGCATCCGGGCCACCTCCCGGCTGTTCCGGATCGCCCGGAAGGGGTCGAATCCGCGCCGCAGGGCCTGGATCGCCGCTGGGGCCTTCATCACCCGACAGGGCTGTCCGTCGAACCGGGTGCTGTAGAGCGTATCCTCCAGGCCCTTCTCCAGGGAGACCTCCTTGCAGTGCGCGTGGATCGGGCTCTCCCGGGTCATCATCAGCCGGGTCCCCATCGCCACGCCGTCGGCCCCCAGGGCCAGCGCCGCGGCCAGGCCCCGCCCGTCGGCGATGCCTCCGGCGGCGACGATGGGAAGCCCCGTGGCCGAGGCCAGGGTCGGCACCAGCACCATCGTGGTGGCCTCGCCTCCGTGGGCCGCGGCCTCGTGCCCGGTCACCAGCAGGGCATCCACGCCCCACCCTTTCGCCCCCAGGGCGTGCTTCTCGTTGACCACCGTGGCGATCACCTTGCCGCCGTACTCCTTGGCCCTCCGGACCACCCAGTCGGCCTTGCCCATCGAGCAGTTGATCACCGGAACGCGCTCCTCCAGGAGCACCTCGGCATTGGCCTTCCCGGTGGGAAAGTAGAGGGTCACATTGGCACCGAATGGCTTCGAGGTCAGTTCCCGGGTCCGGCGCACCGCCTCCCGGGTCTCCCGGGGGCTCATGACCCCCGTGGCCAGCATCCCCAGGCCCCCGGCCTCCGAGACCGCGGCGGCCATCTCTGGCGTGGCGATCCAGGACATCCCCGACAGCAGGATCGGGTGCTGAATCTGGAACATCTCGGTGATTCGAGTCTTCATGGGGGGCCCCCGACAAGTCGGGCGGATCCTAGCACGAAAGGGCCCGGTGCCGGGGACTGTCGGGAAGAGGGGTCGTCGGAACGATGCTGGCGGTCGCCACCGCGGAACGGAGACTGGCGTGATTCTGCCATGACCACGGCTTGTGGCCGATCGGCACCGCGTTTCCGGGCTTGTCCCTGTATCTGGAGGGACCGCACATCCCCCGACAACAGGACATGCTACCATCGCCCTCCGCTTCCCCGGAGGGAACCATGACTGCACGCATCGTGGACTGCCCGACGCCCCGATGTGGCGGCAAGGCCGAGTTCCTCTCCACCGGTGGAATCTACCTGTGCATCCGGTGCGGCGGCAGGTTCGCCCCTGAGCAGATTCGCCTCCCGGCTGCCGCCAACGGCGTGACGCCGTTCCATGGGCGTGTCGAGGAGCGCGCAAGGCTGGAAGGGGCGCTGGAATCCGCAAGGAACGGTCGCACCCAGGTCGTTCTGATGCACGGGGAACCTGGCATTGGCAAGACGGCCTTGATGCGAGCCTTCTACCACGGGCTGGCATCGCCCGCTTCGGACCCGGATGACTACTGGCCGGACGTGGTCGGCGAACTCTCTGAACTGTCGCGCGAATCTGCCGAACTCTGTGAGGCGAGGCGCGGCAAGAAGATGCCCTTCCTTTGGCTGGCCGGCCAGGCACCGTCGCCGCAGACCGAGGCCTGCCTCCCCCTCCATCCCTGGGAGAAGGCACTGGAGGGACTTCGCAACCTGCCGCTTGGGGCGAGTCCTCGCGGGAGGGCCACTGACGTCGCGAAGGTGGTGGGAAAGGGAGTTCTCGACATCGGAGCGGACCTTCTGGGCATCGGGCTGGTCAAGACCCTGGTCGAGACCACCGTTGGGGTTGGGAAGGCCATCGGAGGCAACGCCGAGGATCGCCTTGCGATTTCGGCCTTGGCACCCGAGACGGCCCAGGCGATGCAGCAGGACATCGTGAGGGTCGTGGGCCTGCTGGCCGGCCATCCGGAGATCCCGGTGCTGGTCATCTCCCTGGACGACCTGCAATGGGCCGACGAAGCGACCACGGCCGCCATCGCCGCCTGCTGCCGGATGGCCGCCGGGGCACACTGGAAGTTGCTGCTCCTGCTGGGGTATCGGGACAATGAGGTCGCGGCCAATCGGTGTGCCTTCGCGCGGCTTCTGCCGGTTCTTCAGCGCTACGAGGGAGATGGCGGCTTCGACCTGATCGACCTGCCGATCCGCGAATTGGACACAATGGCCTCGGAGGCACTGGTCCGGGACTACTTCCCGGCGGCAGGGCCGGATCTGCTCCAGTGGCTCGTGCTTGAGATCGGCGGAACACCGTTCTACCTGCACCAGTTCTGCAGCCTGCTGAAGGAACGCGGGGACGTCGTGGCCCCGGGTATCGTCCGCATCCCCGGAGGGGTTGGATCGCTGCGGCAGGGGGTCGCGGAGGGCCGGATTCCCGTCAAACTGGAAGCGGTCCTGAAGGAGCGCCTCGACCGCCTCGACGAGTCTCAACGGCATCTGCTCGCCTATGCCTCGGTCGAGGGCCGGTCCTTCACGGACACCTATCTGGAGCGAGTCGTCGCGCGACTCGAACCCGCCACCGGGAATCGCGATGCCATCCGGAGGCATCTCGAAGACTGCGAGCGTCTTCACCGACTCATTCGATCCAGCATGGAGGCCTCGCCCGTTGGATGGCCGTTCGAGTTCCTGCATGACCTCCTCCATGTCGAGGCAGGACGGCTGTTGTCTCCATCGGTTCGCGACACGTGCCTGGATGCCCTCCGGGATTGGTTGCTCGAACGGTGGAGGGACCCGGCCTTCGACTCCCTGCCCCTGACAGAGCGTCGGCGCGTCCTCGACCGCCTGGTGGCGCTGGTGCCGGTTCGCGTACCGCTTCCTGAAGGGTTGGACCAACAACAACTGACCAGGCTTCTTCTGAATGCCTCGGACCTGTACCTCCGCACCGGGACACTGGACGCAGCAATTTCGACCCTTCTGCCTCTGGCCAGGGCCATTGACGCCGGCACGATCGTTCCGGGTACACGATGGAGCGGCCTCTGCTTCAGCCGGCTCGGCGACCTGATGCGGCAGCGGGGGGAGTTGGGGCAGGCGGAGGCGTTCTACCGCAAGGACCTGGCCCTGAGCGAGCGCCTCGCTCAAGACGAGGCCGACGCACAGGCCCAGCGCGACCTCGGGATCTCCTACGAGAGGCTCGGCGACCTGATGCTGCAGCGGGGGGAGTTGGGGCAGGCGGAGGCGTTCTACCGCAAGGCCCTGGCCCTGCGCGAGCGCCTCGCTCAAGACGAGGCCGACGCACGGGCCCAGCGCGACTTGAGCATCTCCTACAACAAGCTCGGCGACCTGATGCTGCAGCGGGGGCAGTTGGGGCAGGCGGAGGCGTTCTACCGCAAGGACCTGGCCCTGAGCGAGCGCCTCGCTCAAGACGAGGCCGACGCACGGGCCCAGCGCGACTTGAGCATCTCCTACAACAAGCTCGGCGACCTGATGCTGCAGCGGGGGCAGTTGGGGCAGGCGGAGGCGTTCTACCGCAAGGCCCTGGCCCTGAGCGAGCGCCTCGCTCAAGACGAGGCCGACGCACAGGCCCAGCGCGACTTGAGCATCTCCTACAACAAGCTCGGCGACCTGATGCTGCAGCGGGGGGAGTTGGGGCAGGCGGAGGCGTTCTACCGCAAGGCCCTGGCCCTGAGCGAGCGCCTCGCTCAAGACGAGGCCGACGCACAGGCCCAGCGCGACCTGAGCATCTCCTACAACAAGCTCGGCGACCTGATGCTGCAGCGGGGGGAGTTGGGGCAGGCGGAGGCGTTCTACCGCAAGGCCCTGGCCCTGAGCGAGCGCCTCGCTCAAGACGAGGCCGACGCACAGGCCCAGCGCGACCTCGGGATCTCCTACGAGAGGCTCGGCGACCTGATGCGGCAGCGGGGGGAGTTGGGGCAGGCGGAGGCGTTCTACCGCAAGGCCCTGGCCCTG